>Ga0316611_1000001_pt1 | contig 395223 bp, 354 predicted proteins | sample MIS2016202_MG_FD_207675 | JGI IMG/M metagenome (GOLD analysis project Ga0316611, IMG submission 207675) | Microbial mat bacterial communities from Middle Island sinkhole, Lake Huron, Michigan, United States - MIS.2016.202 | ecosystem: Environmental > Aquatic > Freshwater > Lake > Sediment... | reverse complement strand
CTCCACTCGCTGGAGACCCTAATTGATTGGAAACTTTCACACCTCGCACTCCCACAAAGTTGCACCAGCTATGTCTCCACTCGCTGGAGACCCTAATTGATTGGAAACTCTGCTATCTTCAATGTCCCATCCTCTTCTATAAGATGTCTCCACTCGCTGGAGACCCTAATTGATTGGAAACATGCTTGATCCGTTATAAATTTGGGGCAGTTCGGGGGTCTCCACTCGCTGGAGACCCTAATTGATTGGAAACTATATTTAAGTCGAAAGGAAGGAAAATTTTATTTAGGTCTCCACTCGCTGGAGACCCTAATTGATTGGAAACAGCTTTGGATACTACCCTAGTTGATATCCTCAGTGATGTCTCCACTCGCTGGAGACCCTAATTGATTGGAAACCTTTTGTAATTGTTCATAATCGAGGGCGATTAGTTTGTCTCCACTCGCTGGAGACCCTAATTGATTGGAAACTCTGCTGAAATGATTGCGTTAAGCAATGAATACTGTGTTAGTGCAAATGTCTCCACTCGCTGGAGACCCTAATTGATTGGAAACTCTGCTATCTTCAATGTCCCATCCTCTTCTATAAGATGTCTCCACTCGCTGGAGACCCTAATTGATTGGAAACATGCTTGATCCGTTATAAATTTGGGGCAGTTCGGGGGTCTCCACTCGCTGGAGACCCTAATTGATTGGAAACTATATTTAAGTCGAAAGGAAGGAAAATTTTATTTAGGTCTCCACTCGCTGGAGACCCTAATTGATTGGAAACAGCTTTGGATACTACCCTAGTTGATATCCTCAGTGATGTCTCCACTCGCTGGAGACCCTAATTGATTGGAAACCTTTTGTAATTGTTCATAATCGAGGGCGATTAGTTTGTCTCCACTCGCTGGAGACCCTAATTGATTGGAAACTCTGCTGAAATGATTGCGTTAAGCAATGAATACTGTGTTAGTGCAAATGTCTCCACTCGCTGGAGACCCTAATTGATTGGAAACGATCAATCCCATGAATCTCGCAACGTTTAGCGATAAACGTCTCCACTCGCTGGAGACCCTAATTGATTGGAAACATTAGTGGATCGGATCAAACTATCCACACTCATCTGAAGTCTCCACTCGCTGGAGACCCTAATTGATTGGAAACGCGGATTTGGTAAGGCATCGCACCCCGCCGGGGGATTGTGTCTCCACTCGCTGGAGACCCTAATTGATTGGAAACTCACCTTTGATCCGCTCAAGCAACTCCACTACTTGGTCTCCACTCGCTGGAGACCCTAATTGATTGGAAACGTTGATTGGTCAGATCAGCGAGATCTACGACTGGGCAGTCTCCACTCGCTGGAGACCCTAATTGATTGGAAACACTCACAAAATGTATCCTGGCTGGAACACGGCGAAGAACGTCTCCACTCGCTGGAGACCCTAATTGATTGGAAACCTCTTTGTCGATCCCCCCTATCGTTGTCACCCACTCAGTCTCCACTCGCTGGAGACCCTAATTGATTGGAAACGAGAAAATCTACTGATGGATACTATTCATATACCGTCTCCACTCGCTGGAGACCCTAATTGATTGGAAACACTGTAGTTTTGGACGCATTGTTAAGCATTTAGACCGTCTCCACTCGCTGGAGACCCTAATTGATTGGAAACACTTCTAAAGGATGAAGGCAGAAGGATGAAGGATGAATTGGGAATTAACTTCCCCTTTCTGCCTTCTGATTTCTGCCTTCATCATTGAAATCTCCCTCGCTGTAAACCCAAGTGTGTTCAGCAACAGGAAAGAGCGTGATTACCAAGACATTGGCGATCATTGTTTTGAGTATGGTGGTTTCGTAAGAAAAAAATTGTTGGATGGTGGGGGGTGCGGTGGGGCGATCGCGATCTACTGAAAATGGTGCAGTAAGCTATTGTTTATTTTTTGGGATTGTTCCACACCATTTGTCTATATGTTTTTAAGTTTTCTGGAGCAATATAAGGTTCAATTTCTATAAAACCATTTTTCTGATAAAAGCTCTGTGTTTGTTCATTATGAATAGCAGTAACTAAGTAAATAGGAGATATGCAAATTCTCTTGATATGGTTAATTAATTTTGATCCATGTCCTTTTCTGTGTTCATCTTGCCTAACATCTAATCTATCAATTTTTGTTTTATTATCAAATTCTTGTACAGCAATAAAACCAATGACTTTTCCATCGAAATTTAGTCCGATCCATGCTCTATTTTTTTTGACAGAATCTGCTATTCCTGCAACTTCTCTGTCAAAATCTTCAGGAAGAATATTCTCTTGAAGAATTTTGATCACTTCCTGCCAGTACTTATTTTTGTATTTTACTATTTGCACTTATTTCTTAAACCCATGCGATTAACATTATAGTTGATAACCAGTTCTTCATCGTGGATACGCGGGTGCAAAAATGGCCATCACAACCGCAAAGAGAAGGTGAGTGTGTAGATCAGTTGGGTCATCGTTGAATTCTCCGGTGGTTGTCGTAAGAAAAAATGGTGGGGCGGTGGGGGTGCTGTGGGGCGATCGCACTAATTGATTGGAAACGACCCACGCCGCGCCCCATGCTTCTAGCAAAATGGGCAGTGCAGCGGTTCCGCCCAGCCCGTCGGGGATTGAAATCCCCGCCTCATAGCAAAAACCCGTTAAAACGGGTTCCAGAGTGGGCTTCAACCCACTTTCCCTATGAGCCAAGAACTTCAGTTCTTGGCGGATTCTGAGACAACAAGAGACCCCAAAATATTCTCCATGGCAGATAATAGACCCCACAGCTTAATCTGACCACACCTTAAGCAACTCCTTCGCCGCCCGTTCCCCCGATAAATACGCCCCGTGAACCGTGCCGCGATACTTGGCGATCGTATGCTCACCCGCAAAAAACAGCACATCCCCCACCGATGCACCCAAGGCGTTAAAATCCGCCGGCCTTGACCCCACCGCCGCATAGGAATACGACCCCCGCGCCCAAGGATCAGCCATCCACCGGGAAACTAGAATTTGTTCCGGCTCAGGAATATTCCCGCCAAAAATGCGTTTTAACGTTTGTTGAACATCGGCAGCAATGACTTCATCCCCCTGGCCCTCCATCTTTAACCCATAATTCCCCAACCCAAACGTCATCAACCCATGAGCAGAGCTAAACGTCCGGGCATTGAGAAAATAACTATACTTGCCGCGATCGGGATCGGTATAACCCCAATACTGCAAAGACTCATCCCAAAAAACGCGGGGATAGGTCAGCGCCACCTTATTCACCATCCCCATTTTTAGGCGGCCCATCGCTTGGCGCATCCCATTCGGCAAACCCGGATCAAACTCCACCGTTCCCGCCTGTAAAACCCCCAAAGGCAACGTAATCACCGCCGCATTAGCTGTAAATTCTCCTTGATTGGTGGTAATGGTTACGCCGGATTGATCATAACGAATGGTTTCCACCCCTTGCTCCAAATAAATCGGCAAATCCCGCGCCAAATAATTAATCACCGCATCATAACCATCGGGAAATAAAACCTCCTTACCCGGAAACGCTTCATCCTGATCCCAATACCAAGCTGATAACTGCTCCAGGGGGCCACCCGCATCAAACTCTAAAAACGAGGTGAGATGATAGCGGAGCAAAGGATTATTTAAAGCAGTGGGATCAACCCGTTGAATAGCAGCCGCAACGCTCAGATCCCGCTCCTGCCGTTCACCATAGGCCGCAACCCGCTCCAAAAGCTCCTCGTATTCCTCCTCACTAGCTACCAAATCGCGATCGCTAATGGCATTCCCCTCCGTATCGTAGAGAATCACACTGTCATCATCCGTGACAAACAATTTCGCATTCGCCCCACGGGCCAAAGGCGTGATCGGATTATTCCCATCGGGGCCATGAATCCAAGAAGCCCCCATATCCATCGGAACCCCCAAACTGCGATCCGTCCAAATCCGACCCCCTAGGCGATCGCGCCCCTCCAACACCAAAACCGCTAACCCCGCATCCTGCAACTGCCGCGCCGCCGTCAACCCCGCCATCCCCGCCCCGACCACAATCACATCCGCCTCGCCCCCACTCACAGCCGTCTCAATCTGGGGATCACGGGCTTGGCTACAACTGGCCAGGGCAGACCAAAAGGCAAGAGTGGCGAGAGTGGTGTTTTTGAGGAAGTGGCGGCGGTGCATGGGGGAAAAGTAGGAAGTAGTGGGATGTAGGGGCGAAAATTTTTTCGCCCCTGCCCAATATGGCATCTGGTTTTAGGGGGCGTTTTGACATCCTCCCCGACCTAAAGGCACGGGGATTCCCAGTCTGCCTACATTAAGTAGACTCCTGATGGGTAGACAGACAAGCAACTGCCCCTGATCGGGGTCTAACACTGCTTAACGCCTGTCCATTCAGGTCGGCTTGCCCAGCCGCCAAAACATTAAGTTTTAATGATGCAATCATACCATAGACAGGAAAAACTGGATCAATAAATTGGACGAGAAAAGCCGCCCTAAAAGGGCGGGGCTTCAGACCCATTAATTTTGGTGATTTGGAACCGTCGAGGCGGGCGATGGGGTGAGGGGATGGGGGAATTTTTGCCCTGTTCCATACAGAGGGGAGGCGATCGCTATACAGTGGGTAAAGACCCGTCTCATCACCCTATGGAAGCCTTCGATCCAACTCCCCCCACTTGGACTAAAACCGCCATTCATGCCATCCAATTCCATTGCCCCCGTTGTCATGCCTCTTCTCATCAGGCCCAACGGGTTTGGATTAATCGCCGCGCTCCGGTGATCAGTGAAGATTATCAGCGCAAATGGCAGGAGTTTTATCAATGCGAATGTGAGCAAGTTTGGTGGGCCTGGAGTAGCGATCGCCCCCCTTCCCCCTATGCCGAACGGGAAACCTAAAACCCTTCAAATCGTTGGCTTAGTCGTCCAGCCAAATCGCCCCCGCCCCTTATGAGACCATTCACTGTGATAGGGAACCCAAGATCCTGCTGCATTTTGGCGTAAATAGATCCGCGTCCGCTTTTCCCAAACGCTGTCATCCTCAGGACGGGGATCATAAAACTCGACCCGTATCCCATCATCACCCAAGGCTCTGGTGGTGATTTGAATCCGAGGGGGCAACCCCTGCTCATAGTCTGTCCCCACATACTGATAAACCTGCGCTGCTTCTACAGCAGAAAGCGAGGTCTCCCTTTGCACCTGTGCTAAATAGTGCAAACCATGGGGGCGAAGCGTTGCGGCTCGATACTCCAAAGGAATCGTCAGCTTGAGGGCCACAAACCCCACCGCCCCCAATACAACAAACCCGATCACCATTCCTCGAATATCATGCATCGTTCATCCTCCAGTCTGATTTGGGCCTGGGTAGTGGGATAATGAAAGCCACGGGTACGCGCTCACGCCTCCTAACTGTAGAGAGAAAAAATCGGTATGGTTCACACCGTTGGCATGATCAGCAGCTATCAGGGCCTCCATCAATGGGATTGGCTCTGGTCGCAGACTCCCCATCCTTGCGGTCGGTGGGGCAATATCCAAATCCTTGCCCCTGCGCAAAATCCGGACTATCTCCTCCTTTATAACTTTCACGATTTCCCCATTGATCCCGCCCCGATCCCCCTTTGGCAACGGTGGCGGCGCAGTCGTCGCGCCCAACGCGCCCAACAATTGGCCCGCAATGCACAGATGCGCGATCGCCTCACACAATTGCCTCAAGAGCGGATGATTTCTATTGTGCGAGAACCGCCTTTTCCGGAAAAGAAGGGCGATCGCATTCGTCATTATGTCCAAGCCCAAGACTATTGCGGGCGGGTTTTTGGCCCCGATGATTGGGCTCCAATTCCCCACGATATGCCAGCAATTTGGTATTACAATCGCAGTTTTCAAGATTTAAACAGTCTCCCGGCTCCGATGAAAACAGAACGATGTTGCTGGATCACCTCTGGTATTGCCCGCACCGTCCATCACCGTCGCCGCCTTGATTTTTTGCGTCTGGCGAGAACGGCACAAGTTCCTTTTGATCTCTATGGTCGAGATTTGCCCCCGGATCTTGAAAGTCGCGGCACGGTGTTCAATAAGGCGAATATTCTCGCCCCTTATTATTACAATTTGGCCATTGAAAACTATGCCGATAATGATTGGTATGTGAGCGAAAAGTTATGGGATGCGCTATTAGGTTGGTGTTTGCCAATTTATTATGGTGGTTCGGCGGCGGATCGACTGTTGCCCCCTGGTAGTTTTTTGCGTTTACCCAGTTTGGATCGGGCGGGAGTTGCCTATATTCAGGAGGTGACGGCAAATCTGGATGCTTGGCATGAGGCGAGGGAGGCGATCGCTGAGGCCCGCCAAATCATTCTCCACAAGTTAAATCTGGTCAATTGGCTTTCAGAGTTGATCGATTCCTAGGGGCAAACCATTTTTCGCCCCATTCCCATTAATTGGGTGCATCTTAGTTAGGCAACCACCACCCCGCCCTGCGGGCACCCCTCCAAAGGAGGGGAATTGATCCCATTCCCCTCCTTTGGAGGGGTGGCAGGCGAAGCCTGACGGGGTGGTAAAGGCTGGCTCAGGGTCGGGTTTGGCTCAACCCTCGCAAAAGTGAGATGCACCCCATCAATTATCCTGAGAGTTGTTCCCGACGATACACCCATCGCGCCAACATCCCCGTTACCACTGTCCACCACAGCAGCCAAAGAATATGAATCCAATGGTAGCCATCAAAGCGGAACACTTCTCCTAGTTCAATTTCTCCCATCCAGGCTACCAGTTGACCATAGTGATAGGTGGGGAGGAAAAGAATCAGATCTGCAATCCAGGGTTGAGGGAGTAAGGGAGAGATATTACAGCCAAAGCTAATGGCCACAATGGCAAGTAAGGCTAAAACAGCCCATTGCAGTGATTCGGGTTTAAATAAATACCCTAGAGTGAAGCTGACAATGGCGAAAGGTATCACCCCTAAAACCAGAACAAAGCTTAGGTAAAACATCCAAGGTTCCCAGATGAAGGTACTGGCCTCGATAAACTGACTTTTAACCCAACCGCTTACAAATGCTAATCCCGTCATCAGAGAAGCTAACACGAGGAAGTTCCCCACTTTAGCCGCCAGATAAGTAATGAAGAACAAGGGAGTGATGCGTAGTAACTTTAACCAGCCGCGATCGCGTTCCGAGGAAATCTTAACGCCAAACTGACTCACACAGATAAACATCACCAACGCTGTTAGAGAAGCAGCGACTAATGATTGAAAACGGTCTGGGGTGTTTTCTTCAATGGAGACTCCGGCAAAAATTGCCAACCCCAATCCAACAATAACGGTGTCAATTTTACGATAGGTTTGCAGCAGTTCAACATAGAGTTGTCCCCAAAAAGCTTTTAAACTAAAGCCTCCAATGTCAGACTTAGAGGTTGACAACGCTTCCACTTCAGGACTTGACTCAGAGCCTTGCGCTGCTGTACTTAACTCGGTGCGATTGTTTAGAATTTTTTGATAGCGGGGAAATTCTTGAATATCTACCTCGCCATTCTCTTTGTTGAGGCGCACTTCTCGCGTCACCAAATCGGCAATTTCGTCACAATCTTGTTCACTGTGACTAATTGCCAAAATAGTTTTTCCTTGTTGGTCAAATTCTCGAACTTGTTTCCAAAAATTCGCCTTTGCTTCGACACTTAGATTATTGGTCGGCTCATCGAGAATTAAAATATCAGGATTTCCGACAATTGCTAAGGCAAAATAGAGAGATTGAGCCTGTCCCCCGGCGAGACTGCTCGCGTAATCATTTTGTTTATCCGTTAGACGCGATCGCTCAATCGTTTCGTTTAACTCAAGTGGCTGCGGATAGTAGCTTTGAAACAAGCGAATTGTTTCTTTCACCGTCAACCCTTCCACTGGTTTTGCGCGTTGAAGCATCGTTCCCAGCTTTAGATGTGCCTGAGGATCTCTGGGAGATTCGCCAAAGATTTCAATTGACCCTTGATCAGGAATTTGCAAGCCACAAATGAGGTTAACTAGCGTTGTTTTACCGGAGCCATTATCACCACGCAACAGGATAAATTCACCGGATAAAATATCAAAACTCACATTATCCAGAACCTTCTGCTTCTGTTTATTGATAACGTAAGTCTTCGATAGATTTTGAATTTTGATAGCAGTTTTCATGGAATTCATACCAGAATTAGCAAAAAATCAGAATGGAAATTAAAGCATATGCAACCAACCTAAATTTTTAAGCAGGAACCACACCCCAAGACCTGATAATAAGGCTGGAGCTAAAGCAACTGGAAACATCGTCATAAGAATCAATGCGACTGTTCCACCAATGGCAACTTCTGGAGTAATCAGTTCTGTCGATGTACAAGTTGAAGAAATACAAATTTGGCTAGAGATCAGAGTAGTAACTACAAAAAATATCGCCAATACTCCAACAATTTTTACCAATTTTTTAGGAATCCCGAAAAATTTATCTGAGTCATTCATGGGTCTTTCTCCAATAAGTTTTAGGTGATTTTTAGATGATCTTAATTAACTTTGTCAATTATCCAACAGAGTCCACTGGCCGCCGCACTTCCCGCTGCAACAGCGATGGGCGGAGGAACCAATAAGGCGGCTGTTCCGACAGTAACCGCCGATCCAATTGACACTGCAATTCCAGAAGAACACCCTCCAGATTTTACAGTTACCTCAGCTTCAGCTACCTGATCAGGGTGACTGATTGAACGAGCGTGAAGCATAGTTTTTCCTTCTTTAATCCCGGTTACAACTCCATCATTATCGACTTGGGCAATTTCGGGATCTTCTGAAGTCCAAGATGCAAGTTTGTTGAAATAGCCTCGTCCATTTAGCGTTGCCTGAACCGGTTTCTGGCTATTCACTGCGACTTTGACTGAGGAGGGTTGAAGGGAAATATCGGTGACGATGGGATCAAGAATTTTAACAGCCATCGAACGAGATTGTTTCTCATCAATAATTGACGTGGCAGCTAGGATGACTTCTCCGGGTTCTAACGCCTTAAGATCGCCATCAGCGGAAATTGTCGCCCGATTAGGATAGTTTGAAGACCAGAGAATTTGAGTATCTTCTGTTGTACAATTTCCTTCACAACTGGCCTCGGCATTGAAATGATCTGTCTCACCAACGTAAAAAAGGTCAGAGTCTGATTGAATTTGAATCTCCGTAATTTGAGGTGGATTTTCGATTACGGCAACTTCAATCGTCTGATTAACACGAGAGTCCTTGCTCCAAACCGCTGTTAAGGTTGTGTTTCCCGGCTTTAAAGCCTTAACTAGATTATTTTTATCAATTTCAATCAGGTCAGGATTGGCAACCTGCCAAGCTACCGACTTGTTCCCGAATGGGCCAATACCTCCAATGTTAACATTAAACTGTTTACCACTTCCTTCTTCAATCCGTAATGCTTGGGGAGTGATAGTTAAACTCGGTAAAACTTCAATGGGAATTTTAAAATTGGCTGAGTTTTCCGATGAATTTTGATTCTCCACGCCAATGCTGACTAATATTTCTGTTGTCCCTACTTCTTTTGCCTGAACAACAATTTGCTTCCCTTCATTTTGATCTAAAAAGGCAATATTTTCCTTCTGGGTTTTCCAATGAATTTCTGGGCTATAGTGGCCGGTTCTATTCACTTGAGCATTGAGGGTTGCGGCTTCCCCAAGTTTAAGTTCTAGGGACTGAGGCGTAACTTCGGTTTGCCAACAGCTTACTTCGCCACTCTGTTGCCACCAAACAACCCCAGTACAGCCATGTTGCTCAATTAACGTATAGCCAACGAGAAAAACAGTGCAAAGCAAAAATATACCAGCTAACCCTCGAAAATAACCAAAAACTCGATTCAAGATTCCTGAATCAGTCTGAGATTCTGAGGGAACTTGTGATGCCATAACCAGGGTTCCTTGTTTAACGTGAGTTTTGACGTTACCTCATCAGTTCTGTTTAGTTAACAACAGAACTCCAGATAGTTTAATTTCTTCGTGCCCACCCAGCCTAACATTGATCTTGGGTCAGAGAAACTTTTTTGTTCAACCGTAATATATTTTTACTTTTTTTAACATTGGCGAAATCTGAGATCGCATCCCCAAGACCGGGGCGAATTGTCGAATTTCAAAAATATGTATAGATAGATACATATTTCGAGACTTATTTAGCATCCCCATTAATCACCCTTTAGAGCCGACATTCCGCAGGTTGCTCAATCAATGGTGCGTCAGCCGTGACGCTGCTCTTTTGTGTCATGATTAATCACTCTGACGCACCCTACAATTGAATCATAGAATCGTAGGGTGCGTCAGATCGGATCAATGATAATGCTGGTGATTAAATTGTGTCTGACGCACCATCCAGTAACACCATTAGTCTTAACTGGCAGAATGTGAGTTCTAGGGATTAGCGGCGGCAAAAAGACGATCAACCGTGAGGTTAAAATCTGGTAAGGTTGGCGAAATAATCTGCTCTTGATGGCGAAAGGGGGTGATTTGGTATTCCCCATCGATGAGTTCATGGACAAATAACGTCGGCACTTTTGGATCCCCTAAAAAACTGCGCCCCCCCAACGCCGCATCATCCACAATCCAATATTCCCCAATCCCTAACTCCTCATAATCTGCCCGCTTCTTAAAATAATCATCCCGCCAATTTTGACTCACCATTTCTACCACTAACCGCACCGCTGCCGCCTGCTCAATCACCGATTCTCGTGCCCAACGCAGTTCCTCCCCCAAAGCCCATCGATCCAAAATAATAATATCCGGCTCATAGCCCGATCGCCCATTGGCCGCCTTCACAATCGACTCCCTCGGAATTAACCATTGGCCCCGCTTACCCATCTGGGCGATCGCCCCAATTAATTCCTCAATCAAAAAGCCCGTAAGCTGTGAATGGTATCCCGTCGGTTTTGGCATTTCCAGCATTAAACCATCATGCAATTCATAGCGTTGCCCCGTTTCTGGATACAGCGCCAAAAAAGTATCAAAATCAATCGTCTGAATCCCGGCTTGAACCATGGTCAACCCCATCGATTTATCTTGATTTTATCGCCTCACCCGGTAGGGGCGAAAAATTTTTCGCCCCTACACCCATCAATTCCACAAACGGACTTCCCCCTTATAATTCATCCCGCCGCGTTAAATGGGCCTCAATCGTAGCGCGATCGCCCCACACTTCCCGCAATTCCCCCCGACCATAGAGCGCCAACTGATCCCCCCGATGGGGAGAACCGGGCTGCGTCGCATTGCCATAGGCATTTAACACCAGAGCATGGGGCACATCGCCAAACTCAATGGCGGCAATAAAACTATCCCCCCCTACCGCCCGAAACGGTTCCCCCGGCTCCCCCGCTGCCAAATCAATCACTGCAAAACTCCCCAAAGCACCCGGCGCACCCTGGCCCGGCTCCTCCACATCCCCCACCCGCAATCGCGTAAATTCCCCCCAAGGCAAATCCAACCGCCCCCAATCCCGCTCCATTTCCCGCGCCACTTTCTTTAACGCGCTCAAAGCTGCCTCTGGATCCGCTAGTCCCTTCGGGGTGGTTAAGGGTTCGTGGGCATTCCAAGGAGTCGCCCATTGCTGATCCGGCGGTAACGACCACCACCATTGCACAAATAAGGCTGCCCCCTGACTCTCGGCATCGGTGTGGCGATCCCAAGCTTTGAGGACTTGGGCCGCTTTTTGGATCAGGGGATCGCGTTCATTTTGGGTTAGAGCGAGTAATTCCGGCAAAATGCGATCGCCTAAGGCCAACCGCGTTGAAAATTTCGCTTTCACTAAACTCTCTAAATCCCATTGATCTTGGGATTGGATCAGTTGGAGCGATCGCTGGCTCCGTAATAGATTCAAAGCCCCAGTTAAGTCCGGCGGCGTGAGATAGGCGGGAAAATCTTCCGGCTCAAAAACCGGCGGGATCGTCACTGTCCAAGGGGGATCATTGCTGTTTTGCAACCATCCACTTTGGGGATTTGCCACCTTAGGCAGATCGCTGTAGGGATGATAATCTGTCCAAATTTGATCCGCTCTGTCCCCCGGTTGGGGTTGCTGCTCACTGGCCCAATTCCCCTCAGAACGCACCGGAACTAACGCGTTAAAAACATAGAAAATTTCCCCGTGGCGATCGGCGGTGAGAAAGTTAAACATCGGCAATTGTTGCTGGGCAATGGCGTTTTCAAATTCGCTGCGATTGTGGGCGTTGGCCATGGCCCAAAGTTGTTCAAAAATGTGGGGACGGTCAAAACCGGCAATCCTCAACGCTGTGGCGGTTTGGGCGGTTTTGCTGATAATGGGGCCGTGGGGCGATCGCTCCACCGTTAGCAATTCGGTTTTAAATGTCCCATCCCCCTGCTTCACCTTTAACCGCACCTCCTCCCGCTCAAAAGCCGCCACGCCTCCCTCCCAACGATAACCCCCCGGTGCGAGGGTTAAGCGGTAATCTGTCCAAGCCTTTTGGGGGTTCACCGTCGCCGTCCAGCCTAAATCGGGATTAAACCCAATGGACAACAGCGGCATCCCCACCAATGCCGCACCGTAAAGATCGACATCGCCGCTATTTAAATGGGCTTCATACCAACGAAACAGCCCCCCCCAAGGCAGATGGGTATTAGAGAGCAAAAGACTATGGCCGGAACGGGAGTGGGAAGGGGCGATCGCCCAACCGTTAGACCCTGCCAACGCCGGGCCGACGAGGAATTGTAAATGGATCGCCCGCTGAAGATGGGCTAAAACATCCGTGGGCTGAACGGGTAAAACGATGCGACGACTAGGGGCGATCGCCTCTGGGTGCTCTGTCGCATATGCATTGATCCCCGCCACAAACCCCGCTAGATAGGCCCGCATTTCCGGCGTTTGCGCCTCAGCCCAAGCGGTGGCGCGGGCGGGGATGCCCATACGATAGAGAAGGCGATCGCCCGCTAAATACTCCTCCCCCCAATATTCCGCCCCCCGGCCCCGCGCCAAACCATAGAGCCGCAGGATCAAATCCCCATGACTGTGCATCTGGGCATAACCAAAGGCCCGCCCCAAAGCCACAAAATCCGGTGCATAGATATGGGGAACGCCCCAAGTATCCCAAAGGATTTCAGTCGTAGATTGAACAGGCATCGTCATCGCGAATCCGAGGGTGGCGAACAATGTACAAAGGGCCAGTAAGGCCCAACGGAACCCTAAGCGTAACTGCCCCCCAAGGCAATCTCTCATCCACTTCATACTTCTACCCACCGACAACAGCGAAGATCAATAAAGATTGACCCTCTTTGGACAGATGAAATTATTCCTAAGCTTAACATTGCTTGACAGCGTAACCAATTCTGACCATTTTAGAGGGTTCTTCAGAAAATAGGGTGAAATTGGCTCAATGGGATATGGAATCCCTGTCGGGGCGAAAAATTTTTCGCCCCGATAGCAAGGCTTCAATTTGGTATCAATTTAGCTGATAGCTTGTTCACTATTTATCCCTGATCAGTAGGTGATTGGCATCAAATGTAGAGCAGTAGCCAAGGGAGTTAAAACATCGCGTCGGGTGGGCATTGCCCACCAGGAGAGGGTTTCAGATTTCTGAAACCTCCTCACAATCCTAACTACTGCTGGGGAGCTAGATTCAAAGTCCCTCTTAGGATGAGGGTACGTCTTAAGCAATCACTAAACAAGCTATCAGCGCTTTTTTAGGGCGGTTGGGGAGATCACCCCGTTGGCATTTCCTCTTCTAAAATTTCATAGAACCGCTCCCGCCCCAGTTGATAATCCTTGCTGGCATAGCCTAAGACATTGCGGATAATCCATTTTTGCGGCTTATTATCTCGCAATAAAACCGTAATGGCTTCCCGTAAAATGGCATCGGTTGCTAAGATTTCCCCACGAAACCAGTCGTAAACTGTCCCGTAGGGGTTGCGGTTGTTTTCCCCCTCGGCTAAATAGGTTTGGATTAAAAAGATTTTAAATCCTGCGCTCGTATTCCCTAACGTTAAACTTTTGGTTTTATAAACTTGCAATTGCTCCTTGCTGATCAGGTTGCGATGGAAACGGGTTAAATATTTGGGTTCGATGGCGTTGATGTGGTGATAGAGCCAATCGGCGGTCAAGGCCTTAAGGAGAGCATTACCGAAAAAGCGCTGTTGTAAATCTAGTTCTGCCCGTTCGGTGCTGGTTTTGAGATGGCGGGCGAGGAGAGGGGCGATCAGGTGTTTGATCAGCCAGTTGCGGGTTTGGGGATAGCCGCGATCGCCATGGATCGCCCCCACTAAGGCCCGGAATCCCGCCTCAAAGGGGTTATGGAGCCGTTGGGCCAACATGGGCCGCTCTTCTTTCAGCACCATAAAGGGGTAGTCATCCCCTAAACCGAGGTGGAGCCAGGTTTTTGTGAGTCGTTCCGGTTCGGTGAGTTTGGCGGCTAACCCTTTGTAGTTGGTGACTTTGAGGTAGGGGCAATGGTGATAAAGGTAATCGGCGATCGCCAAATTTAAAATCTCATCCCCCAAAAAGATCAACCGCTCATAGTTCTGCTCCGGTTGGTTGATCTGCTGACCATAGGAGGGATGACTAAGGGCGAGAAAGAGTAAATCCGGGTGTTTAAACGTGAGGTTAATCTTCTTTTCAACGGCAGCAACGTTCCAATCCATAGCAATCCAGCCTAACCTTGGGGTGATTCCTAAGCTAACACAGGCATTGATCCCTGTTGTCGCCATTTCGCAATCTCCAGAGAGGCCGGCCACGGGGGATAATGGGGGATCTCAGGATTAGGAGGTCAACATGATTAACGTTGGTGTTTTAGGGTTTGGTGGATTGGGGCAGGCTGCGGCTCGGATGCTGGAGGGGAAAACGGAAATGCGCCTCGTGGCGGCGGCGGATCAACGGGGCTATGCCTACCATCCGGAAGGGTTGGATGTGGCGGCCTGTTGTGCCGTTTACCAAAGCCAAGGCTCCTTAGGCCATTTGCCCCATTATGGTGTTGAAACGGCGACGAGCATCGCTGATCTGATTGCCCAGGGCGGCGTAGACGGCTATTTCCTGGCATTGCCCAACCTGCCCAACACCTTCATGGCCAGCGTTGCAGAACAATTTATGGCCGCCGGTTGGCAGGGGGTGCTGGTGGATGCGCTCAAACGGACGAGTGCCATGGAGCAGTTAATTGCGATGGGCGATCGCCTCCAGGCCGCTGGCATTACCTACATGACCGGCTGCGGCGCAACCCCCGGCCTGCTCACCGCCGCCGCCGTGATTGCCGCCCAAAGCTATGCCGAAATTGACCACGTTAAAATCACGTTCGGGGTGGGGATTGTCAACTGGGAAGCCTACCGCGCCACGATCCGCGAAGACATCGCCCATATGCCCGGTTATACCGTCGCAAAAGCCCAGGCCATGAGTGATGCCGAGGTAGAAGCCCTGTTAAACCAAATGCACGGCATCATCACGCTGGAAAATATGGAACACGCCGATGATCTGATGTTGGAATTGGCGGGGGTTTGTAGCCGCGATCGCGTCACCGTCGGGGGCATTGTCGATACGCGCAACCCGAAAAAGCCCTTAAGTACCAATGTGCAAATCACCGGCCGCACGTTCGAGGGCAAAACCGCCACCCATACCTTCACCCTCGGGGATGAAACCAGTATGGCGGCCAATGTCTGCGGCCCCGCCTTTGGCTATTTGAAAGCCGGGATCGCCCTGCACCGTCGCGGCACAACGGGCCTGTTTACCGCCGCTGACATCATGCCTCAATTTGTGCGCTAGAATCCCTATCCCTGATTCCTTCGAGGCTAGAGCAGATCGCGTTACACTAAATTGAGACCCCTTTGTTGCCCCCCATGGCTCCACCCCAATCCACTAGCCCCCTGAGTCACCTCTGGATTGAACAATCCCCGATGGCGATCGCCGTTTTTGATGAACGATTGCGATGCATTGTGGCCAGTGAATTATGGTGCAAAATCCACCAAGTTCCACCGGCTGAGGTGAAGGGGGCAACCTTTGGGGAATTGATGCCCACATTGCCCGCCCATTGGCACACCGCCCTTGAGCAAGCCCTCAAGGGCAACCCCATCAGCCATGAGGGGGAATTGCTCAACATCCCCCAAAGCAAACGGGAATGGGTGCGGTGGGAAGCGACCCCTTGGCGGGATAGCCAGGGCAAGATTGCCGGGGTGATGTGGTCGAGTACGCTCCTCACCAAACAGCGTAAACAGGCCCTCCGCCGTCAACAGCAGGAAGAACATATCCGCATGATCATGGATCATTCGGTGCAGTTGATGGTTCTACTCACCCCTGAGGGGCGGATTGTGGAGGTGAATAATACGACGCTGGCTTGGGCGCGATTACAACGGGAATCGGTGCTAGGGCTGTTGTTTTGGGATGTGCCTTGGTGGGAAATGTCGGTTTCTAATCAGGCTAAGTTGAAAGGGGCGATCGCCAAGGCCGCCAATGGCGAATGGGTGCAGCGGGAAATTACCGTCTATCGTGGTGAACAGGTGACGGTGCTGAACTTTTCAATTACGCCAATTACCGATGAACGGGGAGAGGTGTGTTATCTCCTACCGGAGGGTCAGGATATTACCGAGCGCAAAAATGCTGAACAGGCGATTATTCAGCAGGAAACGAATTGGAATACTGCCCAAAAGTTTGCCCAGGTGGGGATTTGGGAATGGAATATCCTCACGGGGGAAGTGATGTGGAGTGAGGGCGTATTTCGCATTTATGGCTTAAATTTAGAACAGGCTCCCCCCAGTTTAGATCGTCAGGTGGATTTAATCCATGAAGGCGATCGCCAACGGTTTTATACCACCCTCTACAACACGATCTATCATGAAGAACCCTACGATTTAGAATTTCGGATCATCCGTTCCGATCAAAGTTTGCGCTATATCCACGCCCAAGGCCAGCCCCGCCGTACCGAACAGGGGGAAGTCTCGCATCTCTTTGGCATTTTGCTGGATATTACCGATCGCAAACAATTAGAATTTCAACTCCAACGCAGTCAAAACCAACTGTTAGAACTCGAAAAAATGTCTAGCTTGGGGCAATTACTCGCAGGGGTTGCCCACGAAATCAATAACCCCGTTAACTTCATCTACGGCAACCTCAGCCACGCCGAAAACTATATTCAAGACCTCCTCAACCTCGTCGCCCTCTACCAAACCACTTACCCCCAACCCGCCCCGGCCATTGCCGAAGAAATCGAAGCCATTGATCTAGAATTCCTCATTGAAGATCTGCCTCAACTCTTTGCCTCGCTCCAAGTGGGGGCAGATCGAATTAAAGAAATCGTCGTTTCCTTGCGCCATTTTTCCCGGATGGATGAAGCAGAAATGAAAGTGGTGGATATTTATGAAGGGTTAGAAAGTACGTTAATGATTTTACAAAATCGCCTCAAACCCCGGTCGGATTCCGTGGGAATTGCCGTCATTAAAAACTATACCGAATTGCCCAAAATTCAAGGCTATGCCGGACAGTTAAATCAAGTATTTATGAATATTCTCAGCAATGCCATTGATGCCCTCGAAGAGCGGGACGGTCAACCGGAGCAAAAACAAAAACCCAGCCAAATCACGATCGCCACTGAAATCTTACCCACCGAAAAAGCGATTCAAATTCGCTTTATGGACAATGGCCCCGGCATTCCCCCCAGCATTCAACGCCGCCTTTTTGATCCCTTTTTTACAACAAAACCCTTAGGCAAAGGAACGGGCCTAGGTTTAGCCATCAGTTATCAAATTATTACCGAAAAACACCACGGCGAATTAATTTGTCAATCGCAACCCGGAACCGGGACAGAGTTTAAAGTCACCCTTCCCATTGAGCAGGAGGATCGGGAATAGGGATATTGTTAACAAATTTTCAGTTATGAACCACAACATTGTAGGGGGTGCATCTCAGTTAGGCAACCACCACCTCGCCCTGCGGGCACTCCTCCAAAGGAGGGGAATTGATCCCATTCCCTCCTTTGGAGGGGTGGCAGGCGAAGCCTGAGGGGGTGGTGAAGCCTGGCTCAGGGTCGGTTTTGGCTCAACCCTCGCAAAAGTGAGATCCACCCATGGGGCGAAAAATTTTTCGCCCCTACGCCCCTTTGTCTTACTCCCCCTAAAATCGGCCCCTAACGGGCTGCTTGCAACAGAATGCCTCCCCCTAAAACTAAGCCTAGAACATTGGTTAACCAAGCGGCGGGAATGGGTTCTAACACGCCCGCCACCCCTAAAGCTCCGGTGGTGGTAAAGAGGGTGTAATAGCAGAAAATCATCACCACACTAATGGCAAAACTGGTGGCCTTGCCCCCTTGCGATCGCGTCCCTAGCGCCGCCCCCACCAAGCCAAAAATCAAACAGGCAAAGGGAAATGACACTTTTTGATGGAGCCGCACCATGATTTTGCGCCGCTCTTGGGGGTCTCCCCCTTGATCGAGAAGTTTTAAGTATGCCCGGGCTTCGGCGATCGTCATTTCTGTATTGTCCCGCACCCGTTGAGCCAGATCAAAGGGGGTGCTGGGCAATTGCAGTTGCTCCCGCTCAAACCGGAGGATATTGCGAAAGGAGCCATCGCTAGAGAGGAGATAAATCACGCCGTTGAAAAAATCCCAATGGTTACGCCCTGGATCCCACTGGGCGGATTCTGATGTGATGATCTGGCTGACTGTGCCTTCACTGCGATCAATCACGGTGAGATTGTGCATGGCGTTGCCGTCGTACTGTTCCGCGTAGAAGAGCCGTTTTAAAACCTGGCGGTGCTGTCCCTGCTCATCGACAATCTCCCCATATTCTGGGTAAAAAATATTGTTTTCTTGGAAATGGGGGCGATCGCCCGTTAAAGCCTGTTCTAAGGTGAGGGCGGCGTAATAGTTAGCCCGGGGAACCACCACATCATTAAACAAAAACGTCAGGACTGTCACGGCTAAACTAATGATCACCGCCGGGAAAACAATGCGATAAACACTGGTTCCCACACTCCGCAGGGCAATCAATTCACTATCTGCCGCCAAACGGCTATAGGCCATCAATGTTGCCAACAGGATCGACATCGGGAAAGCATAGGCAATAAACTGCGGCGCACTCAACAGAGCCACCTGCATCGCCACGGACAGCGGTAGGCCGAACTCCGTCACCCGCCGCACCAAGTCAAATAACACCCCCACCGCAAACCCCAGGGAGGAAAACAACCCCACCCCAAACAGAAAGGGGGCCATAATTTCACTGATGATGTAGCGGTCAAGGACGGAACTGGGGAAGGAAAAGCGGGGTAATCCGAAAGCCATAGGGTCAGCGGTACAGAGAAAGAGTTGAACTAAATCCGAAAATCCTCACCTAAATAATATTGACGCACGAGGGCATTATTGTAGAGTTCATCCCCTGTGCCAGCGGCAAGAATTTCTCCTTCCCGCATGATATAGGCGCGATCGGTGATGGCGAGGGTTTCCCGGACGTTGTGGTCGGTGATTAAAATGCCCATGGGGCGATCGCGCAGTTGGGCCACCATTTTTTGAATCTCAGAAACGGCAATGGGGTCAACCCCGGCAAAGGGTTCATCTAACAAGAGGAATTCCGGGCCATCGCTGCCGGTGGCCAGGGCGCGGGCTAATTCCGTCCGTCGTCGCTCCCCCCCGGAGATGTGGCGGCTTTTCGTTCTCGCCACTTGTTCGAGGCGAAATTCCCCCAGGAGCGTATGGAGACGACGATGGCGTTCTTTGGGAGCCAGAGGCCCCTGCTGAAGCACCAGTTCAATATTTTCCTGTACCGTCAGGTTGCGAAAAATGCTGGCCTGTTGGGTGAGGTAGCCGATCCCTAAGTGCGATCGCTCGTTTAAGGAAAGTTTGGTAATGTCCCGATTGTTCAGCCAAACGGAGCCATCATTGGGCCGGATCAGCCCCGTGGCCATGTAAAACGTGGTGGTTTTCCCTGCGCCATTGGGCCCCAACAGCCCGACAATTTCCCCTAAGGAAACTTGGACACTGACCTGATTGACCACAACCCGCTTACCGTAGGACTTTTGGACATTTTTGAGGTAGATGGTCATGGGCTGTTATTGGCCGCTCTCCGGTTGTTTTAAGGCCGGTTTGGGGTTGAACGTGGGGGCGGGGGGGGTAGCAGGGGGGGTGGCGGGGGCATCGGGGTCAGAGATGATATAGATCGATTCCACTTGCCGATTCGCTTGGGGGGTGGCCACAAACCGCCCTTCATCGATGAGATAGGTAATCGTTTCGCCCCGAATACTGTTGCCCTCTTGGAGGACGTAAACATTGCCGGTCATGACAATGCGCTGCTCGCGGCTGAAGTATTGGGCCTGGGCAGCGGTGGCTTGGATTTGGCGGGCGGGATAATCAACGCGGACGTTGCCGGTGGCGGTGATGATGCCGCTGATTTGGTCGGCTTCTTGGCGGTCGGAGCGTACCGTGATGGCGCGGCCATCCTGGGCGATCGCCCCTGGTATCAGCGTCGAAAGGGTGATCGCCCCTCCGGTGCAAACCGCGAACAGGGTCGCGAACAGTTTATCCTTGTAGTGTTTTGGCATCAGCATAGGATTGAACCCGATAAAAATCTCCCTAGTCTTCTAGATCTGCTTTTCAGCTTTCCAGTTCCCCATCCGGTGGAGAATCTGACGGGATGATCTGGGGGAGAGGGGCAAGCCCTGCATCCATCCTATCCGAGGACTGTTGGAGATGGTGCAATAAATTGAGGCCATCGCCCATCAGTTGGGCCACATCAATGCCGCCATAATCCGGTTGATAGTCCCGCAGTCGCCGCACCCCTTCCCCCAAGAGCATCACCGCCCCCCGTCGGTTCTCGTTTTCCAGGTGATAGCAGGCGACGGCCACTTGTAGAATGCCCTGGTAAAAGGTTTTTTCCGGCTCTAGGGCCTCAAACCACAGGGCTTCAAGGGTATCGTGGCAGGCGTAGAATTCCCCTTGATTAAATTGGGCGATCGCATCTTCAAAGGCAGTGGGTAACATGGGATTCCGGGAGAGATCCCCCCTGCCCCCCTTAACAAGGGGGGTTCTGAAACCCCCTTGTTAAGGGGGTCGGCGCAGCCGGGGGGATCGTGAGCATACGAAGCTAAGGTTAACCCGCCAAACTTTCCCGAACTTTGATAATTTCTTCCATCGTAATGTCCTGTTTATCCCCAGCAAAATCATTATCAGGGGTAATAAACAGCAGACAGTGGCATTCTTTACGCTCCCGCATGGGGACACAGGGACAATTCCAATAGGCGGCTTTAACTTCAGCCTCTTTGTCCTCGTAGTGACGGCAGGGACAAAGGGGCGAACCCAGTTCATCCTTATGGCGGGCCAATCCTTCAATCACCACAGCCGTAACGGAGGGATCAATACAAAAATAGGTATCCGTGCGCTTGGCGTAGGTTTCAGAAAAGCTTTTCATCGCTTCGAGGGTCTTCTCAGTGTTGGAAGACGAACCGTTGGCAGAAGTCATAGGATTCTTAGGGTTGATACTGGACATTCCCTTGTGATTGTACCATTTTCGCGCTTGGCTCCCAACGCATCACCCCACCAACCCCCCGGGGTGCAATGCTTGCGCCCTCCTAGATTTTAATTATGCTAGTGGACGGTGCGTCAGACACCATCCATCAACATTATCTTTGATCCGTTCTGACGCACCCTACAAGTCAATTGTAGGGTGCGTCAGAGCGATAAATCTCTGATGCAAAGGAGCGGCGTAAGGGCTGATGCACCATTGATTGAGCAACCTGCGGAATGTTGGATAAAGTGATGCAAAGTGCTCAAGTCCCTTGTTCTGTCGCTTGACGTTGGAGAATTGGTATTATTCAGCAACCTACGGAATGTTGGCTCAATCAGCAGGCTTTACCCCTCTTGGGCTAATTCTGCGTCGATTTCCACTAATAACCGTGAGGCGAGGGTGTAAAGCTCCCGGTGGCAGGGGCCGTTACTGGCCATTAAGCCCCCCCATTGGTTGACATCCCCTTGGTTGTAGCGCAATTCTGCTCCGGTAAAACTGGTGAACTGGCCTCCCGCTTCTGTGAGGATCAATTCCGGCGCGGCAAAATCCCAATCCTTGGGGGCGGATTTCCCGGAAAGGGAAATATAAACATCGGTGCGTTGTTCGAGGATTGTGGAAATTTTACAGCCGACACTGCCGACAAATTGGCGATCGCCAAAGGGCATCCGCTCTAACATTTTATTGAGTCGGAGATCGCGATGGCTGCGACTGGCTACCAACACCAGATCCTCAATGCGGCTATGGGTGGAGGGACGGATGGGGGTGCGGTGGCGATCGCGCCCCTCTACGGTTGTTCCTTGACCCTTAATCGCAAAATAGAGCTTTTCCGTTTCTGGGATGACGACCACGCCGATTTGGGGCCGGCCTTGGTAGGTGAGGGCGAGGTGAATGGCATATTCGCCAGTTTTTTCAATAAAATCCCGCGTGCCATCCAAGGGATCGATAATCCAAACCCAATCCTCCGGTTTGGCTTCCATTTTCACCAGATCATAGGTTTCTTCACTGAGGTAGCCAAAAGGTTCATCTGTTAATTGGGCTTGGAGCTGTTCGAGAAGATAATGATTGGCGGCCAGATCCGCCGCTGTCACCGGATCGCCGGTTTTATCCTGGACATCGAGATCCCCCTCGCCCCGGTAATAGGCCCGCAGGATATCTGCTGCACCCCAAGCCACATCACAGGCGATCGCCCCAATCTCAGCCAGTCGATTCTCAATCATCACAACTACCGGTAAAAATTCAGTTCCCATTCTATTACCCCCCTTGAATCTGTAGATCTGGGAGATGGGCCAAAATCAACGAAAGGGGAAGGTTTCCCTTCCCCTTTGCGTTTTGAAGCTTAGAAAATCTAAGCTCAAAAATCGGCGGATTGCTGTTCTAGAGAGAGCCATCACTAAAATTGTTAGAACTAGAAGTATTATCGAGCCAATCGAAAATCCGATCCAACTGCTCAAGGGTAATTAAGCCATATTGCCAGAGAATCATCGGGAACGAGCCGGGATGCTTCTCAAAAGATCGTTGGGCGATCGCAATCGAATCTTTAGAGAGGGCTAATTCATCGTGTAAGAACTTGATTAAACGCGGATAGGTTCCAGTTTGCATTGTTAATATCACCTCCTGATGACTGTTGTTGATTGTGGATGGTTGGGTTAAAAGCCGATGGGTAACTCGGCCACTGTCTGATCTGTCCACTATCAGCGGATCGCAAACAAAGCTTGAAAAAAAGATCAATCCTGCTCTGGTTTAGCCAGAAACCCGACTGCTCCCAACAAGAGGCGGATGCTCAGTTTAAAGCAGTCAAATCCATTGATCAATTTACCCTCACAGCCCCCCAACCGAAAATCAGCAGGGGAGCTAAAGGGCCAAGCCCGATAGACGGCAACACCATGGCGGCTCTGTCTATCTGAATTGCGTGTGGCGGCTTGAAAACTGGCTGGGCTTGAGCCACGCTCACCGGGGAAAGTGGGGCTAAAAAGCACCGGCAACCCCAATAAACCGGGGGAATCAAACCGAAACGATCGGGGATATTAATCAGATAGTGTAGCCGATTTTACACGATGCGGGATCTTTTGCAACCCCTAAGGTGATAAAAATTCTAATTCAACCCCATCGCCCACCGCCAGCCCCATCGCTTCAGCCCGCCCGCCCCGTAATTCAATGACATGATCTACTAATTGATCCGGGCCATAGGTGGGGCAAGGTTCAGCGCTACAGGCGGGGACATTGTTGGCAATATCAATAATTTTTCCCTCATGGATGAACACCATATCTAAACTGATGGGGACATTTTTCATCCAAAAGGAAACCTGACGGGGGGGGTTAAAGGAAAAAATCATGCCGCGATGGTCTGGTAAGGATTCTGCTGCCCGGAACATGAGGCCCCGGGATTGCTCCTCTGGAGTCTGGGCGACTTCTAACTCAATCTCGAGATCCACCGCTTCAAACCGGGCGATCGCCCCAATCGCTAACACCTGCGGAGTCTGATAGGGTTCAATGACAAATTCTTTGACTGCCGTTGGGCTAGGGGTGGGGACAGACTCCACCTCTAGGGGTGAGCAGCCCAAAAAGCTTAGGCTCAATCCCACCATTAACACCACAATTTGTTTTTGATGATTCTGTTCACGCATCGGCTTTATGCAAATGGAATGGCGATCGCCGGGCCAGGTTAAGCCTCTCGCAAGACATACCCTACACCCCGCACGGTTTGAATCAGACGTTTTTCTCCCTCATCTTCAATTTTGAGACGGAGATAGCGGATATACACCTCAATAACGTTGGATTCTCCAACAAAATCATAGCCCCAAACATTTTCTAAAATTTGCTCACGAGTCACCACATCGCGGGGATGGAGCATCAAATATTTGAGCAGTTCAAACTCCTTCATGGTCAGATCAAATTCCCGATGATTGCGGATCGCCCGCCGGGTGGTGAGATCCAGCACCAAATCCCCAAACCGTAACTGTTCCTCATTTTCCTGCGGGGGTTGGAGGTAGAACTGAATTTGCGAGAGGATGCGATCGCTCCGGTAGGGTTGCACCAAATAATCATCGCCCCCCGCCTCCAAACAGGCGACCCGATCTTCAACCCGCTCCATCGCCATAAAAAACAAAATTGGCAATGTTTGGCCCTGCCTGCGCCACTGGCGACAGAGATGCAAGGCCGCTTCCCCCAGTTGGATGTGATCAATCACCACCAACGCCGGTTTGAGAGCAGTAAACTGCTGGGCCACCCGGTTTAAGCTCTCACTCACCACCGGATCATAGCCCGCCGCCATCAGATCCTGTTCGATCTGTTGACCAAAACGGCTATCGGTTGTCACCACCAGCACACAGGGCAATTCGTTCATCCTACTCATTCCCCCTATAACCACTCACCCGCCATCCCCTGCCTCAAGTTAACCAAAATTGGCGCAGATTGCCAAACACCCTAGGGCAATTCTACAGAGGTGGGCTTGGCGATGTGGGGCAAACCCCAGCCGAGTTTTTCCCGGAGGATGCGGAAAAATTCCGGGGATTGGAGGCGGATAAAGCGGGCGGAATAGGGCGATCGCTCCACCCAGACCCGATCTTGGGGCAACACCGGACAGCCGCCATTGCCATCCACCACCATCACCATCGGGTTCGGGGTGGCGGGGAAAATTTGCACCGGGTCAGTTTCGGAAAAAACTAAAGCGCGGGAGGCGAGGGAATGGGGGCAAATGGGCATTAATTGCAATACTGGTACATCGGGGGTCAATACCGGCCCTCCGGCACTGAGGGAATAGGCCGTCGATCCCGTCGGTGTGGACAAAATCACGCCATCGGCGGCAATGTCAACGGGGGCATGGTGGCCAATTTTAATTTCAAAATGGCACATACTCGTCAGCGGTTCCCGGTGCAGCACCATCTCGTTTAAACAGAGGGCTTGCCACAGTAGCGTTTCCTGACGGTACACCTGCACCGACAGCATCGATCGCTCCTCAATCATGCAGTTGCCGGCCTGAACTTCGGCGATCGCATGGGGCAACTGATTGACATAGGTTTCCGTTAAAAATCCCATGTGGCCCGTGTTAACCGCGAGAATCGGCATTTCCAAGGGGGCAATCTGCCGACAGGCCGCCAACACCGTCCCATCCCCGCCTAAAACAATGCAAAAGGCCATGGACTGATCAAAGCCTTCGGGAATGAGGGCATCCATGGGGGTGGGGTTGGGCAATTGGTCACTTTGCAAATAACCCAGTAACCCGCCCTGGCTCGAACGAACACAGACTTCATAGCCTTCTTGGGAGAGGGTTTCCTCTAACTCTTGGGCCATGCGGCAGGCAACGGGCTTGATATCGTTAAATAAAACGCCAACTTTGGGCACGGTGGTCTTTGGGAAATAGGGGTGTCGCAATTTTATAAATTTATCGGGTTTTGGGCGTATTTCAGGATCCCGGCGAGATTCGCTGTGAATTCTGGCAAGGGCAGGCTTGGGGCGAACAGAGACAAGCTCCCCATTGCCCTGCTCACCGCTGAGGGGTGGTTATTTTTTCCCCATCTTGGTTTTTTGTGTGCGGCGCTTTTTCTCCTTTTCTTTTTCGTAGCCGATTTCTTTGAGCTTGGCCATGATCCGCGTGAAGTATTCTTGCAAATAATCTTCGAGGGTGGTGGTGTCGGCGGGATCAAGATCAAGGAGTTGGTAGACCGGCTCCATGGGGGCATTGAGGGGGCGATCGCTCGCTAACACTTCTGCAAAGCTGAGGCGATCGGCGACGTTTTGCCCCCATTGGAAAAAGCGAGTAATCCGTTGGATCAGCCGCAGGATGGGGAGTTCTAACCGGGCGGTTTTGGCGGTCTGCCCCGCTAGTCGTTCACAGAGGCGGATGATTTCATAGGCTCCCCAGGCTCTCGGGCCAACGACGGGATAGGTTTGGTTCGCGGCCTCTGGGGTTTCGAGGGCGCGGACGGCAATTTTGGCAATGTCGAGGGTGTCCATATAGGCGATCGCCGCCCCCGCGCCGGTAATCCACACCAATTGATTATCTAAAATTGGCACAGCATACTGACCGATCAACCCCTGCATAAACCCACAGGGCCGTAAAATTGTGTAGGGGATCCCGGCTTCTGCTAAAAACAATTCGGTGCAATGCTTAATCTCCATCAGGGGCACGTTGGGGAATTTTTCCGCATCCAGGATCGAAAAAAACAGGTAGCGTTGTACATTCGCCGCCTTCGCTGCTTGGATTAGGGCCACTTTGCCTTCCCAATCCACTTCGCGAATCCGCAGGGAGTCGGTGGCGCGGGTGGTGGCTGCATCGATTAGCCCTTCTACGCCCTCTAGGGCTGGTGGTAGGGTGTCGGGATCACAGAGATCTCCCTCGATCAGTTTCGCCCCCCATTCCTGTAAAAAGGAAGCTTTGCGAGCATTGCGCACCAAGCACCGGACGGCATGACCGCTATCAATGGCCCGCCGCACAATCTGCCGCCCTAAGGTTCCCGTTCCCCCAACAACCAGTAGCTCCATAGGATTTTAAGATTCTTAAAGAGTTTGTAATATTTCTACACGATTTTATCAGAAAGGGGCAGTTTCAACAAACGATCAAATCCCATCCTGGTCTGTGGGGGGCAACGCCTGCGCCCTCCCTTGGCCCCCCACTTCGGAAAACCCCAAAAAAAAGATGATTGCGTCAGCAACCATCTTGTGCGTATCTCTCGCAAGCTTAGGAGGGCGAAAACTAGATCACGCCCATGTTGGCAAACCCCAAAATCACGCCAGCGCCCAAAATATGGCCAAAGGCGGTGGTTGCCAACACGGCGGGTAAACCCATGCCGCCGAACATTTGCGGCATCGGCAACGCCGGGCCAGCACTGGGTTGATCAATCTTGAATTTGCCAATGGCGATCGCCACCACATTGCAAACAATCATAATAATCGCCACCGTCGGACTCCAGGAGATCGTGGCGGGGGCAGCAGCGGCTAAAAGGGTTAAGGTCATGGTGCAATAAAAACGCTAAATGGGCTTTGTTAATTCCCAAGTTTTAGCCCGAAACTGCGAACTCCGTTGCATAACGTTGCAATTGTTCATCAAACCTCTCAAGTTTTGTAAAGAAATGCAATGTTCCCATCGCGAACTTCAGGCTGCTCCCCCGTAATGTAGGGGCGAAAAATTTTTCGCCCCTACGCCCATCGATTCACAGCAAACAAGCCCCCAATGTCGCCACCAACCGCAGCGGATCCACCCCTAACTCCGTATGGGCTGCCGCCGCCCGTTGCCCCGCCGCCGCGTGCCAAAACGCCGCCGCTGCCGCCACATCCACTGCTGGCCGCCTCGCCCCCGCCCATAGCCCCGCCAATAACCCCGTCAGCACATCCCCACTGCCCCCCCGGGCTAATCCCGGCGTACTCTCCGGAATCACCCAGAAATTGCCATCAGGGGCAGCGATCGCCGTCCTCGCCCCTTTCAGTAACACAATCGCCCCCGTCTGAGTCGCCGCCGCCAAGGTGGCCACAAAGCGATCGCCCGGCTCCAACTCCGGAAACAACCGCTGAAATTCCCCCCAGTGGGGCGTAAGGATCGTCGGCGCGGGCCGGTTTTGCAAACCATTCACCCCCGTTCCCAACAAATTCAAACCATCGGCATCCAACACCAGCGGCACAGGGGCCGCCAAAACTGGGGCTAAAATTTCCCCCGCCCCCAAGGTTAAACCGGGGCCGCAGGCAATCACATCATAGCGGCTCAAATCTAGGGGTAAGGCGGCGATCGCCCCCTCCGGCGTTTCCGGGCAACCCACCACCAAAGCCTCCGGTAACTGTGCCACCACCAAGGGTTTTAGGGAAGCGGGGACGGCGATCGTCACCATCCCCACCCCCGTTGCCCGCGCCCCCAACCCTGTGAGGATGGCACTCCCGGCATACTGCTGAGAACCACAAATCAATAAAGCATGGCCCTGTTGATATTTATGGGTGACAACGGCACGGGGTAAAGGCAACACCGCCCGAAACTCCGCCGCTGTAAACCGTTGATGGACGGGGGGATTATTGAGAACCGTGGCGATCGCCCCTTCAGGGAAACCGAGATCCAAGCAAGCCACCTGGCCCAAAAACGGTAACGCCTGCTCCTGGAAAAAAGCCCGTTTCCACAATCCCAAGCAAAACGTATAGTCCGCCCGAATTGCCGCCCCCAGCACCGCCCCCGTATCCGTATCAATCCCGGAGGGAATATCAATGCTGATCACCGTTTGGGTCATGCGGTTGAGGGTGGCGATCGCCCCCGCCAAAGCCCCCGTAATCGGCCGAGTTAACCCAAAACCAAACAACCCATCAATAATCAAATCACAATCCGCCAACCCCGCCACCGACTCCACCCTCGGCAACCCCAAATAATCCGCATAGTTGAGGTGATTTTGCGTCAAAGGTTTACCCGGCTCCACCGGCACATAGAGCCAAACCTCCCGCCCCCGCAGTGCAAATTCCCGCGCCACCACCAGCGCATCGCCACCATTATGGCCCGGCCCCACCAAAACCCCCACCGTTTTCACAGCAGGCGTAATTTCTAACGCTAAAATGGCATCAGTGAGGGCGATCGCCGCTTTTTCCATCAACGCCGCCACTGGCATTCCGGCCGCAAACACCTGCGCCTCAATCGCCATCATTTGGGCAGTGGTAATAATAAAGTTCTGTGAATTCATCCTCTTTCCTCTCAAAGCGAGTTCTCAATTAGTTGTATCATGAGCAAACAGTGTTTCTTTTGTAATTTTTTAAAAAAAATTAAAGATTGTTAGTATTTAAGTGTAACTATCAAGCACTGGATCCAAAGCAACCCGTTCATCCATGAGATTATTTGTTAATTGCTAACCTTAAATTCCTAGGTGACTATGATTGTACCTTCTAGTTTGAAAATTTCCAGTTGGGTAAATCACTTGATCAAATTACTGTTACTCATTGGGTTGGTTATCCTGGGATTTTTAGGGAACTATTTTAAGTTTCCTCTGTTTTTTGGGATTGACTTTATCTTTGGAGAAATCGCAGTGTTTATTGTGATTTCCCGTTATGGCTTATTTTGGGGAACTCTAGCCGGTTTCGTTGCTGGCAGTTGCACCTATTTTTTATGGAATCATCCCTACGCAGTGATTATCTTTACCGTAGAAGCAATTTTCGTCGGCCTAGGGCTGCAACGCACGCGGTTAAATATTCCTTCCCTCGTCTTGATTTACTGGTTAATCCTGGGTATGCCATTGGTCGGTCTTTTTTATGGCGTGTTTTTATCTGCACCAGTGAATGGGACAATTTTGATTGCCTTGAAGCAAGCTGTAAATGGCATTACTAATAGTTTGATTTCGGTTTTGCTGTTGCAGTACATCTTTAGTCATGGCCAGAAAAAATCCAATCGCCAAGAAAATACACCCCTTCAACAGATTCTGTTTAGCCTGTTTATGTCCTTTGTATTTTTTCCAACCCTCTTGATTACGGTCTTAAACTCACAGCAGATGCTCACCAATATTGAAGCCAATATTGAAACAGAGATTTTCGTTGCTTCACAACCGTTAGTGAGTAGCTTGAATTTTTGGTATAACCAGCATAATCGAGCAATGACAACCTTGGCAGAATTTTCTGAAAATGCCACCACTGAAAACTTGCAAAATGCCCTTAATATTGTTAAAGGAAGTCTACCTTCTTTTAGCCATTTATTCATAGTCGATGAAAAAAACAACCTAATTGCCAGCACGGATGATGTTGTCATTGATCAAATCATCACTGATGGACAAGCTTGGCGCAATCAAGCTCAAGGGACTTCAAAAATGCTGTTAGAATTTCCCGCCGATTCCTCCACACCAGAACTGCATTTTTATTGGCATTTGGTGCGGAATAATCGCCCGGCTCTCCTTCATGCCAGTCTCAATCTTGACTCAGTGATTACCCTTCTCCAAGATAATACGGATATTGATGATCTCCATGCTACCCTTTTATCCCCTGAGGGAAAAGTGATCGCCACCAGTCAAAACTCCGATGCCGCTGCTGTGATGAGTAAGCAAAATGGCGAGGTGCGGATTGTCAATGAGCGGCTTTTCCACTGGTTGCCCAAGGTTGACCCCAACACCCCCATTATGAACCGATGGCGACAGTCCTTCTATAGCACCGATTTACCCCTGAAGGAACCTGTGCCTTGGACGTTACAGGTACAGGTTTCGACACGCTCCTATATTAATACCCTAGAGCAGATGTATATTCGTGCTCTGACGATGGTGTTGGCGATCGCCTTCTTGGCCATCAGTATTGCCCATTTCCTTAGCCGCCGCCTCAGTCAGCCCTTGCTCACCCTCACGAACCTCACCACCGATTTGCCCGATAAAATTTTCAGTCTGGAGGAGCAGGACAATATCCCTACCATTGAAACCACTGGCATTTTAGAAATCAACCTCCTCAAGGCCAACTTTAACGCCATGGCCAGCGCCCTTCAACAAAAATTTACCGAGTTACAGCACACCCAAAATAGCCTTGAACTCCGCGTCCAAGAGCGCACCAGCGAACTCCTCCAACTCAATCAAGACCTGAAGGCGCAAATTATTGAGCGGCAAAAAATTGAAACCCGGTTAAGGGAACAAGAAGAACGCTATGCTTTAGCGATTTCTGGCACAAATGATGGCATTTGGGACTGGAATTTACAAACCGATGCCGTTTATTATTCCCCCGCTTGGATGCGTATTTTAGGCTATGGCCGTGAACCCCTGCACCCCACGATCAAAGCTTGGTCTGATAATGTCCATCCTGATGATTTTCCCAGGGTCATGGCCCTCATTCAAGCCCATCTCAACCAGGAAAGTCCGGTTTATGTTGCCACCTTCCGGATGCGCCATCGCAGCGGTGACTATCGTTGGATTGAAGCTAAGGGCAAATGTTTGCGAGACAGTGAGGGTAAACCCTGCCGTTTAGTAGGGACAATTACCGATATTACTGCCAAAAAAGAGGCGGAAGCAGCGTTATATTTAGCCAAGCATGAAGCAGAATTAGCGAACCAAGCGAAAAGCGAATTTTTGGCAACGATGAGCCATGAAATTCGCACGCCGATGAATGCGGTGATTGGGATGACGGGGTTATTGTTGGATACCCATTTGAATGCGAAACAGCAGGATTTTGTGGAGGTGATTCGCTCTAGTGGTGAGGCTTTGCTGACCTTGATTAATGATATTCTTGATTTTTCTAAGATTGAGTCGGGTAAGTTGGATTTAGAAGCGCAACCCTTTCAATTGCGTACCTGTATTGAAGAATCCTTAGATTTATTAGCAGCAAAGGCGGCTCAAAAAAATATTGAACTTGCCTATCTCATTGCCTCGGATGTGCCGCCAGTGATTCAAGGGGATGTGACGCGGTTGCGGCAAATTTTAGTCAATTTGCTCAGTAATGGCGTGAAGTTTACCGAGTCCGGTGAGGTGGTGGTGGAGGTGGATGTTACTTGGCCCAAGAGCATTCCGGAACCGGAAATGATGATGAGGGTGGAGTTGCATTTTCAAGTGCGGGATACGGGCATTGGCATTCCGGGCGATCGCCACCATCGCCTTTTCCAAGCCTTTAGCCAAGTGGATGCCTCCACCACCCGCAACTATGGCGGGACGGGCCTCGGGTTGGTGATCAGTGAGCGGCTCGCCCGGATGATGGGGGGGAAAATGTGGGTGGAAAGTGAGATCAATCAAGGCTCCACCTTTCATTTCACGATCCAGGTGGAAACCTTTAGCACCGTGCCCCTCCCCTCGAACACCCTTTTCCTCGATTGCCTCCACCATAAACAGGTGTTAATTGTCGATGACCACCCCACCAACTGCGAAGCCTTCCGCCTCCAAATTAAAGCCTTTGGGATGTACCCCCAAACAGTCAATTCCCTGGAAGCCGCCATCCTCATTTGTCAACAGGCCACCTATCCCGATGTGGTGATGATTAATGGGGATCTCCTGATCGGGATTGAAGCCAGGCAATTGGCCCGATTGCACCAGACCCATAGCGAGATCCCTTTAATTATTTTGACCAGTTTGGGTTATCCTGCCTTAGATTTAACTCTCAATGGCCAGGTAGAGGTGGCTGGCTATCTCTCGAAGCCGATTAAACAATCCCAACTGTATAATGCTTTTGTACAAGTGCTTCATGATCAACAAGTTCCCACTGTTGCTGTGCCCATGAGTTCCACGCCCGATCGCCCCCTCGCCGAAACGCTACCCCTCCGCATCCTGTTGGCGGAGGACAATGTGGTTAATCAAAAGGTGGCGTTAAATATTCTCCAAAAATTGGGCTATCGGGCCGATGTGGCAGCCAATGGGTTAGAAGTGTTGGAATCTTTGGCGCGACAATCCTATGATGTGGTGCTGATGGATGTGCAAATGCCCCAGATGGATGGCTTGGAAGCCACCCAGCATATTTGCGCGGAATGGAGCGATCGCCACCGTCCCTATATCATCGCCATGACCGCCAATGCCATGGAGGGCGATCGCGACGATTGTCTTGCCGCTGGCATGAATGACTATGTGAGCAAGCCCATTCGTTTACCGGCTTTGATTCAAGCTCTCCAAAACACCGTCGCCTATCGCCATCACGCCCTCGAAATTCCCAATACCGCGCAACCTGATCCCCTCGATCCGGCGATTTTAAACGATTTGGTGATGATGGGGGGCGACAGTGCCGCTGAATTGATGGTGGATTTAATTGATTCCTATGTGGAATTAGCACCACAATTACTGACGGATATTCAGACCGGCATTGAGCAAGAAAATTATGAGCTATTTGCCCGGGCGGCCCATTCCTTAAAATCCAGCAGTGCCTCCCTCGGAGCCAACTATCTAGCGGAACTCTGTCAGGGGTTAGAGCATGGTGGGCGCTCCCAAACCCTCGACACCATTCCCGAACTCTGGACGCGCACCTATGCAGAATACGAGCGGGTCATCACGGCTATGGTTGAGGAGCGGCAAAAATACGCCGGTTGAAGTGGGAAGTGGAATTTTTTCTTCCTACTTCCTACTCTTTACTTCCTACTCTCTCCTAAAGATCGCTATCAATGGGGAAACGGCGCATCAAATCTAAAGCACGGCGGGCATTTTGGCACAAACTCACTGATAGCCCCGGCACATGGGGAATTTGCGATAATAAATCGGCGGTGCGGCGCAACATCCGCACTAAATCCCCCTCATCAAAACTGGTATTTTCACACAAGGCTTCCCAGGACACCCCTAGCACCCACTGTTCAATCAGGCCAATGACTTCTAAGGTTTCATCCTCTAACCACACCGGCAGCATCACTTTATGGCGGTGTTGGATTTTGATCAGTTCTTTGCGGAGGGGGATTAATTTGGCTAAGGCGATTAAGACGGATTCCGGCGGGGTGTAGTGGCTCCAGCTATCGGGGCGGGGCGGCTCGCTGATCAGGACATAGGCGGCGGCGGCGAGGTCTTGGGGGTCGAGGGGATCTAAATGGCCGGACATCAACACCAACCCTAGCCACAGTTCGTTATCCCCCCGGATCGCAGCGGCGGCTTGGCCGATGGGGAGGGGATTGTATTCATCAAGGCCATCGAATTCCCGCAGCACTTTGACCAGGTTGGAAAATTCCCGCCAATGGTGGGTTTGGTGTTCTTTGTAGCTGGCTTGGCGATCGCGCAGCCGTTGGCGTAACTGACTGCGGAGGTTATGGCGTTTCACCAATGGCCCCGGCTGGCCCCATTGGTTTAAAGGATGTTCTGCGAGGGCTTTTAACACCTCCTCTAGGCGATCGCCTTGGGCCACTACCTCCGGGGCTGTTACTTCTTGATAGGGGATCTGGGGCATCGCTTCGGTAACAGCGGCGGTGCTGTCGTTGCCGGGGTAAAATTGCCCCAGTTTGTGGGGTAGATCGGGGGGTTCGAGGGTTTCGAGGGCCATTAAACTCTCGCGATCAAGGGTTACGGTGGCAATCTCCACCACATCCTGATGAGCTACCACCGTCCAGCGATTATCCTCCGTTAAACAGAGGTAATAGGGGATCTTGCTACGGCGGGGGAGTTGGGCAACGAGAAAGGCGGTGAGGGGAACCCGGACGTTGATATGTTTGCCCTTGAGGTAAAGGACTGTACCGGGAGGGCATTGGGGGAGTTGTTGGGCGATCGCCTCATGGTGAACGTCCTGCGCCTGTTCTTTAAGAATTTTGAGCAGATGGCGTTCCGCTTTGGCCCGTTGGTTGAGTTTTTCGTAGTCCTCCAAAAGCTCCACGGCAATGGGGGCCAGTTCCACATCCAGTTTTGCGAGATCGGTGGTCAGTTCGGCGATCGCCTGCTTTTCCGGAGCCAACTTCAACCCCGAAGCATACTGGGCAAAACTCCGCTCTAAGAGGCTTTTCACCTCATCGACCCGATGGGTTTGCAACAGGTTCAGCACCATGCCATAGGTGGGAGTGAAGCGGCTAATTAAGGGATCGGCGGGTTTAATGGCCAAGGCCGCCGCATCATGAGGCCCCTCAAACCGGGATTGTACCGTCACCACATAGCCCTGTTCATCCATACCCCTGCGGCCCGCCCGCCCCGCCATTTGCAAAAACTCCGAAGCCCGCAACATCCGATGACCGTCATCGGTGCGTTTAGAAATGGCAGAAATTACCGTCGTCCGGGCGGGCATATTAATCCCAGCGGCTAAAGTTTCCGTGGCAAACACCACTTTCACCAATCCCTCTTGGAATAACTCCTCCACCAGAGCTTTCCAAGCCGGTAACACCCCCGCATGGTGGGAAGCAATCCCCCGCATCAGAGGGCCAACTTGGTTGGTGCGGGCGGCGCTGGGGTTCTCCGCGACAAAAGCCCCCACTTTTGCCTTGAGGGTTGCCGCTTCTTCTGGGCTGATCAGCGTATAGTCGAGGACTTGCTCAATGGCGCGATCGCACCCCCGCCGACTGAAGATAAAGAAAATCGCCGGCAGCATCTCGCGATCGCGCATCTGGGCCACCGTTTGGCGAATCGTCGGGCAATCCTCCCGCCGCAGCCGTTGCGCCTTACCCTTGGGTTTGAGGCGGGGGTTGAGGCCAGTTTTTTCCGGATTGAGGAGGGGAAACAGGCCCTTAACGGTGCTGAAATGGAACTCAAGGGGAACGGGGCGAAATTCTGAATGGATCAAACGAGTGGGGCCATGGACTTGGCTAATCCAATCCGTCAATTCCGCCGCATTAGCCACCGTCGCAGAGAGAGCCACAATCTGGACATTGTGGGGACAATAAATAATCGACTCCTCCCACACCGTCCCCCGCTGACTATCGTTCATATAGTGGCATTCATCCAAAACCACCGCCTCCACATCCGTGAGGGATGTCCCCACCTGACCAATGGGCGTGCCATAGAGCATATTGCGGAAAATTTCCGTCGTCATCACCAACACACTAGCATCCCGATTAATCGAGATATCCCCGGTTAGAATCCCCACCTGATCCGGGCCGAACTGTTCACAAAAATCGCGATATTTCTGGTTGGAGAGGGCTTTGAGGGGAGTGGTATAAAAGACCCGTTTTTGGCGGGACATGGCCCGATGGATCGCATATTCCCCCACCAAAGTTTTTCCCGATCCCGTCGGCACACAGACCACGACAGATTCCCCGGTATCGAGGGCCTCAATGGCCGCCATTTGGAAGGCATCCAGGGAAAAGGGAAAGAGGTGGCTGGGGTCAAAGCGATGGGGTTTCGGGCTATTCACTAAACAATCAGGGCCAAGATAATGGGATACAAGCCCACCCTAGGGCGGCTTGCCGTGAGCCTACAGTTTAACGCCAATGCTATCATATCGACGAACGGCAGGGGGCGATCGCTCCTTCCCCTCCGTCACTCCCCAACAGATGCTAAACACCATCAAGGATCAAAGCGTGAGTCGGAGATCAGCACCAGCAATGGTTCCAGAGCCAGAGCCTCGGTGATTTGGCCCAAAGACGGGGGTCGTTGATCAGCGATTAGCGATCTTGTTGGGTGTGTTATGCTTTATTAATAACGTGCCTTTTAAAGCAATTCATTGGTTATGGAGCAATTACGGCCATGATTAAAAACTCAAATCAGAACAGTATTGTTTTAGAAATTATCAATTCTGCTGATACTAAAGGAGTTTATGTTGACACTGCGGATCTAGAAAAAATCAAGGAGTATATTCAAGATAATGCACAAAGAATCAGTGCTGTAGAAGCCATCAATGCTAATGCTACGCAAATAATTAAAGAAACAATGGTAAGGCAATCCTCTCTTGTCAACTTCTTTGACGCAAAGCATAAATCTCGTCAGTATGCTGCTTGTATGCGTGACTTAGAGTATTTCTTGCGATATTTAAGCTATGCCATCCTAGCTGATGATATTTCTATTCTAGATGACCGACTGCTAAACGGGTTAACAGAAACATATCAATCTCTGGACATTTCAATACAGGTGACAATACAATCTATTCAAACTATGCAAGAAGTTACAAGTTGCATAATTGGTCATGAAAATAGCAAAATCATTACTGATGGTTTTGATTATCTTTGTAATCAATTAACACAAAGAGCCAATGTTGCTGAATCCAGTATCAATGTATTTGAAAAATCTTATGATGATGGGCAAGCTTCAGATCTAAAGAATGATTCTGAATGGCTATATTCTGATAACTGGCTGACAAATCTGATTGGGTCAATTTCCGATGAGTCTGCTTTTGTTAAAGCTTTGGAATATGGACGCAGCTTTCGGCAGTCTGATCAACTTATTGATGCTGATATTGAGTAATTGTGAAATATTTGCTAGATACAGATCACATCAGTTTTTTACAGCGTGGTGCCGGTTCGGAATTTAGTCAATTAAAGTCCAGGATGTCTAAACATCCAATTTCTGACTTTGCTTTATCCATTATTAGTTTTCATGAGCAAGTCATGGGTGCTAACACCTATATTAATAAAGCCAAGAACAATAATACTAAGTTGGCGAGTGGATATAAGTTGTTGCTGGACATTCAGAATGATTTTTCACAAGCTCCTATTTTACCATTCGATGCCAAAGCGATCGCAATATTTGATAAGATTCGCAGCCAAAAAATTCGTGTGGCTACAATGGATTTAAGGATTGCGGCGATCGCCATTTCCAATAACTTGGTATTACTTACCCGAAATACTGGAGATTTTAGCAAAGTTCCGAACTTGATAATTGAAGATTGGACGGTGTAGCACAGACGGTTTAACACTGCGTTGGAGCCGACTTTTCAAAAGCTATCTTTGCTTAGAAACAATTGTCAGTTGATCAGCCATTACCTTCCCTTGACGACCTTGTAGAGTGACCATTGCTTCACTTGGGTAGATTCGAGATACATTGCTCGTGATCGGCACAACCTGAACTCGGTTAAGATTTTGGTTTGCTGCATTATTGCTGATAATAATAGCGGGTCGCTCCTTCTTCATTTCGCCACCCACTGACGGATCAAAATTAATCCACCACACTTCACCTCTGTTCATTTTTTACCGCCCCCAATCAGTGCCTCAGCCCAGTCTAAAGCCTCTGTTTCGCGATCTTGATCTTCAGCCATAAGTTTATAAGCAGCATCCAGTTCATCCTGGATAACATAAGGGCGTAACAAATCTTCAATAAACTGACTAATCGCCCCCTTCCCGACCACGGCATATAAGCCGTTGTACACCTGTTCATCAATATTGATGGTCAACTTCTTCTGCATCATTTCTTTCTTAGACGTACAAGTATACATAAACTATATCATCTCTTTTGGAAACTAGAGGCTTAACAGTTATTGTGATCGTAGTGCGGACTTCAGTCCGCTCCCTCAACAGCAGACTGTGGGGAGATGATCGGTAAAAATTGAGATAATATCGGAGTTAGACTGCAACGACTGGACAACAACGATCGCCCCCCATTCATCACGGAAACTGATCCATGATCACCCAAACATCACGAATTGATCGGCTCGATCGCCTCTGGTTGGCGTTTCTGTTGATCACTGGGGGGGCTGTGAGCGCCTATCTAGCAACGAGTGTTTTCGATGCCACAGTCCTCCTTTCTGGCGTTCTCTGTGTTGGACTGATCGCCATTGGTCGCCGCGCTGGATACCTGATCGGCATCTATAACAGCCTTTCCTACTCAGCTCTCGCCTACAGTAACGGACTCTACGGAGAGGTCTATCTCAACCTGTTTTTCTTTGTCCCCACCAGCCTGGTCGGTTATATCATGTGGTCTCGCCACACCCGGCAAGATCAGACGGTGGAAATGAGGCAACTGACCTGGCCACAGCGGGGGGCGATCGCCTTCCTTTGCATCCTTTGCACCGTAGGACTTGGGTTCTTCCTCGGTCTCAATCCTCGCCAGAATATGCCCTTCATTGATGCCACCACTAATGTATTGTCGATCGTCGCCACGTTCTTGATGATGTGGCGGTATCAGGAGCAATGGCTACTCTATATCCTCCTCAACATCGTGACAATTTTGATGTGGTTTCTGCGCTTCCAAGCCGGGGGCGCGGCGGGGGATTTAATGGTCTTGATGTGGTTCCTTTTTTTGCTTAATGCCCTGTTTGGTTATTGGCGATGGCATTTGGGTACGCAGAGATCAAGCCTAGCAGCCTCCTATGCAACCATCGAGGAGGAACAATGCGACGGGGTTTAACACTGGGTAAATTTGCCCCATTCCATCGGGGGCATCAGATGCTTGTGGAGACTGCGCTGGGCGAGGTGGATGAATTGGTGGTGATGGTTTACGCCACGGATGTGATCGATGTGCCGCTCCAGGTTCGTGCTGGCTGGATCCAAAAACTCTACCCGATGATCCAGATTATTGAGGCATGGGATGGCCCAGCGGGCTATGGTGATACGCCGGAGATCTGTCGTGAGCAGGAAAACTACATTCTTAAAAAGCTCAACGGTTTAGAGATTACCCATTTTTACTCCAGTGAGTTCTATGGTGATCACGTTAGCAAGGCTTTGGGGGCGATGGATCGCAGGATTGACGAAGCACGGGCCGCTGTTCCCATTAGCGGCACGGCTCTTCGCAAAGACTACTTTGCGGGCCGGCAATACCTTGACCCTCTGGTCTATGCTGACCTAATTACTAAAGTTTGCTTCATGGGCGCACCTTCAACGGGCAAGACGACCCTGGCCCGCACTCTGGCCCAACGGCATCATACGGTGTGGATGCCGGAATACGGTGCAGAGTATTGGCTGAAGCACCAGGTTAACCGGCGGATTACGTTGGATCAGTTTGAGGCGATCGCCCCAGAGCATAACCGCAGGGAGGATGATCTCACCCAGCAGGCCCATCAGTACCTTTTTTGCGACACAAACCCGATTACAACCTATATCTTTGCAAAGGATTATCACGGGAAGGCTGGCCCGGTTTTAACGGAATTGGCACTGAAAGCGGAAAAACGATACGACTTGTTTTTCCTCTGTGATCCAGATATCCCCTACGCGGATACTTGGGATCGGAGTGGCGATCAGAAACGGCAATGGTTTCAGGATCAGATCCGAGGTGATCTCGCGGAAAGACGATTGCCTTTTTTTAATGTGAATGGAACGCTGGAGGAGCGAGTTTTACAGGTGAACGGAATTCTCCGACAGTATCGCAAGTTTGGCAATGTGCTGGATGTCCAACCGTCTACCTTTAAAATCTATGACTGATCCTCACTCAAGCTTTTCGGAAAATAGGGTGCAGTTGGCTGAATTAGACACCGAATTGGCGTAGGGGCGAAAAATTTTTCGCCCCTAGATCAAGGGTTTCAATGTTGAATAAATCATAAATTTAGCTGATTACTTTAAACTTTGAAGAACCCTCAATGTTATGATCTGACGAGACTAAACATTACAATTCAATTAACCAGTGCTTGACCAAGAGATCGAACGAGTTTTTCGGTACTTAAATCGCGCCATTCGTGGGGAATCTTCAGAAGGAGCGATCGCCCCTGATCCTCAATTGCCTGAAGATGGCTCCCACATACCCCTCAGCCAATTATGTCAAATCTTTAGCCTCTCAAGGTTTGAGCGGGATGTAATTTTGCTCTGTGCGGGGTTGGAGATGATGCAGGATTGGGATGGCTTGTGTGGTCAGGCCCAGGGGAATCTGCACCGCAACTATCCGACATTTGGTTTAGCCTTGGCAATTTTTCCGACAGCAGATTGGCAGGCGTTAACGCCGGAATCCCCACTACGACGCTGGCGATTGATCGAAATGGCGGAGAGTCATTCCTTGGTTCATGCCCCATTGCGGTTAGATGAGCGCATTTTGCACTATTTAATGGGGGCGCAGTATTTGGATCGGCGGCTTGCTCCTATGGTAGAGTCTGTTTTCGGCCTACAGGGTGAGCTTGTGCCATCCCATGGGGCGATCGCCGCTCGGATCATCCAACTTTGGGAACAGGCTCAGGGTCAACTGCCGATTATGCAATTGTGCGGCACGAATGATGAAACGAAGCGGGCGATCGCCCAACAGATTGCCCACCACTTTCAATCCACCCTGTTAATCCTGTCTACCGAACTCCTCCCCAAACAGGGGGAAGATTTAGCCCTGCTTCAATGTCTCCTCGAACGAGAATGGCAGCTCAATCGCGCCATGGTTCTGGTGGACTTAGACGAAGAGGATCGGCTCTCGCCGGGAATCTTACGGCTGATGGATACCCTCCAAGTCCCCCTCTTGTTCAGCACGATCAGCCGTCACCCCCAACGCCATCGCACCCTGATCACCTTTGAGGTCAATGCACCGACACAATCCGAACAGCAAACCCTGTGGCTCAATGCCTTAGCAGCGGGGGCCATTGCCCCCCATCAACTGGATCAATTGGTGTCGAATTTTAACCTCACCTCGGGCCAAATCCGCACGGCGGCGATCGCCTGGACAACGGAAGAACCCGCCAACTTTGAGCAGCTTTGGGAATTGTGCCGCTGTCAAAGCCGCCCCCGTTTAGATGAACTCGCCCAACGCATCGAAGTCCGGGCGGGTTGGGATGACCTCGTACTGCCGGATCGTGAGCGCCAGATCCTTCAGATGATTACCGCCCAAGTCCGGCAGCGGATGCAGGTTTATCAAAAATGGGGATTTGGTGGCTCTTACCAACGGGGTTTAGGGATCACCGCCCTATTTTCTGGAGCGAGCGGTACAGGAAAAACGATGGCCGCAGAGGCGATCGCCGCCACCCTCAACCTTGACCTCTATCGCATTGATCTAAGTGCGATCGTCAGCAAATACATCGGCGAAACCGAAAAGAATTTACGGAAACTCTTTGATGCAGCGGAAGGCGGCGGCGTAATCTTACTTTTTGACGAAGCTGATGCTCTTTTTGGCAAACGCAGCGAAGTCAAAGACAGTCACGATCGCCACGCCAACGTTGAAGTTGCCTATCTCCTCCAACGTATTGAATCCTTCCAAGGGCTAGCCATCCTCACCACCAACCTTAAAGACTCCCTCGATCAAGCCTTCCTCCGTCGCATCCGCTTCATGATCAGCTTTCCCTTTCCCAAAGCCCCCCAACGGGCCGAAATTTGGCGACGGGCCTTTCCCCCCCAAACCCCCACCCACAACCTCAACTATGACCAACTCGCCAAACTCGAAATTCCGGGCGGCAATATCAAAAGCATCGCCATGAATGCCGCCTTCATCGCCGCCGAAGCCGGGGAACCCATCCAAATGACACACCTCTCCATTGCCGCCCAAGGGGAATACTTGAAAAATGGCACCGTCTTAACCGGAGTTGACCTTGAAGACTGGTGAACCATAACCCTACCCGTTAGAAAAATTGCGCCATTACGCCCGATCGCGCCGCTGCGATCGCCGTTTTTTCCTGTCGTGAAACAGCAATCAAGCCATCAACAAAATTGTTGAGAATCCCCACCAATAAATTGCAACATTGATTCACCATCCGGAGATATAAACCGGGCATTTCATCAAAATTAGCGGGGATGATGTAATTGTATTTGAAATAACAGAGGGCGCGATCGCGTTGATAAATAAAGGCCCCGATGGGAATTTTTTCATTCAACATATTGATCAAGAGTGATAATTCCGTTGCCGCTTCTGGGGGAATATCCTCACTAACAATCATGAAAAACTGCAATAGCTCAAAAATAGACATTTCATCTAAAGGGATGAAATTCAAATTCAAATCCAAAAACAATTTTTCCTCACCAATATTCTCAAACCGAATCGCCAGTAAATCTAATTCTGGATTATCACTGGGATGAGACAATAGCGTTTGATGATTTAATTCCTCAAACACCGATTGAACATTCTCTAGAAAACGCTTTTGATCAGCTTGCATTTTGTTCATAACTTTGGTTAATCAATGAAATTTATGGCAGTAGTCAGTATAGTTAGGATGTTTTAGAGATCCGAAACCCGCTCCTGGTGGGCATTGCCCACCCTACTTAACCGCTTTGGAAACCCCCCTTCTCCCGCCTTGGGAGAAGGGGCTGGGGGATGAGGACAATTTAAACGCCATATTTAGCAGCAATTTCTTTCTGAGTCGGATGGGGTTCTTTGCCAGTTTTATTGATTTTTAAACCCAAGGAATTAATTAATTGTACTTGTTCCGATTCACCACCTAAAACCCCATACAGATACAAATCTGATGACACCATTTTCACAAAGTCTTCATAAAATGAATCTACACTCTCATAGCCATTTCGGTGTAACAGCCGGGTGCGCTGTCCTTTACGCTCTTTATCATCTTTAATGGTATCAATCTTGAGCATTTCATCAGCTATTTTTTCCTTCCGTTGTTTGGTCTTAAAGTACATATAAATGGCACGTCCTGCCAACATGATCGATCCAATTCCTAGACCCACTAACGCCACAACAGGACAAGAAAAGGCAGCGATCCCAACCGCAGCGGCAATGGCTCCCTGCACCGCTAATCCTATATTATTCGTGCGGAGGTCTTTTTGCTGTGATTCATTGACTTTCGCCCCCGTGGCGACCGCTTTATTCTCGCTGTTCTTTAGTCCGGCGGCTTGTTTCGCCCGTTCTGTATTTTTAACGGCTCCAACAATGCCTGTAGCCGCATCAGCAACACCAGATAATATGCCCCCAATCCCAGAAGCAGCAGATACTTTCGCAATGGTAGTGACAATTTTTCCAGTTGTTAACGCAACATTCCCCGCTAAAGTTAATCCTCCAGCGACGCGATCAGCCTTTTGTAAACTATTATCTGCAAGGGATAGACCCGATACTTCCAAAATAGCATTACCTGTGGCAGAGCCGCTATCTTGGGAGCCAAGATCTTGGGCAATTTCAGCGGTGTGAAGTTCTTCTAATAATTGACTGCTTGCTCCCGCCTCTCGACAAACCTTAGCAAATTTTGCCCAGTCAATATCATCGGCTCCTTTCCAAAAACCAGACAGAGCAAATTTTGTTTTTACATTCTTATCAAACTGATTAAATAAATATTGTCCATTGGGTAAATCTTGAATTTGAGCTTTTTCAGTAGGAGTGAGCAAAATATTAATAATTGTTGCCTCCTGAACATTTAGTTTTTCCTGCTTAAAAAACTGGAAGGTATGATATTGTTTTTGAATAGATGATTGGTTTTCCATCCATTTGAGAATTTGTGGGTAAACTCCCGGAGCAAGTGCTTTGTCAAGTAGGCTTTTATTGGAGGGTGGGGCTGATGGTTTAGTTTGATCCCCATCCCCTGCTTTCTGAATGACCTGGATCTTGCGCTGCACCGTGGGGCTACTCCCCTGTTGGATCGTGTGGGTGAGTTCATGGGCGAGGAGTGCTTGGCCGCTCTTGCTTTCCGGGGCATAGGCTCCCTGGCGAAAAAATACATCCTGGCCGGTGGTGAAGGCTTTGGCTTGGATGGATTGATTCAGTTGATCGGCGGTGTTATCGGTATGGATGCGCACCCCGCTAAAATCCGCACCAAAGGCATTTTCTAAGGGATTCCGTAGACTTTCGCTGAGGGTTTGCCCCTTGCCTCGTTCCCGTTGGATGGATTGCTCTAACTCCGGTGATGCTGCCCCCTCGGCGCTGGCTCCTTGGCGTTGCACGATGGACTTCATCTGCACAGTTTCGGATTCCTCCTCACTACCATCCCCAAAAACCCGCTGCACTGAGGCGGATGAGTTCAATTGCTGTACGACTTGGGAGGCGACGGCATCGGCTTCTTTTTCATATTGATCGCCTGCTGCCCCGATGGTGAGCTTGGGCATGATCGGCGTAGCGGTTGGGGATGGCTCAGGATTTTGGCTCAGGGCGGTGGACTGAGGAACATCCGAGATAGATACGGTTTGGGCTTTGGGGAAGGGCCGCGCATGGGGCGCAATTTCCGTGTGAGTTTGAGCCGGTGGGCTGGAACTTTTGGCAACTGCTGTATTTTGGCGGCCCATAATCCTAGCCTTTAAAATGAGGTTTTTCTGATTTTAGCATGGCATAAAGTGACGGACTTGGCGATTAGCTAAAGGTCGAGGATCGCCCCACATCCAACATTCCGCAGGTTGCCCAATGGTACGTCAGTCGTTGCGTTGCTTTTTTGCATCATAAATTAACCGCTCTGACGCACCCTACGCTTGTAGGGTGCGTCAGAGCAGATCAATGATCATATTGGTGGTTGAATTGTGTCTGACGCACCGTTTGCTAGCATCGGTCTTAACCTGTGCAATGTGAGCCGGGGCAATATCGCCCGATTAACTTTCTGCTAATGATTAGATCGCCCTAATCCCTGGCGATCCAGGGGATTTTTTGGCGTTTAATAATGCCGGTATAGGTTTCGCTCTCACGGGTGCGGGATTGCAGATCGAGTTCTTCAAGGGTTTCTGAGTCAGGGTCAAAGATCACGTCATTGGAGCCGCTGGCTGCTTGGCCATTGATTTTGATTTGGTAACGGCCGAGGCGTAACTGTTCGAGATAATAAACTCCGGCGCTGTTGGTAATGGAAAAGCTGATCACTCTCCCATTCTCATCCACCGCTTCCACTCTCGCGCCGGCCACGGGTTCGCCAGCGGCATTGGTGACAACGCCCATGAGGGTATAGGCGGCTTGGAGCGGAATCAAGACGGGGGTATAACTGCCTTCAATGACTTCGACGGCAAAGCTGTTAAAGAGGGGTTGAAAGTCGGGGGGGAATCCTGCTTCTTCGAGATCGATGCGATGGCGACCGGGGGGTAGGGGGAGGAGGAGGCGATCGCCCTCCTGTTCAATTTGGCTCCCCCGCACGACTTCGTTATTGACGATCAGGAAGTCGTTACTTTCCCGATAAATGCGTTCATCGGCATCCCGTTGGCCATCGCCATTGAAATCATAAAAGGGTTGGAGCCAGAGGCCGCCTTGGGTGCGGAGGCGTTCGGGGCGGCGATCGCCCGGCCCTAGCCCCCCCTGTAGCCCCAAACTAGAGCGCAGTTGGAGGCTAAAGCGGTCTTGATTCGCCCGGAGCGTCACGGTATCATAGCGGGCTTCCAGGAGTGTGCCGGGAATAGCAGTGGTTCCGAGCAAAACATAGGGGCCGTGGCCTTGGGAACCCACACCATAGCCCAGTTCTGCCTGCCAGAGGGATTGGCCGATACTGTTGCGGGCATCGGAGCGGTATTGCCAGCCAGCGGTGAGGAGATGGTTTTTATTGCGGGCGGTTTCGGTATCGAGTTGGAGCGTTAGGTATTCGGAGGGGTTGAGGAGGTAGCTGAGTTCGGTGGTGGTGCTAAACAGGTCGGGGCGATCGTCCCCTTGGTGGGTGAGGGTGAGGTCTAACCACCGTTGATAAATCCGCCAATCCCATTGCTCATTGGTTTGCCAATTGACATCGATAATCGTTGAAGATTGCCGTTGGGATTGGGAATATTGCAGGCCAAAGCGGGCGAAATCATCAAAGGTGCCTCGGCTGGAGAAGCTCAAGCTGGGGAAGATGTGCCAATTGAGCGTATAGCGGGTGCGATCGATGTCAGTATTAACGGTGATATACAAATCCCGTTGATCCCAAACCATTTCCGCTTCTACATCCACATCGTTACTAATTAAACCGGAGACGGCTAAACGCAGGGGGGTGCGTTTGGGTTGATAGAAGGCTTCAACGAGGCCCTGAAGGCCGCCGTCGTAGATGCCCCCTACGCCAAGGGTGAGGTCGTTACTGATGCCATGGCGGTAGGAAATGCCGCCGCCAAAGTCTTGGAGTTCGCCAAAGAATTTATAGGGTTTGGTTTGCCGTCGCCAGCCGCCGGAGGCGATCAGGGCGGATGTGCCGCTGGGGAGTTGTTCGGGGAGGAGGGTGAAGCGGGCGGCTTCGATCGCCGGTTCGGCGGCGAGGGAGCCGTTGGGGAAGAGGAGGAGGTAGTAGTCCCGTTGGAAGCCGCGGCCAATGGGGACGCTGTTGAAGCGATAGATGCCGGAGCCATCGACGAGTTCTTCTCCTAAAACTTCTCGCCCTTGGAGGTCGGTGACGAGTTGTACGAGGGTTCCGGGTTCGGTGCGGCCGGTGATCGTGGCGGTGACTTGTTCGGGTTGGCGACGGAGATCGGGGTTTGCGCCGCCGGTAAAGCTGCGTTGGGGAAAGGGGGCGTAACCTTGGCGTTGGATTGTGGTGAAGCCCCAGAAATCGCCGGGGGTTTGATCTCGCCAAAAGGTCGGTTGAGAGCCGATAAAGTAGTCTGCTTGGTCGGTTTGTTTGAGGATTTGGAATTCGGAGAGTTGCCAGCGATCGCTCTCGAAGACATCGCTTTGAGTAATCCGGGCAAACCAACTACTCCCCAGAATTGTGCCGACGGCGGAGAGTTGGCCGCGATTTTGCCAATCGGTGTTTTTGGTTTTATTGAGCGTGATTTGTTGTTCGGCGACGCTGAAGGTGAAGGCGGGGGCGTTGATCCGGGGGAGGCCGTCGAGGATGACGGGGAGGGTGGGGCGATTGCCGGGGCCGGTTCTGCCCAGGTCGGGGACATCGAAGACGATCGCATATTCGAGGGGGTCAAATTCTACGCCGATCTCGAAGCGATCGCGGATTTCTTGGATAGAGAGGACGAGGCCGAGTTCGGGGTCTTGTTGGAGTTCGTTGGGGTTAAGGCGGAGGATTTTGTAGGGCGATCGCAGTTCAACGGTATTGTCATCAATAACGGTGGTGGTGAAGCGGAGGGCTTGGAGGGCGGCTTCGTAGGGGATCAGCCAGTTCTCAAAATCAATGGCGGTGAATTCGTCGATTTCTCCCCGGACGAATACGCCGGGGTTAACGTTGCGATTCCCTAGGTTTAAGCCCATGATGGGGAGTTCGTCGGGGGTTGGGGGGGTTTGGGCGATCGCCATGCCAAAGGGGTTCAGCAGGAACAGGGTGAGGATGCTGATGCTGAACCAGGGTTGAGGATGGTGATGGGGTTTGGGCATGGAGAGGGCGGTTGGGAGAGATCCCCCCTGCCCCCCTTTTTAAGGGGGGTTCCGGATAACCCCCTTAAAAAGGGGGTCGGCGTAGCCGGGGGGATCGTAGGCTTCAATGGGAAGTGGGATCTCTCTGGCTACTGGAGGATCAGGGGATGGTGAAGGTGACGCGGAAGGGGGTGCGGCTGCTGTTGTAGTTCACACCGGAACCGAGATGCCCTGAGAGTTCGTAAGTGCCGGGGGTGAGGGTGAGGGGGTTTTCTGGGGTGTTGTAGTTGACGGTGAGATACCGTGAGTTTTGAGCGATGATCGTTGTGGGAATACCAAGGCCGGTGTAGAGGGTTTGGCCGTCTTTGCGTAACGTCCAATTGCCTTGGGCGATGACGCTGGCCAGGCCGGTATTTTCCACCAAGAGCTGCAAGGTTTGGGTTTCGGGGTTAAAGCGGGCTTGGGGGGTGCTGAGTTGGTGGGAGATGTTGCCTTTGCGGACGTAAACGGCTACACCGATGCGGGGGATGATCGTTGTGCGAATCACCACATCACTATCGCTTTGTTCTTGTTCTTGGATTGTGGTTTGGAGGTTTTCGGTGAAGATCATCGTGCGATATTCGCCATCGGGGGCGCTGGGGGGGATGCGGGCAATGAAGCGAATGCGCCGCTCGTTGGAGCCGGGAACTTGCAGTTCACGGGGGGAAAATTGCAGGTAGGGGGTGAGGTCGTTGGGGCTGGATTCGAGGAATTGAATGCCGGTTTCGGGGTCGTAGGTGAAGGGGCTGGTATAGACGCGGGCGCGAAAGTCGGTTTCGCCTGTGTTGCTGATGTTGATTGTGCCTTGGGCTTGGCCGCGATTGAGGGTGGTTTCGATGACCATAGGGGAAATGCCCACGTTGGCTTTAGCTGCATTGCCGAAAAGGAGAAGGCTGGCCATGAGCAGGCCGGTGGTGAGGGGGCGCAAGGGGTTGATCATGGTGATGTGGCGGTGAGGGTGACAGTATAGCTGTAGCTACCGGCGGGGAGGACGCGGGTATCAGCGAAGCCGACAACGAGGGAAATATCTAAAACGGCGTTGGTGTTGATGGGCAGGTTGAAATTGGCAGAGTTGGACAATCCCCATGTGCCGGTTCCTGCGCTAAATCCACTGTTGCCGACGTTGAGGACTTTGCTATCGGCAGGGTAGCGAACAATAGTTCTAGCACTGGGATTTGCTGTGTTGAAGCTGGTGGGGGAGCTCACATGGGCAATGGTGACAGTGCTGATGCTGCTTTGAACCGTGCAGTTAATGGTGACGTTGGCGGATGTGCCAGCGCCGCCGATGGCGTTGGCGGCTTCGAGCCAACCTTGTTGGAAGGCGGGGGAGGCGAATGTGCCATTACTGAGGCCACTAAATGTGCAACTGGCCAAGGCATGACCCCCACTGAGGCATAGACCAGTGAGGAAAATGCTACTCAGGGGGGGGATGAGGGTTTTTAAAAAGGAAAGTTTCATGGATGGTTGCAAAGGTTAACCTATCCCACAGTTTGACGGTTTTGTTATGGATTGGAATGGAGGTAGAAACCCAAAAGGGGGGCGTTATTTCTCACATTCCGTAGGTTAAGACCAATCATGCTGATAAACGGTGCGTCAGACACAACTCAACCATCAACATCATTATTGATCCTGTCTGACGCACCCTACGATTCTACGATTGAATTGTAGGGTGCGTCAGAGCGGTTAATCTATGATGCAAAAGAGCAGCGTAACGGCTGACGCACCATTGATTGACCTGCGGAATTTCCTATGGAATCCGGTTGTAGAATTGATAGATTTTAGGAGGGTGGGCAATGTTAGTTAGGGTGGGCAATGCCCACCCTACACTAATCAGAATCAAGTATTAGTTCGGAAGTGCTGTTAGTAAAACAGTAAACGTGTAATTGCCGTCTGCTAAAACAGCAGCATTATTGTCTAACGCCATTGCAACGCTCAGGGCTTCACCAGTAAGAATGCCCACAGTAGTTGCTCCATCAGCGTTTGTAATAGGGGTCGTAATCGTGGTTGAGGACACTTGACTCGTGAGAGTAGCACCTGCATCAAGGGTTTGTCCTGAAGTGACAGCAGGAGCAAAAATTTGTAAAGTACTAGCAGGACTATTACAAGTTAGCTGGACTGTACCCGGCGTAAGGGTAGTAAAGCCATCCTTAAGCGCTGTCGCTTGTAACACCCCATTCACTGGTGTAGCAAAGGTACAAGTCCCCCCAACAGTACCGTTAAAAGTAATAGTCTGATCGGTGGCGGAAGCTTTGGGGGCGAAGGTGACAGCACCGAGAACGGCAAGAGCGCTGATCAGAGCAAAACGGCAATTCAGAATTTTGGGAACCATGATGAAACCTCCATGGGCTTTTTTCTTTATCTACTAAGGAGACGTTTCACCGTAGCCATTTGTGAAAAAAAATCGATAGCTGGGTAAGCAACAGTGAACTGGGGTTGCAGATAGCTTCTGCTTAAATATTACAGGGTGTTGTTTTGTCAATAGAAAAATAAAAGCTTAAGCTTTTATTTAGATTTTATGGATCACCAAAAACCATAAAAAATCCCCTCCACCAAAGGCAAAGGGTTAGTTGATTAAAACAACAAAATAATTGCGAATTAACTCACAGTAACACTGATCATTGATTCACATTCTTATGCTCCACCCCCCGCTCATACTCCGCCAACCGTCGCCGCAAAATCCCCCGCGCCTGGGAAACCCGCTTACGCACATTGGCATCCGACAAACCCAACCGCTCCCCAATCTCCCCATAGGAACAATCTTCCTCCACCCATAACACCATCACCTCCCGCAACTTCGGCGGTAAAGCGGCGATCGCCCCCCCACAAAACGCCATAAACTCCTCCTGTAATAAACAATCCACCGGCCCCTCCTGCCCCCAATCCGGCGCAACCTCCTCCAAATCCTCACAACCCACCGCCCGCCGCCCCCGCTGACGATGCAAATCCATACATAAATTCTTCGCCAACTGCCGCAACCAAGCCCGCTCATTACGCACCGCCCCCTGCGCTTCTAACTTCGCCTTTGCCTTCAACATCGCCGCCGATAACGCATCCTCCGCATCCACGCTATTCTCCATCCACCGCAAACAACAACGGTGAAGCTCATCCTCATAGCGCAACCACATCGACCAAAAACCGGCATCATCAGGATCATCCCCTGAACCAGAAGCGCGATCGCCACCATCGCCATCATCCAACGACGTAGCCATAATAAAATCAACCTCAAAAGTGAATACATTCATTTTTTTGAAGGAATGTAAAGATAAGTAATCGGATTACCTTGTTGTCAAGAATATTTAGAATTGTAAAGCTAAAAACTTCAACAACTCCGCCCCCCTTGGCATTGATCCCAAGTCGTCATAGAGCGATAAGCCAACCTTGCCCCTGTATAACCACTGCCTCCGAACGTAGGCCCGCCAATGAGTTCCTATCATAGCTCGATCCATCAACATGACTTTAAGCTGACCCTCCGATTGTATTGTTCACCCTCAAAACCATTGAGAGATTTTCCGGAAACCTGAAGATTTTTTTCCCAATGCCCAAAACCCCCTCCCCTAGAGGTCTCACCCCCTATAACCAATTGCCAATCAACACAAAAGGAGCCCAGAACCTAGGATTGGAAAAATCCTGATCCGTACTATCGTCAGAATTGAGTAGCATCACCTGCGCCTGCCGCAACGCCTCCGCCTTCCCCACCTCCGGCATATTCCGTAAAATCTCGTAAAACTTCACCATCAACTCAGCGGTAGAACGATCATTCACCTGCCAAAGCGTGGCGATCGTACTCCGCGCCCCCGATCGCAACGCCACCCCCGCCATCCCCAACGCCGCCCGCTTATCCCCCTCCGCCGTCTCACAGGCACTCAACACCAAAAGCTCCAACGCCTGACTTTTTGGCAAATCTCGCAAATCCAAACCTGCCGCAAAATCCGCCACATTTAACTTGCCATCGCCAATCACCAAAAACGTCGCCTCCTGTTTAGAACTAAACTTGCCATGGGTGGCAATATGCACAATCGGAAACTGCCCGGATCGCACCTGGACTCGCAACTGTTCCCTGGTAAACTGCTCATTAATCAGCAGTGCTGTCGGTACAATTTTTTCAATCCTTTCAATTTCAAAAACGGTATGGGGCAAATTTGAAAATTGCTCAGGCCCTTCAAACCCTTCAAAATTAGATCGTGCGCCCCCCAAAACCCGTAGCTGTACTTGATCGATTTTGCGCGGGCTAAATAGCTTAGAACTGGGAACTGTCACTAAACCAAAACCCTTTTCAATCATATATTCGTTATTTTCTGAATCATATAAAGCCGCCACGGGTGTACCTTGAAGCATCGTATCAAAGGCAAAGACTAACGTCTTGATTTGATGGATTTTAAATGCTTCTGTGAAAGGAGCAATCAGCCATTGATAAATTTCTTCGCTATTACTCCGCACCCCTGATGCAGTGATGACAGTTGGTTTTTGCACATTTTGATTAAACCGATCAAAGGTGTAGGTAACATCTTCCAAAACGCGATGCTCCTGTAAATCGGCATTGGGAAACGCTGCAATCACCTCGAGGCGATTTTCCAACAAAATCGTAAATAAAAATGACGCATGGGGATCCGCTGTTTCTACCGCTGTATCGGCAAATTGCGTACAGTCATCCTGAAAAAAGTTATCTAACTCTGCCAATTGCAAGGATTCAATCACATCACGGGCGGTGCGGAGATGGGATTGAGAAATCTCCCCTGTTGGGCTATCCGGTTGCAGCAGGAGATCGGCATATTCTCGGTAAAAAGGTTCAACGCGATCGCGGAAATCGTATTGCATCGTTGTATTAAAGGCGACGAGATTATTCCGCAGACTTTGCAGCAATTGATAAGCCTGTTGATACTCGCGCAAACTTTGGGAGCGATCGCCCCCCTTGGCTAAAATTCGCCCCATCTGCCAACGCCAAGGATAGGCCAAATGGGCTTGGCCCCCACTGAAGGCGATCGCCTTGGCCGTCATCATTTCCGCCTCGGCCAACTCCCCCGCCGCCTCGTACCATTCCCCCCAATAACCATAACCATAGGCTGCTATTTCCCCATTGCCTTGAGCCTCGGCAGTGGTGGCGATCGCCTCCCCCCAAGCCCTCGCCATCGCTTCCTCCCCCAAACAATGCAACATCTGGGCATAGTGCAACAAACTGCTTTGTAAATGGGGTTGGATTAAACGGGAATCGGCAGGCGTAGGGGGTGAAATTTGCCCCAAGAGGGCTGTTGCTGCTTCCCTTTGCCCTAAACGCTGATGGAGACTGATTTGCTGAATCAACGCCGGTAGGGTAATTGCCAAATCCCCAAGCCCTAACGCCTCAACCCTTTGGTAATTATCCAAACCTTCCTGATAAAAATCCATCGTTAACCCTGAGGCTTCCCCTGGACAGGCTTCATAATGAAATTGGATTTCCGCCTGAGTTTCAGCCCGTTCTTGATCCCCCTGCGATCGCGCCACATCCCCCAATGTCAACAACCGCAACCCCTCCCGCTGGGGATCCTGCTGTAGGCCCAACCCCTCCAAAAGTTGCCGCGCCGCCGCAAAATAGCCCCCTTGCCGCCACAAATCCCCAAGGGCGATCGCCGCTGCAAAATGCCCCGCTTCACGGCTGATGCTCCCCAACCGCTGCCAATCCTGACTTTGCCACTGCTCCGGCTCACAGGCTAAGTTCAGCCCCAACCCATTGAGGAGCGTGGCGCAACTTTGCAGAGATAGGCCGAGTTTTTGTTGAGCGAGGCTTTGGTGAATCAGGTTTTGCTGAAGACGGTCAGCCAGGGGGGGAAATTGGTCATAGATCGCCGCTGCCTGTTGCCAAGCCTCCAAAGCAATTTGAAATTCCCCCTGATGGAGGGCGATCGCCCCGAAAATATCCAAACTTTGGGCGAGGATCTGCTGTTGATGTTCCGTCGTGGGGTGCTGGTTTAACCCCGCAAGACTGCGATTAATCAGAGCGCGGGCCTGGGGCAAATCCCCCAAGCTTTGGGCCTGATGGGCTTGGTTACTGAGGGTGACACAATCGGCTAAAACCGTAGAGCAGCGATCGGCGTTGGCAGACATATCGCCCCCCACTTCCCCCCGCACTCCTTGGCCCCAACCTAGGAGGAAAACCAGACAAAACCCCACAATCCACCAGCCCACCCGCGAAATTTTCATCACCCCACCCTCAACCCAGATCAAAATTCATTGTAGGGGCGAAAAATCTTTCGCCCCTCCCCTAGGATCAATCTCCCACCAATTCCCCGTTCCCTCTTCGCCCCTCACATTCCCCCACAGCACAACGGGAACCCCCCCGCGCCGCCGCAATGGCCGCCAAACTGGGCCGCCCTGTAATCGGCAACCGTAACGCTGCCCAAACCCCATAGAGCCAATCCACCACCGGCCCAATCACCGGCCAACCCGTAGCCGCATAGATCCACCCCAACCCAATCAGGGTATAAATCTGGCGAAACACCTCCACATTTTTCAGTACCGTCCCATCGGAGCGCACCGCATGAATCCGTTCCATCGCCGCTTCAAAGCTCACCCCCCCATGTTCTGCGGGATCATAGTCGGGGGCCATAATGTCCACGAAGGCGAGACGATGGCGATCGCCATCCCGTTTCTGCAAAAACTCCACCTCATGGCGACAAATCGCGCAATCGCCATCATAAAGCAGCTTAATTTCCCAAGTCTGATCAGCCATTGGTAAAGAAATGTAAACACCTCCCCCATTGTAGGGGCGAAAAATTTTTCGCCCTCCCCTCGCCCCTCCCTCTGTTCCCTGTTCCCTGTTCCCTGTTCCCTGTTCCCCGTTCCCCGTTCCCCATTCCCCCCCAATCGTTTACAATTCTTAAAGCGAATCACCAAACACAGACCAAAAATGCGAGTAGCCATCATTGGGGCAGGCCTAGCCGGACTTTCCACCGCCATTGAATTAGTCGATGCCGGGCATCAAGTGGACATCTACGAAGCCCGCAACTTTGTCGGCGGTAAAGTCGGCAGTTGGGTGGATAAAGACGGCAATCATTTAGAAATGGGCCTCCATGTCTTCTTTGGCTGCTACTACAACCTTTTCGCCCTGATGCGCAAAGTGGGAGCCTTTGACCATCTGCTAGTGAAAGACCATACCCATACGTTCGTTAATACCGGCGGCCGCATTGGGGAACTGGATTTTCGCTTCATTACCGGCGCACCCTTCAATGGCCTCAAAGCTTTTTTCACCACTTCTCAGTTGAATCTTGTCGATAAACTCACCAACTCCCTGGCCTTGGGGACTAGCCCGATTGTGCGGGGTTTGGTGGATTTTGAGGGGGCAATGCGGACGATCCGCGATTTGGATGGGATTAGTTTTGCGGATTGGTTCCGCAGCCATGGCGGGAATGATGGCAGCTTGCAAAAAATGTGGAACCCGATCGCCTACGCCTTGGGCTTCATCGATACGGAAAATATTTCCGCCCGCTGTATGCTCACCATTTTTCAATTCTTTGCGGTGAAAACTGAAGCCTCGGTGTTGCGGATGTTGGCCGGTTCCCCTCAGGAATATCTCCATAACCCGATTGTGAAGTATTTGAGCGATCGCGGCGTGACGATCACCACCAATTGCCGGGTTCGGGAAGTGCAGCACGAGCATGATTGCGTCACGGGGTTAATTTTGGCCGATGGGGAAAGCGATCGCACCCTCACCGCTGATGCCTATGTGGCTGCCTGCGATATCCCCGGCATTCAACGCCTGTTACCGGAAGCGTGGCGCAAATGGCCCCAGTTCGATAATATCTATAAGCTCACTGCTGTCCCCGTCGCCACCGTACAACTCCGGTTTGATGGTTGGGTGACGGAACTCAATGATCCCGCCAAACGCAAGCAGGCCGAAGCAGCGGGGTTAGATAACCTGCTCTATACCGCTGATGCCGATTTCTCCTGTTTTGCTGACCTCGCCCTCACTAGCCCCAAGGACTACTACCGACCCGGCGAAGGCTCCCTGCTGCAATTAGTCCTCACCCCCGGAGATCCCTTTATTAAACAAAGCAATGAGGCGATCGCCCACCACGTCCTCCAACAAGTTCAGGCACTTTTCCCCTCCGCACGAGAGCTAAACATGACCTGGTATAGCGTCGTTAAACTGGCTCAATCCCTTTACCGAGAAGCTCCCGGCATGGATCCCTACCGTCCCGCCCAAAAAACCCCCGTCGCCAACTTCTTCCTGGCCGGCAGCTACACCCAACAGGACTACATCGACAGCATGGAAGGAGCCACCCTTTCCGGACGACAAGCAGCGGCGGCAGTCTTGGCGGCCCTTAATGAACCAGCGGCGGCGATCGCCGCTTAACCCTTTACTCCCCCCCTACGGTATATGTCCGATTGGTTAGAGCATAGCGTCCAAGTCGAGATCAACGCCCCCATGGATTTGATCTGGAACGAATGGTCAAGTTTTGAAAAAATGCCCCTCTGGATGAAATGGATTAAATCCGTCGAAGTCCAGCCCGATCAGCCCGATCTCTCCCGCTGGACGCTCAATACTGGGGGTTTAGAGTTTTCCTGGCGAGCGCGGATGCTCAATGTTGTCGAGCATCAGATTATCCGCTGGGAATCCGTCGATGGCTTACCCAATAAAGGCGCAATCCGTTTTTATGATCGCCACGATCACAGCGTCGTCCGCCTCTCCATCGCCTACGCCATCCCCAGTATCCTCAAATTCCTCGATAGCCTCTTTTTGGGGAAAGCCGTCGAAGACACCATCCAAGCCGACCTTGAACGCTTCCGCGCCCACATCCTCAGCCTCCGGTAGGGGCGAAAAACCTTTCGTTTTCGCCCTCCCTATGTAATCTCCAACACCCAAAAGCCCCTAGACCCCCCCGCTATAATGCGGGGGATATCCTCATCCCCCCTTTTTTTTGCGTTTATGGAAGTCTTGAATTTATCGCTTCTCTCCATCGGTCTTGCCGCCGATGCCTTTTCTGTCTCGATCACGAGCGGCCTCCTCATTCAACGCATTAAACTCAACAAAGTCGTTACCATTGCCCTCGCCTTTGGCCTGTTCCAAACCTTGATGTTTACGTTAGGCGGTTTAATGGGGTTTACGGTGCGGCCGTGGATTGCCGGGGTGGAGCATTGGATTGTGTTTGTCTTGCTGAGTGTGATCGGTGGCAAGATGATCTACGAATCTTTAAAAGAAGCGGATGCAGAAGCGGAGGAGAAGTTTAACCCGACGGAGTTGTATACATTGTTGGGGTTAGCGATCGCCACCAGTATCGATTCCCTCGCCGCTGGCATCGGGCTGATCACACTGGACTATTCCCTACTGTTTACCGCCATGATTATCGGGGCTGTCACCTTCACCCTTTCCGCCTGTGGTGTGGTTTTGGGCAGCTTTGTCGGCCGTCATGTGGATCTCAAAGCGGAAATAGCCGGTGGCGTAATTTTGATCGCCATTGGCCTGCGAACACTGTGGGAGCATTTTGTTCCCTCCATCGGTTAGGGGGTGACATCGCAACATGGAAAGGCTACAAACGGATCTGCTCGTCGTGGGGGGCGGCGTGGGGGGAACCTGCGCCGCCATTCAAGCGGCCCGGCGGGGGGTGCAAACGGTTTTAGTCAGTGCTGGCCCTTGGTTGGGGGGAATGCTGACGGCGGCGGGGGTAGCGGTTCCCGATGGCAATGAGTTGACCCCTTGGCAAACGGGGCTATGGGGGGCCTATCTGCGGGCCTTGGCCCAACGGGAACCGACGGGACTCGATCACAGTTGGGTGAGTTTGTTTAGTTATCAACCCCAAACCGGAGCGGCGATTTTTGCCGATTGGGTGAAAGCATTGCCCTCGTTAGGTTGGATTGCTGGCCAGGAGCCGGTAGGGGTGGCAAAGGAGGGCGATCGCCTCACCGCTGTACAATTTCCCGATTATTGCATCCAAGCAAAACTGATTCTCGATGGCACAGAATTGGGGGATTTACTCGCCTTGGGGGATGTGCCTCACCGTTGGGGCTGGGAATTGCAGGGGGAATTTAACGAACCCAGTGCGCCAGTTGAATTTAATGATCTCACCCAACGTTATCCCGTCCAGTCCCCGACTTGGGTTGCACTGTTGCAGGACTATGGCGTTGGGGTGAAAGCTCCCCAAATTGAGGCTCCCGATGGGGATTTTACGGGAGCTTGGGCAGATTATGGCGGGGAACATTTTTTGAACTATGGCCGCCTGCCGGGGGATCAGTTTATGCTCAATTGGCCCATTGCGGGCAATGATTACGCTGTGGGCTTGGATCGCATCATTCAGGGGGAGCGGGGAGAATTTGAGCAGGAGGCTCAAGAATATAGCCTCAGTTTTGCCCGGTATATTCAGCGGCAACTGGGCGATCGCTACGGTTTAGCTGCCCATGCCTTCCCCACCGGCCCCCTCGCCCTCCAAGCCTATTATCGCGAAAGCCGTCGCCTTCAGGGTCAAGCCACGATCACCGAGTTAGATATTCTCCCCCAGGGAACCGTTGCACCGTTGCCCATCCAGGGGGGACAAGTGGGGGCGATCGCCCTCGGCAACTATGCCAATGATCACCATTATCCCGGCGTAGATTTTCCCCTCAAACCCAAATCCATTCAATGGGGGGGCCGCTGGACGGGAACCCCCTTCACGATTCCCTATGGGGCGTTGGTTCCCCGCGATACTTTAGGGTTGATGGTTTGTGAGAAAAATATTAGCGTTTCCCACATTGCCAACGGTGCAACAAGATTGCAGCCGGTGGTGATGGGTATTGGCCAGGCGGCGGGGATGGCGGCGGCGTTGTGTATTGAGCAGGGTTGTGAACCGGCAGAATTGGAGGTGCGATCGCTCCAAAATGCCTTACTCACCGATGCGATCGCTCCAGGGGCGATCGTTCCCCTCTTCAACCTGCCCCCCAACCATCCCCAATGGCTCCATTGGCAACAATATTACTTAGATCATCCCGAAGCCTATCCTACTGATGGCCTTGCCCCCCTCACCGGCAATTTTTCCAGCGAAATTGAAACCGGGGCAAAAATTACTACAATACTCACAACAAGCGAACCCCACTGCTACCACATCCACCACCAAGGCCAACCCTGGCAAGTGATCACCCCCCGCCCCGAAGTTGCGGCCAAGTTGCCGGATTGCGGCGGCAAATCCGTCACCCTCTGGGGCCGGTTTAATCCCTCCGGCCAATGGATAGTCGTGGAAAAAATCCTGTAGGGTGCGTCAGATCTATCAATCCCGCAACTGACGAGCAACCTTGATCTGACGCACCATCACCCCTCAATCAATGGTGTAGATGGTGCGTCAGCCGTTGCCCTGCTCTTTTATTTCATGGATTAATCGCTGACGCACCCTACTAAGCTATCAATCTCGCCACGACGAGTAAACTCCATCTGACGCACCATAACCCCTCAATCCATGGTGTAGATCGTGCGTCAGCCGTTGCCTTGCTCTTTTGCATTATGGATTAATCGCTGACGCACCCTACTCCTCAATCCATGGTGGAGATGGTGCGTCAGCCGTTGCCCTGCTCTTTTATGTCATAGATTAATCGCTGACGCACCCTACTACTACGGTTCCCCATTCCCCGTTCCCTCACTTCCGCAAACACAGAGCTAACAGGTTTTCTAACTCCCCTTGGTTTAAGGGCGTGACAATAAACACCTCCTGCACCGTCTTGCCAGAGCGGGCGATCGCCTTAAATCCCCCCCGAATCGGCACAGAAATCCGCACCGTCAGCTTTGGGATATGGCCCTTGACGCGGCCAATCACCCCAGGGGTGACGGTTTGAATCCCTTCATGGGTGATCAATCGTTCTAATACCGGGATCAGTCCTGGTAGATGGGTGGAATGGTTCCAAACGAGACGACCGGGGTCGGGTTTGGCCATTAGGCCGCCTCCAGGGGGGCCATGGTTAGCCCTTCCCGGCTCAATTGTTGATGATAAAGTTCAGCCGGTTCTTGGGGCCCCACCCAAACGATCGCCTGGCCATCAAAATGGATCTGTTCCGTCAACTGCCAAGCGCGATCGCCCGTCATCGCCGGGATATATTTCAATAAACAATTGGCAACATGTTCAAAGGTATTAAAATCGTCATTGAGGACAATAACCTTAAAATTGGGGTAGGGTTTGCGAACCGTTTGCTGCTCCCGGACTGGGGCTTGTAACGGGCTAGAGGCTGTGGCCCCAAGGGCAACAGAAGCGACCATGATCATAGGTATATCTTGCGTACAGCAACAGGGAAAATCAAAAGACTCATCAGCATTTTTACGCCATCGGTTTAACCTGAGTTGATTTCCCCACAGGAAAAACCCGGCATCACGGCCGATCGCGCTCTACGTCCTTCATTTTAGTGTGGATGGGGGCGGGCTGTCTCGCTTCTCGGATGCTAAACGATGATTGCATCCTTTGACCCATCACGCCATGAGTCTCCAGGCTTATCTAGACTGGGAAGCCCATCAGGAGATTGGGCATAAAACTCTGACTCGATTAAATTCTGTAGATTTGCGGACTATTCGGGGGAGTAAATGTAAACATGGAAAAGAACTCCCCGCCGTCCTGGCATGATTCAGATGCTGCTCCGTATTGGCTCTATTCCTTTGAGACAGCTACCCTTGAGGGTGGTGTTAGTTGTGCCGTTTGTCGTACAACTGTTTGCTGCTGTGGGCATCATTGGCTATCTCTCCTATCGCAATGGTCAGCAGGCGATGGAAAACCTGGCCAGCCAATTAATGGGCGATTTGGGCGATCGCATTGTTCAGGAAGTTTCCACAACCATGGAAATTCCCCATCAAATCAATCGCACCAATGCCGAATCGATCCGGCTGGGCCTCTTGGATTATCGCCAAACCCCTGATCTAGAACGACAATTTTGGCATCAGGTGCAAATTTTCGACTCGATCACGGCGAGTTATTTTGGCAACCCAGCCGGGGGATTAGTCTTAGCGGGTAAAAGTCAGCAGGGCTTACCCTTTTTGCGGATCACCGCCAACTTCACCCAAGGGGATTACTACCGCTACAGCACGAACGAACAGGGCGATCGCCTCGAACTCCTCGAAACCACCACCTACAACGCCACCCAACGCCCCTGGTATATCGCCGCCCAAACCGAGCGCCGCCCCACCTGGAGCGATATCTACCTCTTTGTTTCCAGCCAAACCCCCGGCATTACCGCCAGTCAACCCGTCTACAATCAACAGGGGGAACTGATTGGCATCTTAGGGGTAGATTTAGCCCTCAATCACATCAACCAATTTTTAAATGAACTCACCCTTGGGCAACAGCGGCAAGTCTTGATCATGGAGCGATCGGGCAAAATGATCGCCTCCTCCACCTCAGAATCCCCCTTTTTACCGGATTCTGATCAGCAACGCCTCGCCATGGCCAGCGAAATCCCCACCATTCAGGGGGCGGCTCGCCACTTGATTCGTGAGTTTGGCAGCCTACGCAACATTGATCGCCCGGAGCAGTTGCAATTTACGATTGCGGGGGAAAAGTTTTTTTTAAAAGTCCAACCCCTGCGGGATGACTACGGATTAGATTGGCTGGTGGCGATCATTGTGCCGGAGGAAGAATTTACGGCGCAAATTCATCGCAACACCCAAATCACCATCCTCCTTTGTGCGATCGCCCTCGGTGTTGCCACAGGGGTAGGGATCCTGACAGCCCATTGGGTCACGGCTCCCATTCTGCGCCTTAGCCAATCCGCCAAACAACTGGCTCAAGGGAACTGGAATCAATCCCCCCCCATTGAACGGGGGGATGAATTGGGGGAGTTGGCGATCGCCTTCCAAACCATGGCAACACAGCTACAATCCTCCTTTGCCGTGTTGGAGCGCAGCAACCGCGCTTTAGAGGAGCGAGTGGCCGAACGCACCGCCACCCTCGCCGTCCGTGAAGCAGAGTTGCGGGGATTGTTTGAAGCGATGACGGAATTGGTGATGGTGTTTGATCGAGAGGGACAATATAAACAAATTCTTTCTAATAATACCGAGCTGTTGGTGCGGGATAAAACAGAAGTGTTAGGGCGAACAATCCATGACATTCTCCCCCGTGAGCAAGCCGATCAATTTTTAGCCTACATTCAAACCGTCCTCAACACCGGCAAACCCATCAGCTTTGAATATCAACTGGAACTCCAAAATCGTGTTGAAACAGTATGGTGTTTAGGGAATATTTCGCGTATTTCTGAAAATACCGTAGTTTGGGTTGCCCGCGATATTAGTGCTTATAAAAATTCAGAAGCATCCCTACGCCAAAGTGAGATGCAAAATCGTGCGATCCTCACCGCCATTCCCGATATGATGTTTCGCGTCAATCGCCAAGGGGTTTATTTGGGATTTATTAAAAGTTATGGGGTAGTCAATTTATTGCCGGAAGAGTTCGATCCCATCGGTCAACATATTACTAACTTCTTGCCCGCTGATGTGGCCCAGCGCCATCTTGCCCACATTACCAAAGCCTTGGCTAGTGGTCAGGTACAAGTCTATGAACAGCAAATTCTGTTAGAAAACCAACTTCAGGAGGAAGAGGTGCGTGTCGTCCCCTATGGGGAGGATGAGGTGCTGTTTATGATTCGCAATATTACCGAGGGCACCTCGAAAAATAGATTTATTGGTGGCTGAAACCCTTGAAGACTCGTACCTAGTTCTCAATAAAGTGATATCAGTCTCAATAAAATGGAATTAATCGAGGTGCCCCCGAGCAGAAAGCCGCTTTACGGGAACGGGAAAAAGCCCAGGCCGCTTTACGGGAAAGTGAAGCAAAAAATCGCGCCATTTTAACGGCTATCCCTGACTTGATGATTCGTTTAAACCGCGAAGGGGTTTATTTAGACTATATTGCTTCCCCAGATTTCCCCGCTCGCTTGGCTACCGATGAAAATCGCATTGGTCGGAATATTGCGGAGGTGTTACCGATGGAAAGCACGGCAATTTTAATGGGGGCGATCGCCCAAGTCTTAACCACAGGAAAAATGCAAATTGATGAAGTTGAATTTATGAGTGATGGACAATTTTATCAGCAGGAAGTTCGCACGGTGGTCAATGGTCAAGATGAAGTGTTGATGATTATCCGCGATATTACGGAGCGCAAACGTACAGAAGCACGGTTACAAATTGAACGGCAACGGGCGGAACAGTTATTATTAAACGTCCTACCCAAGGCCATTGCGGAACAGTTAAAGCAAAACCCCAGATCTTTAGCGGAACAGTTTGAAGATGCCACGATTTTGTTTGCAGATATTGTGGGTTTTACGCCCCTTTCAGCCCAAATGGGGGCAATTGAATTAGTCGAGTTTCTCAATGATATTTTTTCGACGTTTGATCAGTTAACGGAACGGTTTCATTTAGAAAAAATTAAAACCATTGGGGATGCCTATATGGTGGTGGGGGGTTTACCCAGTCCCTATCCGGAACATACAGCGGCGATCGCCGCTATGGCCTTAGAAATGCAGCGGGCCATTACTCAATTGGTGCGCTCCACCGGCAAGCCCCTCCAGATTCGCATTGGTATCCATAGCGGCTCGGTGGTGGCGGGGGTGATTGGCATGAAGAAGTTTATTTATGATCTGTGGGGGGATGCGGTAAATGTGGCCTCACGGATGGAGGCTTTGGGGGAACCGGGGAAAATTCAAGTCACGGAACGGGTCTATGAGCGGCTGTGCGATCGCTTTACGTTTATCCCCCGTGGTACTGTCACCGTCAAAGGCAAGGGGGAAATGCAAACCTATTGGCTCACAGGGGATCAGGGTCAACCCTGGCAACCCCCACCCATTCCCCAAGAACCGATTTAACCCTAAGCATGAATTCGCTAGGATATTTTCAGTGTTTAGCCCCTTAACGCTAATGGTTCAGACTCCCCTTTCTCCCCAAATTCTTTATCCCGATTCCGATGGCAAACCGATGGCTGAAAATACTCGCCAATACCGTTGGATTGTGCGCCTCGTCACCAACTTGAAAAAGTTACTCAAGGATCAGACGGCCTTTGTCGCTGGTGATTTGCTGTGGTATCCGGTGCAGGTGAATCAGCCGCCGGCCCCCTGCCAAGCTCCTGATGCGATGGTGGTTTTGGGTCGGCCCGATGGAGAGCGGGGGAGTTACAAACAATGGGAAGAGGAGGGCATTGCACCCCAAGTGGTGTTTGAAATTCTTTCCCCTAGCAATACCTGGCAGGAAATGCGGAAAAAAGAGGCGTTTTATCAAACCCATGGGGTTTTGGAAATGTATGGCTATGATCCCGATCGCCTCGATTTTTGGGGACGGGTGCGGGATCACAAAGATGAGGGTTTTCGCCTTGTGATGCCTGCGGATTTGCCCTGGTCTTCCCCCTTGTTAAACATTCGTTTTGCTTGGGATGATCAGGGTTTACTCATTTTCCATCCTGATGGGGAGCCGTTTAAAGATCCTGATCAGTTTGCCGATGAGCGGGATGCAGCACGGCAGGAATTGGCAGTGGTGAAGCAGGAGCGCGATCGCCTCGCTGCTAAATTGCGGGAACTGGGTCTGGATCCTGATCAAGTTTAAACAGGGTTGCATCCCTTGCTTTCACTTGTGCGTAGTAGGGACTAAAGTCGGCTCCCCCTTGGTTTTCAAGATTGCAGAACTTAATCCCCTGAGCGACTGCGATAGAATGAGCCTATTTGCGATGAATACCCTAGCAATTCTAGGCTGTGGCTATGTAGGAATGGCTTTTGCGCAATCCCTCCAAGGTTCCGGCTACTCGATCACCACCACCACGACCCGCGCCGAACGCCTCCCGGAATTAGCAGCAGTGAGCGATCGCCCCCTCCAAATTCAGGGCAACGATCCCGCCGCATTAAAAACGCTCCTCACCGGACAAACCACCCTACTCGTCAGCGTTGCCGCCCAAGGCAAAGACTACAACAGCAGCTATCTCGCCACCGCCCAAACCCTCGCCCAAGTCATCCCCGCATTTCCCCAACTGCAACAGGTGATCTACACCAGCAGCTATTCCGTCTATGGGGATCAGGGGGGGCAATGGGTGGATGAGGCCACGCCGGTACAGCCGGGAACGGCCAACACGCAAATTTTGGCGGAAACCGAGAACATTTTCCTGCACCTACCCGTTCCGAAGGTTTGTGTGCTGCGATTGGGGGGGATCTATGGCCCAGGGCGGGAACTGGAGCGGATTTTTAGCCGAGCAGCGGGGAAAACCCGGCCGGGGACGGGGTTGGAATGGAGCAATTGGATTCATTTAACGGATATTGTCGGGGCGATCGCCTTTGCCCAAGCCCAGCAATTGGGGGGGATTTATAACGTCATTCAGGATGAAATTCTGCCCCTGCGGGATCTGATTGCCCAAGTGTGCGATCGCCACCACCTCGCCCCCGTGCAATGGGATAGCAGCCAAGGGAGCGATCGCAAAACCAATGTCCGCTGTCGGAATCAAAAATTAAAGGCGGCGGGCTACAGTTTTAAACATCCCCAATTCTTCCCATAGTCAGGACTTCAGTCGTTATCGCTTTTTGAAACGGGGCGGGGGAATCCTCCCCTAAAATAGGTGAGGCCCAATTCACAATTTAGTTTATGACCCAATTGCTCAAACAGGTGCGGGTGCTTGACCCGGCAACGGGGATGGATGCGATCGCCGATGTTCTCCTTGAAGCGGGCCGCATTGGAGCGATCGCCCCCCACATCGACCACCCCACCGCCACGATCCAAGTCGGAACGGGCAAAATCCTGGGGCCGGGATTGGTGGATCTCCACAGCTATAGCAGTGAGCCGGGCCATGAAGACCGGGAAACCTTAGCAGATTTGACAGCAGCGGCCCAAGCGGGCGGCTTCACCCGCCTCACCCTCTTTCCCGCCACGCTCCCCCCCCTCGACCATGCCCCTGCCCTCCTCGCGCAACAGCACCGTTGCCAAAACTTGCCGGTGTGTTGCCAATGGTGGGGGGCGATGACCTTAGGGTTAAAAGGCGAGCAAATGACGGAGTTAGCGGAATTAGCCCCCCATGTGGTGGGGTTTAGCGATGGGGGGGCAATGCCGCAATTGGGGATGTTGCGGCGGATTTTGGAATATGGGCAACCTTTGGGTAAACCGATGGCAATCATGCCGGTGTTTACGGATTTGCAGGGGAAGGGGGTGATGCGGGATGGGGATGATGCGGTGGAGTTGGGGCTACCGGGGGATCCCAGCTATTCAGAATCCGCAGCGGTGGCGGCGGTGTTGGAATTGGTGGCCCACTTTCGGACTCCGGTGCATTTGTTGCGGATTTCCACTGCCCGCAGTGTGGAATTGATTGCGGCGGCTCAAGCCCAAGGGTTGCCGATTACCGCCAGTACGACTTGGCTCCATCTATTGCTGGATACGGGGGCGATCCGTGATCACGCACTGATCGCCAGCTATGATCCCAACCTCCATTTACAGGCTCCCCTCGGCAACCATGGCGATTGCCTTGCCTTGCGCGATGGCGTAAAAGCGGGAGTATTGGGGGCGATCGCCATTGACCACACCCCCCTCACCTACGAGGAGAAAACCGTCAGCTTTGCCGAATCCCCCCCCGGAACCCTAGGCTTACCCCTCGCATTACCCCTATTGTGGGAAGGTTTAGTCACTACGGGAATCTGGACAGCCTTGGAACTGTGGCAAGCCCTCAGCACCGGCCCCGCCCGCTGCTTGGGTCAAGCTCCCCCCCGCTGTCAAGTGGGGGCCACAGAATTAACACTCTTTGATCCCGCCGAACGTTGGCAGGTGACAGGGGAAAGCTTGCGATCACCAAGCACTAACACTCCTTGGCTAGGTCAAACCCTGACGGGGCGGGTTATACCAATTCCCTAAAATAGCCAGGGATTTATGGCATTAGTCAGTATTATTAGGATGTTTCAGAAATCCGAAACCCTCTCCTGGTGGGCAATGCCCACCCTACGCGATATACTAACCCCCTTTGCTACTGCTATACAAATCGACTGTATTTAAACCCCCTTATTAAGGGGGTCGGCGCAGCCGGGGGGATCATGCCGATTACGGCGGAGCGGGAGAGGGACTTTTAGATCGTTTTGGATGATGGGTTAGAGGGCTGTCAGCATCATTGGTGAACGGTGCGTCAGGCAAAATTTAATCATCAACATTATCATTGATCCCGTCTGACGCACCCTACGGTTCTCCCTACTCCCCACTTCCCACTCCCCCCTAATCAATCAAAATATCCTCCGCATCATCCTCCGGTTGCCAATCAATATCCGGCATCCGGTCAAAGGCATGGCGGACGGAATCTTCCCAAAGATTGCGGATTTTTGCCAAGTAGGGCGCACCGAGGCGCAATTGCAGACGGTGGCAAACTTGAAAGCTATCCCGCTCGTACATGATCAAATTAATTGGCGGCCCGACGGAAAGGTTGGATTTCATTGTGGAATCGATGGACAGAAGGGCGCATTTAGCCACCGCATTGAGGTCAGTGTTAAACGTAATCGTTCGGTCTAAAATCGGCTTGCCATACTTGGTTTCCCCAATTTGCAAAAAAGGGGTCTCCGGTGTGGCTTGAATGCAATTGCCTTGGGCGTAAACGAGAAACAACTTGGGATCTTCCCCCTGTAGTTGTCCCCCCACCAAAAAACTACATTGAAAATCAATGCCATCTCGCTCTAGCCAGGGGCGATCGCGCTCCTGGATTTGACGAATTTTATCCCCCACATAACAGGCGGTATCGTAGAGGGTTTTTTGACTGTGGAGATTTACCTTGGCTTGGTCTTGAATTTCTCGCTCAATCAGCGTCAAAATACTTTGGGTAACGGCAAGATTCCCCGAAGTACAGAGCAATAAAGCCCGTTCACCGGGAATCGAAAAATCAAAGAGTTTCCGATAGGCGGAAATATAATCAACACCGGCATTCGTGCGGGAATCCGCCGCAATGACAAGGCCAGCGCGGTTAATTACACCTAAACAGTAGGTCATTGTCGTGATAGGGCTGAGTTAATTTGAAGTGGGTGGGAAGTTACGGGTTGAGATTGTGGCCGCAGGCGCGACAGAAGCGATCGCTCGGTTGCACAGGGGAACCACATTGGGGGCAAAAATGGGTACTCATGGGTTGAGGGGGAGGGGGATTGATGCCCATGGGTTGGAGGGCCATATCCCCCATTTTCATCGCCATGTTACCCATGCGCATTTCCATCGGAGCCATGGGAGCCATTGGGGCCATGGGTTCCATGGGTTCCATGGGTTCAAGGGTTTCAGCATCGGGGATGAGGTCAAGACCAATCACGGTGGCATCCCCTAAGGGGGGCAGTTCCCGCAGCAGGGCAACACTCCCCCCGCTTTGAATTTGCAAAACAATCGGGGATTGCGCTTCAATGCGGAGAATGTAGCCCGCCTCGGTACGCCAGAGGGTAGGAGGCGTGCGCCAAGGGCCGGTGGTGTAGCTAGAGCGCTGGGCCTGTTGTTGCCCCCCTTGGGAGCTTTGCACCGTGACATGGGTGTGAGTATGGGTGTTCACCAGTTTGATCTGCTGGTGGGGGGAGAGTTGTCCGTGGTAAGCCATGGGTTTTGGGGGTAGATGGGTCTTGACTATTGGCCGAATTCGAGGCGGGCTTGCTCAACGATTTCAACGGTGACAATCCCCGATTCTGTTTCTCGTGTCAATTCCTCGATGCGTTGCCGCGCCTGCGATCGCACAAAAAACGGAATATTATTCAATTTGGCCCGCGCCTCCGGAGTCCAGCGGATCGAGCCACCCCAATCACCCTCTGTGCTCATTTTGCCTTTTTCCCAATCAAACGCTCTAAATTTTGCCCCAAGACACCGAGGGAAACAATCACCATCCCCAATAACTGCAACGCCATCATATTGCGACCAATCATGATCCAGGCTAGCAGCGAGGTCAACGCAGGGCCAGAGGCTCCGAAGATCGAAGCCCGCGCTGCCCCAATGTAACTAATCCCAATATTATTGGCCAAGTAACTCAACAGCGTTAACGCCCCTAACACCAAGCCGGAAACAATTAAGTTGGGCCACATGGATGGCTCGACGATGATTGTGCTTTGGGCATAGGGGAAGAAGAGGCTGATGGCAGAGAAGATCAAAATCACGCCGAAATTGACCACACTAAAGGGAACGGGGTGCAGTTTTTTGGTGCAAGCTTGGATCAGGAGAACGTGAAAGGCAAAGGTGACACCTGCGCCAATGGCCGCCGCAATCCCCGCCGGAGCAAGGGTGCTGGCATCGGTGGAGAAGGGATTGGAAATCATCACCACCCCTAAAAAGACGATGGTGGTGGTGGTGGCCCGAATCACTGAGGGCTTTTCCCCAAAGAAGAGCCAAGAACACAACACCGTCACAATCGGGAAGATGAAAAACAGCGTAATCGCCACCCCAGGGGAGAGGGAGCCAAGGGCCATGTAGATCAGGGCAGAGGAGGCAAAGAGGAAGAAGCCACAGCCGATCATGTTGCCAAAGGCTACCCAGTCCTGCGATCGCAAAAACCGGCCAATGGCGGGCCAACTATCGGGGTAGAGCATTTGGGCCAACACCGCCATCAATGGCACGACCACCACCATCCGCATGAACAAAATCACCAAGGAATTACCAAAACTGGGGGAAATGTAGCCGCCAATTTCAAAGGTGCCAAATAGAGAGGATTGATTGAGGATGATCGAGATCACCACATTTTGCAACGATAACGCCAAGGAAGAGAGCATCACCAAAATGAACCCCAGTTGCATTTTGGAGAGGTCAACTTTTTGAGGTTTGGGGGGAGGGGTGGGTTGTGGGCCTAGGGAGGGAGTTTGGCGGTGAACCGGTTGCTCTTGGCCGATGGTGCGGGGGGGCTGCACCGGCTGAAGCTCAATAGTATCCCGCACCACGGCATTGCTCGACAGTTCTGTCCGCAACCGACTCACCAAGGCATCCAGGATTGCCTCTCCCTGTTGCTCCAGACTATACATCTGGCCCAACTGTTGGGAGAGGGTGCTTTGATAACTACTGAGATCCTGTTGGAGGGTGCGGAACGTGGTGCGCAGTGTGGTATCGAGGGAACTGATCAACCGGTAGGCATTGGCGTTGTAGTCATTGAGGGAGCCGCCCCCGTTGACCATGCCATTGTTCCCCAGTTGCGGCGCTTGATTGCGAATATATTGGAGCAGTTGCTCGGCAATAATCGGGGCAAGCTGTTGGGCCAGTTCCTGTTGTTGTTGGCGTTGGGCTTGATTGTTGCGCTCCAGTTCCACCGTTTCCGCCATTAAGGTGGTTTTCCGGTCTTGGAGTTGACTGATTTCCTGCTTGAGTTGAGCCACAAGGCTGTGCTTGAGGGCTTCAAGCTCTTGTGTCAGCGACGAGAGGCTTTCCTGTGCAGTATCCGGTGTGGCCGAACTAAGATCCGATGGTCTGTCCAGTTGCCCCATTATCTTTTCCTCTGTGTTCACAATCACCTACACCATCCCCAAGGGCCGAGGAAGGAATTAATCGTTATTCTATGCTTTAAAGTTACGAGGGATCGGTAGGGGGTGGGATTCTTTGCAGAAAAATTTTACAGTCTAGCCAGAGAAAAATCTTCTGCTGGAGTGAGCCTGGGTTTTTAGCATCGGGTCAATTCCCGGATCAGCCGGAGTAACGAGGGTTTTCGCTGCGATGGTCTTCCCTAGGGCATAGAGTGGTTGTGGGGGCAGAGGGGAATGGCTGGCTGGGCTGGGGGCGATCGCTAACAAATCCCTAACAAATCCCTAACAAATCCCTAACAAATCCCTAAAAATATTCTAGTCCTATCGATGTGAGGATGATCATGCATTACTTTTTTCTCTCCGATGGTTGGCAGGTGGGGCGGGTGTGGGAGTTTGGCGGGTTGTGGAATGAGGGGGTGTGGCGGCGCAAACCCTATATTCAGAAGTTAAATGTGGGGTTGGTAGAGCAGGGGGAAACCCTATGGCTCTACCAAGTGGAGGAAACGGTTTTAATGTTGGAGGTGCAGCCCGACCCCCACCAAACGGGGGTGCGCAATATTGGTCAGGTGATGCTGCGGCGGCTGATGGATGCGGAACAAGCCTTGATGCGCCTTACCCAGGGCGAAAATGTGGTGCGATCGCCCTCCCCCCATCCGCCCCATTAAATTTGCTTGCGATTCTTTCTCACAATCGTTTACACTTCTTTAAACGACTTTCAGCATCGTGCGGGTTTAGCATGGATCTCTCCTTAAATCATTTGAGCCGCACCGGTTCACCAAGGGCGGCCATTGCCTAAATCCCGACTTAAGAACAAAATTCTCATAGACATTTCAATTTTAGGAGGAGCGTAGTCAATGGGACTACCTTGGTACAGAGTACATACAGTCGTCTTAAACGATCCCGGCCGGCTGATTTCTGTGCATTTAATGCACACCGCCCTTGTAGCGGGTTGGGCGGGTTCCATGACCCTTTACGAACTCGCTATTTTTGACCCCAGTGACCCCGTGCTGAACCCAATGTGGCGGCAGGGGATGTTTGTGATGCCCTTCTTGGCTCGCTTAGGCGTAACCTCCTCTTGGGGTGGTTGGAACGTTACCGGCCAACCCTATGTAGACCCCGGTTTTTGGTCTGTAGAAGGGGTGGCGATCGCCCACATCCTCCTCTCCGGTTTACTCTTCCTCGCGGCCTGCTGGCACTGGGTTTACTGGGATCTTGAACTGTTTGTCGATTCCCGCACTGGGGAACCTGCCCTTGATCTCCCGAAAATGTTCGGGATCCATCTTTTCCTCTCTGGCTTACTCTGCTTCGGGTTCGGAGCCTTCCACCTCACCGGCCTCTTTGGGCCAGGGATGTGGGTCTCTGACCCCTACGGCATTACCGGCCATGTCCAGGCGGTGGCTCCAGAATGGGGGCCGGCCGGATTCAACCCCTTTAACGCTGGCGGTGTAGTAGCCCACCACATCGCCGCTGGGGTTGTGGGGATTATTGCCGGTCTGTTTCACCTCACCGTCCGTCCCCCCGAACGGCTTTACAAAGCCCTGCGCATGGGGAACATTGAAACTGTCCTCTCCAGCAGTATCGCCGCTGTGTTCTTTGCCGCCTTCGTGGTAGCCGGGACGATGTGGTATGGCAGTGCCACCACCCCCATCGAACTGTTTGGCCCCACCCGTTATCAGTGGGATCAAGGCTACTTCCAACAGGAAATCGAGCGTCGCATTGAAACCAGCCTCGCCGCTGGCGCAAGCTACACGGAAGCCTGGGAAGCCATCCCCGACAAATTAGCCTTCTATGACTATGTGGGCAACAGCCCCGCCAAAGGCGGTTTATTCCGCGTTGGCCCCATGGTTAATGGTGATGGCATCGCCCAAGAATGGCTCGGTCATCCCGTGTTTAAAGACAAAGAGGGCCATCAACTGTTTGTCCGCCGTCTGCCCAACTTCTTTGAAACCTTCCCCGTCGTCTTAACCGATGCTGATGGTGTGGTTCGCGCCGATATTCCCTTCCGTCGCGCCGAATCGCAATACAGCTTCGAGCAAGTGGGCGTACAAGTGAGTTTCTACGGTGGGGCCTTGAGCGGTCAAACCTTCACCGACCCCCAAGAAGTGAAACAGTTCGCACGGAAAGCCCAATTGGGTCAACCCTTCAACTTCGATCGCGCCACCCTCGGCTCCGATGGCGTGTTCCGCACCTCCACCCGTGGCTGGTTCACCTTTGGTCATGCGGTGTTTGCGCTCCTGTTCTTCTTTGGCCACATTTGGCATGGTTCCCGCACCCTTTACCGCGACGTGTTCGCGGGGGTTGGGGCCGACCTTGAGGAACAAGTGGAATGGGGTTTATTCGCCAAAGTTGGCGATAAAACCACCCGCGTTAAAAAAGAAGCCTAAACAGCTCGCCTTCAGTTTTTAACTGCAACCCTTCCCTCCCCCAATCTGGGGGGAGGGAATTTTTTATCGGCAAAATTTTTCCTTTTGCTGTTAAACTAGCAACTAGCTGTATTTTTTAAGAATTTAAAAATGGAAAGTGTCGCTTATATCCTTGTTTTGGCCTGCGGGATTGGTGTATTGTTCTTTGCGATCGCCTTCCGCGAACCCCCCAGAATTGAAAAATAACCGGCTCCTTGCCGATTCGGGACGGGGAAACCCCCTAAACCTCCCCTTTCACATTCCGTTTTGATAGCCCACGGGGTTATCTAAGTTTCTTGAGATTTGATTGCTTGATTGTGAGCCGCGATCGTGCTTGGGTTCCCAGCCGGGAAACCCAGGCCTGTCGTGGCTATTTCCATGTCAGCCCAGGGACATAACTGCTATGCAATGCCCAGCCTGTCACCAGACCGAAAGCCGCGTCCTCGAATCCCGCTCCACTGAAGGCGACAAAAGCATCCGGCGACGGCGGGAATGTTTGCACTGTAAACATCGCTTCACCACCTACGAGCGCATTGAATTCGTACCGATTACCGTGATTAAACGGGACGGCCATCGCGAACTCTTTGACCGCTCCAAACTCCTGCGGGGGATTATCCGCGCCTGCGAAAAAACCGGCATAGCCCACCAACGCCTAGAGCTATTGGTGGGGGAAATTGAAAGTCAATTACAGCAGCGCAGCCGCCGGGAAACCACCAGCGCCGAAATCGGCGATCTCGTTCTCCAAGCCCTACGCCAGGAAAATGAAGTCGCCTATGTACGGTTTGCCTCGGTCTATCGGCAATTTACCGGCATTCATGACTTTATCGACACCCTCCATCACCTCCAAGGCCAATCCCCCCAACCGCCAGAGGGCGATCGCCCCTGGCCCAGCAACCGCGCCCCCAGCCTTTCCGCCCTGCCCCCCTTTTAGGGATAGGGGTTCTAGACTGTTGAGGGGAGCGGACTTCAGTCCGCACTAGGAACTTGAGGGGAGCAGACTGAAGTCCGCAATACGAACTGAAGCGACCTGAATAAGCTAAGATATTAATCTTGTGCATTGTTTAAAAATGATACACTCGGAGTATGTGGCCGTCGAGTAGCATTTCTGCCTCTGGCTCAACCTGCTTGATTGTGCCTCCAGAAAACCCAATGGCGGGTCTTTTTCAATCCATCCCGGAGAGAATAGCCCCTGTTGAGTTTGTTTATTTGTGTCTGAGAAGTCTCGCTATTACCACAGGAATTTACCCATGATTCCCACACAGTGAAGCGTTACGGAGTTAAAAGCTAGGAATACATTACACACATGGTCAGTCAGAAAAACACCGTTAGTAACAAAGACATTGGTTTTACCCACGAGGATTTTGCTGCGCTCCTGGATCAATACGACTATCACTTTAGTCCGGGGGATATCGTTCCCGGTACGGTGTTTAGCATGGAGCCGAGAGGGGCGTTAATCGACATTGGTGCAAAAACCGCCGCCTACATCCCCATTCAGGAGATGTCGATCAACCGTGTCGATGATCCCAGTGAGGTCTTACAACCAGATGAGACACGGGAGTTTTTCATTCTGACTGACGAAAACGAAGATGGTCAATTGACCCTCTCGATTCGCCGCATTGAATACCTCCGGGCCTGGGAACGGGTGCGCCAACTCCAAGCCGAAGATGCCACCGTGCGCTCCAACGTTTTCGCCACGAACCGAGGCGGGGCCTTGGTGCGGATCGAAGGGCTACGGGGCTTTATCCCCGGCTCCCACATCAGCACGCGCCAAGCCAAAGAGGATTTGGTGGGTCAAGATTTGCCCCTGAAATTCTTAGAAGTGGATGAAGACCGCAATCGCCTCGTCCTCAGCCATCGTCGCGCTTTAGTAGAGCGGAAGATGAACGGCTTGCAGGTGGGCGAAGTTGTCACCGGTATGGTGCGAGGCATCAAACCCTATGGGGCCTTTATCGATATTGGCGGGGTGAGTGGTCTGCTCCACATTTCCGAAATTTCCCACGACCACATCGACACCCCCCACAGTGTTTTTGCGGTTAATGATGAATTGAAAGTGATGATCATTGACCTGGATGCGGAGCGGGGTCGGATTTCCCTTTCGACGAAGCAACTGGAGCCGGAAGCGGGGGATATGCTCAAAAACCGTGATCTGGTCTTTGAAAAAGCTGAAGAAATGGCCGAAAAATATCGCCAGAAGCTCCTGCAACAGCAACAGGGCGAACCGGAGGAACTGGTGGAAGTGGATCTTGAAGAAGAGATCGCCGCCGTGGAGGAAGAACTCGAACCCGTTGCCAGTGGCGTAGAAGAGTAAGCATTGATCAAATCCCCTTAGGCCCTTGGGTTTAAGGGGATTTTTGTAGCCATTGGAGTCGAGGATGGCGTGGAGATGTTGAGGGAGGGGCAGGCTTGGCGGTTTGATGGGGATGGGGCGTTACTGCGTTTAGTGGTGGCGGCCCATCGGATTCAGTATGCCTATGTGTTTGATCCCTTGGTGGCTGTCCATACGGCCCGGGTGGAACCATTGCCCCATCAAATCATTGCGGTATATCGGGAAATGCTGCCCCGTCAGCCGTTGCGGTTTTTGTTGGCGGATGATCCGGGGGCGGGGAAGACGATTATGGCGGGGTTGTTGATGCGGGAGTTGCTGATCCGGGGGGATTTGCGGCGCTGTTTGATTGTTTGTCCGGGGAGTTTGGCGGTGCAATGGCAGGAGGAATTGGCCAATAAGTTTGATTTGCCCTTTGTGATCTGCGATCGCGTACCGATCCGCGACAGCGTACCGATCCGCGATCGCGTACCGATCCGCGACAGCGTACCGATCCGCGACAGCGTACCTATCGCCTCCCCAGATCGCCCCCTCCGGGAAACCCCCCTGGCCATTGCCCGCCTCGATCAATGCAGCCGCAGTGAGGAAATGCAAGCCCAATTGCAGCAAACAGATTGGGATTTAATTGTGGTGGATGAGGCCCATAAGTTGGCGGCGACGGTGTTCGGGGGGGAACGGCGGGAAACGAAACGCTACAAACTGGGTAAGCTCTTGGCCACCGTGACCCGCCATTTTCTGCTGATGACCGCCACGCCCCACAATGGCAAAGAGGAGGATTTTCAGCTTTTTTTGGCCCTGTTAGATAGCGATCGCTTTGCTGGGGGATATCGTGATCCCTCCTATACCTGCGATCCCGCCGATCTGATGCGGCGTTTGGTGAAGGAAGATCTCTTAAGGTTTGACGGTACGCCCCTGTTCCCCGAACGCTGCGCCCATACGGTGCAATATCAGTTATCACCCCCAGAGGCGGAACTCTATCGCCAGGTGACAAACTATGTACAACGGGAATTTGACCGGGCCGAAGCCCTCCACCACAATGGCCGGAAAAATACCGTCGGCTTTGCCCTAACGATCCTCCAACGGCGTTTAGCCTCCTCCCCTGAGGCGATTTATCAATCCTTGGGGCGGCGGCGCGATCGCCTTCAAGCTCGCCTCACCGCAGCCCGTCAAGGCCAAAACCTGGCCTGGCAACTCCCCCCCATCGATCTGGAGGATTGGGAGGAGGATGGGGATGAAATGGGGGATGAGGAGCGGGAAGCAACGGAGGCGGCGGTGGTGGAGCAGGCGACGGCGGCCCAAACGATCGCCGAACTGCAAAAAGAGATCCAGCAGCTAGAGGGTTTGGAGCGGTTAGCCCTTGGGGTGCGGCAGGGGGGGCGAGATTGCAAATGGGATCAACTCTCACAACTGATCCAAACCCTTTGGACAGAAACAATCACGCCCAAACTGGTGATCTTCACGGAACACCGGGACACCCTCGACTACCTCACCGGGCGGATCACGACGCTCCTCGGTCGCCCGGAGGCGGTGGTACTCATTCATGGCGGGATGGGTCGCCCTCAGCGACGAAAAGCAGAGCAAGCCTTTAAGCAGGACGATCAAGTTCAGGTGCTGATTGCCACCGATGCGGCGGGGGAGGGGATTAATCTCCAACGGGCGCACCTGATGGTTAACTACGATTTACCCTGGAATCCCAACCGTTTAGAACAACGGTTTGGCCGGATTCACCGCATTGGCCAGCGGGAGGTGTGCCATCTGTGGAATTTGGTGGCTCAGGGGACGCGGGAGGGAGATGTCTATGGGCGGTTGTTGGAGAAGTTGGCGGTGGTGCAGGCAGCGTTGGGAGGGAAAGTGTTTGATGTGTTGGGGAAGGCGGTGACGGGTCGGGAATTGCGGGAATTAATGATGGAGGCGATCCGCTATGGAGAGCGCCCCGATGTTAAGGCCAGGCTTAACCAAGTTTTAGGCGATCGCCTCAATCCCCAGTATTTAGAGGATCTCCTCCACCGGGAAGCCCTCGCCCAAGATAGCCTCAACCTTGACGCAGTGGCAACGATCCGGGCAGACATGGCCCGGGCCGGCGTTTGCAAAATGCAACCCTATGTGATCAGCCACTTTTTCTTTACTGCCTTTGAATATTTGGGGGGAACGATCCGCCCTCGGGAAGCCAAGCGCTATGAAATCACCCATGTTCCCGCTCTGATCCGGGCGCATCCCCTCGGCCAGCCGTTGCCACGGCGCTATGAGCGGGTTTGTTTTGAGAAGGATTTAATCACGATCCCGAATCAGCCGACGGCAACGCTGATCTGTCCCGGTCATCCCCTCTTGGCGGCAATCTTGGCGGTAATTTTGGCCCAGGAGGGGGCGGTGTTGCGGCGGGGGGCGGTATTGATTGATGAGCAGGATCCGGGGGAGGAGGTGCGGGCCGTGGTTGATCTCACCCATGCGATTCAGGAGAGCGGGGCGGGGCGGGTGATTTCCCAGCGGATGCAGTTTGTGGAGATTACGGCGGCGGCTTGCCGCGATGCTGGCCCCGCGCCGGATCTGGACTATCGCCCCGCAACGGCGGCGGAATGGGCATGGATAGAGCCGTTGTTGCCCACCCTCCTCTTTTTGGCAGATTTGGAGCGGCGGGGGTTGGAATTTGCGATCGCCCATTTAGCTCCCCAACATCTCGCAGCGGTGCAACAGGAGCGGCAGCCCCGCCTGGAGAAGACGATTTTAGCGGTGCGCGATCGCCTCACCAAAGAAATTAACTATTGGGATCGACGGGCCGCAAAATTACGCAGCGACGAGGAAGCGGGGAAAACCAACGCCAAGCTCAATTCAGAGCGGGCGCAACAGCGGGCCGATGAATTAGACCAACGGCTCAAGGAACGGTTAGCGGAATTACAGCGGGAGCGGCAGCTTGAAGCGGGGGAGCCGGTGGTGTTGGGGGGGTTTGTGGTGATCCCTTTGGGGTTATTGCAGCGATTGGGGGGGCAACGGCAAGAGGAGCCGGGGTTATTTGCGCGGGAAACGCGGCGGGTGGAGTTGGCGGCGATGGCGGCGGTGATGGCGCGGGAGCGGGAATTAGGCTATCTTCCCCGCGATGTGAGCGCCCAAAAGCGCGGTTATGATATCGAGTCGGAGATGCCCGCAACGGGGGATTTACGTTTCATTGAGGTGAAGGGGCGGATTATCGGGGCGCAAACGGTGACGGTGACGCGGAATGAAATTGTGACGGCGTTAAATGACCGGGAGCGGTTTCTGTTGGCTTTGGTGGCGGTTCCCCCTGGGCCGGAGTTTGGCGCGGAGGATGTGTTTCGGATGCGGGAAACGGGGGGCCAATATGGAGCCGGTTGTGTGGTGCGCTATGTGCGCCAACCCTTTCGACGATACCCAGATGAGGCAGTTAGCAGTGTTAATTATGATTGGCGATCGCTCTGGGAACGGGGGGCCGATGGGTAGGGGGGAAACATTTTTCGCCTTGGGGTTTTGGGGGTACAGGTTGGGAGCGTAATGGGTTTGGGGCGCAAGCGTTGCGCCCCTACAAGCCAACCCGTAGGGGCGCAATGTTTGCGCCCGATCGCCTATCAGCAATATGGAAAAAATGGGTGAAAAAATTCCCCTTTATGATGCGGAAATGAAAATCAAAGGAGAGCTATATCATGTCATTCCTCGCACTAAACCTAGCTGAAGATTGGGATTTTACGGAGTTGTGGATTGATGCTACGGCTTCGCCGCCTTATGTGTTGGTTTTGTTGAGTCATGAATCGGGGAAAACGCAAATTTATGATCCGGCGGAACAGTATCAAGTGATTTTCGCGGGGGCAACCTATGAGGAGGCTAAACTTTGGCTGTTGGAAGATGAGTATGAGCGGGTAGAGCAGCGGATTTGTGCGGAGAAGACGGTGGTTTGAGGGTAGTCACCCAATCCGTAGGGGCGAAAAATTTTTCGCCCTCCGGTTTGTAGGGGCGCAACGCTTGCGCCCAATCCCCACGCCGGATCGCCCCTGCCCGATCGCCCTTCATCGGGTTTGGGGTATGGTGGGGGATGATGGTTTGCCTAAGGATGTTTGTAATGTCGTACCGGAAGAAGTTGATTGAGGTGGCGTTGCCGTTGGAGGCGATCAATTTGGAGTCGGCGCGGGAGAAGTCGATTCGCCATGGGCATCCTTCGACGTTGCATTTATGGTGGGCGCGGCGGCCTTTGGCGGCTTGTCGGGCGGTGTTGTGGGCTTCTTTGGTGGATGATCCTTCGAGTTGGCCGGAGCGGTTCCCGACGGAGGAGGATCAGCGGGTGGAGCGGCAACGGCTGTTTGATATTTTGGGGCGGGTTGTGGTGGAGCGGGATAAGAAGGGGAATGAGAAGCAGGTGGTGCGGGGGTTGGTGTCTTGGGATGATGTGCGGGAGTCGGGGGTGATTGAGGGGGCGCAGTGGGAGATTGCGCGGTGTTTGGCGTGGGGGCGGGGGGAGGAGCCGCCGGAGGGGGCGGAGGCGGTGCGGGCTTATATTGCGGAGTATGGGCCGCCGGTTTATGATCCGTTTGCGGGGGGGGGTTCGATTCCGTTGGAGGGGCAGCGGTTGGGGTTGGAGGCTCATGCGAGTGATTTAAATCCGGTGGCGGTGTTGATTAATAAGGCGTTGATTGAGATTCCGCCGAGGTTTGGGGGTTTGCCGCCGATCAATGAGGTGGATCGGGGGAAGGGGAAGATTTCGGCTTGGCATGGGGCGCAGGGTTTGGCGGCGGATGTGCGGTTTTATGGGGCTTGGATGCGGGATGAGGCGTTTGAGCGGATTGGGGATTTATATCCGAGGGTGAGGCTGGATGCTCAGGGGACGGAGGCGACGGTGATTGCTTGGTTATGGGCGCGGACGGTGCGTTGTTCTAATCCGGGTTGTGGTTGTGCGATGCCGTTGGTGCGATCGTTTGAGCTTTCGACGAAGAAGGGTAAGGAGGTTTGGGTGGAGCCGGTGGTGGTGGGTGGGAAGCCGCCGCGTATTCGGTTTGAGGTGAGGTCTGGGAAAGGGAAGGCTCCGGAGGGGACGGTGGAGCGGAAGGGGGCGCGGTGTTTGGCTTGTGAGGAGGCGGTTGCTTTGGATTATGTGCGGAAGGAGGGCCGGGCTGGGCGGATGGGGGCGCAGTTGATGGCGATTGTGGCGGAAGGTCAGGGGGGCCGGATTTATTTGGCTCCGACTGAGGAGCAGGAAAAGGTTGCTCATTCTGCTCAACCCAAATGGAAACCGGAGTCGGATTTACCTAAGGAGGCGTTAGGGTTTCGGGTACAAAATTACGGGATGACAAAGCACGCGGATCTATTTACGTCGCGTCAGTTGGTGGCGTTGACGACGTTTAGTGATTTGGTGGGGGAGGCTAAGGATCGGGCGATTCGGGATGCGGTGGCGGCGGGGTTGCCTGATGATGATGTTCCCCTGGAGGATGGCGGCAAAGGGGCTAGGGCTTATGGAGAGGCTGTAGCTACTTATTTAGGTTTTAGTGTCAGTAAAAGTACAACACGAAATTCATCGCAGACTACTTGGTATAGTGCCGGATTGGGCAGAATTAGAAGTGCTTTCAGCCGTCAAGCAATACCAATGACATGGGATTTTGCAGAATCTAATATATTTGAAACAATGGGTAGCTTTTTAAATGAAGTTGAAATGATTGAAGAGGTAATAAATTGCTCATTGTTTACATCAAAGGTAAAAGTTTTACAACATGATGCAACGATTCCTCATGCCTACGATATGATCCTTAAACTAATGTCTACAGATCCTCCTTATTATGATTCAGTTCCGTATGCAGATTTATCGGATTTTTTTTATACTTGGCTTCGTCACTCTATTGGCACAATTCATCCAAATGTTTTGAATACTGTTCTCGTTCCCAAGGAACAAGAATTAGTGGCAGATAACTTTAGACATGGTACAAAAAATAAAGCAAAACAGTTTTTTGAAGAAGGCTTATTTGAAGTTTTTCACCGTGCCAACAAACTCAACCATAGCGATTACCCGTTAACCGTTTACTACGCCCTCAAACAAACCGAAACCGATAAAGACGATCAAACCGCCTCAACAGGTTGGGAAACCTTCTTAGAAGGCTTGATCCAAGCAAACTTTAGCATCGATGGCACTTGGCCCATCCGTACCGAACTCGCCAACCGAATGCGCGGCCAAGCCTCCAATGCCCTCGCCTCCTCCATCGTCCTCGTTTGCCGCCCCCGCCCCGCCAACGCCCCCCAATCCACCCGCCGCCAACTCCTCCGCGAAATGCAAACCAAACTCCCCCCCGCCCTCAAAACCCTCCAACAAGGCAACATCGCCCCCGTAGACCTCGCCCAAGCCAGCATCGGCCCCGGCATGGCCATCTTCTCCCAATACTCCGCCGTCCTCGACATCGACGGAACCCCCCTCAACGTCCGCACCGCCCTCCAAATCATCAACCAATTCCTCGACCAATTCCTCAGCGACCAAGACAACGCATTCGACAACCCCACCCGCTTCGCCCTCACCTGGTTCCAACAATACCAATTCAACGAAGGCCCCTACGGCGAAGCCGAAACCCTCAGCAAAGCCCGTAACCTCAGCCTCCAAACCCTCGTCGATCAAAACATCCTCCACGCCAAAGCCGGAAAAGTCCGCCTCCTCACCCGTGAAGAAATCATCACCAAAAAAGAGAAAAAAGAAGAGAAAAAAGAACCCCTCACCCCCCACACCTCACCCCTCTCTCCCCCCCACTGGCACATCACCCAAACCCTGATCTACACCCTCGACCACCACGGCGAAATCGGCACAGCCGAACGCCTCGCCCAACTCCCCCAAAAAGACGACATCCCCCGCGACCTCGCCTACCGCCTCTATAGCCTCTGCGACAAAAAAAGCTGGACTCAAGAAGCGATCGCCTATAACAGCCTCGTCATCTCCTGGCCCGAAATCACCCGCCTCGCCAACACCTACCAACCCGCCCCCCTCCAAACCACCCTCGACCTCCAAACCCCATGAACACCCAACCCACTTTTCAAATCGATCCCGAAGCTTGGGAAATCTGGCGATCGCTCGGTGATGATGCGATCGAAGGTCAACTTCAAAACCCCTCCATCAACTGCGATCGCTACCTCTACACCCAAGGTAAAAGCAATGCCCACCCAAGCCCATCAAAAAGCTAATCAAGCCCATGCACCTCACCCCAACAATCAAACAACAAATCAAAGACATCGCCGCCCAACACGGCGCATTTAACATCCGCATTTTTGGTTCCGTTGCCAGAGGACAAGCCGATCAAAACAGCGATCTCGATCTACTCGTCGATTATGACCTAGAAAAAATCAGCCCTTGGTTTCCCGTGCGCCTGATCCGCGACCTCGAAACACACCTCAATATCAAAGTTGATATCGTCACCCCCGCAGGCTTAAAAGACCGCATCCGCCAGCAAATCCTCCAAGAAGCCCGCCCCCTATGAGAAATGATCAAGAGCGATTTAAAGACATCCAAGACGCAATTCAAAAAATCGAAAAATACACCCAACGCGGCAAAAATGAATTTTTTGACAACGAATTGATTCAAGGTTGGGTACTTTTACAATTACAAATTATCGGTGAAGCCGCAAGAGCCATGGATCAATCAACCCATCAACAACATCCAGAAATAGAATGGCGCGACATTATTGATTTTCGCAATCTTTTAGTTCATGAATACTTCCGGGTCGATCTTGAAATTATTTGGAAAATTGTCGAAACACAAATCCCCTACCTCAAAAATCAAATTAATACAATTCTTGAAAAGTAGCATTGCCCAATCCTATCCGGCTATTGGTCACAACGAATTAATAGTGAACATCGGCTCATTTACAAAATTGCAGAAAATACCTTAATTATCACCTCTTGTCGTCTACATTATGAGTAGTAGACGGTCAACGCTCCCTACACCCAAATTCATACCCCACCAACCCCTAAACCCCATGGCAACCCTCACCCTCGAAATTCCCGACGACCTCCTAGCCCGCCTTACCCCCATTCAAGATCAACTCCCCTACCTCCTTCAACAATGCCTAGAACCCTCCCAACTCACCACCCAAATTTATCGCCATATCTTCGACTTCCTGATCAGCCAACCGACTCCTGAACAAATCGCCAACTTTCGCCCCACCCCCGCCATGCAAAATCGCCTCACCTACCTCCTTGAACGCAACAACAATCAAACCCTAACCCCCCAAGAACAACAAGAACTCAACGAATACGAAAAAATCGAACATCTGATCATCCTCCTCAAATCCGGAAACCTCCCCTATCTCATCACCCATTATTCATCGTGAACCCTCCATCTCATGCCCTGCGCCGCCAAGTAGAAAATCGCGCTCAATTTCGCTGTGAATATTGTCTGCTTCCCAATCAACTCAGTTTCTATCCCCATGAAATCGATCATATTATCGCCCGCAAACACGGCGGACAAACTACCCTAGATAACCTGGCTTATACTTGCTGGCGTTGTAATCGCTATAAAGGTAGTGATCTCGGATCTTTTGATCCCCAAACTCAAAAATTCAGTTTTTTGTATAACCCTCGAACCCAAAACTGGCAAGATCATTTTGAACAAGATCAGTTTCAAATTAGAGGCAAAACCCCCGAAGGGCGTACCACAGCACATTTGCTTAAATTTAATACTGAGGAACGGATTACTGAACGCAAGCGAATCAACTTAAGATGATCTCCCCTTATGGTTACACTGCAACTCCGACAAATTAACATTCCCCCCGGTCAACATCTCCTCATTGAAGATGTTAACTGGCCAGAATTTGAAGCCATTTTGCACGAACTAGGCGAAAAACGCGCCAGCCGCATTGCCTACAGCGACGGAACCTGCGAGATCAGAATGCCATTACCCCAACAGGAACGCCAAAAATCGATCATCAGCGATCTGATTAAAATCCTCCTCGAAGCACAACAAAGGGATTGCGAATGTTTTGGCTCAACCACCTTCAAACGCCAAGCAATGAACTATGGCATCGAACCCGATGAATGCTTCTATATCCAAAATCATCAAGCCATGATCGGCAAAGACCGCCTCGATCTCGCCATCGATCCCCCCCCCGATCTGGCGATCGAAATCGATATCACCTCCAAAACCCAAATCACAGCCTACACCCGTTTGGGTGTTCCCGAACTTTGGGTCTATCACAACAGCCAACTGCAAATTTATGTCCTAGAATCGGGAGAATACCAAAACACCACCATTAGCCCCACATTCCCCGATCTCCCGATTTTATCTTGGGTGACAGAAGCCCTCGAACAAAGCGGAACCATGGGACGTAGCCCCGCCCTCCGCACATTGCGGCAAAAAATCCGCACCACCCTTGACGTTTAAAGATTTTGAGATGATATGCCATGAGTCAAGCGATCGCTGCCTCTGAAGTCACCCTCCACCTCCAATCCGCCCCCGATCCACAGTTCTTTAGCGAATGGCAACAAAACACCCCACCCCTCAGCAACCTTGAGCAACAGTCCCTCGATCGCGTCAGGTTAAACTTTCTCGACCTCCTCGAAGATCCGACAGTTTTAGAAAATAGCGTTAAACTCGTGATACTAGCTCCCCTCAATCACCAATGGCACGGAATTTCTCTTCCTCAAAGCCAGCCGTACCCCTAGCCCCCAATACGCCACATCCCGCCTATTTTCCCTGTTCAACCCTGGCAACGAACTTTATCCCGTTCTCGCCATCCTTAAACAGATCACCCCGCCCCCATCACCCTAAATCTCTTTTTTTCCATCAAACCCTACTCCTAAAACAGTCTATGGCTATCACCAACCACGAACGAGTCGGCCGTGCCCTCAATTTGCTCCGGGATGGACTCTATCCCTTTATGGAACGGGAAATGCGCACCGTCCATGGCGATCGCTGGCTCGTGGCGGCTTCTGCGGCCCTGCCGGATCACTATGTCCGGAATAAAACCCCCCAAAAGGTACTCCAGGAAGATGTTTCTTCGCTGCTGATTGTGATGTGGGATCAGTGGAACAATGTCTTTAAACGGGTGTTGGGCCAGTCCGAGCGCAGCCTTGTGAGTGAATTGCGGAATATTCGCAACGATTGGGCCCATAAAACCACTGTTTCCACCGATGATGCCTACCGCGCCCTCGATAGTATCACCCGCCTGCTCACCGCTGTTTCTGCCCCCGAAGCCGACCCGGTGGAAAAGCAAAAACAGGAATTATTGCGCCTCCGGTTTGAAGAACAGGCCCGCCAACAAACCCGAAAAGCGGCGATCGCCCCCACCGAAGGCCAACCCCAAGCCGGCCTCAAACCCTGGCGGGAAATCGTCACTCCCCACCCCGATGTAGCCTCCGGCCGATTCCAACAGGCAGAATTTGCCGCCGACCTTTGGCAGGTCTACCTCGATGAAGGCTCCGACGAATACCGCGACCCCAGCGAATTTTATCGCCGCACCTTCCTCACCGAAGGCCTCAAACAACTCCTCAGTAATGCCCTGCTGCGCCTCAGCAACCAAGGGGGCGATCCCGTCATCGAACTGCAAACCAACTTCGGCGGCGGCAAAACCCACGCCATGCTTGCCCTGTACCATCTCTGCAATGTCATGCAGATTAGTGATCTCCCCGGCATGGAGGCCATTTTTCAAGAAACCAACATTGAGCAGCCCCCCCAAAATGTCAACGTGGCGGTCTTAGTGGGCCATAAACTCCAGCCCAGCGGCATTACCCCCTATCGCCCCGAACATAGTAAGCAAAACCGCCCCCTCATCAAAACCATCTGGGGAGAAATGGCTTGGCAATTGGGGGGAGCAGAAGGCTATGAACTGGTGCGTTTAGCCGATGAAACTGGCACGAATCCCGGTGATACCCTCACCCAACTGTTTAACCGCTATGCCCCCTGTTTAATTTTGATTGATGAATGGGTAGCCTATGCCCGCCAACTCCATAATAAAAATGATCTTCCCTCTGGCGATTTTGACACTCAGTTCACCTTTGCCCAAACCCTCAGCGAATCGGCAAAAAATGCTAAAAATACGCTCCTCATCGTCAGTATCCCCGCCTCCGATATTGAAGTGGGGGGAGAGCGGGGTAAGGAAGCCTTAGAGCGGTTGAAAAATGCGATCGGGCGCGTCGAATCCCCTTGGCGACCGGCAACCGCCGAAGAAAGTTTTGAAATCGTGCGGCGGCGACTCTTTGAAACCAACACCGACCCCGCCTTCTATGTCGATCGCGATGCCGTGATCCGCAGCTTCCGAGAACTCTACCGCAACCAAAAAGCCGAATTTCCCAGCGAATGCAGTGAAGCCGACTATGAGCGGCGCATGAAAGCCGCCTATCCCATCCACCCGGAACTCTTCGATCGCCTCTATTCCGATTGGTCAAGTTTAGATAAATTTCAACGCACCCGGGGCGTATTGCGCCTCATGGCCAAAGTCATCCATTGTCTTTGGGTACGCAATGACCGGGGCCTGATGATCATGCCCGCCCAAATCCCCATCGATGATAGCCAGGTGCAATCAGAATTAACCCGTTATCTAGAAGATCAATGGTTGCCCGTCATTGAAAAAGATGTCGATGGCCCCAACTCCTTACCCTTCAAAACCGATAGCGACAACCCCAACCTGGGCCGCTATTCCGCCTGTCGTCGCGTCACCCGCACCATCTACATGGGATCCGCCCCCACGCTCCGGGCTGCCAATCGCGGCCTTGATGATAAACAAATTAAATTAGGCTGTGTCCAACCGGGGGAAACCGTCGCCACCTTTGCCGATGCCCTGCGCCGCCTCACGGATCAGGCCACCTACCTCTACATCGACGGCAATCGCTATTGGATTTCCACCCAACCCAACGTCAACCGCACCGCCCAAGAACGGGCCAGTCAAATCCTTGAGGAAGAGTATCAGGTTTGGGAGGAACTGATTAAACGACTCAAACGGGATAAAAATCGGGGTGAATTTAGCGCCATTCATCTCGCCCCAGAAACCTCCGCTGATATTCCCGATGATCTCAACGGCGGCGTTCGCCTTGTGGTTTTGCATCCCCAATTGACCCATCGTAAAAAAGCCCCAGAGAGCCAAGCTCGCCGCTGGATTGAAGAGGCCTTAAACCAGCGCGGCAATGGCCCCCGCTACTGTAAAAATACGCTGATCTTCCTTGCCCCGGATCAGATGGATATAGAGAATTTGCGCCAATATGTGGCTCAATATTTGGCTTGGGATTCGATCATTGAGGATAAGGAAATTCTCAACCTTGATAATTTCCAAAACCAACAAGCTAAAACGAAGCATAGTCAATGCGATCAATTGGTGGATCAAATCCTCAACCAAGCCTATCAATGGTTGATCACCCCTGATCAACCCCATGCCCAAGATCCCATTGATTTTATGGAAATGTCTCTTTCTGGCCCTGAATCCCCCATTGAGCGGGCCAGCCGTCGAACCTGCGGAGATAACAATTTGCTGACGATATTTGCCGCAAAGATCCTCGAAATGGAAGTTCTCACGCCCTACGTTTGGCCCAACCGCAACCATATCGATCTTCAAGAGCTTTGGGAGTACTTTACTAAATATGTTTATTTACCGCGCCTTAAGAATACCAATGTGCTTTTAGACGGGATCAAAAATGGGGTCAATTCAACGGATTGGTCAAACTATTTTGCCTATGCCACGGGGTTTGATGCGGTGAAAAATCGCTATCTTAATTTGCAGATGGGGAGCATCATTGATCCCAAGATTGATAGTCATAGCTTAATTGTCAATCCAGAAATTGCCCAAGCCCAACTCGATGCCGACAAACCAGATCCACCACCAGTTATCGATCCACCACCAATTATCAATCCACCACCAATTATCAATCCACCACCACCCCCACCACCACCACAGCCCCAAGGCAAACGCTTCTTTGGCACCATCGACCTCGATCCGATCCGCCTCAACCGCGATGTCGAGCAGATCACCAAAGAAATCGTCCAACACCTCACCAAACTCCAAGACGCAAACGTTAAAGTCAGCCTCGAAATTAGCGCAGACCTGCCCCACGGAGTCTCCGACGATATTACCCGCACCGTCACGGAAAACTGCCGAACCCTCAAGTTTAAACAGCAAGGGTTTGAGGATCGCTAAAACCCTGTTTTTCCGAGGTGCAAGGGGGTGAAATTGAGGGTGTTATTGACATCCTCCCCGGCCTAAAGGCGCGGGGATTCCCAGTCTGCCTACATTAAGTAGACTCCTGATGGGTAGACAGACAAGCAACCGCCCCAGATCGGGGTCTAACACTGCTTAACGCCTGTCCATTCAGGTCGGCTTGCCCAGCCGCCAAAACATTAAGTTTTAATGATGCCATCATACCATAGACAGGAAAAACTGGATCAATCAATTGGACGAAAAAAGCCGCCCTAAAAGGGCGGGGCTTCAAACCCATTAATTTTGGTAAACATTTTTTCGCCCCTCCTGAGAAATCAACACCGCCGAGGAAACCTGGCCCTATACTGGGGAAAGTTTGCCCTGATTTTTCATGAAAGCCTTGCGTGTGGCCTGGTTAGTTCCCTCCATTGAACTGGGGGCCTATTGGCAGCCGGTTTTAGCCCATTTTAGTCAAACGATCCCTGCTGCCGTTTTTTATACTGGCGGGGTTTACCCCAGCTACGATCCACAACAACCCGGCGCGGCCTTAATTGAAATCGTTGGCCGGATGCAGTTTGTCGAAACCCAACGGGTACAAACCGGCTACGATCGCGGCTTGATCCTCCTCTCCCCCGCTGTGATTCCCCGCCTGCTCCGGTTTAAACCCGATGTGGTCTATCCCCAAGCCTTTTCCCTCTGGACGCTGTTGGTGATTTTGTTTAAACCCTTGGGCCGCTGGCGGGTGGTGATCATCCATGATGGTAGTTCCCCCAATACCGATTTTGGCCCTACCAATTGGCGGACGGTGATCCGGCGCTGGATGATGGGGGGGGTGGATGGGGTGCTGGCCAATACGGCGATCGGCCAACGGTATTTAACGGAAGTCCTCCACTATCCAGCGGCAAAAATCCTTAAACGCATCTATCTGGTTCCCGATCGCACCGCCCTCACCCATTCAGCCCAACCTGTCCCCCCCCCAGGCCCTGGGCCGGTTTTTCTCTATGTGGGGCGAATTACGGAACGGAAAGGGCTGCGATCGCTCCTCGAAGCCTGTATTCTGCTCAAAACCCAAGGCTTCACCAGCTACACCCTTTGGATTATCGGCACAGGGGAACAGCGGGAGGAGTTAGAAAAGCGGATTAAAGAAGGGGGCATTGAGGCTCAGGTTTGTTGGCAGGGTTGGGTGGATTATGACCAATTGGGGGGCTATTTTGAAGCGGCGGATGTGTTTGTGTTTCCTACCTATGAGGATGTGTGGGGGATGGTGGTTTCCGAGGCGATGGTGTTTGGCAAGCCGGTGATTTGTTCCCAAGGGGCGGCAGCCTGTGAGTTAATTGAGCCGGAGGGCAATGGTTTTGTGATTAACCCCCATGATCCTTTAGACATTGCCCAAGCGTTAACCTATTTTCTGAACCATCCCGAACGCATTGCACCGATGGGAGTGCGATCGCGCCAAATCATTGCCCACCACACCCCCGAAACCGCTGCCCAAGCCTTTATTGACATGACCCACAGGATTTTAGAAAAACCATGAAACTATTACTTTCAGCATTTGCCTGTGAGCCGGGGTTAGGTTCTGAAGAAGGGGTCGGTTGGAATATGGCCATTGAGGCAGCGCGGGAGCATCAAGTTTGGGTGTTAACGCGGGGATTTTGTGCGGGAACCATTGAACCTTATTTAGTCGAAAATCCCATCCCCAATTTACAGTTTATCTACTTTGAACCCTTCGGTTGGAGTGAAGATTGGAAGGGGCGACAGGGGTTACTCATTGTGCATTATTATCTCTGGCAAGTTTTGGCCTATTTTGTCGCACGGCAATGGCATCAAAAAATTCAATTTGATCTGGCTCGCCATGTCACCTATGTACGCTATTGGAATCCTAGTTTTTTAGCCTTATTGCCCATTCCGTTTATCTGGGGGCCGGTGGGGGGTGGGGAATCGGCTCCGGCTCCCTTTTGGCGGGATTTTAATTTCCGGGGCAAGGTTTATGAGGCAATGCGGGATACAGCCCGGTGGTTAGGGGAGCATGATCCCTTTGTGGGGTTGACGGCGCGACGCAGTGCGATCGCCCTCGCGGCAACGGAACAAACGGCGGTGAAGTTACGCCGCCTGGGGGCGAAACGGGTGGAAGTGACGACGGCGATCGCCCTTTCCACTGCGGAAATTGATACGTTAGCCCAAGCTCCTCCCCCGCCGATTACGCCGATCCGTTTCCTTTCCGTCGGTCGTCTCATCCATTGGAAAGGGTTGCACCTTTCCCTACGGGCCTTTGCGACCGCAGATTTACCCACGGCGGAATATTGGATCATTGGCGATGGGGTGGAGCGGGGGCGATTGGCAGCCTTGGCTCAACAGTTGGGGGTGGGCGATCGCGTCCGGTTTTGGGGCCTATTGCCCCGTGGGGAGGTGTTAGGGAAAATGGGGGAATGCCACGCTTTAATCCATCCCAGTTTGCATGAATCGGGGGGGTTTGTCTGTACAGAAATGATGGCGGCGCGGCGGCCCGTGCTTTGTTTAAATTGGGGCGGCCCTGGAGTACAAGTCACCCCAGAAACAGGGATACTCATTGAGGCCCACAATCCCACCCAAGTGATTCACGATCTTGCCCAAGGGATGGAGCAGTTAGCCGCCCATTGGGATCAGTGGGGTGAAGCGGGTTATGATCGCGTGCGATCGCACTTCTCTTGGGAAACCAAAGGCCAATACTTTAATCAGCTTTATCGGGAATTGATCAAAAAGTAGGAAAATGACAATTTATTTGCTAAAATTTTAATCTAGATCAATTAGATCAATTGTTTGTCATGATGTATTTAATCCAAAAATCAGCGACAGCAGAACAAATTCAAGAAATGTTGTCTGTTCTTGAAGATTATATTAAGCTAGCCGTAGACATTGAAAAAAGAATCTTGGTGGGAGGTGGAGAACTTCATGCAGATTGCGAAGCGATTCTGCTAGAAAATGGGAGTAATCAAATTAACATTTGGGGGGCAGATTGGTATCCGAATACTCAAGAGGTGGGTTATGAGTCATTAATCAATATTCGTCCTAAGCAAAATAATCGCTCAATGGAAATTTAAGATCCAAATATCAAAAGTAAAGTTTCTGAGATTGTTCAAGAGTTATTAGGAAAATCATGAAAAAATGGAACAAATTAAAAGAGCGTTTCTTACAAGATATTCTACAAACTCGCCTCGGCAACCTGGCATCAAATCTCACACGAGTAAAATCCCGTTGTCATAATATTGCCAATCAAGATTTAGTCCATCGTTTACTCCAAGAGAGTAAACTGTTTATTGAGTGGACGGCTCAAGATGCAGAGGTTGAAGTAGCAGCCGAGTTGGTTGATCTTCAGGTGCAACTTGCTCGTTGGCAGTATCACTGGGGGGAAATATGGCAGGATGAAATCCAAAGGAGTAAGGTTGCAGATACCGCTAAAAATTGGTCAGATAAAGTTTTAAAAATGGCAGGTCTAATTTAGCTAGTTTATTAACACTCTACCGATTCATCATTTATCCCCAAGGAATTTAATCATGGCCATTGCAATTATTACCGGTTCCGCTGGCTTAATTGGTTCAGAAGCAACCCGCTTTTTTGCCCAACAGGGTTTAGAAATTGTCGGCATTGATAACGATATGCGCCAAATCTTCTTTGGCGAAGAAGCCTCTACCACTTGGAACCGCCAACGGTTAGAGCAGGAATTAGGGGCAAACTATCGCCATCACAATCTCGATATTCGCGATCGCCCCGCCATTGAAAACCTCTTTGCTCAATATGGCCAAAATATTAAACTGATTATCCACACCGCCGCCCAACCCTCCCATGATTGGGCCGCCCGTGATCCCCACATGGATTTCACCGTTAATGCCAACGGCACACTCAACCTATTGGAAGCCACCCGACTCCATTGCCCCGCATCCCCCTTTATCTTCACCTCTACCAACAAAGTTTATGGCGATACCCCCAACCGTCTGCCCTTGGTGGAATTAGCAACCCGTTGGGAAATTGACCCCAACCACACCTATCACGGCGGCATTCGTGAAGATATGTCCATCGACCACACCACTCATAGCCTGTTTGGGGCTTCTAAGGTGGCGGCGGATGTGTTGGTGCAGGAATATGGCCGCTATTTTGGCATTCCGACCGCCTGTTTTCGGGGCGGTTGCCTCACGGGGCCGAACCATTCGGGGACACAATTACATGGCTTTCTGGCCTATTTAATGAAATGCGCCGCGACGGGTACGCCTTATACAATTTTCGGCTACAAAGGCAAACAGGTGCGGGATAATATCCACAGCGCGGATTTAATTCAGGCTTTTTACGAATTTTTTAAGGCTCCCCGCGTGGCGCAAGTCTACAATACCGGCGGTGGCCGTCATAGTAATTGCTCAATGCTTGAAGCGGTGCAACTCTGCCAAGAAATTACTGGCCGGGAAATGCAAACTACCTATTCCGAAACCAATCGCATTGGGGATCATATTTGGTGGATTAGCGATAATGGCAAATTTGCGGCGGATTATCCCCAATGGCGGATGCAGTATGATGTGCCGAAGATTTTGCAAGAAATCTATGATTACAATGGCGATCGCTGGTCAAAATCTGCTTAAAACAATCTTAATGTAGGGGCGAAAAATCTTTCGCCCCTACGCAAATTCGGCCCTAGTTTCTAAACCTGAATTGGGAATTAGGCTTGCTAATCTCCCGCTGTTCATCTTGTTGGGGCACATAAAATTTAAACCTTGACCCATTGACAATAGAGCTTACCGTTGGCATCGGTGCGCCATTGCGCCGTTACCTTGGGTTGGTGCGCTTGTCCTGGGATGAGTTGCCAGAGGGGTGCAACTTTAATCAGCGTCGTGGATTGGGGGGCTTGGGTCGTGGTCATGGCAACCTCCTTGAGAAGTGCAGTCTAGAGAGAATGTTAAAAACTTATTAACCTCTTCTTAACCTTCATTGTAGCCGGATTGATTTCCGGGAAACGTGAGGGGGATCACACATTTAACATTTCGTGACCTAGATCCCCCGGCTACCCCAACCCAGCAGGCAACGGGGATCTGGGCGATCGCCTCTCCCCCCGCCTAAAATTGCCAACATAGCCCCTCCCATCCCCTCCCATGTCCTCCCTTTTCCATCGCTGCACCGCCACCCTGATCGCCAGCCTCTTCACCACCGCCACCGGCTCCCTTTATCTTGCCTTTCCCAGTTGGGGAGAAGATTTAGACAAAACCCGTAAGTTTGAATTGGAATCCCCAGAGCCGACCTTTTTTGAGCTACCTCCCCCACAAGTGGAGGAGGAACCCTTTACGGAAATTCAGATCGAACCGGCCCAACCCTTACCCCCTCCCACCGTTGCTCCCGAACCAGCCCAACCCCCTCCCACCTTTGATCTCGAAAATCTCCCTCCCACTGGCTATAACCCCCCACCCTATCAAGACTCCCTCAATAATGAATTTAATCGCTATCGTTTGGGGATTGGCGATGTGATTACCATTAACGTCGTTGGCTTTCCGGAGTTTAATAGCCAGGCGATTTTGGATTTAGAGGGCCAGGTGCTGATGCCGATTTTGGGCTTGGTGCGGTTGCGGGGGATGACTTTGGCGGAAGCAGAAACCTTGATTAGTTATGAACTGGGGAATCGCTACCTCCGCAGCCGCCCTGAGGTGATTGTTAATCTCAGTGGCCCTCGTACTGCCTTGGTGACGGTGACGGGGGAGGTGGTGGAGCCGGGATTTTATGAATTGCCCCCCGGATCTAGTCCCTTTGATGCTTTGTTCCGAGCGGGGGGGAGTACCCAACAGGCGGATCTGCGATCGGTGTTGGTGCGGCGCACTTTGCTGGATGGCACGGTGATTGAGCAAACCCTCGATCTGCTCACACCCCTTCAGGGGGGGCGGCCTTTGCCGCCGATGTTTTTATTGGAGGGGGATGCGGTGATCCTTTCCCGGTTGGCAGTGGGGGCAGACCAAAATTACGATCGCCGCCTCGCTGCTCGCTCCAATTTAGCCCAGGCCCGGATTACGGTGCGGGTGTTGAACCATCCCGGCCAGGGGTTGGGGGCGTTGGAACTGGCCAACGGCAGCACGTTCCTTGATGCCCTCACGCAGATTTCTCCCAGTCCCACCGATGCGAATTTGAGTGCTGTTGCCTTGATGCGGTTTGATCCCGAACAGGGGCGACCCGTTACCCAAGTGTTGAATGTTCGTCAAGCGTTAATGGGGGATCTCTCTCAGGATGTGCCGTTAGAGGATGAGGATGTGATTGTGATTGGGCGATCGCTCATTGCCCGGATCAGCTATGCCCTCAATTTGTTTACGCGCCCCTTTCGGGATATCTTGGGCTTCTTGCTCTTTTTCCGGGAAATTGGCGATAGTGCCGATACCCTGTTTAGCCCCTAATCACCACCTCAACCCGTTCCCTGTTCCCCGTTCCCCGTTCCCCATGGCCGATCCCTACGCTTGGTTAACCCCTGCCCTGCATACGATCCACCGCGCCCAATGGCATCGCACCGTTGAGGCGGTGGCGGGCAAGGCGGGGCCGGTGGTAGAGGTGGGGGGGCAAAGCGTGGTGAACTTTGCCAGTAATGATTATTTAGGGTTGGCGGGGGATGGGCGGCTGATTGCAGCGGCGATCGCCGCCACAACAGCCTACGGCACGGGTAGCACGGGTTCGCGCCTCACCAGTGGCCACCGGCAACTCCATCGGGATTTAGAGCAGGCCATTGCCGATCTCAAACAAACGGAAGCGGCGATCGTTTTCAGTTCCGGTTATCTGGCCAATTTGGGGGCCATTGCCGCCGTGGTGGGGCCAAGGGATGGCGTGATGGGCGATCGCTATAACCATTCCAGCCTCAAAATGGGGGCGAAACTCAGCGGCGCAACGGTTTACGAATTTCCCCATGGCGATCTCACAGCCTTAACCCAACTCTTGCAAAACCATCGCCATCAATACCGCCGTTGCCTGATCACCACCGATAGCGTTTTTAGTATGGATGGCGATCTCTGTGCTGTGCCGGAATTATTGGCGATCGCCGCCCAATATGAAGCGATGGTACTGATCGATGAAGCCCATGGAACCGGAGTTTTTGGCCCCCGTGGGGCGGGGGTTGTTGAGCATTTTGGCTGTACCGGCCAGTCTTTAATTCAAGTGGGAACCTTGAGTAAAGCCCTGGGGAGTTTGGGGGGGTATGTGGCCGGTTCAGCAGAATTGATTGATTTTTTACGCAACCGCGCCCCCAGTTGGATCTACACTACCGGCCTTTCCCCCGCTGATACGGCGGCGGCCCAAGAGGCGATCGCCCTCCTCCACAGCGAACCCCAACGCCGCGCCCAACTCTGGCACAATGTTGACACCGCAAAACAAATCCTCCGTCCATCCTTCCCCCTCCTACCTTCTGGCTCCCCCATTCTCTGCGCCCAACTCCATAGCCCCGCCCAAGCCCTCGATTTAGCCGCTCAATTGCGCCAAGGGGGGATCTGGGTTCCCGCCATCCGCCCCCCCACCGTTCCCACGAGCCGCTTGCGATTTTCGATCATGGCCAGCCACGATGCCAACCATTTTCAGCAATTAAAGCAGGTGATTGGGAGTCTCAGCCCTAGGGCGAAAGGAAAAGAACAATGTTAATCTAGTGCTGAGGAGCTTACCGACTCCCCGATTTTTCCATCTTGCGTGCAGCGGGGAAATTTTTGTGATTGCCGTAACCTTACTCCATCCCAGTCAATCTGTCCCAGTTCAAAGTTGGGTTTTTAGTGATCAGAGCACTATTAATCTCGGACGAGGCAGTCAAAATGACATTGTGCTTTACAGTGCCGTGGTGTCCCGTCGCCATGCGATTTTAAATTATGAAAATGGGCATTGGAAGCTGATCAATCAAGGTACAAATGGGGTTTACGTCGATGGCACACAGATCCGTAAACCTGTGCTGGTCAAAGATGGCATGGTGATTCGGTTCGGGGAATCGGGGCCGAAACTGCTGCTGCGGTTGGGGATGGTGGAAGATGACAGCCTCGGCAAAGTGGTGAAGGGGCGATCGCTCACACCACAAGCGGTGCAACATTTAAACATTCAAGCCGATTTAAAAGAAAAACTCAAAACCCCCAAACAAGATAAATCCACATTCCTCGAGTAGGGGCAAAAAATCTTTTGCCCCCTCTCAGACAGTCGGGGCGAAACATCTTTCGCCCCCTCTTAAGTTGAAGAGAGGACTAAAGTCCTCACTACAAACCTAAAGGATCGTTCGTAGTAACGACTTTAGTCGTTATCCCTTGGCTACATTGGCGGCGGGGGTGGTGGGAACAGGCCCGCAAACGCACTCACCTGGGCTGCCGGTTGCCAATTGGCCATCCCCGTACACCACACCATCGTATCGGGGGTTAAACCCTGCTGCATTAACTGTTGAACATCGGCAGGGCCAACTTGCTGGCCATTTTTCGCCATATACCATTGGGTAGTAGGAATCGGCGGCGGTGCTGCGGCCGGTGGCGGTGGTGGGGGAGCCGCTTGGGGTTGCATGGCGTTGGCCATCTGTTGACCCATGGCCATCCCCATCCCCATCCCCATCGCAGGGTTAGCCGCCCCCGGCTGCTGGCTCATATTGCCGATCGCCTCCGCCGTTTGGTACTGGGTATAGTTTTGGAGATTGCCCAGTAACCCCATGGAGGAGCGTTTATCGAGGGCCGCCTCCACCTCAGGAGGGAGGGAAATATTCTCAATCATCAACTGGGCAATTTCCACGCCCAAGGGGGCAAAATCCTTTTGAATCGCCTCCTTGGCCTGATCCCCCATCGTCCGATAATGGGCCGCAAAATCCAACAGCGCAATCCCCGATTGAGCCACCCAGGTGGTGACAGAAGGAACAATCACATCCCGGAGATGATCGCTAATTTCATGCACCTGAAATAGTCCATCGGTGCCGATCACCTCTTGCAGAAGCAAGCGAGGATCAGCAACGCGAATACTATAGGAACCAAAGGCGCGAATCCGTACCGGCCCTAATTCACTATCCCGGATCATGATTGGGTTGGCGGTTCCCCATTTTAAATTGGGAAAAATGCGGGTGTTAAAGAAATAAACTTCGGCTTTAAAGGGGGAATCAAAGCCATATTTCCAGCTTTTTAAACTGGTGAGAATCGGCAGGTTGCGGGTATAAAGTTCAAACGTTCCTTCTGTGAATTCATCCGCCACAGACCCTTCATTGACAAATACCGCCTTTTGACCGGGGCGGACGATCAGTTTTGCCCCCTGTTTGATTTCGTTGTTGTGGCGTTCAAACCGATAGGCGATCGTGTCATTGGTATTATCCAGCCACTCAATCACATCAATAAATTGACCTTTAAACCAGCCCATATTTAATTATGCTCCATTTGGGGTGATGGGATTGCCATTGAGGGATTAAATCCCAGGAATTTCAGACACGAAACTTTCCAATTCTTCCACAGCGAATCGGGTCATTTCTTGCCAGTCTGCCACGGAAAAATCGTAGCCGAGGGCTTGGGCCATCTCCACGAAGGATTCAGGGTCGGGGGCTTGGTTGAGGCGATCGCGCAAACCTGGATCTGATTGAGCCGCTTGAAACAAGCGTTTAACTTCGGTTTTGGCCATAGGAGGAATGGGATAAAAATTCTCTTCTCACGCTAGCAAAGTTAAATCCAGAGCCGCAAACTTCCTCGAACTGGGGCGGATGTTTGTCACAATCGTTCACAAACTACCCCGCCTCTGCCGGGAATCTGGGAAAATTAAACCTCAAACCTCGATTGATCTTGTCTATCCCTACCGCCATGACTGCCCCCACCCATCAAAAAGCCAGAGCCATGAAACCCGGTAGCCGTCGCCCGGCCAAGGAACTCTGTAGTGAGTGCGGCCTGTGCGATACCTACTACATCCATTATGTAAAAGAGGCTTGCGCCTTTCTCAATCAGCAGATGGCGGATTTGGAGGCTCTGTCCCACGATCGCCCCCGTGATCTAGAGAATCCCGACGAACTCTATTTTGGTGTCCATCAGCAGATGTTTGCCGCTCGCAAGACGGAACCGATCCCTGGGGCGCAATGGACGGGGATTGTCAGTGCGATCGCCTGTGAGATGCTCACCCAGAATTTAGTGGAAGGCGTGGTCTGTGTACAAAACACCAAGGAAGATCGTTTTCAACCGATGCCGGTGATTGCCCGCACGCCGGAGGAAGTCCTCGCCGCCCGCGTCAACAAGCCCACCTTATCCCCCAACCTTTCAGTTTTGGAGCAGATCGAGCAGTCGGGGTTAAAACGGCTGTTGGTGATTGGCGTGGGCTGCCAGATCCAGGCATTGCGGGCGGTGGAGCAGGAGTTAGGGCTAGAAAAACTTTATGTATTGGGTACGCCCTGCGTCGATAACGTCAGCCGCGCCGGTTTACAAAAATTCCTCGATACCACGAGCCGCTCCCCCGATACCGTCGTGCATTACGAATTTATGCAGGATTTCCGGGTGCATTTCAAGCATGAGGATGGCTCGACGGAAACTGTGCCGTTTTTTGGTTTAAATACAAAGGAACTCAAAGATGTGTTTGCCCCCTCCTGTATGAGTTGTTTTGATTACGTTAACGGCTTGGCGGATTTGGTGGTGGGGTATATGGGTGCGCCCTTTGGTTGGCAGTGGATTGTGGTGCGCAATGATACGGGTCAGGAGATGCTCGATTTAATCCAAGGGCAGTTAGAAACGCAGCCGGTGGGGAGTGGGGGCGATCGCCGTGCCGCTGTGCAGCAGAGTATTCCCGCCTATGACAAGGGGGTGACGTTGCCGATGTGGGCGGCGAAGTTAATGGGGGTGGTGATTGAGCGCATCGGCCCGAAGGGGTTGGAATATGCCCGCTTTTCCATTGATTCCCATTTCACGCGCAATTACCTCTATGTGAAGCGCAACCACCCGGAGAAGTTAGCGGCTCATGTGCCAGAGTTCGCCCAACGGATTGTGGCGCAGTATCAGTTACCGGATTAAGCCATTCACCCCAGTACAGAACGATGGCTCGGCTCGTAAACAGCGAGATTGAAAGGCTTGGCCCGCTTCCCCTCCTCCCATCTTGGGGAGAGGACTGCGGGGGTAAGGGCCGGGAGAGATGCAGTTTTAAGGCGGGAACGATGTCAAAATTGGGCCACACCGTCATAAACTTGTCTTGGAGAGTCAAATACTGGCATTCAAGAGGTTTTCCGTGAAACGAGTATTAGGAATCATACTGGGTGGCGGTGCAGGTACTCGCCTCTACCCCTTAACGAAACTAAGAGCAAAACCCGCAGTTCCCCTCGCCGGAAAATATCGTCTGATCGATATTCCAGTGAGTAACTGCATTAATTCCGGCATTGATAAAATTTACGTCCTGACGCAATTTAATTCCGCGTCCCTCAACCGTCACCTCAGCCGAGGCTACAACTTTTCTAGCATTAGTGATGGTTTTGTGGAAGTGCTTGCGGCCTATCAAACCCAAGAGCATCCCGATTGGTTTCAGGGGACAGCGGACGCGGTACGTCAATACCTGTGGTTATTTCGAGAATGGGATGCGGATGAGTTTTTAATTCTCTCCGGGGATCATCTCTACCGCATGGACTACAGCCACTTTATTCAACGCCATCGCGAAACCGGGGCTGATATTACCCTGTCGGTGATTCCCATTGATGAACGGCGGGCCTCCAGTTTTGGCCTGATGAAAATTAACGACAACGGTCGCGTTGTGGACTTCAGCGAAAAACCGAAAGGGGAAGCCCTCAAAGCAATGCAGGTGGATACCACTGCCCTCGGTTTAAGTCCAGAGGATGCCCGCCAAAAACCCTATATTGCCTCGATGGGGATTTATGTGTTTAAGCGGCAAGTCTTGATTGATCTGCTGGAGAAAAATGCTAGCCAAACGGACTTTGGTAAAGAAATCATCCCTGGGGCTGCCGCTGATTACAATTTGCAGGCCTATTTATTTGATGATTATTGGGAAGATATCGGAACGATTGAGTCTTTCTTTGAGGCTAATTTAGCCTTGACGATGCAACCTAAACCGGCTTTCAGTTTTTATGATGAGCAGGCCCCGATTTACACGCGATCGCGCTATCTCCCTCCCACCAAGTTACTGGATTGCGAAGTCAAAGAATCGATTATTGGTGAGGGGTGTATTCTCAAGGAATGCAACATCAGCCATTCGGTTTTGGGGATTCGCACCCGAATTGAGTCCGGCTGTAAAATTGAAGATGTGTTGGTCATGGGGGCAGACTACTATGAACCCTTTGCCGAGCGGCAAGACATGAACGCCTCTAAACAAGTCCCCATCGGGATTGGCGAAGGTTCAACGATCCGCCGGGCGATTATCGATAAAAATGCCCGTATCGGTCAAAAGGTGTTGATTCTCAATAAAGACCGGGTGGAAGAAGCTGCGCGTGAATCCGAGGGCTTCTATATCCGCAGCGGCATTGTGGTTGTACTTAAAAATGCTGTGATCCCCGATGGTACGGTGATCTAATCCCAATTTGGCTGGAGCATTTCTGTCACCTGTGCTAACGGTGGGCGATCGCCCACCGTTTTTTTGATCAGATTCCTCCGTACAACGGAGAAAATTTGTGATAGCGTTAAGGGCAAGATCCTCCCTGCTGTGTATGACATTGACCTCCCATGGCCCTGTTGAAACCTAAATCCATCCTCCCTGTGACAAAAACCAAACGCCCCCGCAAAATTAGCCTCTGGATTGAGCAGGCCCTCGCCATCATTGCGGCCCTCAATTTATGCTTGGTTGTGTTTGATTTAAGCTATGTTTCGATGCGGAACTTTTGGCTTCAGGGGCGGGTGCGATTTTTAGATATTAATATTGGCGCATTTACCTATCGTTTTCCTGAAGAGCCGGTGACGATTTTTGCGTTACCTGTTGCCAATTGGTATGATTGGGTGAAGGGGATTGAACCCTACCGAGATACAGAGGCCTATTTAGCCGATTTTGAAGCGTTTAAAGAGACGCTGATTATTTATAATCTTGATTCTCCGGAAGTGGAGGAAAAATTAGCGATCCTCCGAGAAAAAAGTGATGAAATGATTGATACCAATCCCTTCCAAGTTGCCAATAAAACGGGAACATTGGAGCGGATTAAAAATATCATGCGGGATCACATTGGTGATGATTCAGCAAAAGACTCTTTTCGGACTTTTTGGAGTTTACCCTATTTAAAATCTCGTAATGTCAACCAAGAAATTCGTTTCTTTGAGCAAAAAATTCAGCCCCTCGTTGAAACAAACTTTTTCCGACCCGTGGGAGAAAATGGCGAGCCGGTTGATAATTTTGGTCTGATTGATTTTCCCTTTACGGCTTTGTTTTTTGTGGAATTTTTAGCTCGAACTTGGGTGATTAGTCGCCGTCGCCAAGGGATAAGCTGGCTGGATGCAATGCTGTGGCGTTGGTACGATGTGATTTTATTCATCCCTATCCCCCAATGGATGAATATGGTGCGCCTATTGCGGGCGGTGCCAACGTTGATCCGCCTGCATCAATCGGAGTTAATCGATATGATCAAAATTAAGCGGCAGATTAGCCAGGGGTTTGTGGCGAGTATTGCTGAAGACTTGACGGAGGTGGTGGTGGTGAGTTTGCTCAATCAAGTGCAAGGCTCTGTTAAACGGGGGGAATTGACGGATTTCCTGGCCCAACAGCAGAAAAACCCCTATATTGACCTCAACAATACCAACGAGATTGCCGAAATTATCCGCTTGGTGGCGCAGGTGACGATTAATCAGGTGTTACCGGCAACGCGCCAGGATTTAGAAGCGCTGATGGACTATGCGATCCGGAAGGCGATCGCCGATGTCCCCGCCGCCCAACAGATCCAACAGCTACCAGGGGTGATCCAGGTGCAAGAGACGATTACAAAACAGGTGATTCATAACCTCTACAATGTGATCTACGGTCAACTGCAACAACTCCTCACTATCGATCCAGAGTTTGATGCGTTGATTGAACAGTTGGCTGCAACCTTCACCGATTCAATGCGCAATGAAATCCAAGCCCAGCAAAGTATTGATCGGGTTGAATATTTACTGATGGCCCTCATTGATGAAATTAAAGTGAATTATGTCCAACGCCTCTCCCAGGAAGATGTGGAGGAGTTAATGGATCAAACCCGTATGTTGCGCCAAGCTGCCCATACGGAGGTTAGTTAGACGAAATTTGCGATAAACGCTGTTAAAATGGGTGCATCTTACGGTGGGAGAGGATTAACGTCCTCACGACAAACGCTGACAAAGGTTTGTGGTGACGATCTCAGTCATTCTCCCTTGGTTGTACGCTTGGAAGGGTTTTGGTTTCAGTTATGTCGTTTTCTTCGATCTTGCAATTTATTTTAGGCGTGATTACGGGGTTGATCCTGCTGTTGGCCAGTGGCACAGCGGCGGGCTATTACTTTTTAAGTCGGATGGTGGTGACACCGGAGCGGCCGGTGTATACCGAGGAGCGGGCAACTGCTGCACCACCGGCATCGGAACCGGAAAATACGGCTCCTGAACCTGAAAGTCCGGCGGAATCCTTGGAGCCGGAATCGGCAACGGAGGAACTCGAACCAGGGGCCTATCGGGCGACGGTGACTTGGCCCGATGGTTTGAGTTTACGCTCAGAGCCGAATGGGGAGAGTGAATCCCTCACTGGGCTGGCCTATGATCAGGAAATCATTATTTTGAAAACCAGTGAGGATGGCAATTGGGAGCAAGTGCGGTTGCCCAATAGCGATCGCACTGGCTGGGTACGGGCGGGGAACTCCGCAGCCATTGAGGAATAAACAAATCCCTCCCATGGGGCGGGGTCTTGCGGCTGAATCCTTTACTTCCCCCTTCCCCCTTCCCACTTCCCACTCCCCCATAAATCACAACCATGCCCACAGATTCAGATTGGTTAGAAATTGGCACGATTGTCGGGGCTCAAGGCCTGCGGGGAGAACTGCGGGTGCTGTCGGCTTCGGATTTTCCCCAACGGTTTACGGAACCTGGCCCCCGCTGGTTACAGCGATCGCCCCAAATCCCCCCAGAACCGATCGAACTGCTGCGGGGCCAGGGGATACCGGGAAAAAATATCTATGTTGTCCGGTTGGCGGGGGTGAGCGATCGCACCGCAGCGGAAAACCTGCGGGGGGCAAAATTGTTGGTCAGTGATGCAGAATTACCGGAATTGGCGGAGGATGAATTCCATGTGGCGGAATTGATTGGCTTACAGGTGTTTGATCAAGCCACGGGGGTTTGTATTGGCGAAGTGATTGATTTGCGTACAGCGGGGAATGATTTGCTCGAAGTGCAGCCCCTTGATCCCGATAAACCGCCGATCCTGATCCCCTTTGTGAAGGCGATTGTGCCGGTGGTGGATTTAGCGGGCGATCGCCTGGAAATTACGCCGCCTCGCGGTTTGATTGAAGGGAGTGAGGAGTAGGAAGTGGGAAGTGGGGAGTGAGGTTTAAATTTCCTCTTTCCTCTCTTCTCTTTCCTCTTTCCTCATGCTTAATACGCGGTAATGGAGAAATACCTCCGAGGCGATCGCCCCACAGCTTAATAATTCCAACTGTACCCCCGCTGGCAACGCCGCCGCCATCGGGGCTGCTGTTGCCCCCAATAGGAGCGGGCAAAGGGTTAAGCGCAATTCATCCACCCACCCCCCTGCTAAGAGCGACCCCACCAATACCCCGCCCCCCAACACCGCTACTCGCTCCACGCCTTGAGCCTGCCACTGGTTAAAGACCGGCGGCCAGGCGATCGCCTCTCCTGTGGTGATGATCTGGCCAAACTCCCGCCGTCCCTGCCAAGCGATCGCCCCCTGATCTGTCGTAATTAGCCCACGGGGGATCGGTTGTTGGAAAAACCGCCATTGGGGGTCAAATTCAGCCGGACGGGAACAGACCCATTGCCGGGGCTGGGGGGGCTGCCCCCGTTGACGGCGTTGGGCAATCAGGTCAGGATTGCGGACGGAGAGGGTCGTGTGATAAGCCCGCAACGTTGCCGCGCCAAAGAGGACGGCATCCGCTTGGGCCACTTGGGTTTCAAGATGGGCGAGATCCCGAGGGGAGCCAAAGCGGGCGGCGGTGGTGGGGCGATCGCTAATCTTGCCATCAGCGGTGATCGCCAGCACAACAGTGCAATGGGGACGGTCAAGATTTTCCACAACTCAGCAGGGGGGTTGAATCTAGCCCATGGATTGAAGCAGGGCCTCAGGCATCCCTTTATCATAAAGATGGACAATGCCGCCACCCTTGATTCTGTCACCCCCCCTGATTACCCCTGCAACGTTACCCGTTGTTTATTCCCTGTGGGTCCTATGCCCAAACTGCCTGCCCCTTACTCCTTCCGTCGTCTCCTGCTGTCCCGGCTCCTGTTGCTCACCATTCCCGCCCTGATTTTGGGGGTCGGGTTGACCTATTTCATGACCTATCGCAAGGCCCGGTCTGCATTGCTGGAAACGGTGCGGCAAAATCTCACCCAAAGTGCCAGCCGTTACGGGGAAACCATTGATTCCGATATTCGCCGCGTGCAGCAGGATGTGGCGATCGCCACCTTAATCCCCAATGCCCCCCCCAATACCCCCGCCACGATCCTCACCCAAGTCCAACAACGGTTAGCCTTTGCACCGGACTGTCTACAAATCCAATCCATCGATGGCGATGACCTCCTAGCCAGCACCTGCGGCGCGGAAGCCTTGGGCCAAACCCTCTTTCCCCGTTGGGCCAAGGAGGATCCCCACTATCCCCCGGAGATCTTCACCGCTCAGGTGTTTACCTCCCCCTCAACGGCAGACAATCCCCTCTCACTCCAGTTACTCGGGCCGATCTACGATGCCACCGGCAGGTTGCGCTATCGGGTGGCTGTGCAAATGACCTTAAACTATATTCCCATTGCCCCCCTGGATTCCCTGGCTGGCTATCCGGTCATTTTGAATCAGGAGGGAAAAATTTTGATGCACCCGTTGCGCGATCGCCGCGATCGCGCCATTACGGAAGAACCCGATGCCGAACGCCTCACCAGTCTGCTGCAAAATGCCTTAAAGGGCCAAAACACCTATATTCATCTCTTTTCCTTTGGTGGCGATGGCATGGAATTAATCGCGGGCTACACCGCCATTGCCGCCCCCTTGAGTGCTGACCCCGATGAGCGCTGGGTTATCCTCGCCATTGCCCCCCTGGCGCAAACCCTCACCCCCCTGGGCCACATTCGCCAAACATTGCTGACGTTTTTGCTGACGTTAACCTTGGTGTTGATCACCACAACGATGACGGCGATTGTTTTAATTGCGCGGGAAATGGCGCGGCCGGTGGAGAAACTCCGGGATGATGTCCTGCGGGAAGAAAAGCTCTATGTGACGGAACGCATTGCCCAAAACTTTCAAATTGCCGAATTTAACCAACTGGCCGGCGCGATTAATAGCATGATCCGCCGCTTGATTAGTTGGGCGGAAGAATTAGAAGGGGCTTGGAAAGAGGCACAATTGGCCAATCAACTCAAAAGCGAATTTCTCTCCACTGTTTCCCATAACCTCCGCACCCCTTTAAATGGGATCATCGGCTCACTACAAATTCTCATTGATGGCTATTGTGATACCCGTGAGGAGGAGTTGGAATTTCTCGATAAAGCCAAGCAATCGACGCTCTATTTAAAACGAATTATTGATGATATTCTCGATCTTTCCCAATTGGAGAAGGGGAAGCTGGATGTGGAAATGGATCGTGTGCCGCTGATGGAGGTGCTTGAAGAGGCGATCGCCTTTCAAGCGCCGGCCCTTGAGTCCAAAAACCTCACGCTCCGCCTCCAGCCTTGGCCGGAGCCGGTGGTGGTTCACGCCGATCGGGATAAACTCCGGCAAGTGTTCCTCAGTATTCTCGATAACGCCATCAAATTCACCCCCAAAGGCGAGATCCTCGTCACCACGACGCTCACATTCCATCAACCAGACTTGCCCTTGGCCAATGGTTCCCTCGTCACCCAGGATCTCCGCAGCCCCAGCGGCCAATTGGTGATCATCACGATCCAAGATCCGGGGGTCGGGGTTGCTCCGGAACAACAGGCCAAACTGTTTCGCCCTTTTGTGTTGGTTCATGCCGCCAGTGGGGCCGGGTTGGGGCTGGCCATTGCCCGCAACCTAATGGATTTAATGGGGGGCGCGATTGAGTTAGCCAGCGAAGGCGTGAATCAAGGGACGACAGTCACCCTTTATCTTGCTTCAGCCCAACGGTCACGAGAGGCGATCGGGGGGTGAACCGGGGCCATCGGCGGCTTTGAGCAATTGATAACCGGCATAGACGGCGATCGCCAACACCCCCACCACCACCAAAGAGGTTAACAACTTCAAGACGGTATTGAGCAACGACAACACGACAAAGGCCCCAAGGAGGATCATGAACAATTTGCCCAAGGGGGGGAGGGCCTCAAACCATTGTTGCCCTTGGTTGAGAATCAGTTGAAATTGCAGGTTGCCCATGGGGGGCATGGTGGATTTCGGCTCGGTTTTGGCGTTAACCTGACGCTGTTGAGTTTTAAAATCGGGGGAAGTCATAGCCATTTTGGGGGTTTTTCCCTATTTTAGAGCAGGGATTCCCGCCTGAGGGGCCACAAACCCAGCCGAAAAGATTTGGCAGGATGAATTTCTGCCCCCTAAACTAAAATCATCATGTTTTGTTGAGGAGTGTGTGATGTATCGAGTCTCTAGAGTGACGTTAACGGCAATGATGGGAATCATCCTCAGTGCTGGGGGGGCGATCGCCAACCCCATGCCCTTTCCTGAGGAACCCATGGCTACCCCAGATTTAGCCCCTTTTCCCGAACTGGAGCCATCCGCTCCGGCTCCCCTCCCTGCTGAACCAGCGGTGATCCCCAATCCCCCAACCCCCACAGATGAAACCGCCCAAGCATCTCAGCCCGCCAAAACCGACAGTAAAGTCGAGTTCATGAGTTTGGCAGATGTGACCGGGGATAAATCCGCAACCCTGTTGCTACAACCCTATGCCGTCCGGCCAGCGGCCCCCACAACCCCCGCCCCAACGGTTGCCCCAGAAATCGCCCAAGCTCGCAATTTGTTTGTGAATCGCACCTTTAACTATGTGGGGGGGGGCATTAACTTAGGCTTGAGCGGTAATAGTGATTTGGGAGGGACTGCCTGGGCGATCATTTCTAAATTTTCCCTGGGTAGCAGTCTATCCCTGCGCCCCTCGGCGGTGGTGAATAAAAATGCCGCGATTCTCGTACCGCTGACTTATGATTTTTCCCTGCCGGGAGCGGATGCCTTTGAACCGGCAACCATTCGCCCTTACGTCGGGGGTGGGATTATGTTTACCACCGATGATACGGCTTTGAGTGAGGTGAGTAATAATGTCGGGCCGATGATTACTGGCGGTTTAGATCTCCGTTTAGATGATCAGTGGGTGTTTAATGCCGGTTTAAATCTCGGTTTATTAGGGGGCGATGCGGAAGTGGGGGCGGTGATTGGCGTGGGCTATATTTTTGGCCGTTAGTGGGGGGCGGTTATGAGCCGCACCTATACAGCCCGGGGAATTACGTTAAAAAGTGTGCCGATGGGGGAGAGCGATCGCCTGACGACGATCCTTTCTCCCGAACATGGCCTGATTCGCGCTGTCGCACCGGGAGCCCGCAAGCCGAAATCTTCCCTCCGGGGACGGATGGAACCGTTTGTCGTCAATGATTTACTGATTGTCCAGGGGCGATCGCTCCATCGCATCATCCAAGCCGATACCTGCACCTCCTTTCCGTCCCTCGGTCGGGATTTGGCTAAATTGGCGATCGCCCAATATTGGGCGGAGTTGGTGTTAGCCATGGGGGAAAGTGATCATGGCCATGAAACCCTCTACGCCCTCCTCCTTCAACATCTCACCCAACTGGCGGCCCTTGACCCCCAAACCCGCCTCGCTGGCCCCGTAGCCCAATTGGTACAGGGGATTGTCCACCTTTGGCAATGGGGAGGCCTGGCCCCCCAATGGGATCGCTGTTGCCTGACGGGGGAAGCGATCGCCCCCCCTTTGGATCAACCCCATTGGCGAGTGGGGGTGAGTTTTGAATTGGGGGGGTTGGTGGCCCTGCCTCAGCCGACCCACTTAGAGCCGGTGCGCCTTAATGCCTATTTACAGGCCGCAGAAACCTACCTGTTGCAACAATTGAGCCAGAATCCAACGGATTTATGGGAGCCGCCCCAGTGGGGAGAGGCGATCGCCTGGCGCAGTTTAGAGCGGGTGCTGCGTCACTATAGCCAATATCACCTCGGCCAAGGGATTCGTTCCGCAACATTACTTGATACTTTATTTATAGAGGAGTTTTAACGCCTCTGAAGACCTTACCCAATTGCCATGCGTATTCTTGATGAGCCAGATTCCGCCTGCCCCCCCTTGGCACCATCGCAACCCGTTGTAGATCCCCCAGATATTGCCCCCCCTCCCCCAACCTTAGAGGATCACCACGGCCCCGGTTTTGGCCCTGTGCTGCGCAATCGTCGCTTTATTGTCCTGTGGATGGGCCAAATTTTTTCCCAATTGGCGGATAAAATCTATCTGGTCTTAATGATTGCCCTGATTAGCAGTCATTTCCAAGTGGAGGCGGATTCGATTAGCCATTGGGTTTCAGCGGTGATGATTGCCTTTACGATTCCGGCGGTGCTGTTTGGCTCCTTGGCGGGGGTCTATGTGGATCGGTGGGTGAAAAAGACGGTGCTGGTGCAGACGAATCTCTGGCGAGGGGCGCTGGTTCTCGCTCTGCCTGCTTTGCTCTGGTTAACGGGCAATCTCAAACCTTGGTGGCAAGTGCCGGTGGGATTTATCGCCCTGCTGGTGATTACGTTTTTCGTCTCAACCTTGACGCAGTTTTTTGCCCCCGCTGAACAGACGGCGATCCCCTTGATTGTGCCTAAGGGTCAACTCTTACCGGCCAACTCCCTCTATACCACAACGATGATGGTGTTGTTGATTGTCGGGTTTGCGGTGGGGGAGCCGTTGCTGGCCTTTATTGATCAGGGCTTGCGGGGGATTAACCCCAGTTGGAGTTTTGGGCGGGAGATTTTAGTGGGGGGAGCCTATGCGATCGCCGGCTTGATCCTCCTCTGCCTCAAAACCGGCGAAACCGCCGCCTCCCTCAAAATTGAGCGGCCCCATGTGTTTCAAGACATTGCCGACGGCATCCAGTACCTGCGCCACAACCATCGGGTGCGCAATGCCATGGTGCAGTTGATTATCCTGTTTTGTGTCTTTGCTGCCCTGGCGGTGTTGGCGGTTCCCCTCGCTGCTGGGATTCCGGGGTTAAAACCGGAACAGTTCGGGTTTCTCCTCGCCGCTGGCGGTGTGGGCATGGCTATTGGGGCGTTTATTTTGGGCCATTGGGGGCAACAGTTCCGACCCCTTTACCTCACTTTGTCCGGCAGTGTGGGAGGGGCGATCGCCCTCTTCAGCCTAGCCCTCTTCAGTAACCACTTAGCCGCCGCCCTCACCAGTACCGCCGCCCTAGGCTTTTTTGCCGCCTTTATCGGTGTACCGATGCAAACCACGATCCAAGCGGAAACCCCCGAAGCGATGCGGGGTAAAGTCTTTGGCCTGCAAAATAACGCCGTCAATATTGCCCTCTCCCTTCCCCTGGCCCTGGCCGGGGTAGCGGAATCAATTTGGGGGCTGTCGGCGGTGCTCAATGCCTTGGCTTTATTGGTTTTAATCGGGGGATTGTTGAGTTGGACGATTTCCCGTAAAGGCGTGTTAACATCAACATCAACAAATGTTACAAAGCGGTAGGGAATCGCTCACGCCCCTATCTCCTTCATTTTGTCCAATCCTCTGAATGCATGCACATCGCTTGGCTCGGCAAAAAAACCCCTTTTTGTGGCAATGTCACCTATGGACGGGAAATCACCAATGCTCTCCTTGATCGAGGGCATCCGGTCAGTTTCCTCCATTTTGCCCCCTCAGATCCGAGGGAGGTGGAACTCCTGCAACCCTGTGCCGAAGTAACCCTGCCTTTTCTCTACAAATCCCAGGTTTACACGATCCCCACATTACAATCGAGCCGGGTTTTAATGCGATCGCTCCGCCATCTCAAGCCCGATGTCGTCCATGCTTCTCTCACCCTTTCTACCCTTGATTTTCGCCTCCCGGAAATTTGCGCCGACCTCAATATCCCCCTCGTCGCCACCTTTCATCCCCCCTTTGATAGCAAACTCCGTAACCTCAAATCCAGCACCCAATTTCTCACCTATCAGGTCTATGCCCCCTGTTTAAGCAATTACAATCGCGTCATTGTTTTTGCCCATCTTCAAAAGGATTTACTTGTGCGTTTAGGGGTTCCTGAAGAGCGCGTCAGTATCATTCCCAATGGTGTAGATGTGGAGAAATATTCCCCCGGTTTATCTTCAGTAAAAACCCAACTGCAAACCGATCGCCTTTACGTTTACATGGGGCGAATTGCCCCGGAAAAAAATGTCGAGGCGATGCTCAAAGCCTGGAAACTCACCGAAATGGGCCACCATAGCAAGCTGTTAATTGTTGGTGATGGCCCCTTAACGAGTAGCCTTCAGCAACTCTATGGCCCCCAGGATGGCATTATTTGGCATGGCTATGAAGCCGACGAGCAAAAGCGCATTGATATTCTCCGCGCCGCCGATGTGTTTATTCTCCCGTCCCTCGTTGAAGGGTTATCCCTTGCCCTCCTTGAGGCCATGGCCTGCGGTGTGGCCTGTATTGCCACCGATGCCGGAGCCGATGGGGAAGTGCTCAATGAAGGGGCGGGTCTGGTGATTGATACTAGCGATGTCACTGCTCAGTTGAAAACATTGTTACCCATTTGTCGGGATCAACCGGAATTGACCAAACTCTTAGGGCAAAAAGCCCGCAAACGGGTCTTAGAGCGTTACACTCTCGCCCACAACATCACACGGCTCGAAGGTTTGTATCAAGATGTGGTGGGGATCCCCACGGTGGAATATAACTATAGCCGTTGGGCTTCCTATTAATACCCTTCGTCCCCCCGGCTAGTTTCCCGTCAAGCTGGTGTATGGTTTTTGAGGCGATCGCAACCCAGGGCAAAGGATCCCCGGCTAGGGAGTTTCGCGTTGGCGCATACTCGTACATTCATCGGCGGAGCGGCCCAATTGCAAGCCGCCGATGAGGGTTCCCACCCGAACGCAGCGCAATCGGCTTTCCATCGGCGTAGGTGTGGCGCTATCCCGTCTCGCGGGCATGGAAACGAACACCATTAATTCAGCATCAGGTTCATCGCCCGCCAGCATCCCATTGTGATCAAACGTGATCCGGTGGGGGGGGAGTTTATTGGCCGTGTTGTTCCAAAAGGCGTTATTGTCGGCTCTACTGGCAATGATGTTAACAGCGGGGCTAGCGGGGGTAGTGGCGGAAAGATCCCCGGTTCCGTCGGCATTGCGGTCATTTTCCCCCGCAAGATTGCTCATCAGCAGAACCTCACCGGGATTTACGCCGGTCACTCGTCCCTGTTCCCAGATGCTATCTAAACGATTTTTTACTTCAGTCGTTAAGGTTTCATCGCCGCTGATCATGGGAAATACGGCAACTTGAGGAACGCCGTTGATAACGCGAAAGGCAACGGTTTGGGGGACTTTTTTCGCTTGGGCATCGTTACGGGCTTTTTCAATGGCGGAGATGACTGCGCTATTGGTGGCATTAATCCGCTGTTGTGTGATCCAAGTAATCCAGGAGGGGCCAGCGATCCCGGCCAGGATACCGATGATGATCACGACCACCAAGACCTCAATCAGGGTGAATCCTGCTTCGGGAAGATTGTGATGGGTTTTGGGGGTGAGGGGTGTCATGGTGAACCTAATAAAGTTGAGTTGGCGGGCGAAAGTGCTATTGATTGAGTGCTCCTTCTGCGTTCACTTCAATGGAAATAGTGGGAAAAAAGGCTTGAATATTGGGGCTAGTGCTGAATTGCGGGGGATTATTGCGCCCACGAATTCGGGCGAGGGCATTCCCCCGTAGATAGATTTTGGCTATGCCCTGTTGAGCATTAATACAGCTATAGAAGCTATAGGTTTGGAACTGAGCCGGGGTTGCATTGCCCACGGCAACGGCGGGGTTATATGTGCCGTAGTAGGGGGATTGAATCCAGCCGGTATGGGGATCGGGATTTACAGGCGTGGGGCAGAGGGGTGTTGGTCGATCCGCAGCATTGGTAATGACTGTGTGGTCGATATAGTCCACTAAGATTTGAACTTGTTTAGTAAAGGCTTCATCAGCTAAGGGTGTTTTAGGCTGTTTATTGCCGGAACGCCAGAGGTTCATACTGAGGCGAATGTCATCGTTTAACCCTAAATCAAAGGGGACAAAGCCTTTATCCCGTTGATTACCCTTAGAAACATGGGTCGGGTTCTTTGTTTCAATATATTCATTGGCATTGTTTTTAACGCCATCGGAAATTTCAAAACGACCGATCCGGGCGGTGTTTGACCAAACATTATTTACATTGTTGTTTAAAATCAGGTAATAGACCACCAGCGAATAAACAAAGGTGTCATCACATTGATTTTGATTGGCTGGCAATGTACAGTTAATGCTTGCTGTCGTGATGGGGACGGCTTTGCGAACGGGGCGACGTGTCCAGAAGGCGAGGATGGGATGACAGCGGGTGGCATCGGTACAGCTACTAGCTGGCTTTACCGGGGGGATTTGGTCGCGGATACCGGAGTCAGCGGGGATGGTGGCATTGTAATTTCTGGTCAGGGCAACAGCATCATAGACATAGATGGCGCGTTCGAGGTCACGGGCGATAAAGTCAGAGGCGGCTTGGAGTTCTTGCTCGGATGTGGATTTTGCTTGTTCGCGGCGATCGGTGTTGATCAGGTTGATGGCCAGGCCCATGAGGGGAGTCATGACCAGGACAGCAATGATCATGGCTACTAACAACTCGATCAAGGTGAAACCTTGGTGAGTTTGACGCTGTTTAAATCGAGTAACGAGCAAAAATCGTAGTAGTTGAGCCATAGTTCTCCAAGGACTTTATCTTAATTGCAAGCGCCGGATTGAGTGCGGTTGATGCGTTTACAGAGATCTGTAAGGCTTGTGCCGCCGCCGCCACTTTGGACAATTTCGGTGGTCATTTCAACGATGGGGAGTGTGCGGCTACCGATACCAGAGGTAACGATGGATGCTTTATTTTCGACGCGGCCTTGGGTGGGGCTATTGCTCGTGAGGAGGGTTAAGTTAGCTCCAAAGGCGTTGGCGCGGTAGATTCGGATGCCCAGTTGATAGCCTGCTTTTTGGCGTTCTGCTGTGGTGGGTGTGGTGGTGAGACCTAGGGGGGCTTGGAGGCCGAAGCCTTGGACGATGAGATCGCGTTGACTGATGGCGGTACATTGCCCATCACCATCTTGATCGAAGCAATAGAGGGAGGAGGTTGCGGTGGGGGCGGGGGCGGTGCAGTAGCTATTGGCGTTACAGGTGAGGGCGGAGGCGTTGGGGGCGGCAACGTCTTTGAGGGCGAGGGCGACGGGGTTAGTGGCAGTTTCTGCGATGGGTGGGGGGGTGATGGTTCCGCTTTGTACGCCGCTGATGTAGCCCCGTGCGGATTGAATGCCGAGTTCGACGCGGCGGGATTGGATGCGGGTGGCGGTGGAGAAGGCGATGATTGGCCCGATGCCCACCAGGACGATCGCAATCAGCAGGACGGCCAGGAGGGATTCAATGATGGTGAATCCGCTCTGGGTGGGTCGGGGCTGGAGTTTTTGCAGAAGGTAGGTGAGCATGGGTTCTCAGGGTTTAGGGGTGACGGGCGGTGCAGAAGGTTTCGGGTCGTTGGTTGGCATTAACGGCGCGTTGGTTGGTGTCAATAAATTTGGGAGAGTTAGGATTGGAGGAGTCGTAATTGGGGTTAGGTTTAATCTGTTTTGCACAGAGGAGGGTGCGCACCCAGTCATCAGTCCGGCTGACTTCGCGGAAGTATTCGTTGGGGTCGTCGGTGGGGGGGAGGGAGAACTGTTGAGAGAACAGGTCTGGGAGTTGGGAGAGCATCCCGACATCAAAGCCCCATTGCCGTCCGGAGGGTTCGTAGTAGGCAAAGCGTCCGTTCCCGGTGGGATACCGTTGGCGATTCCGAAATACCGATAGGTCTTGTTCTTCAAATACGCCATCTGTGCCGTTTTTATACAGGGGATGGAAGGGGGCGGTGGCGTAGATGCTCCGTTGGAGTTGGATCAGGGAGCCTTTGATTTCGGTGCGTTGCATATTGGCAACGGCTCCGGGTGTCCAGTTTTCGAGCAGGCGGGGGATGTTACTGATCCCGCCGCCGCCTTCTTGGAGACGAACGGGGGTGTCGCCGGAAGCTAGCACCATGTTGAAGTGGATGTTGTTGGGGTAGTTGCCCACTTGGGGCAACCAAGCTGTTGCTTGATAGGGTTGACCACCATTGGGGTTTTCATCGGGTGTCCGTACATCATCTACAGAGTTGATCTGAAGGACGGGTAATAGTGGAGGCTGAGATTTGGTTAAATCGAGATTAGCTGTATAGGCATCCGCAGGCGCGGTATAGGTTTGACCATTAATTGCTGCACCATACATCTCTTTGTAGTGCTGTAGTTGTCGCTCACCAGTGGTATAAGCGGGGGTATTAGATAAATTACCTCGAATCCCTAGAGGCCGATCTGATGTGCTGTAAGTTGCCTTATTACCAGTGTTAATACTGGGATCAGTTTCACTTTGTGATGAAGCATACCAAAGGACATTATCTCGAGACTTAGAAGTCAACAACGGTTTGATATTGGCAAATTGATCGCAAAACACTTTTTGTGATGTGTCAGAATAAGTAAACCAAATTTTTCGACCTGTTGTTAATGCTGGGTTGCTTTTACTGAACTCATTATTGGTGCTGTCATTGTTGAAAGTTCCTGCATTGTAATGATAACAAACAGGTTTGTCTAGATTATCAACTTTACCAATTGCGATGGGAAGAGGATACTTGTTTATTTGATTCTGTGAATCAATGCTTAAGAGCAAGTCATCTTTTTCAGGTACAAAATATACACCATCCTTCTTGACATAACGAAACCCTAAACTTGATCGAAGAGAAAAATCCGTTTCAGTAACAGTCTTAGTTGGATCATTAGGATCAGGTTTTAAATCTCCGACACTCAATTCTTCAATCCGAGCCGTCTTGCGCAGGAATGCCACACGACGGGGATAATGCTGCCATTTGGCACTGGGGGCTATAGCCGTTGTTCCGGCAAACACATTACTAGCCATGATTTGAGCCATTGTCTTATCTAAAGCATCAGAGGCTGGGATTAAATTTCCATCGCCGTCTTGGTAGGCATACCAATCTTCTGCCTTACATTGGGAAGCTGGCAACTTCAAACAAGTCTCCATCAAGTATTCAATGGGGAGATTTCCAAGAGCAACCCCCATCGATTGGGAAACTCGCCGCTGTACCGGCGTTGTGAAGTTGTTGAAGTAGGTACTACTGAGGGAAGCAATAGACCGCGTTGCACCCGTTTCTTTTGCAGAATAGTTCCGATCTTGAAGACTGCGCCCCGCCGTCACAAACGTATCACTAGGATTGTTACTTGATAAACCATTGACCGCGAAACTGTTATCCGTCAAGAACCCAATGGACTCCCGCAAACTCCGCAAATCCGGATAATTATTCAGCGCGGTAATCGCATAATCCCGCTTCATTGCGTTTGTTGCAGGGAGCAGCAGAGCATTATCGGGCGGCTGCATCAGATTTCGATTGCCAGCCCCTTGAGCATCAGCCGGATAAACGGTAGCAGTCATCAACGCATCTAGCGTACTTTTGCCACCCGATCCATTGGGAGTCGAAATTTCTGGATCGCGGAATAAGTTATCCGTTTGATTATTGCGGATATCATAATCCCCCTCATTTCGGAAACCAAAACGGAACTGATCGGATAACAACGTCGTGGCATCACTCAAAATATTAGCCGCTCGCCACTTATCCCCATTAGGGCAAGGTAGACGCTTATCTCCTGGGCGACAAGCAAAGTTAGGATTCAGCGTACTCCGGGTGTAGAAATTCTGCCACTCCGGTTGAAGAGCCTCCATAAATTCTTCATTGTCATGGATATTGAATCCCGGCAACGTGCCATCATTGGGGCCATTGGTTTTTTCGGCTTGCAGATAAACCGGCAGATTGCTCACCAATGTTAAGCCCTTTTCGGCTTCATTAAAGACGTTATCGTCATTGCGATTAAGCCGTTTGCCATTGGTAATCACAATCCCATTGGGCCGCCGCGTCGGATCCAGCCAATAGTCACTAGCACTCACCTTATCCGCAGGCTTTTGCATAAAGGGTTCATTATTCAGCAACGCCAAAGCCGGATCACTTCCCGCCGTTTGTCCCGGTCGATTACTCGCATCCTCTAAACCATCATCCCTCGTTGCATAGATAATGCCGCTGACAGGGAACATATACTCAGGGTTAGGCAATATAGCACCCGTTACGTTGGGAACTGTGTTCGGGTTAGCTGGCTCTTCACGCAGCTTGAACAGATCAATCACCGTAGCCCGAATTTCCATCGGCAACCGATGCTCCAACTGAAGATCGTATTGAGAAGCTCCAGTTCTGGCGGCATTTTGCCCTGAACTGAGGGGTTGCATATTGTAAACCCTCGGTGTGTCGGCAGCAACCGTTGAATCTTTCGCTCGTTCCGTGCTTTTAATCTGACGACCATCCAAGAAGGCCACCTCTTGAATCGTGCCATCTGCCAACTGGAAACCAGAACGGGGCTGATTATTGCGCCCTAACCCATCAAGAATCCTGATCCCACACCAAGTAGAATCCAATGCACCCCGTTCCGCCAACGTTAAATTATCGACTGCATTGGTGCGAATTTTCTCTAATGCCTTTTTCAACAGCGGATTAACGGGCCGACCATTGGGATAAACCATTTTCGATTGGTAGACAACCCGATTATCAGCGGCCACTGTTCCTAAGGCTGCGTCATCCACAGCGTAGACTAGACCATTATTGGAAAAACCATTTCCGGCGGTGAGGGCTGCACCATTGGCGATTTCACCACTGACATTGGGCAATCCAGCACGGTTGCGAGCGGTTTTCCAGTCGGTGGGATCATAAAAACTACTGACACAGGCAATGGGGCGTTTCCCTTCTTCATAGCGGTAGTGGTAGACCGCACTGGCCCGCATTTTCAGGAAGGGCCGTCGGGGTGCATCGGCTCCCGTTGCCGCTTCATCATCAATATAAACAGGGTTGCCCCCTTGGTAACGTTCAACAATTCCCTTCCGATAGGGATGCTCTGTGAGATAGGTTAAGCCAGAGGTGGGATCAGGGGGTTGGGGCATCCAATCGGGCCAGACAATGAATTCTGCGGCGTTACGATTAGCGCGGCTCTCTGGGTTAATGTTGCCACCGTTGATTTCAGCGGGGAGATAGATCCCTGCGCCGGTCACGATGCGTAAACCGCCTACTGGTTCATATTGCTCCTTTGGAACTTGGGCAGACATCCGCTCCCAAAAACCATCACGACTGACCAAGCCCACATCATCGAGGCGACGGGCACGGGTTAACCGATAACGTGCGCCCTCCGCAGGATCTTTTGTACCGTTGGATTTATACCAATATTCGCCACTTAGACCATCAGTATTTTCGGTTTTATCCCCTGAAAAAGTAGCGGCAATATTGTTCCACCATAGCGCCGGTAGATTATTACCAACAAGGATGCGATCACCCAACAATGGCTCATCTTCAACGGTTTCAGGATTAGACTGGGGCAATTTATCCTTGTTCAGCGTGAGCGTCGTATTGGCATCAGTGGGCAGAATCCAGGCATCGGGGGGACGGAGGTTATCCGTGCCGTTGCCAGGTAATGGCCAACCCACGTTTCCCACCGCTACAGCCTGGGAAGAATTAAAGGGAACTTCTTCTAATTTAGCAGGAACCTTGCGCGTCCGGTTGCGGAACCAAATCTCTAACTCCTCAGTACGGAGGCGATCGCGCTCACTGCCCAATTCTGGGTTATCACTCACCCGTTCCTCAATTCTTTTGCGGACATCCGCTGGATCTTGAGCCACTGTTTGATTAGTGAGTGTTAATTGCACCAGCTTTGCAATGCGCTCTTCATAGGCTTTGGTGTTAAAAGCTAAGTCAGAAGATGGGTTATTAGCAGATCGATTAACGGTATTGATTTTGGCGTTGCCCACATCTTTACCAACCCCTCGAAATAAATCCACATCGACATCACGGGTATTGTTGCCATTATTATGGATTAAGCCCATGCCAACGTTACCAGCAACAACAATTTTGGCATTGTCTTCTTCATAAAAACAGGAATTGGGGCTACTGACTTGGTAGAAATGCAATTCCACATTGTCGCCTTCTGAAACAATAAAATTACTATTGGTGACAATCCGACCACTGAGGCGGAAGTTTGTCCCAGAGGTGAAGTCTAGATCATCCTCGGTTACAATCGCATTATTGCCTAAGGGAATCCGGGCGCGGTCTTGCTGATACTCTAAAGCCGTGAAACCTTGATTCCCTTTAAAGTTTTCATAATTGCCCACAGTGTTATAGGGCGCAGCATCATATCCTTGCAATAGGCCCGCTTCATTAACATTCGTGATCGGTACATTCGTCACATAGGTAAAAAAGGCTTTCTTTAAAACGCCATCTTGGTTGTACCAACCGGCAGAACCCACTAAACCAGCACTGGTTCCTTCAGAGTCAGGACAAGCGGGGTTATTTTTGGTGGCATTGAGAACCTGCGGACGAGTGCGAGCTTCAAAAGGAGCACGGGCACGATTATCAGTAGAGGTAGGAGACTGGTAATAAACACCATAAAGCGTAAAACTATCAAACTTGCCGTTATTATCCGTATCCACAGGAAAACGCCAAGCAGTTTGAACTGCTTCTTTCTCTTTGTCTAATGCTTCCTTGCCATCAATATTAAATGCAACTTCTAAACGAACTTCATCCTCAAGCGTGTATTTTTTTCCTTCAAAAACCCCCGATAAAGCCGAATCCGAAGGCGTACCCCGTGGCAAACTCGGATCAGCAAACAAGTTATCAATTTTGGCTTTCGCTCGATCCAGAGCCGGAGCCGCCGCATTTAAAGCCACCTGGCTGACTCGGAAATTACTCGCATTCTTTGCCCGATCCATCGATCGCAGCACCAACGTCGCGCTCGTCAGCACCACCACCAAAATCACCATTGTCACCGTCGGCAACACAAAACCCCCCTGAGGGTTCCGCCCCGCCATCATCAGGATGATGCCCCGTATCCCCCGCAAAACCCGCCCAGGGAAGCGACTAAGCTCTTGCCAGAGAATATCAAAGCTTTTGAGAAGTCGTTCAAAGATCGACATAGCTACATTCCTGAATTCGTAAACGCGCAAGCAACGGTGCAACCCCCCAAAGAGGCGATCGCCCCTTCAGAGAAACTGACAGTTGGTGTAGGGCCTCAACAGTAGCCAGAGCGATTCCAGACAGGAACCCAAAAATTTCCAAAAACTTTAGAAAACTTTGCGTGGAGGGGAAAACGTTCCAAATCGCCAATACTGCATCATCGGGAGACCTTTGCCCCCTGTCCTACCCGGACTAACCCAAGGCTAACATACCCCAATCCCCCCCCAAACCCATCACCCCATCCCCCCGAAAAATTCCCACACCATCCCCCCGCCAGTGATACAATACGGGCAGATTTAACATTCAATTAAGAATTGCGGGAGAAACAACCATGGATTTTGATTGGCGGCTCGTCGTAGTACTCGGTCCCCTGCTCATCGCCGCAGGCTGGGCTGGCTTCAACATCTTCGCGGCAGCATTGGGTCAAGTTCAAGGCTTCTTCAACAAAAACTAAAAAAGGAACGGCGTTATACCGCTCCCTTACCCCCCGGCAACGGGGGGTTTTGTTTGAGAAAAGAGGATAGAGAAGCGAGGAAAGAGGAAGTTTAACCTCACTTCTCACTCCTCACTTCTCACTTCTCACTCCTCACTCCTCACTTCTCACTCCTCACTCCTCACTCCTCACTTCTCACTCCTCACTCCCCCACCATCGGACTCACCCGCTCCAACCTTGCCCCCAAACCCCGTAACTTCGCCTCCAAATTGTCATAACCCCGATCCAAATGGTGTAACCCCTTCACCACCGTTTCCCCCTGAGCCGCCAGCCCCGCCAACACCAACGCCGCCGAAGCCCGCAAATCCGTCGCCATCACCGGCGCACCCGATAAAAACGGCACACCCTGAATAATCGCATTGTGACCCTTGAGGCGAATATCCGCCCCCATCCGCACCAACTCCGCCACATGGCGCAACCGATTCTCAAACACCGTTTCCGTAATGACGCTGTTCCCTTCACTCAACGTCATCAACGCCATAAATTGCGCCTGCATATCCGTGGGGAACCCTGGATAGGGCAACGTCTCAATATCCGTAGCCACCCGCCGGTTGGGGATAATCCGCAGCGAATTCACCGTATCCTGCACCACATCAGAACCCATGTCCCGTAATTTGGCAATCACGGGGGAGAGGTGATCGGGGATGACTGGGGAAAGGGAAATTTCTGATTGGGTAATGGCTCCTGCCACTAAGAAGGTTCCCGCTTCGATGCGATCGGGAATAATGCTGTAGTCCACCGCATGGAGCCGAGGCACACCGCTAATCGTGATCGTATTCGTCCCCGCACCGCGAATCCTCGCCCCCATCGCCCGGCAGAAATTTGCCAAATCCGAAACCTCTGGCTCCTGAGCCGCATTCTCAATGGTTGTCTCCCCTTCTGCTAGGGTTGCCGCCATAATTAACGTTTCCGTTGCCCCCACACTGGGATAATCTAGATAAATCTTGCCCCCCTTTAACTTACCCCCCGGCACATCCGCATGAACAATGCCATGCTCAATCCGTACCTGCGCCCCCAATGTTTGTAAGCCCCGTACATGGAGATCCACGGGCCGCGCCCCGATCGCACAGCCCCCCGGTAAGGGAACCCGCGCCGTCCCCAACCGCGCTACCAACGAACCAATAATAAAAAAGCTCGCCCGCAACTTTGAGACGAGATCATAGGGTGCTTTTGAGGTGGTGAGGTGGTGGGTGTCGAGGTCAAGCACACCATTTTGATAGTTGACTCCAATGCCCAAAGCCTCCAAAACTTGGTTCATCCGCGCAATATCTGTGAGGTTGGGGACATTGCGGAGACGGCAATGGTCAGGACAGAGGAGGGCGGCGGCCATGATAGCCAGGACAGAATTTTTGGCCCCGCTGATCTGTACATGGCCCGCAAGGGGTTGCCCGCCCCAAATATGGAGCGCTGGGCCATCGTCGAGAACTTCAGCGGTTGGGGTGGGGATGGATAGATCTGGGCTTACGGATGTTTTTTCCACGATCACAAGGGTTAGGGTTAAGTAAACGAGTTTGAACTGATTTTTGGTTTAAATTCTACAGCAAAGCCGAAAAAAGTCTAGGGCAAGGTTTTCTTTGTCAAGGATTTGTAAACTACAATTCCCAAATTGTAAAGAATTGCGGGAATGGGAGTGGGCGGCGATCGCCCAACCCTCGCCAACGGCTCTGCTGGCCACAAGTTGCGTTAATGTGATTGCGTCTCTCAAAGCTGGAGAAGCGTTTGATCCTCAACGTCCAACCATACTCTGAATTTTTTCCATGATGGATGTGCTTTGGCTGGATTGTTTTTCTACGCCCCTTGACCGTTGTCATGTGGGGGATACGATTGCTGCCCTCAGTCGTTTGGCGCAAAATGGCGAGTTTATTGCACCGGGCCTTGTGGTTCCCGTCACAAAATTGACGGATTTTTTAACACAAATTGGCGATGATCATCCGATGGTGCGGGATTTATTGGATCGCTCTCTCCGATTTGGAGGGGGCAATTATCGGGTTTTACATCACTTGGCTCAACAAATTCGCCAATTGATTCAAACTACGCCCTTGCCCGATGATCTGAAACAGTCCCTAGATCACAGTCTGCCTCGGTTGGCTAGCCCGGTGGTGCGCCTTTCTCCTTCTTTGGTTTATGGCCCCCATCAGGGGTTTAGTGTTGAACAAATGTGGCGATCGCCCTCCGTCCCCAATCAAACCCACACCGTCATCGCCACCATTCAAGACCTCTGGGGAGAACTGTTTGCCGCCCGTAATCTGTTTTATTGGCAACAGCAGGGGGTGGTGATTGCGGATCTGCATTTGGCGATTCTGATTCAGCCGGTGGTGGCGGCCAAGGCTAGCGGGAGGCTGATCATCCAAGAAGCGGGTTGGGCTTTGGAGGCGATCCATGGTCTACCCCATCCGGAGGGCCTCCCCGCCCCGGCCCCCGACCATTATCGCGGCCCTTGGCATTCGGAAGAATTTTCCCATTGGCGGGAAGGCTCCCAACACCATGCCTATTACCTCAACCGTGAACTGGAGGAGGAGCGACCGGCGACGATCTTGACTGTACCGCTCACCGATGTGCTGGAGGCGGTGCTGACCCCCTCGGAGGTTTTGGAACTTCAGGCTTTGGCCCAACGCTGCTACGACCAGGGCGATCGCCACCATGTCCTCGCCTGGCAATGGTACGACACCCTCCCCCAAGTCACCCACTATCACCATCAGGAAACGCCCCTCGCGATTCCCCTCCCCTCAGGCCTCCCCTCACCCACAGTAAACCCTTGGCTAACGGGGGTGAGTGCGGCGCGGGGAACGGTACAGGGGCCGGTGTTTTGTATTCCTCAGCCCCATGCCAATCCCGCCCAATTTCCGACGGGGGCGATCTGGGTGGCGGCGGATTTTGCCCCGCCTTGGCTGCCTCACCTCTATCGGGCGGGGGGATTAATTTTGGAACAGGCCCAGATGACCAGCCATGGGGCCTTGATGGCGCGGGAGTTGGGGATTCCGGCGTTGGTGGGGGTGGTGGGGGCGGTGCGATCGCTCCAGGGGGTGGCTTCTGTGTATCTCGATGGCAATCAGGGGGTTGTCCTCGAAGATGCCCCCCTGACCCCAGAACCTACCCCAGTAACGCCCATCACTGGCCCCGGCCTCACCCTCACGCAGGTTTGGGTGAACCTCAGTCAACCCCAAACCTTTAACCCTCAAATTCCTTTGTCTGTGGATGGGGTGGGTTTGCTCCGTTCCGAGTTGATGATTCTGCCCCTGTTGCAGACTGCACCGGAACCCACCCCCACACCCTTGCTTTGGTGGTTAGCCCACCCGCAGCAGTTGGTGGCCCAGTTGGTAGAATGGTTGCGGCCAGTGGTGGCGGCCATGGCTCCCCGGCCGGTGTTTTATCGCTCTACGGATTGGCGATCATCCGATTTTCCCCCCCTGCCCAACCTGCCCCGAGGCGGCACAAATCCCGCCTTGGGCCTACGAGGGACAGCAGTTTATGGGTATAACAGCAGCCTGTTTGATAGCGAATTGCGGGCCTTGCAACAGCTTCATGGGGAATATGGCAACCTGCGGCTGATTCTGCCCTTTGTGCGCAGTGTCACGGAATGGCAGACAGCCCGCGATCGCATTGCCGCCATGGGTCTGCTCACCACCGAAGATTTTCAACTCTGGTTGATGGCAGAAGTCCCTTCTGTACTGTTTCAGTTACCAGACTATGCGGCGGTAGGCGTGCAAGGGGTGGCGATCGGGCCTAGGGATTTTGCCCAGTTATTACTAGGCGTTGAACCCAGTTCCGGCGTATTAACCGCAATGGCACTAGATGATCACCCAGCCCTTTGGGCCGCCTTAGAATCCCTGATCCAAACCGCCAATGATCTCAATCTCCCCACCTCCCTCTGTAGCTCCACCCTTCACCTCAGTCCAACCAATTTAGAGCGCTTAATTGCTGCCGGAATCATGGCCATTTCCGTAGAGCGAGATACCGTGGTGAGCATTCGTCAAGACATTTTGGCCGTTGAGCAGCGGTTGCTCCGAGCCAGTTTAGCAAGGGGAAAGAGGAAAGAGGAAAGAGAATAGAGCAATGGGTGCAGGGGTGCAGGGGCGCAGGGGCGAACATTTTTCCGCCCCTACATTCACGCCTCAACACAGCCAGAGAACAAGGTAGGATAAAGACTGATCATCATTGGAAAAGATTGGGGCGGGTATGACGGATGTGGTGCATCAAGGGACGATAGAGCCATGGGGGTTAATTTCTCCTCCGGTGGAGGCGGTGGATCTCGCCCTCCCGCAACGGTTGCGGTTGGGGGTTTTGGCTTCTGGCAGTGGGAGTAATTTTGAGGCGATCGCCCAGGCCATTGTTGCCCAAACCCTCAATGCCCAAGTTCAGGTCTTGATCTACAACAATCCCCAGGCCAAAGCAGCGGAACGGGCCGCTCAATACCATGTGCCTGCTGTCCTCCTCAACCATCGCCTCTACCCCCACCGGGAAGACCTTGATCGAGAAATTGTCAAAATCTTGAAAGCCCACAATGTCCAATGGGTGATTATGGCGGGGTGGATGCGAATTGTGACGGCGGTACTACTCGAAGCCTACGGCGATCGCGTTTTGAATATTCACCCCAGTTTGCTCCCCAGTTTTCCCGGCATCCATGGCGTAGAGCAGGCCCTAGCCGCAGGGGTGAAAATTACCGGCTGTACGGTGCATTTTGCCGATCTCGCAGTGGATAGCGGCCCGATCATCATGCAAGCCGCCGTCCCCATCCTCCCCACAGATACCGCTGAAACCCTCCATGCCCGCATTCAAATTCAAGAGCATCGCATTTATCCTCAGGCGATCGCCCTTGCGGCCCAAATTAAACCCTAGGGGAATCCAAAATCCTGTAGGGGCGAAAAAATTTTTCGCCCTCACCCATTCTCCTAGAAACAATCAAGTCTTTACGCCTTGCGATGGGTGACTTCAATCACCGTATGGACATTACCTCTAGGGGTGAAATCGCCCTTAATCGTCATTTCCAGAGGATCACAGGCCGCCACTAAATCATCCAGAATTTGATTCACCGTTTCTTCATGGGAAATGTAGCGATCGCGATAGCCATTAATGTAGAACTTCATCGCTTTAAGTTCAATCACCCGCTGATCCGGGCAATAGGTGACGTAAATCGTCGCAAAATCAGGATAGCCAGAAAAGGGGCATTTACAGGTAAATTCCGGCAGCGTAACAGCAATGGTATAGCGACGACCGGGGCGGGGATTGTCAAACGTGATCAGGGAATTTTCGGCAATGTTCCGTTCGCCATACTTGACTTCCGGGGGCACAGTAGATTCTGACATAGATTTAAGATCAAAAATTTAGGCTCAACTGGTTATTTCCCTTCCCAATCCGGGCAGGGAGTATCGCCTTTGCCGTGGGGGTGAATGGCACAAACCAGCAGATTCTTATTATAAACATGACCATGGTAGTTAACGCAGCCTTGGCAGGTGGGGGGCGGTGCTACCCAGTCCACGGTAGTAAAGTTATTCAGATCTTCCTCATTGAACCAATCTGTTAGGGCTTGGCCCCGGGGTTCGGTAATCTCTGACCATAGCTCCCCCATAAGCTGCTCCCAATCGGTGGGGGTCATTTCCTCAATTTCGTGGCTAATCGCTTCGGCAACATGGGTTAAATCCTGCACCACATCTTCAATTTCGGTGACAACATCGGTGCAAAATGTCCAGAGTTCTTTAGTCCAGTCTTCCATGGTGATGAGGGTTGCCGAAGGGGGATTGGGGATTTAGGATTGGAGGCGGCGGAGTTCGTCCTGAAGGGCTTGGACTTGTTGCCGCAGTTGGTCAACGTGGTCGGGGTTTTCCGTTGGGGTGTCGTCGTCAATGATTTCAATGCGACGGGGGCCCGGCTCTGGGGGGTTGGGGTCTGTCCCTTCTGTCATCGGTGGTTTTTGCGCTTGCTGAATTAGATCATCGACAAATTTGCCCACTTCTTCCGCCTGCAATTCCCCCCGCTTGACCATTTCTTCCGCCAGGAGTTGGGCCTGTTGACGGAGTTCTTGAAATTGGCTACTGGCTTTTTCTCCAGCAAAGGAGGCTAGACCCACACCGAGATAAAAGGCTTTTTGGACAATGTTACCGAAACTGGCCATAGGGTGACTCTCACAGCGTCAATCGTTAGGGGGCGATGGGTGCGCTAACGCGGCTCACTCAAATCTTTGGGCGACCCACTCTTCCCATGGTAGATCAAATTTTTTCCGGTTGCGTGGGGGGAATCAGTTCAATGGTTTTGCCCTCCTGGGCCAAAGCGCCTTGGGGAAAGACGGCTTGGACTTGGGCCCCGATGCTATCGAGGAAATCATCGGTGTGGAGGGGGTCGTGGTGGAAGATAATCAACTGCTTAACATGGGCGGCTTCGGCCACCTTCACCGCCTCTTGCCAAGTGGAATGGCCCCAACCCACTTTACTGGTTTTGGGGTGGTTGTATTCCTCATCGGTGTAGCAGGCATCGATGATCAGCAGATCGGCATGATCCGCGAGCAATAGGACATTGGGATCAAGGTGATCGGGGAAATGTTCGGTATCGGTGACATAGGCCACCGCTAACCCCTCCCACATGACGCGATAGCCCACTGCTTCCCCAGGGTGGTTGAGTTTGGCGCTGGCGATCGCCACCTCCCCAATCTTGATCGTCTCCCCAATCGTGACATCGTGGAAACAGAGTTCCGACTGCATCACCTGAATGGGGACGGGAAAATTGGGGTGGAGCATCTGGTCATGGTGACGCTGTTTAATCGTCGCTCCGTTGGGGGCGATCGCCCCATAGATATGGAAGCAATTGCCGCCGATAAACGCTGGCGTAAAAAACGGGAAACCCTGAATGTGATCCCAATGGGTATGGGTGAAAAAAATATGAGCCTCCAGGGGCATCTTTTGACTTAAAAGGGATTGCCCTAAAACGCGCAATCCCGTCCCCCCATCAAAAATCAACCGCTGTCCCCCGGCTTGCATTTCCACACAGGGAGTATTGCCGCCGTAGCGGACTGTCTCTGCACCAGGGCAGGGGATACTGCCCCGTACCCCCCAGAATTTAACTTTGAATCGTGATTGTTGCTCGGACATATCAGCGTGATGAAGATGGGTTTAGCCAGAACCAAAGGCAGAAAGGAACGGCGCAAGGAGGAAACGCCAGGGAATCTCTCTAGAATTAACCTGCACAGCTAAAGGACTCAACTCAGGATGAAGTTAAAAATCACTCCATTGATTTGCAGTGGCGAGGCTTGCTCCCAACTCGCCCCGTAAAAGCTGTACAACCCAGAGATCGAGGGATCGATCCCGTCAAATTCAGTGAGCCGTTTGTTCCAGGATAACCAAATCTCGATCAATCGAGATCACTGAATTCAGGGAAATTACGGATCAGCCCTATTCTTGAAAATCATTCATGTTGAACAATAAGGGTAAACCGCCTTTGCTGTCGCCCCCCATCACCAAGACCTTGGGCATTTGCGAGCCGCCATTGCGCCAAGCCTCGATCGCCTCTTTCTGTAACACTAAGCCCCCCCCTTGGGCCTTGAGGGTTTCCGCTAACAGCCGTTGGGCTTCGGCGCGTCCTTTCGCCCGGTTAATATCCGCTTGAGCCTGTTGTTCCGCCTCACGGGCAATGTAGATCGCCCGTTGAGCCCGCTGCTCGGCAATTTGCTTATCTTCGACAGCGCGGGCAAATTCTGGTGAAAATGTCAGATCGACCACACTGGTATCGAGGACGAGAATGCCGTAGCGATCAAGGCGCTCCGTTAAAGCGCGATCGAAGTCGTTTTTAAGTTCCGACCGTTTGGTAATGGATTCTTCTACCGTGCGGATCGCAGCGGCAATTTTAAAAGATTCTTGGGTTTGGGGCGCGATAATTTTCGAGACGACATTTTGTAGCGTTCCCTGTTCCCGCCGGATATTGACGACGTTCATCGGGTCAAGGCGGAAGTTAATCGCAAAGCTGGCGGTGAGTTCCTGTAAATCCTTGGTGGAGCTTTGGGCTGGGACTTCAAATTTTTGCACCGTCACATCATAAATATCCACTTGAGACACTAAGGGCGGTTTAAAGTGAATGCCTTCGAGGAGGGGGCCGTCTTGGGCTTTCCCGAGGATACTGAGGACACCGGCTTGACCGGGATTGATGATCACAAAGGAGTTAAAGCCGATCAGGACAATCAACGCGGCAATAATGCCGCCGATCAGCGGTTGCAGATTAGGGGTGGATGAATTTCGCAAAACAGGCTCCGGAATGAGAGAGGTAAATGGGAGGGGGCGATCGCCCCACAGGGGGCAGGCTTAAATAAACCGCTTGATCGTGTCGTAGCGATCATCGAGGGGATTTTCATCAAAGCGTTGGAGGTGCTTTTCCCACTCGTTGAGCCACTGGGGGAGAGGTTTCTCCCCGGCTTGATGGCGGGCGATCGCTGTTTGACATTGCTCATAGAACTGAGCAAAGCGCACATAGTTATCGAGATCCGCCCCTGAGATATTGTATCCAGAAGCCTGGGCAACTCCGGCAAACCCTTCCCGTGTGGATGGACAGGGCGGTTGAAGTTGCGCCTGTAGGGCTGGATCATCACAGACTTTTTGGAAAAATTTGATTACGTCATTTCGCCGAGACATTCCGTCTTTACTCTCTACAATGGGTCACAAGCTCCATTTTAAAGGAACTTTCTAACCCACTGAACGAGGAAGGGGTGGGTTTAACAAAAATATGCAAGGCAGCGCGGGCTAATTTAGCGATAATTATTGAATTGCAGCGCCACCGGGAACTCTTCCTGCTTGAGGAACTGCATCACCGCTTGGAGATCATCCTTGGATTTGGCCGTGACCCGCACCGAATCCCCCTGTACCGAGGCTTGTACCTTTTTAAAGCCATCGCGGATCTGCTTGGTAATTTTCTTCGCTAATTCCACCTCAATGCCCTTTTGGAGCGTAATTTCCTGGCGTACTCGGCTACCGCTGGCGGCTTCCACCTTACCGTAGACGAAGATTTTTTGAGAAAGATTGCGTTTTGCCGCCTTCTGGCGCAGGAGATCCTGGATTGTGTCCAGGGTCATTTCGTTGTTGGTCTGGATGGTAATGGTGGTTTCGCTGAGTTCAACGGTACTGTTAGTGTCTTTAAGATCGTAGCGACTTTTGAGTTCCCGCAGTACCTGATCCACTGCATTCACCATCTCTTGACGGTCGAAATCGCTGACCACATCAAAGGAAAAGGTAGAAGCCATAGATTAATCCACAAAAATAGAACCCACGTTTAACAAACTTAAGATATAGAGCGTCAGGCTGCAAGCGGTACCGATGCCGAACATCAGCGATCGCCCCAAGGGGATATTGACAACATAGAACAGGGAGAAGAGTAAACGCGCCAGGAGGAAGGCGATCGCCCCATAGGCCGCCCAGGGAGAATCTACCTCCGTCATGTAGGCCATCAAAGCCGCAGGGATATAACCAATCACCGCTTCAAAACTATTTTGATGAGCCCAAGTCGCCCGTTGGGCATAGGGGGGCAAGCGATCGAACATCGCCCGGGGAGCCGCCAAATCCATCCCCACCTGAGACCGGCCATAGGCCATCACCAAAACCGGCAAATAAGGCAAGGCCGCTGCCCCCACAATGGAATAGAGGAGCAGAGCAGGTACAGCAAGATTGAGCAATGGAACCCCTTAATCAAAATAAAACAATGTCACCACCCGCCGCTGATCCTCTGCTTCGGCACAGGTTTGCAGCAATGTATGGCTGTCATGGAAGGCAAAGCAGATCAACTGTTGACAGCGGGCAATAATTTCCCGATTGCAAATCGCGCTGGCTTCCGCCAGGGAAAGCTGATCATGATCGCCATGCTCGACCAAATGCACAACATTTTCGAGGGTATCGCGGGATTCACGGGGTTGCCGAGCTAAACTTTGGGGCAAAATCACCGTGAGCAAATTGGGGTCGGCCCGCATTGCGCCGCGAATGGCTGCTAAATTAGTCCCCGTTGCGCCGGAAGTCATGACCCGATTTCCCGCCAGAACGAGGGCATAGGTCATGACCTCAATCAGGTTTTGATGGGTAATCGGCACATGGCGCGAGCCTAAGAGGGCAATGCGCTTGGAACTGGTTTGTTGAATAGTCGCAAGTTCCTGGGCGAGGCTATCGATTTCTTGAACTTCAATCGGCTGACTCAAGTTGGGTTGTGTAGATTGAAAATAACCCAAGTATTGTAACAAAACCCCTTGATTCCCGCGAATTTTCTCTCAAGTTCGCGGGTTTTCCCCCAAAAAGCCCCGATGTAGGATGATCTCAATAGCGCAATCCCTGGTGCGGCTCAGAGGATTTCCCCGCTGTGGTGGCAAAAGGGAACTGTTTCGGGAGTTTTGCCCATGGTGTGAACCCTGTTGGCGGTCAACGGGATTGCGATCGCTTTCATCCCCCTTAGACTTCATGCTTGATCTGGATTTGTTAATTCGCGCTCGTTATCCTCTCCTTTATCTGGTGACACCGGAGGAAGAACCGCTGTTGCAGGCTTTGGGGGAGGTTGCCCAGCAGTTGGTTCCCCAGCGGCAGGTGTTGGTGTGGGATTTGGTGCGAGGTTGGCAGGACAACAGTACCCATCGCAATGCGGTGATGGGGGCCTTGGGGCGGGTGCGTACCGAGGAGGTGGAGCCGACTTTATTCATTCTCAAGGATCTGCATTTCATCCTGCAATATCCCCATAATCCCGCCAATGCCCCGGTGATTCGGGAGTTAAAAAACCTTGCCGCTGAATTGAAATACACCCACCACACGCTGATTTTGACGAGCCACACGCTGATTTTGCCGTCGGAATTGGCGGAAGAGGTGACGGTGATTGATTTTCCTTTGCCCGATGAGGGGGCGATCGCCCGCATTCTTCGGGATTTGGTAGCCCCGGATCAACTCCATCTCAATGATTTAGCGCAAGAGCAGTTAATTAAAGCCTGTCAAGGGTTGAGCCAAACCCGGATTCAGCGGGTATTAGCCCGGGCCTTGGCCGCCAAGGGGGAAATTAACGCCACTGATATTGAAAGCGCCTTAGCGGAAAAAAAACAGGCGATCCGCCAAACGGGATTATTGGAATTCTACGCAGCAGAAGCCTCTTTAAAAAGTGTGGGGGGGTTGGAAAATCTCAAGCAGTGGGTGCGGTTGCGGAAAGATGCCTTTACGGAAGAAGCCCGCCGCTATGGAATTCCCAACCCTAAAGGGGTGCTGTTGGTGGGGATTCAAGGCACAGGGAAATCGTTATCCGCCAAAACCATTGCCCATGAATGGCGGTTGCCACTGCTGCGCCTTGATACGGGGCGGCTGTTTGGGGGATTGGTGGGGGAGAGTGAAAGCCGGGTGCGGCGGATGATCCAAGTGAGTGAGGCGATCGCCCCCTGCGTACTGTGGATTGATGAAATTGATAAAGCTTTTGGCAATATTAGCGGCGGCGTGGATGGGGATTCAGGGACATCGCGGCGGATGTTTGGGGCGTTGATCACCTGGATGCAGGAAAAAACGGCCCCAGTGTTCATCGTCGCGACGGCGAATAATGTCCGGATTCTCCCGGCGGAACTGTTGCGAAAAGGCCGATTTGATGAAATTTTCTTTCTCAACCTGCCTACGGAAAAGGAGCGGATCGCAATTTTTAAAGTCCATCTCCAACGCCTACGCCCCACCCGGTTACGGGAATTTAACCTGTCGTTATTGTCAAAACAGACCAAAGATTTCAGCGGTGCAGAAATTGAGCAGGTGATTTTTGATGCGATGCATCAAGCCTTTGCGGAAGGCAATGAGGGGCAGCGGCGGGATTTTGTCGATCAGGATATTCTCCGCGCCATTGAGGAAACCGTACCCCTCGCCGCCATTGCCCGTGAGCAAATTGAAGACCTCAAACGCTGGTCAGCGGAAGTGGGAGCGCGGACGGCATCCCAAGATAATGAATTAACCCAGGCATTGCGGGATTATATGAAGCGGCGGGGATTTAAGCCGGGGGGAGAGGTTTGAGAGGAAAGAGGAATTGACACTCTCAGGTCTAAAGACACTGAGATTCTGCTGACAGAGTCGATTTTAGTGTTGGCCAAAATCTGACTCTCGCTACGGCCGTCAAACACCGTCTACCCAGTTGGCTAAGGTCTAAGCCTAGCTTTCTGGCTACTTTTTTAAGATATGCCGCACCATTAATTGCTTAAGGTTCTAGGCATATCCCTTGGAGCGGACTGACTACATAACAGCCGCTGATGGATGTAAGTCTATCATCAGGAAGAGACCACGGCGAATAAATTCGCCGAGTCGCTTTCCTCTCAGGGCTAAAGCCGCTGAGTTTCCCGCTTACCGCTATATTTTTTATGAGGAGAGAGGAAAGAGTTTTTTAGTGGGGAGGGCGAAAAATTTTTCGCCCCTACATTCAGGGTTTCAATTTCGTTGCAAGGGTTTCTCACTTCCCACTTCCCACTTCTCAACAACAATCAACGTCACCGGATTTAAAGGGGCCATGCGGTGCAGATGGGCGACGGGATGCGATCGCGCCACATTCCACTGCAAGACTTGATAATCCCAGCCTTGCCCTTGTAACTCAGCGAGGGCGATTTGTAGTGATTCCAAGGTGGCGAGGGCAATCACGATCCGCCCCCCTGGTTTTAAGCGGCTGTGGCTGTGGGTGAGGATGGCGGCTAAATCTTGACCGCCGCCACCGATGAAGATGCGATCGGGGTCGGGTAAATCCGTTAACGCGGCGGGGGCAGTGCCGGCGATCGCCTCCACCGTTACCCCAAACCGTTGAACATTTTGCTCAATTAAATAAATCCCCATCGCCGTTTTTTCAATGGCGAACACCTGACTATCGGGGCAAAGCCGCGCCACTTCCACCGCCACCGACCCTGTACCCGCGCCAATATCCCACACCACCTGCCCCGGCATCAGGGCCAATTCCCCCAAAATGGCGATGCGTACTTCTCGCTTCGTCATCAGGCCGGGGCGATCGGGCCAGGTGAGAAAATGGCGATCGGGGATCCCAAATAAAGGTAACGGGGGTAAAGGCTCCGCTTCCCATTGCCGCACCATCACCACGACATTCAGGGGCGCAAAATTCCTTTTTTCGCCAACGGCCAACAGCCCAACCCGTTCATCGGGGCCGCCCAAATTTTCACAAACCCAAATTTGATAGCGGCTGGGGAGGTCGAGGGCTTGGTAGAGCGTGGCGATCGCCCCCGGATTATGAACCCCATCGGTAAGGATGGCAATTTTCTCCACCCCTTGACGCAAATGCTCAATCAATTCCTCGCAGCCACGACCGTGGACACTGGTGAGAACAGCATCCTGCCAGGGGAGTTTGAGGCGACTAAAAGCGAACTGAATCGCGCTGACATGGGGGTGAAAGACCAAGCTTTCCGGCGGAAACTGACTCAACAGCAGGCGACCGATGCCAAAACAGAGGGGATCCCCAGAGGCCAAAATGGCGAGGCGATCGCCCCCCTGCCAACGAGCATGGGCAATCCGTAACGTTTCTGTAAAGGTGGTTAAAGGGAGATGTTCCGCCGGGAGATGGGTAAAACTGGCCAACTGGCGACGACTCCCCACCAAGAGCGTAGCCTCCTCTAGGGCTAACCGTTGGGACGGGGTGAGGGAATGCCAACCGGTCAGGCCAATGCCCACCACAGGGATAAAAGGCAAAGGATTCGTTATCTGGATCACACTATCTTGGAAATCCCCCGTTAAAATTAGGGTGTGAGTTACCGGCCTCGTTCAGAGGTCAGGCGAACTCCATTTTAAACTTGCCAGCATCTTAATTTGTTAACACGGTATGGAATCCAGTGGTTCGTCTGCCAAAGCTGCGGAGCCTCCTAGTCATAGGTGGAGCCAAGTGATCGGCACTTTTATTGCAATTTCAACACTTATTATCCCGACGTTAATCATTGCCTCCTATGCATCCCCCGATGGCCTAGAACGCCAACGTACCACCACGACGCGATCGACTCGCCCGGACGCTGCCCCCCCACCTTGGCTAGCCTGGCTGGAGCGATCGCCCTAACCCATGCGCTGAATCTGCTCACCATCGGCAATTACTGGTATGATTTGGGGTGCAATCCCATTGCATCAAGCATTGCGCGGCATTGCGCCCAAAGCCTTTCGGAGTAGTTTCATGGATTTAGCGCGGATTCCAGCCCAACCCAAGCCCGGCCTTCTCAACGTTCTGATTGAGATCCCGGCGGGCAGCAAAAATAAATACGAATTTGATAAAGACCTCAATGCCTTCGCCCTCGACCGAGTGCTGTATTCTTCGGTTCAGTATCCCTACGACTATGGGTTTATCCCCAATACCCTCGCGGATGATGGCGACCCCCTGGATGGCATGGTGTTAATCGATCAGCCCACGTTCCCCGGTTGCGTCATCCCGGTGCGGCCCATTGGGATGCTAGAAATGATCGATGGGGGCGATCGCGATGAAAAACTGATCTGTGTCCCGGATAAAGATCCCCGCTATGCCCAGGTGAAATCCCTCGAAAACGTTTCGAGCCATCGCCTTGATGAAATTGCCGAATTTTTCCGAACCTATAAAAACTTGGAAAAGAAAGAAACGGAAATTTTGGGCTGGAAAGGGGTGAGTGAAGTCTTAACGCTTGTCGAGCGCTGTATCCAAGCTGCCCACTAGCCTCCCCTTAACAGGAGCAGGGGACAGTCAGGGTTGTAATTGTGACCTAACTCACAAGCCCCCCGTGACAGTCACGCTACCATAGGGAGAAGCTTAGGATAGAATTATCCTGAACCCGCTTCTGGGCAAGAGTAAAGCTCAATTAGGGTTTTGCCCCCTGCTCACCATTGATGACCATTACTTTCCCCGAAGTAGCGGGATGCCATAGGAGTACAGGGATGCTCAATGACCATCGTGTTGACGTTATTCTCAGCCAGCAGCCGTAGATATCACAATGCCAAGTACCCATGATGTCCAGGAGGATAGCCTTGCTGTGAGTGTTGATGTGCAGTTTTGGGGCGTTCGTGATCAAATTGCAACTCCCGGTGAAGACACAGTACGGTACGGAGGCAATACATCCTGTGTGGAAATCCGCACGGGCAAAGCCTGTTTGGTCTTTGATGGCGGGACAGGGCTACGAAAATTGGGGAACAGTCTGCTGGCGAGGATGCCCGTCGAGGCCCATATCTTTTTCACCCATTGCCATTGGGATCGAATTCAGGGCTTTCCGTTCTTTGTGCCGGCTTTTATCCCGATCAATCATTTCCACATTTACGGAGCCAACGCTTCAAACGGCTCTACGTTTCAACAGCGGCTCAGTAAGCAAATGCTCGGGCCGAATTTTCCGGTGCCGATCCAAGTGATGCAGTCGAAACTGGAGTTTCACGATCTCAATGATTTGGCGAAGCGGGAAATTGATGAAGAGGTGATTGTGGAAAGCTGTTTGCTCAATGACCATCATCGCTCGGTGGGCTATCGCATCACAGCCCACGGAACAACGATTGTCTATGCCATGAGTCCCGATGACTGCTTGGAGAGTGCCAGTTCCCCCCTGTTTGAGTTTGCTCGCCATGCAGATTTGTTGATGTTAGCGGCACCACGGGCCACGGCGGCGGGGGTGCCGTTGAATTTTCAGGGGCGCGATCGCCTCCATGATAATCTCAGCCTGATTAAAGAGGTGGGGGTGAAGCAGGTTGTCCTCTCTCTTCACAATCCTGATCACAGCGACGACTACCTCGACCATCTGGAAAGCCAACTGCAAACGCTGTTCCCCAATCTTGCCCTCGCCCGTGAAGGCATGGTGATTCCGTTGCCTTAACCCTAGCTTGTTTGTTGCTATCATCCTGCCATGCCTTTTTTTGATCATCCTCCCGCTTGGCAGTTAAAGGCTGCCACCGTCACCGCTGAAACCGCCTACTTTACCCGCCGTCAAGCTCTCAAAGCGCTTTTAGGGTTCGGTGTGGCCAGCACAATTTTGCCTTTAACGGGGTGTAAAGCCGGTGGTGCTCCCCTGGATGAGTTAGCAGAAACCTATAATTTGCCCTCCCTGGAGCCTTTGCGCCGCAATCGGGCCTTTGAGGTGGGCGATCGCCCCCTCACTACCCAAAATCTCGCCAGTCAGTACAACAATTTCTATGAATTTGGCGGCAATAAATCGATCTGGCGAGCCGCCCAAGCCCTCCCCACCGATGAATGGACGCTAGAAGTTACAGGATTAGTGAATCAACCCCGCACCTATAATCTCGATGATCTCCGCACAACCTTTGATCTCGAAGAGCGGATCTATCGATTCCGTTGTGTAGAGGCTTGGTCGATGGTGCTGCCTTGGGTGGGGTTCCCGATGCATAAAATCATCGCGGCGGTCGATCCCCAACCGGCAGCCAAATTCGTGCAATTCACCTCCTTTTATGATCAAACCCTCACCCCAGGGCCAGGGTTCCATTTAGGGGGGTTGCCCTGGCCCTACCGGGAAGGGTTGCGGATTGACGAGATGGCCAATGAGTTAGCATTTTTGGCGGTGGGAATTTATGGCAAGGAACTGCCCAAGCAGCACGGCGCACCGATTCGAGCAGTCTTACCTTGGAAATATGGGTTTAAGGGGGCAAAAGCGATCGTTAAAATTGAATTTGTGGCGGAGCAACCGGCGACCTATTGGCACACACTCGTTCCCAACGAATACGGTTTTGAAGCCAACGTCAACCCCAACCAGCCCCATCCCCGTTGGTCTCAAGCTCAGGAGCGTTTTATCGGCCCCGGCGCAACCCTAGACTGGGAAATGAAGGAAACCCTCCCCTATAACGGCTACGGTGAGCAGGTCGCCCATTTGTATGGTTGAGGGAAATTCCTAAACCTAAGATTAATGATGTTAGTGAACGGTGCGTCAGACACAATTGAACCACCAACATCATCGTTGATCCTGTCTGACGCACCCTACGATTCTACGATTCAATTGTAGTGAACGGTGCGTCAGACACAATTGAACCACCAACATCATCGTTGATCCTGTCTGACGCATCCTACGATTCTACGATTCTACGATTCAATTGTAGGGTGCGTCAGAGCGGTTAAGCTATGATACAAAAGGGCAGCGTAACGGCTGACGCACCATTTATTGCGCAATCTGCCGAATGTCGAGAAATGGAAGATAATCTACGAGGAGAGTACGACTTGCAGAGTCTTAAAATTAGAAGGTTAGGCTCTGGAAGGAAAAATTTAACGCTCTCCCAGAAGGTTTCTGCCTCCCCCCAACAGGCGGCAGAGCCGCCCAATAGCCATGCCACGGCGGAGCCATGGCACGAGGTTAGTAGTTAATAGCGGAGTTGATTGTGGGCGGCTTCGGAAATGACGGGTAAGTCTGCGTACTGACCCCGGAGGGATTGGACGATCGCAAAAATTCCTGCCGCCAGCACTGCGATAAAAATGGCGCTTTCAATGCCGCCGGTAATCCAGGTCATTAAATCAGGGGTTGTGTTGCGGAGGAAAGGATCGCTTAGGCCACTGGAAATGTTGAGAATATCCAAAACTAAGCGAATCAAAAACGCCAAGATTGAAATTAGGATTGCTTGTAATGTGTGAAAACGTAAAAAGTGGGCAACATCGCGATTGTTCACCACCAATAAAAATAGGCCAAAAAATAACCCCATTTGCACAATAGGAAAACCGCCAACATTGAAGTTGTAAACTGTCAATAATGGGCTTAAGGCCACAAATAATAGGAGTAAAGGGGGGAACAGGCTTGCTAAAAACAGCCCAAAGCCCAGCACATCTAAAATCGGCATTAAATAAACCAAGGCTCCAAAAATGCGGTCTTGGGTACTGGTTGTGCCTCGCCAGGTCATGGGCTTTACTCCTTAGGGGTTAATCTGATCCAATATTAGCGACCCGGAACCCCATTTGACATTCATAATAGGTGGCGGCTTCGGGAGGGTCGGTGCAAAGGGTGGGGCTATGGCCACAGGCGCGGATGGCACAGCCGAGTTTCCCCTGTCGCCAACGGGGTTGGCCGTGGCAATCCGCCAAAAGACAGCCTTGACAAACCTGCTGGGGGGTAAGAATTTGGGTATCTGTCACAATGACGAGCATTGTCCCCTCCCGTGTTGTGAATAATGGCACAATCTCAATAACTTTATCTTAATCGAGATCTGGGGATAGCGGGGCGATCGCCTCTATCCCCAGATCCCAAAGTCGGGGTATGATGGGAAATCCGCACCCCACTGAAAGCGTTTTACTCCCATGGCCGACACCGATCTTCAGATTTTGCAGCAGAGCGATCCGGCGATCGCCACCATCCTCAGCCAAGAACTGCAACGCCAACGCGACCACCTCGAACTGATCGCCAGCGAAAACTTTACCTCCGCTGCCGTCATGGCCGCTCAAGGCTCCGTCCTCACCAATAAATATGCCGAGGGGCTGCCGAAAAAACGCTACTACGGCGGCTGTGAATTTGTTGATCAAGTCGAGCAACTGGCCATCGATCGCGCTAAGGAATTGTTCGGGGCTGCCATGGCCAATGTGCAACCCCATTCTGGGGCGCAGGCTAACTTTGCCGTTTTCCTCACCCTCCTCAACCCTGGCGATAAAATCATGGGGATGGATCTCTCCCATGGGGGCCACCTCACCCATGGCTCCCCGGTGAATGTGTCGGGGAAATGGTTTGAAGTGGTGCAGTATGGGGTGAGTCAGGCGACGGAAACCCTCGATTATGATCAGGTAATGGCGATCGCCCAACGGGAAAAACCCAAACTGATCATCTGTGGTTATTCCGCCTACCCCCGCACCATCGACTTTGCCAAGTTTCGAGAAATTGCCGATGCCGTCGGAGCCTATCTGATGGCAGATATCGCCCACATTGCCGGCCTCGTCGCAGCGAGCCTCCACCCCAACCCCGTCCCCTACTGCGATGTCGTCACCACCACCACCCACAAAACCCTGCGGGGGCCTCGGGGCGGCTTAATCCTCTGCCGCGATGCTGAATTAGGCAAACAGTTGAATAAAGCGGTGTTTCCTGGAACCCAAGGCGGCCCATTGGAGCACGTTATTGCGGCTAAAGCCGTAGCCTTCGGGGAAGCCCTGCGGCCAGAATTTAAAACCTACTGCGCTCAGGTGATTGCCAACGCCCAAGCCCTCGGTCAAGGGTTTGTGGATCGCGGCTTTAAGATTGTTTCCAATGGCACGGATAACCATTTAATTTTGGTGGATCTGCGCTCCATTGGTATGACGGGGAAAATGGCGGATGGTTTGGTGAGTGGTGTGAATATTACCGCCAATAAAAATACCGTTCCCTTTGACCCGGAATCCCCCTTTGTCACCAGTGGCCTGCGGTTGGGTTCCCCTGCGATGACAACGCGGGGCATGGGGGCAGTGGAATTTACCGAAATTGCCAATATTATTGCCGATCGCCTCCTTCATCCTGAAGATGAAACCGTAGCGGCCAACTGTCGGCAACGGGTGGCGGCATTGTGCGATCGCTTCCCCCTCTATCCCCATTTACAAACCGCCCTGCCCGCTTTGGTTTAATTGCCGAGGGAGAATAAACCCAGGGGAGAATTTTGCGATTTAGGGGCGATCGCCCTAGGCTTAGGCGGTAATTTAGTGTAGATTTTAGCTGAACCCTCCGGTGAAGCCCCTGACTCAATGTCTCCCCATCTCTACCATCTCATTGCATTTCTTGTTTCGGCGATCGTCGTGTTGTGGAGCACTCCCGTGGTCAAGACCCTTGGCCTCAAAAGTGGCCATGTTGACCATCCCAACGAGCGTAAGGTTCACCGCCAGCCCATCGTGCGCCTAGGCGGTGTTTCGATTTTTGCCAGTACCCTCATTGCCCTCCTTTTGGTGTGGGGGTTGGGGGGATTTGAAGGTTTATCCCCGGCAGCCCAAGCGGGGATTTGGGGGGTTGCCTTTGGCAGTGTGGGGTTTTTCTGCATTGGTTTAGCCGATGATCTGTTTAACCTTAGCCCCCTATCTCGGTTAGCCATGCAGGTGGCGATCGCCGTCATTGTTTGGCATCTGGGTGTGCAAATTGACTTTCTCTCGATCCCCTTTGAGGGGTTGGTAGATATTGGTTGGCTGAGTTTACCGATTACGGTGATTTGGCTCGTCGGTATGGCTAACGCGATTAACTGGATTGATGGCCTTGATGGTTTAGCAGCGGGCGTATCCGGTATTGCAGCGGTGGTGATGCTGATTGTGACGCTATTTATGAACCAGCCCGGCGCGGCCCTGATTGCCGCCGCCCTCGCAGGTGGTGCCCTCGGGTTTCTCCGCTACAACTTCAACCCGGCGCAAATTTTCATGGGGGATGGTGGCTCCTATTTTATTGGCTTCACCCTTGCCGGGGTGGGGGTGATTGGTTTGGTGAAAACGACGGCGGTGACAGCGGTATTACTCCCCTATTTGATCCTGGCGGTTCCTATCCTCGATATGTCCGCCGTGATTATTTCCCGTCTCAGCCAAGGTAAATCCCCCTTCCGGGCCGATAAACGCCATCTCCACCACCGCTTACTCGATGCGGGGATCTCCCAACGGCTCACCGTCCTGTTTATCTATGCCTTAACCTTTTGGGTGGGGAGTTTAGCCCTGGCCTTTTCAGGGATTCCCAGCGGCTACACCTATGCGATCGGGGCGACGATGCTCCTGGCCTATGCTAGTTGGCAGGTGTGGCGCAATAGTAGCAAGGTGAGTGGCTAACTCGATATGGCAGCCGAAATTATTTGCGTTGGCACAGAATTACTCCTGGGGGAAATCCTCAATAGTAATGCCCGGTTTTTAGCCGGTGAATTGGCGCGGTTGGGGATTCCCCATTATTTTCAAACCGTGGTGGGGGACAATATCGAGCGGATTCATCAGGTGTTGACCTTGGCGGTGGGGCGATCGCAACTGATTATTTTTACCGGCGGCTTAGGGCCAACTCCCGATGATTTAACCACGGAGGCGATCGCCCAATTTTTTAACGCCCCCCTCACGGAACGGCCGGAGGTGTTGCAGGACATCACCGAAAAGTTTGCTCAACGTCGTCGGCAAATGACCGCCAATAATCGCAAGCAGGCGTTACTCCCGGAAGGCTCCCAAGTCCTCCCCAATCCCACCGGCACGGCTCCGGGTTTGATCTGGGAACCGCAACCGGGGGTGACGATTCTCACCTTTCCCGGTGTGCCGTCAGAGCTATACCATATGTGGCAACAAACCGCCGTGCCCTATCTCCACAGCCAAGGCTGGGGACGGCAGGTGATTCATTCCCAGGTGTTGCGGTTTTGGGGGATTGGCGAATCGGCGTTAGCGACGAAGGTGGCGGATTTTTTCACGCTGACCAATCCCACCGTTGCCCCCTATGCAGCGGCGGGGGAGGTGCGGCTACGGCTCTCAGCGCGGGCGGATTCGGAAGGGGCGGCGATCGCCTTAATCGAACCCGTCGCGGCGCAAATTCGCGCCATCGCTGGGGCGGATTATTTTGGCCAGGATGAGGCTACCTTAGCAACGGTGGTGGGGGATTTACTTAAAAAGCGGGGTCATACCGTGGCAGTGGCAGAATCCTGCACCGGGGGCGGTTTGGGGGCGATACTCACCGCTGCCCCAGGCAGTTCGGCCTATTTCTATGGCGGCGTGATTACCTATGCCAATGCTGCCAAGGTGAAACAATTGGGCGTGAGTCCGGAAGTATTAGCCCAGCAAGGGGCAGTGAGTGAGCCGGTGGCCAAGCAGATGGCCCTAGGGGTGAAGGCTTTGGCGGCAACGGATTGGGGGATTAGTATTACCGGCATTGCGGGCCCCGATGGGGGAACAGAGCAGAAGCCAGTGGGGTTGGTGTATATCGGTTTAGCCCGTCCCGATGGAGGGGTAGATATTTTTGACTATCGCTTTGGCCAGGAGCGCGATCGCGCCACCATCCGCGAATTGAGCGCCTGTCATGCCCTCGATCGCCTCCGTCGCCAACTCTTGGGACTCTAGCCCGCCGCCTGGTTCAGGAAATCGGCCCTGTGGGCGGAGCAAATTTGCAATTTTCCATCATTTTCGTAAAATTTCGTTACAATAGGGGGAGAGATAAAAATCAATGTTAAAAAATAGCGTTCGCTCCCGAATGCTGTCGTTAAAATAGAACTAAGGTCTCACAGGAGCATTTTGTTCGATGGACTATTTAGATAAAGTATTGGAAGAACTCAAAGCATGGGCCCGCCGCATTGTCGAGGCACTCTTTGGCCCAGAACCGGAGCCAGAACCGGAACTGATCCCCATTCCTGTGCATGACCGTCGTCGTTCTCGCTAACCTTCAAAAGACGGGCGACCCCGATGACTGACAACGCCATAGTCAATTTGAACATCTCGGTTCTCCACGGCCCCAACCTCAATCTGTTGGGGCAACGAGAGCCAGGGATTTATGGCGTTTTAACCTTGGCAGCAATTAACGAGCAGTTGAGGGCGGATGGGGTAGATCTGGGTGTGCGCGTCACCTGTTTTCAATCCAACCATGAGGGGGAATTAGTCGATCAGATTCATGGCGGCCTCAATACCGTCGATGGGTTTGTGATCAATGCCGGGGCCTATACCCATACGAGCGTAGCCATTCGAGATGCGATCGCCGCCGTCCAAATCCCCACCGTCGAAGTCCACCTCAGTAACATTTACCGCCGCGAGGAATTCCGCCACCATTCCTATCTTGCCCCCGTGGCGATTGGCCAAATCAGCGGCTTTGGGGCGATGAGTTATCGCTTGGGATTACGGGCGATCGTCGCTCATTTACGGGATTAGTTGCTCAAGCAATGGTGCGTCAGCCGTTAGGCTACTCTTTTGCATCCTGGATTGATCGCTGACGCACCCTACGCATCAATGGGTAGGGTGCGTCAGACAGGATCAATCATGGCATTGACGATTGATTTGTGTCTGACGCACCATCTACGACGAAATTCCAGATGTAGGGGCGAAAAATTTTTCGCCCCCAAGCCGATCATTTTGCCCACAGGCCCATAAACAATCATCTTTCAAAGCTAGCAACAGGACTTGAACCCGCAACCGTCTCATTACAAGTGAGGTGCTCTACCAATTGAGCTATGCTAGCGAACAGTCACCCATCTTAGCAAAAAAAGCTAAACCGTGGCAAATAATTCAAAAATTTGCCGACAAAACACCTTAAGTTTCTCCGTCACATCGCCATAGGGCAAATCCGACCCCTCAATCCCCCAACGATCCACCGTCGAAAACCGCCAAGCCTCACCCCGATGGTTAAAACCGGCCACCTCAACACCAATGAGCCGCCGTTCTTCCCCCTCCCCATGGAAGCGCACTTGCACCAAAATGCTCCGCCCCTGAAGCCGGGGACTCCAGCCGGGAAAATGAAAGCCGAGATCAATAGAATCCGGATCGACCCACTCTTGCGTATCAGGATCACTGCGCCAGGGGGTGAGATCCGCCTTGGCATCGGGGAATTCCACTTTAAATAAATTGGCGATCGCCGCAATCTTAGCGGTTAGTTCTAGGTCTTTGGCTTGTTCTGCGGCATTCACGCGCCAGACTCCTCTCTGTTAACAGGGGTTTAACCTTGGGTTATACAACAAAATTTTAGCGAATGTAACGGGATTGATACGAGAGTGGGAAGTGGGGAGTAGGAAGTAGGGAGTGGCGAGACTCTCTCCTCTTTTCTCTATCCTCGTCTTCAGGCCACAGCGTAGATCAGCGGGATGGCGGCCCAGGCGGCGACGTGGAACTCGTAATGATCGCTGCTGTCGCCCCCAGCGAGGGGTTGGCTGGCGGTGTGGAGGTCTTGGAGGAGGGCTTGGGTTAATCGGAGGGGGTTGGCGAGTTCCATGAAGCGATCGCCCTCTCCTTTCGGTTGGGGCTGTTGGGCTAGGTGTTTGCGGGTGGCGGGGAAGGGGGCGCGGCTACAGATGACGTAAAGGCGGTTGAGGCCGGGGGAGCCGGCCATGATGCCCGTGAGGCTTGAGGTGGGAGCCGGTAGGGTTAATACCGTTTGCGGTTCAATCACCCAATGGGAGCGATCGCCTGTCACGGGAGGATAGAGGGCAATGGCCCGGTTGCGACTATCTAACCCGACAACGAGGGTATGGATCGGGGCATCGCCCCAATTTTCCACTTGATATTGCACGATCGCTCCGAGGGGTAAAGAGAGCAAACCGGGGGACGTGATGATTGGGGGGCTGGTGGTGAAGGTTTGGGCGCGGCGGGTGCGATATTGGGCTAACAGTTTTGGCTCCGTCTGGATTTGACTCAGGGATACCTGAATCGGCAATTGGGAAGATTCGCCATTGCTCAATAACTGCCACCATTTCGCTGCTAACAGGGTGGTGAGGGTAGGCACAAACCGATTCACCGCTAACTTCACCGCCTCCTCAGAACTGCCGACGGTATTGGGAACCGGCACACCGCCAGCGGAAAATAACTCATAGCCCTGGGCAATTTCCTGCTGTTGGGTTGTGGCAATGGCCACCGGCACAATCGATCCGGTACGACTCATCAGATAGTCCGTGGCCTGTTCCCCTGCGAGAACGACATTACTGACGCTGCCAATATTTGCTAAAGCACTGGTGGCATCCACCCGCTCAATCCGTTGCAATTGGGGATCGAGGGCAATGGTGAGGCCAAGATTGCGCGGGAAGACCCGAAGCCATTCCTCCACCCCTTGCCCCGGCTGGATGGGGGTGGGTGTGCCGACCAAAACAGCCTTGGCGGTGAGGCCAGAATGCGATCGCACCTCCAGCACCTGCTCCGTCCCCGTCACCCGAAACTGCGATCGCCCCTGGCTATGGCTCCAAATCCAGGGATTCATCCCCCCCAATTGCAATTGAATCTCATTGGTATTTTCGGCTACTGTGGCCACATAGCCCTCAATGCCCGTCGGTTGAGTGGGGTTAGTGTTGAAGAGGGGGCGATCGCCCGATACTTTCCCCTTGAGATAGGGTTCCTGAGCCGCAGCAGGCGTTAAAGTTTCGCTGAGATGTTCGAGGGTAAACCAGAGAGTTGGGGCGGGAGTATGAGCCCAAAGCCATTGGGTCAAACTATAGGTCAATAGCCCCGCCGTCATCCCCGACCAACGCCCTTCTAAGGCTCCATCTGACCCCAACAGTAGCCCCGGCCATTGCTGCCAATTGAGGGGAAGATTGGCATTGAATCCTACCCGTCCGAGGCCTTGGCGCAGTTGATCCATCACCGCCAACTCCGCTGGATTCGGGGCTGCGGCCGGAGCATCGGGGTGGGAGCGCGATCGCCAACTGCCTTGCAGTAATTGGCCAAAACTTTGATAGGCCGTATCCAATACAGCCAGAGTTTGGGTTGTGGGGAGCGATCGCAACAGCAACAACAGCGTTTCTTCTAAAATGCCATCCCCTTCAGTAGCTTCAGTGGCCTCAGCGGTTTCAGAATCCACCGCAACCAAGCGATTCATCAGGATCGGCTGATCCCCAGGGCGATGAACTTGAGCCCCATAGCCACTGAAATGGAACACCACCTGATCGCCAGTTTGAGCCTGTTTAATTAAATGCTCAGAAAAAGCCGCCTCAATATTGGCGCGGGTTCCTTGCTGATCCGTCAGCGTGAGAATATCCGCCGGGACAAACCCAAAGCGATGGATCAGGAGATCCCGTTGTAATTCCACATCCGTCACGCACCCTTCGAGGGCGGGATGATGGGGGTAATGATTAATCCCCACTAAGAGGGCCAACTTCCGAGAGCCCGCAGCGGTTAAACTGTCCTGATACTGTGTGGCGGAGGCTGCCCAACTGGGGGAAGGGGCGATCGCCCCGGTTCCGGTCGTCAGCAGGGCTAGCCCCACCCGTTGCAAAAAGGTGCGCCGATCCAATCCCATAACCCGTGCCGCTGATGAGTGCGTTGCTATCAGCCTAACAGGAAAGGGGGAGGATCTGACGGGGCGATCTGCGCCTATCCTCGGGAAACTGTTAATGGGGGATCTGCATCGCCCGGGCCAACTCCCGCGCTACCTCCGGCCGGGAAAATTCCGGCGGCGGCAATTCGCCACTACGCAACAGCGCCCGCACCTTCGTCCCGGACAAATGAACCCGTTCCTCCGGTGTACTGGGGCTGGTTTTCGTCGTCGCCATCTGCTGCGTCCGGGTGCAATAGAAAGCGTGCTCAAACTTCATTGGAATGATCCCCAATTCGCCCGCTTCAAATTCATCAAAAATATATTGGGCATCATAGGTTCCGTAATAGTCCCCCACCCCAGCATGATCCCGCCCAACAATGAAATGGGTACAACCATAGTTTTTGCGAATTAAGGCGTGGAAAATCGCCTCGCGGGGGCCCGCATAGCGCATCGCTGAGGGGTTAATCGCCAAAATTACCCGGTCTTGGGGGAAATAGTGATCCATCATGATTTCATAACAGCGCATCCGCACATCGGCGGGAATGTCATCGCTTTTTGTCGCCCCTACTAAGGGATGCAAAAATAAACCATCGACGGTTTCCAAGGCACATTTTTGAATGTATTCGTGGGCGCGGTGGATGGGGTTGCGGGTTTGGAAGCCGACGACGGTACGCCAACCCCGTTCTTGAAAGAGGGCGCGGGAGGCAACGGGATCAATTTGATAGTTGGGAAAGAGGGGATGGGGATCCCGTTCTAGGAGCCAGATCGGCCCGGCCAAGTTAATCGGCCCCTGGTCATAAATCACCTTCACGCCGGGATGCTGCTCATCATCGGTGCGATAGACGTTGATCGCCTCGTGGGTTTTGTTGTAGCGGTATTTTTGGCTCAGTTCCAGCACCCCCACAAACCGGCCGGTGGGGTCATCTAACCGTATCCAACCCCCTTCTTTGAGGGGTTCGGCCACCGCTTCACTGACGGAAAGCGTCACCGGCACAGCCCAGGGCAGGCTATTGGCTAACCGCATATCGGTGACAACGGTTTCATAGTCGGCTTGGTTCATAAACCCGGTTAAGGGGCTAAATCCCCCGATCGCAATCATCACCAAGTCAGAAAAAGCCCGCTCATCGAGTTGAATGCGGGGGAGGTGATCCCCTTGGGCCCGGAATTCGTTGCCCTCAGCGGCATTGGCAATCCGGTTGATTAAATGCCCGCCGTGGGCGGGGATTTGTGAGGGGGTGGTCATAGGTTGTTCTGTGGATTTCCGGCCTTTGATCCTAGCAAGTAGCGGTCTGATCTGGATAGTTTTTTACCGGGAGGATGAGGCGATCGCCCCCAACGCCTCTAAATCCACCGTTGCCAGTTTTTCCCGAATCTCCGCCTGCTCTGCTTCGGAAAAGAGGGTGAAAAATTTGGTCGCGTTGGCATTTTGAATCTGGGCTGTCACCGCCGGTTCACAGTTTTGATAGCGGTTTTGCATCAGCGGTTTGGCGGTGGTTTTGTAGTCTTCGAGCATTGTGGGTTCAAAAGGAATGGCCAGAAATGTGCAAAGTTCTTCCATGATTTGGCGGGGATTTTCCACCAAAGCCTCATAGCGCACGAGGTGATGATGGGGTTTATGTAAATGTTGGCGAGCGACCTCAACATCCCTTGTCCAGCGTTGGATACATTGCTCAATCGTGCCGTGGTCATGGCCCCATTTAGCGCGATCGCGCCGGGTCGCATCCCATAAAGAAGCCACCACATCCGCCCCATTGCGCACCAAATGAATCACCTTCACATCGGGAATATCCCGTTCAATCCAATCCAAAGCATGGAGATGTTCGGGGGTTTTTTCCAACCAAAGGGTATGGCCGGATTCGAGGGCGATCGCATCCAATTCCCGCACAAATTGCCGCACCTGCCAACGAATGGGCAGGGGGAGTTTAGACCAATGGTTGGCCCGTTGGGGCTGGCCCATATCAACGCAAAATTGGGTAATCCAGCCATGAAACCGCCGCGAAGAGAGTCCCCACTGTAACCGCCGAGGTTCATGGCTGGGGATGAGATGCTCAAAAAACTTCGATTCAGGGAAGGAAATGATTTGCGAGTGAGCAGCAATTAAACATTGCAAGAGCGTTGTGCCGGAACGACTGCAACCAACGAGAAAGATTCGATTTTGGATGGTGGGAGGGGCCATAAAGCGTTAGGGAGAGAAGATAACGGCTCAAAATTTCTGGATTAAGAACCAGGCTTTTGAGAATTTTAAGGGCTTGTGCCAGAAATTAAACTGGTTAATCGTGGAACACCGGAGGCATTAATACTTTCTGAGAAGAGCAATACAACAAGCTAAAAATCCCCTATTGAAACCTTAATTCCTACCAATATGCTGTTGGGAATTGAGAGGCCATGGGTTGTCATTACTGCTCCTATCTTCAAGTTGCCAAGTCATGTTTAACATATTAAAACCCTTTCAAGCTCAATCCCACGTTTACCGCCATCTTTATGCTTGGCAGGGGACGGCCATTGTGCAACGGGCGATCGCCCCCACCAAGCGAGGCCGGGTCAAATTCCAAGGAACCTATTGGTTTGCCCGCTGTTTAGATGGCCAGGTTTTCAATCCAGGAATGTCGGTGCAGGTGGTGGGACGGGAGGAATTAACCTTGCTGGTGATGGCCGCAGTGGCGTAGGGGCGAGGAGTGAGGAGTGAGGAGTGAGACCCATCTCTCCTCTCTTCTCTTTTCTCTCTCCTTTCCGTTTGTTATTTTTTTGTAAAGGTTTTGTAAGGTTTGGGTATTTTTGGGGATGCTGGAAAAACTGTTGATCCCCAATTTTGATGATTGAGCATATTGTGTTGTTTAAATGGCAGGATGGGACGAGTCCAGAGGCGATCGCCGCTGTGATGGCTGCCCTTCAGGCCATGGCAGGGCAGATCCCGGGTATTGTTTCCCTCTCCTGTGGGACAGATTTTTCGGGCCGTTCCCAGGGCTATAGTCATGGGTTGGTAGTACGCTTTGCTGATCGCGCCGGCCTCGAAGCCTATCAGCCCCATCCCGTCCATCAGGCGATCGTCGTTAACCAGATTAAACCCATCGTTGCTGATGTCCTCGCCATGGATTATGAGTTTGAGGCGGCCTGATGTTGCACGGATCGGGCTGATTTGATCACAAAAACCTGAGAAATCTTGACATTCAGTTACAATGAGAGAAAACTTGCCCACAGATGCTGTGGGCAAACTCGCTATCATTAAATTATGGCCCTGCCTGACCCCTCGGACTCTCGACTGATCCAAGCCATTCTCGATCCCCTCCTTGATGATTTCTTGTATTGGTTTGGGCGATCGCGCCTGTTGTTGGAAACCCACAATCTGTCTAATCTGAGTGCCCCGGAACAAGCCCGCTTACTCCAACGCATTCACGAAGCAGAAGCAGAAGTCCGCAGCGTGAAAGCCCTCTTAGCCGTGACGGGCGTGGGCATTGCCCCCAGCACCCTCGCCCCCTGGCATCAACTGGTTACGGAATGTTGGCAAATTGGCCACCAATGGCGCGTTTCCCAATCCCCCTAACCCTTTTCTCGGTTTGCAACCCACCCACCTGTTCGCCTAGAGGACGCAGCTCATGCCCCAATTACTTTATATTTTGGCCTTTACGATTATTGCTTTTTTTGCGGTTAGCACATTAATTCGCAGTTTAATCACACTCAACACCGACTCTCAGCGCCGCGCTCGTAACCCCCAAGGCCGGCCCACTCCAAACCGTCGCCCGGTGCGGGTTCCCCATCCGGAACTCTTGGATGATCAGGGTCAACCGATTAATGAGCCGTTATTGGTGGTGCGATCGATCAATGTGGATGATGCCCGTGAAAAGTTAGATGCCCTCTACAATGCTTCCCCTGGGGGTAAAGCGGAACAGCAGGACGAAGATTAAGGGCTAACTGCTCAAATTCAGATTAATGCCCTCATGCCCCATTTCTCTTTGAGATGGGGCTTTTATTTTTGAGCGATAAGTTAGGTTACTATCTGGCAATTCCTTGAATCACTCACATTTCGCAGGTTCAGCTTGTGAACGGTGCGTCAGACACAAATCAATCATCAAAATCATCACTGATCCTGTCTGACGCACCCTACAATCGATGCGTAGGGTGCGTCAGATCGATAACCCAGGATGCAAAAGAGTAGCTTAACGGCTGACGCACCATTTATTGAGCTAAAGCATTGATTTGAGTTTTTATCACTAACTCCTAGAAATTATCGATAACCGTAAAAAGTGCTTCATAATTCAGGGATAAATTCCCGTTTAAAAGCCTGGTTTCGATAACGCCGATACACATCGAAATCACTATCTAAAGTCGCAATAGCTGGAATATTCAGCCGTTCTGAAATAGCAATTAGAGACAAATCCGCAAAATCTCCGGGCAAATCTGCATATTGCTGATTTAGTTCAGCAATGCGGGAAAAATCTTCAGGCAGCAGTGGGATACATTCATAAAGTGTTGTCGCCATATCATGAAGAAACTCATTTTGGGTACGCCAATCTGGACTAAGTAGCCACATTACCTCAGTAGCACAGCCAACAGTAGTCACTAGGTTACTCGTACATCTTTCAAAGAAGACTCGCACCTGTTGATGATAGCGGTCTTTGGAACTGTAGTAAGCGACTAGAATTCCACTGTCTACAAGAATTATGGGATAGTAGGTCATGGCAAATCGTATTGAGGATGTTTCTTTTTCAAATAGTCAGCGATCGCCTTTTTTCGATTAGCCCGTTCGGACAAATCAGGCGACGCATCTTCTAACAGATGTTCAGGATGTCCCCCACGTCTTTCGACAATAGTTTTGCGGGGTTGTAAACTCAACCAGCGTTCTTGAACCAAGCGTTTAATCAATTCATCGCTAGTCGTTTTTTCCCAGGCTAAAATTTCCACTAAACGGGCTTCGGTTTCTGGGTCTAGTTGTATGTTCAGCATGAGTGTTTCTGATTAGTGATTGATTTCTAATTGTACTTAATTTACGCCAACTTATCCTATTGTAGCTAAATGCCGAGAAACCGGGTTTCTATGGATATCTCGGTTAGGATACGGAAACCTTGACAGAAACCCGGTTTCTTTGATTCCCCTTAACCTAAGACATTTCTAAAACTTTTTGGAGAGGAGGGGATAGTTCAATGGGCATAAAATAGGCGTTAGGATAGAGGTAATCTTCCCCAGATTCATCAGCACTACTATTTTGGTCATCTTGAGCGGTCAAAACTTCAACACCTCGCAGTTGCAACCCAAGTTTAATGGCTCGATGTACTGGCGCATCGAAATAGTAGGAAATTGCCATTTTTATCCCTGTTGTTGCCGTTTGTGCTGAAGTGCTTGTTTAAAGTCGGCGGTATGATGACCCACTCCCATTTTAATTAAATCGGCTTGCAGGGTATGGATTTTTTCCTGTTCTTGAATGATTTGAGCATCAATTTGGGTTTGATAGGTGTAGTAATAACTGAGGGCTGAATAGATGGCAGCGAGGGGGATTTCTGGGTGTTGAAAGTGCAGTTCTTCTGGACTCGACCCGTGGGCGTGTTTTTCTTGAATCAGTTGGGAAACTGAAAGGCGACTATTGGCAATTGTTGCCTGATTTTGACTATCAATTTCTAGGTATTGCCAGGTTACTGGATTATCTATGGTGAATGTCATGTTGAAGACGGGGTAAGGGTTGATCCGATTATAGCCAAGTTTTCAGAAACCGGGTTTCTGTGCTTTTGCCAAAATATTTGATTGTTTGAAAATTTATGATCAAGTCAGTTGCTTGAGTAAATCATCTAGCTGTTTCTGGACGTTACGCAGGGCAATCATCTGATTAGCATCACTTGTTTTTTGATCTTGATATTTTTGTTCCTCAGAACGCAACTGCATCTCTAGATAATCTAAACACTCGGATTCAAATTTTTTAGTTATTTCTTTGATCTGCAACTCTAATTGCCTTGAGATTTTTGCAAACTCGTTTTCAATTTTCCCCTGAGCTTCCCGCAACTCTCGCTCTTTTTTTTGTCGTTGAGCCATATCTAAGATCTCTAAACCAAAAGCTAAGATACCAATAAGCGGGCCTGCAAACTTTGCTGCTGTGCCAATATTTTTCGCAATACCCACCGCCTGCCAAGGCTTGAACTTAAAGCCTACAAATTTACCTATTCCTAAAACAGCTTGGTGTAATTCTCCACCTACAACTTTTGCACCTTCACCAAGCACTTTATTCAGACCCGGCACTTTTGCTAATGGCCCGGCTGCTTTGGCTGTAATATCTAAACCAATTTGTTTGGCCACTTTTTGAAAAAACTGAATCTGACCTGCTTCAATATTCCAACTTTTATCGTTTATTTCAGAGTGCTTTCCCGTTTCAAATTCTGCTTCTAGAGTAGAAATGAATTGATTAAACAAGTCACTATTGAAGATTTCTAAAACCTCATCTCTAAGCGTTTCAGTAACAGTATCAAATGCTTTCTGAACATCACGTTCACACTCAATCCATAACTTCTCAATCTCGTATTCAATCTCTTTTTGTCGTGTCTCTAGTTCTGATTGCTTGTTAAAATTGGGCAGATCGTTCGCAAAGTTACTACCTAGATTGCGAACTTGGGAATCAGCATTGAGTATGATTCCTTTGATTTTAAGGTTTAAGTCTTGTTTTTCGTAGCGGATACGTTTTTTGATTCTTCCTAGAGTCGTTAAAAAACGTTGATCTTGTACAGAGGGAGTGAAAAACCATTGCTCAACATCTTCTGTGTAACCTTTTACACGGCGAATAGGTGTGCTTAGTTGTGCCGTTTTACCTTGTTTTTTGACAAAATCATTGAGTGCTTTAATGAAACCCTCAAAACGGCTTAATTTGATTAAGCCTTGATGCCCCTTATCGACTCCCTTGCAATAATATTGAGCATCAAGAAAGCAAGTTGTGAATTCATCTAAACTGTGAGGATGCAGACCTTCCATCATACTGGCTTTATAGTTTGCGATTTTTTGATCATCGTCACCTCCTTCAGATGATAGTTTATTGAACACTAACATCATTTTATTGCCGTAGCGTTTTTCATAAGCCAGCTTCCGAAAATGCTTGATTAAGTAGCTATCAGGCAGTTGATGAGTTGTACAAAATACTAAAAGATCTGCCCGTTCAATCGCTTGATAAGTTACTTCGTCATGGTCTTGTCGCTCTGTACCAATACCGGGCGTGTCCATAATTTCAATGCCATTCCAACTGTAGGGCGTGGCTTTATCAGTAGTAATATCCTCTCCAATACAAATATTACGGTTGCCCGTGAGAGCAGAAATAATCGTGGACTTTCCTGCACTGTATTGGCCAATAAAAGCGACTCGCAACACAGGATTTTCGTGAATTGCATTTTTTTCTTCCGCTAACTTCTGCTGATATTCATCAGCTTCAGGGCGATCACTTTTATCTAAAATGATCTTAAAGTTGGTAAGTATTTGCTCGAAATTACCATATATCGAATCAAAGTTCATCATGATGTTAAGCTCCGTAAGTATTGTGTAGAAAATTTGAATTGGGTTCAAGATCCCCAGAAGGTTATATTTTCACCTAAAAATTGATTGCATTGATTAACATTTTCTGGAAATGGTAAAGTCATATCTTTGACTTGAATTACAAGATCTTGATTAGTATCATCAATACTCAAAATTTGATCTATTTGATACATTTTAAAACTCTCGGTTCTATTTTGACACCAGTGTAAGGCTCGAATTCCAAAAAATTTGAGTATATGATGATTTTTACTTTGCATTGTATTCTCTGTAATTTCTAGCGTTTGATATATATGATTTAATTCCTTGTTGATACCAGCAAAATGTTCAGAAACAGACTTTTTTATTTTTTTGTCGATCTTACTGACATTATTTTTATAAGAGTCAATCATTTTGTCTTGCTGACCTTCAAGTATTCCTCTCAATATATTCTCAATTTTCTTAACTGCTTTATCTCGTCGTTTCTCCTTTGAATCAAAAAATTTACCAATCATACTTAGAGCAGCACCAGCAATTAATCCCGCAGCCCAGCCGAATCCTGGAATAAGTATTGCAAGGTTAGCCAATGCTGCACCAAAATCAAACAACATTTTGAAGTCAAAGCCAGGATTTACACCAGAATAGCGAGATGAATTTCGGGATTGAGATTCAAACTGTAAATCTTGAGAAATTTCATCTAAAATATCTTGAATTTTTCGTTGATAATCCGATTGTATTTTCTCGCTTAAATTTTGTAGCTTTTGATCAAAATTCTGCTTTTGTTCAATAAAGCTTTTCCAGGATTCGCGCTGTCTTTCTTCATTTTTATCCCAATGTTGACGAGCAAAGTTCGGGACTTGATTGATGGCGGGCTGGAATATTCCCCTTACTTCAGTTTCAATGCGCTTTTCAATTTCACGACCAATTTTATCTAGGCGTTCTAAAAATTCTTGTTTCTTTTTTTCTAGTTGTTCTGCAATTTGCTGGCATATCTGAATTTCTGCATTGATGTGGCTGGCTTGATTTTGTAAAGATACAGCCGTTTCTCGCAACATTAAATGAGATGCAAGTAATGTTCCATATTTTTCAATTGCATCACTAACATAATCTAGAAAATATTGAATCTGACTCGCTTTGTATAGTTTTTCAGAAAATTCTGAATCTTCCTGCTGTCGTGACAATTGAGCCGCTAATAACATCACTGGAATAATTGTAATTGAATCATTTTGATAATGCTCTCTGGCATAACGAAAAATTCGTTCTTTGTGTCCTTCTATTTTTGCATCCGACATTAACTCATCCGGTTCTTCTAAGAAGAGTTCTAGAAGCAGATCATTATATAGATTATTTTGAATGTTTAATAAAATAATTAAGGGCTTTTTCTGGTTCTTAAGTTTTCCTAAGAAATCAAACTCAGATTCTTGAACACTATCATTTGTGACGATGTAGCAAATCAAGTCAGCTTCTTGAACTGCCTTTAATGCTTCAGCTTCATCCTCTTCACCTCCCACCGCAGCAATACCCGGCGTATCAATCAATCGAATACCATTCGCTAAATCGTAGCTTTTATTTTCACGAGTCGTGCGCTGCTGACCTGAGCCAATGCCATCATAGCCTGTATCTAATAGGGTGGCGAAGAGGGTGCTTTTGCCCGCTTTAGTTCGCCCCATCATGACAAGTGTAAAGTTACCAATAGATTTCTTCTTGGATCTGAGATTTGTTCGTAGTTCGTCTAAATCGATCGCCCTTGCATCCGTCAAACGTTGATAAATTTCCTTCAGACTCGATAGAGCCTCTCTCTGCGTTTTCCCTACCCGTTTAGAAAGAACCGCACTTTCAATCTGACCTAAACGCCCCTTAAGTGCAGTTTGCAGATCTTGTAACGCCGTTTCAACAGGCTTTAATTCTTTATCAACAATCCTGTAGTCTTCCTGAGCGATACTTTTTATCGACCGGATCGCATGGACGTAGCGGGAATCACTGAAAAAAGCACTCATAAAACGCAAGGACTACTGAGTCTAGAGTATTTTAGTTTTTGTGTACTACGTCCACTTTTGAACGAACTGTCTACTTATGGTGGAGAGTCACTGTACTATTCTATAAGTTGCCATTGCAATATAAAAATTAATTTTTGTTAACCATGCTCACCCTCTACGGCATTCCCCACTGCGGCACTTGCAAAAAAGCGATCGCCTGGCTCAATGACCACAACATCCCCCACAACTTCATCAACGTCAAAACCGACCCCCCCAACGCTGAATTAATTACAACTTGGGTGGAGCAACTGGGGAACAAACCCCTCCGCAACACCTCCGGTCAGTCCTACCGCGCCCTCGGCCCCGAACGGAACGACTGGAGCGACGCACAATGGATCGCCGCCTTTGCCGCCGATGCCATGCTCCTTAAACGCCCCATCTTCATCAAAGATGGGATCGCCATCCTCACCGGATTTCGCAAATCCGAAGCCGACCTCCTCAACCTCCTCACCTAAACCCCACTTCCTACTTCCCACTTCCTACTTCCCACTTCCTACTCCTCATCTTGGGTTAAGCTAAAAGATCGGAATCCCAAATTTATTGATTCAAGCGCATTATGGATGTTATCTCGATTGTCCAAACCGTTTGGGCAGCATCGGCTTTATTTTTGATCATTCTCGTCATTCTCCATAGCCCCAAAGGGGACGGTATTGGCGGCATTGGCGGCCAGGCCCAACTCTTCACCAGTGCGAAAACCGCAGAAACCACCCTCAACCGGATCACTTGGCTGTTGAGTGTGATCTTTATGAGCTTGAGTGTGATTCTCGCGGCGGGTTGGTTGGGAACCCCTGCAATTGAGGCGGCCCCCTCCGCTCCCCTGATTCAACCCGCCGCCCCCGCCGGAGAATCGATCCCCACGGATCTGCCGGGTACAACAGAACCTGCTCCGGCGGAATAGACCGATGGGGAGAACGTGGTTATGGGGGGGGGCGATCGCCCTTCTCCTATGGCTCATCCCTGGCCCCGTCATCGGGGCCAGCCTTCCTGCTCTGCATCCCCATCCCCTGCCCTCTCAATTTCAAACCTTCGCCACCGGGGATGATTACTTTGCCGCCCTTGAATCAACCCCTCTAGGGGCGTTGGTGTGGTCGGATTTTCCGATTACCGTAGCGTTGGATCTCGCCGGGGAAGACCCCGCAAAAGCTCAGGTTTGGTTAGCGGCGGTGCGTCAAGGTTTAGAGGATTGGCAGACTTACCTCCCTTTGGTGGAAACGGCGGATCGAGAAACCGCTGATATCGTTGTGGTGCGATCGCGCCCCCCCCGTGAAATCACCATCGATCGCGCCGCCGGCCGCCTTAACATTCCCCCCGCTCAACACGGCCAAGCCCGCTATCAGGTCTACCTCACCCCAACGGAGCCGCCCCGCCTCGCCCATCGCTTCACCGTCTACGTCAGCCCCCACCAGGGGCCGAAACAAACCGCAGGAACGGCTCGCCATGAATTGGGCCATGCTTTGGGGATTTGGGGCCATAGTCCCGATCCCCAAGATGCCCTCTACGAAACCCAAGTCAGCGATCCCCCCCCCATTTCCCAACGGGATCTCAACACGTTAAAACGGGTTTACCAACAGCCCACCCGCCTCGGTTGGCCCCTCACCCCTCGGCAGTAATGCCCCAAATTCAAACCCTACCCCCGGATGTTATTCAGATTATTGCCGCTGGCGAAGTGATTGATTCTTTGGCGGCGGTGGTGCGGGAATTGGCGGAAAATGCCCTGGATGCGGGGGCGAAACGGGTGGCGATCGCCCTTTCCCCCACGGCTTGGCGGGTAGAAGTCGCCGACGATGGCCAAGGCATGGATCGGGAAAATCTTCGCTATTGCGCCCAACCCCACAGCACGAGCAAGATCCACACCGCTGCGGATCTCTGGAAGATCACCAGCTTGGGGTTTCGGGGGGAAGCCCTCCACAGTATTGCCCAACTGGCAAACTTAACGATCCGCAGTCGCCCCCAAGGATTAGGGGGGGGTTGGCAAGCCACCTATAGCCATCAAGGGAAAGTGCAAAACTTGGAACCCGTGGCCCTGGCCCCCGGTACGGTGATCACCGTCGGGGATCTCTTTGGCAATATCCCCGTGCGGCGGCAGGGGTTGCCCCCCGTTGCCCAACAGTTAAAGGAAATTCAAACGCTGATCCATCACCTCGCCCTCTGTCATCCGGCGATCCATTGGACTGTCACCGTTGAGGAAAATCCTTGGTTGAATTTTCTTCCGAGGGCAACGGTGCAAGGGGTGATCCCGCAACTGTTGCGGCGGGTGCAGGAGCAGGATCTCGCCTATTGGTCAGGGGATGAGGCCATTGAATTGTTGCTGGGGTTGCCCGATCGCTGCCATCGTCGCCGCTGTGATTGGCTCAAGGTGGCCATCAATGGCCGGGTGGTGCGATCGCCCGCCCTGGAGCAAACCCTGTTAGCCAGCCTCAGCCGCACCCTCCCCCGCGATCGCTATCCCCTCGCCTTTCTTCACCTCCACCTCCCCCCCGAACAAATCGATTGGAACCGCCACCCCGCTAAAAGTGAGGTTTATTTACACCATTTGGATCAGTGGCGCGATCGCGTTGCCCAAGGGGTCGATCAAGCCCTCCGCCTTAGCCCCGTGGAACTGCAAACCACCGCCAGCAATGAACGGATTGGCACATTGCTCAAAACAGCAGAAGCTCAAGGAGCCTATACCCTCGATCGCCGGATTAATCCCTTAACGGCCCAACCCTTGGGGCCGCTCAATTTGCGCGTCGTGGCTCAGGTCAATCAAACCTATATTGTCGCGGAGCATGACCATGGCCTCTGGTTAATTGAGCAGCATATTGCCCATGAGCGGGTGTTGTTTGAGCAGTTGCAAACCGCGTGGGAATTGGTGGATCTCGATCCGCCGATCCTGTTGCCGGGATTGGGCGATCGCGCCATTGCCCAATTGCAACGGTTAGGGATTACCGTCGATGCCTTTGGGGAAAATTTGTGGGCGGTACGGCAAATTCCCGCGCCTTTAGCAGGGGGCGATGGGTGCGCTATCGCGAATCGCACCGATGCCCTACTGGAATTGAGCCGAGGGGGAGATTTAGAAACCGCCCAAGTCGCGACGGCCTGCCGCAGTGCGATCCGCAACGGCACAGCCCTCACATTGCCAGAAATGCAAACCTTAGTGGATCAATGGCAACAAACCCGCAACCCCCGCACCTGTCCCCATGGCCGCCCCATTTATCTGCCCCTAGAAGAGGCCAATCTCGCCCGCTTTTTCCGTCGCCATTGGGTAATCGGCAAAAGCCATGGGCTGTAAGTAGGAAGTGGGAAGTGGGAAGTGGGAAGGGAATTTTTTCTTCCTACTCCCTACTCCCCACTCCCTACTTCTTCATGATTAACAAATTCCCTAGCGGGAAGATCCCCCAAGGCCGTAGACTAAAAAGATTGTCAATCCAACCCTACCTGTTAAGCTGTGCGCAAAATTTTGATCGCGGGAAACTGGAAAATGTATAAAACTCAGGCAGAAGCGAAAGCGTTTCTCCAGAGCTTTTTACCCCACGTAGAAAACACCGATCCGGCACGGGGGATTATTCTCTGCTCACCCTTTACGGCTCTTGATCCCATGTCCCAAAATCTCCACGGGAGCCGGGTGCGGTTAGGGGCGCAAAATATCCATTGGGAAGAAGTGGGGGCCTATACCGGCGAAGTGTCCGGGGTGATGCTCAAGGAAATTGGTGTAAGTTATGTGATCGTTGGCCATAGTGAGCGGCGACAGTATTTTGGCGAAACCGATGAGACGGTAAATTTGCGGCTGAAGGCAGCCCAACAGTATGCAATTACGCCGATTCTTTGTGTGGGGGAAACGAAAGCCCAACGGGATGCGGGGGAAACGGAAGCGGTGATCCTCGCTCAACTGAAAGCGGATTTAGTGGGCGTGGATCAAAGCAATTTGGTGATTGCCTATGAGCCGATTTGGGCGATCGGCACGGGGGACACCTGCGAATCAGCGGAGGCCAATCGGGTGATTGGTTTAATTCGCGCTCAGTTAGAAAACCCCGATGTGCCGATTCAGTACGGCGGCTCGGTGAAGCCCAGCAATGTGGATGAAATTATGGCCCAGCCAGAAATTGATGGGGCATTGGTGGGGGGTGCGAGTTTGGAGCCTGGGGATTTTGCCCGGATTGTTAACTACGCATAAAAGATCCCCCCGGCTACGCCGACCCCCTTAATAAGGGGGGTTCAATTCAAAACCCCCCTTATTAAGGGGGGGCAGGGGGGGATCGTGGTCAATACTATTCACGATTCATCATGACTGATACACGCGGATTAACGCCGTTGGTGATGGGCGATCGCCTTTTTCATTGGGGCGATCGCACCTATATCATGGGCATCCTCAATGTCACCCCCGATAGCTTCAGTGATGGGGGCCAATTTAATGCCCCAGAGCGAGCCATGGCTCAAGTGGCGCAAATGGTGGCCGCTGGTGTGGATATTATCGATGTGGGGGGGCAATCGACCCGGCCCGGTGCAGTGGAAATTAGCCTAACCGAAGAGCTAGACCGCACGATCCCGATCATTGAACAGATCCGCGCCCAATCTCCCACCCCCATCTCCATCGACACCACCCGCGCCGCTGTTGCTGAGGCCGCCGTAGCAGCGGGGGCAAATTTGGTTAACGATATTTCGGGCGGCACATTTGATCCGGAAATGTTCCCCACCGTGGCCCGCCTCGGCGTTCCCTATGTACTCATGCACATCCGAGGCACACCGGCTACGATGCAAACCCTGACGGATTATCAGGATTTAATCGGGGAAATCAGCGCCTTTTTCCAAACCCAAATCGATTTAGCGGTACAGGCGGGCGTAGCGCGATCGCACCTCATCCTTGACCCCGGCATTGGTTTCGCCAAAACCGCCCCCCAAAATATTCAACTCCTCCACCGCCTGAGGGAATTCGATTCCCTCCATTGCCCCCTCCTGATCGGCCCCTCCCGCAAAAGCTTCATCGGCCAGATTCTTAACCAACCCGATCCCCAATTGCGGATTTGGGGGACAGCGGGGGCAGCGGTGGGGGCGATCGCCACCCGTTGCGATGTTTTGCGCGTCCATGATGTGGGGCCAATGGTGGAGGTGTGCCGCGTTGCTGATCAAATCCTGCGATCAACGCCACAAACTCCGTAATAATGGTATTGACCTCGCGCCCTTTTTTTCCCGTGGGGAATAATGATCATGACTGAGCTACAATCTTCTCTCTGGGCAATTGAAAAACACGATTTTCTTGAACTCCACTACCGCGCTACAAAACAACTGTTTGCCGATCAAAGTCCGTTCCAACGAGTGGAGGTCTTTGATACCGAAAAATATGGCAAAATCCTCCTCAATGATGGCTATGTCATGCTCACCGAGGCGGATGAATTTATCTACCACGATATGCTCGTTCATGTGCCGTTATTTGTCCATCCTCAGCCCCGCCGGGTTTTGATTATTGGTGGTGGCGATGGGGGGACAGCGCGGGAAGTTTTGCGCCATCCTGGTGTAGAGCGTTGTGTGATGGTGGAAATTGATCAAATGGTGGTGGATGCCTGTCGGGAACATATTCCCCAAACAGCCAAAATGCTCGATGATCCCCGCCTCGATCTCCAAATTGCCGATGGCGTGGAATATGTTGCCCAAACAGAGGAAACCTTTGATGTGGTGTTGGTGGATTCTACGGATCCCATCGGGCCAGCAACGCCTTTATTCGGGGTTGATTTTTATCGCAATGTGCATCGGGTTTTAAACGCCGATGGGATGGTTGTTTCCCAAGGAGAATCGCCCTTTTATTTTGCGGAAATGCAGAATAAATTGCTGATGGTTTTGCAGGAATGTTTCCCGATTGTGCGGTTGTATAATTACTCAAACTTGGGTTATCCAGGGGGGCTATGGTCGTTCACCTTTGCAGCAAAATCCCTCGATCCGATCGCCGATTTTGATCCCCAACGGGTGACGGATTCAGGGCTAGAGTTTGAATATTATAATGCGGCCATCCATCAGGCGGCTTTTGCCTTGCCCTCCTTTTTAGCGCGACGAGTAGCGGCATTGCAGGGATGAGCTTTTAAACCCCCTTATCAAGGGGGTCGGCGTAGCCGGGGGGATCATGCCGACTTGGGCGGAGCGAGATCCCCCCCTGCCCCCCCTTAAAAAAGGGGGGGTTCAACAGTACACACTTTTAAAAGGGGGGATTCGCTACAGTAGAGTTTGGGAATCAAAGGAAGCAGGATATGGGTCAGTTAGAACAGTTGCGATCGCTCTTTGCCGATATGGGTCAGGCCCTCATTGCCTATTCCGGGGGGATTGATAGCACCCTTGTGGCCAAGGTGGCCTACGATGTGTTGGGCGATCGCGCCCTGGCCATTACCGCCGTTTCCCCCTCCCTCCTGCCGGAGGATTTGGAAGAGGCCAAGATCCAAGCGGCCATAATCGGGATTCGCCATGAATGCGTGATCACCCATGAGTTAAACAACCCCAACTACAGTAGCAACCCCGTCAACCGCTGCTATTTCTGCAAAAGCGAACTCCACGACACCCTCAAACCCCTAGCCCTAGAGCGGGGTTATCCCTACGTTGTCGATGGGGTGAATGGGGATGATTTACAGGATTATCGCCCTGGGATTCAGGCCGCCAAAGAACGGGGAGCGCGATCGCCCCTCGCAGAACTGGGCATCACCAAAGCCCAAGTCCGCCAACTGAGCCGCGATCTCGGTCTGCCCTGGTGGGATAAACCCGCCCAACCCTGTTTAAGTTCCCGCTTTCCCTACGGGGAAGAGATCACCGTGGCGAAATTGCAGCGGGTGGGCCGAGCAGAGGTGCATTTACGTCGTTTGGGGTGGCAAAATATCCGCGTCCGTTCAGCGGGGGATACGGCCCGCATTGAATTGCCGCCAGAGCAGATTAAAGATTTTGTGGCTCAAACCGATTTACCGGCTTTAGTAGCAGCCTTTGAAAACCTCGGTTTCCTCTACGTCACCCTTGATCTTGAAGGCTACCACAGTGGCAAATTAAACCGCGTCCTCAACCAAACTGAATCCTCTCCACCCTTACCGGTGGGCGTTTCCCGCTAGCCTATGGGTGTAGGGGCGAAAAATTTTTCGCCCCTACCAAGGGCTGCCAATCAAACTAAAAGCACTCCAATAGAAGGGATGGGAAAAATCTTCATTGGGAATAACATCCACGGCTGTTCCACCGGGATACTCGCCATGGAGTAAGGCTAACTGAGCGCGGCGCACTGCTTCGGCTTTGATCGTGACTTCAGGTTGGGCTAGTTGATAATACAACTCATTCATCAGCACCGCTGTCCCCGTATCGGAGACTTGCCACAAACTCGCTAAAACCGACTTCACCCCCGCCTGTACCGCTGCCCCCGCAAAGCCTAATTCTGCCTCTTGATTGCCCACCGCCGTTGTACAGGCGCTCAGGATCAAAAGTTCTAAGGGTGGCTCGGTGTAGAGACGCAATTCTCGCAGACTATTGAGGGCGATCGCCTCCTCTCCCCACAGTTGGATATAGGCTTGATCCGCAAAATTGGGGTCAAAGAGGGCATGGGTGGCGAGGTGGAGAATTTGAAATTGGCGTTCCCGGCTTTGGGCCTTAAGATTGCGCCAGGTAAATTGCTCGTTGAGGTAAATTTCTCCCCGCCGTTGTTGGGTAATTTTTGCCAATTCGTTAGGAACAGCGGGGAGCGGGCTGAGGTTGCGGGCGGTGAATTCCGAGGCCCCCATGGCCAGAACGGGAGTATTGGCGGTAATCGGTTGGTAGTTGAAGTTAGTCAGGGAAAGGCTGGGCATTTGCCCCAGGCTAAACCGTTCGACGAGGAAGCCGTTACCATCATGGAGGGCGGCCAGGGGGAGCGATCGCAGCCCCTCATCCCCAATCAGCACCAAATTATCAATTTCCCGCTCGGTCAGCACTGCCTCAAAGGGAGCAATCAACTGCCGATAAAGCTCTTGGGCGGGGTTTAAATAGGCCTGACTCCGCAGATTACTCACCCCCCGCCGGAATCGCCCCACCAGACTTGCAATCTGATCACGGGTAATCGCCAAGGTTTCCACGATGGGGGAGCCATGGGCGGTGAGGAGTAATAATTGGAGGCGATCGCTCCCTTGGGGTTCTAGGGAGAAAGCGGCATCGGTGGGGGTGGCTTGGAGGGGGTCAAATTGCTGCACGCCCTGGCTTAAATTTGCCTCCAATCGCTCCACCGTCGGGGCGGCCACCACCCCCGCCGGGACAAAACCGGCGTAGATGATTGCCGGTTTCACCCCTGTGGCTCTGGCAATGCGCTGTAAAATGCCTTGGGCAAAGTTTTCACTCAAAAAATTACTTTGTTCTGTCCCTTCTAGAGAGGAGATTGTTTCTTGACAATAGGGCGGGCAAATCGAGCTATCTGCGGTAATAATGCGAATATTACCCAAGGTATGGCTGCGATAAAAACTTTCACCGACGTTAATCGTAAAATCCCCATTCGTGATCGCGGCGGCTGTACCATTGCGATCGCGCTGATTAATATTCGCATCTCCCACAATAAACGGCACATTACCATTGCCCCCATGGGCGATCGTAATGTCACCGCCCCCTGTGGCCCCAGCCGCAGAAATACTGGCTAAAACGCCATTGCGGGCGGTAAAAGAGCCGATAGCTTGAAAGAATCGTTGGCTGGTGACAGTGATATTGCCCCCCCGTCCGGTCTGACTTTGGGAGTTCAGGCTAGATACGGCAATATTGTTGGGAGCAGAAAGGGCAATGGCTCCACCATTACCCAGGCTCACAGTGCTACTATCAATTGACCCACCAAAAAAAATGCCATAACCATTAGCAGTTTCTCCGCCTTGATGACTGATATTAATATTTCCCCCACCCGAAAATAAGGGACTATTCAAACTGATCACGCCACCAATTCCTTGACTATCACCGATTAGATCAATAGTGCCACCAAAGGAAGAAATAGTATTGCCTGTGATGGCAATTCCTGCTCCCCCCACTCCATTCCCAACAATACGAATATTTCCCCCTGAGGAATTGATCAATCCAAAATTAATATCTACACCAGCATCATCAACGATAAAAATGAGTTCTCCCGAATCATCCAATCTTGTCCTAAAGTTGGGATTACGACTAACTCCATTGAGGGTAATATTTCCCCCTTGTGAATTCAGATTAGATTGAATTAGAATGCCGCTACCATTGACACTTGAACCGGTGATATTAATCGCTCCCCCGCCGGTAGATACACTGCCATTGAAAAATCCTGGCCCGATGGATACCGCTGATTCTGTCCCTAGGGTGCTGCCGCTAATGGTCAATGAACCGCCATTGGTGAAGATGTCTGCATTAATCACCACCCGCCCCTCACCATTATTATCTCGATCTGCGCTGAAGGTTAGATTTAAAGAGGATAGAGTTGATGAAATACTGTTATTAATAAAAATGGAATTATGGGCTTCTAAACTTAAGAAACCTGTTGAAGTGTTAGAATAGGTTAGAGAGTCAGCTAAGGTAATATTCCCCTCTTGGCTATTGGTTCCCCCCGTTCCCGTCACCACTCGCACCGTAGCACCGCTTGCCAGGGCAGTGGTCAGATCGGCCACACTTAAAAAAGCCCCATCATTGGTGGAAGTGAAAGGATTAGCTGTCATGTTGGAGCTAACACTGACATGAATCGTGATGTTATTGGGATCAATGAGCCAAGTTCCCGCTTGACCTTGGGGGGCTGCTACATCGGGACTGCCTTGAATTTCGAGATTTCTTAATCCACTGGTTTCAATAAAACCGCCATTACCGCCAAAATCCCCACCCCTCGCGCTGAGGTTGCCGAAAATTCGCGCCGTATCACTGGCAAACAAAATCACCCGACCGCCATCACCATGGCCCACCCCATTGGCAGTAATTTCACTCTGCTCATCGATAAATAAATGGCTGGCATTGGGAACCGGCCCCCGGCCCTGTTGTTCCCCACCGATTAAAATTGTGCCGCCACCTTGGCCATTAGCGGCAATCTCTGCATCCACTAACGCGATCTGACTGCCAAAAATGCCAATATTTCCCCCCGTTCCGGCCCCACTGGTCTCGATTTGGCCAGTAATTACGGTCGTTCCTCCTTGGGTCGGGATCTGTAAATCGGAGCCGGATAGTTGCAATTCCCCCGTGGGCGTGACGGTGAAGCCGGGATCGATGCCTTTGCCCGTGAGCATTTGAGGGAGATCCTGAATCCTGAGAGGACTATTCCCCGCGATTTGATCCGGTTCCAATTCCAAACTCAACAAATGCCCCGGTTGGGATAACCGTACCCGTTGACTGCCTTCAACAGCACTGATCACCACCGTTCCCCCTGGAGCCGTGAGGCTGCCGGTATTGATCACCTGGCCCCCGATCAAGCTCAGGCTTTCCCCCGGATTCACCGCCAAATCCCCCTGATTGAGAATTAACCCCCCTTGATCGAGAAAGGAGACTAAAAAGGGCGCACCGCTCAAGGTGGCGTAATCGTTCGCCCCCGTTGCATTGAACCAACCACCAGGAAAACCAAGGCGATCGCCCGTCGTTGCCGTAAACGACCCCGGCACATCCAACCGCGCCCCCGGCCCAAACAGGATCCCCGCTGGATTGATCAGGTACAAATCCGCCGCACTGCCCGTAACTTGAATCAACCCATTAATCACCGAGGCATCCCCCCCCGTCACCCGCCCTAAAACATTGGCAATATCCGGCTGGGTTAAAAACTGGGCAATTTCCCCCGCGTTCAGGCCAAATTGCTGGAAACTATGGAACAAATTTGCCCCGGCCTGGGTTCCCCCTTGAATCTCATAGGTTTGGCCTTGGAATTGAACAATTGTCCCCGTGCCATCGTTGGCGGTGGTGATCGATTGAGCAAGGGCGGGGAGGGTAAGGCTTCCCCAAGCGAGGAAAGTGACAGCAAAATAAGGACGCAGCATCAGCCAACAGGGGATAGACAACAGGCTTCGCCTCAGGTCTAACACGATTTTTCACGCCGATCGCAATATTTGAAAATCTTAATTAAATTTGCCCACTGTTTTGCGCTCAAGCCCGCTTTGATAACACCCGCTGTAACCGTTCTAATTCGGGGGGATAGGGGGCGATCGCCTCCAATCTTTCCCCCGTTACGGGATGATCCAACCGCAAACAATAGGCATGGAGGGCTTGGCCCGTGAGATTCACACCGAGCGATCGCCCCGGCCCATAGAGGGGATCCCCCACGAGGGCATGGCCAATATGGGCTAAATGGACGCGGATTTGATGGGTGCGGCCCGTGGTGAGGTGAAATTCCATCAGCGTATAATTGCCCAATCGGTCTAAAACCTGCCAATGGGTGACAGCTTCCCGACCATCCTCACAAATTGCCATCTTCTTCAACCCCGCCGGATGATGGCCAATAGGAGCATCCACCGTTCCCTGCTGATCACGGGGCGCACCGTAGACAATGCCGTGATAGATGCGTTGGGCGGTTTTGGCTTTAATTTGAGCTTGCAGATGGTGTAAAGCCTGCTCGGTTTTCGCCACCACCATCACACCGCTGGTGTCTTTATCCAAACGGTGAACAATGCCGGGCCGCTCTTCCCCCCCAATCCCCGCTAAATCCTGGCAATGGTGCAACAGGGCATGGACGAGCGTCCCCTGACTATGGCCAGGGGCAGGATGCACCACCATCCCGGCGGCTTTGTTAATGATGATTAATGAACTATCTTCGTAAAGAATATCCAGGGGGATGGCTTCTGGTTCCAGGTTGGGTCCAGTGAGGGGGGGAATGGTGAGGGTGAGGGAGTCCCCCGGTTGCAGACCTGTTTTTTTCTCAGTACAGGGGGAGCCGTTGCGTTGTACTTGCCCCTGTTCGATCAGTTTTTGGAGACGGGAGCGGGAAAGGTCAGGAATTTGCGCCGCCAACCAGCGATCGAGGCGGGGGGCTGTTTCCGAAACCGTGAGGGTGATCCCCCCCTGCCCCCCCTTAACAAGGGGGGGGTTCTGCATTTCAGCCCCCTTGTTAAGGGGGCCGGCGTAGCCGGGGGGATCTGAGGGGTTAGAGGATGGGTCGGGGGGCATCAGTGGGGCTGCTTTCCATTTTGGCCTTGGCCTTATTGGCACTGCGGCGGAGGGCTTGGAGACGGGTTTCAAATTTTTTGCGTTGGCGACGGTTGGGGGTTTGTTCAATTAAAGTTTTTAAGGCACTGCCGAGACTTTTATAGGCGTTGGGCATACTGTAGCCGAAACGGGTAGCGAGGGCGATCGCCCGTTGATCCGCTTCCAAGGCTTCCGCTAATCGCTTATCGCCATTATTTTTCTGCCAGAGCCGAAACCCCGACACCCCACAGAGGGCGAGGGCTAACACCAATAACAGGCCATCCTGTACCCACAATTCCCCCACGGCTCCCCCCAAACCAATGGCCAACGCTGCCATTTCCCAGCCCTCTTTGGGAATCGTGTCGTTTTGAATCCGGCCCACCTCATGCCAAAACAGGAGATTGCGCTGATCAATGGCGAGGTTATCCCATTTAGCCAGATCAATTTGAATCTCGATTTCATCCCGGCCCAGTTCTTCGCAGCGAACTAAGGGGGGATTGACTTCAGTAGAAGCTTCCACCATCACCCAACTTTGCAATTCTGGGGGGAGGAGGGTTTTTAAACGCCGAAGCTCACTCATTTCGGCGCGGGCAGAAGTGGCGGCATAGGAGGTCATAGCGGTTTTAGGCAGATCTCTAAGGTTGGGTTATTGTCCCATAGTATCGTTTCTTGACGGGAGCGATGGCCGGTTAACCGATAATCACCCGCTCCATCTGTTCGAGGGCGCGATCAAAATCATCATTAACAATTTGCACATCGAATTCATCGCGGGCGGCGATTTCCGCCTGGGCATGGTCTAAGCGGCGACGAATGGCGGGATCGGCATCCGTGCCGCGATCGCGCAATCGGCGTTCCAATTCATCTAAGGAAGGGGGCAAAATAAACACCCGCAACGCCGCTGGGAACGTCTCCCGAATCGCCCGCGCCCCCACCAGTTCAATTTCCAAAATCACCGTTTTCCCCTGGGCAATTTCCGCCTCCACCGCTGGCCGGGGCGTACCGTAGAGATTCCCCGCATATTCCGCCCATTCTAGGAGTTGATCCGTGGCGATTAACGTTTCAAATTCGGGACGGTCTAAAAAATAATATTCTTTGCCGTGGGTTTCGCCGGGACGGGGGGCGCGGGTGGTGGCGGAAACCGATAGGTGCAATGGGGGATGTTTGGCGAGTAAGGCTTTAACGAGGGTTCCCTTGCCCACACCACTCGGCCCCGTTAACACCACCAACCGACCAAGGGGCGTGGGGAGGGTGGGGGATTGGGGGGCGAGGGTTTCAGAGCAATTCATGGGTCTTGAGGGCAGTTAGGGGGGAGAGGTGGGCAAATCTTTTGGGTGGAGATAGCGATGGGCGACGGTTTCCGGGTGGATGGCCGAAAGCACAACATGGTTAGAATCGGTGATGATCACAGCGCGGGTGCGGCGGCCATAGGTGGCATCGATGAGCTGGCCGCGATCGCGGGCTTCTGTAATGATACGCTTAATAGGGGCAGATTCGGGGCTAACAATGGCGATAATCCGCCCACTGGCGACGATATTACCAAAGCCGATATTAATTAAAGGGCTATCCATAGAGGGAATCTGGTTGTCGTGTTGATGGGCGTGGGGAGGGCGAAAAGTTTTTGTGCCTCCGGCAGGCTTACGCCAACGCCCCTACATTTCAGCCTAGAATTTGAGCAGAACGATGCAAGCTTTTGACTATACAACACTGGTGGCGGTTTGCCACGAATTAAACAGGGATTGGGTTCCGGCGAAGTTAGAGCAGGTTTATCAGCGCGATCGCCATACCCTTTGTTTTGCCCTCCGTACCCTCCAAGGCCGGGGCTGGCTCACCCTCTGCTGGCATCCAGAGCGGGCGCGGCTCTGTATCGGTGCGCCCCCACCCCGTCACCCTGATACCTTCACCCTCAGTGATCAATTGCGCCATCAACTCAATGGTTTAGCATTAGTGGCGATCGCCCCCCTTCAACCCTGGGAGCGGGTGGTGGATTTGCAATTTTCCCAACGACCGGGGGAGCCGGCCCTGTGGCATCTCTATGGGGAAATTATGGGGAAATATAGCAATGTGGTGCTCACCGATGGGGATCAGCAGATTATCACCACCGCCCATCAGGTCAATGCCCAGCAATCCCGCGTCCGCACGGTGCAAACGGGGCAACCCTACGAACCGCCGCCGCCCTTGCTCGGAGCTATTCCCCAACGAGACGAACCTCAAAGCCGTTGGCAGGAACGGGTCAGCCTCATCCCCGGCCCCCTCCATAAGCAACTCCTGAAAACCTATCGCGGTGTTAGCCCGATGGTGAGCCGTCATCTGGTGGCCATGGCCGGCCTCGATCCCCAACAATCCACCCACAGCCTCACGCCTACCGAATGGGATCAGTTATGGCAAGAATGGCAGCGGTGGATTGAGATCCTCAATAGTGGCAACTTCACCCCCACCCGTTTGCCCGATGGTTATCGCGTCTTACCCGGTACAGGGGGCGAGGCGATGGCGTTGCAGATTTTGCTCGATGAATATTACAGCCAACAGGGAGAACAGCAAGCCTTTCAACAACTCCACCACCAATTGAGCCAAACGGTAAAAACCCGCTTGGAGAAATTGCGGCAAAAAGCGACGACATTTCGCGATCGCCTCACCCAATCCGCCGATGCTCAGGTTTACCGCGATCGCGCCGATCTACTCATGACCCATCTCCACCGCTGGCAACCGGGAACGAAAAAAATCAGCGTCCCCGACCTCACCACGGGCAAATCTGTCAACATCCGCCTTAATCCCGAAAAAACCGGCTTGCAAAATGCCCAAGCCCTCTATAAACAGCACCAAAAACTAAAACGGGCGCAGAGTGCTGTAGTTCCCCTCTTGGCGGAAGTGGAGGGGGAAATTGCCTATTTAGAAAATATTGAAACGGCCTTAGCGGGCGATCGCTATCTCGGCCCCGATGATCTCCTGGCCTTGGAGGAAATTCGCAGCGAATTAATCACAGAAGGCTATTTAACCGCCGGGAAAGACCGCCCCGCCCCCGCTACGGAATCCCAACCCCGCCGCTACCCTTCCCCCTCTGGGTTTGAGGTGTGGGTGGGGCGCAACAATCGCCAAAATGATCGGCTCACCTTCCGCACCGCTGGGGAATACGATCTGTGGTTCCATGCTCAGGAAATTGCCGGGAGTCATGTGCTGTTGCGGTTGCCGCCGGGAGCCGTTGCCGATGGGGAAGATTTGCAATTTGCGGCCAATTTAGCGGCCTACTACAGCCGGGGTCGTCATAGTGATCAAGTTCCTGTCGTCTACACCCGGCCCAAATTCGTTTATAAACCCAAGGGGGCTAAACCCGGTGTGGCCATTTATAAACGGGAGCAGGTGTTATGGGGGCGATCGCACCAAGCCGCCGTCTTCCTTGCGTAGGAGTGGGAAGTGGGAAGTGGGAAGTGGGAAGTGGGAAGTGGGAAGTGGGAAGTGGGAAGTGGGAAGTGGGAAGTGGGAAGTGGGAAGTGGGAAGTGGGAAGTGGGAAGTGGGAAGTGGGAAGTGGGAAGTGAGATGGTGCGTCAGCGCCGATGCTGTTGTTGTGAGCCATGGGTTTATTGCTCTGACGCACCCTACGCTTGAATCGTAGAATCGTAGGGTGCGTCAGACTGGATCAATTAACCTATTGACCGTGGGTTTTTGTCTGACGCACCATTCAGGCTCTATCCTCTCTTCTCTATCCTCTTTCCTCCTTAAAAATCCCCAACCTGGGAGCGAAATTTAGGGTGAGGGCAAAACCGGATCACCAAATTTTTTTTGGAAAGGTTTGTCAATCCTGCTACACTTATCCTGTAAAGAAATATTACAAGCACCGCCCCCGACGCGACCTGCTTGGATTTTCTCGACAAAACGACAGACGAAGAGTTTATTTAGCCTACAGCCCGCCTGTAGGCTGTTTTGTTTCAACTTTGTTTCAACCCGCGACAGGGGCTAAATGGGAGGCGATCGCCCGCCCCAACACCTGCCCCAACACCATCACCACCCAATCCACATCCGCCGCCGTCGTTTCCCGCCCCAAGGAAAAGCGGATCCCCGTTTGGGCCTGCCTTGGCCCATAGCCCATGGCGGTTAAAACAGGACTGGGAGCCGCCTGGCCACTGTGGCAGGCAGAACCGGCACTAATGGCAATCCCTGCTAAATTCATCTGCCGCACCAATTCCCGCCCGGTGAGGGTGGGGGGAACATCCCGCAACACAAAACTGAGGTGATGGGGGAGGCGGTGGTTAAAGTTGCCCGTGGGGAGGAGGTGGGGATTGTGGCGTAATTGAGAGAGCAGGCGATCGCGCAATTCCCCTAACCGCTTCGATTCCGCCCCTAACCGCTCCCCTGCCAAGGCCGCCGCCACCCCTAACCCCGCCAAAGTGGGCACAGCCTGGGTTCCCGATCGCAATTTTCCCTCTTGACCCCCCCCCGCCAACAGGGGAACCAATGCCACCCCTGGCCGCACATAGAGCGCCCCGGAACCTTGAGGGCCATAGAACTTATGGCCCGATAAAGAAAGCAAATCCACCCCCAACGCCTGGACATCCACCGGCAACCGCCCCACCACCTGCACCGCGTCGGTATGAAACAAGGCCCCATGGCGGCGGGTAATTTGGGCTAGATCGGCGATCGCCTGGATCGTCCCCACTTCACTTTGACCATAAATCACCGCAACTAACACCGTATTGGGCCGCAACGCCGCCACCAAATCCAAAGGATTCACCCGCCCCGTCCCATCCACCGGCAACACCGTCAATTGCCAACCCCTTGCGGCTAATTGCCGAGCAGGAGCGGCGATCGCATCATGCTCCACGGCGGAAATAATTAAATGCTGGGGGCGATCGTAACCATGGGCCACGCCAAAAATCGCCAGATTATTCGCTTCCGTTCCCCCCGATGTGAACACCATCGTTTCCGGACTCGGGGCCTGGATCAGTTGCGCCAGTTGCCAGCGGGCCGTTTCCACCGCCAAAGCCGCCCGCTCCCCCCAATGGTGGAGACTCGAAGGATTGCCCCAGGCCGTTAAAGCGTGGCGTTGCATCGTTGCCACCACCGCCGGATCCGGCGGAGTGGTAGCACTGTAATCCAGATAAACCTGCATGATGCTTCCTTGCCACTAGCCGCCGGGTTTACAAACATTGTAGTCTTCATGGGAAATCACCGCCTCAGGCACAACGAGACTGCCATGATCCCGACAGAGGAGCCGGTAATGGCGCGTCACTGGAATGCTAATCACAAAGCGATTGTGGCGGAGTCGCTTACCCTTGTAGCGGCGATAGTCCTGCTGTTCTTGGAGGCCGTTGATAATTTGGCGGGCCTTCAGTACCACATTTTTCGGCAGGTGGGTCAGATCAATCACATCTTCTCTAAAAGTTGCGAGCCAGTGGGCTTTTTCCGATTGCCGTTCATTACGGGCCTCCGCCTCTTGGGCGCAACGATGACAGACTTGACCTTGGCCACGATGACCACAGGGAAAAAGTTTTCGTCGTTTCGCCTTCGCCATTGCTCTGTCCGGTGGGGGGAGAAGATCCCAGCGTTGTGGTAAATTACGGCGGGGATCGTGATTCTATTGTGACTGATTTTCTGGCCAGATCACCAGTGGCCTCCCAATTTTGCTCAGAAAAGACCTGTGGAAAACGTTGCCGAATATGATTGCGCCTGTTGCGGTGAAGTCAATTCAACTTGGGTAGACTTGAGCCAAGGCTTCACCCAGTCCTATATTGAAGATTGCCAAGTCTGTTGCCGCCCCAACACCCTTTACATCACCGTAGATGAGGAAAGTTTGGCGGTGAACATTACCACGGATTTTCTTGAGTAGGGAGTGGGAAGTAGGGAGTCGATTCGCGCTTCGTGCCTGATCGGGAATCCGATTGTAGAATTCATGGGCATGGGGGCGAAAAATCTTTCGCCCCTACAATGCACGATTGGCTCAAGGGGATTTCACATCACTTCCCACTTCCTACTTCCCACTCCTCACTCTCCCTCACACCGCTTCACCCTCGATAAAGGCACACCCTCCCGCTCCACGGCGTAAATCACCGGGCATTGAGGAAAGAGCAAAGGCAATTCAATATAGGGCATGGCGACGTAGTAATCCGGGGGGGATCCTTTTGCGCCATAGTCTAAATCGGTTTCTAGATCCAAGAGGGTTAAATCGGGGCTGGTAAACATTTGGGCGATATATTGCGGGCCGCCGACGGCCACCGTTGCGCCTTGCGGGGCCTGGTCATTCACCCATTCGATCGCCTCTCGTAGGCTCAACCCCCAATAGTCCGTATCGTAGCGACCATAGGCGGCGGGCAATCCGCCAGAAATCCAATTGAAATAAACGTATTGGTGGGGATGGAGGGTGATCATCGTGACGGCGATCGCACTCATGGCTACCGTCATCCCCGTCAGGGCAAAAAACCGCTGTACCCGCCCCACCAACTGCTGATAACTCCAAATCAACCCCGCAGCGGCGATCGCTCCCACCCCCGGCAGAATAAACAGAAATTGCCGTAGGCCGTTATAAATGGGGGAACCATGGGCGATCGCCAACCCCGGCAACACGATCATTTGCAACAAGAGCAACACCGTTGCCCCCCGTTGCAACGGCGTAAACCGCCGAAAATTAATCCCCATAAACAGCAACCCCAACCCTAACCCCACCTGCCACAGCAAAGGGGTCGTCTGCCACAACCACACCGGCAAATAGGCGCGGGGAATCTCCGTCGCCGGTAGCGTCTCCCCGGCAAACACCACCACCCCCGGCCAAGTATGTTGCGATAGATAGGCCAACGTGTCCAAAAACCAACCCAAGGGATTCCCCCAGGCCGCCGGGTGCAATACCGTCGTTGTCACCGCCCAAGTGATCCCCATGAGCAGATAACTGGGGGCAGCTTGACCCAGCATCCCCAACCAACCCCGACGAAAACCCTGGGCGATGACATGGGCGCAGGGGAAAAAGCCCAACATCACAAACCCGCCAATCCGGGTACTACAGAGAATCCCGATCAAGACCCCATAGAGGGCAGTATAAAGCGGGAACCGATGGGGGCTGAGGGGGTTAGGGCGGGGGCGAATGTCGTAGTCAATCAGGGCAGCGCCTACCGCTGTGGTGAGGGTAAACAGGGCGGCAAAGGGGATATCTTTGGGGTTATAAAACCCATGGGCCCAAAAGCGGGGAATCAGGGCTAACACCAAGGGGCCAAACCAAGCATATTCAAAGCCCGTTAACATAGCCACCAGGGCTGCCACTGAGCCGTAGGCGATCATCGCCGTCAAAAACGTCAGGGGATGTTTAATCTGAATGCGACGGTAGATGGCTTGGGCAATGGCGCGATCGCCCTCCTCAAGGCTCTGCTCTGCCAAGGGGTTATAGTTCAAGCCCTGCTCAATGAAGGCTTTCCCCTGATAGGCCAATTCTGCCGTGAGGTTAAAGAGTAAACCGTAATGCTTGAGATCTTTGGGAATCTCCCGCCCTTGAGTAACCCACTCAAAGTTATATTTCACCGTCGAAATTTCCGTGCCTTCATCCCAAGACACCCCATAATCCCCCACCGTGCCCAAACCAATGCCCAGGAGCAGGAGCAAAATCGTTACTAACTTGAGGGCGGGGGCAATGCTGGGAAATTGAAAAGCGAGGGTGGGTTTCAAAGCCATAGCGATTTTGGAAGAAAATGATACCCTTCGGGGGTGAGTTTAACCGAATAGTGGCAAAAATCCCCGTATCTGAGCCAATGGCCAGCATCGAACCTGAACCCATCGCGGGAAAACAGTTTGCTCCGAATAATTGCGATAATATTTTTCATAATCAGGACATTCCCCGTTCTCTTGTAATCACCATGACGGCTTTCCATGGACGACAACCTTCTGGATCCTCCGATTTAGCGTCTATTCCCAATGATCACCTTAAACTGATCGAAAAGCTACTTTCCATTGGCAGTGCTTTGTCCATGGCCCAGGATCTTGAGGAATTGCTGGCGTTTATTTTGACGAAAAGTCGAGAAATTACTTACAGTGATGCGGGAAGTGTCTTTTTAGTCCAACAACAGGAGGGAGAAAGTCGTTATCTGTTGTTTAAGGTGGCACAGAATGATTCTTTGCCCCATGTCCGTTTGCGAGAATTTGCCATCCCTCTCACCCGCCATAGCTTGGCGGGCTATGTGGCATTGACGGGGCGCACTTTAAATATTGCCGATGCTCAAAATATTTTACCAGGGTTGCCCTATCAATTAGATCGGAATTTTGATCAGGATTTTGAGTATCAAACCTGTTCGGTTTTGGTTTTACCGATGCAGGACAACACGGGGGAAACGATTGGGGTGTTGCAATTGATCAACCGTAAGATTCATCCCGATGTGAGGATCAGTCCCGAAAATGCCATCACTGTCACCCAACCCTATTCAGAGTGGGAGGAGCGGGTGGTGCGATCGCTGGCATCTCAGGCGGCAATTTCCATTGAGCGCAAACTCCTCCATGACAATATTGAAAATTTGTTTGAGGGGTTTGTCCGGTCTGCGGTGCAGGTGATTGAATCCCGTGACCCGACAACTTCGGGCCATTCGGAGCGGGTGGCGGATTTAACGGTGCGGTTGGCAGAGCAAGTGGGGGATGTAATCAAGGGGCCTTTACAGTTAATTTATTTTACGCCGCCCCAAATTCAAGAAATTCGCTATGCTGCCTTACTCCATGATTTTGGCAAGGTGGGGGTTCCGGAGGCGATCCTCAATAAGCGCAAAAAGTTATATCCTGAGCAGTTGATGGTGATTCAACAGCGGTTTGCGGTGGCGCAACGCACCCTAGAACGAGATTGTGCAGAGGCAAAATATGCCTATTTGGTGAACCATGCTAGCCACCTCCATCGGGAGGGAGCCCATTGCCCCCATTGCCAACATTTACAGGGTTTAGAGGCGCAGTTAGAGCGGGCGATCGCCACGCTCCACCGCTATCAATCCCTCATTTTAGAAATGAATGAACCGGAGGCGATCGCCCCCAAACAATTTGAGGCTCTTTCCGATGAAGCTTGGGGAGAATTAACGGCTTTAGCAGAATATCGTTATCAAGATGTTACGGGCGAATTGCAACCATTACTCACCGCTCACGAAATTGAACAATTAATGCTGCCCATGGGCAATCTTACCCAAATGGAATGGCAGGCGATTCAAGCCCATGTCACCTATTCCTATGAGTTTTTAAAGCAAATTCCTTGGACTAAACCCCTCCAAGGCATCCCCATTATTGCCTATGGCCACCATGAAAAGCTCGATGGTAGTGGTTATCCGCGTGGGTTAAAGGGGGATGAGATTCCGATTCAAACCCAGATGATGGCGATCGCTGACATCTACGATGCTCTCACTGCGGCAGATCGCCCCTATAAACAGCCCTTGCCTTTAGATGTGGCGCTGCGTATTCTGCGGGAGGAGGCGGATAAGGGCAAGATCAATGCAGATTTGGTGGCGGTGTTTATGCATCAGCAGGTATATCAAATTTTAGGTCATGGTTTAAATTTTAAATGAGAATGATCAGGTGGCTTAATCTCATCCGTCTTGATTCGGTTGTGGGCAAGGTTAAATGGATCCTGGCTAGGGTGAAGCGATCGCACTTTGGAGAATGGGGGGTGATTATGCATCAAGAAGAAGGGGCGATCGCCGTTTAAGACAGTGGAGAAGGAGGGCATCACCTGAATGCGTTGGTTTCTATTCTGAATCCTCTGGTTTAAATAAAGCGATTAAATCTCTTTTTCCATAAACAACCCGGACAACTTCAATTAAATTTTCCGAGACTTGGTAAAACAGAATATACTCACCAATTAATACACCCCTTAATCCAACAGAAAGACTATCATAGGTTTTACCAATCATCGGATTGGCGTAATTTTTGACACCATGTGGTAAATTGTTCTAGTGTTCTAGAAATTTTTCACCGGCTTCGACGTTGGTTTCTAAAAAATAGTCAATGACCGCTTGCAAGTCTTGAATAGCAGGCGGTGAAATTACATACTGTCTCATCTTTGGTTATTTTTGACCCTTGTGGAGGCGATCGCGCAATTGGGCAATGACCACATCGCCTTCAACCCCTTCTCCTCGTGATAGTGCCTCAACGCCGACTGCAATTTTTTGGCGTGTTTCCGTTAACCATTGTTCATGAGCCAGTTGTTTTTGCAGTAACGCTAAAGCTTGGTCAAGCAAATCTTCAGCGGTTTGGTAGTAACCTTTGTTAAGTTGGGTTTGGATAAAGGCTTCCTGTTCTGGTTTTAAGGTGATTTGCATGGGAATACCTCAGGGTTGGGTACAGTGTCATTATGGCATTTTTGCGCTTGGGTGGATGGGGGCGATCGCTCTGCTGTTGTGAAAAGGTTAAAATATGGAGCGATCGCTTTTTTGAAATGGGCAAAGGGGGGTGCATTGGCGTTAACTTTATGGAGTAATAGAGCAACTTACAAAATTGTCAAATAGGTATCCATTGACTGTTCCGGTAAAACCCGTAACTGTTGTTTTTTTAAATCTAATTCAATCCCCAAAGCTTCAAGGGGAATAACGCCAAGTAATGGGTCACGACCACCCGGTAGTTCTAGACATTCAAATGTGCCTTCGCGACCCTCAAGTACAATGCTGGCATCTCGAAAAATTCTGGCTTTACTGAAGCCATTAGCTGTGGCAACATCCACTTCTTTCAGTAGATCTAAACCCAGTTGCGAGATCACGCTACTCGGCAAACATAAAGTAGTTGCCCCGGTATCAACAAGAACATTGTCTAAAGTGAGCGATCGCACTTCATCTTGGGAGATGACTTGCCGTGATGCCAGAATTTGATCGGCACGGTTAATGATTGTGAGTGTGGTGATGATTTTGCCCATAGGTGTATCGGTTGAGGTTGACATGATTTTCCTCTGGTCACTCTACCTTGATTATAACTAATTTTTGAGGGGAGGAGCGATATTGTGCCATTTCTCAACGAAAAAAACTCCACTTCACGCATATCCACTGGAAAAGGCGATCACCTTTAATAAAAAAGGGGCGATCGCAACAATGTCTTGGAACGCGAATAGCTTCTCTTGAAGAAATCTCTAAACAATAGACTAGCCAATCAATGTTTTTCTAACTCGTTCTAGTTGTTTTTGACGAATAAAATCCCCTAATTTCGCATTAATTTCTGCAAGTTCTAAGCTAACTTCTTGAACTTCTAAGCGAGTTCGACGAAGATTAGTTAATAAACGTTGTGATGTTTCTGGATTAGGAATTTGATGTTGATTATTCATGGCTAGTTAGATGTTATATTCTTGTTGAATTTCTTGAATACTTCTCTCTAGAGCAGGAATTCGGAGTTGGGTTCTCTCAATTGCCTTGGTTAGCAAGTTTAGCACATCAGCGGGAGCATCGGGTTGTATTTTAGCAATTTGCAACTGAAGGAGAGACAATTGTGAATAAGCAGATGCGGCATCTTCTCCGGCGTTCTTCATTTCATCTAAAGCGGCGAGGGTTTGTTCTGTTTCTCCAAATTGTTCAAAAATCTTCAGTTCTAGAGCCAGTGATTGATCGACAATGTTTAAAGCTTGCTGTTTTAATTGGTTAACTAGAGTGGTGGTTTGAATGGGAAGCTGTGCCATGTTCAAAGCTTGTGAGTCTTTTGGTTATTTTACCTGTTTTGGGGGGGAGGGGCGATCGCCCTTTGGAGAATGGGAGACGAGGGGGCGATCGCCCCCCACAACAAGCAGATCGCCTCTAGAGCAGAAGGGGATCGCACCTCAAAAAAGAGATCGCCCCCACATTGCCTCCAACCTCGAAAAAGCGATCGCCTGTTATCTTGCAACCCATCGCCACGCTCAACGCTGAAAGCTAGGCTCTCAACAGAATGGTTTATCTCACGGTGGCTTGAGATATAGTTAGACTGGGATGATTGTACAATTTTAGCGGGAGGTTCATGGATGAATAAGGTTACTGTAGAAGAAATTACTCAAGATTTAATCAACTATCTTCAACGGGTTAAGGCTGGAGAAAGTTTTGTGATTTTTCAAGCAAACCAACCGATTGCGAAAATTATTTCGGCTCAATCTGAAGGAATTTTAGAAGCTTTTGATGCTTTTCGCTCTAGAGTCATTTCAGAAGAAATGGATTTAGATAGTGATGAAATCTTTGCCAATGTTCGGGACTATACTCCAACTCCTGAACAACCTTGCTGGTGATGAGTATAAAATTCCTCCTGGATACCAATATTATTTCAGAAAGTATCAAGCTACAGCCCAATGATATTTTTCTGGAACGTTTTCGGCGGCATTTAGAAGAGTCGGCGATCGCCTCTGTGACCTGGCATGAATTGCTTTATGGTTTGTACCGATTACCGGAGTCTCGGCGAAAACAAAATTTGTCTGATTACTTAACCGAAGTGATCCAAGCCAGAATGATCATCTTGCCCTACTGTGATGCTGCCGCCGGATGGTTTGCGGCTGAACGGTCTAGGCTCACGGCTTTGGGCCGAATGCCTTCATACCCGGATGGGCAGATTGCTGTGATCGCTAGGGTTCATCATTTAACGCTGGTGACTCGGAATATTTCAGACTTTGCAGATTTTGAAGGATTAGCGATTGAAAACTGGTTTGTTTAGGGGGCGATCGCTCTTTGGAAATGGGGGGCGATTATGCATCAAGAAGAAGGGGCGATCGCCCCCAAAATAATCGTAGGGGCGCAACGCTTGCGCCCTCTGTGAGCGGATGCGATGGGCGAATACTCAAAATGTTAGATTGAGGGGCAATTCTGTAAAATGATTGTGGTGCTTGGGGTTTTCTTCATCTTGCATCCAGTGTTCTGGATTTTGTTTAATGTAGTCTCGAATTGCATGCAATGCAACTTCATTTTCAATGATTGTTTCATGATAATTGCGTTGCCAAATGGGTAACTCATGGTCATCTCGCCATTGATTGATTTTTCGAGTGACACTACTTTTGAATCCCGCAATGAATGATCCTAAATGATTAGGCGATCGCCTCAATCCCTTCTGTGGGGGCGCAAGCGTTGGGGGCGCAAGTGTTGAGGGCGCAAGTGTTGAGGGCGCAAGCGTTGCGCCCCTACGGGTTTCGATTAACCAGACGATGCCGTGTAGATGATTCGGCATCACAACCCAAGCATCGAGTTTCAGGTTATCCCGGACTTGAGGCGATTTTAACCATTCTTGTGCTACTAAATTTCCGATTTGATTGCGATACATTGTGCTGTTGCGGACTTCTCCGAACCAACATTGTTTTTTGTGGGTGCAAATGGTGACGAAATATGCACCGGGTTGGGAGTAGTCATAACCTCGCAGACGAATGGATTGACGGTGGTGAATGTTGGGGTTGTATTTCATGGCGATGGGTGGCACATGGGACAACGGATTCATTGTACTCGTGGGCGGATGCGATCGGGTGGAGGCGATCGGGCAGAGGCGATCGGGCGCAAGCGTTGCGCCCCTACACGCGAATAATCGTAGGGGCGCAATGTTTGCGCCCTTGATGGTTGGGCGGAATGGGAAATGATGGATGGGGAATTAATGGGTTTGCGGCGTGATGGGTTTGGGCAAATGCGATCGGGCGGATGCGATCCGCCCCTACAGGAATGGATTGGGAACAATCGTAGGGGCGCACCGCTTGCGCCCAAAACCTAAGGAAAACGCACCACTGCTGGGATTTTGGCAGTAGTACGTTGGAGTTTATGAGGTGTGAATCACTCCTTGGGTAATGTCTAAAACAAGGTCATATTTTGCCACTTATTGGTCATCTTAACCCCAATTAATTTGAGCATTTCGATTCACACCATATCCCATCCATTCCAACTTGCTATAAACACCAGAAGTCAGCTTTTGATCTAACCCACTTAAGTCCATAATGCCGTCCATTCCAAGACTCGAATCATATTGAGCATCATCAAGACCTAAGGCATGACCTAATTCGTGCATAGCAAGACGAGTTAACTGATTTTGAGTTAGACTACCAATCTTGTTACTATTAAAATGTATGCGAATTTCGCCTGGATAGTTCCCAAAAGAACCACCATTTGTTAGGTCATAACGCTGATTTTTTTGGTTGGCATAATCAGTCCATGTCGCTTCTGCCCAAGTACTGCCCCAATCTAAATTTTGCATCCTTTTTGTACCTTGAGTGATCGCAATTCGTAAAACTCCAGTTGAAACTTTATCACGGGTAATGATATTCTCCCAGTTAGCTACTGCTCGCTCAATAGCCGATTTAGCACTTGCACTAAAACTCCCATAGTAATCTAGTCGAATATCAATATCTGGATTACCTTGTACTTGTCGCCAAGAGGGTTGTTGTCCTGGACGCAAGGCTTCAGTCCGGCCTGTATTGCGATTAAAAGCAATCCGCCCGCCTTCAAAATCGGAGAAAATGGTATCACCATCATGGTACTCACGACGAGTCGGCATCCCCAGCCAGTGAAAAGCCCCATTTAGATCGGTGTACAAGCTTCCAATACTGCCCCAAGTAGCAACACTACCAACACCTCCCCCTAAGTGATGAATACGAGCTTTGCCAGAAGAACTAGAGAAAGCCTGCCATGTGGCGTAGCGACCATCAGCACGATTAATTCTTAGCTCATTAGAGCGAGGAAAGCCCAATGTACCCGTGGGGCCACCCATAGTCATATACTCTCGGTAATTGCCTCCTAGTACCCAAAACGCTTCGGTTCGACCACTTTCTAGCATGAGCAAGCGGTTGCCATTAGAGCCACTAAACTCTTGCACCCAACCACTGCCATTAGGGCCACTTAACCAACGTAGCGAGCCAACCATTTGAGTAGCCCAAGAGCGTTGACCCCAATAGGCATTTTTGAAGGCGAGAATTTGGCTGCGAGACTGTCGGGCATAAACTGACCGCCAGAAGAGACCCCAAGCCGTTGGATTGTTATATTCTTCCTTGGTGAAGGCAAAAGCGCCCAGTGTTGGATTACGGATGATAATGCCATTAGTGGTGTAAACAATTTCCCACGGACGGCCTTGAGCGTCTTGAGTCCAGTATTGAGATCGATTGGTTGTAATCGTGCCAATCCAACTTTCTGCACGGACATACTCTGTATGCCAGTCCGTGCCCATATTCAGCGTCATCGTCCTCGACCACAAATCAGCGGCCCGTTCTGAAGCGTTTATGGGTGAGTCATCAAATTGAAATTCCTCTTCTGGAACAACTTCAGGAAATACTTCATTAAGAACAGCATCATCATCTTCGCTAAAAGAAGGATTGATCTTTGCTAAAGGTAAGGGCTTATCGTCTGCCTTCGTTGCCTTCGCCAACTGCACCGCTGCCATGACATTGAGCAAACCCGCTCCTGTTTCTGTATCAAAACCGGTCTGACCCAAATCCGTTGCCGTTTGCTTGAGGATTTGAATCACCTGTTGATAACTCAGATCAGGATTCGCTGCCCAAATTTGCGAAATCGCTCCTGTTACCTGCGCCGTTGCCATCGAAGAACCGTAACTGCCCCCAATGGGATTTTCTGGCGTTCCCCCATTAGCAACAATATCCAAACCAGCACCATAACTGGAATAATCAGCACGGTCATAGCCTTGCCAATTGGACGCACTCGGATCGAACTGCTCCGCTGCCCCCACCGTAATAATGTTATCGAACTGCATCGAAGCTTGACCCAAAGCCGACATCAGCCCCGCTTGGTTCCCAGAAGCTGCCGCAACCAAAACATTATTTTGCCGCGCATATTCCAACGCCGCCATTTCCATCGGCGTGAATTCATAGCGCGTCGTCACATTCCCATCGGCATCAATTTGGGTGAGATCCAAACTCAAATTCACCACCGCATTAGGTTGACCCGACTCCACCGCCGCATCCACAAATTCCACCAAAGAATCCGCCCAACGCCCAGAGCCAACGGCACGACCCAACCACAGGGGAGCTTCATCATTCATGCCATCAATGACATTGACCACCTGGGTTCCGTGGTGATCCCCTTCCCCATCGGCTAACAAAGGATTATCATCCCAATCAATGAAATCGAAGCCAGTGGTGATGTTGCTGTAATCCAGGTTGGGGTTATCGGCAGCAAATCCGGTATCAATCACCCCCACTAACGGCTGAAACTCACGGGCGACATTAAAGGCAGCTTCCGAATAATCCACTTGGTCTGTATAGGCTTGGGCATAGTTCAACAACGCCTGACCCATCGCACTGGTGCGCCAATCTTGATCCACACCTAAAACGTCATCCATTAATGGGGCTTCAGCGGTTGCGCCCCGGACTTGGAAGATGATGTCGTTGTAATCGCGGTCAGAACGACCCCCCGCGAGGCTGATATCTTCGAGAGTGAACGTGTTGCCGTCCCCGGTTACGTCGGCGATTTGCCCAAATTGGAAATTGTCATCGGGGTTGGCGGTGGCCATGGAAAACACCGTTCCCCAAGCACGACCGGCGGCGGCCTCTTCAATGGATTGGTTGGGAACGAGCATGAACCCGAAGCGATCGCCCGGCCTCATCCGCAATATTGGTGGTTCCTGATATTCCCCGCTGTTGAAATTCGTTCCGGCGGTATTGCTAAAGCGTGCTGCATCGGTGGCATCGGAGATTACCACATAGCCCTGTTCAGAATTGGAGAGGGCGCGTCGAGCCGCTTCCTGAATAAATTCGCGGGTTCCCGGCTCCGATTCCATCCCTTCGAGGCTGAAAATCGCTAACTCGCCTCGATCATATTTACCCCCATCAAAGAGGTAATCAATACTCACATCCCCAGATTCACCAACAGTGAAAACCCCAGAAGTAAACTCAATACTTGAGGTTTCTGGAATTAAGGCATCTGTGGAGAAATATGGAATGTCTTCATAATCCTCACCTAGATCGCTTGTTCCTAAATCCGTCAATTCAGGATCAGAAATTTCCGCTTCGGGATCGGAAAAATCGGGGTTATCTCCCAGATCCGTTTCACCGTTCATTGCCCCCTCTGCTTCCCCATTCCAGGGATCACCCGGCAAGGGAATCACGCCATCGGGCAGATCAGGGCCATCATCCAAACCCGTATCCACAAGGCTACTAGGGGTGAGGATCGCCTCCAAGACGAGGAACTTGGCATGGCGGCGGGACTTGGTTTTGGGGGATTTGCGGTTAAACATGGGTAGATGTGGTTGCGAGGGTTGACTGTGATCCGATCGCCCTCCCCGGAGGACGCTATTCTTTCTATAGGACGGGGAAGTGATTTTTATGCAATTTTCCGAAAAAAAACTTTTGATGGGCGGCCACTGAGAACCAACCCACTGCTAACATAGCACTCCCTTTAAAATTTGTTTGTAAAGTTTTGATGAAGTTTTCCGGATAACTTTTTGATGTAATCTAGATCTAGGATTCTTGAGTTTTATCTGTAGAATTACAGATTAAAGATTGATTAAGACCGTTAAATTATCTCCGTAATTTCCCGGTTTTTTTGATCGAACCGGCACTCAATGCTGAAAATTAAGGCAGACTTGCATAAAAAAGGGGCGATCGCCCTAGATCACTTCTGAAGCGTCATTCAACCCGCATCTCCCATGGAACCCTTTGATGATTGGCAAAACTGGATCGCCCCTGCCCTCGCTGACTATTGGCGTTTGGGTAAACACCGCGAGAATGAAACCTACCTGCTGATGGGGGGGAATCTGCAAATCCCCCTCACCCCCGAAGAATGCCAAGTGCTGCGGCATTTCAACGGCAAAACCAGCCTGGGGGAAATTCCCAAACAATGCGGTTGTCATCCCACGCTCATCCCCCATCTTTTGACCAAGCTCCTTGATGGTGGCGTGTTGTCCTTCGATGAGCCAGCCGATGAGCCAGCCCCCGCCCGCGCTGAAGGGCCGCGCCTCCGGGCAGGGGTCGAATGGCGTTCACACCCCGATGGCTATTGGCTTTTACGCAATCCCATCCATAAAACCTATATCCAAGCCGGGGATGCCCATAAAACGGTGATGGATCACCTGGGGGAAAAACCGATCGCCCAACTCTTGGCAGAAACGGGCTTAGAGGCCGCAGAATTTCAGGAATTTTGGCGCGGTCTGGCGGTGACGGGAATGCTGGAGGGCATCGATCCCCCCAAGCCCCCCAAGAAAAAGTTCACGCCGATGCAGTTGCTTTTTTACAAAATGCCGCTGATCAACCCCGATCGCTTCCTAACCGCCATCGCTCCCGCCCTCGGTTGGCTGTGGAGTGGGGCATTTTTATGGAGTTTGTGGGCCTTCCTGGGGTTAACGTTCGTGGTCGGGATGTCGGAGCGGGGGCTGATCTTCCACGAAGGCAAGGAGATCATGACAGCCTATGGTTCGAGTTTGTGGCTACCCTTTGGGATCATTGCGGTTACGGTGGTGACGTTCCATGAATTCGGCCATGCCTTGACACTGAAACATTATGGCGGTGATGTTTGCGAAATGGGGCTGTTGTGGATGTGCTTATTCCCGGCGGCCTATACCGATTCCACCGATTCCTATTGTTTGAAGCGATCGCAACGGATTGCGGTGGTGGGGGCGGGTTTGGTGGTGCAGGTGGCGATCGCCGCTGGCGGTTTCTGGATGTGGCAATGGATTACCCCCGGAACTGCCCTACACACCAGTAGCTTTTTAATCATGGCCGCAGGTTTATTCACCGTATTAGTAAACTTAAATCCTTTAGCACGATTTGACGGTTATTACTTAATTGTGTCCATCACCGGGATTAACAATTTGCGGAGTCGTTCCTTCCTGTGGTACATGAATCTCTTCACCGGAAAACCGACAGGAGAAGACCCACAAGACGCTTTCGTGATGGCGATCTATGCCCCGATTAGCTTGTTGTATGTAGTTTTAATTTTTGGCTTTTTGTTTTGGAGTGTGTTGAATTGGATTTTGCTCAATGCCCCCATGACCGCGTTGTTATTGTTATTAATTTGGCTAATTTACTATTTTTGGCCCGAGAGCAAACAAACCGCCTAAACCTCCAACCTTAACCGTTCCCTGTTCCCCGTTCCCTATTCCCCATCCACCCCCTACTTTTTCACGGAAAAATCTACCATGGCATCTTCTGATTCTCAACCCACAAAATTCACCGCTCCCCTGAAAGTGGTTCCCCCGCAACGTCAAGCCCCTGCCCCCACTACCCCTGCCCCTGCCGCACCCCCGCCCCAAGATACGCCTAAAGGCCCCATGCCTTCCACCCTCGACCCTAAGACAGAAGATCCCTTTGGTTGGGTGAAGCAAAGCCTCAAGATTGGGGCGGTCTGTGTGGTATTGGGGGCGATCGGTTTAATTCCCGTCCCCAACAACGTCAATGTCGGCGGCAGCCTTGAGCCTGAAGACAATAAACGCGAACCCGTCTACATGAGAAATGTATCAGGAACCATTACAAAGTTTTTAGTAGAAGCAGGTGAAACGATTGAACCCAATCAATCGATCGCCAATGTGGACACCACCGAACTTGATCAAGAAATTCTAGCCAAGGAGCAACATTTAGAAGAACAAAAACGCCAATACACCCAAGCTAGGCAAGAACTGCCTATCCTAGAAAGTCGTTTCAGAGAAACCGAACTGGCTACCGAAACCGCCCAAACTCAAACAAACATCCTCGCTCAACGTGCCACAGGCCAACCCGCAGAAATTAGCCGGCTGGAAACAGAAAAAATGATGATTCATGAAGGCATTGAAGGCAGTCGCCGAGAATTATTAAGATTAAAAGAGCAGCATAATTTAGTTGTTGAATCCCTGGTTGCTTTTGAAAAAGCTAATAGGGATGGTGGGGGAGAAAATTCAATTGTTGGAGGCGAATTGATTCGCAACAAAAAACAACAAGAGATCGATTTTCAAAAGCTTATTGATGCTAAAAATAATGAAATCATTGAATTCCAGCATCAAATTAATGTTCAAAATGCAGAAATTGCTGCGTTGCGGAATGGCTGGTCAGAAGAGGCGATGGTTAATCAAGGCCGCACTCAACAAAACAAAGCGGGGGAATTTACTATCCAGCGAGAGTATGATGCTGTTGAACGAGGGTTAGCACATCTCCAAAAATTAGTTTTAGATTCAGAAGCAGAATTAGCAGAGCTTCGGAAAAAACAAGACGAGAGCCGTGTTTTAACCAGTGAGCAGGGAGGGGTAGTGCTAGGGGATAAGTTAATGGAAATGCAAGGTCGAAAAATGGAGCAAAATGAACTGATCTTATATGTTGCTGATATTAATACTATGGACGTTGTAATACAGGTTCCTCAATTTGACGCACAAGTGGTGCATGAAGGTGCAATTATTAAAATTCGGTTTCACGAGCGGGGTCATGGTATCATTACAGCCCGTATCGATAAAACTGAGCCAGACTATCAGCCTGATGAAACCGGTCAAAAACGGTTATTACAAGCCCGTGCTACTATCGATAACCCGAATCAAATATTTCGCCCCAACCAAGAAGTTTCTGTAGAGATTATTGGTGAAAAAATTCCGCTCTATCGGAAAGTGGGGTTAGAAATTCGTAAACATATCAATTGGGGCAAATATGGCATAGGGGCATAAATCTTTGTAGGGGCGAAAAATTTTTCGCCCTCCCTTATTTCACCTATTGCTTAGGTTGTGATGCGATCGCCCAACCGAAACCGCGCAATCTCAAAAATCTCCAACAACGCCCGCGCTTGCTCCTCCTCTTGTGAATGCTGAAGGCGTTCCTCAAGGGCTGCAAAGATACTGGCTTGGGTATGGTTGCGTACCGCAATGATAAAAGGAAAACCGAACCGGGCTTGATAGGCTTCATTCAACGACAACAACCGCTGATAATCCTCCGCACTCAGTTGATTCAACCCCGCCCCCTTTTGCTCCTGCACCGAAGCCGTCGCCATCTGCGCCCGACTCCCTAAATCCGGATGGGCCTGGATCAGCGTTAATTGATCCGCCAGGGGGAGCGATCGCACCACCCCCACCATCGCACGATGTAAATCCGCAACCGTCCCAAAGGGTCGCGCAAACCAAGCCTGAGCCGCAATTTCCGGCGTTTCCTCAAAAATATCCCCCAACACCACCGTAAAAGCCGATTGATCCAACTGATTCAACCTGTGAAGCGTATAAATTTGAGCCATAGAGCCATTTGCAAAGAATATTCCCCATTATGGGGGCAAAACCGGGGACTTGGCAGTTAGCCTAATCCGGCGTTTCGTAGCGTTGGGTGGGCAGATCTTGGGGAATCGGTTGCGTGGAATTGGGCAACGGCGGCGGCTCCAAGGGCTGTGTCCAATGATGCCACAGCATCAAGGCCAGCAACAACAAAAACCCACAAGCGATCAGATCAGCAGCGCAAACCACAACACAAACGGTAATTTGCTTAACTGGCTCCGCTGCCGCCGAGGTAAGGGCAAAGCCGATGGCTCCGCTGCCGGTGGGGGCAGGGCGATCGCCCCCATCACCGCCTCATAGGCCCCATGGGTTAGCAATCCCGCCGTTAAACCCCCCGGTTCGCGATCGCGCTGCTGCTCCCACAGTTGCGTTAACAACACCGCCAACTGAGATAATTGCTCCGGCTCTGCCAACAACGGGTTTAAAATCCGCTCCACCAAACCCGGCGCAAACATCACCCCCCAACTCTGGGCCGGCTCCGTAATGGCTTGCCGTAACGCCTGAGCCGTCAAGGGGGCCAAAAAGTTAGGGCGATGGCGGACTAAAAGCGGAGCTAAGAGGCGATCGCCCAACATCACCTCTAATCCCGTTGCCTGTACCACCAGAATCAGCGTCAATTTCGGCTCTTGCCAAGGGGAAGTGGCCGCATCCGCCGCATGAACTGGGGCGAGAAATAGCTCCAAAAAATCCTCTTGAGTGGAGCGATCGCACAACCGATAAAGTTCTTCAAACTGATCGACAATCAACAATAACCGAGGGCGGCCCTGGTGCTGCAACAGCGTCCGAATTACCGCCAATAAACTCGTCTCCCCCGTTTGCAAATTCGCCGCCAACTGGGGGTCAGACTCCGGCAGCCAAGGGTTGAGGGCCGCGGCCAAATTCTCCAAGGGATGGCGACCTGGACGAAACAAAATAATCACCGTTTCCCGTACAAATTGAGGAATTAACCCCGCCACCATCAAAGCTGATTTACCACTCCCCTTCGCCCCAATCAACGTCACCAACGGCTGACGATAAATCCCATAGGCTAACTGTTCGAGATCCACCTGCCGGCCATAGAGGGCATGGCCATGGTTAGGGGTGAGGGCGGTGGCGTAGGGAGAGGGGAGCGGCGGCCCATGGTGAGGCATTGGGACGATCGCCAGATCCAGATCCGGATGTTGCCAGAGGATCGGCCCCTGGCCGGGATAGTTGGGTTCAAGTTGGGGTAACTGCTCCACTGCCCGCCGTAGGGCTAAGGCCGGGGTATGGCCTTGGTGAAGATGATGGAGGAAAACCTTGAGAAACCCTTGGGCCAGGGGTTCCGGCATCGGCTCCGCCATCGTGATTAAGTAGGGCAGCCCCAAGGCCTTGAACCGTTGACTGAAACCCATCTCCGGTTCACTATTGAGAATCACCAGCCGTAGCCCCTGTTTCACCGCTTTTTTTAAGCCGTGGCTGAGATTATCGGGCGGAAACTGGCGGCCCCCAAAATAGAGCAGATCCCAGCCTTGAGCATCCCAAAGTTGTTGCTCCAGTTGGCTAGGGGTCGGCCCTTGCAATACACAGGTTTCGACATGGGGAAAGGGAACGGGGTGCTGCGGTCGGGGTAGATCGGTAAAGAGTACCGTGAGGAGACGGAGGCGATCGCGATCGCCCGCACCGCTGCGATCCTCCCTGGGGTCATGGTGGGGGGAAAAATGGGCGATCGCCGCCTGGGGATACCGCTGCAACCAATCCCACCGCTGCCAAGGCAATTGCTGTAACTGGGGATTGGTTAACCGTAAAATCACCAAAATCGGATCGCTAACGTTGAGCGCCTTAGCCCATTGGGTATAAAACTCGCGGCAGGCCGGATGGTGAAGCCAATCGTTAAACGTAGCGGTCAAGCGATGGAGAGCCTGATGACATTGCCCCAGCATCTCCGGGCTAGGTTCAGAGCCTTGGGCATAATCGTTTTGATAATCACGATAGAGCGATCGCCATTGGTGATCCTGCTCCAGTAACGCCGGTTGCGGGGGCAATATCCCCCGGGCCTCTGCCACCTGGCCCTGTCCCTCAATTTCAATCGTGAGGGTGAGGGTGAGCGGGCGATTAAGGTCGCCCTCGCCATTGAGCAAAACTAAGGCCATGAACCGGGCTGTGATTAAAAAAACGCAACCATTCCATCCTATCGGTTTCGCCTCACCTCCGCGTAACTACGCACCCCTCACCGGGGATTGAATTTTTTCCTCAATCACCAGATCTCGATAAAAAAAGGTGCGATTCTCCCCCTGTAATACTTCACTGTAGGCGCGGTGGGATTCCTGACCCCGTACCCATCGCACCCCCGCTTGTTCCGGACAATGACGCGGCACAAACAAATTCCAATAGACCCACCGCCCCCCGATCGCACTGTGGTCAATAATTTGCTGAAAAAGCCGATGGGCATTGGCTTCTGACATATATTCAAAAATATTGCTGAGGTTGAACCGATCCACCCGTAGCCCCGGCTGTTCCTGAAGATAATCCTCCACTGCACAGCAATGCCATTGGAGGCGATCGAGATGGGCGCGGATCGGTTCAAACTGTTCGGGCCGTAGGGCATAGGGGAGAGCCGTGCGGTAGGTTCCGGTGAGCATCCATTGCAGATAGGGATTTTCCGCCGGGTTGAGGGTCGTCAGGGCATAGCGGAGCCGTTGGCAGAGTTGCGCGATGGGATCCCCCTCCACATAGCGGAAAAATTGCGGATCACGCCCCCAACGGCCCAAGACTGGCCGGGAAAAAAACAGCCTAAACCCCCATTGCCAGCGGCGATGATTCCACACCTGATCATAAAAATCTTCCCGCTCCCCTTGGGGTTTATCCTGCAATAACTGCTCAATGTCCTGGGGGGAATGGAGGAGGGGCAAAACATAGCGGCGAAAAGCGGCTAAGTATTGTTCAAACTTGCCCACCGTGGCGAAACCTTGGGCGATCGCCCCCCCTCGCCGATCCCAAAATTGCCGCACTGACTCCGTTAACCCACCGCGACACCGTTCATAAAGACTAAACCGTTGGCTCCGAGTTGCCGGTCTTGCCCCCCATAGTTGCAACAGTTCGCTATATTGCAATTCTCGATAGGCCGCCACCCGTAGGGCTAAACAGGCCAACTGGGCCGGGTTCAGATCCACCGCAATCACCTGCTTGGGTTCCTGGGTCAGCAGTGCTAAAGTATTATCCCCCGCTGAGGCGATCGAAAGACACACCTGCCCCGGCTCCACCGCCAACGCCTTCAGCAATACATCCGTATCTTCCCAACATTGCCCATAGCGAATCTGGGAAAAATCCGCACGCTTGGCGATTTCCGTCGGCATTTTTAGGCCTGTAACTGTTTTTTAAAGGATTGCCAGAGGTTTCGCACCGTACTTTTTAATTGGCGGCGTTGTTCCCACCGTTCCAATTCCTGAAAATACGCCGCTCCCTTGGGCTGAAACGTTTGCCAAGCCCGCCAAAGGATCACCGTCCCCCCCATCAACAGGGTATAGCGTGACCACCCTAAACCCCCGCCGGCCATGATGTCTAACCCAGACAGGAGGCCGATCAGGATCGTGGTGCGCACGGCTCGGTGACGGAAGCGATCGCGCCGATAGAGATCAAATTCTGTTTGTTGGGTTTGCTGTTGTTTTTGAGTTAGCCAAGCCGTTTCAGCGGCGGCGAGACAATCGGGAGAAATATTCAATTCCTCGGCTATTTCTAACAATTGCTCACGGGTAAACTCGCCATCGTCATCTTGGCGGGCTAGGGCTAATTGCAGGATTTGCTGCACATCGTCAGCTTGGTAGGTGGTGGGTGCCATCATCGCCACGGTTAAACGCCTGGCCCCATTATCGCCAATTAACCGGGGAATTGAACCGGGGGAAAGTGCGGAAAACTCCCCCAAAGGGGCGATCGCCCCTTCCCGCCTCCCCGATACAATAAAAGCCAGAGCAGATTACTCACCAACGCAAGCATCATGAACGGTAATATCCGCGTCGGCCAATTATTTGGCATTCCCTTTTTTATCAATCCCTCTTGGTTCTTAATCCTCGTATTAGGAACAGTGTCCTTTAGCGGCGGCTTTAGCAATCTTCCAGGAATCACGGGTTTTGGAGCAATTCTGTTGGGCCTGATCACGACGATCCTCCTCTTCGCTTCCGTGGTTGCCCATGAGTTGGGCCATAGTCTCGTCGCCATGTCCCAAGGGATTGAGGTGAAATCCATCACCCTATTTATCTTTGGGGGGTTGGCCATGTTGGAAAAAGACGCGGAAACCCCTTGGCAATCCTTGGCGATCGCCATTGCCGGCCCCTTAGTGAGCATCGCCCTATTTATTCTCTTCACACTCCTAGGGGGTGCGGGTCTCCCCCTCCCGCTGCCGGTGCTGTTGGTATTCGCTCCCCTCGCCACGATTAACCTCGTCTTAGCCCTGTTTAACCTCATCCCCGGAATGCCCCTCGATGGTGGCAATATCCTCCGGGCGATTATCTGGAAAATCACCGGCAACCCGAATAAAGGCTTACTTTATGCCAGCCGCGTCGGCCAAGCCTTTGGCTGGTTAGCGATCGCTTTAGGGATTCTAGCGGTTTTGGGGATTAGCCAAGTGGGGAGTCTCTGGACAGCATTTATCGGTCTGTTCCTGTTGCAAAATGCGGGAATGTCTGCCCAATCCGCCCAAGTTCAGGATAAACTCGACCACTACACCGCTAAAGATGCGATCATCCCCCATAGCCCCGTTGCCCCCGCGATGATGAATCTCCGGGAATTCGTCAACAACTACGTCATCGGTCAACCCCAATGGCAACAGTTTTTAATCACCGATGCCGAGGGCAAACTTTGGGGAACCCTAGCCACCGATGCCCTCAAAACCATCCCCACTTCCCTATGGGCAGAAACCCATTTAAAGCAGTTAGTCATAACCGATAACCTCCCGGCCACCGTCCTCGCCAGCACCTCCCTGCTCAAGGTTGTGAAGCAGTTGGAGGAAAAGCCCCAACCCGCTTTGGTCGTCGTCGATGAGGAAGGGGTTGTCCTCGGATTACTGGAAAAGGCTTCCATTCTTCAGCTTTTGACAGCAACCAAAACCGCTGATGATGCCATTGAGCCGGTTTCCTTCGTTAAGCAGTAAGCATGGCGGCTCAAGCCGCCGTTGCTTTTCATCCCTGGGCTAAAGCCGCAGGGCTTTCAAGCTATCGTCCAATTTCGTAAGTAGCGAGTAGGGTGGGCAACGCCCACCACGCCTAACCTATAGCCGTAGCCAAGGGGATTAATTTCTAAAATCTCTAAGAGCGGACTTCAGTCCGCACTACGAACTGCGGGTCATGATTCTGCGTAGGGGCGAAAAATTTTTCGCCCCTACTCAATTTTGATATCAACGCCAAAAAAATTGCTATAGTGACAATGTATTATTAGTAACTATGAATGTTATCCCCACATCACCATGACCCTCTCCGTCGATCGCCCCCTCCTTTACCCCGATAGTGATGGCCAGCCCATGGCAGACAACACCCGCCAATTCCAATGGATTGTTTTAATTAAAGAGAATCTCGAATGGATCTTTGCTGATGATCCCCAGGTATTTATCGCGGGGGATTTGCTTTGGTATCCCATCCAAGGCGACCCCAAAACCCGCGTTGCCCCCGATGTGTTGGTGGTCTTTGGCCGGCCCAAAGGGGATAGAGGTTCTTACAAACAATGGGAGGAAGACAACATCGCCCCCCAAGTGGTGTTTGAAATCCTCTCCCCCGGCAATACGCTTCAGGAAATGCTCAAAAAACAACAGTTCTACGATCGCCACGGGGTCGAAGAATACTACATTTACAATCCCGACGGTCACGATCTGGCGGGCCTCCAACGCATTGATGGCACATTAACGGCGATCGAAGCTGTAGAGGACTGGACTAGCCCCCGCCTAGGCATCCGCTTCGCGTTCACCCCCGAAAACCTCACCCTCTACCGCCCCGACGGGGAACGTTTCCTCACCACCATCGAACTCGCCACCGCCCGCCAAGCCGAACGGGAACGAGCCGACACAGCCGAAGCCCAATTACAAACGGAACGGCAACGGGCCGAACGGTTAGCCGCTCAGTTGCGAGCTTTAGGAGTTGAGCCGGAGGAGTAGGAAGTGGGAAGTGGGAAGTGGGAAGTGGGAAGTGGGAAGTGGGAAGTGGGAAAGTTGTAGGCATTCATGAGGCGTAGAGGGCGAAAAATTTTTCGCCCCTACAGGATCTGATTAAACGGATTTCAGATTGAGGCGTGAAATCCCTACTCCCTACTCCCTACTCCCTACTCCCTACTCCCTACTCCCTACTCCCTACTCCCTACTCCCTACTCCCTACTCCCCCACAAACTGACAAGGTTGCGCCAAAGCCGTATTCAACAACGTTTGATAGGTGCGATCGCCCACAATATAGGCCCCGAACCGTTGTAAATGGGGGTTTTGTAATTGGGCATCAAAGAGCGTGAACTGACGCGATCGCAAATGCTCCACCAACTTCACCATCGCCACTTTTGAGCCTTCCGGGATGCGGAAAAACATCGATTTCCCGATAAACGCCCCCCGAATCGCCAACCCCAAAATCCCCCCCGCCAATTCATCCCCCTGCCAAGTTTCAAAACTGTGGGCCCAGCCATCCCGATGGAGTTGATGATAAATTTTTTGCAGTTCCGGGGAGATCCAAGTGGTATCGCGGGCCGCACAACCTTGGCACACCGCCGTAAAATCCCGATTAATCGCCACGGTGAAGCGGTTTTGGTTGAGCGATCGCCGTAGGGATTTCGGAAACCGAAAGCGATGATCCAGGGGAATCAAAGCCCGCTGTTGGCTCGTGTACCATCCCAAATCCCCCTGATCATCCGCCATCAGGAAATAGCCCTGGGAATACCCCTCAATAATCGCCGTCGTATCAATCCGCATCATGAGCCTTGAGCTACACTGTTTAACTCCATCATCCTCCCTTTCAGTTGCCCTGTACCAAAGCTTGTGATGATACCATGGTTAACTAGGCCGTCTCGGTTCATTGTTGCTCAACATCTTCATTGGTCTTGTCTTTAACACCCTATGTTTAAAAATCTATTTGGCGATCCCAACACCCGCAAAGTCAAGCGATATCAGCCCTTTGTCGCTGATATCAACGCCATCGAAGAAGATATTCAAGTCCTTTCCGATGATGAACTACGCGGCAAAACCTTGGAATTCAAGGCCCAACTAGCCAAGTCCCGCACCGATGGCGAACGGGCAGATATTCTCGATGACATCCTCCCGGAAGCCTATGCGGTGGTGCGGGAAGCCGCCTTGCGGGTGTTGGGGATGCGTCATTTTGATGTGCAGATGATCGGCGGCATGGTCCTTCATGATGGCCAGATTGCCGAAATGCGCACCGGGGAAGGCAAGACCCTCGTCGCGACGCTCCCCGCCTACCTCAACGCCCTCAGCGGTCATGGCGTTCATGTGGTGACGGTGAACGACTACCTGGCCCGCCGCGATGCGGAATGGATGGGGCAGGTGCATCGCTTTTTAGGGCTAACCGTGGGCCTGATCCAAGCGGGGATGACCCCCGCTGAACGGCGCAAAAACTACGCCTGTGATATCACCTACGCCACCAACAGCGAACTGGGCTTTGATTATCTCCGGGATAATATGGCCACCTCCATTGAGGATGTGGTACAGCGGCCCTTTAATTACTGCGTGATTGATGAAGTGGATTCGGTGCTGATTGATGAAGCCCGCACGCCGTTGATTATTTCCGGCCAAATTGAACGGCCCACGGAAAAATATGTTCAGGCGGCGGAAATTGCCACCCACCTCCATCCCCAAAATGAGGAAGATGGCACAGGGGAGTATGAGGTGGATGAAAAGGCCCGTAACGTCTTGCTCAATGATGAAGGGTTTGCCAAGGCGGAGGAATTGCTCGGTGTGACGGATCTTTATGATCCTGAAGACCCTTGGGCGCACTATATCTTTAACGCTATCAAAGCCAAGGAATTGTTTACTAAAGATGTGAACTACATTGTCCGGGAGGGGGAGGTGGTGATCGTTGATGAGTTTACGGGCCGGGTGCTGAAGGGTCGCCGTTGGAGTGATGGCTTGCATCAGGCGATCGAGGCGAAAGAAGCGGTGAAGATTCAAAACGAAACCCAAACCCTAGCAACGATTACCTATCAAAACTTTTTCCTCCTCTATCCCAAGTTGGCGGGGATGACGGGGACAGCGAAAACTGAAGAAGCGGAGTTTGAAAAAATCTATAACCTTCAGGTGACGATTATTCCCACGAACCTGCCCACCCGTCGCCGCGATTTAGCGGATGTGGTTTATAAAACGGAAGATGCTAAGTGGATCGCCGTGGCCAAGGAATGCCAGGAAATGCACGAATCGGGGCGGCCGGTGTTGGTGGGGACAACTAGCGTTGAAAAATCTGAGGTGCTGGCTCGACTCCTGCAACAGGCCCAGATCCCCCACAATTTGCTCAATGCCCGACCGGAGAATGTGGAGCGGGAATCGGAAATTGTCGCTCAAGCGGGGCGGAAGGGGGCGGTGACGATCGCCACCAACATGGCAGGGCGCGGTACAGACATCATCCTGGGGGGGAACTCCGACTATATGGCGCGGCTCAAGGTGCGGGAATACCTGATGCCCCGGATTGTGATGCCGGAGGATAATAAGCAATTGATGATGTCGGTGGGGGCGGCGAAGGCTCCCCGCAAGGCTCCCCAAGGGTTTGGGGGGGAAGAGAAGAAGGTGAAAAGCTGGAAAGCCTCCTCGGATATTTTCCCCACCACCCTTTCAGCAGCGACGGAAACGCTGCTCAAGGATACGGTGGCCTTTGCGGTGCAGCAGTATGGCGAGCAGAGTTTGCCGGAGTTGGAAGCGGAGGAGAAAATTGCGATCGCCGCTGAAAGTGCGCCCATTGATGACCCCGTATTGCAAAAATTGCGGGAAGTCTACAACGCGATCCGCAAGGAATACGAAGCCTTCACCAGTCGCGAACATGATGAAGTGATTCAATCGGGGGGGTTGCACGTCATCGGCACAGAGCGCCACGAATCCCGCCGCATTGATAACCAACTGCGGGGCCGCGCTGGCCGTCAAGGCGACCCCGGTTCGACGAAATTTTTCCTCAGTTTGCAGGATAATTTATTGCGAATTTTCGGAGGCGATCGCGTTGCCGGGTTAATGAATGCTTTCCGCGTTGAAGAAGATATGCCCATTGAATCGGGGATGCTCACCCGCTCCTTAGAAGGCGCACAAAAAAAGGTAGAAACCTTCTACTACGACACCCGCAAACAGGTGTTTGAATACGATGAAGTGATGAACAACCAACGCCGCGCCATCTATGCCGAGCGGCGGCGGGTGTTGGAGGGCTTCGACCTCAAGGAGCAGGTGATTGGCTATGCGGAACGCACCATGGATGATATTACCGATGCCTATACCAACCCAGAACTCCCCCCGGAAGAATGGAAATTAGCGGAGTTGTTGGGTAAAACCAAAGAGTTTGTCTATCTCCTTGAAGATTTGCAACCCAAACACCTTGAAGACATGACGATCGGGGAAATTAAAACCTTCCTCTATGAAGAGGTGCGTAAAGCCTACGACCTCAAGGAAAACCAAATCGACAAAATCCAGCCGGGATTAATGCGCCAAGCGGAGCGGTTCTTTATCCTCCAACAAATCGATACCCTCTGGCGGGAACATTTGCAAGCCATGGATGCGTTGCGGGAAGCGATCGGCCTGCGGGGCTATGGCCAGAAAGACCCCCTGATTGAATACAAACAGGAGGGTTATGAGATGTTCCTCGAAACCATGGTAGATATTCGGCGCAACGTCGTTTACTCCCTCTTCCAATTCCAACCCCAGGGACAACCCCAGACGGTTTAGAAGGAAAGAGGAGAGAGAAGAGAGAAGAGAGGCGAGATTTCTGTAGGGGCGAAAAATTTTTCGCCCCCATACCCCCATCGGGATTCTCTAGAAACCCTCACTCCTCACTTCTCTATCCTCTCTATCCTCACTCCTCCCTTCCCCCACAAGAAACCGGGGTAGTCATTGCTTTAAAATAAAGGGCAACACTCCTCTGGCTTGCAACGATAATGACCGAAGATGCGATCCGCAAAGCGTACCCATCGCCCCTCTCACCCCCCAAAGGGTTGACTACCGCTGAAGTAGAGCGCAGCCGTCAAACCCACGGCAGCAATTTACTGACTCCTCCCCGCCGTGAACCTTGGTGGCTACTCTTTTTGGCGAAGTTTGAAGATCCGGTAATTCGGATTTTGATTATTGCCGCTGTGATTGCGATCGCCATTGGCACCATTGATGGCCAATTTATCGAAGGGGTCGGCATCCTCATCGCCATCCTCCTGGCCACAATCCTCGCCTTCCTCAACGAATACCGCGCTAACCAAGCCTTTAATATCCTCAACCAATATGTTGATGGGGTGCGGGTGCGCGTCATCCGCGATGGCCACCCCACCACGATCCCCCGCAAAGATGTGGTGGTGGGAGATTGGATTTATGTGGAGCAGGGGGAAGAAATCCCCGCCGATGGCGAGGTCATTGAAGCCGTTTCCCTCCTGATGGATCAATCCAAACTCACGGGCGAATGTGAGCCGGTGCAAAAATTCAACCCCAATGAATTAACAGGACAGTCCATTGAAGACGAAACCTATCCCCCCTATCGTCTCTACCGCAGCACCATTGTCGATCAGGGTAACGGCCTCTATCGCGTCACCGCCGTGGGGGATCAAACGGAAATCGGTAAACTCGCCACCGCTGTAGCGACCGTCGAACCCGGAGATCAAACCCCCCTCAACCAACAGTTAGAGCGACTCAGTGAATTAATCGGTGTGGTCGGCCTCAGTTTTGCGGTGACAATCTTTATTGCGCTCTTCCTGAGAGGCTGGCTCACCCAGGAAATTTACCTCGATGGGGCGCAAAGTTATTTCCTCGCCGTTGTGATGCTGACGGTGGTGGTGGCTCTGATTCCTGTTTGGTTGCCGGTGGTCTATGACGGTTTGAAACTGGTCAAGGCAGACTTAGAGGCCCCTGACTGGCTTGATGGGGGAGAGTGGCAAAGTTGGCTGAAGGCGATCATTGGCGGCTTCTGCACTCTGGGCTTGGGTTTGGGCTTGGGTTGGGTGTTGGGCATTTTGCCCCCGAGTACGGGGGTATGGTTGCCGACCTTGGTGGGCCAAACCCTCCTGGGCTATTTCATGGTGGCGGTGACGATCATCGTTGTGGCTGTGCCGGAAGGGTTGCCGATGAGTGTCACGCTCTCCTTGGCCTACAGTATGAAGCGCATGGCCCAGAATAATAACCTGGTGCGACGGATGCACGCCTGTGAAACCATTGGGGCGGCGACGGTGATCTGTTCCGATAAAACTGGAACGTTGACCCAGAACCAAATGCGGGTTTATGAGGTGAATTTTCCCAGTTTGCACAGCCGCAAAGTCGCGGATTTGGATCTGGCTACGCAGTTAATTGGGGAAGCGATGGCGGGGAATAGCACCGCTGACCTGGATCAAGAGCCGGGTAAACCGCCCGTGGTGATTGGCAATGCCACAGAAGGGGCCTTATTGCTCTGGCTTCATCATCAACATATGGACTATTTCAGTTTGCGGCGGGGGTTGGAGATTAAATTTCGCCTCTCTTTTTCCACCCAAACCAAATATATGGCCACCCTTGGCCATTCCGGGGCGCTGAAACATGAGGTGATGCACCTCAAGGGTGCGCCGGAGGTTTTACTCGAAAAGTGTTCTCACATTTTGACGGAATATGGCCGGTTTCCTCTCAATAATAAGCAGCCGATTTTAGAACTGTTGTATGAATACCAAGCGCGGGGGATGCGGACGCTGGGGTTTGCCTATAAGGAGTTGTCGGATAATTTGATTCTGCCGGAGGCGGATGCTCAAGAAGTGCCTGATGCGCTGACTTGGTTGGGGTTTGTGGCGATCGCCGACCCCCTCCGGAAAGAAGTCCCCGATGCAATCCGCGTCTGTTTAGCTGCTGGGATTCAGGTGAAAATTATCACGGGGGACTGTGCTGAAACTGCCCAAGAAATTGCCCGTCAAATTGGTCTCTGGCAGGGGGATGAAACCGATCCCTATGCTTTGATGACGGGGAAAGCGTTCCGGGCGTTGCCCGATGAGGAAGCCCGGAAGGCGGTGCAAGGCCTCAAGGTGTTGGCTCGGGCTGTGCCTCTGGATAAACTGCGGTTGGTGCGGCTGTTACAGGATGCGGGGGCGGTGGTGGGCGTAACCGGCGATGGCACTAACGACGCGGGGGCCTTAAAGCAGGCCAAGGTCGGTTTAGCGATGGGGAGCGGTACGGCGATCGCCAAGGAAGCCAGCGATATTATCCTCCTCGATGATTCCTTTCAAAGTATTGTCAATGCCGTCGTTTGGGGGCGATCGCTCTATAAAAACATCCAACGGTTCATTCTCTTTCAACTCACCATCAACGTTGTTGCTTTAGGGATTGCCCTCTTGGGGCCGTTCATCGGCGTATCTTTACCCCTGACGGTGACGCAAATGCTTTGGGTCAACCTGATTATGGATACCTTTGCGGCCCTGGCTCTGGCCACAGAACCCCCTTCCGAATCAGTGCTGAAGGAAGCCCCCCGTTCCCCGACGGCTTTCATTATTACCCCAACAATGGTGCGTAATATTGTCGGCATGGGGTTAACCTTTTTGGTCTTTTTAGTCGCATTCCTTTTGTATTTAGATCGGGACGGTATTAGTCCCTATGAACTATCGGTATTTTTTGCCGTGTTTGTCTTTTTACAGTTTTGGAACCTGTTTAATGCCCGTTGTTTGGGGATGTCCCAATCGGCATTTACCGGATTGTTGGCTAATAAAGGGTTTGTGTTCATTGCCCTGACGATTTTCCTAGGGCAAGTGTTGATTATTCAGTGGGGCGGCGATATTTTTCGCACAGTACCCCTAAGCCTCAGGGATTGGTTCCTGATTATTGGCAGTACCTCGTTGGTGCTGTGGTTGGGGGAACTGTGGCGCTGGCGAGCGGCACGCTCCTAAACGATTACGCCCAGATCTGTAGCTCTGGGTTGTGGTGGTTTAAGTTGTCTGCTCTGCCCTGAATCCATTGGCGATGGCTGCTCTGATTCAGTAACCGTTGGGCGGTGGGAACATCCATGGGGCGCGAGAGCCAATAGCCTTGGCCCAACTCACAACCCAATTGTTGTAACTTCTGGTGTTGGGCCTCGCTTTCAATCCCTTCGGAGACGACATTAGCCCCCAGATTATGGGCGAGGTCAATGATCGTTTGGGCGATCGCCATTTTCGTTGGGTCTTGATCCACCCCGATCACAAACGTGCGATCGACTTTAATCGTATTAATTGGCAAATTGTGCAACCGGCTCAGGGATGAATAGCCCGTGCCAAAATCATCAATACAAAACCCAATCCCCAACTGTTGGATCTCCTGAAAAATCAGGCTATCAAAATTGGCGGTTTCCAGAAAACTGGTTTCCGTCATTTCCAGCTTTAAGGCCTGGGGTGGTAACTTCAGCCGTTGCAACAGTGCCATAATCCGCGCCACCAGATCCGTTTCCTTGAGTTGCAACACCGAAACATTGACATGGACACTTAAATTTACCAAGTTCGGGTAGGAGGCTCGCCACTGCCGGAGTTGTTGACAGGCCTGCTCTAAAACCCACCAACCAATAACGTGAATTTGTCCCGTTTCTTCCGCAACGGGGATGAAATCCGTTGGCGAAATCCAACCCCGTTGATTATGGTGCCACCGGACTAAGGCTTCTAGGCTATGGAGTTCGCCGGTTTTCAAGTTAAAAATCGGTTGATAGTAAAGGTGGAGTTCTGCCAATTCCAAGGCCCGTTTTAAATCATGCTCCAGTTCCAACCGTGCCAGGGCCACCGGTAACATCGAGGGTTCAAACAGGGCGCTAGTGCTGCCGCCTTCGGCTTTGGCGCGGTACATGGCCAGATCTGCATCCCGCAGCAGTTGATCGGGGCGCTGATAGGTGCGATTCGCGTTCTTCGCCCTATCCCCGTTAGCGCACCTATCGCCTAAGACAATCCCCACACTCGCCCCCACGGAAAAACTGCGCTGCTCTAGGAAAATCGGCTCTTGCATTTGGGTGACTAAATGGGCGGCGATCGCCTCGGCCGCTGCGGTATCCCCCACATCGGGCAAGAGTACGGCAAATTCATCCCCCCCAAACCGGGCTAATTTTGCAGAGGGAGGAAGGGTTTCCTGGAGGCGTTGGGCTACCTCCTGTAAGAGGCGATCGCCCACAATATGCCCCAAGCCGTCATTAATAATCTTGAAGCGGTCAAGATCAATAAACAACACCGCATAGCCAGATGCTTCCTCCTCCTCCAGGGATTGATCAATGCGGCTCTGCAACTGCTCCGTAAACCAGGTGCGATTGTGTAACCCCGTCAGGGGATCATGGTAGGCATTGTATTGCAGTTGTTCCTCCGCATGGCGACGGGCAGTAATATCCTCCACCGTCCCTTCAAAATAGAGCAAATTCCCCTGTTGATCCCGCACCGCCCGCTGAGTTTCCGAAACCCAAATAATCGTGCGATCGCGCCGATAAACCTGAGATTCCGCATGGTAAACAATCCCTGCCGCCTGCGTCTGAGCCGCCAACTCTCCCCGCCGTTGAGGGTCAACATAAAGCTGATGGGCAACATCCGTTAAATTCATAATCAAATCCACGGGGGAATCATAGCCATAAAGTTCAGCTAAAAACGGATTGGCATTGAGATAGCGACCATCTAACGTAGTTTGGAAAATCCCCTGGGTAATATTTTCAAAAATACTGCGATACTTCATTTCGCTATAGCGCAGGGCTGATTCCACCGATTGCCGATGGAGTTCCCCCCGATGGGCCGCCATAAATCGCCCCAAATCCCGCGCCATCAGTTCTAAAATTTCGCATTCATAATCGGCAAAGGGCATCTCCCGCGCCGTCAATGAGACAAAACTTAAAATGCCGTACACCTCCTGATCTACCAAAATCGGCGTAGTAATTGCCGTTTGAACCGGGAGATGGGCCGCCAGGGGATGCTGACAACATTGTTCGCAGGTATTCCCGATCCAAGTTTGGTGGCTGAGATGGTCGATTTCCTCCTTCACACCATCCAACTGAGTACCGGCTAACAGTTCTATGGGGTGGCTCTGGATGTGGTTAATCGAATAGCGGGGGCCATGGCGCTGCAAAATCATGCCGATGGGTAAATCGAGTAACTCCCGGCCAGCGGTGAGATACACCTCGCTACATTCAGCAAAGGTGCGATAAACCCCAGTGCTGAGGCGATGGAGTTCCTTGAGGCTGCGGCTAAAGTGGGCCAGCATTTGAGACTGTTCCCGATAACGATTTTCGTTATTGCGGAGCGCCTGACGACTTTGTTGCCGTTCAATGGCAATGCCCGCGAGATGGGTGGATTCCTGCAACAGTTGCCATTCTGCTGAGGTGGGTTGACGGGGCACGCGGTCATAAAAACACAACGTCCCGACAACGCGACCATCGGAGGCAAAAATGGGGTTTGACCAAGCGGCCCGCAGGCCATAGTGAGTGGCTAACTCGGCATAGTTTTCCCAAAGGGGATCGGTGGCAAGATCAGCAACGATGACCGGTTCCCGACGATAGGCTGCTGTCCCACAGGAGCCGGCCTGGGGGCCGATGGCTAAACCCTTGAGGGCATGACAGTAGGGGGTGGGTAAGCTGGGGGCAATGCTCTCCGCCAGGATGTGGCCGGTACCGTCACAGAGCAAAATCGACCCCATCAGGGGATAGGCTTGGACTTCAATAATCTGGATCAGGCGGGTGAGAATCTCCACCAAGGGGACATCGGTGGCGGTGGCTTCGAGGATTTGGTTTTGGCCGGCGAGGAGTTTTTCGCGATATTTACTTTCGCTAATCTGCTGCTCTTGGACAACGATCAAGGAGGCTTCGCCGTCGGCGATCGCCCTGGCAATCACCTGGTACCAATGGGATGGTCTCCGACCTTGCTCCGCTGATAGGTGTGCTATCGCGGATCGCCCCTCCATCACCTGTTCCCATTCCGTCCTAAAGGTTTCCCCTTGGGCGAGGGTGGTGTAGAGGGTGGGGAGCCAAGGCGCAGGGTAGCGATCGCTTAAGTTTACCGGTGGGCCATGGTAATCCGTCGCCAGGGCATTTTGCCAGACATAGCAGCCCCCCTGATCGTAGAGTGTCACCCCAAGGGGGAGGTGATCAAACACCGCAATCAGTTGCCGTAAAGAGGGCGTGGCGGCATTATTCAGCCACACTGAACCTTGCTCCATGACAAAATGAGACCAAAAACGAAGGGATAAACGAGCACAGCAATACTAGGGTTGTGATGGGGATACGACGGCATTGACAATCCCCGGCCTCAGGGGGAGGGGATTTTCACTGCGTCGGGAATCCAGTCAGCGGCTTAACTGGCATTAAGTTGCACAAAATTATCGCAGGCTAGATTATCCTTAAGGCTAACACAAGGTTTTTCTTCTGTCGGATTAAAGCACTTCTGTAATATCTGCAACTTGGGCAAGACAACCCAACAGCCGGGGACAGCGATCCACCAAGCGATTAAATCGATCCCGGGAAAGGGAGAGCAAACTAGATTCCGTATGGGCAATGGCCTGAAACTGCACCGCCCGATCCTCCCAGAGATGCATCACGCCAAACCCTTCCCCTACGGTCAAAATCACCCCATGGGGGGCCAGTAGTACATCCCCATCGTAGATCAGATAAAGTTGTTGGTGGCGCGGGTCTACAGTGGCGGATTGACTTTCTTGGGGCGCACAGATCACTTCCCCGGCTCGGAAATCTCGTTGTGTAAAGGCCCAATTGATCGTTTCCAATTCATCTAAAGAGAGGGATTGCAGCCAAGATTGGGTTTTCAAAAACAGCAGTTGTTTTAAAAACCAATCTTCATCGGGGAGGGTCGTTTGTTGGCCGTCCCGGAGGGAAATGGCCAACCGTTGTACTAAGGGGTTGGGATCATCCACTAGGGCCTCAGGCAGGGGTTGTTGCTGTTGGGATTGGATAAAAATCCCCGCTACCCGCAACCAGCGATCATCGGAGTCTAAAAGTGCTTGGATTAATGGCCCCCGTTTGGTGAGGAGATTGGCGTTGGGGGCAGGGCTGAGGCGGTCTTCTGTTTCCAACAGTGTCATAATCGGCACGATAAACCGCCGTAGCGGCCCGGCGGCGAGGGTTTCGATCGCATTGGCCCGGCGACGGCGATCCGCGACAGCGTACCCATTGGCGATCGCGTACCCATCGCGATCATGGAGGGCCTTTTCCAAACGGTGGAGCAATCCTTCCCGATCCACTGCCCGCAACACCGCAAAAACCCGGGCAATGATCCGCTCCTGGGCATCGGCTAAGATCACCTGCACGACCCGCCAAATCGGTTGATCATCGGGGAGTTGCAAGAGCCATTGCTGGATTTGGGCGGCCCGTTGGTAATCGGGGCGGAGGAATTCGTAGAGGGCATCACTGGCTTGGCGGGTATTGATCCGGCCAATGGCGGCGATCGCCGCCTCCACCACCTCAAACCGCCGCGAGGCTAAATACACCTTCGCCACCCGTAAGCTTTTATTGCCATAGTTCCCCAAAGCCTGGGCAGCCCAGAGCCGCACCGCTAAAGATTCATGCTCCAGCCCCACCGCCACATCCAACAGCAGGCGCGGATTTTGCAACACCCCCACCAACTGAAGGGCAATGGCCCGCACCAAGGGGTCAAACGTGGTTAATTCCCGCTCCACCAATGCAACTAAGGCGGTTTCTCCCGGCCGGGCCAGCCGGGCTAAGGTTTCCAGCCCCGCCCGCACCACTGCCACGGAACTCTCCGCTAACAACTGCTGCACAATCGGAATCAAGCGGGGATTACGGGTGTGACGAATCGCCCCAATCACCGTCAGCCGCTCCTGTTCATTGAGGGGATCTTGCCAAATCTGCTGACATTGGGGGGCAAGCTGGGTATTGCCTTGGGCCGCCACGGCAACGCAGGTGAGCGCTCGGACGGTGGCATCAGGGTAGTTTAAGAGCCGGGTTAATTGGGCTTCATTGAGGGGGGAGCGGCGGGCGAGGAGGGCTTCGAGAATGAGTGGTAGGTGGGTGCAATCCCCGCTGTGATCACGCTCTAAATGGTGGTAGAGGTAATGGCTGAGGGTGGGGTGGAGGTTTTGGGAAAAAAAGCGGATCAGGTTGCGCCGTAAGACGGAATCGGTGGTGGCGAGGAGGGGTTCCACCTCTGGGAAACAGTCCTGGGGGTTTTGGAGGCGGGTGGCGAGGGCGAGGCCGAGGATTTGAGAGGAGCGATCGCCACTGGTGAGGAGTTCATCAATTTGGCCACTGTATTGTTTGGGGAGGCGGCCCATCCCTGCCCCCACTTCCTCCCATTGCACCCGACCTGTGCGCAACATTTGCAGGAGCGATCGCACATAGCTGCGGCCCATGCCGTAGCGCACCAGGACAAAAACACCACTGAACACCACCCCCCCACGGGCAATCTGCACCGGGGTTAATCCCCATTGGGCTGCCATCAACAGCAACCCCGCCGCCGCTAACCCCAAACTATAGGCCAAACCATTACTAATCGCCCGCACCTGCCCCACCCAACCGTAGGGTACGGCGTTGTAATTGAGGCTATGGATCGGTTGGTTGAGGCTATCATCTAACCCATCGTTATTGACATTGGCCCACAAAGCCCAAGGCAGCGTGAACTGATAGGCTAATCCCCCAAAGGCCCCCAATGTGAGGAGGGGATAGACTAAATTCATCCCACTAACCCCCCAATGGCTTAACAGTGGCCGCGTCACGAGATAAAGCACGACAAAGGGGATGACATTGTTCACCATGCGCACCGTGCCGAGAAATTGCGTGAGTTCGTTGCGGTTTGCCTGGGGGGAGGTGGCGCTGATGCCAAAGGAGTCTAGATAGACTGCGAAGTAGAGGTATTCTGCCATGCAGTAGAGGAGGATGAAGAGGAATGTACTGGCGGCCAGAAAGAGAATAATCGGATAGGCCCAAAGGGCGGCCCAACTGAGGCGGGGGCCTTCGGGGGTTGATTCATCCTTGGGGTTTTCGAGGGGATGGAGCGATCGCTCCATCCCCCACACCTGAGCCGCTGCCAAGGCCGCCAACAGGGGCAACACCCAGAGCAGATCCGCCGTCGCCCACCAGCGCGATAATCCCGTAGCCAAACCTCCTCCCAGTAGCCCCCCAACAGCCATGGCCATCCGTAACCAAGAGGCATAGCGGTTCCAATCCAAACTGGTGAAATAGTCCGTCACTAAGCTGGGGAGAAGCACCTCCAGGAGCAAAATCCACTGAATATAAAAGCCAATGTAGAGTAGGTAATCGAGCCAATGCCCCGGATTTTTCCCCAACCCTAACAGCAGCCGGAGGATCACCGTCAGGGCGATCGCCATCCCCAAGACGATCCGCACCAACCGGGGGCGATCGACGCGATCAACAATTTGGGAGAGGCCGAGATAAATAGGCAAAGACACAATGCCCATGGCCACATAGGCCACCGGCAAACCCTGAGGCCCCACCGTCGTTAAAAATAACGAACTCCCCACCACCAGCCCCATAATGCTCAAGGTGGCGATCGTCACAGACAACAGCAATAACTGGGTTAACTTCTGGGCTGTTGCTGTGCCCCACATTGCTCTATACCAACGTTCTCCAATCATGCCTAGGTTGCTGCGTCGCGGTCGGATCAAAATCGGGGATGATCCCTAAGGGTGAGGGGGGTTGCCACAGGAGCGGACTACAGTCTAACGTCCGCCCGCCCATCAATTTAAAAGGGGCGTGAGGTCGAGATGCTTTTCCACCAAGTTTGCTAACTCATTGAGCATGATTTCCCGCTGCTCGCGGTAGTTGGGAACGCCGGTCGGGAGCGAGAGCAGGCCCCGCCGTTGGCGGAGATGGTTGAGCCAGGTGCGCCGCCAAGGGCCATTGTCAAAAATGCCATGGAGATAACAGCCCCAGACGGAATGGCTAGCATCCACGATCCCCAAGCTGAGATCATCAAAGAGGGCTTGGGGCAGATCAGCGGGTTTGGTGCGGCGATTCCTCAGCCATTGGGTTTGGCCTTGGTGAATTTCGTACCCTTCCACCACTAGCCCTGGATGGGGATATTGGGATAAACAGGTGCGTTGGCGGGTGACTTTATCGGGGGTAATGGTTGTTTTCACGGGTAAGAGTTTTAAGCCCACCTGTTCCCCGGCCTCCCCTTCTAATCCTTGGGGATCGGCAATGCGATCGCCTAACATTTGGAATCCCCCACAAACGCCAAACACCGTTCCACCCGCAGCCACAAAATCCTGAATTTTCTTGGCCATACCACTTTCATGCAAGGCTTGCAAATCGCTTAACGTCGTTTTTGAACCCGGCAAGATCACCGCATCAGGATAGCCTAAACGATCCTCCAACCCCACATATTTCATTCCCACCGTCGGCTCCGCATCGAGGGGATCAAAATCCGTAAAGTTGGCAATGCGGGGCAGGCGAATAATCGCGAGGCTCACTTCCTGCTGATCTTTCCGGGCTTTCCGTTCCAATAAACTCAGGGAATCCTCTGCCGGGAGCAGGTTCTCGCTCCAGGGCAACACTCCCAAGACGGGAATCCCGGTGTATTCTTCTAGCCAATCAATTCCTGGCTGCAAAATCGACAATTGTCCCCGAAATTTATTGATCACAATCCCTTTAATGAGACTACGCTCTTCCGGGTCTAATAAAGTCAACGTCCCCACCACATGGGCAAAACAGCCGCCCCGGTCAATATCGACAATTAAAACCGTTGCGGCGTTGAGATACTTGGCGACGCGCATATTGGTGAGGTCGCGGTGCTTGAGGTTTACCTCCGCCGGACTGCCGGCCCCTTCGCAGACAATGACATCAAATTCCGCCGCTAATTGCTGGAGGGATTCGGTAATTGCCTGCCAACCCCGCTCAAAATACTGTTCGTAGTATGCCGCCGCTGTCGTTGTCCCGACGGCTTTGCCCCGGATGATCACTTGAGAGGTGCTATCTCCTTGGGGTTTGAGCAAAATCGGGTTCATTTCCACCCAGGGATTGATCCCCGCTGCCCAAGCCTGCACCGCCTGGGCATAGCCCATTTCTCCGCCGGAGGGGGCAACGTAGGCATTGAGGGCCATGTTTTGCCCTTTAAAGGGGGTGATCCGTTGGCCCCGCCGACTGAGGATGCGACAGAGGGCGGTGGCTAACATTGATTTACCTGCATGGGAGGTGGTTCCCACTACCATAATCGCTTTCATGAGGGCCACCGGAGCCAACGCTGAAGGAAGTTGAGGAGGCGATCGCCCCAACTGGCTGCCGGAATCCCCTGCTGTTGCCAATCTTGGCTAAATTTTCGGCCCAAGGGGGTGAGGCGGAAACTATCGGTAATGCCTTGGCCATCAACTTCCCGGCGGACTAGCCCCACCTGAATCAACCACAACATTTCACTTTCTGCCCACACTTCTAGGAGGGGTTTACGGGTGTAGCCTTGGTCAAGGGCGGCTTGACCCGTGAGGGCTTGGAGGGGAATGCCAGCGGTTTCCATCGCCACAAGGAGGGCAATGGTGAAGGGGGAGCAGCGGAGGGCGCGGGCGGCGCGATCGCAGGTTTTCGGGGGATAAACAACGGCAGTGGATGGGTTCATCACTCCATGGGGGGGATTCAGAGACTATTGTGCCATGATCCCACCCAGAGCGGCCGGGGGCAGCGGGGTGCAATCCCCAATCGACAGCAGAATCTTCTAAAATCAGGAAGCAGAATGTTTAGAACCTTGGATTCACAGGCGAAAATTATGGCTTTAACTGTTGGCACGACTGCCCCGCAATTCACCACCCTCGACGACCAAGGCAATACGGTCTCCCTCAGTAATTTCGCGGGCAAAATCGTCGTCCTCTACTTTTACCCCAAGGACGACACCCCCGGCTGCACGAAACAAGCCCAGAGCTTCCGGGACAACTACACCACCTATCAAGAAAAAGACATGGTGGTCTTAGGCGTGAGCCGGGATGATCAGGCTTCCCACACCAAATTTAAAGAAAAATATGGCCTACCCTTTACGCTGCTCACTGATGTGGATGGGGCGATTACCCAAGCCTACGATGTGGACGGCGGCGGCTATGCCAAACGAGTCACCTACATCATCGACACCAACGGCGTAATCAGCCATGTGGATGCAGCGGTACAAACCGCGACCCATGCGGAGGATGTTTTAGCGAGTTTAGGTTAGGTTTGGGGAGGAGAGAGTCAAGAGGAGAGATCGGAATGCATTTCCCTCACTTCTCACTTCTCACTTCTCACTCCTAACTCCTAACCAATATTGCCAAGCCGCATAGGCCAGCGTGACAACCCCAGTGGCGATCGCCCCTTCATCGGCTTCAAATTCGGGATGATGGAGGGGGGGATTGGCTCGATCGGGATGGCCCACCCCTAAACGGAACATACTGCCGGGGGCCTCTTGGAGGTAAAGGGAAAAATCTTCCGCCCCTAGGGAGGGTTCGGGGAGGATTTGGACGCGATCGCGCCCCCAAGCTTCCACCGCTACCTGTTCGATCAGTTGGGTTAAACCGGGATCATTTTGCACCGAAGGCACACCCCGCCGATAGTTGATTTCACAACTGGCTCCGTAGGTATGACAGACTCCCTCAACAATGGTTTGAATCCAAGCCGGGAGTTTTTCATGGGTTTCGGGATGGAGCGATCGCACCGTTCCCGCGAGACGCACCTGATCGGCAATCACATTGGGGGCGCGGCCACCGCTAATCTGGCCAATGGTCAGCACCACGGGACGGAGCGGGTTCTGAGTCCGACTAATCGCCTGTTGTAATGTGGTGATTACCTGCGCCGCAATCCAGATCGCATCGGTGGCTTCGTGGGGGCGAGCCCCATGGCCCGATTCCCCCTGGATGAAAATTTCCAAATCATCGGCAGCCGCCGTTAATGCCCCGTAACGAATGCCCAGCGATCGCGCCGGAATTGAGGGGAAAACGTGCAAGCCCAAAATATGGGAAACCTCCCGCATCACGCCATCCCGCACCATCCACCCCGCCCCCTGGGCAATTTCTTCAGCGGGTTGAAAGAAAAACCGCACCGTTCCCGGTAACTTTTTCCCCAATTGGGCCAACACCATCGCCGTCCCCAAGCCCACCGTCGTATGAATATCATGGCCGCAGGCGTGCATCACCCCCGGTTGCCGGGAGGCATAGGGCAGGCCGGTGCGCTCGGTAATCGGCAACGCATCCATATCGGTGCGAATCGCCAACACCCGCTCATCGGTTCCCATCCCCGGCCAATGGCCCACCACCCCCGTTTTGCCCACCGCCTCCTCAACCTGCAACCCACAGGAGGAAAGCACCCCCGCCACATAGGCCGCCGTTTGATATTCCTGGCCACTCAGTTCCGGGTGGGCATGGATGTGGCGACGGATTTCGATGAGGCGGGGGGTGAGTTGGGCGGTGAGGTCTTTAATTTCGGTGAGCATGGGTTTAGACGGTCTGGGGAGATCGTTGGGGGATCAGGGGTTGAGCTTGGGCGTGGTAATGGTGTTTTTGGAGGTCGGCGATCGCCCCCGTTGAGCTATTGACCCAAAATTTCCGGTTGAAGCGAATAAATTTGCGGTCTTGGCCATTGCTAATCGCCGCCACAATGGGAATTTTTGCCTGTTTTTTCTCCCCCTCGCTATGGCTGTTGAGGATGCTGCATAGCGTCCTATGGGCTTGGGGATTACTCATCTGTTCAGGGGTGAGTTCGACAAGGATCATTTGCGCCGCTTCCACGGGTTCCGCATCTTCAATGAGCAACTGCGCCACTTTATCATCCCGGCGATCGGCTTTCCCCCAAAAAATAAACGTCATGTCTTCCTGAATCAGGGATTCAATCAGTTCAAACGTGCGGGGAAAGATCACCCCTTCCGCTTCTCCCGAACGGTCTTCAAGACCTAAAAAGGCCATGCGATCGCCCTTTTTGGTATTAATCACCCGAATCGTATTCACGACGGCGATCGCACTCAAGGGCGTGCGCTTGCCATAATTACTCAAATCGATCAAATTCACCGGCTCCAGCAGTTTCATCGCTGGCTTCATCCCATCCAGGGGATGCTCAGAAATATAGAAACCGAGAAGTTCCTTCTCCATCTTCAGTTTTTCCGCCGCTGGCAAATCCGGCACATCCGGGAGGCCAGGGGCCGCATCAAATTCGTTCGTTGCGCCGCCGAGAATCTGGCCAAACAGATTCATCTGGCCGCTATCTCGTTCTTTGCTGCGCTGTTGGGCCCAAGCGAGCATCGTATCAATACTTTCCAGGAGTTGATTGCGATTGGAACTAAAGGCCGTAAACGCACCACATTTAATCAACGTTTCTAAAGAACGACGGTTAACGACGCGATTATCCACCTGATAGCAAAAGTCCGCAAAGGAGCTAAATTTGCCCCCCGCCTTTTCCCGCGCCTGCAAAATGCTTTCAATCGCCCCATCCCCCAAACTCGGCACAGCGGAGAGGCCAAATAAAATCGCCTCACCATCGGGGGTAAAGTCAATATCAGAGCGATTAATATCTGGGGGTTCAATCTTGATCCCCATCCGCTGGCAGGTGTTGATATAGCTTTCGACTTTATCTTTATTGCTGCTGTTGCTGGTGAGCAACGCCGCCATATATTCCACCGGATAATTCGCCTTGAGATAGGCGGTTTGATAGGTGACGTAGGCGTAGGCGGTGGAGTGGGATTTATTGAAGCAGTTTGAGGCAACGGAGCCGTTAGCCAGTAAGAAGTTATGATCGCGCACAACCCCGAGATCGTAAACCGATTGGGGGGGCAGGGCGCGACGCTGGATAATTTTAACCATGGATTGAATTTCAGGAGAGAGCGCAACCGGGTTCCTCACACCAAAATGCCCCGATTCGCGATAGCGTACCTATCCGCGATAGCGTACCTACTACTGCATTGAATCTTAGTAGGCTAAGGTGGCGAGGGTTTCCCGGAGGTAGGAGGTGACTTGCTCGTCGAGGTTGGCGGGCAAGGGGGCATCGGTGGCCGCCTTGAGGTTTTGCCAGCGTCCAAAACCGGAACTAGCGGCGATCGCCTTTTTGAGGCTGGCCCAAACTTCTCGGTCGTTGGCAAAGGATGGGATGGTTGTGTTAGGCATTTGTACCTCCAATGGGTTACAAAATTTTACATTTTGTGTTCACCTTACCTTAGTCTAGCTTGTGGTGATGCTGTCTAGGGCACAAAACGGGGATTTAGGGGGCAATCGTTACGGGACGGGGGCGATCGCCCATGGATCGCCGTGGGGAGAGCGTTAGCCGGAGGCGGCGGGAAAAATGATCGGGGAATGGAGACTATTAGTGCAGTTGTGCTGTGCTAAACTCATTTATAGTAATTAATAACTATAAAAAGCCATGATTGCCGTCAAGTCTGATCATTACCTCAACCCGGATGAATATCTAGCGATGGAGTTGAAGAGCGAGATCAAGCATGAATACATAGATGGCGAAGTTTACGCCATGGCAGGAACCAGTAAAGACCACAATATCATTAGTCTGAACCTCGCTTTGCTGTTGCGGATGGGTTTAAAGGGTTCAACTTGTCAAGTGTTTATGGCTGATATTAAGGTCAGGATTGAAGAAGGGCGACGCTTTTTTTATCCAGATTTATTGGTGAATTGTGATCCCAATGATGATCGGACTCTGCACTATGTTGATCAGCCCCAAGTGATTATTGAAATACTATCCCCCTCGACAGAATCCTTTGATCGGGGCGAAAAGTTCCAATTTTATCGCAGGATTTCCAGTTTACAAGATTATGTTTTAGTCAGTTCTCAAGCCTATATGGTGGAAGTCTTTCACCGGGTAGAGGGAGAGCGTTGGTTGTTAAGTACCTATGCAGGGATAGAGGCGATCGCCTCTATTGAAAGTCTCAACCTCAACGCCCCCCTGAGCGAAATCTACGCTACATTAGATCTAACCCCCAAGGAGGATAACCATAGTTCGTAGTGCGGACTTTAGTCCGCTTCGGTAGAACAACTAAAATCATTACGACAAACCTTCATAAAATGTTTGTAGTGCGGACTAAAGTCCGCTCCCCTATCCAAATTCTAGGCAATTTCACCCGATTAAACCATGGTTACTGCCGCTCAAACTCCCACTATTGTCTACCCCGATTCTGATGGAAATCTAATGGCTGATAATACCCGCCAATTTCGTTGGATTGTCGTCATTAAAGAAAACTTAGAAATTCTTTTCGATGATGATCCCAATATTTTTGTGGCTGGAGATTTACTGTGGTATCCCGAACAAGGCAACAATAAACTCCGACAAGCCCCTGATGTGATGGTTGCCATCGGACGACCCAAAGGAGAGCGCGGCTCCTATCGACAATGGGAAGAGGCGGATCTCCCGCCCCAAGTTGTTTTTGAAGTGCTTTCCCCTGGTAATCGCCTCAAGGAAATGGCTAAAAAACAACAATTTTATAACCGCTATGGGGTTGAAGAATATTATGTTTTCGACCCCGATCGCCTTGATTTTCATGGCTGGATTCGCAATCAAGCCGGTGTTTTAGAGGTAATTGAACAACCGGAAAACTTCACCAGTCCCCGGTTAGGGATTCGCTTTGAACTCCAAACAGACCAGTTCACCATCTACCGGCCCGACGGTCAACGGTTTTTGACTCCGACGGAATTGGCGAAACAGGCGGAACAGCAACGCCAAGAAGCTGATCGCCAACGCCAAGAGGCCGAACAACAACGCCAGGAAGCTGATCGCCAACGCCAACGGGCAGAAACCGCTGAGGCTCGTCTTCAGGCCTTGGAAGCCCGATTGCGGGAACTGGAGGGGGATGTGTCATCGCCTAGGGATTGACCCTAAGGTGGTGCAACAGGGGAGCGATGCATGAGCGATCGCGCATCGCCCCAAGCACCCTTTAGAATGGGGAAGATCCGCGCATCCCCATCCCTTTTGAAGAGCCATGTGCCGTAACTTTAACGTCTGCTTGAGTCCCGTTAAGATTGAATACCTCTTTTTCACCAAAGATCCCGCCACGGGAACCTATACCCTCCGCCCCAAGGATGTCATCCAAGCAGACCTCCACGATCGCACCCATTACGCCACAGCCCTCGCTGAAGACTGCTCGAAACGCAGCACCAAAGCTGGTTATGATGCCGCTGGGATGGCGATCGGCACAATTCCCCTTGCCCAGATCCTCAACGACCTTGAAGCCCGCGAACGGGTTTCTCTCTCCCATGGGGAAATGATTGAACTGGCGGGAAAAATTAAAGCTGCTGCCCAAACTCAGGTGAAAATTTCCCGCGATGGGGGGGATTTACTCAAAACCTGGAATGCACTCCTCGATCGCGTCCAACTAGAGCGGGGCGAATTCCTCACCAACTGGGAAACCCATGTGCGCCAAGCCTCCCAAGGGGATATGTATTCCGAAAGCAATGCCCACCCCCATCAGGAAAATTGGGGGCGATCGCACCTCCGTATCTATCAACTCAGCCCCCAAGGGGAACTGTTTTTTGCTGAACCGGAAAATGATCTCGGCCCCTCGATTTTCTCCGATACCCACAACGGCGATATTAACGATGCAGCCCGCTATAAACGTTTCTTGGGTTATGAAGGGTTTAAATTCGCCTCTAACTCCGATTCCTGCGTAGAGCCAGCCCTGAAGCGCTTCCTCTACGAACATCTTCGCGCCAACCAATTGGCCGGCGCACTTCACCGCCTCGCCTATATTGACCCCGATTATTTGGGGGATGATCCGACGCTGTATCGGCGGGAGGTGGATAGTGATGGCAAAGTGGGGGGCTATGATTTGGGGCGAGAATGGGCCCAGCAGGCGGTAGAGGTGAAGTTAAGTGGGAAGGCGATCCGCGACAGCGCACCTATCGCCTTTGGCCAGGGGGGGCGCATTATCGCAGAATTCACTCAACAGGGGTTTTTACGGGATGATGCCCAATGGTCGGCCAGTGAGAAAATTGCCCAACTCTTGGAATTAGCGGCGATTATGGCCGCCGCCGGAGCGGAACAGGTGACGATCGCCGCCGCCTTAGTGGCCCGCATCTTTGAATATTCCGATCCCAAAAATAAATTTACGTTCCAATCCTTTACCCCCTTGGGGCAACCCAGTTATGGCCTGTTGGGGGGGGGAACCTATACGATGCTGCGGGGCGGTACGGAACGGGGCGGTGAAGAAGGGGGGGAATTAATTTTCTACCTCCCCAAACCCTACGATCTGCGCAACTATAACCGCGTTGCTTTCCTCTCTGCTTCGGAGGAAAACGCCTTGAAAGAGCAGATGGTGCTGCTCAATGGGGTGGCGATCGCCGAAGGCCGCACCGAAGTTGCAGAAAAAACCATTCAAGAAATCACATTTTTGCAAAATATCCGCGCCACCGCCTACATCACCGAAGGCGTAGCCCCCATTTATGATGTGTTACCGGGGGAAATTGTCGAAGTCACCGCCGATGGTCGGGTGCGGTTATTTAATATCTATCGGGGCCAGGAAATTCCCCTGATCAGCGTCGAAAAACAAAAGCAAGCCGATCGCTATATCCATGCCGATATTCGTCAAGAACGCCTCGCCCCCCTCAAGGTGTTTAACATCCAATATCGGGATTTAAATGATCACCCCATCCCCTGCCCCTACAACAAATATGGCGAAGAAATTATCGTCATTCAGCCCTTAGCCTTGCAGAAAAACACGGAAAAACTGTTTACCATTGGCCCGGATGGTGAGGTAAAACTCCGCACCGGAGTTGATGGCATTGGCCTGATCATGGGGACAGAAGATGAAGCGATCCGCCGCCAACGGATTCAGGATCTACAACAGATCCTCACGGGGGCAGCAGGGACTTCGTTTTTAATCAATATGATTGCGGGGAATTTATCCCGAAAATTGGGGTTAAATACGTTGCCGGTGGTGAATCTGGATGGGTTTACGGGGTCAGATACAATTCCTACTTCTGTGGGCCGCGATACCCTGTTTCTGGCTAACTCTAATTCTGGGGGAACTTCTGACACGATTAAACTCACCCATGAGTTAGCCAGTTTACCGGCGGCGATCGCCCGCATTGAAGCCGAAATTGCCCGCCGTGACCCCAATTTAGCGGAAGTAATTGTCGCTCAATCCCGGTTAGATGAACTGAAACGTCTCGTCCAACCCGATACCCAACGCAGCGACCTCCCCCCCCATTTACAGGAATTCATCGCCACCAAAACCCCCTGGATCTATGTGGTGACGAATATTGAGGCCAGTGCTTTGGGGAATATTGGCCGAGGCTTGGATGCGGTGATTCAACCGGCAGCGGGGGCGGGGATTACCAACCTACCGGAGGAGGAATGCGTTGGCTCCACATTTGCAGCGATGGCATCGTTGCAATGGCAATTGGCCTTGCATACCTATTTAGGGGAAGTGCGGGGGGATATTTCCACAGCCTACGCCCAGAAAATTTATGGGGAGTTGGCGGCACTGCCAGCGGTGGTGAAGCAGTTGGTGAGCGATCGCGCCCTGATTGCGGAAATTGAGCGGATGTGTGATGAGTTGGTGGGGGGGAATTTCGATTTCGTCTATACCGGCTATCTCGATGGCGTACCGGAGGAGCAGGCCCATAAGGCGGCGGAAATGATTCAAGAAATGTTTGCCGGTTGGCATTTCTTCCAGTTCCAACATGGCAAATATGCCCACATGAAACGGCGCACCCGCCACACGTTGGGGTCAATCCTGGGCCACAATGCCCCGCCCCCCTCCTGGCCCTTTTTCAATGCGCGGGCGATTAAGTCAGCGGCGGAAATTGGCCCTCGCGTGGCCACTTCCTTCTTCATTGCCCATGAGCGCGATCGCGATCGCCTCGCCAGCATCCCCGACTATGCCCCCGACTATATCTTCACCTACCCCGCCGATAGCATTGTCCTCTACCCCTTCCAGGTGATTATTGTTAGCCATCTGATTTCCTATTTTTGGGGGCTAAAGAAGAAGGAACTGGCGAAGCGGATCGAGACGTGGAATCAGCCCTTTGTGAATGCCCTGTGTAAGCTGGATCCCCAAGCGGGGGAAATGAGCGAGGCGGGACGCGATCAAGTCGAGCACCATGCTCGCCAGGTGTTGCAGGAATTTGCGGATCTGTGCCACCACAGCCATTATTTTGACCGCATGGAGGGGCAACGGCGGGAAAGTCTGCTGATTTCCTTGGGGTTATTGGCGGGGGAGCATACCGCCTACGGGGTTGATCACGCCATTGGCGGCTTCTTGGGCAGTCCCCAGGGGCAGATTGCCATTGAAACAGAACGCCGCCCTCGTCAACCCCTCGATGGTCAAACCTACCTGACAGTTTTAAAGGATTTGGCCCTGGAATTGAGCAATGGGGAGCAGTCGAAACAATTGGCGGATCATTTCCTCGTCGATGAAACCGGCGCAACCCGGCCCAACCAGATCACGATTTCCCGACCCCATGGGCGCGATCGCACCCTCTATGAAAGCGACTATCTCGCCGAATATGAGGGCCTGGGGACGTTCTACGATGTGGAGCCGGTGCATCCCCCCAAAATTGCCAAGGCCAAAAAAGGCTGGCTCTAGGAGTGCAATGGTGCGTGCAATGGTGCGTCAGCCGTGATGCTGCTCTTTTGTGTCATGGATTCATCAATCTGACGCACCCTACGATTCAATTGTAGGGTGCGTCAGACCGGATCAATGATGATGTTGGCGGTTCAATTGTGGCTGACGCACCGCAGCATAATTGGTCTGAAGCTGCGGAATGTGAGGATCAATACCACAGCCGGATTTGATCTGAGGCTCAAAAATTCTCCGTCGCTGTCCCCAAAACCCGCTATATTTAGAGTAGATTTCCAGCGAAAAAAGCCGGAAACACTATCTATAGCGTTGGTTTCTCTGCCATGACTGCCTTACCGATTCCGGATTTTGAACTTGAAAGCCCTCAAGCTTTGGCGGCGTTATTGGCGGAGGCAGAAACTTGGCGGGAAGTGGAGGGCCTTACCCATCAGTATAGCCATTGGAAGGTGGAAGCTTGGCAGTTGTTGAGTGAGCCGCAGATGGAGCGGTTGAAATTGTTGCAACAGTGGCAGCATTCGCCCATGGCGCAGAAATTCCCCCCAGGGGCAACGGTGCAGCGGTTGGATGATACGGAAGGGCTAATGGGTGAGGTCAAGACCTATTGGCAAGCCTACGGGGTCGATTATGTGACGTTTTGGGTGGGGCCGGATGTGGATTGGTGTCGGGCTAGTAATTTAAAGCGGGTGCAAGGGAAGTAGGATCCCTCCTGCGGGGATGCGCCTTCGGCGTAGAAAAAGGGGGGTGAATATGCCCCCAGTGAATAAGCCCCCTTAAAAAGGGGGCCGGCGTAGCTGGGGGGATCGTAAGCACTCAGGTTCATGGGATCCCAAACCCCCCTAAGATCGGGGGGTTTGGGTGAGGTTAGACGACTAGACAGCTTCGAGATTTTTCTCGCCAGTCCGGATCCGAATCGTTTGCTCAACCGGGGTCACGAAGATTTTGCCATCGCCGATTTCGCCGGTTTTGGCAGCGGCGATGATTTCTTTAACCACCTGATCCACTTGGCTATCTTCGACGACGACTTCCACTTTCAGCTTTTGGAGAAACTCCACAGTGTATTCCGAGCCACGATATCGCTCGGTTTGCCCTTTTTGACGACCAAAGCCTCGGACTTCGGAGACTGTCATCCCCACAATCCCGGCATCGACCAGGGCAATCTTCACTTGATCCAATTTGAAGGGGCGAATAATGGCTTCTACTTTTTTCAAGATGACAACTCCTTACAGTGCATTCTTTAATTAACTTATAGAACGACTACCCCGTTTTCGGGCTTATTTTTGACAGAATTTTAGAAATTCTCCATAAATTTAGGGCGATCGCCCCTCCCCTTGGCTTTTTTTGCGCCAAATCCAGAGAAAATTGGTGGCCATGCTCCAACCGACGGAGATGGCGGTGGCAAAAAGGGAGGCGATCAGGTAATGAACTCCGGCGGCTTCAATGGCATTGATGGCTAACCACCAGATCACGAAGCTACCGGCGTTGCTGAGGTGGTATTGCCAGAGCCGTCGCCAGGTGGGGCGGGGATGGCCGAACACCCAACGGTCATTGAGGAAAAAGCGGAGGATCGTGGTGAGTTCGGCGGTGATCAGGGTGGCGATCGCCACGGTCAACCCCAACACCTCATGCAAAACATAAAGGGCGGGAATATTAAACCCCGTGAAAAACAGCCCGACAATCCACCAGCGCACCATGGGCTTGGCGAGAAACTGACGGAGCCAGGGGACAGCTTGGTTCATCAAGATTTGCGGGAGGAATGGCGAGGGGTGGCTAAAACAACCACGCCCACCACATCAATACCATGGTGACGCAGCACCTGCGCCGCCGTCTTCACAGTTGCCCCCGTGGTGTAGATGTCATCAAGGAGCAGGACGGGGCGTTTCGGTAAACGGCGGCGAAAGTCTGGCCCGAGGGCAAAGGCCCCTTGAATATTCTGCTGCCGCTGGCGGGCGTTGAGTTGAAACATGGCCTCAGTGGCGCGGGTACGCTCTAGGCCGCGGGCAGCGAGGGGTAAATGGGTGTAGTGGCAGAAGTGGCGGGCGAGGAGTTCCGCTTGATCAAAGCCCCGTTCGGCGCGTTTTTCGGCGTACATGGGCAGGGGAACAACAATGGGCCGCAGTTGGGGGGGAGCTTGGGCGAGCCAATGGCGGCCCAACCAATGGCCCAGGGGGCGGGCCAGTTGGGGGTTGTTACGAAATTTGAGGGCGGCGATCGCCCCCCGCAATTCATCCCGATATTCCCCCCAAACCAAGATTTTACTAGGTTTGGCGGGCGGGGGTTGTTGGCAGGCTTGGATCTTCCCCTGACAATGGGGGCAAAGCTCATCCACCGCCGTTTGATGACAGAGGGGGCATTGCTCCAGGAAGATCAGGGAAAGGAGGCTGCGGAAAAAGGCGATCGCCATACCTTCAACCCTCTTTAATATTCCGGCACAGAAGAATCTACCTCACGACTCCAAGCCGTAATCCCACCGATCACATTTGTGCCTTCAATGCCGTGCTGCTTGAGAATCCCCAACGCCGTTGCCGATCGTCTTCCCATCTTGCAATGGACAATCAAACGATCACCATTGAGAACTTCCTTCACCTTTTCCACCCCTGGCCCCTGTTCAATATCCGGCAACGGAATCAACACCGCCCCCGGAATTTGAGCAATCTCATATTCATTGGGGTTACGCACATCAATCAGCACATAATCCTCTGCATCACTATCGAGCAACGCCTTCAACTCCGTAACCGTCATTTCAGACAAGGTAGCCTTTTCCTGTTCTGCCTCCGCTTCAGCTTGAGGAATCCCACAGAACTGCTCGTAATCAATCAGTTTTTCAATCACGGGCCGCTCTGGGTTGGGGCGCAGTTTCAACTCCCGGAAAGACATTTCTAAGGCGTTATACAACAACAACCGACCACTGAGGGTGGTATTCGACCCCAGAATAATTTTAATCGCTTCCGTAGCTTGGATCAGGCCAATCATCCCTGGCAACACGCCTAAAACCCCCCCTTCGGCACAGGAAGGAACCATGCCCGGCGGCGGCGGTTCGGGATAAAGATCGCGGTAGTTGGGGCCGCCTTCGTAGTTAAACACCGTGGCTTGACCTTCAAAACGGAAGATCGAGCCGTAGACATTGGGTTTATCCAACAGCACACAAGCATCGTTGGTGAGATACCGAGTGGGGAAGTTATCCGTGCCATCAATGACCACATCGTAGGGGCGGAAAATATCGAGGGCATTTTCCGAACTGAGGCGAACATTATAGAGATCCACCTGAGCGCGGGGATTGATTTCTAAAATGCGGTGTTTAGCGGATTCAATCTTAGGCTTACCCACCCAGGATGTCCCGTGGATCACCTGCCGTTGCAGGTTGGAGTGATCCACCACATCAAAATCCACAATCCCGATGCGGCCAATACCGGCGGCTGCTAAATAGAGCAACAGGGGAGAACCCAGCCCCCCCGTGCCAATACAAAGGACGCTGGCGGCCTTGAGGCGTTTTTGCCCCTCCAACCCCACCTCCGGCAGGATGATATGGCGGGCGTAGCGTTCGTATTCGTCTTTTTCGAGTTGGATACTATCCAAGTTGGGATTTAACATAGTCGGTTCGGTTTAGGGCTGAATCGAGAACCCACAGGAGATGGTCGTTCAAGTTTTCCATTTTAAACCGAATCGTCGGTTTGGTTGCAGAGGGAGGGGGGGGGAGGGGGGCGATCGTCCCCTTCCCTACCTCGGCTCCATCAAAGGGATCTCGCGGCGTGGAACCCTCTGCTATTCGGCTACATCTCACTTTTTTGCACCGGCTTGGTTTATTGATTGTTTAGGGCTGAAATCCGAGTCAGGAGCAATTTTTGCTCTTTAAAAGCTTGATCATAGACATGGCGAATTACATCCTGAGTGTTGCGATCATTCTTGCCATTGGGGTCAAATTCTGGATAAGCTGCCTCACAAAAATCTAGAATATCAATAACGACTTGCAGCAGTTTATGAATTGAGCTTTTATCATCATAATTAGTATTAGTTCTTTTTTTGTCAATAGTATATCGAAAAAGTGCATTGTAAAGTTTGTTTAAATTTTGGGTCGATTGTTCAAAGCCAGTCCTATTAGTTGGATCTCCTGGAACAAACTTTAACTTATTAATAAATATACTCTCATCCATAATTTGCGTACCAAACTGGCGATATTTTTCAGCATCATCGTCATAGAGTTCGCCATGCTGTAATGTTCCTTTCGGACTAGGCAGCTTTCTTTGTGTTTTAGGCTGCTTGATTTCTACTGCTGCGCTTTTGACTGGAGATTGAGAACCTTCCCCAGGAGTTGCAGAATTTTGGTTTGCATTTTTTGCCGAACTAGCTTGAGCATTGTCCGCAGAGGATTTCTTCTCCAGCGCAGATAGTCTGTCTGCTTCATTCTCAATCTTGCTGTAGATCAACTTAGCACAAGTTGCAGGGCATTCTTTCGCTTCTTCTGAGCTGATAGAATCCCAATACTCAGCCGTAATCCGTTCCATCTGATCGAGTAAATTGATCGCATCGGCAAGATTGCTAATTCCCTTTGAATTTTGATCCCGGAATTTTTCATACTTCTGCAAAATATGGATCATCGCGTTATAAGACTGGATATATTCCTGTTGATCTCGATCTTGACCGTTACTCGTTTTATATCCAAAGACTCCCGCTTCTTGTACTTGAAATTCCGCTGCGGTCATAATCACATTGGCCAAGAAATATTGAGTTGAGTCTATTTCAGTGGCATCCTCTTGACCCTGAGCCGTTTGGCGATCGCCCCCACCCCTCTGTTGATCACCCTCAATTTTAACCTTTTCACCCTGACCTTCTTGCAGGCTGGGAGGTTTAATCGTCACATCTACTTCTAGATCTTCCGGTGCAAGATGTTCAAAATTATCAACAAGGGACTGATAATCTTCGATACTTCCCTGAATGTCCTTGAGTGTCTCAAAAACCCCTTCCATATACACAGGGGGTTCTTGTATTTCTTTATAAATGTTGGCGGGTTTTAGGAGCTTGGCGTGAATCATCGACATAACCTTAAGAAGGCTAGACACAATAGAATCGTTACCAAAAGATTGGATGTATTCACCACAGGGTTTAATCAGACCTTGATCAATCACATTACCAAGAGACAAAATTATTTTGATTTGTTCAACAACGCTTATGCTCCCCCGTTTCGCAAAAAATGCTTGTCTTCCTTGTATAAACATTTTCAAACCACTATCAATTGCGGCAAACCTTTCATTTTTTCGAGAGCCAAAGAAAGGAGTTGTTTTTTCAATAAAGTAATCTAGCGGCATCAAATTAGTTTGCACCGCAGCCACCATGTCTTGAAGATCAAGATCTCGTTGGTTTTCGATGGTCGTGATTGATTTAAAGGACTCTTTGACTTCTGCTTTAAAGCTAGCTAGATTTTTTTGGTTAGATAAAGCAACTTGAATCTCTTCAGCAATGAGTGTTTTGATACTTGTTTCAACGGCTGTATTGGCTGGCAAGGCTTGGATTTTTTTGAGCATACTTAAGCATTGACCAAACTGTTGAATCAAGCCATCAAAATCTGTCTCGATTGCCTTCAGGATATTACGCCGCTCTTTAGAAGGAACGCTTTTACCACTCATTTTGGCTTGATCGCCAATAATTTGGTCTACCCTGTTATGTACATCGTAAACTTTTTGAAGGCAACTAACATTAAACGTTAAATAGTTTTTGTAGAGGTCTTGAATGGTTTCCAACGACTGACTTTGATTTTTAGCAACATCATTCCCTTGAGCAGGTTCTTTTTTCTGGATAGATTGGGAGCCGCCGGATTGCTGTACGACATGGGTTAATTCATGGGCGATGAGTTCCTGACCCCCAGAACTGCCAGGGTTATATTCCCCTTGGCGGAAAAAGACATCTTGGCCGGTGGTGAAGGCTTTGGCTTGGATGGCGGTATTGAGTTGATGGGATTGGCTATCCGTGTGAATACGGACTCCGCTAAAATTTGCACCCATGGCCTGGCCCATGGACTCCTGTAAACCGGCATCTAAAGATTGACCACCTCCCTGCGATCGCTGAATTCCTGCCTCCACATCCGCCGCAACTGCACCCCCGTCTAGATTCCCCTGGGCCTGCATCACCCCCGCCAGGGGCGACACCGTTAAATTGCGGCCCACGGGTTGAGGCAAGGCGGATTTAGTCTGGACAGTGGGGGTGTTGATCGCCCGCACCACCTGTTTAGCGGTGGCATCGGCTTCCTGTTCGTAGCGATCGCCCACCGCCCCTAAGGTTAACTTGGCTTGAATTGGTGACAAGTCAGCATCCGCCACCGCCACCGTCGATGGTGGCACAGCCTGAGGTGAAGGTGCTAGAGGATGCGCCTTTTTTTGCACGGGTGGCACAAAGGTACGAGACTGCTGGACTTGATTTTTGGCCATAGTGTCACCTATCGACTCTGGGGAAGATACGGATCTAGAAAAAATGTTGCCCTGAGTTTTGATCGGGCATTACAGAGGATTTATAACATCATGATCGCTGAATTAAAATACGACTTTAGTCTAGATTTAATTCACTTTTCTGGTCTGAATGATGTATTAATTCAAAAAAAAGTCTGATTTGTTAAAATATCGGTGAATAGTAAGTTTTCAAAGGCAAAAAGCAAGGAGTTCACTATCTATAACCTTAAAGATCTGTTATATTTAGACCGATTTAGCGATACAAAGCAATGAATAATGAGTGGTATGTCGTCAATTCACAATCTTTAATTCAAAATGTCAACCAGCTTCAGCAATTCTTAGATCGGCGGTGGGCTACACAACAACACCCCGACCAGGAGAGCCAGGATGATAGCGATCCCATTGTCCAGATCCCGGAACTTTTCCCCCCTTCTCGTCTAGAAACGCTTTACACCACGTTTAACCTCTCTCCTTTTGAGCTTAATTTGCTGCTCATGGCCGTTGGGGTTGCCCTTTTGCCCCGGTTTTCTGCCCTCTGTGCCAGCTTCAACCACAACCCTCAAATGCCCTATCCTACCTTTGGCCTGGGGTTACAACTTTTTGCTAATGCCCATTGGAATGCCTTTACCCCCCAAGGGCCCCTCCGCCGTTGGCAACTGTTGGAAGTGGGAACCGGCCCGGTGATTACCCAATGCCCACTACAAATCGATGAAACGATTTTACACTACCTGATGGGGGAACCCTACCAAGACGATCGCCTCGCTCCTTTGATGAGTACCCTACTTGCTGATATTTCAGAGCCTTTGCCCCCCTCCCATGGTCAGATTGCGGAGGAACTGTCAACGCTGCTCAATGCTGAAACTCCGGGGGCTGTGCAACTTTGTGGGGTGGAGCATAGCGATAAACGGGCGATCGCCGCCGCCGTTGGGGCAGCCCTTGATCGACCCGTGCAAATCCTCCGGGGCGATCGCCTCCCCACTGAACAGGAAAACCTCCGTTATCTAACCCATCGTTGGCAACGGGAAGCCACCCTCACGGAAACCTTACTGGTTCTCGATCTCGATGGTTTAAATATGGCTGATCCGAGCAAGGAGGCAATGGGAACTCAACTCATCACCGATCTGCAAACCCCCCTGGTGATCTTCACGGAAGAACGAATCCAAAACTTCCGCAACCCTCTGATCTCCTTTGAAGTCACCCCCCTCACCTATCAAGAACAGTTCCAGCTTTGGGAGCGCAACTTAGGTGAGGCGACCCAAGCCCTCAATGGTGAATTAGGGGTGATGGTGTCACAATTTAACCTCAGTCCCCAGGCGATTAAAACCGCTGCTCATCATCTCCAACAACAACCGCAAGGGGCGTTAACGCCTGATCAACCCAATCCCTTAATCGCTCAACACCTTTGGCAAATTTGCCGCACGATCGCCCGGCCCCGCTTAGATAATCTCGCCCAACGCATTGATGCTAAAGCCACTTGGTCAGATTTGGTATTGCCGGAAAATCAACGCAAAACCCTCTGGCAAATTGCCGCCCAATTTCGCCAGCGAGCGAAGGTTTATCAAGAATGGGGGTTTGCGGCTCAAAATAATCGCGGTTTAGGGATGACGGCGTTATTTGCTGGCCCCAGTGGGACGGGGAAAACCATGGCTTCGGAGGTGTTGGCTCAGGAATTTAACCTGGATTTATACCGGATTGATTTGAGTACGGTGGTGAGTAAATATATTGGCGAGACGGAGAAGAATTTACGGCGGATTTTTGATGCGGCGGAGTCTGGCGGGGTGGTGTTGTTATTTGATGAAGCAGATGCTTTGTTTGGCAAGCGCAGTGAGGTGAAAGATAGTCGCGATCGCCACGCGAATATGGAAGTCAGCTATCTTTTGCAACGGATGGAAAGCTACCAAGGGTTAGCGATTTTAACTACTAACCTCAAGAACTCTCTAGATCAGGCTTTTTTGCGTCGGATTCGGTTTATGGTGGCCTTTGCCTTTCCCGATGTTAAGGCCAGGGCTGAAATTTGGCGGCGGGTTTTGCCCCCCAATCTGCCCACCGAGGATCTAAGTTTTGAGAAGTTAGCCCAACTTGCAGTCACGGGAGGCAATATCAAAAACATTGCCCTCAATGCTGCCTTTATTGCTGCCCATGAGCGGGAGCCGCTGAGGATGCAGCACATTCTAGCGGCGGCTCGCAGTGAGTATTTAAAAATGGAAAAAATCCTCGTGGATTCGGAAATTGAGGGATGGGTTGAATGAAGGGTGGGAAGTGGGAAGTGGGAAGTGGGAAGTGGGAAGTGGGAAGTGGGAAGTGGGAAGTGATGTAGGGGCGAAAAATTTTTCGCCCCCAACACCCCTCAATTCTTAATTCTCACTCCTCACTTAGTTCTTGGTTTCCTTGAGGGGATTCCAAAAGAAGCCCTCAAACCAGCCTTTGCGCCAAAAGAGCCAAATTAGGGACAAGGCGATCGCCCCCATCGTAACCCAACAGAACCCATAACCCCACTGCCAACTCAGTTCAGGCATATACTTAAAGTTCATGCCATAAACACCCGCAATAAACGTTAAGGGGATAAAAATCGTCGAGATAATCGTGAGTAAGTTCACAACTTCCGAGGTGCGATTACTAATGGCAGACATATAAATTTCCGTCAAACTTGAGGCTAATTCTCGATAGGTTTCGATAATATCCAAAAGTTGGTTAACGTGATCCGAACAATCCCGTAAATAAATCTGCACATCCTCACTAATTAGATCATTATGTTCCCGAATTAAGCTATTGAGGACATTGCGCTGGGGCCAGATGGAGCGACGGAGGGCTAGGAGTTCCCGACGAATACCATAAATTTTTGCTAAGGTTTGGCGGGTGGGATTTTTAACCACCTCATCCTCTAGCCGTTCAATGCGTTCTCCATAGTCTTCTAAGACCGGAAAAAACCCATCAATAATGGCATCGAATAAGGCATAGGTTAAATAATCAACGCCGGAGTGGCGAATCCGGCCCCGTCCATCACGGATGCGCGATCGCACCGGTTCAAAGCTATCGCGACTCGGCTCTTCTTGAAACGTCAAAAGATAATTGGGACAGATGACAAAACCCACCTGTTCCATGAAAAACCCCTCCGCCTCTTCCATGGGCATCACCATTTGTATCACCACTAAGAGGTGATCGCCATATTGCTCGATCTTCGGGCGTTGGGGGACATTGACGACATCCTCTAAGAGCAGGGGGTGAAGATGGCACAGATAGCCCATTTTTTTCAGCACATCTTCGCTGCCTAAACCGCGCACATCAATCCAAGAAATGGAGGGCGATTCTAAATAGGTGAGACATTCCTCTGGGGTAATATCACCATAGCGGTGGGCTTCCTCTGCGTTGTAGTCGATCAGGACAATCTCGGAAGGGATGGCTTTGGGGTCAATGCGGAGGGTTCCCGGCTCACTGCCCGGTTTATCAAAGTAGTAATTAAAATATTCTTCTTGCTTAAGGGCGATCGCCTGTTGTGCTGGCCAGGGAGCTTGAGTCATAGAAAGTCTCAAAAGTGGTGAATCTTTTAATGGTTAGTTTAATGGCAGGGGAGGGATCATGGCGATCTTCCCAGGGGTTGGCAATCCAATCTGCTCAATGGCAGATCATTGCAGATCATAAAAAATATAGCGGTAAGCGGGAAACTCAGAGGCTTTAGCCCTGAGAGGGAAGCGACTCGGCGAATTGATTCGCCGTAGTCTTCCTGTGATTACAGATGATGGAGGGGCGAAAAATGTTTCGCCCCATGGCCCTAAGGCTGGATCGTCACCTTGTTTTTGTAAAAGGCCACATAGCCCTCGATGGGCTTGGCCCGCTCCTGGGTTTGGGGATAGTACCAAGCGGCATCTTTGATTTCTTGGCCCCCCACCACCAGATGGTAATAACTGGCTTGGCCCTTCCAGGGGCAGGTGGTGTGGGTTGTACTGGGGGTGAAGTAGTCGGTGTTGAGGGCATCGGGGGGGAAATAATAATTGCCTTCCACCACTTGACAGCGATCGCTGCTGGCAACCACCACATCATTAACAAGAACTTGGGGCATGGTATTTGTGAAAAAATATTGCAGGTTCGGTTTCTATTTTGACAAAAAACAACAAAATTTGAACAAATGTAAAGATTTTGGCGGCTGAGGGGATAGGGGCGATCGCCCCCATAGTAGGCTTGATCCCCAAAGCAAAAGAGCGGAAGCCGATGAGCCAATCCCCCATTCTGCCGTGATCCCCCTAGCCGTCACCCAAGATCCGATGTAGCATAATGCCAACGCAATTTTAATAAATTCCCTTTAACGATGCTCAACGTCACTGATGAAACCTTTGCGGATCATGTCCTCACGGCGACGAATCCGGTGCTGGTCTACTTTTGGGCCCCTTGGTGCAAGCTTTGTCACCGGGTAGAACCCACCTTGATCAAAATGCAGGGGGAATTTCCCCACCCCATCGATCTGGTCAGTGTCAACGCCGATGAAAATTTGAAACTCAGCACCGCCCATCGTCTCAAAATTTTACCCACAGTCCTGGTATTTGCTGGGGGTAAGGTGGTTTACCGTCTCGAAGGCTTTCCCGGTCGGGATGAACTGCAACGCAGTCTCAATCAGGTGGGCTTAAACCTCTTTGCGGCCTCCGCTTAACCCGAACATTCCCCCAGCCCCCGCACCACCGAGGCCCCTCATCCCCTCGGTGTTTTGTGCTGATGTGAGCAAAGCTAGACCTTAACAGAACTTTAAATAACGCGGTATGCCACAATTGGTAGCGGTATTCTGCAACTAAGGATTAACAACTCAGCATTTGTGATGGAACCATTCCTCTATGAATATGCTTGGTTAATACCCGCCCTCCCCCTCTTGGGAGCGGCATTGGTAGGAATCGGGCTAATCTCAGTCAATAACGTAACGAACAAACTGCGGCAACTCAATGCCGTGGTGATTCTCTCCCTGCTCGGTGTGGCTACCACCATGGCCTTTGCCTTGCTCTGGAGCCAAATTCAAGGTCATGCTCCCTATACCCGCAGCTTTGAATGGGCCGCCGCTGGTAGTTTTCACCTCACGATGGGCTATATCATCGATCCCCTGACGACGGTGATGCTGGCGATCGTCACCACCATTGCTCTGTTGGTGATGATCTACACCGATGGCTACATGGCCCATGACCCCGGCTATGTCCGCTTCTATGCCTACTTGAGTATTTTTAGTGCCTCAATGTTGGGGTTAGTGATTAGTCCCAACTTGGTGCAAGTTTATATCTTCTGGGAATTGGTGGGGATGTGCTCCTACTTGCTGATTGGCTTTTGGTACGATCGCCAAGCCTCTGCTGATGCCTGCCAAAAAGCCTTTGTCGTCAACCGCGTCGGTGACTTTGGTTTGCTGTTGGGAATTTTGGGACTCTATTGGGCCACCGGCAGTTTTGAATTTACGGTGATTGGGGAACGGTTAGAGGAGTTGGTGGCCTCTGGGGCGATCGCCGGGGGATTAGCCACCCTCTTCGGGATCTTGGTCTTCCTCGGCCCCGTAGCCAAATCCGCCCAATTCCCCCTCCATGTTTGGCTTCCCGATGCCATGGAAGGCCCCACCCCCATTTCAGCCCTGATCCACGCTGCCACGATGGTGGCGGCGGGGGTTTTCCTGATTGCCCGGATGTATCCGGTGTTTGAACCCTTCCCGGTGGTGATGAATGTGATCGCCTGGACAGGGGCCTTAACGGCGTTTCTGGGGGCATCGATCGCCATCACGCAAAACGACATTAAAAAAGGTCTGGCCTATTCCACCATTTCCCAACTGGGTTATATGGTCATGGCCATGGGTTCCGGGGCCTATTCCGCTGGCCTGTTTCACCTCATGACCCATGCCTACTTTAAGGCGATGCTCTTCCTCTGCTCCGGTTCCGTGATTCACGGCATGGAGGCGGTGGTGGGCCATAACCCGATTTTGGCGCAAGATATGCGCCTGATGGGGGGTTTACGGAAATATATGCCGATTACCGCGACGACGTTTTTAATTGGTAACTTAGCCATCTGTGGGATTCCTCCCTTTGCCGGATTCTGGTCGAAAGATGAAATTTTGGGACTGGCCTTTGGGGCGAATCCGGCTCTGTGGTTGGTGGGGTGGCTCACGGCGGGGATTACGGCGTTTTATATGTTCCGGATGTATTTCCTCACCTTTGAAGGGAAATTTCGCGGTACAGATACCGCCATTCAAGGGGAATTACTAGCGGCCGCTGGCGTGAGCGCCGATCATGATGACCATCACCACGACAGCAAACCCCATGAATCCCCTTGGACGATGACGCTGCCCTTGGCGATTCTGGCCATTCCTTCCGCTTTGCTCGGCTTTGCCGGTGTGCCTTGGCAGAACCGTTTTGAGCATTTGGTTCATGCCCCTGGGGAAGTTTTAGCCGCCGTGGCGGAGTTTGACCAGACGGAATTTTTGATTATGGCCGGCTCCTCCGTGGGGATTGGCTTGATCGGGATTGCCTTGGCGGGCTTGATGTATGCCCAGAAGGTGATCGATCCGGGGGCGATCGCCCGCTCCATCCAACCCCTTTACAACTTCTCCCTCAATAAGTGGTACTTTGACGACCTCTATCACCGCGTTTTCGTCGTCGGCAGCCGTCGCCTAGCGCGGCAAATGCTGGAAATTGACTACCGCGTCGTTGATGGAGCCGTCAACTTTACCGGCCTTGTCACTGTGGTGACGGGCCAAGGGTTGAAGTATCTGGAAAATGGTCGGGCCCAATTCTATGCCCTGATTATTTTTGCGGCAGTCCTTGGGTTTGTCGTGGTGTCGAGTATTTAATCGTGCTGATCTGGAATATGCCATGAATGCAACTGATTTTCCATGGCTTACTGCCATCATTCTGTTTCCCTTGGTGGCAGGGCTGTTCATCCCGCTGATCCCTGATAAAGATGGCAAAACCGTGCGGTGGTATGCCTTGATTATCGGGTTGATTGATTTCGTCTTGATTGTCTACGCTTTCTATACCCAGTACGACCTGGCGGAACCGGGGTTACAGCTGGTGGAAAGTTACCCCTGGATTCCTGATCTGGATCTGAATTGGTCGGTGGGGGTGGATGGGCTATCGATGCCTTTGGTAATCCTCACCGGGTTCATCACCACTCTGGCGATTATGGCCGCTTGGCCCGTCACCCTCAAGCCGAAACTGTTTTATTTCCTGATGCTGGCCATGTATGGCGGGCAAATTGCCGTGTTTGCGGTGCAGGATATGTTGCTGTTTTTCCTCGTCTGGGAATTAGAGCTAGTGCCGGTGTATCTGATCCTCTCGATTTGGGGGGGAAAAAAACGGCTCTACGCGGCAACGAAGTTTATCCTCTATACGGCGGGCGGCTCCCTGTTTATCCTCGCTGCCGCTCTGACGATGGCGTTTTATGGGGATACGATTACGTTTGATATGACGGCGATCGCCGCCAAGGATTACGGCTTAGGGCTGCAACTGCTCCTCTATGGCGGTTTCCTGATCGCCTACGGCGTGAAACTGCCCATCTTCCCCCTCCACACCTGGCTCCCCGATGCCCATGGCGAAGCCACCGCTCCCGCCCATATGCTCCTCGCCGGGATCTTGCTCAAAATGGGGGGCTATGCCCTGATCCGGATGAATGTGGGGATGCTCCCCGATGCCCATGTCAAGTTTGCGCCCGTGCTGATTATTTTGGGGGTGGTGAATATCATCTACGCCGCCCTCACCTCCTTCGCCCAGCGCAACCTGAAGCGGAAAATCGCCTATTCCTCCATTTCTCACATGGGCTTTGTCCTAATTGGGATTGGCTCGTTTACGGAATTGGGGATGAGTGGGGCAGTACTACAGATGATTTCCCACGGGTTAATTGGGGCCAGCCTCTTCTTTATGGTGGGGGCCACCTATGATCGCACCCATACCCTGATGTTGGATGAAATGGGGGGTGTGGGCAAAAAGATGAAAAAAGCCTTTGCGATGTGGACGGCCTGCTCCCTCGCTTCCCTGGCTTTGCCGGGGATGAGTGGCTTTGTGGCGGAATTAATGGTGTTTGTGGGCTTTGCCACCAGTGATGCCTATAGCACCACGTTCCGGGTGATTGTTGTCCTGCTTGCAGCAGTAGGGGTGATTCTCACACCGATTTACCTGCTCTCGATGCTGCGGGAAATTTTCTATGGGGAAGAAAACCCCGATTTGGTTTCCCATGAAAAGCTCGTCGATGTGGAACCCCGCGAGGTGTTCATTATTGCAGCGTTGTTAATCCCGATCATTGGCATTGGCCTGTATCCCAAGATTGCTACTCAGATCTACGATGCGACAACGACACAACTAACGGCCATGTTGCGAAGCCATCTCCCCAACCTTGCGGTTGCTCATCCGGAGGAACCGGTGGCCTTAACGGCTCCCTCGATTCCTGCCCCGTTGGGACAGTTTAACTCCTTGTAAACTCCAATTGTCGGGTTAAATTAAACCGAAGTTGTGGGGGCGGAAAGTTTTTCGCCCCTACTTTATTGTCAGGTTAAGTATAGATTAATGAAGGTTTAAGAAAACAAAAATATTGCTTAAACCTTGGGCTTTTTGGTTTGACTTTTAGCGGCTGCGCATTTTATATTGAACGAAACTTTTACCATTTAGTATCCTTTGTAACCCTTTAATATCAACCCCTTAAGCTGGATCAATTACTCTTCTCAATGACTTATGGCATTAGTCAGTATTGTTAGGATGTTTCAGAAATCTGAAACCCTCTCCTGGTGGGCATTGCCCACCCGACGCGATGTCCTAACCTCCTTGGCTACTGCTATATCTGATTTCCGGCTTTGCCCTCCCTGACCGGGGGAAAACTGGAGAGCAAGGGTCGAAAAGGAGAGCAACAGAGATAAATCGATTTAATGAAAATGTTCTCTTTTCAAGACTCTAAAATTTTGCTCAATTGAGTAGTATCACTCCTAATTTTATTCAAATGGTAACGCGATTGTGATGCATGACCCCAACAGATTCCATGCTATGGCGCAATCCTTTGAGATGATAGCGACCCATGAGTGATCCGATTTTGAGCCAGGCGAAACGATGGGGATTTCGTTGTCAGCGTACCGCTGCTGGCCCCTGGCAGATCACCCCCGTTGCGGGGGATTGGGTTTTGGAGCAACGGAGCGATTATCCTGAGGATCGGTTGTACCAACGCTGGCTCCTGAGTATTAAAGGGGTTCCCCAGGTTAGTTTGGATTCCACGGAGGTGCTGGCGTTTTTAAAATTGCGGATTGATCCCCGCTAGCCCCCCTAATCCACTGCGCCGGTAATCGTAAAGGCGGCCCAAGCGCCGGGATCGCCATAGCGATCACGGGTTAATAACATCGCCTGCCGTAGGGCTTGGGCCCCATCCATGCCCCCATTAAACTGGCGGTAAAACTCCGTCATCAGGGTGGCGGTGGGCTGATCGGGGATGGCCCAGAGGGAAACGACCACACTGGCGGCCCCTGCCCCAATGAAAGAGCGGGATAGCCCAATCACACCATCCCCCGTACCGATCCAACCCCGCCCGGTATCACAGGCACTCAAAATGGCTAACTCGGCATTGAGTTCGAGGCTGTTGATCTCCCGGAGCGTGAGAAAGCCATCGCTGTTTTGGGTGGGGGCAAAGGCGAGGGAACTGCTGTAGCTGAGTTCGGGTTCGAGTAAGCCGTGGGTGGCGAGGTGGATGATCCGGGCGTTGTTCATGGCGGCGATCGCCGCTGGCTCCGTGGCCGCATCCCCGATCAAGGGCGTGGTTTGGAACAGTTGGGCGATCGCCTGGGCTTCCAATTCTGCACCGGGAAGGGGAGCAAGGCGATGGTCTCCGACCGGGCTTTGCCCATCGCGATTCGCTGCTTCTCCCCCCGGTAAAAGGGGCATGGTGGGATTGCCGATAATCGCCGCCCCGGTGCGGGGGTTAAGCTGGCCACGGACTTGGCGGGCAATACTTAACACCTGGATGGAGGGGGCCGTGAGGATTGTGTGCTTGTCGAGGAGTGTCACCCCTTGAGCATCCTGCAAGGCGGGGAAGGGGATAAAAAACAACATATCCTGAGGGATGAATGTGACGCGGGCGGCAGGATCACGGGGGAGCAGGGCCGCAATGGGGGCGATCAGCAGTTGGTGGAGTTGTTGCAGTTGCTCATCAGCGGTACGACCGCGACGGCTGAGGAGGCGGTTGCGGGTGCGTTCGACGAGGAGGCCGAGGTCTTCCTCTAGGGCAAGGGTGCGGTGATGAATTTCCCCTGTGGGGGTAATCACCCAGATCAGCAGTTGGGTGGGAGTCCCGGCGGGGGGTTCCCCCGGTTGGGGGATGCGATAACTAAAGGGCGCATCGTAGAGGAGGCTGTACTGCACGAGGGTGGTTTGTTCGCGGCGGGCGATCGCCTGAATTTCCCCCACCGTCGGCGGTTCGAGGTCAATATAGCGATTTGTTCCCGCCTGACGATTGAGCAAGAGTTGTAAGAGGGCGCGACTGCGGCCCGCCTCACTGGCTACCAAAGCATCCTCCGGGCGATTTTGAGCCATCAGTACCCCTTGCAACGTGCGGTAAGCATCCACGCTGGGGCTATAGCTGCCGATGGTGACTTCATCACGGGTGGTGGCATAAAGGTTGGTATTTTCCAGGAGGATGCGGCGGCCATAATTATCCATTGCTAACCCATGCCGGAGGCTGGTTTCTGCCGCTGCCCATTGTCCCGCTTTGGCTTGGAGGAATCCTAACTGTTGCACTGTGAAGCCCGCCGTAATCAGATCCGCCACGTCTCCTTGGGGCCAGGTGGTGGGGTTCGTGCTGACATCTAGCGCATTGTAGGCTTGGGTTTGGGAGGCGATCGCCCCGACAAGATCCCCTTGCCAAAAGGCCAACTGAGCCAACTTTTCTAGGGTGGTGGCCACCTGTAAACGCACCATAGGGGTGATGGCTTGGGCAAGGGTGAGGCGTTGTTGTTGGATGGCCGTGGCTTCAGCAAAGTTGCCTTGATCACTATGGAGATCCGCCAAGAGCGCCAGCATTGTCCAACGGTTACTTTGCACAACATAGGCGTTGGGGTCAGGGTAGGCATTGAGGCGTTTGACCCCCTCTTGGAGAATGGCGATCGCCTCCCCATACTGCTCTTGGCGCTGGAGATACCGGCCCAATTGGTTGACAATGGCAATCCAGGCGGTGAGATCGAGGGTGGTGGTGGTGGTGGCGGGTAGGGCTGTTCGTAGGGTGGCGATCGCCCCTGGTGGATCGGCATAAACCTGGAGCGCCGCCAACACCCCCGCCGCCGCTGTGCGTTCATACACCGGACTATCCGCAGGCAGGAGGCGAATATATTCCCCCATCACCCCAACACCCCGGCTAAACTGTCCCGCATCCCCCAAAGACAAATAACCCAAACCCAAAGCATAAAGCACCATCCGGCGGCTTTGGGTTGAGAGATTTTGTCGTAATTCCCCTTCTAAAAAATTCAAGCCATAAACATCCCCACCTTGAGCATAGATCGCCGCCAATTGCTGCAATGCGGTCGCTTCGCTCAAATCTTGGTGTTGACGGAGTAACCCTAAAGCTTGGGCCAAAGCCGGGCGAGCTTCATCGAACCGGCCAAAATATTGCAACGCAACGCCATAACTCAACCAAAGCCGCCCCAACTGCACCCCGTCATTCCCCGCTGCTGCCCGTTGGGCGGGGAACATTTCAATCACCATCCGATAGGCGGCAGCGGTTTGCTGATTAATATCCTGAGGGGCTTGAGTCTCTGGACTATCCAGAATTTGAATGCCCTCAATGCCCTCAATGCCCTCAATCTGTTCAACCCCTTGAATTTCTTGGGCCAACCCCACCATCGAACCTTGCACCGTTAAAACCAATGCCCCCAGGAGCGATCCACCATCACGCCACCATCGCCCCCACTGTTGCCAATTTTTCATCATTTATGCTGCAAGCTTATTCCTTCGAGTTATAGCCTCTAGTCGAGACAATGGCAGCGATCGGGATGCTGATCACGAGAAAAATCCGCCTCACCCTGACCCTGGCTGTGATAAAGTTTCCCCACCCTCACCCCTGAACTTGACCTGTGAACCTCCCCACCTGGATCACCGTTTCTCGCCTGCTTGCAGTTCCCCTCCTCCTCTATTGGCTCCAATCCCCCACCCCAGAGCGGCAATGGTGGGCGGTCATCGCCTTTTTATTGGCAGCGGGAACCGATTGGCTCGATGGCTACCTCGCCCGCCGTTTGAACCAAGTCACGGATTTGGGTAAATTCCTCGATCCTTTAGTGGATAAATTGCTAGTGCTTGCCCCTTTGTTGGGTTTGATTGCCTTGGGACGGGTTCCCGCTTGGGGGGTGTTTTTAATTTTGGGGCGGGAGTTGGCCGTTGCCGGTTGGCGGGTGAATCAAACCCAGATTAGCGGGGCGAATCTTTGGGGGAAGGTGAAAACCGTGGTGCAAATGGGGGCGATCGCCCTTCTCATCGCCCCAGTTCCTCAATGGCAAGGGGTGGCGATCGTCACGTTTTGGTTAGCCGTAGCCCTAACCCTCATTTCCGGCGCGATCTACCTCTGGCCGCAATCTTCTCCTGGAGCATGATCGGGTTGCCGGGGATTGCGCTAATTGGGTTAGTGATCGCCCGATGAGAGCATACAGTGCTATTCAGTCAGCACTAATCTAAACCTTGGTAAAGTTGTGCGATCGCGATCTCTAACTCAATACTTTGAAAAATAACTTTTTCATTAACTCCATAAATCACAGTTTCCCAGGTGTTATCAGCCTGACGGCGACGACATTCTACCTGTTGTTGATCTTGTTCGATGAGAATGTATTCTTCTAGGGATGCAATTTTTTGATAATCGATAAATTTCTCCCCTTCATCAAATTTCCGGGTACTGTGTGAGAGGATTTCAACAATCAGTTTAGGGTAGCGTTTAATCAAGCGATCTTGTTTATCGCGATCGTCACAAGTCACAAAGGCATCTGGGTAGTAATAAAAGTCATCTTCGTAATTGACCTTGACATTCCCTGAATAAAAGCGGCAGTCAGAACGACCCAGATGTAAATTAATCTGGTTTAAGAAATTAATGGCAATGCGATCATGATTATCTGTGCCTCTTGCCCTGAAATAGACTAAACCATAGCGATATTCATGACGATGTTGGCTGTTGTTTTCGAGTTCGAGATATTCTTGGGGGTTGAGATGATGGGGAACTGCAATCATGATGAATGGGGGGGATTGTTCTGGGTTTATTCTAGCAAATCCTCTCGGTTGCGCTGCTAATGGGGGCGATCGCGCCGCGACACTCCGTAGGGGCGCAACGCTTGCGCCCATTGGGTTAGCGATTGTGGGGGATTATGTCGTAGATCATTTGAGTTAGAATTTTAAGGAGCATTATTTGTGAGTAAATTTCATGCCAGAAATCACACGATTTTACGGAATTATCATCAAAATGTTTTTTGGAGATCATGCTCCACCTCACTTTCATGCAGTTTATGGTGAGTATAACGCTTTGATCAGTATTGAATCCTTAGAAATTATCGAAGAAGATTTGCCTAGTCGTGCTGAAAAAATGGTTTTAGAGTGGGCTACTTTGTATCAGCAAGATTTGCTCAATATTTGGAACAGTCAAAATTTTGTCAAGCTTCCACCTTTAAAATAATTGCGATCAAATCCATGAAACCTCCTCGTATTATCTCTGCTCAAGCGATTGATAATCGCACCTTACTCATCCATTTCTCTAATCAAGATATCCGAAAATACAATATTTCTCAATTATTAGAGAATCCCTTATTTTGTTTGCTCAAGAATCCCCAGTTTTTCAAGAATTTTAAAGTTGAAACGGGAGGATATGCCTTGGTCTGGACTGAGGATATTGATATTAGTGAATATGAGTTATGGAAAAATGGTGATCCCATCGCTGAAGAGGAGATCAATCACGATTTAAAATGTAGTGGCAATCTTTAAGAAATTTATGCAGGGCGATCGCTCCAATGCGGCTGGGCGGATACAATCCGCCCCTACAAATTTCATAAATTGTCAATCATCGTAGGGGCGCAACGCTTGCGCCCTCAACGCTTGCGCCCAAGCCCCACGAAAAAACGCACCACTGCCGGAATTTGGGGCTGTGATGCGTTGGGGTTTATGAGGCTAGGAAGTGCAAATCATCTTTGTTAGAAAATCAAGATGTACTTAATTTCCTTTAATTGCGAAGATTCCAGTAAGCCTGTAGAGGACTCATTGTGACACTTCGCACATAGTTTTGATCAGGATGAGCACCTTGAGTATTTTTGTAGCCGTGACCATTTTGTACTTCTAAATGTAAATGGTTTGCTCCGTCAAGTTTAGCAAGTGTTTTACCTGCTGAAATTCGCTGTCCTTTAGCAACATATTTAGTTCCTAAGTGACCATAAACCCAGTGATTACCATCATCACCATCAATTCCGATAAAGTTAGAGTTTACCCATCGCACAGTACCCCCAACCACTGATTTGATAGATGTACCAGCGGGTGCGCCCATATCAATCCCAGCGTGCCACTTACCATAATAGTTGCGATATCCCTGATCGTAGGCATATCCAGTGTTCATGTGAACACGACGACCAAAAATGGTATTGGATAGATCCGTATAAACTTGACGAACCGCATCACTAGTTTTTGACATCTGATTGCCACCACCGAACGGAGAATCTGGACGAAATTGGTTATCATCTCCACTCTGTTTATCCCAATCAGTATTGCTCAATGAAGCAAGTTCAGGATAGTAACTTCCTTGGATAATCGGAGCTTTAACCACCTTAATCGGAGTGCGAGCGCCGCCCATATTTTCCCAGGCTGACCAAGTACCATCACTTTGCAAGAACCGAGAATACATCACACCACCCGGCAATGGACGCTTCTCACCCCCCACATGGTATTGATACAACTTGCCATCAAATACCGCCAACACAGGATCATTAAATGCTGCCTCATTGCTAACATTTTCATGTTTCCAGGTTGTCCAGTTCTTTCCATCCGTAGATGAGCGGGTATAAACCTTCTTGTCAAGGCCAATATGGGACTGATACAGCCGACCATTGAACGCCGCCATCGTCACAGCACTGTTCGCCTTTTCATTCAGCAGATTAGGACGCTCCCAGCCTGTCCAATTCACACCATCCGTCGATGAGCGCGTGTAAACTTTTTGGTCAAACCCCACATGAGATTGATAAAGCTTCCCATTCAAAGCCGTCATTGCCACAGGATAATTTGTCTTTTCACCAGGAACATCAGGAAGATGCCAACCTGTCCAGTTCACACCATCCGTCGATGAACGAGTATAAATCCGGTAGTCACCCCCCACATGAGTTTGATAAAGCTTGCCATTAAGCGTTGTCATGGCAACCTCATGATTTGTCCACTCACCAATATTTGGCCTTGTCCAAGCTGTCCAATTTACACCATCTTTGGAAGAGCGATTGTAGATTTTCTTGTCTGTACCTACACAGGTTTGATAGACAACGCCGTTCAAGGTTGTAACAGTTGGCTGATGGTGAGTCGCTTCATTGGTTTGAGTACCTTTTTCCCAGCTTGACCATTTTCCGGTTGCTGGATTATAAAAGCGGGTGTAAATCCGATTGTCCATACCTCGGTGGCTTTGGAAAAACCAAGAACTGGGATCACCTTGGTACTGTGCATGAACATCTGCTAAGAAATTAGCAAACCTTGTACTGATGGGCTGGAAAACATTCAAGAAGGCACTTAAAGAAGTTCCCAAGGTTGATAACAGTCCTGTGCTACCCGCATCAGGATTGGCCGCCCGTTCTAGTGGTGTAAACTCATTCTGGCCACTCGAAGTTAACGACAGCAACTTCAGACCCTTTTCATCGTCTTCCGCCTTCGTTGCCTTTGCCAAATGCACCGCCGCCGCCACATTTAGCAAACCTGTACCCGTTGCTAAATCAAAACCCGTCTCGCCCAAATCCGTTGCTGTTTGCTTCAGAATTTGGATCACTTGTTGATAACTTAAGTCCGAATTAGCCGCCCAAATTTGGGAAATTGCCCCCGTTACTTGAGCCGTGGCCATCGAAGAACCATAACTACCCCCGATGGGATTTTCCCGCGTTCCCCCATTGGCCACAATGTCCAAACCTTGACCATAACTGGAATAATCAGCCCGGTCATAGCCTTGCCAATTGGACGCACTGGGATCAAACTGCTCCGCCGCCCCAACCGTGATGATATTGTCGAACTGTTGCGAAGCCTGACCCAAAGCCGACATTAACGCCCCTTGGTTCCCAGAAGCCGCCGCCACCAAAACATTGTTTTGCCGCGCATATTCCAACGCCGCCCTTTCCATCGGCGTAAACTCATAGCGCGTCGTCACATTGCCATCGGCATCAATTTGGGTGAGATCCAGACTCAAATTGACCACCGCATTGGGTTGACCCGACTCCACCGCCGCATCAACAAATTCCACCAAAGAATCAGCCCAACGACCAGAGCCAACCGCCCGACCCAACCACAGCGGCGCATCATCATTCATGCCATCAATGACATTGACCACTTGGGTTCCGTGGTGATCCCCTTCCCCGTCAGCCAAGAAAGGATTATCATCCCAATCGATGAAATCAGTGCCAGTGGTGATGTTGCTGTAATCCAGGTTGGGGTTATCGGCAGCAAATCCGGTATCAATCACCCCCACTAACGGCTGAAACTCACGGGCTACATTAAATGCCTCTGGAGAATAATCCACCTGATCCGTATAGGCTTGGGCATAGCTCACTAAGGCTTGACCCATGGGGCTGGTGCGCCAATCTTGATCCACGCCTAAAACGTCATCCATGAGGGGCGCGTTAGCGGTTGCACCTCGCACTTGGAAGATGATGTCGTTGTAATCGCGGTCGGATTTTCCTCCTGCCAAACTGATATCTTCTAGTGTGAATGTGTTGCCGTCCCCGGTGACATCAGCGATTTGCCCAAATTGGAAATAATCATCGGGGTTATCGGTGGCCATGGAGAAGACTGTGCCCCAAGCACGACCGGCGGCGGCTTCTTCAATCGATTGGTTGGGAACGAGCATAAACCCGAAGCGATCGCCCGCATTCATCTGAAAAGTCCGCACCTCCTGATAAGTTCCCGCATTGAAATCCGTCCCGGCGGTATTGCTAAATCGGGCGGCATCGGTGGCATCAGAAATCACCACATAGCCCCATTCAGAATTAGAGAGGGCGCGGCTGGCGGCTTCCTGAATAAACTCACGGGTTCCCGGCTCCGATTCCATCCCTTCGAGGCTAAAAATTGCGAGTTCGCCCCGGTCATATTTACCGCCATCAAAGAGGTAATCAATACTCACCTCCCCAGATTCACCAACCGTGAAAACCCCAGAGGTAAATTGGATATCTTCAGGAATTAAGGGAACATCTGGCGGCGGAAAATCCGGTTCTTCAAAGTAATCGTATTCACCCAACTCACTGTTGAGTTCGCTGCCGAAGGAACTCATTTCATCATCCACAGCGGGGGAAAAAGCGACAATTTCCACCCCTTCGGGCAAACCTGTGGGGTCTTCGGGAAACTGAAAATCAGGGCTGAAGGGATCAAGGGTGGGATCAAGGATCAGCGGGAATTCTGGATCAACAGCCGTAGAACTATCATCCATCCCAGTATCAACAAGACTACTGGGGGTGAGGATTGGCTCTAGGATAAAAGCCTTGGCATAACGGCGAGATTTAGATTTAGCCATGGTAGTGCAATCAAAAAATAAAGAGTGTGCCCGGTGGCTCTGTACCTTTTATAGGGAAGGGGTGGGATTTTTATGCAGGGGATGGAAAAAAATTTTTGACGCTATGGGAAAATTTGAGATGAGGGGCAACGAACGGCACTGAGGAGGAGGGCAGGGCCGGCGGGGGCTTGGGCGGTGAGGACGAGTTGCCCCTGAGCATTGCGGCCCCAACCTTGGGCAATGAGGGGGTTGGGGTTGGGGTTAATGGGGTGGGAGGAGGAGAGCATCGGAGCATCGCCTCCCTCCGGCATCACCACGGGTAAAACCGCAACCCCCCCAAACCCTTCACGGGGAATCCCCCGCCCTTGAAACCGTAGGCCGCTGCCTACTTCCGTTCCCGCCCGCAGCCCACAAACCTGCTGCACCACCTCCGGAGAGTCCACCACTGGCACATCAATCAGGGCTTGGGTGGGGTCAATACCGGGGGTGTTTAAAATCACTTCTCCATTCAGTTCAGGGCTGAATAAAGAAAATGCCGTAATGTCGTTTTCAGGAGTGCGTTGGAGGCGAAACTTGAGCCCAAAAATCCCTTCAGCCGTAATCACAATTCGACCGCCTCGACCTTGGAAAGAGTTGGAAATAATATCACTATTAAACAGGCCGGTTACTGTTGCGGCATTGATCGTGATATTGCCCCCATCTCCGGGCTGATTAGCGGTTCCGGCGGTGGTGGAAATTTCGCTATCAAAGAGGAGAATAATATGGGTAGCATTGAGGGCAATATTGCCCCCTTGTCCTGATGTAGTGGCGGCGGTGATTGTGCCTTGATTTTCTAATTGAATCAGGCGGGCATTAATTTCTAAGTTACCGGCGTTGGCAATGCCAAGGCTTTCCACGGTGACAGTGCCACGATCGCTCACCCTCAATTGATCAGCCGTAACGTTAACATTCCCCCCCTGTCCTGATCGGGTAGCGGCGGTAATGTTTCCCTGGTTTTCTAATTGCACCAAACGAGCGTTAATCTCTAAATTGCCAGCATTGCCGGTTCCTAGGGTTTCAACGGTAATGGTGGCGCGATCGCCTACTCTTAACTGATCCGTATTAATAGTTACTGTCCCCGCATTGGCCCCAGTTCTGGTGCGTGAAGAAATTCCACTGGGCAATTGTTCACCCAAGCCTGCCACCGTAATTTGTTCACGGGCATTAATCGTTAAAGTTCCCCCTTGACCTGCGCCAATGGTTCCCACGGAAATCACGCCACCATCGGTAATCGTTAATCGCCCCGTTTCCAGGGTTAAATTGCCACTATTGCCCTGGCCAGTGGCATCGGTTTGGGTAAAAATACCGCTAAAAAATGTTTTTCCGGCGGGATTTTTGCCAATGCCATTAATCGTGATCGACTCATGGGCCGTAATGTTGGCATCACTGCCATTGCCGACCCCAAAGGTTCCTGTGGAAATCTGCGCCCCGTTGTTGAGCGTCAGCCGTTGGGTTTCAAGGGTGAGGCGGCCGCCGGAGCCGGTGGCAGTGGGGCTGGCAACGTTGGCGGTGAGGCTGGTGGGGTTGGTGCTGCCAACCCCGGTGAGGAAAATATCTTGGGCTTGAATGCGTAAATTGCCCGCGTTCCCTGCCGCTAGGGTTGAGGTGGTGATCTGTGCGCCGGAACGGAGGTTGAGGGTTTGGGTGGCGATCGTGACGTTGCCCCCATTGCCTCTGCGATTATCGCCACTACTGCGGATGATGCTTTCCCCGGCCATGGCGATCGCCCCACTATTAATCACAATTTCCCCCGCGTTGCCATCGGAGAAGGTGCTGGCATTGATTTGGGCTTTTTGGTCTAAATTAATTTGGGTGGCATTGACGGTGAGTTTGCCCCCTTGGCCCGTTAAGGCGGCATGGTCAATCAAGAGGCCGCTGCGGATGCCTCCGGGACTTTCCCCCCGCAATGTAAGATCTCCTGTATTGACGGTTAAATCCCCAGACCGTGCCCCTAAATAAGCCACCCTTGCCTCTACCCTAGCTCCGGCGGTTCCCACGAGGCGGCCGGCGGTAATTTCGACATTGCCGCCGATGCCGCCGGTATTGTTGGCTTCGGTGAAGATGCGACTGATGGGGCCGGTGCTGCTATCGAGGCTCAAGGTTCCGGTGGCGTGAACCCGCAGGGGTTGGCCGGTGGTGTTCGTGGCGGTGGTGATGGCGGCGATCGCCCCTCCCCTACTCAAGCTGATATCCCGCCCCCGCACCTGGATCGCCCCGCCTCGCCCACCACTGGCATCGATGGAGGCTTGATTGAGCAGTTGGATATCTTGAAGTGCGTTCACGCCGTTATAGTTGAGGCTCAAATCCGGGTTAATCCCCACCACCGCCCCCGCCCCGACGCTCCCCACTTCGATCTGACCTGCGAGCAAATTGGCTCCATTTAAGGTAATGGGGCCGCCGATGAGGGCGAGGGTGCGATCGCCTCCCACGCGCAAAGCGGAGCGAGGACAAAGGCCAGGGATAAAGATTGTGCAACTGGTTAAGGAAACGCGGGTGTTATTGGGGCCGGCCAGAATCAGGGAGCCGTTACCGGTGAGGCTAATCCCGGCGGGGGTAGTAATGAAATGGAGGCTCGTGGGGACGCTGACGGAAAGCAGATCAGTGGCGGTGGCGTTGAGGGTGGAAAATTCCCGGCCATCGGCAAAGCGGATGGCGTTGGCGGTGGTGGCGAAGAAGGAGCCATTGAGATTGAGGCGGGCGTTATTGCCGAAGGTGATGCCGTTGGGGTTGAGGAGGAAGAGGTTGGCGGGGTTGGTGGTGGCGATCGCCCCATTAATTAAGGAAGGATTTGTCCCCAACACCCGGACAAAAATATTGTTAAGGCTGGGATCATTGAGGAAGGTGACGGGATTGGTTTGGGGGGAAAAGTCTAAGAAGCTATGAAACAGGTTCGTTCCCGCTGGTTGGCCGCCGCTAATGTTATAGGTTCCGGTGACGACGGTGCTAAAGGTTCCGGTGACTTGGGCAAAGGCGGGGAGGGGTAGGAGGGTGGCGGCAAGGGTGAGGAGGAGGGCGGGAATTTTAGGCATGGGGGCGATCACCTCAAAGCTTTCTATAATAGGGAAAAATTGGCGCTAGAAAACTATGTTCGTTGAACTTCGTAAAATTCATGTGCCGCCGGGGGCGCGGGTGATTTTAGAGGATGTCAGTTGGGGGGAGTTTGAGGCAATTTTACTGGATTTAGGGCACTGGTCTCCTAAAGTTGGATCACTGGTTTTTCGTTGACTGAAACCCTTGTACAGCAGACATTCCAAGAATCATCCTACTTTAACAAGCCAGTGCCGGATTTAGGGGAGCATCGCAGTTCCCGATTAGCCTATGATCAGGGTCGGTTAGAGATTATGACACCTTTACCGGATCATGAGGACAATAAAGAAATTATCGGGGATTTGATTAAAATTTTGTTGGAGGCATTTGATCTGGAGTTTCGCAGTTTGGGGTCAACGACGTTTAAGAAGCCGATGGCTCAAGGGGTGGAACCAAATCAATGTTTTTATATTGAGCATGAGGCGGCCATTCGGGGCAAAGCGCGGATTGATTTAACGGTTGATCCACCTCCGGATTTAGTGATTGAAATTGATATTACTTCGCGCACGGCGTTGGGTCTTTATGCGGCTCTGGGTGTGCCGGAGTTATGGCGATTTGAGGGGGGGATTTTGCAGATTAATGTTTTAGTGGGGGAAGGGTATCAAGCGGTTGATGAGAGTCCTCATTTTCCGGGGTTGGGGTTAAGGGCTGCTATTCCTTTGTATTTAGCGGAAAGTAAGGTGGTGGGGCGCAATCGAGTTATGAATCAGTTTCGGGATTGGGTGAAAGGTTGCAAAGCTGAGTTTGACAAAGGCTAAAAATTTGGTGTAATGCACCGAGCAAAATAGGGATATCTTTGGTGGAGTAGAGGGCGGTTTCTTGGGCTTGATTGGCGGTGGTGAGTTGATAAAATCGCCAGCCTTCGCCATTGGTGACAATACCAAAAATATTGACGGTAATTTTTTGGGTCTGATTCCAGATTTGGCAGGCTTTCATTTCGACGAGGCATTGGGCGAGGCCCTGTTGAAAATCGTCTTTTTTGGCTTCAACGATGCAGAGGCCGGGGGTATCGAGGTAATCTTTTTGGGGGGCAATGAGATAGTCTACATTACCGTTGGTGGTGGGGGTTTCGAGTTTGGCTCCTTTCCAAATTTTAAGGTGTTGAATATTTTCGAGGGCTTCTTCGCAGAAGGCATCAATGAGTAGTTCTTTCGATTTTTCGCAGTAGCGCAGATCGAAGCGATTTTGCAAGCGTTGGAGGCGTTCGGCAAAGAAGGGGGTAGGGGCGATGGGTTGATCGGGGATTTCCCAGGGTTGGAGGGTTTGAATTTGGAGGTGTTGGTAGGCTTGGGTGAGGGTAAAGCTAGAGAAGTTTTGTTTTTTCATGGTGGGCGGGTTTGAGGTTGTGTTTCAGCAGGAGGATGATGCCGAAGATGCCCAGGAGGAGGAGGCTAGCGGTGGGGGTGGATTCGGGAACTTTTTTGGGTGGGCAGGAGGCAGCAGGTTGTGCGCAGGTGCAGCATTGATGGTTGGCGATATAGAGGAGTTCGCGGATTTGGGTTTCTTGGCTTTCGCGAAACTTTTGGGTACGTTCGGGGGTTAGGTTTTGGTATTCAGTTTTGACAAATTGGCTGAAATATTCAAGCCGACTGGGGTTATAAGCATTTTGTAGAGATAGATACGTTGTACTTGAGGTTTGATATTCAGCTTTGAAAATGTTGGGTTCTGTGTTGGCAAAAATTAGGTAGTAGTTGTAACTGGCTTCACCGGATGAAAATTTCAAGAAAACTAAATCTTCTAATCCTAAAAGTCCATCCGTTCTGGTTTTAGGCAATGAGGTATTTTCCCACCAGGAATGCCCGGTAATTGTGGGGCTGTTAGTATCATGTCTCCACCACAAGTAAGAAACTTGTTGAGATGGATCGGAGTTGGGAATTTTCAAAAAGCCACTGTTAATAGGATCTAAAATGAGTCCGTTCGTGTGCCTGTAGGATTGTTTTTGAATTGACCAGTATACCATGATATTTATGCTCTCCTTGATTTTTTAAATAGACGCTTGAACTATTCAGTTAACCGAAAGAATTTGAGAATAAAGACGATCATCAAAGGAGCCTAAATCACCATATTCAAAATCTCGCTGAATGGACTGATCATATTCAGGATCAACAGTGAACATAGTTGATTTTTCCCATAAAGTAAAAATCTTTCCATTTTTTGAAGCCGCCATAAATCCATTAACATTTTTTTCTAGTGAAAAAGTTCCATGAGGGTATACTTCATTTTGAAATTCCTGGTTGTTAATCAAGAATTTTTCACCTAATTTCTCACCTTTTTGGCTGTATCTTTGCCCATAAAGTTTGTGTTGATTATCATCAGATTGTGCAGAAATCCAAATCACGATAAAATCTCCATCTTCTAATGGTAAGACTTGAGGAAAATTCGTTGAATCTTGACTTGTACGCATATATGTATCAACTAAAAAATCTTCATTGATGGGATTGCCCTGATAATCATATTGCCGTAAATAAAGATTCAAGTCATCTTGATTTTCAGATAACCAAGCAATTGTAAAATCATGATTTTTTGATTGTAAGATTGAAATATTAGCCTGATTTGCCAACGAAGTTGTATTAATGATAAATTCCTGATTGATAGGATTTAAATTACTATCATACCTTTGACCATGAATATTTCTCACGCTACCATCTAAACTATCTTCAATCCATGTAGAAATAAATTCACCATTTTTTAAAGAATTAATTGATTTAGATGTATCCATTGTAAACTCTTCACTGATAGCATTACCCTGAGAATCAAACTTCTTACCACGTTTACCAAAATTTTCTTGATCCCAAGTAATCAAAAATTCACCATTTTTTAACGTTACGATTGATGGAAATAATGCCCCATTTGATGAACTTATTTGGAATTCATCGGCAATTTTGTTTCCATGACTATCATATCTTTGAGCAACAAGAGAAGATTCCAGACCTGATCCTTTCTCTTTCACAATTAAAAATCCTCCATCTTGAAGAGGTACAACTTCTAATAGATGGTTCTCATCCCAGGGAAAGAAAGAAGAATCTAGTTTTGTACCAATAGAATTACCACGATTATCATAAATTTGCCGACTCACTACATTACTAAAATCATCTTGTATATGATCATAATAATCTCCAAGCCAAGAAACTAGAAAGTTTCCATTACTTAATGCTGTAATATTTTGATCAAAAATATTTTCATGGCGATCTACTTGAAAGTTTTCACCAATACTACGTGGAGTGAGTTCTGACCCATTGATCCGAATTTCCGAAGTTCGCAAATAACCATCTGCATCCTCATCTTTATCCAAAATCTCTATTTTCCATTCCCCTTTAGATAATTCACCCCAATGGCGGAATGAAGAAAATGGCCAAAAATAACTTTTGCTTTTGGCATAGCGATTGCTTGCATCTGCTCCACGATGTTCTTCGGTTAAGATAGATCGCTCTCCACTGGGAGAAATCAACGTAATTTCCAAATCCCCCAAATACTCATGATCAAAATTCAGTAAAACTTCTACAGACTCCACTTTTATCTGTTGATCAACAGTAATTGTTGAGGTGACTCGCTTATCGTACTCAATTTTCTTGTTTTCAATGGATAATCCTCCATTAATTGTCAATAAAGGAGGCAAAAACTCCCAACTCTTCGCTAACTCTAACGCCTTTACCGGATTAACTAAACCAAACCCATAATCATGACTGTGGCGGATCGCATCATGCTCCGAACCCGACCAATTAGCATTGGGATCATTAATTGCCGTCCGATCCGCTGACCATGCCAAAATATGCTGAACATCCCGCCAATTTAAATCCGGGTTTACCTCCAATAACAACGCCACCACTCCGGAAACTACTGGAGCTGCTGCTGATGTTCCCCCAAAATTGTTCCGATAACCTCCATCGAGATCGGTTGTCATCATTCCCTTGCTCGACCCTGACGAATAAGCCGAGATGAACAGAGCCGACCCAGGTGCACTATAGTCCGCTACTTTTCCTGTATAATCAACTGCTCCCACCGCAATGGTATAAGGGGAATTAGCAAATGCTCCATAGTTGACGTTATAGCCTTGCTCCCGTTTATTTCCTCCAGAAAAAATATAAGTAGTTCCTTGATTCCGTGATGCTTGTTCTAATGCTTGCAGAGCTAAAAAAGAATGTGTAAATAATCCTAAACCCCAACTATTATTATAAAGATCAATTTGATTTAATTGATGAGTTAAAGCATTTTTTAATGTCAGATCAGTGATACTTGTACCTACTCGAATTCCTGCCCATTGTGCATCAGGAGCTACACCTGTAATTCCAACACTATTATCACCTACAGCAGTCGCAATTCCCACAACTGCTGTGCCATGAGTATTAAACGTAGTAATATCAAGAGATAGATCATTCAGAATACCACTTTTACCATCATTTGGTTTTAAGTCTTTAATGTAAACTCCCCATAGCTTTTCAGTTGACCAACCCTTGACCTGTTCTGTCAAGTTAATGCTATAGCTACCTGTATTGATACCTTCACCCGATGGTACAGTAGCGTAATGCTCTGAAAGGCTACCATCAGAATTATATTGGTACAAGAATAATTCAAGTGAGTTTTGTACTGGATGCTGCAATGTAAAGTTTAGCGTTAAATCTTGAACTTTTCCAGATATTTTGCCAGAAGATAGTTTATAAAAATTATTGCTATTAGAATGTATATTCTGGGACTGTGAATCAACAATCGTAAAATTCTGATAAGGGTGATCTTTGTATATTGCAAGAGTTTCTTTATAAGCCGCAGACGGATTATTATTGTTTTCATCATAATTCCAACTCAAGTCCGCCCGATAGTTATCAGCTAAATCAGGATGATTAGTTACAAAGCCACTGTCAATAATTCCCATAGTAATTCCTTTGCCAGAAACACCATGAGTTCCCCAAGTTTCATAAATTTTCCCTTGATTTAGATACCACTGATTAGCTGCTAACGGATCATTAGTGGGAGACTGGTAATCAATTTTATGGTGAACTAAAGGTACACCATATTCAACATTATTAATTCCATAGATCAATGATTGAACTTGAGTTGCAGATAGATTAGTCCCAAAGCTTACCCTGTAGGTATTTGCCAGAACTCCTGTTGGTTCAAACTCAGCAACCCCTAACTGTGCTGCCAACGCCACTAAATCCGCACCCGGTTGCACGCTCAACACCCAATCTGTTGTCTGTGCTAACACATCGGGATCGTAACTGCTTAAGTTGGCAGAAGATACTAAAGCCCCCTTCACCCGATCGCTCAACTCCACCCCCTCATCCAACGACAACACCGTAACGGGGGTAATCGTCTCCACCTCACCCCCTGGATAAAAGGCGATCGCCTTCACCTCATAATGACCCGCTTCCAGGGGATCACTATGCTCAAACCGATAATGACCCTCCGCACTAAAATCCTCCACATCCCCCAAAGGCCGCCATTCCTCACCAAATCCCTTCACCCACACCTCAACCCGATCCACCGCATCCACCCGATCCACCAAACCAATCAAGCTGAAAGATTCTTGGGGGTTGAAAAAGCGATCAGCATAGATCACATTGCTCCCCAACACCGGCAACTCCACAACCGGCGGATCACCCAAATAATCGACAATTTCAGCCCAAGGTAAGCCCCGCTCAATATCCCGACCCTCAGCAATCACATCCTCCACCGCCGGCCCGTTACCTGTCACCCCCCGGACGTGCAAAAGCAAATCGTTATAATCCCGATCCGAACGCCCCCCCGCAATACTCACATCCTCAAACGTCAACACCATCCCCTCGCTGGCAATATCGGCAATCTCCCCAAATTGGAACGATTGATCAGGATTAGCCGTTGCCATCGAAAACAGTGGCCGCCAAGCCTCACCGTTGTAAACCTGCTCGATGGAATGGTTAGGGGCAAGCATGAACGCAAAGCGATCGCCCCCATTCATTTTGAAATGCTGAACGCCCCGATATTCCCCGCCATTAAAATCAGTGCTCGTCGTCGTGGAAAATAACGCCCCATCGGTAGCATCGGAAATCACCACATGACCAAGGGTAGAATTAGACAACGCCCGCCGCGCCGCTTCTTGAATAAACGCTTTACTCCCTAGCTCCTCCGTCATCCCTTCGATGCTGAAAATTGCCAATTCTCCTTGACTATATTTTCCACCATCAAACAGATAATCAATACTCACATAACCCGACTCATCCACCGTAAAGACCCCAACATTGTAATCAATGGGATCACAACCCATCATGGGATCAATATACTCAATCAATTCAATTTCACCACCCAGCCTAGAAACTGCTATTTCCTCAGGCAAGACCTCTATCACTTCAGCATCCACTGGCTCCAGCACTTTGATTTCATCGCCATCTGTTCCAGGCAAATCATAGACTTCCAGACCGTCGTCAATTCCATCAGAACTATCACCAAAGCCTGTGTCAAGAAAGCTACTGGGGGTCAAAATGGGTTCAAGGATAAACGCTTTAAATTGAGAAGAACGCCGTGATTTAGCCATGGTAAGTATAAAGAGCAGAATGATTAGGTCAAGTAGATCTGAATTATAAAGTGGGAGCATTTCATGAAACTATCATGAAGTCTTTCGGATATTGCATAAGGTGAGAGTTGCAATGGTGACTGTGATCTTTACAGCAATCACAAAGCATCAAAATGTCTTTAGTTGCTATGAATTAAGACAACTTAATCAACCATGCGTCATCACCTCCTTTGCTTGTACTTGTATCAGATAAACTACCAGAAGTAGAACCAGTAATGTAAAGTCCGGTACTACCCACTGCAACACTGTTAGAAACATCGTCACCTGCTGTTCCTAGCTGCTGAATCCATTGCAGCGCACCATTGACATTATACTTAGTAACCCAAATATCATCGCCTCCTACATATTGTGTACCTAATTTGCTTTGAGTTCTTCCAGTAATATAAACATTACCAAATTTGTCAGAAGAAACAGCAGAAGCAGAGTCATATTGTGAAGTACCTAACTGTCGTTTCCAGTTTAAGCTGCCATCACTAGAATATTGGGCTACCCAAGCATCGGCATTACCATAATAAGTCCCACCTAATCCAGATTTATCACCATGGATAGCCTTCCATCGAAGATCAGCATCTCCTAACTCATTGGGATCACCTGTGAAAGGATCGCCTAGCTTATTGCGGGTGTTTCCAGCAATGTAGATGTTATCATTACTGTCGATAGAAATACCGTTAGCAATATCTTCAGATTGAGTTCCCATCTGTTTCTTCCAGCTTAAAAGTCCTTCGGAGTTATACTTAGCAATCCAGGCATCGGCATCTCCTTGATTCACCCCTCCTAAGGTTCCCTTAGTTTGCCCAGTAATGTAAACAGAACCTTGCGAATCAATGGCAACTCCTTTTGCTTCATCTTCTTGAGATGTGCCGAGTTGCCGAACCCACTCTTGATTACCCTCACTATCATATTTAGCTACCCAAGCATCTCCATTGCCTTGGCTTATTCCTGCCAAATTACCATAAGTTAAGCCAGTAATGTACAGACTACCATCATTTCCCCAAGCTAGCGAACCATTAGAAATATCATAATCTTCTGGTAATTTTTTATGCCAAGTTAGATAACCATCAGTATCATATTTAGCGATCCACGAATTACGACTAGCAACATCGTTATCAAATGAACCGTCAGTCCATCCAGAAATATAAGTATTTCCATCACTGTCAGTAATGATACTCTTAGCAGTATCATATCCGGAACTACCTAGCTGTTGTTTCCAAAGCTCTGTTCCAGCAGCATTATATTTTGCTAACCAGCCATCATAGGAACCGAGATTAGATCCGGCTAGATTGCCAGATGTATGACCTGCGATGTAAATATTACCCAGCTTGTCCAAAGTTACAGAATCGGAATAGTCATAGCCGGGTGTTCCAATCTGGCGTTGCCAGTCAATCTTAGGCGTATCATTGTCGGCAATATTGACGGTTCCCATTTCTTTATGGCCAATGGCATAGTCCGGACTGGATCTGAGAAAGAATCGAACAGTTTCATTGGTTTCTACAATATTGTCATCGATAGGAATAATGTCAATATTTACAGATGATTTTCCTGCCGGAATAATGATTGTTCCATCAGTATAACTAATCGCCTTAGGGTCTCCATTGATCACCGATGTTGTGGGGATTATAGTTGTTCCTGAAATTATTTGATAATCTTGACCAGCAGTTGCTTTAGCCCACCAGTCACGTTCCCAATAATTTACGGTTAGTGGTTGACTTGTATCACCGGTACGGGTAATCGTCATTTGACCAGGATTACCATATTCCGAGGTATAGGGTTTAGGGGCAAATATTTCGACTGTTGGTTTATCATCATTATCCCAAATAGTCGTTGTTCGGCTACCCCATCCCGCAAGAATATCATAGTCAGAACTAGGGTTAATGGTCAAAATTGCCGCATCTTCTCCTTCAATCTCATTATCATCAATGGGAATGAATCGTAATATTTTTGCATCATTAGGAACAACCAAAGAACTGTTAACAACAGGTAAAGAATTATTAATGCCTGGTAAAAATGTAACAAAACCTGGAAGATACTGATAGTCAACTCCATTGATTGCTGTGCCAGTCATTTCATAAGTGACAGTTAATGCTTCACGGATGTCTCCTAGGCGACGAAATATGAAATCTCCTTCATTACCTGATTCAGACGCATAGTTATTGTCATAATTTTTATCCGGTTGTGCAGCTCTCCACTCTGCATATAACTGAACCCGTGGTTTTTCATTATCAAAAATCCTGACCGTAGCTCCACCCTGTGAGCCAAGTTCATAGCCATCACCCTTAGTTAAGTTTAGGCTGACTGTTTCAGTCCATTCAACCTCTTGATCATCAATGGGAGTGATGGGTATTTTTACAGATGAACTACCCGCAGGAATAGTAACTTTACCTGGTAAAAATGCAAAGTCTTTCCCATTCGTAGCTAAGGGTTCTGACCAATGAATAGACTGACCAAATTGATAATTAATTGTTAAAGGATTTTTCGTATTCCCCGTTCGGGTTACAGTAAATTCTCCAGTTTCTCCTTCAGAAATATTAGGAACAGTTGCTTCAAGATTAACAGTAGGTTCAGTACCATAAAAATTAAGCTTCCAAGAATCCCAGTATCCTGTTGTTCCAGTTCTGCGATCTGTTACTTGTAGCTTCCATTCTCCTTGAGAAGATTCTCCCCAATGACGGGTAGATGTAAACATCCAGTTACTATAGTTATCCCCTGTGTCATGATGACGTTCAGCTAAAACCGATACAGTCCCATCGGGAGAAATCAAGCGAACATCTAAATCTCCTCGATTAGTATGTTGAGCATCAAAGACAACCTCCACAGTTTCAACCGTTATATCTTCAGCAATGTTTATCGATGAAAACGTACTTTTTCCGTTATTATCAGAGATAGTTGTGCTAACATTTTTCAATCCGGAATTGATAGAAATTTCTGTTCCTAAGGGTTGCCAATTTTTGGCTAATGTGACTGCTGCACCCGCATCGACAGCCCCAAATCCATACTTATGATTAACCCAATATCCACCACCATTTAATTTCCAATCAAGATCACTAGGATCATTCCGTTTAGCTGTGTCAATCAAAATTTTCTGAACATCCCGCCAAGTTAAACTTGGGTTAGCTTCTAACATCAAAGCAATTACGCCGGAAACGAGGGGAGCAGCGGCAGAAGTACCACCAAAACTAGAACTGTAGTTGCTGTCAGTGGTACCATTTAGACCCAATAAATCAGTTGTGGTAATACCCGCTGAAGTGCTACCACTCGAATAAGCAGAAACTAATAAGGAAGCTCCAGATTCACTATAGAAAGCTTGTTTTCCATTATGATCAATGGCAGCAACAGCAATGGTATACCGAGAACTTGCATAGCCATCATAATTTACATTATCTCTGAGCTGACCTCCATTTCCTCCAGCCCAAACATAAATATTGCCAAGTCCCTTTCGGCCTTGTGTGACACCAAGGTGCAAAGCCATTGCAGCCAAAGGATCAGGTGCTTTTTTTGTGCTTCCATTATCGAGAGGCCCCCAACTATTATTGTAAATATGAATACTATTGTTTAAGTAAGATAGTGCGTCAGCTTCCATCAAGTCATCAGTAGAATTTGCTGTTAATCGTAGTCCTGCTAAAAATGCATTTGGAGCTACACCAGTAATCCCAATTCCATTATTTCCTTTGGCCGCAGCTATGCCTGCAACAGCAGTACCATGATATTCTTCTGATGTCGTTGGTGCAGGATCATGATCATAAGTTCCGAACCCTCCTGTTTTTTCGTTAAAGTCTCGACTCAAATCAGGACGATAATTAGGTTTTAAATCTGGATGTTCATGCTGAAGACCATTATCGACAATCCCAATAACAATATTTTTTCCTGTTAATCCTAATTCCCATGCACCATTAACATTTGCATCTTGTCCAGTAGAACCACCAGTTTGCCCATAATTTTTTAAATGCCATTGCTGAGAAAATAACGGATCATTGGGAGTAAAGCGAGATTCTTTTTGAGAAGCAACGAGTGGATATGCAAATTGAACATTTTCCAAGGATCGCAATTGATTTTGTATCTCCTGAGGAGATAGATTATCAGGAAATTCAAAGACATAAGTATTGGGAATATATCCAGTAACACCGAGTAATTTTGCATTCACAAGATTAGCAAATTCTTGCGTATATTCAGGAGAACTAAGCTTGATAACCCATTCTTGGGTTGATGCCAAATCTAATGGATCATAGTTGCTCAAATCTTCGGCTCTTTGAAGCTCAGACACAACCAGGTCAGGTAATCCTAAGGCAATTTTGCGATTTTCGTCTTCTTCTATATCCTTCGCAATATCACGATTAACAATATTAAGGCTTGACTTTCCTGCCTTTGCCAATTGCACCGCTGCCATGGTATTGAGCAGACCTGCCCCAGTTTCTAAGTCAAAACCTGTCTCCCCTAAATCTGTTGCTGTTTGCTTCAGAATCTCAATCACCTGACAGTAACTTAACTCTGGATTCGCGGCCCACACCTGGGATACTGCCCCTGTCACCTTTGCTGCCGCTACCGAAGTTCCAGGGATTGTACCCACACCATCAGCATTCGACGAAAAATCAAATTTTTCTTCAGTTCCGCCATAGGCCATCAAATCCAAGCCATGGCCATAGTTGGAATAATCCGCCCGGCCTGCACCTTTCCAAGCTGATGTATTCGGATCAAACTGCTCTGCCGCACCAACGGTAATAATATTGTCAAATTCTTGGGAGGCCTGACCCAAAGCCGACACCACACCACCATCATCACCTGCTCCAACAACCAGTAATACATTATTTTGTTGTGCATACTTGATCGCTGCCCGCTCGATAGGTGTCAACTCATAGCGAGTGGTTACATTCCCATCGGCATCAATCTGGGTGAAATCCAAACTCAAATTCACTACGCCATGGGGCTGACCGGATTCAAATGCGGCATCTACAAATTCCACCAGGGAATTGGCCCATTGCTCCGAATCCACGGCACGACCTAACCAGATTGGCGCATCCGGATTGATACCATCAACACCAATGCCGTTATCCTGTTGGGCTGCAATAATATCTAAGATTTGCGTGCCATGTTCGTTGCCTTTCCCTGTACTGAGTAAGGGATTATCATCACCATCAATCCAATCCCGGCCTAGGGTGATGTTGTTGTAGTCAAGATCAGGGTTATTGGCAGCAAACCCTGCATCAATGATCCCGATTAAGGGTTGAAACTCCTGCGTTGGGTTAAAGACAGGCACAGAGTAATCTACTTGATTTGTATAGCCTTGGGTATATTCCAACAACGCCTGGCCCATGGCACTACTGCGCCAATCCCGTCCCCCATTGGCCATCACCTCATCCATTAAAGGGGCCTCCGCTGTCGCTCCCCGCACTTGGAAAATCAAGTCATTGTAATCCCGGTCTGAACGGCTATTGCTCAGACTGATATCTTCCATTGTATAAACACTGCCATCCCCGGTTACATCTGCCAATTGTCCAAACTGGAAATGATCATCGGGGTTGGCTGTCGCCATGGAGAAAATGGGTTGCCAAGCCTCACCGTTATAAACCTGTTGAATGGAATGGTTGGGAGCCAACATAAAGCCAAAGCGATCGCCCCCATTCATTTTAAAATTTTGAATACCCCGATATTCCCCGCCATTAAAATCAGTGCTCGTCGTTGTCGAAAATAATGCCCCATCCGTAGCATCAGAAATCACCACATGGCCGAGGGTCGAATTCGATAACGCCCGCCGCGCCGCCTCTTGAATAAAAGCTTTACTCCCCGGCTCCTCCGTCATCCCTTCGAGGCTGAAAATTGCCAATTCTCCTTGACTATATTTCCCACCATCAAACAGATAATCAATACTCACATAACCAGAATCATCCACCGTAAACACACCGCCAATATATTCAATTTCTCCCGTTTCAAACGAGGAATCTACATAGGCAATGGGTTCAATCTCATCGGGATAATCCGTCACCACAGCAAGCTCATCCAGCCCTGGCTCCGTCCCTTCAACTTCAGCCACTTCATGAGTAAAAATCTCAACATCATCCGGTTCAGTGGGGCCTAAATCAACGGCTCCAAAACCCTCTTCAACAAAAGCATCAGAGCTATCCTCAAACCCGGTATCAAAAATACTACTGGGGGTGAGGATGGGTTCCAGAATGAAGGATTTACGAAAAGAACGCCGTGATTGAGCCATGGTGGATACCCTGAAAAATAAGAACCTGATCAATTCCCCTTTCCGTAATTTTAAGGAGAACTTTTTTTCTTCCAGTAAAGTTTTAATCAACTCCCCGAAGATGCACACAACTATAGCAGGTTAATTCCGGTAACTCCATAAAGATTTGGTAAAGAATTTCAGGAAGTTTTGTCACTTTTGTAAAGTTCCCATGAAGTTACCGCCACTCCTCACTTCTTCCTATAGGAATCCCCCTCAATTTTTATGCAGACTCCGAACCCTCCGGTAACAATTCGACAAGTAGCGTCACCTTCACCCGACCCACCACCCGCACCACCGTCCCCGCCGCCACCATACTCTGACCCTCACAACGGGCAAACCACTCCGTCCCGCCAAACTTGACCCGCCCCGGCCGATGGGGGTAAAGATTGGTCTGGGCGATCGCCTCCCCCTCCCAACAGCACAAAAAATCACGGGGGCAAGGCTTCCGCCCCCCGCCCCGATTAAATAGCCCACCGAAAAAAGCGATTAACATCGTCTTTTCCTCCCTGGATCCGATATAGGTATCTACGGGGAGGAAACAATTTTTATGCAGAGCAATGGAGAGATCCGCCTAATTTAGCTGCCTGGATCTTTGAGAAATTGGCGCAGCCGCATCAATGCAAAGGTTTGGCCCAAATGTAACGGCAATAGGGAAATGCCCTCAATACGGGATTGCACCCAATTTTCGCCCCAATACCATTCATGGAACCCGTCAATCCCACCACTGAGGATGAGGCGCAGACTCTGGGGGGTGGCAACTTCCACATAATGATCAATTTTTACCGGCCCCGTCCAAGCGGAAAATGTCGCTCCGGCAGTGAGGGGCGCAGCAATCTTGGCCTCAAACTGTTGGGGAAAAAGCCAGCGGCGAAACTGGTCAGGTTCCTGGAGACTAGCGGCTATCTTCGGGGTGAAGGGTGCTGAAGATGCCGGGGGGTGTAGTTCAATCCGCAAACAAGTTTGTTGGTAGTGACCGAACATGGCGGGGTGAGGGGTGAAAACCTTAAGGGGCCTTACTGATCATCCTACAGGGTTGTGTCCGGGTTTGTTTGCGAATCGGGAATATTCTTCACAGGGAGTAAGGAGCGGATTCTCCCGATGGGAGGGAGTAACCCCGAAAAACGAGAGCGTTGCTTTAAACTTTGTCAAAATGAGATGTGTGATGATTTCTTGGGGTGGAATGGCGCGATCGCTCCTGTTCAGTTTTTTAGGTGTGGCGGCGGTGGGAACCGTGGCCCTCTCTGTGCCGATGCAGGGGGTGTTTCGTGACCCGGCAACGCTGATTCCTAGCGATGTAACGGCCTTGGCCCAAAACCAGCATTTGATCTGGCCCACGACAGGCAATATTTCCCAAGGTTTCCATCGCTACCATGAGGGCCTTGATATTGCTGGGCCGGTGGGTACACCGATTTTAGCAGCCCAAGCGGGGGAGGTGATTCTAGCGGGTTGGGATGATTGGGGCTTAGGCTATGCGGTGGAAATTCTCCACGGTGACGGCAGCCGCACCGTTTACGGCCATAACCAATTGCTCTATGTCAATCCGGGGGAATGGGTAATGCAGGGCCAGGCGATCGCCGAAATGGGCAGCACCGGCAATTCCACCGGCCCCCATCTCCATTTTGAATACTATGGCCCCGACGGGAACAGCCGCGATCCCCTCACCAATCTGCCCCCCTTGGTGGATGGCCGAATTCCCCCCGCCGTTCCCCCCGGCGAGCAATGCCCTGGGGATGTGATCATCGCGGCCCAAACCCGCAATTTTCGGGTGCAAATTTGCCAAGTGGGGGCGCAACTTTGGTATTTTGGCCAGGCGAAAAACGACCCCAGTCGCTCTATTTGGTTGCCAGCTTTCTATCAACAGGATCGTTATCAATCCAGCCACGGCAGTTTTAGTTATCGGGTCTATGGCGATCGCCTGGAGGTGTATGAGGGCGATCGCCGTCTCCGTGCCGAGCAATTTACCGCCCAAGACTCCTAAATATTGTAAATCCAGTACCTCAATTGGCGCATCTTGGCTTAAAACAGTGATATTACGGCAAAATAAGACCAAGCCAATCACGCAAGGAGACCACTGTGGACGCACTCACCTACACCCATTCCTATGCTTCCCATGAAGCAACAACGGGCATTGAGTACGATTTTAGCGAAGTTGATTTTTTTGAATGGGCCAAGGCTCCCAGTGCCCTGTGGTTAAATCTCTTAGCCGTTGGGGTGATTGTCACCACGATTAGCGCCATGGCCCCCGCCCAAGCGGCCCAGGTCGATACCCCCAGCGGCCGCTGCCTCCATGCCCGGACAGGGCCGTCAGTGCAGGGGGCGATCGTCACCTGCGTCAGCGATGGAGCCACCCTCAAGCCCGTTGTGGAGGTCAAAGGCGATTGGCTCAAACTGGCCAGTGGTCGCTGGGTCTATGGCCCCTACACCACCCATAACCGCAGCACTGCCATGGCCACCGGCAATCGCCTCCGCAAAGTCAACACCCCTAAAGATGGCTGTCTTAACGCCCGCGTTGGCCCTGGCATTCAATACGCCTCGGCGATGTGTGTGCGCGACGGTGCAGCCCTGAAAACCGTCACCCAAGTCCAAGGAGATTGGCTCCAACTGGCCAGCGGTCGCTGGGTCTATGGCCCCTACACCGCCCCCATCCAAGCCGCTCCCCCTGCTCAAGGCACGGGTGGCCGCAGCGTCATCCTGATGGGTTCCCGTGGCGATGCAGTGAAAGCGGTGCAGGCTAAGTTAGTAGAACTCAAGTACGGTGTCGGCCCTGGTGGTTTAGATGGTGTCTATGGCCCTAATACGAAGCAAGCGGTGGAAGCCTTCCAAAAAGCCAATGGTTTAACCGTAGATGGCATTGTTGGCCCCGCTACGAAACAACGGTTAGGCGTATAACCGGCAGTTTTTGGCATTGTACCCACAGCCAAAGGCGCGGCGAATCCTGACAAAAACCCTGAACGACAACTGTTCAGGGTTTTTGTCGTTTTAGTTCCCCTGCAACGCCTGGACTTCTGCTACGGTGAGGCCAGTGAGGGAGGCGATCGCCTCAAAATCCATTTGCCCTAAAAGTTGCCGGGCAATTTCCCGCTTGCCCTCCTTATATCCTTCAGCCCGACCGAGATTAATCGCCCCCTGTTGATCATGAATAAACATCTCCTGCCGTTCAATGGCCTCAATTTCCTCTCGGCTGAGGCGAGCACGGTTGGCAATTTCAAAGGCCTGGTTAAACTCAGGAATATCCTCCATGGCTGTGGGAATGGCATCGAGCACTTGTGCTTCCTTCATAAATGCAATCCACTTTTCTGTTAGGGTTTCTAGTTCCGCTAAAGGCTTGTTGAATTTAGGGAGTTCAATGAAAATCAGTTCAATCGTCCGATCAGGATGAACATAGTTGGTTCTTGCTTCTTGATACTGGAAGCGCGAGAGGTAATGGTCATAACCGGGGAACATTTGAAAATTTGCCACCGTAACGGCAATCACCGGCTTGAGCATACTGTAGCCCTCCCTGGGTTTAAGTTGCAAGGCATAGGTTTTTGCTGCATTAAAGATCACCCTTTTACCAAATGACTCAACATTGAGAACCTGCATTTCAATAATGACAATTGTGCCATTATCGAGGCGGGCTTTCACGTCGAGAGAGCTATCTTTTAAGCCTTCTACTTTGGGGGGAAGATTGGGGTTGATAATTTCTAAATCTTGAATGGTGGCGTGACCTTCATAGATCAAGGCATTGAGAAAGCTAATTAAAATATCTTTGCTTTGATCAGAGCCAAAAATCTTTTTAAAGGCATAGTCGGTGGTCGGGTTAATGAATTCCATAGGGAGTAAGACAGAGCAAATGAACTGATAAAAGCTGCTTCTAGTTTAACCAAGACCATCAAGGTTCAGCAAGGGATGGGCAACCCCTAGCATGGGGGAACGAGTTATGATAAGGAAACTTGAAGTTTTGTAAAGATGTGCCGTGCTCAATCCCCTTCCCTGTGTCAGCCAAGATCCATGGCATCCCCTGGAACCCCTCTGGACGGGGGATGTTGAGGTGATTCAGGCGGGCCTGCCCCATGACCAACTGGCCCCGGCTTGGCAAATCTTGCTGTTGGGGGATGGTTCCCCCACCCGCCATCTCAAATTGCTGACCAGGGAGGCGATCGCCGTCGATGTCATCGATATGTCCCTGATTGGCATGGATAACGACCAAGCCCCCCGCCATATTCAATCGGTTCCCGGCCCCCGGTTGCGCCGTCAGGTGTGGTTGCGCACCGCATCGGGGCAACGGTTAGCCTATGCCGCTTCCTGGTGGGATGCCAGCCATGTGGATGAATATTTGCAAAATCGATCGCTCCCCATTTGGGATAACCTTTCTCGGCTCCACAGTGAGCTTTATCGCGATATCCAAGGGCTGTACTATGGCCCTTCCGAGGCCCTGGCGGCGGCCTTTGGGGAGGCGGGGCCGTTTTGGGGTCGGCATTACCTGTTTTGGCACAGTGGCCAGCCTTTAACACTGATCTATGAAGTGTTTTCCCCCTATTTGCAACGCTATTTAGGGCCAATGCAGTATCCGACAGAGTTGCGATCGCCCCCCCTAAACCGATAAGATACGAGATCGTGACTGATTACGGATAAGCATAATTATGGCAAAGCGCGTACAAGTGGTTTTAAATAAAAATGTGACGAAACTGGGGAAAAACGGTGATGTGGTCGAAGTCGCCCCCGGTTATGCTCGCAACTATCTCTTTCCCCAAGGTTTCGCCATCCCCGCTTCCCCTGGGGTGTTAAAAATGGTGGAGCAGCGGCGGGAAAAAGAACGTCAGCGGTTGCTGGAGATCAAGAAACAGGCAGAAGCGCAAAAAGTGGCCCTCTCCACCGTGGGCCGACTGCGGATCACCAAACAGGCCGGGGAAGGCAATGCAATTTTCGGTACCGTTACCAGCCAAGATATTGCCGATTTAATTCTCCAACAAGCGGGCCAAGAAATCGACAAGCGCAACATTACCCTGCCGGAAATCAACCAATTGGGCAATTACCAAGTGGAAATCAAACTCCATGCCGAAGTAACCGCCATGGTTGATATTGAAGTCGCCCCCCAATAAATCCCGGAGCATTAGCGATCGCCTTCCCTCACCTGATTTACAGTTGGGGGAATTTTTTCAGTAAGGTTGGTACAATACCGAAATCAGGAGTCATCCACCCTGCTATCCCTATAACTGTAATGCACATTTTGCACGGCACTTGGATCCCCGCCCCGAAACCATCCTTTGTTCAAGAGGGTGAATTTTGCCTCTGGATTGAAACGCAGAAACCATCAGTCCAAGGTCGCACACAATCAGGAAATCATCTCCAAGGTAGCAAGTTGATCGACTTTTTACAGCAGACCTTGGGACTGCCGTTAATGTCGTCGCCCAAGCCCACCACTGCGATTCAAACTCAATATTTTCTGCTGCCCACCAGTGGGGATGGGTACGCTAGCGCGGATCATCCCCTCCCCTCACCGGAATTAGCCCGCTACATGGAGCAGGAGCAACCGGAGCAGTTCACCCTGGCCCCTTGGGAGATTGAAACCTATCCGATCCGGTTGATTAAAAATTACAATGTTACGGGTAATCCGGTGGTGCGGGTACTCAATGACCTCCATTTTATTGCCCTCTATGGGTTAGCCGATGTGCAATTGGGGTCTGATTTATGGTTTTGGTATCACTGCACCCAAGCCCTCAAACGCACCCTTTTTCAAGAGCAATATATTCCTGCCCTAACCTATCGGGAAGCCTCGCCTCAGGGTAAAAAGACCCAACGTCAAGCCATTGAAATTTATGGCGGTTGGGAATGGAGTGGCGATCGCTATCCGGCCTTGATCGCAGAATTGAGCGCGAGGATGCCGCTGATCTGTACGGCGGGTTTTGCCGAAAAACCTAAAGGGATGCAACTCCACGATCGCTCCACCCTCCTGCGCCATTTTGCCGAAACCTGGCTCAACGCTATTTTAACCAACACCCCCATCCCCCAAGCCTTTGCTAAAACCCTCGATAATTCCCTCATTGCGGACTGTTTAACACCCCAATATAAACAGGGGAATGCCAAAAATCTTGAGCAATATCAACAGTGGCAGCTTTGGCGCGATCGCCTCACCCAAAGCCATCAAGCTGCGGGCTTTACCCTCACTTTTCAACTGGAGGAACCCCCTAAGCCTGAAGATCCTTGGTCTTTGAAATTTCAAGTTGCCGCCAAAGATGATCCTTCCTTGCGGATTAATTTATTGGACTATTGGCGACTCAAAACCAGTCAACAGCAAACCCTTCAGAAAAAATTTGGTGATGATTTTGAAAAACACCTGTTGTTAAATCTCGGTTACGCCGCCCGTATGTATTCTGAAATTTGGCGGGGATTAGATACCGATGAACCCGTAGGTTTAGCATTGTCCCTAGAGGAGGCTTTTAACTTCCTGAAGGAAACGGCTTGGGTTTTAGAAAGTGCTGGTTATCGGGTGATTGTACCGGCTTGGTGGACTCCCCAAGGGCGACAGCGGGCAAAGGTGCGTCTGCGGGCATCGGGGAAATCCAGTTCTAGTCAAAAAAGTGGTAAACCGGGCTATTTTTCGATGCAAACCTTGGTGCAGTATGATTATGAATTAGCGATTGGGGATCAGCCGATTTCAGAAACTGAATGGCAGGAACTGGTGAATTTAAAAACGCCGTTAGTCCAGTTTCGTGGCCAATGGATTGAATTGGATCCGCAAAAAATGGCGGATATGCTGAACTTTTGGAAAACCCACCAAGCGGAAAATCCAGAGATGAGTTTGCTGGATTTTATGCAGTTGACGGCCAATGCCGATGAAGAGATTGATGTGGATTGCGATCGCGATAGCTTCCTCGGTGAGATGATGGCGCGGTTGCAGGATAAAAGCCGGATCGAGGCGATCGCCGACCCCGCCAATTTTTCCGGAACCCTGCGGGAATATCAACAGCGGGGGGTGGCGTGGTTGCAATACCTAGAACAGTTGGGGTTAAACGGTTGTTTAGCCGATGATATGGGGTTGGGGAAAACCATTCAGGTGATTGCCCGTTTGGTGCAGGAGCGGGAATTAGCCGCAGCGGTGGATCAGCGGGTCGGGCCAACGCTATTGATCGCCCCCACTTCCGTGGTCACGAACTGGCAGCGGGAAATTGCCAAATTTGCCCCCCAACTGCAAACCGTTCTCCACCATGGGAGCGATCGCCCGAAAACTACCGCTGAATTTCAAGCCCATTGTGCCGCCTGTGATCTGTTGATCACCTCCTATAGTTTGGCCCGCAAAGATGTCAAACTCCTCAGTAGTTTATCCTGGCATCGCATCGTTATTGATGAAGCCCAAAACATCAAAAATCCCAAAGCCAATCAAACCAAAGCAGTTTTAAAATTAGCTGCCCAAAGTCGTTTAGCCCTCACCGGCACACCCATTGAAAACCGGCTGATGGATTTGTGGTCAATTTTTAATTTCCTCAATCCGGGCTATCTCGGCACACAGGCTCAGTTCCGCCGCAACTTTGAACTGCCCATCCAAAAAGAAAACAATCCCCTCCAATCGAATATTCTCAAAAAGTTAGTAGAGCCGTTTATTTTACGGCGGGTGAAAACCGATCAGGATATTATTAAAGACCTGCCGGATAAAGTTGAGCAAAAATTATTTTGCAACCTCACCCCGGAGCAAGCTTCCCTTTATGCAGCGGTGGTGAAGGATGTGGAAACTCAACTCGAAGATGTAGAAGGAATTCAGCGCAAAGGGCTAATTTTATCCACCCTCTTGCGCCTCAAGCAAATTTGTAATCATCCCCGCCAGTTTTTACAGGATGAAAGCCCCTTTACACCGGAGCGATCGCATAAACTGGAGCGGTTAATGGAAATTATCGAGGAAATCATTGCCGAAGGGGAAAGCCTCTTGATTTTTAGCCAATTCCGCGAAATTACCGAGGCTCTCAATCAATACCTACGCGGTCACTGCCATTACAATACCTATCTCCTCCATGGCGGTACAACGGTGAAGAAGCGGGAGCAGATGATTGCGGCGTTTCAAGATCCCGACACAGAGCCTTCCATTTTTATTCTTTCCATTAAAGCTGGGGGGGTGGGGATTACGCTCACGAAAGCAAACCATGTGTTTCATTTTGATCGCTGGTGGAATCCGGCGGTGGAAGATCAAGCCACCGATCGCGCCTTTCGCATTGGCCAAAAACGCAATGTCTTTGTCCATAAGTTTGTCACTGTTGGCACATTAGAGGAGCGCATTGATCAAATGATTGAGGATAAAAAGAAGTTGGCCGGTTCAATCATTGGCTCCGATGAATCTTGGTTAACGGAGTTGGATAATGATGCGTTTCGTCAACTGATTGCCCTCAATAAAAATGCGATTTTATAACCACAGGAGTAACCATGAGCAATATCAGCCGCACCTGGTGGGGCCAGCGATTTTTAACCGCCCTGGAGTCTTTTTGTGATAGTAATCGACTCCAACGGGGGCGAGCCTATGTCAAGAATGGCAAAATTACCCACACTGAAATTGACAGTGGTTTTATTTTTGCCCAGGTGCGTGGCTCGATTAATCACTATTTCGGCGTTTATGAAGAACCCCTCTATAACGTCATTATTGATCTACCCCAAATTAATAGCCAACAGTGGGCGGCGGTGATTGAGGCGATCGCCGCCAAAGCCGGTTTAATTTCGCGGCTGCTCCTCAAGGAAATGCCCGATGATATTGAATCGGTGTTTGAATCGGTGGGGGTTAAGCTCCTGCCTAGGGGTTGGGAGGATTTTGCCACCCGCTGCTCCTGCCCCGACTATATGAATCCCTGTAAACATATTGCCGGGGTCTGCTACCTGTTGGCGGCGAAGTTAGATCATGACCCCTTCCTCCTGTTTGAGTTGCGGGGACTGCCCCGTGAATCCCTTTATGCAGAATTGGCGAAATCTTCCCTGGGCCAAGCTTTGGTGGCGGAATTACAACAGGAGGAGCGATCGCCCCAGGTCGCAACATCCTACTATACCCGCCCTGAGCTTGTTTCCCTGGATAATCTGGGCAGTTTGCGGGACTTTTGGCAGAGTCCCCATCCCTTCCCTACCACCGTTGAACCCGCCACGCCACCGCCGATCTCGGCAATCTTGATCAAAAAAATGGGCGACAATCCCGCCTTTTGGGAACGAGATAACTCATTCATTGAGGTGATGGCGGAACTGTACGAACGGGTGCGGACAAAAAATAAAGATTTGTTCTAGGGGTGACGAGGTGAGCCGCGACAGCTTACCCATCGCCCCCAATCTATTTTTATTGTTTTCGAGACATTTACAAATTTTTATATTAGGATTAGGGGTTATATTATTTTTATACAATCTTATAAACTGTGATTCTCGTTACGTTTATTTATCCCAACTTGTCCTAATTTTTTCCCAATACTGCCGTGGTTTCATCCCTTCCCCAAACCTCCCCAGCCTCCACCACCGTGCCGCGCCGCTGCACCGGAGCCTATGCCCTGATTGATAGTCTCGTGCGCCATGGTGTGAAGCATATTTTTGGCTATCCCGGTGGGGCAATTTTGCCCATTTACGATGAAATCTACCGCGCCGAGGCCAGAGGCGACATTCAACATATCCTCGTCCGCCATGAACAGGGCGCATCCCATGCCGCCGATGGCTATGCCCGGGCTACGGGCCAGGTGGGGGTTTGTTTTGCCACCTCTGGCCCTGGGGCGACGAATTTAGTCACGGGGATTGCCACCGCCCATCTCGATTCGATTCCTTTAGTGGCCATTACCGGCCAGGTGGGCCGTAGTTCCATTGGCACCGATGCCTTCCAAGAAACGGATATTTGGGGGATCACGCTCCCCATTGTTAAAAATTCCTATGTGGTGCGTCGCCCGGAAGATATGGCGCGGATTATTGCCGAAGCCTTCCATGTGGCCCGCACCGGGCGGCCCGGGCCGGTGTTGGTGGATGTGCCAAAAGATGTCGGCTTAGAGGAATTTGACTATGTGCCGGTGGAGCCGGGTTCGATTCGTTTGGCGGGTTATCGCCCGACGGTGAAGGGCAATCCCCGCCAAATTAATGCCGCGATTCACTTAATCCAATCGGCTCGCCGGCCGCTGCTTTATGTGGGGGGTGGGGCTGTCACCGCTGGCGCTCATGCCGATTTGCAACAATTGGCGGAGCATTTCCAAATTCCTGTCACCACCACCCTGATGGGGTTAGGGTCTTTTGATGAAAATCATGGCCTTTCGGTGGGGATGTTGGGGATGCATGGCACGGCCTACGCCAACTTTGCGGTGAGTGAATGTGATTTATTAATTGCGGTGGGGGCGCGGTTTGATGACCGGGTGACAGGTAAGTTGGAAGCCTTTGCCTCAGAAGCGAAAATTATCCATATTGATATTGACCCGGCGGAGGTGGGCAAAAATAAAGCCCCCCATGTGCCGATTGTGGGGGATGTCAAGGTGGTGCTGCAACAGATGTTGAAGCGGATTGCGGAGTTGAATATTCCCCCCCAACATGAGCAGACTCAAGCTTGGCGCGATCGCATCCAGGATTGGCGCACCCATTACCCCCTCGTTGTGCCCCACCATGCCGAAAGCCTTTCCCCCCAAGAGGTGATTGTCGAGTTGGGGCGACAAGCTCCCTATGCCTATTTCACGACGGACGTGGGGCAGCACCAAATGTGGGCGGCTCAATTTATTAACTATGGCCCCCGCCGTTGGATTTCCAGCGCGGGCTTGGGAACCATGGGGTTTGGGATGCCGGCGGCCATGGGGGCGAAGGTGGCCCTTCCCGATGAGCAGGTGATCTGTATTAGTGGTGATGCCAGTTTTCAGATGAACTTGCAGGAGTTGGGAACCCTTGCCCAGTATGACATTGCGGCGAAAACCGTGATCATTAACAACGGTTGGCAGGGGATGGTACGTCAATGGCAACAGACGTTCTACGGTGAGCGGTATTCCTCTTCTAATATGCAAAAAGGGATGCCGGATTTTGTGAAATTGGCGGCAGCCTATGGTGTGAAAGGGTTACAGATTCGCGATCGCAGTGAATTAAAAGCGGTGGTGGCGGAGATGCTGGCCTGGGATGGCCCGGTGTTGGTGGATGCCCATGTCACCAAGGATGAAAACTGCTACCCGATGATCGCCCCCGGCCAACCCAATTCCCAAATGTTGGGTCTGCCTCAGGTGGATTCTATCGATCAAGCGGTGGGGATTATCCATTGCAGTGCTTGCGGTGCGAAGAATATCAGCACCAATAAGTTCTGTCCTGAATGCGGGGCGCAACTTTAGCCCTGGGCGAGGATCTGTTGCACGGCGGTATAGGCTCCATAGCTGACTCCCGCTGTGCCTTCGCCAGGATGGATGGAGTCCCCCACGAGCCAAAGATGGGGAAAGGGGGTGCGGGAGCCGAAACCAAAGGGGCCAAAGGTGGCGAGACGTTGGCTCAATCCCCCCACATAACCGCGATCGCGCCCCGTATAATGGGCAAACGTGCGGGGGGTGGCGGCTTCGCTGTGGTGGATTGTGTCAGGGGTGAGATGGAAATATTGCCCCAGTTTGGCGATCGCCTCCTCCATCCAGGCCTGTTTCCGCGCTTGATAATCCCCTTCCCACCAAGGATCAACGTTGACAAAGGAAGAAGCGGTAATCGTGGCACAACCCGCCGGGGCGCGACCATCGCCGGGCTGACTCACGGAGACAAAGAGAGAATTATTTTCGCCAATTTCCCCCGCCCGATCGTAGAGGAATTGTAGATGGGGGGGACAATCGGGGGGAATGGCGGCTTGGTCTACGCCGAGATAGACGACGAAGGCTCCGGAGGGGTTGGGAAGTGAGGAGTGGGAAGTAGGGAGTGGGAAGTAGGAAGTGGGAAGGGGGGAGGGAGGGGTGAGGAGTTGGTTGAGGTTTTGGAGGGTGACGTTGGCGATGATTTCGTCCGCTGCTTCGTGGTAGGTTTGATCGGTTTTGATGTTACGGATTGTTACGCCGGTAATTTTGCCCTGCTGATGGTGGATCGCTTCCACCCGTTGACGACAACGGAGTTCGCCGCCGTGGTTTTTTAAGGCGGTGAGGAGGCGATCGCTCAAGACTTGCATACTGCCCTTGATGTGAAAGAGTCCTTGGGGGGTTTGGGATACGCCTAAAGCGGTGGCGGCATAGAGGAGGGCGGTTTCTCCGGCATCGACTTGGGAATAGAGTTTGAGTTGTAGATCGAGGAATGTGCGGAGGCGATAATCCTGCCCCAAGCCTAAAAGGTTCAACAGATCCCCCACGGTCATGAGGGCAAAGGGGAGGGTTAAGAGGGTATCAGGGCGCATGGCTCGGATCAGTTGGCCCCAATCCCAGAGATTACGCGCCGGAACAACGGGATCACGCTGTTGAAACCGCCAACTAATGGCAAAGAGTTGATCGATAATTTGCCAAAACCGCTCACTACCGGGGAATTGGCGCGATCGCTCCTCTTGCCAACGTTGCGGATCACGCCATACCCGGATCGGCTCCCTTTCCCCCGGCAGGAACACCGCACAGGCAGGATCGCAGGGGGTAGCAGCGGGCAATTCAATCCCCAATTGGTTAAAAATGCGGTGGTGAATCCCTCCCGGTTCCAAACCGGCCACCTGAGTTGCCCCCACGTCAAAGGTAAAACCCCGCCGCCGAAACGTAGAGGCGCATCCCCCCGGAATTTGGGCTTGTTCGAGGATGAGGGTTTGATAACCGGCTTGGGCTAATAATGCTCCGGCGGTGAGGCCACCGATACCGGCCCCGATCACAAGGGCTTGAGCCATGGATTTGTAAAGTTTTATGAATAATTCTCAGTATAGCGATTCTCCATTGATCTGAAAGGCAGAGGATCGGGAGTCCAGTTGTACAATTGATCGGCGTAGGGGCGTTGGCGTAAGCCTGCCGGAGGCACAAAATTTTTCGCCCCTACATGATGTCTTGCAGGATCTGCATCAGCGAATTTGATCATGACCACACCCGAAACCTCGAAAATTCAATGGCGAGCCGTCCTCTGGGATAACTTCAAAACCATTGCGATCGCCCTCCTTCTGGTGTTGGTGATTCGCACCTTTTTGGCTGAACCTCGCTACATTCCCTCGGATTCGATGTTACCGACCCTGGAAACGGGCGATCGCGTCGTCGTCGAAAAAGTCTCCTACCGCTTCCATCCCCCCCAATTGCGGGACATCATCGTCTTTAACCCGCCCCAAGAACTGCAATCCCAGGGCTATCTACCGGCCCAAGCCTTTATTAAGCGGGTGATGGGCACACCGGGCCATGCGGTGGGCGTGCATCAGCAGCAGGTTTATCTCGATCACCAACCCTTGCCGGAACCCTACATCGCCGCCCCACCCCGCTATGAATTCCCCGATGTCACGATTCCGGATCATCGCCTTTTTGTGATGGGAGATAACCGCAACAACAGCAACGATTCCCATATTTGGGGCGTATTACCCGAAGAAAACGTCATCGGTCGGGCTGTATTCCGCTTTTGGCCCCCCGATCGCATTGGCTGGATCGCGATATAGAAGTGAGAAAAGAGGAGAGAGCAGAGAGAATCCCCACTTCCCACTTCCCACTTCCCACTCTAAACCGCCCACTTCTGACAAACCAAGGCAAACCCGACAGCGATCGCCGTAATCACAAAGGCTTCTAAGGGGGGCTGTCCTTGGCCAATGGCGAAAGATGTGACAATTCCTGCGCCAATCGTAGCGAATAGTGCAGATTCGAGCCGGGGGGTGTTGTTATCGTGCTGATTCATAGGGTAATTTCATCGGTTTGGGCGCAGGCATTGCGCCCTTTTTCCATGTTGGGTGTTGCCCTTGAGGGTAGCATTGGGGTTTGAGGGCGATCGCCTCTCCCGATGATTTCGCAATCCAACGTTAACTTTCGCGATTTTTCTTCATCTTTGGCCTAGGGTTGGCTCTTGGGTTAAGCTTCTGGGTATTAATCGAGAGTAGATTAGCGCCAAAAGGAGAACAATGATTTACGATGGCGGCATCAGGGGCGATTGGGGAACTGTCCACTCCGAACGGAGTCATTAACTTTTTCAAGATATCTCCAATGAATAAACATCACGAAATTCTGCGATCGCTGCATAATTTAGCGTTGATCCCAGCAAATTAAGAGAAGATAGAGGAAGCCCGGTGGCTTGCTCAACCCTATTGAGTCTTATTGCATACCCAGAACCGACCATGAAACTGACAATCCCTTGGACTCCCCTCTTTGCCGTCCTTACGCTGTCATTGGGAACCCTCGCTGAAGGCTCTGCCCTGGCTGCCCTCCCTCAACTTTCCGCCCCACAGCAAAACCGTCAGGATAGTTTTTCGCGGGCGATCGCCCAACGCCTTCCTCTTCCTCCAAGGTGGCAAAACCAATGTGCTTCTCTCTCTCAGCCCACAACCCTAACAATCCTGGCAGAGAATAGTGGAGATGATCGTGAAGTTCCTCTACCACCTGGAACATATGTCAAAGTACTGACCCCACCGGATGCGGCTGAGATAACTGAAGTCCATGTCATGACCCCCGCACTTATTGGTTGGATTCCCAGTATTAATCTTAGGAATGCCAGCGATTGTGCATCAGCAGATGTGTTCCGCACCCCGCCTGAACCAGAAGAATCTTATGCGTGTTATGAGGTTAATGTCACAGGAACATGGGATGTCTATTCAAGACCCAATCAGGTCGTCAACCCCACGAATCGACCCCTGAGTAATCGAGAGTTAGTATTGTATCTCGGTGATAGAGAGGTTGGGAATCAGCTTTGGATCAATATCCGTCGGGTCTCGCGATCACGGAATGCAACTCTCGAAGATGGGTGGATCATTGCCGATGATAAAAAGATTAAACTTGATCCTGTACGACCAGGGGTGTGTGACTAATGAAAAGTTGGAACAAAATTATTGTTGGGACAATTGTTTCTGGACTAGTGATTACTAATACGGCTTATGCCCAACTTCAGCCGCCCATCCAGCTAGCTCAAGAAAGTTTATTAGGTCAATGTCGGCAAATTAAACAAACCAGCCCGATCTACGAAATGCGAGGTGGTGCTGAAGTGATTGGCACTCTCTCAAAAGGAACAAGAGTGCTACTAGATGAACCTGGGCCAATAGCAGGTCGAATTTATGTAATTCTGCCTAATGTCATCAACGGTTTTATTGATCCGAACAATTTAGCACCCTGTGATGCTGAACTGCCCAGTAATGCGCCTGTTTCGGCACAGCCCACATTTTCCGGTAATCCGATCTGTGTGAATAACCGAGTTGACAAAAATAAAGGTCTCCCAATTCTTTCATTGCCCAGCCCGGATGTCATGCCTCCTGTCGATTGGGTATATCCAGCGGAACGGATTTCAATTATTGGAGAATCGTTCTTTAATTCTGTAACACAAACGGAGTGGCTGCAAATTGATCATCCGGCTACTGGTTGGATTGAAAATGGTCAACCGAATACGGTTTTTGTCAATACGAGTCCTTGTAATGCGCTTTAGTTCTATCATGACTGACACATAACAGCCGATTTAAAACCCCCCAATCCTTAAAGGTTGGGAGGTTTTTAAGGGTGATTTAGATCAAGCGATCACTACCCTGAAGCAACCCCGTAGGGTGGGCATTGCCCACCAACTACACAGAGCAATCCTAAAATCGGATTGTGGATTACTTGATGGAAGCTTTCGCGCCTGCTTCTTCAAGCTGCTTCTTGATGCTTTCCGCATCGTCTTTGGTGGTGGCTTCTTTGAGCGCCTTAGGAGCAGATTCCACCACTTCTTTCGCTTCTTTCAAGCCCAAGCCGGTGATGGCACGAACCACTTTCAAGATCGCGATTTTCTTGTCATCGGGGAAACTTTCGAGGATGACATCAAACTCGGTTTGTTCCTCTTCCGGTTCAGCCGCCGCAGGCGCACCAGCACCCGGAGCCATCATCATCATGCCACCACCCACAGGAGCAGCAGCAGTTACACCAAAAGCATCTTCAATTTGCGTGACCAATTCAGACGCTTCCAAAAGGGTCAGAGATTTCAACTTTTCCAGAATTTCGTCAGTTGCTGCGGACATGGATTTTCTCCTGAATGTTTAGATAATTGTGAACAAAAGGGATCGGGCAAGGGTTATTCCCCCTCCCCATCCTTGGCAGCGATCGCCGCGATCGCCCGCCCCAAAGAACTGGGCACTTCGTTGATACCCCGTGCCAAGGAAGAAGGCACTTCCTTGATCCCCACAGCCAAACTGGTGGGAATCGCATTGATCGCCCCCGCAATTTGCGCCATGAGTTGCTCCTTAGAAGGCAGATCGGCGATCGCCTTCACCTGCTCCTCACTGAGGGCGCGGCCCTGCATTACCCCGCCTCGGAATTCCGTTTTCTTGGTTTCCTTCTTAAAGGCTTGGTAGGCACGAATCGCGCCGCCAATATCGTCTTTAACCAGCAAAAAGCCATTGGAGCCAGACAAAAACTCACTCATCGGTTGCCATTCGCTGTCCTCCGCCACGGCCAGTTGCATAAAGGTGTTTTTCGTCACCTTACACACCGTACCGAGGGGGCGAAGGCGATCGCGCAGATCAGAAATCTGCGCCACCGTCAAACCTTGATAGTCAAAAACCACAGTTAATTGCGTCGTACTCAAAAGTTCCTTGAGTTCAGCAATAATGGCGGCTTTATTTTCGCGGGTTCTCCCCATGATGTTGTCTCACCTCCTTAGATTTACTTCGTTGCCAACACGAAAACCCCGACAGCAATGCCGGGGTTTTACAGTCTCGGAAACAATGGCAGGGTGAATCACCCTTTCCCATCATTTCCGGAACATTCCTCGGCAGGCCATTAAGCTTGCTGCACCTGCTGTCTTCAGCCTGTTACAGAAACGTATTTAATTCTGTCGGAGTTTTTTCGTCTAAGCTGCTTCAGTTAACTTCAGATCCCGCAGGGCACTAATATCAACCTGGATCGCTGGGCCCATCGATGCAGCCACATAAACGCTGCGCCAGTAACGGCCCTTTGCCCCAGAGGGACGATTGCGGTCTACCGTTTCCTGAAGCGCTTTGAGATTTTGGAGTAAATCCTCGGCCGGAAACGAAGCCTTACCAAACATAACATGAACGATCCCCGTTCGGTCAGCCCGGAACTCTAATTTCCCAGCCTTGAAGGCGGCGATCGCCCCCGCCACATCCGCCGTCACCGTCCCCGCCTTCGGAGAAGGCATCAACCCTTTAGGCCCCAACATCCGCCCCAACTTCGCCACCTTGGGCATCATGTCCGGGGTCGCAATCAGTTTGTCAAAATCGAGCATCCCCTTTTGGATTTCCTCAATTAAGTCATCAGACCCAAACACATCCGCCCCCGCATTTTCCGCCACTTTGACCAACTCACCCCGAGCCACCACAGCCACCCGCACCGTTTGCCCCGTACCCTTGGGCAACGCCACCGTCGTCCGTAACTGTTGATCCGTGTACTTGGGGTCAATCCCTAAACGGATATGCACCTCAACGGTTTCATCAAACTTTGCCGTTGCCGTTTCCTTGAGCAGATTCAACGCTTCCAAGGGTTCATAGGCCCGGTCTTCCACCTTTGCCAACGCCTCGCGCAAACGGCGAGAAACTTGCTTTGCCATCGCTTATTCTCCTGGGGTGCAAACGAGGTTAATGCCTCTCCCCGCCTAAAGGTTTACATTAATCGGTGATTTTCACACCCATATTTTTCGCCGTTCCCGCCACAATCCGCATCGCCGCTTCCACGTCATTGGCATTGAGGTCAGGGAGTTTGATTTCGGCAATTTTTTGCAATTGCTCACGGGTAATCGTGCCAACGGTTTGGCTATTGGGCTGGGCTGCCCCTCGCTCAATCCCCGCTTCTTTTTTAATCAACACCGAGGCCGGCGGGGTTTTCAACACAAAGGTAAAACTCCGATCTTCATAGATCGAAATTTCCACCGGAATAATTAACCCTGCTTTCTCGGCAGTTTTGGCGTTGTATTCCTTACAAAACGCCATGATATTCACCCCATGCTGACCCAAAGCCGGGCCAACGGGGGGCGTTGCCGCCGCTTTTCCGGCTGGTAACGCAAGTTTAACCAGCGCAACTACTTTTTTTGCCATGTTTAGCCTTGTTTTTCGACCTGTGTAAACTCCAGTTCTACGGGGGTATCCCGTCCGAAAATTGAGAGCAGTGCCTTGAGCTTGCTCCGCTCTGGGCTGACTTCAATCACTTCCCCTTCAAAATCCTTAAACGGCCCCGACAGAACCATGATCTTATCACCAATCGTCATGTTAATCTTGACGACCGGCTCTTGATCTTCGGCGTGTTTAAAGATTCGCTCCACTTCCGCCGGACTTAACGGTAAGGGTTTGACATGACCCCGACCCCGACCAGTGGCGCGTTTCTGCTCTGCACCGACAAAATTAATCACATGGGGCGTGTTTTTCACCGCTTGCCAAGCTTCATCATCCAGGCGCATTTGCACCAACACATAGCCCGGAAAAATCTTTTCTTCGCTATGGGTACGCCCCCCATCCTTGCGGATTTTGATCGTCGGGGTTTGGGGAATTTGCACTTGGAGGATGCGATCGGCGACATCCAAGGTATGAACCCGCTGTTCAAGGTTAGCCTTCACCCGCTTTTCGCAGCCAGATGCCACTTGAATCGCATACCAGTGGGCCTTGGCCGCTGGCGTTAACGATTGCTCCTGTTCATTTTGGGGTTCGTCTTCAGATAAGAAACTCATGAGAACACCGATTGACTAATCCACTCAAATAAGTTGTCAACAAAGTAAATCGTTGTTGCAACCAACGTCACCATCAAAATCACCGCTGCTGACTCACTAATTAATTGCTGCCGTGAGGGCCAAACCACTTTTGCCAATTCACTTTTCGATTCGGTGAGAAACCCCATTAAGCTAAAACCAGCGGGGGTTTGCTCATTTTTTTCTTTGGCTGGGGGTTTAGGGGTTGACCCATTGGGGGTTTGGTCGGCCTTGACATCTTTTTTTGCCATGATTCATCTCCCGCGATCGCTAAAGGGTTAGATTATTTTATTTTAACAACAGTCGAAACATCCTCCTACACGCACAGGCGTAGAGGGATGGGGAGAGTGAACGACGCGCCCTGGAGGACTTGAACCCCCGACATCAGGTTTTGGAGACCTGCGTTCTACCAACTGAACTAAGAGCGCATTATCGGAACCGGCATGGAGTTTTTTGATTTTCCTACCGATTCAGTATTGTAATGCAAAACAGGGGTAATGGAAAGCAACGCAGGCAAAATAATCACCAATAACCGCTTTAGTCGAGGGAGCGGTCAAACCGCTGTTTGATCCGGGTGGCTTTGCCGACGCGATCGCGCAGATAATAAAGTTTCGCCCGGCGCACTTTACCCCGCCGCACAATCTTAATCTCCGCCACCTTCGGGGAATGGAGCAGGAACACCCGCTCTACACCTACGCCTTGGAAAATCTTCCGCACCGTAATGGTTTCACTTAAACCCCCATGGCGCATGGCGATCACCGTCCCTTCATAGGGCTGAATTCGTTCCTTGCCCCCTTCTTGAATCCGGATCCCGACACGAACCAGATCGCCAACATGGATCGTTGGCAATTTTTCCTTGAGATATTCCGCTTCAACGGAGCGGATGATGTCTGCTGCGTGCAACATTGCTTTTGCCCAAAACTCACAGTCTTCTATAGTACCATGAAAATCTCCTAGGCTAACTTACCGGCTTGGGTGACATCTAAAATCAGTCCCTCTTTGGCCATGACCGCTGTGGGAGAAACCGCCAGCACCTCCTTTTCGACTTGATCTAAGAAGGCATCACTGTGATTCGGTTCATGGTGAAAAATCACCAACTGCTTCACGCCAGCGACTTCGGCCACCCGCACCCCCTCCTCCCAAGTGGAATGGCCCCAACCGACTTTTGGCGATTTGGGGTTGTGATATTCGGCATCGGTGTACATCGCGTCATAGATGAAAATATCCGCATCCCGGGCTAAGTGGAGCACATTGTCATCGAGGCGATCGGGGAAATGCTCCGTATCAGTACAATACACCGCCGTATAGTCCTGCCAACTGATCCGATAGCCCATCGCGCCGTTGGGATGGTTCAAGGGTGCGGTTTCAATGGTGATGTCATCAAGTTGGAAGGCTTCCCCGCAGACAATATCGTGAAACTGGAGGTTAGCGGCAATTTCCGCCACGGGAACCGGCGAGTTGACGTGTAACACCCGCTCCTTAAAATGCTTTTCCATCGTCATCAACTCCCCTTCAGGGGGGACTTGACCATGGATGTGAAACGTATCTTCGGGGTTAAAGGTGGGAAAGAAAAAGGGGATGCCTTGAATGTGATCCCAATGGTAATGGGTAAAAAACACATAGGCCTCAATGGGAGACTGTTTAATCAGGGCCTTACCCAAAACCCGCAACCCAGTCCCCCCATCAAAAATCAAATGCTTGCCGCCAATACGCATATCCACACAGGAGGTATTGCCGCCATAACCCACGGTTTCCGGGCCAGGAGAGGGGATGCTTCCCCGGACTCCCCAAAATTGAACGAGAAATTCAGTTGCAGGCTTAGTTTCCATCATGGCGCACTCAAGGCGTTAAAACAGTACATTGACCCTGATTCCGCAGCAGGTGATCACAGAGGACGAGGGCAACCATTGCTTCAACCATCGGGACTGCTCGGGGGAGGACACAGGGGTCGTGCCGACCTTTGGCAGCGAGGACTGTGGCTTCCCCTGTGGTCGTGACGGTTTTTTGCTCTTTCCCTATGGTAGCAGTGGGTTTAAATGCAGCGCGTAAAATAATCGCTTCCCCATTGCTAATGCCGCCCTGAACACCGCCAGAGCGGTTGGTCACAGTACGGAGCCGACCTTGATCATCCGTAAAAAATTCGTCATTGTGATCTTTGCCGGTGAGCAGGGTTCCGGCAAAGCCGGAGCCAATTTCAAAGCCTTTCGTGGCCGGTAAGGACATGATCGCTTTGGCGAGATCGGCTTCCAGTTTGTCAAAGACCGGCTCTCCTAATCCGGGAGGAACTTGGCGGGCCACACATTCCACCACCCCCCCCAGGGAGTTTTGATCCCGTCGGGCTTGGTCAATTAATTCGATCATTCGGTCGGCACAGTCAGAATCGGGACAACGGACAATGTTGCTTTCCACTTGGGCCAGGGTGACGGTGGCGGGGTCGATCGCCCCTTCTAAGTTTTGAATTCGTTTGACGTAGGCGACGATTTCCACCCCCGCGACTTGCTGGAGGATTTTTTTGGCGATCGCCCCCCCCGCTACCCGGCCAATGGTTTCCCTTGCCGAAGACCGACCGCCCCCCTGCCAATTGCGAATTCCATACTTGGCATCATAGGTGGCATCAGCATGGGAAGGGCGATATTTATCCCGCATTTCTAAATAATCCTGAGAGCGGGGATCTTGGTTGCGTACTAGGATGGCGATGGGCGTACCCAAGGTTTTGCCCTCAAACACCCCAGAAAGGATCTCACAATGATCCGCTTCCCGGCGGGGGGTGGTGATTTTACTTTGACCGGGCCGGCGGCGATCCAATTCAAATTGAATTTCCTCAGGGCTGATCTCCAATTGGGGCGGGCAACCATCAACCACAACCCCAACACCGCCCCCATGGGACTCCCCAAAGGTTGTAATCCGAAACAGATGCCCAAACGTACTGCCCATATCAATTGTTATTTGTTATTGAGGATGCTAACGCCTGTATTCTAGCCTAACGTTGGAGGGGCCAACCCCCTTCACCCCTCAGGGATTTCCCTGCCAATTCGGGCGGGTCTGTGGTATCTCTGAAGATATAGATGGCCCTCAAGGCAATCCGCGATAGCGCACCTATCGCCCCCCCACTGGTTATCGGCCCCACCCAGATAGCTGCATCCCCCGCGCTGTGAACCTATGTCCACCCTTGTTATTGTCGAATCTCCCACAAAAGCCCGCACGATTCGGAACTACCTACCGAGCGGCTACAATGTCCAGGCCTCCATGGGTCATGTGCGAGATTTACCCTCCTCTGCTGACGAAATTCCTGCGGCCTATAAAGGACAGGATTGGTCACAGTTGGGGGTCAATACTCAGGACGATTTTGCACCGATTTATGTGATTCCGAAAACGAAAAAGAAGGTGGTGAAGGAACTCAAGGATGCCCTGAAAGCGGCGGATGAATTGATTCTGGCCACCGACGAAGACCGGGAAGGGGAGAGTATTTCTTGGCATTTGCTACAAATTCTCAAACCGAAAACGCCGCCGAAACGGATGGTTTTTCATGAAATTACCGAAGAAGCCATTCAAGCGGCGTTAGCCAATTGCCGCGAAATTGATGAAAATTTAGTCCATGCCCAGGAGACGCGGCGGATTCTCGATCGCCTCGTCGGTTATACCCTTTCCCCGCTGCTGTGGAAAAAAATTGCCTTTGGCCTTTCGGCGGGGCGGGTGCAGTCGGTGGCGGTGCGGCTTTTGGTGCAGCGAGAACGGGAGCGGCGGATTTTTCAGGTGGCCCAATATTGGGATCTCAAGGCGTTGCTTGGGGTAACGGGGGGCCAGTTTGAGGCGAGGTTAATCACGCTGGGGGGGCAAAAGTTGGCCACAGGGGCGGATTTTGACCCCCATACGGGCCGGCTCAGTGGGGAGAAAGATGTGGTGTTATTGGATGAGGTGGGGGCGATCGCCCTTAAGGAACGTCTCGAACCTCAGCCCTGGACGGTGAGCCATACCGAAGAGCGGCCCACCACCCGCCGCCCTTCCCCCCCCTTCACAACTTCCACGCTCCAACAGGAGGCCAACCGCAAGCTGGGGCTATCGGCCCGGGATACAATGCGCACGGCCCAAAAGCTCTATGAAGAGGGCTACATCACCTATATGCGGACGGATTCGGTGCATCTTTCGGAGCAGGCGATCGCCGCTGCCCGGGATTGTGTCACGGAAAAATACGGTGCGGCATACCTCCCCGCCAAACCCCGCCAATATACGACGAAAAGTAAAGGGGCGCAGGAAGCCCACGAAGCGATCCGGCCAGCGGGTTCGAGTTTTCGCACTCCCCTGGAAACGGGTTTGAGCGATCGCGAGTTTCGCCTTTACGATCTGATCTGGAAACGCACCGTCGCCTCCCAGATGGCCGATGCGCGGTTAACGCAATTGAGTGTGACGATTCAAGTCGAAGATGCGGAGTTTCGGGCCAACGGAAAACGGATTGATTTCCCCGGCTTTTTCCGGGCCTATGTGGAAGGTTCCGATGATCCTGATGCGGCCTTGGAGGATCAAGAGGTGATTTTGCCCGATCTGCAAGTGGGCGATCGCCCACTTGCAGATCGCCTCGATGCCCTCAGTCACGAAACCCAGCCCCCCGCCCGCTACACCGAAGCCTCCCTCGTCAAAGTCCTCGAAAGCGAAGGCATTGGCCGCCCCAGCACCTACGCCAGCATTATCGGCACGATCATCGATCGCGGCTATGCCCAGATGCGCAATAAAACCCTGATCCCCACGTTCACCGCCTTCGCCGTCTCCCGCCTTTTAGAGGAGCATTTCCCCGATCTCGTCGATACCGGCTTCACCTCCCGCATGGAGCAAACCCTTGATGAGATCGCCACAGGCGAGGCGAAATGGTTGCCCTACCTAGAGCATTTCTATCTCGGAGAAACCGGCCTCGCCCAACAGGTGAAAGTCCGGGAGGAAGATATTGATGTGGCCCTGGCCAAAACCGTCACATTGGAAAACCTCAATGGCGTGGTCAAAATCGGCAGATTCGGCCCCTATATTGAGGTACAAAATGGCGAAGAAGTCGTCACCGCCTCGATTCCCCCCGACCTCACCCCCGCTGATCTCACCCCCGATCAAGTGGCCAAACTGATCCGCCAAAAACTCGAAGGCCCCGATCAAGTGGGCATTCATCCCGAATTTGGCGAACCTATCTACTTACTTTTGGGCAACTATGGCCCCTATGTGCAATTGGGGGAAAAAAGTGAAGCCAACCCCAAACCCAAACGCGCCTCTCTCCCCAAAGGGACAAAACCGGAAGATGTCACGCTGGAAATGGCGACGGGTTTACTGGCTCTGCCGCGCTTATTGGGAGAACATCCTGAAACCGGCGCAAAGGTTAAGGCGAGCTTAGGCCGATTTGGCCCCTATGTGGTGCATGACCAAGGCAAAGAAGGCAAAGATTACCGTTCGATTAAAGCCCCTGATGAGGTGCTGACGATTACCCTAGAGCGGGCGCTGGAACTATTGGCCGAGCCGAAGCGGGGCCGGGGTCGCGGTGCAACCAAAGCCCCCCTCAAGGAACTGGGAACCCATCCAGAGGATCAAGAGCCGGTGAATATCTACGCTGGCCCCTATGGCAACTACATTAAGCATGGCAAAGTGAACGCCAGCCTTCCGGAGGGGGAAACCCTGGAAACGATGACATTGGATAAAGCGCTACCGGTGTTGGCGGCTAAAGCGGGTACGAAGAAGACCACTCGCAAAAAGGCAACCACGACGAAAAAGGCGGTCGCTGAAACGGATACCGCCAAAACTCCAGCGAAAAAAACCAAAACAACCAAGCGAAAAACCACCCGCAAACCCCCAACCCCTAAACAGGCCTAACCGTTTGTCGTGCGGACTTCAGTCCGCTCCCTTAGCAAACCTTGGAGATAACCAAATTCCCTAAGGCTTACCCTGTTCGATCTGATTGAGTTGTTCTTCGCGGGCCTTGTTGGGGTCAAGTTTGCCGCTGGGGTCAAAGATTCCCGAAATAAAGCCGGTGGTGCTGGTGCGGAGGGTGTAGCTCCAACTTTTCATCGGTTCGGGCAAAAATTGATCCCCAGCGGTGAAGAAGACGATCGCCGCGATCGCCAACCCAAATGTAATCGACGGTTTAATGTTCAGTAGCATCATCACCCAAATTCCTCAATGTGCATCTGTGGTGATCATCCCTGAAATCAGTCCCAATGGGCAACCGGAGAACTACGGGGGCCATTAAGCAAAGGGATATAACACCTCAAGGGTACGTTGTCCGGTCAATGCCCAACTGAATTCACTGGCCCGCAATAGCCCCAATTGGATCAGGTTTTCCCGGAGGTTGAGATCCGTGGCGATCGCATTCATGGCCGCCGTCAACTCCGCCCCATTGTAGGGATCAATCAATAACGCCGCATCCCCCGCCACCTCCGGCAACGCCGACACATTGGAGGTAATCACGGGGGTTCCGCAGGCCATCGCCTCCAACACTGGCAAGCCAAACCCCTCCCATAATGTGGGAAAGACAAGGGCGATCGCCTGATTTAATAACGCCGGTAACTTCTCATAGGGGACATATTCCATAAACCGCACTGAATCACGAATCCCCAACTCCCGCGTCAGGTGTTCACATTGGGGGGTATAGCGGCGATCGGTCGGCCCCACTAACCACAGTTCATAATCATCCCGGTTGGGCAACGCCGCAAAAGCATAGATCAGCGTTTGCAGATTTTTATAGGGGTCTTGACGACCGAGATAGATGAAATAGGGGCGTTCCGTGCGGGTGGGCAAATCTAAAAGCCGGAAATGGTTATGGTCATAGGCCAGGGGAATCGGTGTCACCCGATGGGCCGGGACGCGAAAAAACTCCACCACATCCCGCGCCGTCGATTGGGAATTACAGAGAATATGGCGGGCTTGACGCACCACCTGGGGCAGGATGAAACGATGGTAATAGCTGAGGCGCGATCGCGGGTTGGGAAACCGCAGCGGAATCAGATCATGCACCATCACCACATAGCGACAATGGCTATAAATGGGAGCTTCCGGCACGGGGGAAAACAGCAACCTTGTCCGCAATTTGCGGTATAAACTGGGAACCTGAAACTGCGTCCACAACAGCCGCAACCCATGGCCCCACAGACCCCGATCAGGACTCATCCCCTTCGGGACGGGATAGCAATGATAGTCCTCATCCGGCTCAGGGGTGAGCAGGATCGGATCGAGGGGTTTGAGATGGGGGTAGAGATTCCGGGCATAGGTTGAGATGCCCGTCGGCTGTTGGGAGAGAAACGACAGGTTAACCAGAACCAAGGGGCGATGCCTCACACAATAAACAACCCAAGGATATCAGGGGATTGGAATTCCGCCGCACAAATCCCCAACCCCTTAGGAATCAAAGGGCAAGATAATTTCAAATTCGGTGCGATCGCCCGGTGTGGAGGTGAATAAAAAATCCCCCCCATGTTTGGCGGTAATAATCTGATAGCTGAGGGATAAACTCGTTTCCTTATGGGTGCGTCGTTGCACTGAGAAGGAGTCCCGGAGCTTTTCCTGTTCCCCCACCGTCAGCCCTGGCCCATTATCGGCAATACAGATCGAAACCCACCGCCCACCGCGCTGGATCAAAGGGCGATCGGCCTGACTTTGAATCGCCGTCGTAATTTCAATGGTGGGGAAATGGGGATGGCCCTTGGCGGCAAAATCTTGGAAATCCTGCCGGACTTGATGGGTGACGGCTTCTTCAAGGAGGGAATCGACAGCGGTAATTAAAATATTGACAAATACCTGGGTTAAGTGGCCGATATAGCAGGTAATCGGCGGTAACGTACAGTAGTTTTTGACAATCTTAATCTCGCTCCTGAGGCGACTTTTCAGCAACAACAAAATGCCATCCAGGGCTCCATGGAGATCGGCGGGCTTGGGATAAATTTCATCCACATGGCAAAAGTTTTGTAGGCTCATGGCCAAGTCTCGCAATCGTTTTGCCCCCGTCGTTACACTTTCCACAGCCCGAGGAAAATCTGCCTGGAGATAGTCAATTTCTAAATCGGTTTTGAGATCAACAATGCAGGGGGGTGGCTCTAATAGATGTTGATCATAGGCCCGCAACAGTTGCAAAATATCCTGCTCATATCGGCAAATATGGGTGAGGTTGCCCCAGATAAACCCGACGGGATCAAGGATTTCATGGGCAATGCCGTCAACGAGGCGGCCTAAGCTGGCCATCCGCTCGCTTTGGATCATTTGGGCTTGGCTGCGCTCGTAGCGGATTTGGGTTTCAATGCCGCGAATTTGCCAGGCGGTGAGACTCAGTTGGCTGAAATCTAAAACAGAATAGGTTTCTTCATCCACTTTGACCACAATCGGCTCACTGGCGAACTGGGGCGATCGCTTCAATGCCCGCTGCATCGCCGTTAAAATCGGCGTATGGACGGACAAGATCAGTAAGTTCGTCGGGTTGTAGCGAAAAAACACCCGCAGGGGATTATCTAAAAATAAATCTAAACCTTGGGGCAGCAATAAATATTCCAAAAATTGCCGCCGCGAGACCATGCCGATAAATGACCCCTCCTCCGTGAGGATCACCCCCGGCAAATAGGGGTCGCGGTCAAAAACATCCGCTAACTCTACCCCAAGGCGGCTATTTTCAAAGCGAAGGTCATAGAGGATCAAACTGCTGAGGGTGGAGTCCGGATGGATATCACTCTGGAGCATGGGCAACGGGTCAGGGGGGGGTAAATCAACCATGAATCAAAGCAACAGGGCAGTAATGGGGATTAACGTTCGCTCGCTCAAAAGTTAAAACGTGGTAGAAATGGCCTGCACCGGACAGGTGGGGATGCATTGCTCACAAACCACGCAGCGCGATCGCATAAATTGCAATTGGAAGGTTTGGGGATGGAGATTGAGGGCTTCCGTGGGGCAAACCCCCGTACAGAGGCCACAATCTACGCAAATATTTTCATCAATGACGATTTCCCGACTGGCAAAGGATACGCCCACATCCTGCGATCGCATCCAATCAATGGCGGCTTCGAGTTCATCAATATCCCCCAATAACTCCACCACCAGCTTGCCCACCTGATTGGGGGCCACCTGGGCGCGGATAATATTGGCGGCCACATTAAATTCTTTGGCCAGGCGGTAGGTAATCGGAATATGCACCGTGCGCCGGGGAAAGGTGAGTGTGACTCGTTTTTTCATCCCAATCCCCTCCTCAATAATTTCACCGTTTCTCTCTAATGTTCGCGGTACAGTAGGGGAGAAACCGGACTGTTTGTGATCAAAAGCCTATGATGGAAAATTCCACCGCACCCCAACGTCTCCGTAATATTGTAATTGCCGCCGTTGCCATCCTTCTCAGCGTCGCGTTGTTTTTCTCACTGCAAACGGAAAATGGCAGTAGTAACCTCGATCAACAGGCGGCGATCGCCACCCCCCTAGAGGTGGCGGTGAGCAATGGCAAACCCACCTTAGTGGAGTTTTATGCCAACTGGTGTACGAGTTGTCAGGCGATGGCGGCGGCTCTGGCCGAGGTGAAGGCGGACTATGGCGATCGCCTCAATTTTGTGATGCTCAATGTCGATAATCCCAAATGGTTGCCGGAGATTTTGCAATACGATGTTGATGGCATTCCCCATTTTGTCTATCTTGATGCCGAGGGAAAGGCGATCGCCCAATCCATTGGCGAGCAGCCCCGCAGTATTTTAGAAGCGGACTTAGGAGCCTTAGCCACTGCCCAACCCTTACCCTACGCCAACGCCAACGGCCGCACCTCCGCCTTTACCCCCAACAGCACCCCCACCCCTAGCGATCCCCGCAGTCATGGGGCCCAAGTTCAGGCTAGTTAATTGAGATTAACTGAGGTTATCTGACCAAATATCCGCATGGAGCGTCACATCCGCATCAAACTCCGGATCTTCAAACTGGCCAAAGCCTTGGGGTTGAGGTTTTGGGGCGGGAACCCCAGTATTTTCATGGATAAACTCCACCTCCACCCGAATCCGCACCTTTGCCCCTTGCCAGCCCAAGGTATCCGTTTGTAGCAATTCACAAGGCACACCGGTACTAAACCAATGGCCAAAATCCGCCTTATTGCCCTGGGGACTAATGGCCGCCTGGTCAATCTTGACCCCCTGGTTATTCAGCAAGGGAATCAGACCATAGCCGAAGTCATACCCGAAACAAGCCTGGATCGCCTGCTTGAACCGACCGACTTTAAACGTGCTGTCACCAAAGGCCACCACATCATCATCATGGCAATCTATTTCTTGGGTATGGTGATCCATCAACTCGCTCCTCCTTCGGTATGTCCTGATCCTATCTTAATGGAGCGAGAGGACTCCCGTTAGAGCCGTCAGGTTGAACGGGAGTGAATCGCCACCAACCCATAAAATCGACCCAAGGGAGATATCTGAATCCAATGCTATAGCAGTAGCGAAGGGGGTTAGGACATCGCGTAGGGTGGGCATTGCCCACCAGGAGAGGGTTTCAGATTTAACGTCCTAACAATACTGACTACTGCTATAAAATAAAAAAGCCAACGCGCCCCAGTGCGCCTAGAGGAGCAAAATTGGTGATTCTCGCCAGATAAAATGTCCGACCCAAAAGAAGTACCTGATCACAGGGGCAGCATGGTTTATGAGAAATCGAAACATAGAGCAAGTTTTGTGGTCTGCTGCCGGACAGTCAGTGGACGTTAAACAGAGGCTTGGGTCGGGGAATCTGGACGGGGTTGGCAGAGATGGCTTGGAACTAGACAAACCCGAACGAGAATCTCCCGTCACAGCGTAGCTTGACGGTGAGAGTGTCAACAAGTTCTTTTCTTTATCGGGGATTGATGATCTGTCCTGAGAGAGAAAATTAACGATTCGACCACAGGAGAATTCCGCCAGATTAGGGGTGGTTTCTGTTGAAGGCATCAGCCACAATAGAAACCATGGTGCAAATTTTTCAAAGAGGCGATCGCCATGGCAACGAGATTGAGAATGATAATGGCAATCACCATCTCCCTCACTTTGGCCGGGGGAGGGATGAGTTTATCGCCCCAAGGGGTACAGGCGCAGCCGGATAACCGGGAAGAATTTCCTGGTCGGCTCAATGGGGGGGGAACCCATGCCCAGGAAGATAGCCCCAACGAATTCCCCGGTCGGCTCAATGGAGGGGGAACCCATGCCCAGGAAGATAACCCTAACCAATTCCCCGGCCGACGGGTGGGCGGTGGCACGCGGGGCGGTTGCTGGGGTGGCCCCCGGCCCTTGCTGGCGCTAAATCCTGCCCATAACTTGGGGGTGAGTGCAGCGGCGCGTCCCACCCTTTACTTTGTGTTGCCCAGTTTACGACAAGCCCAAGAAGTGGAGTTTTTGCTCCTTGATGAGCAACAAAACACGGTTTATGAGTATATTGCGCGGGTGGAGCCTGATCAATCCATCCTTGGGGTTGAGGTTCCCGGTGAGCATTTAACCCCGGATCAACCCCGGCAATGGTATTTTGCGGTGATCTGCGATCGCGAAAATCCCGCCCAGGATCTGGTGGTCGATGGATGGTTAAAGCAGGTAAGCACCGAACCCCCCACTGGCTCAACCCTCCAGGGTTTACCCGCCGATTTAGAACGGCTTAAAGCCTACCAAACCCAGGGCCTTTGGACCGATGCGATCGCCCTTGGAGTGCAATTGCGCCAAGCTCACCCCCGAAATTCAGAGGTACAGGCTCAATGGGAAACCTTGATCACTGCCTTAGAATTGGGCATTTTTCGCAGCGTGCTGCCTTAACCGGTTATGGGGCGTTGGCTAGGCAATCAGGGGCGGCCCACTCATCTATCGCGCCCTTGGCTAAGGCGACGGTATCCCCTGCACCCGCCCCATCTGTTTTGGGTGGCGTTGCGCTCTGTGGGCTGCTTCAGTTTGCTGCTGATGGTGCTATACCCCTGGGTTGAAAGCCAAGGCCTGACCGAACCCCTAGAATTAGCGATCGTTGATTATTGGGTTGCTCGTCAACCCGATCCCCCGCCCGATCCCCGCTTCCTCGTCGTCACGATTACCGAAGCGGATATTCGCCAGTATGGTTGGCCCATTGGTAATGATGACCTGGCGGCGGCCTTAGCCGCAATCCAACAGTATCAGCCCCATGTTGTCGGCCTCGACCTCTATCGCAATCTCCCCAGCACAGCGGCTCACCAGGCTCTCGCCCGCCAATTGCAGGCTCCCAACTTGATTGCCATTGAAGAAATTGTCAACAATATCCCACCCCCGCCCCATGTGCCACCGGAGCGGGTGGGGTTTAATGATTTCACCCTTGATCATGATGGTGTGATTCGTCGCCTTTTGCTCTTTGTCGGGGATGAGGAACAAAACTATTATTCCTTTGCCCTGCGCGTTAGTCTCGCCTACTTGGAGGAAGAGGCCTATTTAAATCGCGATCGCCTCTGGATCAACGGTGTCCCCTTCCCACGCCTCACCCCCCAAGCGGGGGGATATCAACGGGCTGATACGCGGGGGTATCAAATTTTATTCAACTACCACAGTCGCCAGGATTTTGCTCCCACCATCAGCCTAGCCTCGGTCTTGGCCGGCAAACTCACCCCTGATCTCGTGGCGGATAAAATCGTCCTGATCGGCAGTGTGGCCCCCAGCCTCAAGGATCTATTTCTCACCCCCTATAGCCGCTATACCGAGACGTTGCAATTGCCAGGGGTGATGCTCTATGGCCAGGGGGTGCGGCAGGTGGTGGCGGTGGCGTTGGGGGAAGAGCGTTTATTTCGGTTCTGGCCCCGTGAGGGGGAATGGCTGTGGTTCGGGGTTTGGACGATCATCGGGGGGGCGATCGCCTGGCAGGTGCGTCATCCATTGATCCTTGGGGGCATTGTCCTCTGTGGTGGCGCGGTGATGATCACAACCGCCGGATTACTCTGGCAGATTAACCTTTGGATTCCCCTCGTGCCTCCTTTACTCACCTTTGCGATCGCCGTCGTCCTTGCCCTGGCCCATCGCCTCCTCCATACCACCAATCACGACAGCCTCACCGGTTTACCCAATCAACGCAGCTTCATCAGCCGCTTAACCCCCCATCGGGGCCGGAGGGGAGGCAAAACGGTGATCTTTCTTGAACTCGATCGCTTCAGTTGGATTCGTAATAGCATTGGTGAACAGGGAGGGGATCAACTCCTTCAATCGGTGGTGTGCCGGTTGCAAACAACCTTGCCTCGGGGGGCGATTTTGGCCCGGCTGGGGGGGGATAATCTGGCGATCGCCCTCCCCCAAACCGACCGCGCTTCGGTAATCGCCCTCGCTGAACATTGTCAAGCCACCCTCAGCCACCCCCTGCAACTCAACTCCGGCCAACCGATTAGCCTCACCGCCACCCTCGGCATTGCCATCCCTGAACCCGACCACATCCACCCCCCCGAAAATTTACTCCGGGATGCCCAAACCGCCATGTATCGCGCCCGCAGCCAAGGGTTAGGCCATCATGAAATCTTTGCCACGGGGATGCTCACCGCCAGCTTAGAGCAATTCAACTTAGAGCAGGAAATGCGTCAGGCTATTGCAGCGGTGGAATTTGTCCTCTATTACCAGCCGATTATTCACCTCCAAACTGGCGAAATCATTGGGTTTGAAGCGTTGATCCGCTGGCAGCATCCGCAACAGGGCTTTATCTCCCCCGGTATGTTTATCCCCCTAGCGGAGGAAACAGGGTTGATTATTCCCCTTGGGGATTGGATTTGTCGGGAGGCGATCACCCAAGTCCGCCAATGGCAACAGCAATTTCCCCACCGTCCCCTCACCGTCAGCATTAATCTATCCGGACGACAGTTTGAGCAGGCGGATTTTGGTGAAAAATTAACCCAGTTGATCACCAGTAGCGGTGTTAATCCCCAGGGGGTTAAGTTTGAAATTACCGAAAGTATCGTCATGGGCAATGTGGAGGCCGCCATTGATCTAATGCTGCGGATTAAATCCCTGGGCTGTAAAATCAGTTTGGATGATTTCGGCACAGGGTATTCTTCCCTTAGTCAACTGCGCCGCTTGCCCCTCGATACCCTGAAAGTGGATCAATCCTTTGTACGGGCGATGGGGAATAGTCGGGAGGATCTAGCCATTGTAGAAATGGTGATCAATCTCAGCCATATTCTGGGCATGGAGGTAATTGCCGAAGGGGTGGAAACGGAACCCGATGCAGCACTGTTGCGATCGCTCCATTGTGATTTTGGCCAAGGCTATCTTTGGGATAAGCCCCTGCCTGCAACGGTAGCCACGGCTCGGCTTGAAGAGGAGGAGAGAGTAAAGAGGGGAGAGTAGAGAGAAAATTTTTACTCCTCACTCCTCACTTCCCACTCCTCCCTCCTCACTTCTCACTTCCTACTCCTCACTTCCTACTCCTCCCTCCTCACTCCCCCCTCCCCACGACTAGAATTGGGTCAAACAGTTTGATCAACCGTTACTCCCTTGGATAGATGGCATTTTGGTCTAGAAGCCTCCAGCTTCGTTTAATCAGTTATTTTGCCTTGCTTTCCTCTCTGACGGTGCTCAGTGTGGGGCTTTTAACATTTTTGGGGGCGCGGATTCTGATTACGCGGCTGGTGTTTGACCGGTTACGGGTTTCGGCTTTGCTGAAAGAAGAGGCGATCAATCTCTGGATTGATAACCAACGGGATGCAACAATGGCGATCGCCCAACTCAATGATCTGCGCACGGCTTTACCGCCCTTGCTCCTCGATGATCGCCGTAACCTGGCCTCCGCCCAAGCCTACAGTGAGATCAAACAAACCCTTAACTCTGCCCTTGCTAGTCGTCCCGAATTGGCAGAGGTCTTAATTCTCAGTAAAACCGGGGGGCAGGTGATTCTCTCCACCAATCCCGACCGGGAAGGGGAATATCGCCTCAAGGATGGTTACTTTCGGGAAGGTCTCAAGGATACCTACATCCAAAGTGTTTATCCTTCCCCCGTCACCAACCGCCCGACGATTACGATCGCCACTCCCCTCACCAATGATTGGGGGGATGTGGTGGCGGTGTTGGCGGTTCATTTGAATTTAGAGCAGATGGATCGGATTATTCTTGACCGGGTGGGGTTGGGGGAAAGTGGGGGTAGCTATCTGGTGGATGCCTATAATTCTTTTGTTTCGGGCGATCGCTTTGGTAAAGATGAATATCCTCGCGGCGTGCATTCTGAAGGAATTCGCAAGGCGATCAACCGTCAAGATGGGGGCGGCCTGTATCTGGACTATGCCGGTGTGCCGGTGATTGGCTATTCCCGTTGGTTGGAGCAGTTGGATGTGGCGCTGTTGGTGGAAATTCGCCAAACGGAGGCCTTTGCACCGGCCCGGCAATTGGCTTGGGGGATTGTGATTGTGGGCGTAACTTCTGTATTGCTGGTGATGCCGATTGTGTCTTGGGTGAGTTCCCAAATTACCCGCCCGATTTTGGCGATTAAAGATGCGGCGATGCGGGTCGCAGATGGGGATTTTCTCCAATCTGCCCCGGTGCTGACTCAGGATGAGGTGGGGATGTTGGCCCGTGCCTTTAACCGGATGGCGGAACGGCTCCAAGACCTCTACAGCGGTTTAGAGGAAAAGGTGATGCAGTTGGAATTGGCGGAAATGTCGGTGCGCAAAAGTTTGCATGAATTGCGCATTGAGCAGGAGCGGTCAGAACGGTTGTTGCTCAATACCCTCCCGCAAGCGATCGCCAAACGGCTCAAGGTGGGAGAAAATATTATTGCCGAACATTATGAACAGGTGACGGTGTTGTTTGCGGATTTGGTAGCCTTTACCAAACTGTCGGAGCGGATGCCGCCGAAGCGATTGGTGGAGATGCTCAATGAGATTTTTTCCCAATTCGATCAACTCAGTGAACACCATGGTTTAGAAAAAATTAAAACCATTGGGGATGCCTATATGGTGGTGGGGGGCGTGCCGGAGCCGCAAGCGGGCCATGCCGAAGCGATCGCCGCCATGGCTTTGGATATGCTGACGATTTTGGCCGCCTTCAATGAGCGCACGGGGGAGACCTTAAGCCTCCGCATCGGCATTCATTCCGGCTCCGTTGTGGCGGGGGTGATTGGGATTAAAAAGTTCACCTATGATCTCTGGGGGGATACGGTTAACCTGGCTTCGCGGATGGAATCTCAGGGTATTTCAGGGAAAATCCAGGTTTCTAGCACGACCTATGAACTGATCAAAGATCGCTTTGAGTTGGTGGCGCGGGAGACGATTATGGTCAAGGGGAAGGGGGCGATGCAGACTTATTTTTTGGTGAGCGATCGCACTGGCATTGCTGGCCATCCCCCCGTCAACATCCTCGATCCTGCCCAAAACCCCACGCCTAAGCTCGAAATGACTTTTCCCCAATGTCCTCCCGATCAAGATCACTAAACTGGGTACAATCAGGGTATTCATAGGACGGACTTTGAACCCACTGTTATGACCCGACGTTATTGGCTTGAGATTACCGAATATGTGTTTCTCGCTGGCTCCGTAATTGGTACGATCGCCGCCGCTGCCACGCAGCAGGTGGTGTATGCCGCCGTCCCTTTGACGATTACGGTGGGCTTGAATATGGATAATCGCCACCGGATCAATCAGTTGGGTCAACAGCAGCAACTGACGGGCTTAACCCACCTTCACCAAATCATCGATCCCTTGGAGGAACGGCTCAGTGTGATGGAAGCCCTCACCGAAGAGGTGAAAATCTGGGTACAGGAACATAATGCCGAGGGGAAAGAGGCGATCGCCGCTGTGCAGCGCAGTATTAACCCGCTCAAAAATACCCTTGAGCAACTCAAAACCCAGACGCAACAACTGGATACCCGCACGCAGCAACAACTGCGGGAGTTTAAGGAAAATCAACTGGAAACCAAAGAGGCGGCGGTTGAGCAGCTTGAGCAATTTTTTAGCCGCATTCGTGAGCATTTGGCCCAACTTGAAGCCCTTGCCAACCAAGTGAACCCCGCCACAACGGCCCAGTTAGCCACCATGGAGGAGGCGATCGCCGACCTCCAAAACCGCTTTAACCCCCTCCAAGCCCAAGTAGAGCGCCTCAGCGAGCAATCGGGGGGCGCGGCGATCAATTCTGCCCAAGTGCAAGAAATTGCCGCCGCTTATCAGTCCCAAGTCCAGGCCCACATTGAGGAACTCTTGACCCCCCTGCGCAGCGACATTGATGATCTCAAGGCGATCGTCGCAGAGCGTCATCCCGTTACAGCGGAACTACAAGACCTGCGGGCCACCGTCAGCCAACTTCAGGCTAATATAAATGTACCCTTTGGTGTTGTCTCAGAGATGGCAACACCGGACGTAACTCCCCTGGCTGCAAGTACGACCTTAGTTGCCCTCCACACCGGTAATGGCAAGTCCCATTGGCGTTGTCTCTACGCCCTCAATGCCCATCGCAGCGGTGTGAATGCGATCGCCATCAGTCGCCATGGCCAAACCTTCGCCAGCGGCAGCGACGACCACACCATCAAACTTTGGAACCTCTCCAGCGGCCAAGAACTCCGCACCATCAACCCCCCCAGTGGCTCCAGCGGTGTCGCCCAAATTAAAACCGTCGCCCTCAGCCCCGACGGCCAAATCCTTGCCAGTGGCGGCGATGACAAAACAATCAAGCTGTGGCATCTTTCCCCCGGTCGTGCCAACCATGTCCTCAGTGGTCATGGGGGAACGGTGAAATCCATTGCCTTTAGTCCCGATGGCCAAACTTTGATCAGCGGCAGCGATGATAAAACGGTACGGATTTGGCACATTCCCTCTGGGGAACTGATCCGCACCCTCACCGGCCATTCAGAATGGTTTACGGGGGTGAAGGCTGTGGCCATCAGTCCGAAGGGGGATCTCCTCGCCAGCAGTAGCGATGACAAAACGATCAAACTTTGGAGTTTAGCCACCGGAGCAAATCTCCGCACCCTCCTTGGCCACCATGGCACGATTAACGATCTCGCCTTCAGCCCCGATGGCCAAACCCTGATCAGCGGCAGCGATGACAACACCTTAAAAATGTGGCAAGTCAGCGATGGCCGGGAGTTGACCACCCTGTCGGGCCATCATGGGGCCGTCCATGCCGTGGCCATTAGCCCCAATGGCCGGTTTTTAGCCAGTGGCAGTTGGGATCAAACCATTAACCTTTGGGATTATGCCACAGGTACAAGGGTGGAAACCTTGATGGGCCATTCCGCAGCAGTGGTTTCTTTAGCCTTTGGCCAAGAGCGCCAAGGCAATGGCTCCAGTCCCCTCTGGTTAGTGAGTGGTAGTAGTGACAACACGATCCGGATTTGGCAGCAGGTTTAATTTCTCCTGTGTAAGGGACTGGATCAGGGCTGTCCTCAGGCTCAGTTCATGGGTTGACCCTCACACCAAGCCCGTTGATCCCGTGTTTTTGCGTAAAGGGGGATACGCTACGGGAGCAGTCTTGGCGAAAACCTTGATGGGCCGTTAAATTGATGACCCTAGAGCCATACTATAATGGGGGGGTGAAGGGTGCGATCGCCCCCTAACCAGTCTAGGATTTACAGCAACTTTAAACTGCATCGGATTAACAAGAAGATTGTGTAAACTCTTTGCTTTTTCCTTGGCAGGAAAAATTCTATTCCCTAGACTGTAAGTAAAGAGATGTATAAGTGAGTCCCAAGCAAAGTCCTATGAAATCCTCCATCGTCAAAACCCTAACCGCCAGCTTCGTTGTTGCCACCGCCCTCTTAACCGCTGGCACCGCCCAAGCCCAAACCCTTAACCTCAAGCAAGATAACCCCAACCTCTACAACACGTTCAACAGTTGGGTCAATGGTGAACGGCTGACCATCCCTGAAAACATCGTCAGCACCATCGAATTAGACCCCGCAACCCTCCGCTGGATGAGCGGTGCCGCTCCCGTCGAAGTCTACTTCATCAACGAAGCTGCGGCTTACCGCAATATCCTCTCCTTCTCCGCCAACGATGGCGCAAAACAAGTCGTATTTGGCGACGTTTCTTCCCCAGACAGCATTAAACGGGAAGCCGATGGCCCATTGGCTCTCGGTCAAGGGGTAAGCCTCGGTGCTTTTGAAGGCGACACGCAAATTGACTTCTTCCTCACCCCCACCTTCAAAAATTGGACAGGTAAAACCCTGGGCACGAAAGCCGCCGATAACCCCTTAGGTCTCCCTCACTTTGTCGCTAAGTCCTTCTTTGATGCTGGTACCGATGAAAATTGGGTCGTCATCGGGATTGAAGATATCGCTGGCGACAAATCCGACCGTGACTTCAATGATGTGGTCATCGCCGTGCGCGGGATTGTCGGAACCCCCATCCACCCAGAGAAAGTTCCCGAACCCATGACTCTCCTCGGTTTGATCGGTGTGGCTGCTTTGGGTGCAACCAAAGTTCGCCGCCAAGCCTAGGCTTAAATCACCCTCAGGCTCTCGGTTAATATCGCCTAAGATAATGGGGGAGAGTTCACTCGGCTCTCCCCCCCACCCTATCATTCTCCTTTAAATCCTTGCTGGGAGGCCCCATGCGCAAAGTATTGTTGACAACCATCACGGCTGGGTTAGCCGTACTCACCTGCGGCATTGGCACAGCCCAAGCCCAATCTGTCAATCTCCAGGATTCTCGCCCTGACTTGTTTAACACCTTTAACGGGATGGTGAACAGTGAACGGCTGGCCATTGATAACTCCCTGGCTCAACTGATGGAGATTGACCCGCAAACCCTGCGCTGGATGACTGGGGTGGCTCCTTTAGAGGTCTACTTCATCAATGAAGGGGCAGCTTATCGCAATAAGCTCTCGTTCTCGGTGAATGGTGGCACACAGCAAGCCATCTTTGGGGATATTTCTTCGACGGCAAGTGTCCTGTCAGAAAAAGATGGAGCCTTGCGTTTAGGGGATGGACAAGTCCTCGGTACCTTCGCAGGCAATACTCAAATTGACTTTTTCCTGACTCAAGCCGGCCGCCGGGCCAATGGCTCCACCTGGACAGGGCACACCTTTGGCACACAGGCAGCGGCAAACCCCTTTGGCTTGCAGCACTTTATTGCCAAGTCCTACTTTGACGCTGTGAAGAAAGAAAGTTGGCTGCTCCTTGGCGTTGAGGACTTGGTGGGTGAATTTGATCCCACGGGTAAAGGGTCTGACCGCGACTTTAATGATGCGGTGTTTGCGGTGCGCGGTTTGATCGGTACGCCGGTTAACCCTGGCCCAACAGTCCCAGAACCCGCTACGCTTTTAGGTTTATTGGGTGTTGGTGCTTTGGGTGCTACCCGTTTGCGTCGCAACGCCTAATGCTGATTCCCCCCTTTGCTTGAGGGGGCGATCGCCTTTTCGTTATACATCTTTGGACTCACTCAAGCAGTTGGCGGAGTTCTCTCTCCTCTAACTGTGGAATACCTAGTTGTTGAGCTTTGGTCAGTTTTGACCCTGGATTGGCTCCAACAACTAGGTAATTTATTTTGGAACTGACGGCGCTGAGGACTTTGCCCCCGGCTTGCTCGATCAGGGCTTGGGCTTCTTTGCGGCTGAGGGTGGGGAGTGTGCCGGTGATCACGAAACTTTGACCGGCAATGGAGGTTAATGTCCTGCTTGCCCCTTGACCCGATGATTGCTCCTCGGTTTGGGTAAAACATAGTCCCAACTGGTCTAATTTTTCAATTAAGGCTTGATGGTGGGGGGCTTGAAACCAGTCGTAAACGGCTTGGGCAATTTCGCCACCAATGCCATAGATCCCTTCAAGATCGCTGACGCGGGCGGCGGCGAGTTGCGCGACGGTGGGGAAGGTTTGGGTGAGGATTTCGGCGTTGACTTTGCCCACATGACGGATGCCTAAACCGTAAAGGACGCGGGCATAGGGTTGGGTTTTGGAGGCGGCGATCGCCCCCACCAAATTTTGTGCCGATTTCTGCCCCATTCGCTCCAGGGTGAGGAGTTGCTCAACGGTTAAGGTATAAAGCTGATCGAGGGAAGCCACCAACCCAGAGCGCACCAACTGCGCCACCCATTTCTCCCCTAACCCCTGAATATCTAAAGCATCGCGACTGGCCCAATGTTCAATCGCCCCCCGCACGATCGCCGGACATTGGGGATTCACACAGCGGGTGACGGCTTCGGTTTGGGGTCGTACTAAGGGTGAATTGCATTCGGGGCAATGGCTGGGCATTTGAAAGGGGACGGTTCCCGCTGGCCGCAGGGCCGGCAATACCTGCACCACCTCCGGGATAATTTCCCCCGCTTTACGGATCACCACCGTATCCCCAATGCGAATATCCAACTCAGCAATGCGATCGGCATTGTGGAGCGTCGCCCGCTGTACCGTTGTCCCCGCCACCGCCACCGGCTCCATAATCGCCATGGGAGTGACGGCTCCGGTGCGCCCCACATTAACGGTAATGTCCTTAACGGTGGTGCTGACTTCTTCGGCGGGATATTTGAGGGCGATCGCCCAGCGGGGGAATTTCTGCGTAAACCCCAATTCAGTTTGGAGGGCGATGGGGTTAAGTTTCACCACCACGCCATCAGTCATGTAGGGCAGATGGTGGCGTTTTTGCCCCCAAGCCTCAAAATAGGCCCACACCGCCGCTAAATCCGGGCAACATTGGCAGTGGGGATTAATCCGAAAACCAAACCGTTGCAACAGTTCTAGGCTTTCCCATTGGGTTGCTAAGGTATCCGGCAGGTGGAGCGTATAGGGGAAAAATTCTAAACGGCGGCGATTCACCACTTGGGGATCCAATTGCCGTAACGTGCCAGCGGCAGCATTGCGGGGATTAGCAAACAAAGGTTCGCCCCCTGCTGCCCGCTCCTGATTGATCCGCTCAAATTCCCCCAAGGGTAAAAACGCCTCCCCCCGTACCTCCACGATCAGCGGTGGATTTTCGACCGCTAACCGGAGGGGAATGGTGCGGATCGTGCGGATGTTTGGGGTAATCTCCTCCCCGGTTGTGCCATCCCCCCGCGTTACGCCCCGCGTTAATAGCCCATTTTCATAGGTCAACGCCAAAGCCGAGCCGTCAATTTTTAGCTCACACACATAGTCAAAGGCTGGCAGTTCCCCCAGTAGCTTTTGCCCCTGCCGTTGCCAACGCTCCTGCCATTGCTGTAACTCCCCCTGATCAAAAGCGTTTTCGAGGCTGTAGAGGGGGATGGCGTGGCGATGGGAGGGGAATTGGTCAGTGGGGCGATCGCCCACCCGTTGCGTCGGACTATCCGGGCGAATCAGTTCCGGATAGGCGGTTTCAAGGGCCTGCAATTCCCGATAAAGGGCATCGTAAACCCCATCGGGAAAAATGGGATCATCCAATACATAGTAGGCATAACCTGCCTCTTGCAGTTGTTGACGGAGTTGCGCCACCCGCTGGGCAGCATCAGAGGGAACAGCCATAGGAGGGATTAATCTTCGTGGTCTTCAAAGGGATCACTCAATTCTGCCGAGGGAGCGCCAAAGGAGATATAGATCGAGTAGGCGGTGGCGGCAATCACCAATGTAGCAATACCAATGATAAAAACTGTTTCAGATTCCATGATCTCGCGTGAAATTATGATAACGATACCTCTATGATATGATGGAACCTTAATAAACGCTCACTTGAGATTCCTCTATGTCACAACGCACCTGGTTGGGCGATCGACTCAAGCCCCTCAACTCCGAATATGGTAAAGTTTCCCCCGGTTGGGGCACGACCGCCGTCATGGGAGTCTTCATGGCTCTTTTTCTCGTCTTCTTGCTGATTATTCTGCAAATTTACAACGCTGACCTGTTGCTCAATGATTTCTCCGTTGATTGGCGAAATTTGACCAACTAAGGCGAGGGCTTTTGTCCAGTTATTCAAATTCCCGGTCTATCCGGGTTTTTTTGTTGTTTTATTCCCCAGGAGCTTATGAATATTTTTGGTGTTGGTTTACCGGAAATGGTTTTAATTTTAGTCGTCGGGTTGTTGATTTTTGGCCCGAAGAAATTGCCAGAAATTGGCCGGAGTGTCGGTAAAGCCATTCGCAGCTTTCAAGCGGCGAGTAATGATTTTCAAAATGAGTTAAAACGTGAAGCTGAGAAGATCGAAGAATCTGTCAAGATGAATGCACAATTGGAATCCAACACCACTACCGCCCCAGAATCCCCGACCCCTGAGAGTGAAAAGGCGATCGCCGAGCCAGAGCAACCCGCATCTTCCTCCGAAGGTTAAGGGCGATCGCCCCCCCCTGAATGCGGGGGGATTGGTTTAAAAAATATTGCTGTTTGAAGTCTGCTGTAAAATTCCCTCTTAAGCTAACAACAGTATTTTGATCATCACTGTTGGAAATATCATGCTGACTCCTCTCCAAAAACAGGCGGCTCAAGCGATTGTCAATGCCTTTGAAACCGGAACCCTTCAGGGTGACTATGGCAATGTCACGTTTTTACCCACGGATCCAGGGGGATTAACCTATGGGCGATCGCAAACCACCCTCAATAGTGGCAACCTTGCCCTGTTAATCACCGCCTATATCAAAGCACCGGGGGCGCTCTACGCTGACGAGTTACGCCCCTACCTGGGCCGGTTTGATGCCCAAGATCAAAGCCTGAACCGCGATCGCACCCTGCGGGGTATTCTCCAAGAGGCGGGTAGCGACCCGGTGATGCAAACCACCCAAGATGAATTTTTTGATCGGGTCTATTGGGAACCCACCGTCACCAGTGCCAACTATATCGGGATTAAAACCGCCCTCGGGATGGCCGTCGTTTACGATGGCCGCATCCATGGCTCTTGGCATCTGATCCGCGATCGCACGATCCAAAACCACGGCAAACTGAGCGCGATCGGCGAACAAAAATGGGTGGCCCAATACGTTGCCACCCGCCGCAACTGGCTCGCCAACCACAGCATCGAACTCCTGCGCCGCACCGTCTACCGCATGGACACCTTTAATCAGTTAATTGCTGAAGGCAATTGGGATCTCAAACTGCCCTTTTTCGTGCGGGGGTTACGGGCCGATGAAGCCGCCCTCAGTCCCCGCGTTTCCGGCTCCGCCGACATTGCCCCCGAACGCCTGATCAAACTGCAAACCCCCTACTTGCGGGGTGAAGACATTCGCCAAGTACAAATCGCCCTCAATCGGGCCGGTTTTAGCATCGAACCTGATGGAGTCTTTGGCCCCGGCACAGCGGAATTAGTCAAGCAATGGCAAACCCAAAAGGGTTTAACCCCCGATGGCATCGTTGGCGCTGCCACCCGCTCTGCCCTGGGTGTAGATGGGGAAGCCATAGATGGGGCGATCGCCACAACTCCCCCCGTCGATCCCACCGCCCTCAAACTCACCAACCCCCCCCTCAAGGGCAACGAAGTCCGCGCCCTCCAAGCCGCCCTCCGGGAGCAGGGCATCCGTGTCAGCACCGATGGCGTATTTGGTTCCGATACCGAACAAGCAGTCAAAGAATATCAACGGAGCAAAGGCATGGCCGCCGATGGCGTTGTTGGCCCCGCCACTCGCCGCAGCTTAGGGCTTTGAGCATTGATCGCACTAGACAAAATCATGAGGACAACTTAGTCCGCTTCCCTAGTTCGTAGTGCGGACTTCCTAACCAACATTCCGCAGGTTGCTCAATCAATGGTGCGTCAGCCGTGACGCTGCTCTTTGGCATCATAGATTAATCGCTCTGACGCACCCTACGATTTGTAGGGTGCGTCAGAGCGGATCATGATGTTGATGGTTGAATTGTGCCTGACGCACCGTTCTAGCATAATTGGCCTTAACCTGCGGAATGTGAGATATAGCAGTAGCGAAGGGAGTTAGGACATTGCGTAGACATTGCGTAGGGTGGGCAATGCCCACCAGGAGAGGGTTTCGGATTTCTGAAACGTCCTAATCATACTGACTACTGCTATATAATCCACAGACAAAAAAAGGAGGGTAATTAGACCCTCCTTTTTTAGTCAGATTAATGTCACATCAACCTAGGGGCAATCTAGAACCGGAAGATGGTACGCAGTGCAGCACCGTAGAGGTTGTTGCTAGCCGTGCCCTGGGGATTCCAAGACATGAAGAACGCCGGAGCCAATTCGATGTTGTCGTTCACATTGAAGCGATATTCAATGTTGCCCAACAGCGCAGTCGTGGGATCTTCAAGGGTGGGGCCTTGAATACGAGCGGCAGAGGGAACTTGACCAAAACCAAGACGCAGCACGTCAGAATCTTGGAAAATTTCGGGGAAGGACACATTCAGCGCCCAGTTCCAGATGTTGGCTTTAGAACCTCGGGAGATCAAGCCACCACCGGATTCAGCAATCCCCACGGTGTAGCCAGCGAAACCGCTAACGTTGATTTTCGGGCTGAGGTCGTAGGACAGGGCCAAGTGGTAGTGGTTGCCAGAAGTAGCCAAAGCACCGAAAGGAGTACGGGCTAAGTTAGTCCCGACGCTATTCAGAGAAGGACCCACGCCCGGGGAGAAGGTGCGGGAGTACCCCAACGCCGCGTTCAGCTTGCCAAAGGAAGCATTTAACTGCACAGGGAGGGCAAAACTGCCGCCGAAGATGCCACGAGTCGGGTCTTCAGCCTGACCGGCAAAGTAACCGAGGTCAACGCCTAAATTGTCGCTGAAGCGAATATTCGCCCCCACAGCGGCGCGAGCAGCACCCTGAGTATCATAAAACGCAGTGTTATAGGCATTGCCTAAGGGCACGTCGTCGTAGGAGTAGGGAGCAGTGCTAGCGGCATCTAAGATGTCGTCGATCGCAATCCCTTGGGCAGCAACGTGGAGACGAACGTTATCGTTGAGGGGGAACTGATACCAAAGTTTATCGAGGTTGACATTGCTGGCGGTATTGCCGTAGTAGTTCAGGATTCCAGCACCGGTTCCCAGGTTAGCAGCGCCAAAGTTCGTGCCGTTACCTGCGTTGAGGCGAGTGATGAGGAGATCCTCACCGGTAAAGCTGGTGTCAAAGCGCAAACGAGCGCGATAGTCAAAGGTGAGATTCTCGTTGGTTGGAACATTGGCAGTTTTGCCCCAAGGGGTTCCCAAAGTCCAAACGGCTTCCCCAGCGAGTTTGGTGGTGGTGGAAAATTGGTTATCTTCCAGGAAGGAAACACGAGATTCCAGGTTATCCACACGGGTTCCGAGCATGGCCAGTTCCGCTTCAAACTCCTGCATGAGGCGGTTCATGGTTTCCAGGTCTTCCTTCGTGGCGAAGTCAGCGGTGGTTTCAGCGATCAACCGCTCGATTTGCTGTAAGCAGGCGTTTAAACCAGCGGCAAATTCGTAGCGGGAGAGGGAGCGGTTGCCGCGATAAGTGCCGTTGGGATAACCCTTGAGGCAGTCGTAACGACGGACTAAATCATCTAAGGCTTGGAAGGCCCAATCACTGGGAGAAACATCGCTAAATTGGGATGCGCCGGTAAACTGGCCCATCGTGGTATTGCCTTCTGCGCTGTAGCTCTCGATCTGCTGAAGCAGATCGCTAGCAGAGGTGGAATCGCTGAAGTATTGGGCTTGGGCTTCGCCAGTGGCGAACACAGCAGCACTTAAGGCAGCCGGAGCGATAAATAGGGCTTTGATCACTTTCTTAGACATTAACTTTCCTCACACTTAACCAAAGGAACACAACAAAATCAACTGGCTTGAGAGTTTGGGGTCGGTTTTGACCTTTCACAGCCTTAGAGCCTAACACCTTCACGATCATAGTCGAAATTTCTCCTGAGGATCAAGAAGGGGTTAAGACAAGGTTAGGAATAGAACTCACTTGCGCTAGATGTTAATTATTATTACTGGAACTGTCAAGGCTAACCGGCTAAAATTCGCAGTTTTCCTGAAATCTGTCCCTAGGACGGTGATCTGGGGGGTTGACATCCTCACCCTGGCCTGAAGAGGTTGGGATTCCCTAGGGAGAGCATTGGCCACCCTTGGATCGGTAGAGGGGTGACAGTTCCGTTCAGATCACTGAAAATCTCCAGATTGACATCAACAATCTCACCTACGAGGGGATGGGGTTTCTGGGAGGAAGATCATGAAACAATGAGCCAGGTGGGATGATGGATTCCATGGGAGGTGTGGGTTTTAAGGTGGGGATGAGCGTTACAGCCCCCTTGAGCCTGGCCAAATCTGTGATGCTGTTCTAACATCTTCATTAAGGTGGCCAAGTGATGAGTACAACAATGGATGATTTGGGGAGTGAGCAAAATCTTTCGATCTGCCCGTGGGCGCAGGAATTACAGCGGGCTTGGGGGGAGCGTCTGGCGGCAGATTATCCAAATTTGCGTTTGGCTCAACGGGAGAGTTTAGCTCAATGGCTGTTGGGGCCGAGGGTTGAGGCGTTGAATCAACTGGATGAAAAGTTCCAACGGATTACGGAACAGTCGATGGAGTACCGCTACCGGATTCTTAGCCAGCGGTATTTGGAGCAAAGTCCGGGGCGGGCTTATCAAAATTTGATTCAGCGGTTGGGGTCGTTGATGGTGGTACGCCATAAGATTCGTACTTGGGTGGCGATGAGTCGCGATCGCAATCGGGCGGTGGCGGATGTGTTGCAGGAGGTGATCCAGGAGATGCTCCAGAGCGATCGCTATATCCAAACTGCCATTGATTGGGTGGCGCAATGTACACCGGAGCAGACGCTCCGCAATGCGCTCCTGCTGGCCAGTATTGAGGAATATTGCCTGCGGCCAATTCGCAATCAACCTTTATTGGTGTATCGGTTTGTTAATTATTTACGGCGATCGCAGCGGGGTGGGATGACCCAAGTCCCCCAAACGGAGCGCATTAAGATGATCTCGGAAGAAATTACCCTTGATGATGGGGATTCTTCCTTAAGTTTGTTTGATATGGAGGCCGTCAGTACTCATCAGACGGCGGAGGTCGGGGCGGAGGAGCAGACGCTCCGGGAAACGGTGTTACAGGAATTTGAGGTTTATTTAGCGACGGAGGTGGAGCCTCTCGCGGTGGATTGGTTGCGCCTTTATCTCCAGGGCCATACCCAGGAGGCGATCGCCCAAATTCTCGATCTGCCGGTGAAGCACATTTACCGCCTGCGGGAAAAGGTGACGTACCATGCGGTGAAAATTTTCGCCATCAAGGGCCGGCCGGATCTGGTGGCTAATTGGCTGCAAACCTCGCTCCATGAGCATAATTTAGGGTTAACCGCCAGCCAGTGGCAAAGCTTTTGGGAGGAATTAACCCCGACGCAACAGCAGATCATCGGCAAGTTAAAAATGGCGGAACCGATTGAGGCGATCGCCAAAACGCTCCAATTGAAAAAGTCCCAAGTGATGTCAGAGTGGGGCAAAATTTACCAGCTTGCCCAGAGCCGGCGCTCGTCTTAAGGGAGGGGAAGTTTTCCGCCTTGGGGCTGAATCTGACAGCCAAACACTTGGCCAAAAGCTTGGGCTACTTGAACCCGCACCGCTGCCACCTCAATCCCTGGGATGAACTGGGCTAAGGAACCGACGGGGCGATCGCCAATGCCACAGGGGACAATTTCCCTAAACCCGGCTAAATCGGGGCAAACATTGAGGGCAAACCCGTGCATTGTGATCCACCGTTTCACCTTGATGCCAATGGCCGCCACCTTCACCCCCTCCACCCACACCCCCGTTAACCCCGGAATTCTTGCCCCCGTTAAACCATAGTGGGCCAAGGTTTCAATCAAGACTGCTTCCAATTGCCGTAGATACCAATGGAGATCGGGCCGGTAAGATTGGAGGTTGAGGATCGGATAGCCCACCAATTGCCCCGGACAATGGTAGGTCACTTCTCCCCCCCGTTCGGTGCGATAAAGTGAGTAATCGCTCTTTTCGGGGTCAAATTTGAGATGGGCTAGACTGCTGCCGGTTCCGAGGGTATAAACCGGCGGATGCTCTAATAAAATTAATAAATCTTCAAGATCAGGGTGGGCTAACCGGGCGGCGAGGAGCGATCGCTGCCAGTCCCAAGCTGTCTCGTAGGGAACGCAACCTAAATTGTAGAGTAGGCAATGGCGGGGAGTAGGCAATGTTCGCAACTTGTCAAGAACTATCACAGGATGCAACGGTTGGTAAAGAGAAATCAAGAGGTTGCGTTCTCTAGAATACAAAGTGCTAGGGTGAGAATATAGAAAGCAGTTCAGCCAAGGAGATTCTTGCTACGGGTCAGTGATCAACCGGAATTTTGAACCCAGGTTATTGATCAATCCAACCCATGACCCTTCCCTCATGGCCTAGACCCGGCGATCGCAACAGGTACCAGCCTCAACCCACCGTTCTGAGCAGAGAAACCACTTGCGTTTGGAAGGAAAACCAATACTCGCATTGCCTCGATGCTTGGAGCAGATCCATCCCAGCCCCAGACTCAGGCAGTTTCATCCTACACAATGGAGTCGTTCAATATGAAGCTTTTAATCCAGGGCAATAATATTACCGTTACGGATTCGATTCGTGATTATGTACACCAAAAGCTGGAGAAAGCTGTTAAACATTTTCAAGGCATTACGACCACAATTGATGTCCATCTTTCTGTGGCGCGTAATCCCCGCATTAATAACAGTCACGCCGCAGAGGTGACGGTTCACGCCAATGGCACGGTGATTCGTGCCCAGGAAAACAGTGGGGATCTCTATGCCAGTATTGATTTGGTGGCGGATAAAATCACCCGCCAACTCCGGAAGTATAAAGAAAAACACCTCCCGAAAGCCCAAGCGCAACCCAAAACCCCCATTCCCCTTGATGATCAAGTCCTCACCGATGATTTGATTGGCGATCGCGCTCCGGAGTTGCCCGCTGAAGTGGTGCGGATGAAATACTTTGCGATGCCGGCCATGAGCATTGAAGATGCTTTGCACCAATTGCAATTGGTGGATCATGATTTCTTTGTGTTCTGCAATGAGCAAACCGGGGAAATCAACGTGATCTATAGCCGTAATCATGGCGGTTTTGGGGTGATTTGTCCCCGCCGGGAAAATGGACACAGCAATGGTCAAGGCAGCGGTTCGGTTGAAGTGCCTACCGCTGCAACGGTTTAACGGTTAATGACTAAATTTTATCGATCTTAATGGGCTTGGACTTCCTCAATCCCATGACATCGAAAGGGTGAGCATTGCTCACCCTTTTTTTGATTGTTTTAATGGCGAAGGGAAATGTTTGTAGGGGCGAAAAATTTTTCGCCCCTATTGAGGCAGTCGGCCGTAGAGTTCTGTTAAACGGCGGAGGCGATCGCCCAACGCTGACCGCAACATCGATTCTTGATAACGCCAATCCCAATTGCCTTCCGCCGCACCGGGCATATTCATCCGGGATGCCGTGCCCAACCCCAAAACATCCTGTAAAGGATAGATGGACAGTTGGCCCACCGAACTCATCGCCATGCGAATCATCGCCCATTCAATCGGCTCCGGTGGTTCCCCCCCAAGGTAGTCATAGACCCGCTGTTTGGCCTCCTCATCCCTGGCATTAAACCAACCCACCGTCGTGTCATTATCATGAGTGCCACTATAAACCACACAATTGAGGGAATGGTTAAAGGGTAAAAACGGATTACCCGGGCCAGAATCAAAGGCAAAATGCAACACCTTCATCCCCGCAAACCCAAATTGATCCCGCAACGCCTCCACTTCCGGCGTAATCACCCCTAAATCTTCAGCAATAATTGGCAACTCTCCCAGCTTATCCTTGAGAATTTCAAAAAACTCGGCTCCCGGTGCATTCACCCATTCGCCATTAATCGCCACCGTTTCCCCCCCCGGCACTGACCAAAAGGATTCAAAACCCCGGAAATGGTCAATGCGCATCCAATCGACATAGTTGAGCATCCCTTCAATGCGCTGAACCCACCAAGCAAAATGGGTTTCTTGCAACGCTTCCCAGTTGTAGACAGGATTGCCCCACAGTTGGCCAGTTTCGCTAAAGTAGTCGGGCGGCACACCGGCCATCTGAGCCGGTTCACCAGTTTCGGGGTCAAGGCAGAAAATTTCCGGATTAGCCCACACATCCACGCTGTCATGGGCCACATAAATGGGAATATCTCCAAAGATTTCTACGCCATGGTCATTGGCGTACTGTTTGAGCGTTGACCATTGGCGGAAAAATTCCGACTGAATATATTTGTGGTAGAAAATTTCGTTTTTGAGTTGGGCGGTGGCTTGGGCGAGGGCTTGGGGATCCCGTTGGGCTAAGGGTTCATCCCATTGATGCCAACCAGCCCCCTTTTGCTGGCCTTTGATGGCCATAAAGAGGGCATAGTCATCAAGCCAATAGGCTTGGGCTTCACAAAAGGCGAGAAATTCTTTTTTGCGCTCTGGGGTGGCTTTGGTGACAAAATTTTGACTGGCTTTGTGGAGGAGGGGGGTTTTAATGGCGATCGCCCCCTCATAATCCGCCTTAATCGCGTTAAAAATCGGCAGGCGATCAAAATCCGATGCCGCGAGTAACTTTTCGGCCACCAGCCATTCTAAATTGATCAGCAGAGGATTGCCGGCCAAGGCGGAATAGCAAAGGTAGGGAGAGTTGCCATAGCCGGTTGGCCCCAAGGGCAACACCTGCCAAACCTGTTGGCCACTTTCAACCAAAAAATCAACAAAGCGGTAGGCCTCTTGGCCCAGATCCCCAATACCAAACCGACCAGGGAGGGAAGTGGGATGCAGTAAGATACCGCTTGCTCGCCGCGAAAATGCCATAGTTGTGGATAGCCCATAAAACCGCAATTCCTTAGCAATGTACGGCCTGTGAGCTTTGAACGCAAGGGGAGCGGCGCAATTCGTCATTGAAGACTGGAAAGGAGAGGCGATAGGTGCGCTATCGCGGATAGGTGCGCTATCGCGGATCGCTCCCCTATCCCCAAGGGATTGAAGGCAGGGCCTACCACTTGAGGAGATTAAATCGCTCCATATCCACGGTGTCGCGGTTACGATAGATAGCCAAAATAATCGCCAACCCGACAGCCGCTTCCGCCGCCGCCACGGTAATCACAAACACGGCAAACACCTGGCCTTTAATCTGATCCGGGTCGAGGAAGTTGGAAAACCCCATCAAGTTGAGGTTAACGGCGTTGAGGAGTAATTCCACGGACATTAGTACCCGCACCGCGTTACGACTGGTGATCAGTCCATAGATGCCAATGCAAAAGAGGGCAGCAGCCAGCAGGAGGAAAAATTGCAGTTGAAGTTCCATGAATTTGGGAAGGGTTGAAGAATGGGTAAGGGAGATCCCCCCTGCCCCCCTTAACAAGGGGGGTAAATTTGACCCCCTTTTCAAAGGGGTCGGCGTAGTCGGGGGGAGCATCTAAGGGGAAAAGGAGGGTTAGGGGCGATCATTGCGCTATCGCGGATAGGTACGCTATCGCGGATAGGTACGCTATCGCGGATAGGTACGCTATCGCGGATCGCCCGGTGTGCCTGCCAATTCGCGGGGGCGCTCCGGCAAGGTCAGGGCTTCTTGACGAGTTAAGGGGTCTTTGCCCTCAGGAACAAAATCCCGACGCGCCAGGATAATTGCCCCCACCATCGCCATCAACAGCAGCACCGAGGCTAACTCAAAGGGCAAGAGATAATCACTGAAGAAATGGCGGCCAATTTGCACCACCGTATTTTCAATGACCACCGTGGTATCCAAAGCCCAAGGGGTGGCCAGCACCATCGTTGACAGGAGAATGAATAGCCCCACACAGACGACCCCCGTCGCCCCTTGGCGGAGCCAACGATTCGCCAAGGGGGTAAAATCTTCCCGCTTATTCACCAACATAATGGCGAACAAAATTAACACGTTCACCGCCCCCACATAGATCAAAATCTGGGCAGCGGCGACAAAATCAGCATTGAGCAAAATATAGAGGCCAGAAATACTTAAAAAAACGCCCCCCAAGAGGAACGCGGAATAAACAATCTGATCGAGAATGACAACCCCTAGAGCAGCGGCAATCATAGCCACCCCAAGGACAACAAAGGAAATCAGTTGAAGGTCTGCGGCGAGATTCACGAATAGGGTTCTCCGAGTTTGGGACGTAAAAAGCGGTTGTGAAGGCAAGCGTCAGGGGTGGATTGGGCGGGGTGCGATCCGCGCTAGCGAACGGATCGCACCCCCCGCATCGCCTAGCTTTCGGGTTGAGCCGGAACTGCGCCTTGCTTGAGTTCTGCCACCAGTTCCTCCGGACGTTTGCCCGCCCGTTGGGCATCGGGGGGGAGGTCATGGGGATCCATTTCACCCTTGGGCAAATAGGCAAATTCCCGCAACGCCGTCACCATCGGGTCTTGGGTGACTTTATAGGGAAGACGACCGAGGGCAACGCTGTCGTAGTTGAGTTCGTGGCGATCGTAAGCTGCTAGCTCATACTCCTCCGTCATTGACAGGCAATTGGTGGGGCAATATTCCACACAGTTACCACAGAAGATACAAACCCCAAAATCAATACTGTAATGGTTGAGTTTCTTCTTCTTCGTCGTCTTATCAAATTCCCAATCCACAATCGGGAGGTTAATCGGGCAGACCCGCACACAGACTTCACAGGAAATACACTTATCAAATTCGTAGTGAATCCGGCCGCGATACCGTTCGGAGGGAATTAATTTTTCATAGGGATACTGCACCGTCACCGGCCGCCGCTGCATATGGTCAAAGGTGACAGATAAGCCTTGACCGATATACTTCGCTGCTTGGGCAGCATCTTTAGCATAGTCCCCGACTTGTTTGAGAAAGTTAAACATGGGTTTTCGGGTAAATCAACAACAACAAGGGAAATTAACCCCCAAAGGCAAAGGGGAAAACGAGTTTCAGCGCAGCGGTTAACAGCAAATTCACCAACGCCACCGGTAGCAAAAATTTCCAACCGAGATCAAGGAGTTGGTCAATCCGCACCCGGGGCAGCGTCCAGCGCAGTAAAACCGCGAGGAACACGAGCAGGTAAGCCTTGAGAATCGTCATGATGATCCCCAAAGAAGCGGTGATCACCTGGAGCCAAGGGGTCGTCTCGCTCACCCCTAGCCAGCCCGCCAATTGGTTCAGGGGAATGGGAAATTCCCAGCCGCCCAGGTAAAGGACAGCAACAATCAACGCGGAAAGGACGAGGTTGATATAGGAGCCGACATAAAAGAGGGCGAAACGCATCCCGGCATATTCCGTTTGATAACCGGCGACAATTTCCTCCTCGGCTTCTGGCAAGTCAAAGGGGAGCCGTTCGCATTCAGCCAAGGCCGCAATCCAAAAAATTAGAAACCCCACTGGTTGCCGCCAAATATTCCAGCCGAGGATGCCATAGCCGGATTGTTGCTCGACAATCTCAATGGTGCTGAGGCTGTTGGACATCATCACGACGGCGAGGACGGCGAGGGCTAAGGGAATTTCATAGCTAATCGATTGCGCCGCTGCCCGGAGTCCCCCGAGGAGCGAATATTTATTATTCGAGGCATATCCCGACATTAGCAGGCCGATGGGGGCAATGCTGGAGAGGGAAATCCAGAGGAAAATGCCGACGTTGAGGTCGGTGATCAGGAGATTTTGACCGAAGGGGACAATCAGGTAGGACAAAATGACGGGAATCACTACCAGCACCGGGCCGAGGGTAAAGAGCCAGGGGTCGGCTTTGTTGGGGACGACATCCTCTTTAAAGACGAGTTTGAGGCCGTCGGCGACGGGTTGGAGTACCCCAAGGGGGCCGGCAAATTCCGGGCCGATGCGCTGTTGGGCGGCAGCGGAAACTTTCCGCTCGAGCCAAACCGTGACGAGGACTCCGACCACTGCACCGATTACCACGAGGATCATCGGTAGGGGAATCCAAAAGGCACGGGCGAGATCGTGGGGAAGTCCAAACTCGGTGAGGGTTTGGATAAAACTGCCTTGCAGATCAATTCCAGAATTCATGATTTCAGGGCGTGAGTGGCGGTTAGACAGGGGGTGGCCCTGCGGTTTGATTTTCTGAGTATTCAGTATATCGCGGTCTGTGGCTTGGGCTGATCTGTGGAAGGGGCGATCGCCCCCTAAGTCGCCCCCTAAACTCACATTCCGCAGGTTAAGACTCATGACGCTGGTCAACGGTGCGTCAGACATAATGCAACCCCTAACATCATGATTGATCCGGTCTGACGCACCCTACCCATTGATTGTAGGGTGCGTCAGATTGATCACCCAGGACGCAAAAGAGTAGCTTAACGGCTGACGCACCATTTATTGAGCTATTGAGCAACCTGCGGAATGTCGGCCTAAATATTGCAAATTGTCTAATCTGCTTGCTTTGGCTGACGTTGCCAGCAAACAATGATAGGTAAAGTGTCGAGGAAAAAACTGATGAAAGCCTCTGAAATCATGACCACCGATGTTGTCACAATCCGTGGCTCTGCCACCGTTGCGGAGGCGGTGAAGCTCATGAAAAAAAACGGTCTGCGGGCCTTGATTGTCGATCGCCGCACCGAGGAAGATGCCTATGGGATGGTGACGGAAACCGATGTGGTTTACAAAGTAACCGCCTATGGCACTGACCCGAAACAGGTGCGGGTGTTTGAAATTATGACCAAGCCCTGCATTGTGATCAATCCCGATCTGGCGGTGGAATATGTGGCTCGCCTCTTTGCCAATACGGGGATTCGCCGCGCTCCAGTGATCAAAGACAAGCTGATGGGTATTGTCTCAATTACGGATATTCTCCAAAAGGGCGATTTTGTTGAAAAACCGAAAGCCCTATCCTTAGAGGCAGAAATTGTGGCGGCCCGGGATAAAGCCCGTGCCCTTTGTGCAGAAAAGGGGGTTTCTTCCCCAGAATGCGCTGCGGCTTGGGATATTGTGGAGGAACTCCAAGCTGAGGCGGCCCACCAGCGGGCGAAAAAGCCGGTGAAAACCTACTTTGAGGAGTACTGCGAGGAATACCCTGAAGCCATTGAAGCCCGGATGTACGATGATTAATTGGTTTTAAATTGCTTTAAAAGCCAACCCCCTCCGTTAGGAAGGGGTTGGCTTTGGGTTGCGGTCAAAAAAACCTAGAAAAGATAAAGCACTTGGGAGTCTTGCCTTGTTTCGACCCCAAGTGCTTATTCAACTTTACTCCTCACACTCAAGTAACAGAGTAACGTTTAATTGGGATTTGTCAAGGGATTTGAGTTAACTTTTTGATAAATACGTCGAAAGGGGGGCATCCTTCAGCCAAAAGACTGAGTGATGCGGATCCGGCCCCGGAGTACGGCTCGCAAGATCCGATCAACGGTGCGGCGTTCTTCGGGGGCTAAAGTTTCATCTAAAACCGCTGCCATCAGACCATAGCGATCGCCAAGGGTTAAAACCCCTGTTTCAGCGACAGAGGCAAGAATTTCGTAAATTGCACCGGGAACGAGTTCGATCGGGGTCATGGCTTGCAGACCTCCATGAATGGCTTAATCCTATCCTCCTGTTTTTCTGGGCTGATCGGGGTGATTTCCCAAAGGCGATCGCTGTGAGCTTGGTAGGTTCTCCCATTGACAGCGGTTACAGGCCAAGATTGATAAAAATTACGCCCCATCGGTGATCCGGGCAATGAGTCCGGCGTGATATTCCTCACGAACTTGGGCATTTTGTATCAGATCGATCAAACCGGGATCATTCCCACCGTTACACTAATTAGGATAGGCTCCCCTCACTTTATCGCTCCATAAATCCATTGCAACAACTCTCCAACCTGTGCAAAGCCCCCCTGTTTCCTGCGGAAGCCATTCGTCTCAGTAATGGTTTGACGCTGATTCATCAATATTTACCCGCAACTCCCGTCGTGGCGGTGGATGTGTGGGTGCAGGCGGGAGCCAATGCCGAACCTCAGGATTGGCATGGTATGGCCCATTTTTTAGAGCACATGATTTTTAAGGGGAGTGAGGCCGTCGGCCCCGGAGAGTTTGATGCGATTATTGAAACCAGTGGCGGGGGGACGAATGCGGCCACGAGCCATGATTATGCCCACTTTTTCATCACCACCGCAGCGGCATATCTCCCCCAAACCCTCCCTTACTTTGCAGATATCCTCCTCCATGCGGCAATTCCCGATGAGGAATTTGGCCGGGAGATGGATGTGGTGATTGAAGAGATCCATGGTTGCCATGATGATCCGGATTGGCTGGGGTTTCAGGCGCTCTGTGAGACAATTTATGGTCAATCTCCCTATGGCCGCTCGATTTTAGGGACGGCGGATCAAGTGCGGCAGCGATCGCCCAATCAGATGCGCTGTTTCCATCGCACCCATTACCAACCGGAAAACATGACTGTTGTTGTTGTGGGGGGCATGGAGCGGGAGGGGGCGATCGCGTTGGTGAGTGAGGCCTTTTGTCATTTTGCGGTTCGTTCCGAATGCCCCCCCATCATCACCCACTCCAAACCCCAACTGACGGAAATTACCCGCACGGAACTACGTTTACCCCGCCTTGAACAGGCCCGGCTGATGCTGGCTTGGACAGGCCCCGGTGTCGATTTAATGGATGTGGGGATTGGTTTAGATATGTTGTCGGTGATCCTGGCGGGGGGACGGTCTTCGCGACTGGTGCGAGATTTGCGGGAAGAGCAGCAACAGGTGTGGGATATTGGTTGTGAATTTTCGTTGCAAAAAACCGCCAGTTTACTCACGATTAATGCTTGGTTAGAGGCCGATGCTTTACCCATGGTGGAGGCAGCGCTGCAAAACCACCTGACCCGGCTGCAAAGGGAACTGATTACGCCAGCGGAGTTAAACCGCGTGCAGCGGCTACTGTGCAATGACTATGCTTTTTCCACGGAAACCCCGGCTCAATTGGCGGGCCTCTATGGCTACTACAACACCATTGCCCAAGCGGAACTGGCGGTGACATACCCCACAAGGGTAAAACAAATGACCCCGGAAATTCTCCGACAGATCGCCCAAGACTATCTCACTCCGGACTGCTATGCCGTCACGGTGATGCGCTCCCTTTAACTCTTTTTGCTCGCCACACCATGTCTGCCCAACCCATCAGTCTGAACCGTTTAGAGAACGGGATCACCGTGATCACCGTTGACCATCAAGCTGCCGATTTAATCGCCGCACGCTGTTTTTTTCGGGCTGGTGGTCGCTGGGAAGCTCCGCACCAAGTAGGCATTTCCCATCTGCTGGCGATGGTGATGACCAAAGGCACCCAAAGCCTCAGTTCCGCAGTCATTGCCGATCGCGTCGAATCGATGGGGGCAAATTTGGGTACTGATGCCACGGCGGATTATTTTACGCTGGGACTGAAAACGGTGACGGCGGATTTTGCGGAAATTCTCCATCTGGCGGGCGAGATTCTGCGATCGCCCAGTTTTCCCGCCGCCGAGGTGCAACTAGAGCAGCAATTGACGCTCCAAAATATCCGCGCCCAAAGTGAACGCCCCTTTAGTGTCGCGTTTCAACAACTGCGCCAAGCGATGTATGGCGATCATCCCTACGGGTTTTCGATTTTGGGAACCCCAGAAACCCTGAGCAGCCTGACTGAAGCAGATTTACACGCCTATCATCACCGCTATTTTCGCCCGGATAATTTGGTGATTAGTCTCTCCGGACGTATCGATCCAGACCGGGCGATCGCCCAAATTACCGCCGTCTTTGGGGATTGGGCCATTCCCGATGCCCCCTTGCCCATTGCCCCCCCACTGCCCTCCCTACCTCCCCCCAGCACCCACACCATTCACCAAGCCACCCAACAGGCGATCGTCATGGTGGGTTATTCTGCCCCCGCCGTCCACAACTTGCCCGACTATATTGCCTTGAAGGTAATCAATACCTACCTAGGCAGTGGCCTCTCCAGTCGTCTCTTTGTAGAACTGCGAGAAAAGCGAGGTCTCGCCTACGATGTTTCGGCCTTTTATCCCACCCGCTTCAGTGATTCCCAGTTTGTGGCCTACATTGGCACAGCCCCGGAAAATGCCCAAGTGGGTTTTGATGGGTTAGTGGCGGAGGTTGAACGGCTCTGCAAGGTTCCTCTCACGGCAACAGAACTACAAGCCTCGAAGAATAAACTCCTGGGCCAGTATGCTCTGGGGAAACAAACCAATGCCGATTTGGCCCAACTATTTGGTTGGTATACGATTATTGACTTGGGCATTGAGTTTGATCACCAATTTCAAGCAGCGGTGAATCAGATCACGGCGGATCAACTTCAAGCCGCTGCCCAACGGTATTTTCAAACCCCTTACATTACGATCGTCGGGCCAGAACCGGCCCGAGAACCCTTAGCCCTTTAACTCACATTCCGCAGGTTAAGGCCAATGATGTTGGTGAACGGTGCGTCAGACGCAATTGAACCACTAACATCAGCATTAATTCGGTCTGACGCACCCTACAACTCAAGCGTAGGGTGCGTCAGAGCGGTTAATCTCTGATACCAAAGCGCAGCATAACGGCTGACGCACCATTGATTGAGCAACCTGCGGAAGGTTGGCTTTAAACCAGGTTGAGGTTGGGGTAATGGGCGAGGATGTCTTCGGTGGTGAGGGTGTCCTCGGCGGCTTGGGGTGTCCAAAGGATTTCTACGGCCAGGAGGCGATCGCCCCCGATGCCACTAATCTGCTGAACCGCCGCTTTTAAGCTCGGAGCATCCTGCACCTTCGGCAGTTCCAGTTTCCCCTCAATCCCGACAATCAGCGTCACCACGAGATATTCCCCCACTTCCGCCCGAACTTGTTGAGCTAAAGAATCGGTCTTAGCCTGAGCCTTCAGTTCCAACTGTTGGAGTTGGCGATCAACATTGGAAAGGGTCTCAGCGGTGAATTTACTCCGTTCCGTCAGGGCCAATTGGTTAAATTGGGATTCTGCGGCACTTAAGGGGGTGATTTGGCTTTGGGTTGCGCCATAAACCCAGTAATCGGGATGGCGGAGCAACGCTAGGCCGGTGGCTTGGAGGAGTTGAGCGCGGCCGCTACTGGTTCCGGTGTCGGCGGTGCGGGCTAATTCCGCCAGATCCGCCTTGAGTTCCTGGGCTTGAGCCAGCAAACCCACTTGAACCTGAGCCACTGTCACCGTCGGATCCGCCGTTTGATCATCCCCTGTCCCAAAACCATTTTTACGGAAGGCATTGATCACAAAATTGAGGATCGTAAAGCCAATCAAGAGGGTAAACAGACCCCCAAAGCCCCCGCCAAAGCCAAAGAAAGGAATTAAAAACGGAAAACCAAAGCCTCCACCACCATAGCCGTAGCCGCCGGGACGAGCAGCGGGAGCAGTGCGACTGGGGAGGGAGCGGCTCGGGGCACGGAAGGAGCCTCCCCCCATGCGGCCACCACTGCGGGCCGCGAGGGCATCATTCCCCGGGCCAAAACTGAGGAGGAACACCAGACCCAACATCAAGAGGGTTTTCAACAGGGGTTTAAGTCTTTTCATAACTTGCAAAAGCGTGTTTGTGATCAGTGGGATCGGGGCCATGGGCCAGATCCTTCTCCATTGTAGGAAGTTTAGGGGCGGCCCCTAAGGGCGGGGGGAGCGCGATCGCCGAAATAGAGAAGGCATTGCGAAAGAGCTGTGCCTGGGCCGCTGGGCATTTTGTCGCCGTTTCTCTTCCGCAATCATCCGTAACCGCTGGGCTTCTTCAATATCCGGAGCATGGGCACGACGGCGGGAAATTTGCCCATTGGTAATGGGGCGGATGATCCGACGATCCTGCTCATCTAGATCGGGACTCGTCAGGTCAGGATTGTGCCACCAACTGATAATCCAAATACTGGCTCCACCGGATACGGCTCCCACGATTAAATTGAGCAGGAGCGGATACCCCAAATAGGTCAGAGAAATGCCAAAAAACAACCACATTAACAGTCCCGTGGCCACCTTTTGGCTCAAAATCCGATGATCATCGGGGGGAGCAGCCATCATTTCAAAACTTTTTCACGACTTTTTCACAACTGTGGCTTTATTGTAGGGCCAGCACCGGAGTATCGAATCATCCTTGCGATTTATCCTAGGGGAGTGCCACCTGATTCATGTGTTTAGCCATTGCACCCACTCACCAATCCCGCAGTGTGAACCCAACCCCTGCTCTGTTAGCCTCCACTGCACTTCCCCACCATCGCAACCGTTGCGATATTCTCATTGTCGATCCAGAGCCGGATATTCGGCAGATTATCCAAACCAGTTTGGAGGTGACGACTTCTTGGTCTGTCATGGCGACTCATTCCTATCATGCGGGGGCCAAACTCACCTTTAGCCTTAGCCCTCGGGTATTGCTGCTGAACCTGCCCTTAGGAGCGGTTCCCCGCTCCCATTACCTGCTGCCCTTTCAGCAACTCGTTGCGAGTCAGGGCATTCATTGGGTGGTGATGGTGGATCGGGTGCAACGGAGCGATCGCCAGCACTTGCTAGACTGTGGGATTGATGGGATTATTGCTAAACCCTTTGACTGTGATCAACTGGTGGCCCTGTTGTCCCAATGGTTAGACTAATCCCATCGGTCTACCCTCAGACCGACAAGGAATTTGGCCAGACTTGGTACAATTCTATGCTTGGGGCTGTTGTGAGCAAATGCCATGGGAAATCGAACGATTTTAATTATTGATGATGAAGCCGACATCCGCGCTGTTGCCCAGTTAAGTTTAGAAATTAATCACGATTGGCAAGTGCTAACGGCAGCATCGGGGGTCGCAGGCTTGGCGTTGGCGCGGGAGCAATGCCCCGATGCCATTTTGCTGGATGTGATGATGCCGGATCTCGATGGCCCAGCCACCTGGGCTTTATTACAGGAAGATCCCTACACCCAAGCCATTCCTGTCATTTTTTTAACGGCAAAAGTTCAGGCCGCCGAGCAACGCCGCTACGCTGAATTGGGAGTGAAAGCGGTGCTCACGAAACCCTTTGATCCGGTAAAATTGGGGGACTTGATTGTAGAAGCCTTGAGTTGGTAGCGATCGCCCTCTCCCCCACTACTCACTCACTCCTCACTGCTCACTACTCGATCACCCCTCAACCCTTCTCGCGGATTTTTAAAGGAGTTTTCCGATGAAATATGGCATTGATATGGGACATAACGCTCCCCCTGACATTGGCGCATCCTCCCGCTATGGCAGTGAAGACCGTCTGACTCGCGAAGTGGGAACCCAGGTGATCAACAAATTGCGGGCTCTCGGTCATGAAGCCGTGAACTGTACTCCCACCAGTGCCACCAGCGTCATGGACTCCCTGCGCAAGCGCGTCAACACCGCCAATGCCAACAACGTCGATGTGCTCATTTCCCTCCACTTCAACGCCTTCAACGGCAATGTCCACGGCACAGAAATTTTCGCCATCAGCGATGCCGGCCGCCGCATCGCCCAACCCATCCTCAACAACATTGTCGCCCTTGGCTTCTCCAACCGGCAGATCAAAAACGGCTCTCACCTCTTTGTGTTACGCAGCACAAATATGCCCGCTATTTTGGTGGAATGTTGTTTCATTGACTCTGAGCGAGACATGAAGCTCTACAACACCGAGGATATGGTCAATGCGATCGTCCGCGGCCTTGCCGGTCGTCTCCCCGATGCCCCCACAACTCCAGCCCCTACCACAGGCACAACAGGCGGCCGGGATAATCAAGTCCTCAAGCTGCAACAATCCCTCAATAAACTTCAAATCCCCGACAGCAATAATCGCCCCTTAACCGAAGACGGCATCACTGGCTCTGCGACCCAATCCGCCACCCAGCGTTTTCACCAACTGATGGGGATTAATGCCACTGGGCAACCCGTTTCTCTGACCTGGAAAGCCCTTGATGAGATCATTTCTCAGCCAGTGCTGCGCCCCAACCATGCCGAAGGATCAGCGGTGCGGTACTTAGAGTACCGTTTGGGGGTGACAGTGACGGGGGTTTATGACGATCGCCTCAATGAAGTCGTGCGCAACTTCCAACGGCAGCAAAATGTCAGCGTTGATGGCATTATCGGCCCGCAAACCTGGGGTTTACTGATGGGGCAACCGATCCCGGCCCTCTCTTTAAAAATTATCCGGGATACCGTTCTCAAGCAAACCCCCATCGATAGTAACCAAATCACCGACCCCAACCTCAAGCACGAAATTAAGCAGGGGGAAGAAATTCCCCTCCACAGTTGGTCAGAGGAAGGCAACCATGTGCGGGCGGCGTTTAACAATGTCACGTTTAAGGGCTTTAACACCTGGTACGCCTTTAGTGATCATGTGGAAATTTGGGAAGGGGGGGAACCGTTAATTGTGGAAACCCCTGTAGAAGAAGCGCCCCAAGTTGAGACCCGTGCCGATGCCTTTAACCTTCCCGGTTATACCAGTACGTTTTTCCTCAGCAACCCGATTATTCCCAATGGCAATTTCACCTGGCGGGAAGCGCTTCACAATGGCCAACGGATTCCCCGGTTTAAATCCCATGTGGATAATATTATTGCCCTCGCCCAACGGCTTCAGGAGGTGCGAGCCCGTCTCGGCGGTTTCTCGATGACTGTCACCAGTTGGTATCGCCCCGAACCCTGGAATAGTCGCGCTGGAGGGGCGAAGAACTCCCGCCACCTCACGGGGGAAGCGGTGGATCTGTTGCGTTCTGGGATGACGGGGCGGCAAATGGCGGCGCGACTTCAGGATTGGCCGGGTGGGATGGGAACCTATCCCCATTATCCCAACCTACTCCATTTGGATATTCGCCCCTATCGCGCTCGCTGGTAATGGTGGGGTTTGAGGGGTTGCGGGGTCAGGGGGCGGCGATCGCCCTCTTGGATGCGGCCTTAAGGCGCGATCGCCTCGCCCCCGCCTACCTTTTCGCCGGCCCCCCTGGGGTAGGCCGGGGGATTGCAGCGCAAATTTTCAGCAGCCAACTCCTCTGCCAACACCAACCCCCCCAGTCTCACCCTCAAATTATCCACAAAGTCACCGCCCGCAACCATCCTGATTTTGTTTGGGTGGAACCCACCTATCAACACCAGGGGAAGCGGTTCACGCCCCAGGAAGCAGAAGCGGCGGGTTTAAAGCGAAAAACACCGCCGCAAATCCGCATTGAGCAAATTCGCGAAATCACGGAATTTCTGGCCCGTCCTCCCCTGGAGGCGGTGCGATCGGTGATTGTCCTCGAAGCTGCCGAGACCATGGCGGAAGGAGCCGCTAATGCGCTATTGAAAACGCTGGAGGAGCCAGGCCGTGCCACGTTGATCCTGATTGCCCCCAGTCCGGAAGACCTCTTGCCTACCCTTGTTTCCCGCTGTCAGCGCATCCCCTTTTATCGCCTCTCCCAAGCAGATTTAATCGCAGTCTTAGCCCCCCTTCATTCAGAAATTACCCAAGAACCAGCCCTGCTCAATTTAGCCCAAGGCAGTCCTGGGGCAGCGTTGGAGGCTTGGTCTCAACGGCAAACCATCCCCGATGCCTGTCTCGCCCTCAGCCGAGACCCCCTCAAAACCCCTAAGCAAGCCCTACTCCAAGCCAAAACTCTGGCGAGTGATCTCGAACCGGAGGCGCAACTGTGGCTCTTGAACTATTGGCAACAGGAGGATTGGCTACAGCGGCGCGACTCTCAGCGTTTACAATCTTTTGAGCAGGCCCGCCGCGCTCTGTTGGGGTATGGGCAGCCCCGCCTGGTGTGGGAATGCCTGCTGTTATCGCTGCTGTTGAAATAGAAGAAAGAAGATAAAATCCTCACGCCTGACGATGCATTACTCACTTTTGAAAACTGTTCATGGCTCCTAAACGTTCCCTCGCAGGCATTGCCGGTATTGTGGCCATGGCCACACTGATTAGTAAAGTGTTTGGCTTAGTGCGGGAGCAGGCGATCGCCGCCGCCTTCGGGGTTGGCCCCGTCGTCAATGCCTACGCCTATGCCTACGTCATCCCCGGCTTTTTGCTCATCCTCCTGGGGGGAATTAATGGCCCCTTTCACAGTGCGTTAGTGAGCGCCTTGGCGAAACGGGACAAATCGGAAGCGGCCCCGATTGTGGAAACGGTGACAACGTTTGTGACCGGGATCCTTCTGTTGGTGACAGTTGCCCTCGTTCTCGCTGCTGGCCCCTGTATTGATCTTCTCGCCCCCGGTTTAGATGACACCACCCGCGCCATGGCGGTGCTGCAACTGCGGATCATGGCTCCCTTAGCCATTCTTGCCGGATTAATCGGCATTGGCTTTGGCACACTCAACGCCGCCGATCAATATTGGTTGCCCAGCGTTAGCCCCCTGTTTTCCAGTATTACGCTGATCGGGGGGGTGGGTTTTTTGCTGTGGTGGTTGGGGGACGCGGTGAATGCGCCGGAATATGCGCGATTGGGGGGGTTGGTGTTGGCGGGGGGAACGCTTTCTGGGGGGGTGCTGCAATGGTTGGCGCAGTTGGTGGCCCAGTGGCGATCGCAATTGGGAACCCTGCGCCTCCGGTTTGATTGGCGGATTCCCGGCGTATCCGATGTCCTCAAGGTGATGGCCCCTGCCACCCTTTCATCAGGGATGCTCCACATTAACGTTTACACCGATCTCTATTTTGCCTCTGCCATTACCGGAGCAGCGGCGGCAATGCGTTACGCCAATTTCATTGTCCTCACCCCCGTCGGGATTTTGTCGAATATGATCCTCGTGCCGATGTTGCCGGTGTTTTCCCGGTTAACGGCTCCGGAGCAGTGGGATGATCTGAAAATCCGCATCCGCCAAGGGTTATTACTGACCGCCCTCACGATGTTGCCCCTCACCGCCATCTTCCTCGCCCAAGGGGGGCCGATTGTGCGAATTATCTATGAACGGTTTGCCTTTGATGCCGAAGCCTCCCGGTTAGTTGTGCCGGTGTTGATGGCCTACGGGTTTGGGATGTTTTTCTATTTGGGGCGGGATGTTTTGGTGCGGGTATTCTATGCCCTAGGGGATGGGGAAACGCCCTTTCGGGTCAGTGTGTTTAATATTTTGCTCAATGGCGTTTTAGATTATCTCCTTGTCGGCCCTTTCCAAACCCCTGGCTTGGTGATGGCTACAGTGGGGGTGAATATCACCTCCATGGCGATTTTTTTAGGAATTCTGCACCGTCGCCTCCGGGGTTTGCCCTTGGGGGAATGGAGCTTAATTTTATTGGGCTTAATCGGCTGTACGGTGGCGGCTACTGCCGGAAGTTGGGGGGTGAATTGGTTGTGCGATCGCTGGTTTGATCCCAATCAGTTATGGGTCGTCTTAATGCAATTAACCCTCGGCTCCCTCGTTGCTTTGGGGATCTTCACCGGGTTAGCCCTTCAGTTCAAGCTACCAGAATTAACGATGCTCCAAACTCGCCTCCAAGCCAAATTCCTCCAGCGAGGCTAAACCCTTGGGGCGATCTAACGACCAAGCTCACTGGCGGACATGAATTTTTGGTTTAAGAAGCAAGCGATCGCCAGTCCGTCCAGTGCAGCGAATTGTTAGGGAAGACCTGAATGCCGTCACTACAAAAACCAAACTTTCTCAAAAGGTAACAGATGAATAGGATTGAGAAAAACAATGTTTACATTCCTCTAAGGTTGTCCAGATACTCCTCAATCATTAGGAGAATCGATCAAACAACTTCACTTTAATTCGAGGGTTTGATCGAGACGATTCAATTCTTCAACGACCACAGGTAGGAGCGATCAAAAAAGTAAACCAACCTAGATCAAAGCTGTTTTCAACCTCAACTTACAGTAATGGTAAGTAAAAATATAGACAGTGAGCCAGAAATCGTATAATAACCAACCAGAAATATTGGAAACATTGGCCTCCAATACCATTTATGCGGTTTCCAGTTCAGCAACCATAATCTACCTAGCTGATAGATTAAGAGCCACTGAACTAACCCGATCAAAACTGTGATTATTAGATTAACGTAAGAGTCAATATTGATGCCAAGTAACGATGGAAAAGTTATGAATGAAGATAACACCAAACCATTAAAAAAGGTAACTGCAAGGAAAATGTCAATATTAGGGGGGCTAAAGTAGGTATCATATATTCCCAAACCTAATACTAATGCAATTACTAGCAACAGGCCAAGTGCCCATGTTGTCGAAAGTAAAAACCAGAGTCTCACCGAGTTAGAAGCTCTTTTAGGCATAGCTATCCGTATAAATTGAATCTAGTAGCATAGATATAAACAGGCTACTTAACATTCCTGTTGATCTATAAATGTGCTAATCCAGCTAGCAGCATAGCTACTGAATCCCGATTTTCTATATGCTCGAAAAGCTTCGATCGTGCCTAAGGAAGCTCTTGCATCTTCAATGGTACCTCTGCGCTCAGCAGTATAGATTCGCATGTATCCCTCAGAAATGAAGCGTGGGTCATTATCAGCTATGGCGCTATCAATAGTTGGCCAGGAGTGCCACCATGTATTTCTTTCCATACTATCTTCAGTAAATCCACTGATAACCAGGATTTGCTTGAGTTCTGCCCAACTAGGTGGTTCTGTGGGTACAGAAACTCTACTATCATGGCTGATATTGCTCGCAAGACCATGATGTCGATCTTCCACCGGAATAACAATGTGAGCGGGAACATTGTCAACTGCCTGATCTAGTCCAGAACTCAAGCCTGATGCCAGTCCATGAAGATCCAGGTGAGGAAAAGAAATAATAGTTCTATTGACTACAGGGACCTGCCTCAGAACAACTCTCTCAATATGGTATTGAAATACCTCAAGCCACACAACCATTTTTTCAAAATCGTTTAGAATTATATTTTCTCCATTATTAATGTTATCTATGGAGGTAAGTAAATTACGAAAATCGCAGAAATCACTCACCCCAGTAGCCTGATTTCTGGCATAATTTCTCAACTCTGTAACACGAGAGACCATCATTTTATTTTCACGAAGACTATCAAGCCCTCCATCTATACCAAAAGGAAAGTTATCTCGCTCATCTGAGGTTAGATCTGCTGATTGTTTGATTTCAATCTCAAAGATAAATTTGTGGGTGGCATCCGGTGTCGTATATTGATTTCCTCCTGTCTCTTCAATAACTTGTTCTCGTTCATGAATCCAAGCCTTCTGGTTAGGAGAAAGATCTTCTCCAGTACTGCTTGGTGGTGAAAACTCAAAGGCTGTCAGAGCATTATCCGGAAAGGTTTCATCAGATCCCGATTCTGTTAACCGAGACTCAAGCTTAAATTTATGAGTAAAAGGGTCAAATGTTGTATTAGACGATAGTTCGAGAATCTCCAAATCCAGAGACTTAGTTTCTCCTCGTTCTAATCTGACATTCAGTGCAATTGTGCTGCCAGATATTGATATGGGAGTAAAAGCAATTGTGAAATCATAACCAATGAATCCTCTGAGATATTGAACACTTTTGAGTTTGACACGAATATATGGAGTATTCATAATCATTACTAAACTTGAACATTTTGGTTGGCTGAAATCAGATACTGATGAACAAGAGGCTCCTAACTATTTATTAGACCGCAACTGCAAGATAACTCACCCCTGGAGGGTGTTGTCAAGCACTGGCGGTCTAACTCCGATATTATGGGTGTTATCCCCCATGTGCGGGATAACACCCGTTTTGGTCATCTTTTAGCGCAACGCAAATCCTGTCATGGAAGTGCATCAACCGCACAAACTTCTCGATCGCCTGCGCCAAGCCATCCACTTTCGGCATCTCAGTCGCAAAACTGAGAAGCCTAGGCATGGGGGCGAAAAATTTTTGTGCCTCCGGCAGGCTTACGCCAACGCCCCTACATCATCCCTGTTGCCCGTTTCCTGTTGCCTGTTCCCCCTCAAACCACCTCCAAATCTAGCCCCCAACCCTGAAGCGTTCCCGTATCCCCTGGCACACGGTCAATCACCCACAATTGCCAAGTTCCCAAGGCGGGGCGATCGCACAACTGGGCTAAGGACGGCGTAACTTGAGAACTGTAGGTGCGATCCAGGCGGGTTAATCTGCCAAGATTGCGGCTTTGCAAGAGGACGGTGATGCCGTGGGGACTGCGGAGATAAATCTCTAAATCCCCTAAAAATTCATGGGTGATTTCCACCCGCACCGCTAAGGCGGTAATTTTGCCCCCCTGGGTCACTTCCAAACTACTCAGCAACCCTTGGGGATTCTGATCAGGAATCGCTACCGCCAAGCTACTGTAGCGATTGATTTGGCGTTTCACAATGGGGGCGATCGCCCGCTGCCGTTGCTGCGCTTCTAACACCGCTTGATAGGCATTTACTTTCCCATAACCAAACCATTGACTATGGCCCTTGTTGTCATAGGTTCCCAGGGTTAAACCTAATTGGGGATCGGGGTCGCGATCGACGATTTTATCCGCTGTTTGCGCTAACAACTGTTTCACTTCAGCGGCGGTTAAATTCGGGTTCACCGATAACACCAATGCTGCTACCCCTGCTACTACGGGGCAAGCGCTGGATGTACCGCCAAAATTGCGGGTAAAATTGCCGCGATCGTAGCCCCAATCCCCCAATTGATCGGTGGTAAAGATGCCCAATCCTGGTAAGGCTGTTCGTACATCGGGGGCGGTGGCCATAAAGCCACTTTTCGCAAACCACATTCCCGGCGGCGCGTTATTACTGGGGGCGGTGAGGGTGATATGGGTTCCCCAATTGCTATAGCTGGATTTTTTTCCCAAACTGGTACAGGCGGAAACGGTGATCACATCGGGATGGGTGGCAAAGCCACTCAGCCAATCCGTGGGGCCTTTGAGGATGTCGTTGGGCCAACCCTGTTCATACAAGGTTCCCTGCACCGGACGGTTCGCATTACCGGCGGCGAAGACGATGACGCAGCCTTTGCCTTGGCGGCCTTGGGTGGCGGCTTTGTGGATGGCGGCCCGTTGGCGGAGGGAAAGGGGGAAATGGACAGCGGCGGCTCCCCAACTACAGGAGATGACGCTGGCTCCTTTTTCCATGGCCCAATTGAAAAGGTTTTCAATGGCATTGTCATCGAGATAACCCGTCGTTCGCAGGGGCATCAGGGCGCAACCGGGGGCCACACCGACGATCCCGGAGCCATTTTCCTCAGCAACCGCTACCCCCGCGCAGGCCGTGCCGTGGCTTTCCTGGGCTTGGGTGGGTAAGGGGGCAAAGTCACGATCGCGAAAATCGTAGGGGGCGACAACTTTCCCTGGCCCTTGGAGGTCGGGGTGGTTGAGGTCAATGGCATCATCGGCGATCGCCACCACCACCGAGCGACTTCCCCGCGTCATATCCCAAGCCCGCTCACAGTCAATATGGGAGTGAGAGGCGAGTTGGGTTCCCCCCTGGTGATGGAGATACCATTGTTCTGAGTAATGGGGGTCACGGGGGCGATAAAAGGATTCTTGGAGAAAAATTAAATTGGCTTCAGCGGTGAGCACCTGGGGGCTGGCCATGAGGTGATTGGCCAGTTTAATCGGGTTTTCCGTCGCTTGGAGCGTGACGCGGTAAATCGTCGTGTTGGGTACGCCTTCAAGGGGGCGATCGCCCACCAATCCCAAGGGAGCCGTTAACGCCAACTGCTCCTCTGAATCCACCTCCGCCCCAAACTGCACCGTGATTTCATCGGTGAGATAGAGCCGCGTTTCTGGGCTATTGTGCAATTGATAAACATGGCTGGCAAAACTTACCCCTTCACTTTGGCGGGCCGCCGCCATGGCCGCCTCCAAATTGGCCGGCGCGACAACAAACTCCAGCAGCGGCGTTTGGGGGATAGCATGACGGTTGAGGCGATCGAGTTCCGGAGGGAGAGCAGCATTGGCATGGGTGGGCCGCAATGTGAAGCGATCGCCCACCTTCAACAGTAATAATTCTTCTCCGCCCCGTTGGAGCGTCAAGCCAAGATTGGGTTCAGAAACCATGGGCAATTCCCCGCAAACGTAAAGCTGGCAAAATCTAGCGTTAGACAGAATCATGAAGACTCAGTTTGTCGTGCGGACTTCAGTCCGCTCCGGCTTGGTTCGATGGCAAAACCTAACCCCCTTGGCTACTGCTATGTAAGCACGGATGACTATCCTATCTTAATGGAGCGAGAGGACTCCCGTTAGAGCCGCTGGACGGGGTTAGCAGAGATGGCTTGGGACTAGACAAACCCGATGAAACAAGAATCTCCCGTCACAGCGTAGCTTGACGGTGAGAGTTTCAACTGTTCATCCTAGGGGATGGAGGGCAATCTTCTAATATGGGGATCTCAAGTGTTCTGCAAGCGGCATCAGTGATGGAAAATTTCATCACTGATCGAGGTTGATGAGGTTATTAGCTTCCTGCAAAACTTGAGTGATGTCGAGTTTGTCTGCTGCGATAACCGTATCAAAAAGATGTTTGTGATGAGGAAATTTAGGCAAGCTGGGAAAGTGCGGCGTATTGTCGTAGCGAAAAATCATAGCAGTAGCGAAGGGGGTTAGGATATTGCGTAGGGTGGGCAATGCCCACCAGGAGAGAGTTTTAGAAATCCGAAACCCTCTCAGCGATCTATCTCCAAGCCTCTGCCGACGGGATCTTGAGAGAGAAAAGGGCGATCGCTCGGCAAGGGTGCAACGGCCTCCGTGAGCGTAAATTCCCCCGCCATAATCCAAGCCTTCAAACAATCTGCCACCTGTTGGGAACGGTAGAGACTCGCTAAGGGGGCCGTCCGTACCGATTGCCCCTCAATGGTGATCCGCCCCGATTTCAATTGACCATAGGAGACTAAACCAAAGGTGGGGCGCACCCGGCGGGGAATCGAGAAATCCATCACGGGGGCGACAATCTCCGCATCCTGAACCGCACAGCGAGCCACTACCTCCTCATCCAGCACCGCCAAGGGAACCCCCACCCCCAACATGATCGAGGGGCCATAATGTTTGAAATAACAACCCCGCACCCAATCCGGGGACATTTGTTTCGCATCGCCAATCAGGGCGACGGTGGCCGCCGGGCCGATCGGTGTCCGATTCGGGAGCCGTTTTTGTAAGGGGAAGTGCTGGGTTCCCTCCCAAGCCACATAGCCCACGCCCCCACCGAGGAAAATTTTTGTGCCAATCCCCACGCCGGTTAAATCGGGATCATTGAGGAGGGGGGATAAAGCGCCGGGGTTAGAATAAACGGCATTGCCTAACCCCGGCTGAAGTACGCCGAGATAGGTGTGGAGGGGGCGATCGCTCCCATTCACGCCGACAATAAAATTCTGATAAAGATTACGGGGATTGAATAAATAAAACTGATTGATGGTTTCAGCGCGGATTGTTGTTTCCCAAGATGCGCGGGGGTAACAGTCCGTCACATGACCCGTCGCCCGCAACGTCACCCCCTGGCCGGCAATTAAGCGCTCTATCACATGGCCACCCCCTCGTTCCTGGCTTTCGCCCTCCAGGCCATCCTGGAGCATCGTCGCGCCAAGATAGAGATCCACCGCCCCCAACCCTGCATAGGCTGGCACATCATCAAGCCAACATTGGCGGATTTTAATCGGCGGATCGGTGTGGCCAATGTTGAGAAAAGCCCCCGTTGATTCCATCGGTTCAAAAGTACCACTGGTAATCACATCAACGGTGGCGGCAATGTGGGCGATCGCCCCCTCTCCCTCCACCGCCACCCGCTGTTTCACTTCGCTGACGGTTAAGGCTTGGGCCTGACCCTGACGAATTTTGGCGTTAATTTCAGAAATACTGCGCTGCACCACCATAGTTCCTTAATTTGAGGAAGGTTTATAAAAATAGACAGATTCAAAACTATTGATTTGAGGACGATTGGCCAAATCCTGAACCCGTTGGAAGAATTTCACGGTTTTCGGCTTGATCCATCCCCGCTCAATGGCCAATTCCTCTAGAGCGCGGGGATCTGACTGTTGTTCTACCCGTAACGCTTCAATTTGCCCATGGCTCAATAACCCCGCTACTTCCAAATAGTCCAGTAATCGATGGGCATAATGCTTTTGCAGCCAACGGGGTAACTCGACTAAAAAAAAGTGTACGGTTTTTGGTTCAAGCCAGCCGTGTTGAATGGCCAACTCGCCAAAGCGTTGATCCGGTTCCTTGGCCTGTTTTGCCAATAAGATTTCTACCTGATGCATGGTTAATAAACCGGCTTCATGGAATAACAAGCCTAAGGGTTTTTTATACCGATAAATCCCCAGTTTTTGCCGAAGGATTAAACTGAGTATCGGGATAATCCCTAACAGATAGCGTCGCCACAGTCGCCTCGGTTCGCGAGCCAAGCGATAGACCCATTCTAAACCCGTTTCACTCAGTTGGCGCGGCGCACGGGGAACTACGCCTGCCTCAAAATCTATGGTTGCACCAATGGCGAGAAAGATCTTAATCCCTTTTAGATCGGGACGGTATTTATAAATCCATTTTTCTTGCTTGGGTGCGCCTAGGCCAACGGCAAGCACATTGGCATTAGTGGCATTGATCAGGTCAATGATTTCGTGACATTCTGCTTCATTTTTTTCAAAGCCATAGGAGGGGGAATATGTGGCGACGACCATTTCTCGACCGACCTTAGTATTGATATTTTTTTGCGCTTGGAGGGCAACGCCAGGGCCGGCCCCAAGGAGAAAAATGCGAATATCTGGGTCGTTGCGGTAATGCCAATAAAATGCGGGGAAAAAGTCAGATCCTGAAATTTTTTCGCGGATCTTTTTGCCGAAAAACCAAGAAATATAGATTAAAATCTGGCTATCGCAAATAACATAATCTGCATTGCGATAGACGTGAAAAAATTCTGGATCATGTTGCAGTTGAATTAGGTGATCTGCATTAGGTGTCACCACGAATCCCCCTTGTTTGATTTCATCTAGCAGTTGCGCAAGGGAAAGATTATCAATGGTGATATTAAGAATGTTGATTTTGCTCATAACAATGGGGCAGGGGAGGGGCAGATCAGAAAAGTATCATCTCATTAAACGCTATGAGACGATGGATGTTCTGATTATTCACTGCCCATGGTCAGATTCAGGATGGAGATCTGGCTCTGGGGGCTGGTATGGGCTAGGGTGAAAGGTGCGAGGGATTTGGACTTGGGGCGATCGCCAATGGTTGAGAATATCCCGCAATACCACTTCTGTAAACCAAATCCGACCAACAATCGTTAAGGGGAGGGAGAGAAATAACCCCGGAATGCCAAAGGCGATCGCAAAAAACAGTTGGGTTAAAAGCGTAATGGCGGGTAATGGTGTTGTCACCTGCTCCCCATGGGGGATCAGCCGAGGGGTGAGCCAATGGCTCGCCCATTGATGAATGGCAATGTAGATCATCAGGACAATTAAGGATTTCCAGGGTTGATCGAGGAGGGCGATCGCCATCGGGGGAATCACACTTAATCCCACCCCTAAGGTGGGAATGAGCGTCAAAAACCCCGCCATTAACGCCTGGGAGAGGGCGAGGGGAATCCTGAGCAGGATCAGGGCAGTTAACGACAACCCCGTCACCACCACCACATTAAAAGCAACCCGGCTAAACCATTCCTGGAGGGCGCGATCGCACTCCATGAGAATTTCATCAACGCGATGACGATAAAAGGCCGGAAACAGACGGATCAAAACACTGCGATAGGCTTGGGGGCTAGCCAGCAACATCAGGGTTAAGGCGGTTAATAAAATGAGATTAAGCATTGCCCCTAAGGTGTTGGAAAACAGGCTCCAGCCTTCCCCGAGGAGATTATTGGCTAATTCGGGAATTTCTGCGACAATCGCCTCCCAATCCGGCAACAGCGCCCAAAACTCCGGCCGAAAATGCCGCTCAATCTGGGCTAAACCCGGCCCCAGGCGATCCATGCCTTGGATGACTTGATCCGGCAGTTGATTAATTTGCGCCACCAAGGGGGGAACTAACAACCCGAAAAAACTGGTGATTAACAATAACGACAGGCCAATGGTGATGCTCAAGGCTGCGGGTCGCTGCAATTTTGATCCCTGCTCTAACCGTCGCATCACACCGGAAAGGGCATTGGCCAACATCACCGCCCCGATCACAATCACCCACAATTGCCGCAGTTGCCAGGCAACATAAAGGGCAATCAAGCAGAGGATTAACCCAAACCAATGGCCCACTTTCATCAGGGTTGCTCCTCACGGTGGGAGGTGGATTGTGGCGCACGCATACCCAGCAGGATGGCCAAGAAGAGCGGCGGCAGAGTGATCATGGCGATCGCATTTCCGGTGGTGGGGGCGATCGCCAGGGAGGGAGCTAAATACTTAATCCCCAGGGAGAGGGCTAGGGTTCCCCCGAGAAGTTTGAGTAACAATCCGCTGATTTGCGCCATCGATAAAGATTCCGGTATATTTGCCCATGCTCCATGATATCCCCATCAGATTTGATTGTTGTGGCTTTTGGTGGCCCAAGCCAAGTAGGGGCGAAAAATCTTTCGCCCCCACCCTAGGATTTTCGCCCCCACCCTAGGATTTGGAGATTTTATCCCTTCGTCCCATGGATTAGAGTGCGAGTTGCATCGATTCCTGTTGCAGCAAAGACACCAGGGATTGATCCCCACGGATTTCAGCCGCCTGAATCCGTCGCTCCAAATTCCGGCGGAGATTGGCTAAATGGGTTTCCTGGATGGGCTGCGCCGGAATCGGGTCAAAAGGGTGACAGGCCATTATCCCCGCTGACGCTTGGATCGGTACGGCACTGTTTAATTCAGGACAGACATGATAGGAAACACCTCGATAACAGAGCGTCGGTTTAGGTTTCGCCACCGGGATATGATGGGGGGCAGAGCGGACATAATCTACGCCCCGGTAATGGCCGATCAGTTCCTGATCGTGAACTTCTAGGGATAAAGAGGTGGGGTGATGATGAACCCCGCGATAACAACGTTGCATGATAAACCCTCGGATTGCTAAGAATCGGTCAATATTAAACGGAAACGGATGGATGGATCTAACTTTGGTAGTGAACCCCTCGATAGACGAATTCATGAGCTAGAGAGTTCACACGTCGGGGTTGTTCTTGATAATGGTGAATTCGCCAGGGTACACCCCGATAATGGCCGCCTACCTCTCCCGCTTGGACTGTAACGGTGGTGTGGTGCGGCTTATAGGCGACACCACGATAAGATAATTTCACGGTGTTTCTCCTCCAATAACTTCTGTATCTAATGTAACAATTTATCCTTACCCACCGGTTAATGTTGCGAAAAGTTGACAAGGGTTTCGATATGGGGATCAACACAATCCGTAGCTTTACGGGGAAAAATTTGTTTGAGACGATCCACCCGAAAAATCAACAGCGATCGCCGCAAAAATCCGCTAAAGTACAGCTAAATTTCCTCCCGATCAACCGTCCATGTGCCGTTTACTGGCTTACCTTGGCCCACCCCTTGCCCTTGAGCAGATTCTGATCAAGCCGCCCCATTCTTTACTTGTCCAGAGCTATGCTCCCCGCGAAATGCAGGAAGCATTGCTTAATGCCGATGGTTTTGGCTTGGGTTGGTATCACAGTCAGCGGATGGAGTTGCCCTACATCTATAAAAACACCTGTCCGATTTGGAATGATGTCAACCTCCCCCACCTAAGCCGCTATGTAGAAACCGGCTGTGTGGTGGGGTATGTACGGAGTGCCACGCCGGGTTTAGCGGTGGAGTTGGGCAATTGCCAACCGTTTACGAAGGGGCATTTACTCTTGATGCACAATGGCTATATTGACCAGTTTCGCCACACGCTGCGCCGACCGATGCGGAACCTGTTGAGCGAGAAGGCGGATGAGTGGGTAAAAGGTAGCACGGATTCTGAATACCTCTATGCTTTGGTGCTGACCTATTTGGAGACGATGCCCCTAGAGGCGGCGATTCCCCAAGCCCTCCATACTATTGGCGCGTTAGCGGCGGAACCCTTTTGTAAGTTCACGGCAACGACCATCGCCACGACGGGCGATCGCCTCATTGCCTGTCGCTATGCCAATTTTAAGATCCTCCCCAGCCTCTACTGGCTCCGGGATGATCCCCAATATCCCGATGGGGTAATTTTGGCCTCTGAACCCCTGTTTGAGGGGAATTGGCAATGTTGCCCACCTCAAAGTTGCTTAATTGTGGAGCCGGATTTAGATGTTACTATCACCCCCCTTTGAGCGGGCGGATTTATGGGCGGCCTTGACGGCCTGCCGCGATCGCACCCTCGCCCTCTTTGCCGATGTCACCCCTGAGGAGTTTTGCCAGCAACTTCATCCGGATTTCAGTCCCTTGGGTTGGCATTTAGGCCATATTGGCTTTACGGAACGGTCATGGATTTTGGATCATTTAGCGGTGCTGGATCTGCCCCCTGATCCCCGTCGTCAGCTTTGGGCCGCCGATGGCTTGCCCAAGGCGCAACGGCAGCAGTTGCCCGCTTTTGCCTCGGTTTGCCAAGGGTTGGAGGAGGTGCGATCGCAGGTTTTCGCCTATCTCGAAAAAGTCCAAAATTTAGAGCAATTGCCCCTCTGGTGCTGGCTTCTGCAACATGAAAGCCAACACAATGAAACCATTGCCTTTTTAAAGCAATATCATCGGGGGCTAGACCTTGCCCCCCGTTGCGATTCCCTACCACCGCCGGATTTGGGGATGGTGTTCATTCCCGGTGGGAGGGTGATGATCGGTCATGATTCCCCTTGGGGACAGGATAATGAGCAACCCCGGTATGGTGTAGAAGTTGAAGGGTTTTGGTGCGATCGCTTTCCCGTCACCCATGGCGAATATCAAGCCTTTATCGCCGCAGGGGGTTATGATGATCGCCAATATTGGACAGATCAAGGATGGCAATGGCGATCGCAAAACCAGATCACCCAACCCCTCTATTGGCAACCGGATTCACCTTGGCAAGATCACCCCGTTTGCGGCGTGAGCCATTACGAAGCGGCGGCCTATGCTCGGTTTGTGGGGAAACGGTTGCCCACGGAAATTGAATGGGAAACCGCCGCTAGTTATACCGGGGCAACAACGACAACCTATCCCTGGGGGGAGGAGGAGCCGACGGCCAATCATGGCAACTTTGATGGCAACATTGGCCAGACAACCCCAGTAAATGCCTATCCTGGCGGCCAAAGTTCTTCAGGCTGTTGGGATCTCCTCGGCAACGTCTGGGAATGGACAGCCAGCCCCTTTGCTCCCTACCCCGGATTTCAACCCTATCCTTATCGGGGTTATTCCCAAGCCTATTTTGATGGGCAACATTATGTAATGCGGGGCGGCAGTTGGGCAACGCGGCCCTGGGGATTACGCAACAGTTTGCGCAACTGGTATCACCCTTGGGTGCGGGAAATTTGCGTCGGTTTTCGTTGTGCCTGCTCGTAGGGGCGTTGGCGTAAGCCTGCCGGAGGCACAAAAATTTTTCGCCCTCCCCTGTTTCGCCCCCGCCCTACACCACCCGCGCCCCAACGGTATCAATCGAGAGAATCCGCACCTTGGGGTTAATTCCTAATTCTCGCCAAGTGGCTTCCATCGTTGCCGCGACTGCATTGGCCTCATCAGCATGGGCGATCGCCAACAAACTCGGCCCCGCCCCACTAATCACCAACCCATAGGCCCCCGCCCCCAAAGCTGCATCATAAAGCTCCCGATAGCCCTGAATCAGCCCAGAGCGGTGAGATTGATGCATCTTATCCTTGAGAGCCACCCGGAGCCAATCCTCCCGCCCTGTTTCCAAAGCCCGCACCAACAGGCCAAAATGGGCCACATTAAAAACAGCATCTTTCATGCTCAGGACTGGGGGCAAAATCCCCCGAGCCGCTTCCGTCGAAACCGCAAAATCCGGCGTAGCAATCACAGGAATAAAAGCGGGATACCAAGGAATATCAGCAATATACCAATCTTCTTCCTCCGGTAACGCCAACTGACAGCCCCCCAACAGGGCCGGCACAACATTATCGGGATGGCCTTCAATCTCAATGGCCAACTTGATCAATTCCCTTAACCCCAAAGGCTGACCCTCGCAGTGATTCGCCCCCACCAAGCCCCCCACAATCGCCGTCGCCGAACTCCCCAAACCACTGCCAAAGGGAATGCCCATATCAATAGTTAATTGCATCGGGGGCGGTGTCTGAGCAATTTCAGCATACAGGCGGTAAAAAGCCCGATGCACCAGATTATCCTCCGGCTCTAGCTGAAGATGGCGGGCTTCGCAGCCTTGGAGGGTTACGCCCCAGGCCGATGCCGGGGTGAATTCAAAGCGGTTATAGAGGGTGAGCGCTGCCCCCACGGTGTCAAAACCAGGGCCTAAATTGGCCGTCGTAGCCGGAACCATCACTTTTACCACAGGAGTTTTCCCTTACGCATCAGGCTTTTCAGCATAGTAGACAGTGGTTTGGCCTGTCTAGCGATCGCCCCTCCCACCGTTCACAACTTTTTCACGACTGTTTGTTAGAGTGGGTCAAGTCGCAAAACCAAAGAAAATCTTAAGAATTTTTATCCTTGGGGCAAAAGGCCCACCTACTCAGCGGTTTTACCCTGACCTCCTAAACTCACTGGTTAACCTTGCATCTTGCCCCCCTCAGTCGTTAATTTTGCCCGTCGTTAAATCTGATCATCCATCCCATATCCTCAAGATTTCCTATGGTTGCCTCCATTTACGACAGTTCTCCTCACCACGAAGAAATTCAGCACCTTCAGCGACGGCTCCAGTTTGAAATTCAACGCCGCCAAGAGGCCGAAGCCCAACTTTACCGCCATCAAGCCGGTCTAGCTGTGGAAGCCAACGGTTGGTCGATGGCCTCTTTTTACGAGAGCGTTTTTGCCACCGCCCCCCATGGCCTGTTTGTCGTCAACATTACGCCAGCAGGAGAGATGGTGATGGCTACCGTTAATCCTGTTATTGAGGCCTGGACTGGATTAACAGCGGCGGATATTTGTGGAAAACCGCCAGAACTGGCCTTTGGGGCAGAAATTGGCAGTCGCATCCGGGCCAAATATCAACGTTGTATTGATGCGGGGCAAAGTATTGCCTATGAAGAATATGTTCCCTTTAACGGTCAAGAGAGTTGGTCTCAAACCACCCTCACCCCCCTGCGGGATGCATCGGGTCAGATTTATCGGCTGATCGGCACAGCGGTAAACATCACTGATCAAAAGCTTGCCGAGCAGAAGCTCGAACGCCAAGCGGAGATTTTAACCTCGATCCTCAACACGATGAGCGAGGGGATCATTGTTGCCGATACCCGGGGTAATTTTTTGATCACGAATCCTGCGGCTGCTGAAATGTTTGGCAGCCTATCGATGGATATTCACCCAGAAGGCTGGTCTAGCCATTTTGGTTTATTTTTGCCGGATCAAAAAACCCCCTTTCCGATGGAAGAGTTACCCCTCTTCCGTAGCCTCAAGGGGGAGTCGGTGAGTCATGTGGAGATGTTTGTGCGCCATGACCAGGCTCCCGATGGCCGTTGGGTGAGCATCAATGCCCGGCCCCTCCGGGATGCCTTTGGAATGTTGCAGGGGGGGGTGATTGTCTGCCGAGATATTACGGAGCGCAAGGCCGCTGAACTCATCCAGCAACAGCAAACGGAAAAGTTACGCACGGCCATTCAAACCCTGAAACGCACCCAGAGCCAACTGGTACAGACTGAAAAAATGTCTAGTTTGGGGCAGTTGGTGGCGGGGGTGGCCCATGAGATTAATAATCCGGTCAATTTTATCTACGGCAATCTCGTTCATATTGATGAATATGCTCAGGATCTTTCCGAGGTGGTGATGGCCTATCAAGATCATTACCCCCAACCGCCAGCAGATTTGGCGGAATTAATCGAGGAGAAAGATGTAGATTTTCTGCTTTCGGATCTGCCTCAGATGATTACTTCAATGAAGGTGGGGGCGCAAAGAATTCGGGAAATTGTTGATTCTTTGCGAACGTTTTCCCGGTTAGATGAGGCGGAATGTAAGGATGTGGATCTCCATGAGAGCTTGGATAGTACGCTGATGATTTTGCAGCATCGGATTAAGGCGAAACCTGATCGCCCCGCTATTGAAATTCTCAAACAATATGGCCAACTGCCGCAAATTGAATGCTATTCCGGGCAGTTAAATCAGGTGTTTATGAATGTTTTAGCAAATGCCATTGATGCCTTGGATGAGCAGTATGCAGCAGGGAAGGATCGGGACTGGCGGGGACAGATGGCGATCGCCACTCGTCTCGTTGCCATCGAGGGGAAATCTCATGTGGAGATTTCGATTCGGGATAATGGCCCCGGTATTCCTAAGGAAATTCGCTCGAAAATCTTTGATCCTTTCTTCACCACCAAGGCGATCGGTAAAGGTACAGGGCTAGGGATGTCCATTAGTTATCAAATCATCACAGAGAAGCATAAAGGAATGATTTCCTGTCAATCTAAACCGGATCAAGGGGCAGAGTTTATGATCACAATCCCAGTGCAACAAAAGCCAGTAACTCCCCAACCCTAATCGAGGCATTACCCCGTAGGGGCGAAAAATTTTTCGCCCCTCCCGTAGCTGCTCAGGATTTTGTTAAGGGTTAGAGTAACCCGCATTGCTCAAACCGTTGGGCGATCATCGCTAAATGTTTCCACCATTTCCCCCCCCCAATCCAACGCCGTGAGGGAAGATGGCCCACGGGGGCGCGGGGGTGGAATTTTAAATAGTTGTGGCGTGAAACATCATGGGCGGGCCAATCCACCTGATGGCAAAATTCCGGATAATCATCCTGGGCGGCTTTAAACATCAGGATTTGGACTTTAAACCCAAAGCGTTTTTCACTGTACTTGGCCCACAAAAAATCGATCGCCCGCAGGTCAGCACAGGGCAGATCGTCAATCTCGCTGAGAAACAGATAAGACCCGACCCGTTTGCGGGTGAGGCGACAGAGAATCGCCCAGGTTTCATCGTCGGCGGCTTCCCAATGTTTACGTTTCAGGGCGGTTTGGAGGTTGGTGTAGTCAATGCGGACGGGTTCAACGGGGGTCTCTAGTTTTTGTTTTAAGGCCAGTAAGTCGGGATCGAGGGTGGTGGGGGCGATCGCTGGTGGGGTGGTGGGGGCGGGCTGGGAAGGGGACATCGCCACCGTGGGCATATCGGAGATCAGCGGGGCAGGATTCACCGTCGGATTGTTGATGGCGGGGGCGTTGGCGATGTCTGCGCCGATTTCCCGTAAAACAGCAGTGGCGGATTGGGGCCGCTCCCGGAGGGAGGGGTTCACCAGTTGATTGATGATCCGGATCAGATCGAGGCTGAGGTGTTGATGGCTAGGAAGGCGATCTCGCCATTGCCAGCGATCGTTAACAATATCAAACAATTCTTCAGGATTAACGCCGGTAATCAGATTTAAACAGGTGGTTCCCAAACTATAGAGGTCGCTGGCGGGCAAGACCCGGCCCCGCAACTGCTCCGGAGCCATAAAGCCCGGTGTCCCGATCACCGTCGCGCCCCCCATCATGGCGGTATCGGTGAGCATTCGGGCAATGCCAAAGTCAATGAGGATAAATTGCCCGGTGCTACGCCGCTGCATGATGTTATCGGGCTTAATATCCCGATGAATCACCTTCTGCTCGTGGATGAACTGAAGCACCGGCAGAATATCCCGCAACAGTTGCCAGATCATCGCTTCCAAGTGGGGATGTTGCGACCAAATCGAGGCGTTGAGGCTCTGGCCGTCGATCCATTCCTGGACTAAATACAATTGCCCCTGCTGTTCAAAATAGGCGGCCAAGGTGGGGATTTGGGGATGGTTGCCGAGGGTGCTGAGTTGTTGGGCTTCCTGTTGGAAAAGGGCGATCGCCTTATCCCGCATCGCCGGGTTTTGGGTTGGGAAAAAGAGTTGTTTAATTACACAGCGGGGCTGTTGGGGCAGGTGGTGATCGACCCCTAAAAACGTCCGGCCAAATCCCCCCTGGCCCAAGGGTTGGAGGGCAGAATACCGCTCCTTGAGGTGGAGTCCTTGGCCACAGTGTTGGCAAAACTCATGGCGATCGCTGTTTTCAGGTTTCGCGCAGTCGGGATTAAAGCAATGCGACATAATGGAGAGAGGCAGGCAACAGCAGAGATTTATTTAATTATCCACCGTGGCAAAAAAACTGATCCATCCCTCCGACCCTTCCCCCTTTGCCCTCCTTCCGGAAACCGAGGCTGCGGTTCACATGGCCGGCATTACCAAAGTGTATGGAGCCGGAGATGGGGAAGTTCGCGCCCTCAATGGTGTCAACTTCACTGTTCATGCCCATGAATACTGTGCAATTATGGGGCCGTCGGGATCGGGAAAATCGACGCTGATGAATATGATCGGCTGTTTAGATCGCCCCACGGATGGTATTTATGAACTGGATGGCATTAATGTCGCCAGCTTGGGGGAGCCGGACTTAGCAACGGTGCGGAATCGCAAAATTGGCTTTGTGTTTCAACAGTTTCACCTCTTGCCCCATGCCAATGCGGTGGAAAATGTGATGTTACCGATGATCTATGCGGGGGTTCCGGCGGCGGAACGGCGCGATCGCGCTGTGGCTGCCCTCACCCGTGTCGGTTTAGCCAATCGCCTCAATAATCGCCCTAATCAACTTTCTGGAGGGCAACAGCAACGGGTGGCGATCGCCCGCGCCATCGTCAACCAACCGGTGATCCTCCTCGCCGATGAACCCACGGGAGCCTTAGATTCCCACACCACCGAGGAAGTCTTAGAACTCTTTGCTGAACTCAACGCCAGCGGCATCACGATTATCATCGTCACCCATGAGGCCGATGTAGCCGCCCGCACCCAGCGAACGATTTGGATGCGGGATGGTGAGGTGGTCGAAGATGGGCCTTCCGCACCCCTAAGGAGCCATCATCACCTTCCTTAATTGCGCCGCTGCTCTCCTTTAAACCGCAAATACTCCGCCCCACAGGCCAACAGCCCCGAACCCAAGATCAACAACACACTGAGGGCGTTAATATCTGGCTTGACTCCGGTGCGGATGCGGCTAAAAATTTCCATCGGCAGCGTTGTCGCTCCTGTCCCGGCGGTGAAACTGGCAATTAAAAAATCATCCATACTCAACACAAAGGCCAAAAGGCAACCGGCAATAATGGCCGGGGCCAATTCGGGTAACAGGACTTTGATAAACGCCTCTGTAGGCGTTGCCCCCAAATCTAACGCCGCCTCTTCCAAATGGGGGTCTAAATTCGTCAGCCGTGAAGAAACGACGATCGCCACATAGGCCAAGCAGAACACCACATGGGCCGCCACAATCGTCCAGAGGCTAAGTTGAATCCCCACAACGGCAAGGAAAATTAAGGTGGAAACGGCGATCGCAATATCCGGCACAATCAAGGGCAAATAGGCCACCCCCCGATAGAGGGCCTGGCCGGGAAAGCGGTATTTCGCCAAACCCACGGCCATTAGGGTTCCGAGGAGGGCGGCGATCGCTACCGCCACCCCCGCCACCACCAAACTATGCTCCAACGCCCGAAAAATCCGCCCATCCGCCCAGAGCTTGCGATACCACCGCAGCGAAAACCCCGTCCACCCCGCACTATAGGCCGACTGATTAACGCTATACACCGCCAACACCACAATAGGCAGATACATATAGCCAAACATCAAGGCAGAGAAGAAAGCCTGCCAAGAAACCGGGCGATGGGCTTGAGCATTGGCCATCGGAGCCTCCTCAGAACAATAATACTAATAGGCGCAAATCAACAAAATACTGGTTAGGGGCGAAAAATCTTTCGCCCCTCCCTCAATGGCCAAACTTCAAACCTATTTCCCCTTATTTTGGAAATAAGCCTCAAGCACCTTCGCCACCATCGGAGCCGCCACCTTACCGCCGCCGCCGCCGGAATGCTCCACAAACGCAACGACCACAATTTCCGGCTTATCCGCTGGCGCATAGGCCCCAAACCAAGCATGAGACTCGCCAGGAGGAGCCTCCGCTGTGCCACTCTTACCCGCCGCCGAAGGAACCCCAGGCGTATTCACCGCTCCCCCCGTTCCACTCATAACCACCGCTCTTAAGCCATTACGAAGTACCTCAATCGTACTCGGCTTCAGATCCATCGAAGTCCGCCATTCTTTTTGATCTTCATCATTTTTCAACAGGTGAGGCTTCACCAAATACCCCCCATTGGCCGGAACCGCAAACATCACCGCCACCTGTAGCGGTGTCGCCTGGGTAAACCCTTGGCCAATGGACATATTCACCGTATCCCCCGCCGTCCATTCCCAATCAAACTGCTCCCGCTTCCAAGCATCATCAGCAATCAAGCCCTCCGCTTCAGCATTGAGTTCAATGCCGGTTTTCCGGCCAAAGCCATAACGCCGCGCCCAATCAATTAACACTTCACCCCCCACACCCCAACCGATTTGACCGTGGAACGTGTTACTACTCCAAGCCATGGCTTGCACATAACCCATGGGGCCAAAGCCCGCCCGGTTCCATTCCCCGAAGGCGGTTCCCCCGACCCGCAGATAGGCGGAGGTTTGCAAAACCGTATTGGGGGGATATTTTCCCGATTCTAGGCCAGCAGTTGCTGTCACCACCTTAAACGTGGAAGCGGGGGGGAAACCCCGTAATGAACGATTCACAAAGGGATTCCCTTCCCCCTGTAATTGCGCCCATTGCTGTTCTGTAATGCGACCGGAAAAAATATTGGGGTCAAAGGTGGGATAACTGGCCATGGCTAGTACCGCGCCATTTTCAGGATCCATGGCCACCACTGCCCCCTTGCGTTTACCGAGGGCAGCTTCAGCGGCTTTCTGCACCGCTAAATCAATGGTGAGGATCACATCTTTCCCGGCTTTCGCGGGCTTCTGCCCCAACACCTGCACCGCTTGACCTGAGCCATCCACCTCCACCTGTTGCCCACCCCATTCACCCCGGAGTAATTCTTCTAAGGATTCCTCAACCCCCATCTGGCCGACAATATCCCCAAGGCGATAGCCCATGGGACGGCGGGCTTCGAGTTCTTCGGCGTTGAGTTCCCCGGTATAGCCGAGGACATGGGCGGCCACATTGCCATTGGGATAGTTGCGTACATGCTCAATATCAACATCTACACCTTGGAGTTGAGCGCTGTATTCTTTAATGGCGGTAATTTGGGCTTGACTCAAATCTCGCCCGACGCGGATCCGGGTGGGGGAGTTGTAGCCTTCTGCTTCTACAGGGTCGCGAATTTCGGATTCCGGTAGCTCCAGGATGCGAGCGAGGAGTTTAACGGTGTGATTCCAGGTTTCGTATTTTTGGGCGAGGGGCCAAATATAGGCGGAGTGAGTGAGGCGGCTACTGGCGAGGATGTTGCCTTTGCGATCGAACATTGTGCCGCGCACTGGTTGGCGGGGAATGATCCGAATCCGGTTATTTTCTGCCAGTTGTTTGTTGCGCTCCCCTTCCACCAACTGAAGATAGGCCAGGCGTGAGCCAATGCCGCCGAGCAGCAACAGGCTGATCAGCAACATGATAAAGACCGATTGGTAACTGAGACCGACGGTTCTGGGGGTCTGTTTGCGTCCGACCTTAGATGTGGGCTGTAGCGCAGTGGGATGAATGGCTCGCATTATGTTAAGTTAACCGTTCAGGGAATGGATGACGAAGTTCTGAGTGGTGTAGTCCACTTTCGTCGCTCAGAGAAGCACCCCGCAGACTGGGTTCTTGCGTTATTGTACGACCGGATTTGTGCCTGTTGGCAATCTTGAGATTTTGAATTGAGTTTATCTTAACCTCTGAGGGAAGGAATTGTCCCTGAGGGTGGGGACTGGATTGGAATTTTCACTATCCGGCTGAGGGATCAAGGTTGAAAGCTCAGGCTCTATCGGCTCATCAGCCCCTTGCCTCTGGTTTTGGCCGGACTCCACGATTCCGGCAACTTGTGGAGCAATGTCAGGATTTAATTAGATTTTGACGTTGATGGGGGGTTCTCTAGCTTTGCGGAAAGACCTTGCTAGAATGGGGCGAAGATCAATCAGCACTCTGGTGATTCCCTCTGAGGACTATGGAGGCGGCTTTTTTTCGGGCGATCGCCTTTCCACTTGTTTAAATTTCGTTTAAATTTCGTGATTTTAAACCCTGCTATGACGGCTCCCGCCCTTGCTCCCAATGCTTTGCGTTCTGTGCCTCCTGGTCTGTGCGATTGTCCCGATGTGGAATTGCGCCAGATCACCAAACAGTTTGAGGGGGAGATGGTGATTCGGGGGGTGGATCTCCAGGTGCAACCGGGGGAGTTTTTTTGTATTTTGGGGCCTTCCGGCTGTGGAAAAACGACGCTGTTACGGCTGATGGCGGGGTTTGAAACCCCTTCAGCGGGGGAGGTGTTGATCCGGGGGGAGGTGATGAATGGGATTCCCCCCTATCGGCGGCCGGTGAATACGGTGTTCCAAAGTTATGCGCTGTTTAATCATTTAACGGTGGCGCAAAATGTGGCGTTTGGGTTACAGGTGAAGCGGTTGCCGAAGGCGGAAATTGGCGATCGCGTCGCCCAAGCTTTAGCGGGGGTCAAGATGGAAACCTTTGCGAGCCGCTATCCTCGTCAACTTTCGGGGGGGCAACGGCAACGGGTGGCCCTAGCGCGGGCGCTGATTAATCAGCCGACGGTGATCCTCTTAGATGAACCTTTGGGAGCGTTGGATCTCAAGCTGCGCAAAGAAATGCAGGTGGAATTAGCCCGCCTTCATCAGGAGGTGGGGTTAACGTTTGTAATGGTGACGCACGATCAAGAGGAGGCCCTTTCCCTCTCCGATCGCATTGCCGTCGTCCGGGCCGGACAAATTGAACAAATCGGTTCCCCTCAGGAAATTTATGATCAACCCCGTACCGCTTTTGTGGCGGATTTTATCGGGGATACCAATTTATTTACCGGAACCGTTGAGGGGATTGCCGGGGATTTGGTGACGATTCTCACCCCCCAAGGCCTCAGCATCATCGCCCAAGGACGGCCAGGGCTAACCTTAGGGCAAACGGTAACGGTTTGTGTCCGCCCCGAACAGATCCAGTTAACCGCTGAACCCACCACAGACCGGGAAAATTGTCACTTGGGGCAACTCTCTCAAGTGATGTATTTAGGAACCCATGTGCAATCGGTGGCGGCATTGGTGGAGACGGGCGATCGCCTCCGCATCCTCCAACCCAAACCCGGAACCTCCTTCCCCCTCAACAGCCCCCTCTACCTCTCCTGGCGGGCCACCGATACCCTAGCCCTCATAGACTAGCTCCTCACTTCCCACTCCCCACTTCCCACTTCCTACTTTTTCCCCCTCCATGCCCGCCTCCCGCCGTCAATTCCTCACCACCTCCGCCGCTGCCCTCTCAGGTTTCGCCCTTTCTGGCTGTGGCTGGACTTTGGCCAGCGTCAATGCTGCCCCCACCCAAACCTCCACCGATGAACTGTATATCTACACCTGGGCCGGCTATACCGATGGGGATTTACTGCAACGGTTTCAGGAAATGACGGGGATTCGCGCCATTGCCGATGTGTTTGATTCCAATGAGGCGATGTTGGCGCGGTTGCAGGCCAGCGGCGGCGGTGGCTATAGCATCATCTACCCCTCGGATTATATGGTGCAGAAGATGACGGAGTTGGGGTTTTTGCAGGAGCTTGATCCCAGTCAATTGGTGGGGATGGCGCATCTGTTTCAACGGTTTCAGGATCCCATTTATGATCCTCAAAACCGCCACAGTGTCCCCTTGAGTTGGGGAACGACGGGAATTATTTACAATCGTCGCCTGTTACCAGAACCGCCCCAGGATTGGGATTATCTTTGGACGCATCGCGAATTGTTAAATAAACGGATGACGTTGCTCAATGATGTGCGGGAGGTGATGGGGGCGGTGTTGCGATCGCTCGGTTTTTCCTACAATTCCACCAACCCGGTGGAAATCCAAGCGGCCTATGAAAAATTGGTGCAGTTGAAACCGGCGATCGCCGCCTTCACCTCCGATGCTTGGCGGAACCCGATCCTCAGTGGGGATCTGGCCCTCGCCATGTGTTATTCCTCCGATGCCCATGAAGTGATGGGGGAAAATCCGGATTTAGAATACGTTCTTCCCCTCAGTGGCTCTAGCGTTTTTGTCGATGCCCTCGCCATCCCCCGCACCGCCCCCAACCTGGCCGGAGCCTATGCCTGGATCAACTTCATGCTCCAACCGGAGGTAGCCGCAGAAATCTGTAAACGCCTCAGTTTTGCCATTCCCAACGCCGTAGGAGTTGAACTACTCCCGACGGTACTGCGGGAGAACCCCAGTTTATTCCCCCCTGATCCCGCCATTGGCCGTTGCGAGGGACTGATCCCCGTCAGCGATGAATTGAGTGAGCTTTACGATCGCTATTGGACGCGGTTAGCCAGTGGCTAAGGTTGACGAGGAAAGAGGATAGAGAAGTGAGGAGAGAGGGAAATTCCCACTTCCCACTTCTCACTTCCCACTTCCCACTTCCCACTTCCCACTTCCCACTTCCCACTCCCTACTCCCTACTCCCCACCCCCTTGACGCGCCTTAATCAACTCCACCCCCCGCGATGTGCCGAGGCGGGTGGCTCCCGCTTGGATGAGGGCGATCGCCTGCTCCGGGGTTTGAATTCCCCCTGAAGCTTTAATACCCGCACCGCCGCCGGTCAACTCCCGCAACAGTCGCACATCCTCCACCGTTGCCCCCCCAAACCAGCCCGTACTGGTTTTCAAAAATGCTGCCCCCCCATCGAGGCACACCGTCGCCGCTAACTGCTGCTCCGCTGGGGTCAACAGGCTCATTTCTAAAATGGCCTTAATCGTTTGCCCCGTTTCTTCACACAACTGGGCAATCTCTCGATAGACCCCCTCACCATTCCCCGCCTTAATCCAACCCACATTAATCACCACATCTAACTCCGTGGCCCCATTTTCCATCGCCTCCATGGCCTCATAGAGTTTAGTAGCGGAGGTGCTGGCCCCACTGGGAAAGCCAATCACCGCACAAACCGCCGTATGGCTATTGTGGAGACATTCCCGCGCCGTTTTAACCGCACTGGGATAAACACAAACCGCCGGAAAATCGTATTGCATCGCCGCATTACACCCCATTTTCACCGCTTCGAGGGTAGCGGCGGGGTGCAAAATGGCGTGATCAATATAGCGGGTGAGGTCGATTTCTTGGGGATCAATCATCGGGTTGCACAGATGGGGGCATCCATCAGATTAATGCACCACCGTCACCGTCGTCCCCATTTCAATTTGTTCAAACAGGGCCACGACATCATGGTTAAACATTCGGACGCAACCATTGGATGCCGCTTTACCAATAGAGTTAACCGTCGGTGTGCCGTGGAAACCAATGATGCCATTGGGCAAATCGTTAAAGCCAATCCACCGCACCCCTAAGGCACTATTGGGGCCGGGTGTTGTCACCTGGCCCGTCCAAGGGTTTTGCCAGACGGGGTTTTCAATCATTTGGAAGACTTCAAAGGTTCCCGTCGGGGTGGGGGTTTCGGCTTTACCAATGGCCACGGGATAACTGGCTTGGACTTGATCCCCTCGATAAACGTAAACCCGCCGTTCCCCTAACCGTAAAACCACATGGACGACATCTTCCTGGGGGAGGTAGCGATCGGCATGGCCCAAGGGGGGGACTTCTGTCATTGCCATAGTATTGAGGGAAATGGGAAAGTTCTCCGCTGCGGGGGCTGCTGTTGCTCCCATGGTTCCCCACAATGCCACGGTGAAGAATAAACCCCAAGATTGAATCCGCATACTGCCTCACTCACAATATCGCTACAAAGTTATCAAATTTAAGTAACGAGCAATCCTCACCACTCCCGTTGGCAGGGAGATGACTCTGTTACTTACCGTCACTCATCGTAATCAATGCCATCAATGATTGGAATCTATTCTAATTCAGGTTTTTCGGGTGTTGGTAAGGTCGGAGCCAAAAGATCAACCGGCCCACGCTTTGGCCCCAAGTAGAGGTTTTCTAGCAAAACGCCGGCCCCTGCGACCCAAGGGGGGACAATGATCGCTCCAACAATGCCCAATACTTGGGTTCCCCCCAATACTGCTAAAAGTTGATAAATGGGCAACACCTGGACTGTATTCCCCACCAGTAACGGATCAAGCACATAGGTTTCGACGTTCTGGACAATCACAAACAGGAGCAACACCCATAGGAAGAGCCAACCCCCTTGGCCAATGGCCACCAACAGGGCAGGAATCGCTCCCAACACTGGGCCAAAGAAGGGGATCAGGTTGGTAAATCCGGCAATCACCCCTAAGCCAAGGGCGACTTCCGTTAAGCCCATTACCCGCAGGGCAATGCTAATCACGATCCCTAAAATGGCGGAAACTAAAATTCGCCCTTGGATATAGTTGCCCATGCGTTGGGCCATGGGGTGAAATTGGGCGGCGAGGCGTTGATCCCAGGGGGCGGGGAAGAGGGTGACGAAGCCAGAGATGAGGCGATCGCCCCCCGATAGTAAATACCCCGATAGCACTAGGGCTAACAAGAGGCTGAAGCTGCCGCCAATGAATCCCCGTGTCAAGCTATAGGAGCGGATCAGTAATTCTTGAGAGGTGCGGAACCCCCAGGATGTGAGGGCTTGGATATCGAAAAATTGGTTAATTTGCTCTAAAACAATGGGGTCATTGAGGCCCAATTGAATGGCGCGATCGCGCACCAAACTTTCTAAAATATCCAGATAGCTGGGCAATTTTCGCCCCAACCGTTGGATCTGCTCCGCTACTGTCGGGCCAATCACCAAACCCGCGAGGACTAAGCCGCCAATTAGGGCTAAGTAGATCAAAATGACCGCTAACCAGCGGGGAATTTTCAGCCGTTCAGCGCGGGCGATGGCGGGGGCAAGGGTGGCGGCAATCACTACGGCAATCATCAACACCACCAATAACCAGCGCAGTTGCCAGAGCAGGACGAATAACAACCCGGCTCCGGTGAGGGTGAGCAGGGTGGGGATGGAGAGGGTGATTTCGCGTTGGGCCATGGGGGTGGGAAGTGGGGAGTGGGAAGTGGGGAGTGGGAAGTGGGGAGTGGGAAGTGGGGAGTGGGAAGTGGGAAGTGGGAGAATGGGGGGGCTGTTTAAAGGATAGACTGATGGCTGCTGATTTTACGGATGTGATTCCTCTTGATCGGATTCGCTTTAATGAACAGGGGTTAGTGCCGGCGATCGCCCAAGATTATCTCGATGGGACGGTGTTGATGTTGGCTTGGATGAATCGGGAAAGTTTGGCGAAAACTTTAGCGACGGGGCAGGGGTGGTATTGGAGTCGATCGCGTCAGGAGCTTTGGCATAAGGGGGCGACTTCAGGCCATTTCCAGCGGGTGAAGTCGATTCGCTATGACTGTGATAGTGATGCGATTCTGATGGCCATTGAGCAGGTCGGGGATATTGCTTGCCATACGGGGGAGCGGAGTTGTTTTCACCAATTGGGGGCGGGGAAGCAGGCCCCAGGGGCGAATACGTTATCTGAACTTTATGATCTGATTTGCGATCGCCGCGACCATCCCAACCCCGATTCTTATACCTGCAAACTCTTTGCGGGGGGGGATAACAAGATCCTCAAGAAAATTGGGGAAGAGGCCGCTGAGGTGGTGATGGCCTGCAAAGATGATGATCCTGACCAAATTGCTGGGGAAGCCGCCGATCTGCTCTATCACACCCTAGTGGCGATCGCCCATCACAACGTTCCCCTCCGGGATGTGTTGCGCAAACTCCATGAACGCCGTCGTTAACCGATGGGGGGAGGGGATCCCGGCATGGAAAATCAAGGAATATGGCACACTAGAGAGCGAACTCTCTACCCCTGATGAATTCCTGTGCAAATTACCGGCGGTGACTGGCGACTGTTGCGACGATTGGCCCCCTACGCTCGCCGCCATCAAAAACTGCTCATTATTTCCCTCGTTCTCCTCTTTCCCCTCTCCGCTGCTGGAGCGATCCAACCACTCATTATCGGTCAAGCCATTTCCCTGATTCGTCAAGAGCCAGTATGGGGATTCTTGGCGGGATTGAGCATCAATGCCGGGATTAGCCGGTTATTGCTGATTTTGCTGGGTACGATTATCGTCCGGCTCCTATTTGTCTCCCTCCAAGGCTATCTAGTGCAACAGGTGGGCCAGGAAATTACCGCTGATGTCCGCGATGATCTCTTTGCCCATGTTCTCTCTCTCTCCTCGCGATTTTTCGATAAAACCCCCGTCGGTAAGCTTGTCACCCGGATTACCAACGATGTGGAGGCTTTGGGAGATGTGTTTGCGACGGGGGCGGTGGGGATTTTGAGCGATGTGGTGTATATCGCCGTTGTGGTCGTGACGGTGTTCGCGCTCCAATGGCAATTGGCCCTGTTGTTGATCCTGCTGCTGATTCCCGTCAGTGCGTTAATCATCTACTTCCAACAGCAATACCGCAAAGCCAATTATCTCGCCCGCGAAGAGCTATCGAAACTCAACTCAATGCTGACGGAAAATATTGCCGGGATTGGCATTGTCCAAACCTTCCGCCGGGAAGAGTTTAATAGTGAACTATTCCGGGTGATTAACGATCGCCACCGTAATGCCGTCGATAAAACGATTTTTCATGATTCGGCGGTATCGGCCACGCTGGAATGGATTGCATTGGTGGCGATCGCCGCCATTTTATGGTTAGGGGGCGTGATGGTAATGGGGGATTATCTCACCTTTGGAACCCTGTCGGCCTTTATCCTCTATGCCCAGCGGTTTTTTGACCCGATCCGCCGCTTTGCGGAAAAATTCACAATGATCCAATCCGGGTTTACCGCCGTGGAGCGGATTGCGGAACTGATGGATGAACCCATAGAAGTACGAGATGCCAAAGAGACGCGATCGCTCGATTCCCTGATCACAACCGCTGAACCCGGAGAAATCCGCTTTCAAAACGTCTCCTTTGGCTACAAACCCGATGAACTGATCCTCAAAAACCTCAATTTCACCATCAAACCGGGGGAAAAGGTCGCCCTCGTCGGCCCCACAGGCGCGGGCAAAAGTTCAATTATCCGCCTGCTCTGTCGCCTCTATGATCCCACCGCCGGCCAAATCCTCATTGATAGCGTGGATATCCGCGATGTCCCCCAAACCGAACTGCGGCAATATGTGGGGGTGATTCTTCAAGAAAGCTTTTTGTTTGCCGGGGATGTGAAACGCAACATCACCCTAGGGGAAGAATATAGTCTTGAAGCGATCAAACAGGCTGCGGAAAGCACAAACGTCGCCACCTTCATCGAAGACCTACCCCAAGGCTATGACACTCCCCTCCGGGAGCGCGGCACAAACCTATCGGGGGGCCAAAAGCAACTACTCGCCTTTGCACGGGTGGCGATTCGCAACCCCCGCGTTTTGGTGTTGGATGAAGCCACCGCGAATTTAGATGTGGGGACGGAGCGGTTGGTACAAGATGCCCTAGAGCGGGTGTTAAGCGAGCAAACCGCGATTATTATCGCCCACCGTTTATCAACAATTCGCAATGTCAATCGTATTTTGGTGCTGAACCAAGGGCAATTGGTGGAAAGCGGCAGCCATGATCAACTCTTGGCGGCAGGGGGTCTTTATGCCAGTTTGTATCAATTGCAAATGTTGGGCCAGGATTAGGGCTTTAAAGGTGCGTCAGCTTTCAGCCCATCCCCCCAGTAGTGCAGACTTCAGTCCGCTCCCCCTTGACTATTGCCATAGAGCAAGCCAAATTCCGCTAGGGCGGGGCGAAAGTTGCGGTTTTCGTGGCCGGGGCGGCTGAGTTTAAGCAGGGTAAACCGTTGTAGGGGGGTGAGACTTTGCCATTGGGAAAGGGAAAGGGTGATGTTAAACTGCAATGCCTGACTTTCGACAGGATCGGGAATTTGATCACCATTGAACCAAGGGGGATGGGGATCAATCTCCAGAATTTTGGCCGGTTGACCGTTGTAGTGAATAACCAAGGTTTGTAACGCTTCCCGATAGGCGGCAATCTCCACCACCGTTGCACAGGGCCGGTTGACCAAGGTTTCCCGTTCCGCTAAGGTGAATTGATGCCAATGCTCTAGCTTGAGCTTCACGCCACAGGTATCTAATTTAAACCGGACGACCATCGGGATACACCGCAACGCCGCGACAAAATCCTGTTCAAAATTAAAAAAACTCATGATTTTTAAGGAATGTGAAAAGTTTTCGGGTCTTCCAGCTTGAAGGTGATAGGCTAAATCTATCTGATTTTTGGAGATTAGAACAGGTGGTTCTTTGGATCAAGGTAGCAGAGCTAGGGCTGTCTGGATAAAAAGGGCAATAAGTAAGCGATCGCACCTCACCTCCCCCGCCGTAACTTAAATCAAACGGGAAACCATAAAATGAGTGATTTTGAACTCCCTGATTCAGGAATATTGAATGTTTTGGCGCTCTCTCAGATTTTTGAAGCAACGACAACCTCTTACAAGTATTTGTTTTTCTTGTCGATCTTAGATCTTTTAAAGAAAGAGCAGTTTAAAGCTTCTTTGTCACTAAGCTTTGAAAGTATTTTTGTTGAAATGTTGGTGAATGCTTGGTATCCTCACAGTCAGTTCAGGCTATCTTTTGGTAAAAAAGATCAAATTCCCAATAGTTTGGATGCGTTGCGAATAAAAATGCTTCAGCCTATTTTGAAGTTCACAGATCTTGAAAAATCTAGCGTTCGCCAAGCGATTCAAAAAAAAGACCTCAATGCTATTACTGCTGATTTGAAAAGAAATGTTCCTTTTCGTCTCATTAGACCATTTTTAATCGAAAAATTGCGTAGATTTGATGTTGATTATCAGGTGGTACAGGAAACGCCAAGGATTGCTGATCAATATTTTGACATCTATAAACCTCTCTACTGTTTTAATGCGACAACATTTAAGGAAAGTGATGCAATTCTATTGCACCCGGATTGGCTTAGATATTTACAGGAAAATCATGAAATTGTTCGACATTGGGCGGCTTGGGAATGGTTAGATTATATGCAGCAACGAAACCCAACAGTTCATAACTTGATCGATAAGTTGTTGATTGCATAAAATCTATCTCATGCCGGAATAACGATTAAAGTTATGATTACAAACACTTGTGGGGGCGAAAGATTTTTCGCCCCTACGTGAGTCGTGGGCGGAGCGTGATGGTGGGGCGGGCGCGATCGCCACAGGAAACTTGCACCAATTCTAAGGGAGGTTTTAGGGTTGGTGACGCGGGAGGAGTTTTTGCAGGCGTTACGCAAAGTGAGGAATTTCGAGTCGGTTTGAAACCGGGTTTTTGGGAGGGTTTAGGGGGGAAATGAGGGGATGCAAGAAACGCGGTTTCTGGGTTGAGGGGAGAAGTATCCCCTCAGTTGGGTTTCGGCTGTGCCTACTCCCCCGCTGTTGGGTAATGAGATATTTGGATGCTTGTACATCACAGGAATGAAACTGAACTCTTCGATTACACGCTAACCCAATTCCCATTGAGCTATTCCGGCAGGTTGAAGAGTGCTGGGGGCGACAACACGAAAACCAATGTTGTTGTTCTTGTTGTCACGGGTGTTGTTGTTGCGATTGGCAGAACGGCAGTTCTTCGGGTTGTTGTTCCAGTAACCACCACGCAGCAGCTAACATCGTTCATCCCTTGATCACAATTTTACCAGCATTGAATCAAAAAGTTGGTGTTGGAGATGGCCTGTATTGCCATGGTTGAGGTGGGCTTGCCAGCTTTGGATGGATTGCTCAAATTGTGCCTGATCAATGTTCTGATGGCGGTATTCTCGCCAGCGGGTTTTGAGTTTAGCCCGTAGTCGGTGGAGGCTGTCAGAGCGAACGCGGATCTGTTGGGGCAGGATGCGGAAACCGAGAAAATTTGCACCATGACGGGTTTCAAAAAGTTGGCTTTTAATGGGGTGAATTTTGAGGCGTAGGGTGGCGAGATAGGTTTCAATGGCTTGGCGAGCTTCGGCGAGGACAGTGCGATCGTTGGAAAAGAAGGCGAAGTCGTCAACATAGCGGACATAGGCAGGAATTTTTAGATCTTGGAGAATAAAGTGATCAAAGCTATTGAGGTACAAATTGGCAAAAAATTGACTGGTTAGGTTGCCAATGGGTAAACCGCTGGGGTACAAAACTGGAGCGAGGAGATCATCACCAGGAAAGTAGTGAAGAACGGGTTCTAGACTGTGGCTATTATCAATGATTTTATCAATTAGCCAAAGCGTATTTTTGCATTTGATTTTGCAGCGAATAATAGATTTTAGAATGTTATGATTAATGCTGGGGAAAAATTTGCGAATATCGCACTGAAGGATGTAGCGATGAGTGCGGGCTAGGGTGGTGAATTTTTGGAGGGCGCGGTGGCTACCGTAGCCGATTCGGTTCGCGTAGGAGGTATCAATAAAGGAACGCTCTAAGAGAGGAACAATAATATTGCAGAGGGCGTGATGAATGATTCGATCACGATAGGGAGCCGCAGAGATTAGCCTTTTTTTAGGTTCATAGACATAGAAATGATGGTAGTTTCCGGGTTGATAGGTTTGGTTATTGAGTTCGGTTTGTAGTTGAATTAAGTTGCCTTCTAGATTGTCATTAAAGAACAGAACCTCAGGACGGAAACGCTTGCCTTTTTGAGCTTTTCGGGCAGCAATGAGGAGATTTTCAAAGCTCGAAATTTCAGCCCAAAGGTTTCCATATCGTTTCATGATGGTTGGAGATTTAGGTTATTTTAGCGGGTTTAGGAGACTGTTGGTTAATCCATCCTCCCAATTCTTTACCAATGCCGTCTATTTGTTTGGCGATGTACTCGTAGCGTTCAACGGAAATTAGTTTAAAATCCATCAGTAGGCGTGTTTGGTAGCGGAGGATGGAAAGTTTGGGGTTAAGGGATCTTAATAAGTTACCTTTTTCGGATGAATAGCGTGCTAAAATAAGACTCTCTAAGAAATCGTAAAGATTGCGAATTATTCGCTCTCCTAGCATCATTTTATGATCACGGGGTAAGCGGTTGAGAATAGGGATATACCATTGTATCAAGTCGTAGGTTTTCTGAATAATTGGCAATTCATCCATTGCATTTTAAAATTTAACCTGTCTTCATGAAAGCATATTGTGGTAATGGGTGATCTTTAAAAAAATAAAAAAAGGCGCTTCGCGCCAGGAAGAGGGAAAAAGGGAAAAAGAGAAAAAGAGTAGAGGGTTAAAGAGTTCTGGGGGCGACAACACGAAAACCAATGTAGTGGTACTTGCGGGCACGGGCGTAGTAGTAGCGATTGGCAGAACGGCAGTACTTCGGGTAGTAGTCCCAGTAACCACCACGCAGCAGCTTGCTTGACGTTGATTTATTGTTCAACAACCCTTTTAACCAGTCCCTATCGTTTTGAGAATGATTATCATTGTCTATCCATGCTCTCCCATCTGTTGGCGCTCCCTGATAACTCCCATGCAAATCATCTAAACACCATTCATAGACATTCCCATGCATATCATGGAGTCCCCAAGCGTTGGGGGCGTTTAAACTCCCTACGGAGATCGTTTTCTGGCGATATTCCCCGTTTTTGCCCTGGCCATAGGTGTAGTTACCGTTATAGTTCGCTACTTGGGGGGAGAGGGTGGGGCCGAAGTGGAAAGGGGTGGTTGTTCCTGCTCGACAGGCATATTCCCATTCCGCCTCACTGGGGAGACGGTAGAGCTTGCCGCTGGCTTGGCTTAACCGGAGACAGAACTCGATACAGTCTTCCCAACTCACCCTTTCTACAGGGTTGTTTTTGCCTTTGAAATTAGCGGGATCAGGAGTTAGAGAGCGCACCACTTGGGGCAGTTGGGCGACAATTTGCCATTGTGCTTGGGTAATAGCGGTGCGACTCATAGCAAATTCCGGCACAATTACCCGATGCTGGGGGCCTTCATTATCGTATCGCTCCGCTTCATTATTCGGTGATCCCATCATAAATTCCCCCGCCGGAATCCTGACCATTTCTAGGTTTAATCCCTTGATGTTTTCCAGATAGCCCTGATTTTGTCCCGGTTGGCGCTGGGCAATGTCCCCGCGTTCATTGAGCGTGAGGATCTCGTACTTGTACGTTTGAACGTTTTGTGTGGAGATTGGCGTGAAGGTTTGAGGCGCAGGGAATAGATTGAAGAGGGAAGCTAGGGTTTTGGGCTGAGATTGAGGAGGAGAGGATGGTTTTACGGGAGAGGCTGGTTTTACGGGAGAGGGTTGTTTCTGAGCAGGTTGGAGATCCGCTAAAACCTCCGATGTCGATTGATAACGCTTTTTTGAAGCGGTCTCAACCAGTCGATCTAAAATTTTGCCTAAATCATCACTGACCCGATTGCCATTCAAATAATCTCGCCAAGCCCATTCCCCATCATGGACAGCATATAAAATAAAAGGACTTACCTGTGTCAATAAATGCAGACAAGTCACCCCTAAACTGTAGAGATCACTATTGAATCGCGCTTGTCCATTGCTTTGTTCCGGCGCACAATATTCCGGTGAACCAATTACAGTTCCGGTAACAGTCCGCTGCACCTGCTGCAACACCTTCGCCGCCCCAAAATCCACTAAGACTAATTTTTGATCAGCCTGACGACGAATAATGTTATCCGGTTTAATATCCCGGTGAATCACATTTTTACTATGAACAAACTCCAGAATATTCAGCAAGTCTATCAATAACGCCCGAATCTGTTGCTCTGAAAATACCCCATGATCTGCCAGTTCTTTCGTGAGCGTGATCCCATTGATAAACTCTTGAATCAAATAGGACTGATTATTTTCAATGAAATACGCAAATAACTCCGGAATTTGGGGATGCTTACCCAGAATTTCCAATTGCTGCGCCTCTTGCTCAAACAGTTCCATCCCCTTGGTAAGGGACTTAGGATCGTCGGGTAAAAATTGCTTAATCACACAAAAGGGTTTCGATGGCTTATCCTCATCCACCGCCAAAAACGTCCGCCCAAACCCCCCTTTACCAATCACCTCCTTGGCCCAATACCGCCCCCCCCGCAACAACAACGGGTTTCCGCATTTCTGGCAAAACTGGTGGCCGTCGGAGTTCGGCTGACAACAGGCAGGATTCAAACAGTGGCGCATGACGAAAAGAAAAACGCAATAAATCCATTGTATGCAAGAGCGGGATCAGAAACCCGGTTTTCTATGGCTTGTTGGATTCCTCCCTTAAGAATTGCCTCTCCATGGCGGCTTGAAGCGCGATCGCCCCCTCCTGCCGCAACAGGGGCGTTGGCGTAAGCCTGCCGGAGGCACAAAGATTTTTCGCCCCTACGGATGCGAGAACCCTAGGCGAGGGCCGCTTGGGGATGGATCGGGTTTTCCGTTTGGTTCAGCGTTGCGGAGAGGCGGTTGAGGGCGCTGATATAGGCCCGGGCCGAGGCAACGATAATATCCGTATTCGCCGCATGACCGGAGAACGTCCGCCCCTCATGGCGGAGGCGGATCGTCACTTCACCCATGGCATCAATGCCCTCAGTGACGGATTTCACCGAATATTCGATCAGTTCGTTGGGAATATTCACCACCCGGTTAATCGCCTTATACACCGCATCCACCGGCCCTGTACCAATAGCCGCATCAGTGAGTTCCTCCCCTTGGGGGGTGCGGAGCGTCACGGTGGCGGTGGGGCGGGCGCGATCGCCACAGGAAACCTGCACCAATTCTAAATGGAACAGTTCCGGGACATGCTGGGTTTCATCATTAACGATCGCCTCTAAATCGAGATCGCTAATTTCCTTCTTCTTATCGGCTAAATCCTTAAACCGCAAAAAGGCTTTATTTAAATCCGTTTCGGAAAGGTCATAGCCCAGGGTTTGGAGGCGATCGCGGAAGGCATGGCGACCGGAATGTTTACCCAAAACAATCAGATTTTTCGTTAAACCGATAGATTGGGCATCCATAATTTCATAGGTGAGGCGGTGTTTTAATACGCCATCCTGATGAATCCCCGATTCATGGGCAAAGGCATTGGCCCCCACAATCGCCTTATTGGGTTGCACCAACATCCCCGTTAAATTGGAGACGAGGCGGGAGGTTTTGTAAATCTGCGTTGTGTCAATATTGCACAGGGGTTCGGTGGATTCCGCTGGCCGCCCTAAGAAGGGGTTATAAAAGCCACGGCGCACATAGAGAGCCATCACCAACTCTTCTAAAGCCGCATTACCGGCCCGCTCACCAATGCCGTTAATCGTACATTCCAGTTGCCGCGCCCCATTTTGCACCGCTGAGAGGAAGTTAGCCACCGCTAACCCTAAATCGTTGTGGCCATGGACGGAAATAATCGCCTGATCAATGTTGGGAACATTTTCCTTAATGCCGCGAATTAACGCCCCGAACTCCTCCGGCGTGGTGTAGCCCACGGTGTCAGGGATGTTGACGGTGGTGGCCCCAGAGGCGATCGCCACTTCCAACACCTGATACAAAAATTTCGGGTCACTGCGCCCGGCATCTTCGGGGGAAAATTCAATGTCATTGATCAAGGATTTGGCATAGCCCACCATCTCCGGGATGATGGCCAAAACCTCTTGGCGGGTCTTACGGAGTTTGTATTCTAAATGAATATCAGAGGTGGCGATAAAGGTGTGAATCCGACCCTTGGCGGCAGGTTTCACCGCTTCAGCGGCTTGGCGAATATCTTCCTTCGTGGCTCTGGCTAAACCGCAGATCGTCGGGCCGTTTTCCGTCCCCACTTGCTCGGCAATCTTTTGCACCGCTTCAAAATCCCCCGTACTGGCACGAGGAAAACCCGCTTCAATCACATCCACCCCAAGTCGGGCCAGTGCTTTGGCGATCGTCAGTTTTTCATCAACGTTCAGCGTTGCACCGGGGGACTGTTCGCCATCGCGGAGGGTGGTGTCAAAGATAATAATGCGGTCTTGCTCGTTGGCCATGGGGAGATGATCTCCTTAATTGTGGAAAGGATAATCCAGGGGCTAAATCTTTAGCCCCCATCTCTATTAAGGTTAAACGAAATGGCGAGGGATCTGGTAGGGGCGAAAAATTTTTCGCCCTTCCCCATTCCCCCTAACTCCGAAACCGGGTGGTAATTTTTTGCTCTGGATAGGAATAAACCTTGAGTTGGTAAACAGGACGGCGATCGCCCCAACCCACCCATTTCAAAGGCAAACTCACCACCGCCAAAGTCGTAATCACCAAAAAGCTGAGGTCAAACTCCCACCACCGTTGGCCATGGTTCACCGCCTGCTGAACATGGTGATGATTATTGTGCCAGCCTTCCCCATGGGCCAAAATCCCCACCACAGGGTTATTGCGGCTCGTATCCGTGGTTTCATAGTTGCGATAACCCCACACATGGGCCACCGAATTCACCATCCAGGTGATGTGCAACACGACAATCATCCGCAGGAAAAAGCCATAGGCGATAAACGAACCCGCCATATACCAGCCGCCAACGAGATAACCCAAAGCCCCTAACCCCACCAACAGGGCCAAATGCCAGTAAAAATAAGACCGTTCGAGGAAAAGATAAAACTCATTCCCCAACATATCCGGAGCCCAGCGGCGATACAGCACCCCTAGCCGCCGTTTATCCTGCTTGGGGAAAATCCAGAGCCAATGAGCCCAGAAAAAACCATCCTTTGGACTGTGGGGATCGCCGGGTAAATCGCTATGTTTGTGGTGTTTGCGATGGTGCGCCACCCAAAAAATCGGCGGCCCCTCCCCCGCCAATAGCCCCAACACTGCCAAGATATGGTCTACCCAGCCCTGAGCCTGAAATGCTTGATGGGTGAGGCGACGGTGATAGCCGACGGTAATCCCCAAGCCCGTTAAAAGATAGAGAGCGAAAAGCATCCCCACGCCTAGGGCCGAGGGGAAAAGCCAACAAAGCAAGGGGGTGAGGCCGTGCAATGTCACCATGAAGATCACAACGGGCCGCTCTACGCCAGATTTGAAGCGATCGCCCAAAGTTTTACTATTTTCCGTCGGACTCGGATCAGGGGGTTTAGCTGCTGTTGTCATAGAATTTTATCAATAGTTCCTTATGTTAGCGTACTACTTTGGGCCACCTCTGCCATGTTGAACCCGCAAGGAATTTGCTCATTTCCCGCCGCTTTAGATTGTGCTACGCCATAATTTGAGAAAATTTTCAACCCTTAAGGAGAGCGTCCGCCTTAGCCTACCGATCCGCCTTAGCCTACCTATCACTCCTTGCTCATCCCCCTTCACCCCATGACCTGCCTATCTGCCATGAGCCTTGCCCCCCAAACCACTGCCCATGTTCGGATCACCGATCAATCTTGGCAACAGGGCCGGATTAGCGGTGAAGTCCGAGCAGCGGATTATACTTGGGAATTTCAATGGCAATTCCGTCGAGGCCGTCTCCAAGTCTCTCCCTCTCTTGGCCGCGCCCTCATCCTCGAACCCTTAAACCGCTTCCTAGAACGTAGCGATTACCAACTAGAACCTGGCGGTAATTATCAATTCACCGTGCGAGGGAAGTTCTGAGGGTATCATGATTTTAGTCGTTAGAACTTGTTGCTCATGTTCGATCTTCACAACTTAAAAATTTGAGGTGATAAGCTAAATTTATTTAAACTCGAAAGCCTGTAGGGGCGAGAAATTTTTGTGCCTCCGGCAGGCTTACGCCAACGCCCCTACGCCAATTCGGTATTCAAGCGAGGCAATTTCACCATATTTTTTGAAGACCCCTCATATTAAATTAATGTTATGGCAAGGATTAATCTTTTAGATACACGCACGACTAATTTTGGTGACTTAATCAGTAATGGCAAGATTTATCAAGTTCCGCCTTTTCAACGGGATTACTCTTGGAGTGAAGAAAATTGGGAAGATCTTTGGCAAGATATTCTCATGCTTTATGTCAACGCTGACTCTAGTCATTACATGGGAGCCATTGTGCTGCAAAGCTCCAATACTTCCGATCAAGTGTTTACGATTATTGATGGGCAACAACGCCTCGCCACCCTCAGTATTCTCGCCATTGCTGTCATTGAAAAAATCCAAAAGCTGATACTGCGAGAAGAACAAAAAGAAGCGAATCAGGAACGGCAGGAAATTCTAAAACGCACTTATTTGAGCGATAAAGATCCCCGCTCGCTTCGTTATTCTAGCAAAGTTCGTTTGAATGAAAACAACGATGATTTTTATCAAAGCAACTTAATTAACCTCAGAAAGCCGCTCAATCTTCGATCTCTGTCAAAGTCTAATCAACTACTTTGGCAAGCTTTTCAATATTTTTCCCATCAGCTAGAAAAGCTTGAAAATGTTGTTCATAGCGGAGAGCGGTTAGCTGAATTTCTCACTAATCTTGTTGCTAAAAAGTTGCTTTTTATTCAGATCAATGTTGAAGATGAACTCAATGCCTATACGGTATTTGAAACCTTGAATGCAAGAGGCATAGAGCTGAGTTCAACAGATTTACTCAAGAATTATTTATTTTCACTCTTTCAAGGCCCCGATGACTTACAGGAAGCGCAACGACAGTGGAGGAGAATTATTAATACAGTAAAAATGGAGAAATTCCCTGAATTTCTCCGCTACTATCTGAGTCTTAAGGAAACGAGGGTAAGGAGGGAAAGATTATTTAAAATAGTTCGTGAATGGGTGAAAGATGGTCAACAGGCATTTGCATTACTGGATCAACTGGAAAATTACAGTAGTCTCTTTCTTGCCTTGAGTAATGCTCATGATGAGTTCTGGCGCGACATTCCAGACAACCGACCCTATATCCGAGAACTTGAGTTATTTCGGGTCAAGCAAGCCTATCCCACCTTGTTTGCAGCCTACGAGCGGTTTTCTCCTGAAAATTTTACTCGTCTTTTAAAACTGGTCTGTGTAATTTCTTTTCGCTATGTCGTTGTCAGTCATCTCAACCCCAATGAACTAGAAATGCTCTATAACAAGGTGGCAATTGCAATTACCAAGGGTGAAATCAACCATCCAAGACAAGTATTTGATGCGATGCGATCGCTATATGTCTCAGATGAAAAGTTTTCCCAAGATTTTTCCTTGCTGGCAATCTCTACCCAGGGACAAAAAAAGCAATTAGTGCGATATATTTTAGGCAAGCTTGAGGCAGATGCGAATCTAAAGGTTGATGAAGATAGTTTTTCGATTGAACATATCTTGCCAGAATCACCCACAAATGATTGGCGGCAAAATTTTACGGATACTCAAATAGATGAAATGGTCTATCGCTTTGGCAACTTAACACTTTTAGAACCTACTTATAATCGCCAAATTGGCAATCGTCTTTACGCACAAAAGCGAGAAGTTTATCAACAAAGTTGCTATCAACTGACTCGAAATATTTTGGCTGAAGAATGGAGTCCCGATACAATAGAGAGACGGCAAAAAAATCTAGCACAGCGAGCCGCTCATATTTGGAGGTCTGACTTTTCTTGATAACCAACAGTCCGCAGATTATTCAGGAATTACCGATGCGCCTGGGTCAAGATGGTGCGTCAGCCGTTCAGTTGCTCTTTTGCATCATGAGTGAATCAATCTGACGCACCCTACGATTCTACTAGGTCGCGTCCTCATCCTCGAATCCTTAAACCGCTTCCTAGAACGCAGCGATTACCAGCTAGAACCCGGCGGTAATTATCAATTCACCCGGTGGAAGAAGTTCTGAGAGCATCGTGCCCAAAATTGCTATTATTGTGCCATCGGGGATAGTCCTCTCCCCTGTTGCTCGCCATCGGACTTTATTGCCATGCTCAAAACTTCACGCTCCACCACAACTGCCATTGAAACGACCGGGGCGATCGATCAACATGGAACCGTCACACTGGATGAGTCCTTTGTTGGGATCAAACCCCAAAAGGTGCGCATTATTGTTTTATTGGGTGACGCAGCAGAGAATGATCCTGATGAAACACCAACAGATCTTGTCATTGAAGGAATTGAGCAGGGACTACAGGAGGCTTTTGCGGGTCATACCATCCCCCTAAGCAAAATGTGGGAGGGCATTGATGCAGAGTGAACCTGTCAATGTTGAAATTGTCTTAACGCCTCAATTCCAAAAAGATCTACGCAATTTAGCTAAATCCTATCGTGCTATTCGGAGTGATCTCTAACCTCTGATTGATCAACTCCAAAGGGGTGAAACACCAGGCGATCGCATCTCTGGGGTTGATTCCTCCGTTTTTAAGGTGCGTCTCAAAAACACTAACATCCAAAAAGGCAAAAGTGCTGGATACCGTGTTATTTATTATTTAAAAGCCTCACATCATATTATTCTTGTGACGATTTATAGCAAATCTAACTATTTAGATATTAGCCGTAAAATGATTGAAGGCATCATTACCCAGTATGAACAACAACCATAGGATGTTCAGGTGTTGATCGGGGGGTTGTGGAGCAGACGCGATCCATAACCCGACCCGAATAACCTAGACATCGCCGTTGCGGATCGCCGCCGCGAGGGTGAGGATTTCTGTCCAACCTTTTTGGATTTTTTTGGCGGTGAGTTTCAGCGTTGCCATGATTTCCGCTTCACTGCATTGGCTTTGTTTAAGGTCTAATAATTGCCGTTGGGGTTCAGCCAGTTGGGTGAGGAAATATTGCCATTGAATTTCCGTCATCCCTAACCGTTGCCCTAAACCGGCATCGAGCCATTGGTGGACAATTTCCCAGTGACTGGTACGGGAGAACTTTTCCACATGGTATTTAAACCGTTGTTGGAGGTAGTCCCGTTGGCGGGGGGTGAGGCCGAGGATTTCGTCAATTTCGGCGGCGGGGAGGTCTTGGAGTTTGAGGGCGAGGTAGTCGGCGCAGTCTTCATGGCCTTGGCTTTGCAGATAGTCAAAGAGGGCATTAACGACGCGATCGCGCTTGGCGGTTTCCCAGGGATCGGGGGTATCCGCCACCATTTGATTGCGCACCTGCTGCACCGCTGCCGAACGATGGCGGGATTCCGCTTCTTCGCCCTTGGGAAATTCCACCGCCTGCTCAATATCGACGGCGGTTTCCTTGGGTTGGCGACGGGCAAAGGTTTGGGCCCGGAGGATGATTAATTGTTGTGAATAACCATTGGGGAGCGTGATCCGCCGTTTGGCGTATTGCTCCGTGAAGGCCATGTATTCCGCTAATTGAATGGGGCTACGGGGTTGATAATCTTCAGGAACTTCGTTCTCGCGGCGGAAGGCTTTGAGGGATTCCACATAGAAATCTTGGAGGAAATCCTCAATCAATGTGTACCGTCCCGAAAACCCTAGTTGCGCTTGGGTGGGGGCGATGTGACGATAAACCATCACACTCAAATTGCTATGTAACTCCACCCGACCCTGTTTAGAGCCTAAACGGTGGTAGGCGAGGCATTTTTTGAGGCGATGTTGCCCCAAATAGAGGAGGTGGGTGTTGATTTCGCCAGATTTTTGGATGCGATCGCTCTTGCTGCACACCCGCTCTACTTCAATGGTGATCCGTTGCACCACCGCCTGCGCTGAACTAGAGACTGTGCCTAAATGTTGGCGGACATCCTCCAGGAGAGCCTGCTCTAAAGAAAAAGCGGTGCGCGGTTCTTCCGGATTTTCTCCGGTGGGAGTAGAAACTAAAGAGGGAGCGTAGCAGGTGGTTGTGGTTTTGACGTTCATGGTAATGCCCCAGTCGATGGAATTGAATCAGTTGGCAAGGTTTGGTTTCTCTTGCTCAACACCTTGACTGTAGAATGCGACCCTTGCCCCTAGGGTTGTGGCTGTGTCACAACCTTGCCTTGGTGGTAAATGGGGCGGATGGGGCGATCGCCCCAACCCCCCACACCTGGGGGGTAAAAATCCCTCAAACCTAGACCAGACTTGAGGGAGAGCCGCATGAGCACCGCTGAGATCTTTGCTCCGAAACAGGGAGAGATTGTGATCAGTTGAAAAACTGGTATGAGATAACGAAGTTGTCCGAAATAGAAACCGGTGGTGGTGAGGGGGGGTGGACTAACCAACATCCCCCTCCACCAACCAATCTTGGAGGGCATCCATCCCCCGCCCCGGACGGATGATTTTCGGGCGATCGCCCGTGAGATCGACAATCGTTGAAGTCTGAAACCCCAACTCCACCCCCGTATCAATAATAATGTCCACCAAAGGATCAAGGGCATCAAACAGCCGCATCCGTTCAATCCCCAACACCGGTAATTCGCCATGATCTTCAGGTACATAGGCAGAGGTGGATATAATCGGATTGCCCAACTCCGCCAGGAGTGCATGACAAATCCGCTCGTCGGGAACGCGAATGCCGGTGGTTTTCCGCTTCGGGTTCATCACCAGGCGGGGGACTAGCTTGGTAGCCGGGAGCAGGAACGTATAAGGCCCTGGGATTAAACATCGCATAATTCGATAGGCTTGGTCAGAAACAGCAGCATAGGCAGCGATGTTAGAGAGGGAGGAACAGAGGAACGTCAGGGGTTTATCATTCGCCATACGTTTAAGCTGTCGCACGCGCTTAACCGCAGCCGGAGCATTGAGGTCACAACCAATGGCGTAAACCGTGTCGGTGGGATAGAGCATCACAGCACCGCCCCGCAGCGCTTTGACTATAGTCTCTATTCGTTGAGTTTGAGGGTTATCCGGATGGATTGAATATAGGGTAGCCATGGGTTTGGGAATAGGGAGAAGAAACAGGCCCAGTTCCGATTAGACTGTAGGGGCGAAAAATTTTTCACCCCTACCGAAAGATTTTTCGCCCCTACGGAAAAATAGTTCGCCGATATTATTTGGGGTAAGGTTGACATGGCCACAATCGCCTATTTTGATTGTCCAACAGGGATTGCGGGGGATATGTGCCTAGGGGCATTGGTGGATCTGGGCGTTCCCCTAGATTACTTGATCGCACAACTCCAAGGCTTGGGAATTGGCGATGAGTTTACGTTAGCGGCGAATCCTCTAGATCATCACGGCCAACGGGGCATCAAGGTGATGGTGAATCTTCAAGATGATCATCACCCCCATCACCGCCATCTGCCCCAAATCCGTGAGCAGATCGCCGGGGCCAATTTGCCCCCCAAGGTGACAACTCAGGCGATGCAAGTGTTTGAAACTCTAGCCGTGGCGGAAGGGGCCGTCCATGGTGTGCCGCCGGAAGCGGTGCATTTCCATGAGGTGGGGGCAGTGGATGCCTTGGTGGATATTGTCGGCAGTTGTTTGGGGTTGCATTGGCTCGGTGTGGAGCAGGTTTATTGCTCTGCTTTGCCCACCGGCAGCGGTACGGTGAAAGCGGCCCATGGTTTGCTCCCTGTGCCGGTTCCGGCGGTGTTGAAGTTGTGGGAAAACCGCGCTGTGCCGGTGTATGACAATGGTTTAACGGGGGAATTGGTGACACCGACGGGGGCGGCGTTGATGGTGACGTTGGCGGCGGAGTTTGGGGGCGTTCCGGCGATGCGGTTGCAAAAAACCGGCTGGGGGGCGGGGACAAAATCCTTTGCTTTACCGAATTTACTGCGGATCTGGTTGGGGGAGGGGGAAGTGAATAGTGGTTTGGAAACGGTGATGGTTTTGGCCACCCAGATTGATGATGCCACACCTCAGGCGATCGCCTATGCCCACAACCAACTCCTCACCGCCGGGGCCTTCGATGTCTTCACCCAAGCCATCACGATGAAAAAAAATCGGTTAGGAACGCTCTTAACCGTCATTTGTCCCCCCGCCCTCACCACCACCTGCGAGCAAATTCTCTTCACCGAAACCCCCACCTTAGGGATTCGCCGCAGTTTGCAACCCCGCCACGCTTTAAACCGTCGTCTTGAAACCGTCAACACCCCCTACGGCCCCGTGCGAGTGAAGCTCGCCTATCAAGGGGAACAACTCCTGAATATTCAACCGGAATACGAAGACTGTCGGGCGATCGCCCAAGCCCAAAATCTCCCCTGGCAAACCGTCCATGATGCCGCCCTCGCCCCATGGCACAATGCCCATAGGCCCACCTCCTCCCCCAGCCATGACCATCGAAACCCCGATTAAACCCCAAAAACCTTGGCTCCATTGGCTCCGTTATCTCGCCCCCTTCCTCGATCAAGATGTGGTGCATTGGTCGCTGGCGGCGCGGTTATTGCGGTGGTTAACATTCCTTTGGTTATTTTTGGGGTTGTTGGTGTTGTTTTCCGCCTCCTTCCCCGTGGCAGATGCCGAATATGGCGATGGCCTCTATTATTTCAAGCGGCAACTGGCTTGGATTGCCTTGGGGATGGTGGGGTTTAGCTTCGTGGTGCGATCGCCCCTCCATCGCTTACTTAACCTCTCCCGCTGGCTGATGCCCGCAATGGTGGGGTTAATTCTGATCACTTTAATTCCAGGGGTCGGCACAACGGTCAACGGAGCTACCCGCTGGCTAACGGTGTTTTTTATCCCCATCCAACCCTCGGAATTAATCAAACCCTTTTTGGTGTTGCAAAGTGCTTCGATTTTTGGCCGCTGGCCCAAATTATCGCCCTCGGTGCGGGGGGTGTGGTTAGGCATTTTTGCCTTGATGGTGGGGGGGATTTTATTGCAACCGAATTTAAGTACCGCTGCCCTCTGTGGCCTGAGCCTGTGGTTGATGGCAATGGCGGCGGGGTTACGGTGGTTAACCCTTTGGGCCACGGCGGGATCGGGCCTACTCTTAGCGGTGATCAGTATTGGCATTCAGGACTATCAACGGCGGCGGGTGATGTCCTTCCTCAATCCTTGGGCCGATCCGATGCGGGATGGTTATCAACTGATTCAAAGCTTGCTGGCCATTGGTTCGGGGGGAATGTGGGGGTCGGGCTATGGCCTTTCTCAGCAAAAATTGTTTTATCTGCCGATTCAATACACCGATTTTATTTTTTCCGTGTTTGCGGAGGAATTTGGCTTGGCGGGGGGGATTTTGCTGTTGCTGCTGTTGGCAAGCTATGCCACCCTCGCCTTTTGGGTGGCCCTGAAAGCACGCCATGCCATCCATCAATTGATTGTGGTGGGGGCGATGATTTTTCTCGTGGGCCAGGCGTTGATCAATATTGGTGTGGCCACAGGACTCTTACCGACGACGGGTTTACCTCTGCCCTTTTTTAGCTATGGGGGAAGTTCCGTGATTGCGAGTTTGGCGATCGCCGGCCTGTTGGTGCGGGTGGCGCGGGAAACCAGTACGGCGGAGGTGGTTTCCCTCGCTAGCCGCCGTCGTCCGGCGCAACAAACGCCAGAAAACCCGTAAATGATACTATGGGCGATGTGCCTTGCATTGATCTTGCCTGTGTCCTCCCTTCGTTCTCCTCGCTCCTCCTCTTGGCAACCCCTGCGGCTGTTGGCTCAGGGCGTTCGCCTCTGTCGCGATCCTCAAATGCGTCGTTGGGGGCTGTGGGTTGGTGGGATGAGTGGGGCGATCGCCCTTCTGATGTGGAATAGTCAGCTTGTCCTCGCCACCAGTTCCGGGGCGGGGTTTATGTGGTGGGTGTATTGGTGGCAACAGGGCCGTTGGCAGCGTTCCCTACGGCAGATCGAGCGGTTATTGGCGGGGCCGCAACAGTCTTTAGTGGTGGCGGTGGCCAGTGGGGGAGGCGTGGCGATCGCCACCTATTTTGCCATTGCCCTATGGCTGAATACGGAAAACCATTGGTTAGCAGCCCAGGAAATTAGCCAAGGGGTGGCGATTTGGGCCATTCTTGCCTATCTCCTCATCCAACAGAGCCAACAACACCGCCGCCGCGCTACCCATCAATACGATCGCCTCATTTGGGCCCTCACCCATCCCAACCCCGTTAAACGGCTCTTTGCGTTGCATAAACTCAGCCAAACCCACCGGGACTATAGCCGCAGCCAACGGCAACATCTGCGGGATTATCTCCATTTGTTACTCACGGAAGAACAGCATCCCCGCGTTCAGCCGGCCATTTTGACGCTCCTCCAAGCCCTCAACACCCCCAACCCGCCCGCCCTGGATGCTCCGCCGGTAAAGATTCCCCTCCACCTCAAGCAGCCGGTGCGGGAATTTCATAATCCTTAAAAATCCTCATGGATGCGAAAAAACTCGTAGGGGCGAAAGGTTTAATTTTTGCGCCCCTACAGGCGGATCTGTTCGAGGTGGCGGCGGGGGTTTTCGCTGCGGATGCTTTGGAGTTTTTCGTAATATTCCTTTTCGAGGGAACTGGGGTTTTGGGGGGGCGTAATCATGATTTTCACCAGTTGATCGGTGCGATCGCCCTTGGGATTCACCCAACCTTTACCCCGAAGCCGTAGGGTTTGGCCGGTGCGGATGCCAGCGGGGATTTTCATCGTCACCGGGCCATCGGGGGTAGGAACGGCGATCGCCCCCCCTAACACCGCCTCATCGGGGCTGACCGGCACTTCACAGGTCAAGTTATCGCCATCAAAGTTAAAAAAACTATGGGGTTCAATATCTACATTCAGATATAAATCCCCCCGGGCCCGCGTTAACGGATCAATTGTACCCTTGCCCCGCACCCGGATGCGGCTACCGGGTTTGGCCCCCGCCGGAATCCGCACATCAATAATTTCCCCCTGAATGTTCAGCCGTTTCTGCACACCCCGAAAGGCTTCGGTGAGGTTGAGCTTGAGGTTAGCTTCACTCGTACCCCCAGGGGTAGAGGAGGGAGGGGCGTATTCGGTGCGAAAGCCGGTGGTGGAGCGGTAATTGCTGCTATCGGGGGGGGTGCGATAGCTGCGGCTTTGGCCCCCTAAACCGCCTAACAATTCATTGATAAATTCTTCAAAATTACCGTACTGGCTAAAATCCACCGTTGTCCCCGTGGAGCTGCCCCGACTGAAGGGATTGCCGCTACTCGTGCCGGCCTGTTGCCAATACCGGCCGAACTGGTCATATTTGCCCCGTTTTTCCGAGTCAGAGAGAACTTCGTAGGCTTCGCTGATTTCTTTAAACCGGGCTTCAGCATCCTTATCCCCAGGGTTGCGATCGGGGTGATACTTCAAAGCCAGCTTGCGAAAGGCTTTTTTAATCTCTTCCGCTGCCGCCGTTTTCCCCACACCGAGGATGGCATAGTAGTCTTTGAAGTCCGTTGAAGCCATAAACTCTCCCCACGCGCCAAATTGTCTTAATCTCTTGAATTAGCATAGCAGAGCAATTCTCTTGGCTCGGTTCGGTTTTTCCGACCTGATCCCGATGGGGAGGGGGGGAACTTAAAGGGGAGGCGATCGCCCCCGTGACTCGCCCCCGTAAAATACATTGAGAGTGAGCGAGGCAGCAAAGATCATGCGCATTGGCTATTTAACCGGAACCTACCCCAGGGCAACGGATACGTTTATCCAGCGGGAAGTCTTCACGCTGCGGGATTTGGGCGTGGAGGTGCGCACGTTTTCCGTCCGTCGCCCCAGTGCCTCCCAACTGGTGGGGGAAGAACAACGCCAAGAGCGCGATCGCACCACCTACCTCCTCCCCCCCCAATTGCCCCAACTGCTCACCGCCCATCTGGGTTTATTGCTGAAAAATCCCCGCCGCTACCTGGGGGGGCTAAAACTGACGGTGCAAACCCGTCAGCCAGGGTTACGGGGCCTCCTTTACCAACTGGTGTACTTTATCGAAGCAGGGCTATTGGCCCATCATCTCCAACGGGAGCAGATCGAACATCTCCATAACCATTTGGGGGATTCCAGTTGTACGGTGGCCATGTTGGCGGCCCATTTAGGCGATCGCCCCTATAGTTTCACACTCCACGGCCCCTATATTTTCTATGAACCCTACCGTTGGCGATTAGATACCAAGATCGAGCGGGCGAAATTTGTCGTCTGCATTAGCCACTTTTGCCGCAGTCAAGCGATGTACTTCGCCCCCTTCCCCAGTTGGATTAAACTCCACATCATCCATTGTGGCGTTGACCCGGATCAATTCCAACCCGTCCACCACAACAAACCCGGCTCTAACCTCCTTTATGTGGGGCGGCTCTCAGCGGCCAAGGGGCTGCCGATTTTGCTGAATAGTTTGGCGCAACTCCAAGGGGATTATCCCGATTTGCGCTTAACCGTTGTCGGGGATGGGGAAGATCGCCAACTCTTGGAGCAGTTTGCCCGCCAGCGGGGGGTGAGCGATCGCGTCCTCTTCGTCGGCTATCAATCCCAAACCGAAGTCCGGGCCGCCATGGCCCAAACCGATGTTTTTGTGCTGCCCAGTTTTGCCGAAGGCGTGCCCGTCTCCCTGATGGAAGCGATGGCGGCAGGCGTGCCGGTGGTGACAACAAGGATCGCCGGGATTAGTGAACTCGTCGATGATGGCATCAATGGCTATCTCGTTTCCCCAGGGGATAGTGATGCCCTGACGGCCAAAATTGCCCAGTTATTAGATAACCCCACAGTCCGGGCCGAATTTGGTGCAGCCGGTCGTCAAAAAGTGATAGCGGAGTTCAATTTAGCCCAAGAAGTCGATCGCCTCCATGAGGTTTTAGTCGAATCCTTTAACCGAACCAAATCTGTTTAATTCCTAAGGGTTGAGTATGGCCCTAGGGATCCTCGCGGAAACCGTTCAGAGTAGACTTTTAACCCAGTAATCTTCCTGATTAGAGCAAAAACAATCCGTAAATCTGCGGAATCACCCTAGGGATCAGTCTTGATCCTCTCCCTGTAGTTACAAAACTTCAAACAAGTGATCGCAGTTTTAGCAAGTTTTGTTACAACCAGAAAAATCTCCTGATCTTGCTGGATCCAATCCTTTAAGATGAACTTAACAATTTTTCAGTTGTTCGATCAGTGGAATGCTTTTGCCCTCAGAATAGTCTGTGCATTAACCCCCATTTTCCCCTTATCTTTGCCATCACCCCAGGGTGATGACTCACCTGTCATGGATAATATGCAAACCCAACGTACTGCTCTGCTCTCCCCCTGGTCAGAAATTAGCGATGCCACCCTGAACGATTGGACTGCTGGCCATAGATTATTGCGGCAATTGTTCACGGCTATTCATCAATCGTCATCGTTGGAGGGTTTATTGGCAGCAGTGACGGTGGCGGTGCGGGATTTTTTTGGGGTGGATCGGGTGGGGATTTTTCGCTTTGAACCGGATTGGCCCGGTCATGGCGTGTTTGTGGCGGAATCCGTCGCGTCGGAGTTAGAGCCAGGGTTGCAACGGACGATTCAAGATTCCTATTTTGGCCACCGTCTGACCCAACTTTATTTAGATGGCCAGATCAGTGCGATCGCCGACATCGAACGCACCGGCCTCAGCCCCTGCCATCTAGAAATGTTGCGGCGGTTCCAAATTCGGGCGCAGTTAGTGATTCCCATTGGGGAAGTGACGGGGGGAGCGAGCCAACGCCTGTGGGGGCTATTGGGGATTTACCACTGCCAAGGGCCGCGGCCTTGGTCGCAAAGGGATCTCGAAACCGCTGATCAGGTGGCTCAGATCCTCGCTTTGGCAATCCAGCATGATCAGGATCAAGTGCAATTGGTGGCCCAACAGGATCAATTGGCAGGGGTGATGAAGCGAGAACGGACGTTAGCCGCGACCGTCGATAAAATCCGCCGCTCCCTCGATATTCAAACCATCTTTGAAACCACCACTCAGGAAACCTGGCAATTGCTGAATGTGGAGCGGGCGGTGATTTATCGGTTTGCAACCGATTGGAGTGGTGAGATTGTCGCTGAAGCGATGAACCCGGAATGGCGATCGCTCCTTGAATCCCATCCCCTGATTGCCGATACCTATCTCCAAGAAACCGCTGGCGGCCGCTACCGGGAGAATCAACCTTCAGTCATTAATGACATTTACCAGGCGGGTTATTCCCCCTGCCATGTGGAGTTAATCGAACAACTCCAAGCCCGCGCCTATATCATTGTCCCCATCTTCCAATCCTTGCAACTTTGGGGACTGTTGGCGGTGTATCAAAACTCTGCCCCGCGCCAATGGCACAGCTATGAGGTGGAATTGTTGACGCAGATTAGTACACAATTGGGCATTGCTTTACAACAGGGGGAACTACTGGAAACCACCCGTAGCCAAGCCGCCGATCTTGCCTTTGCCATTAAAGAATTACAACAGACCCAAACCCATTTAATTCAAAGTGAAAAAATGGCCAGCTTGGGGCAGTTGGTGGCGGGGGTAGCCCATGAGATTAATAATCCTGTTAATTTTATCTTTGGCAACCTCACCTATATTGATAACTATACCCAAGATTTACTAGGGTTAATTCAACTTTATCAGCAGTATTATATTGCGCCGCCCCAAGCGATTCAGGAGCGGATTGAGGAGTTAGATTTAGAGTTTGTTGTCGAGGATTTACCGAAAATTCTCATCTCCATGAAAATGGGAACCGAGCGAATTCGGCAAATTGTCCTTTCCCTGCGCACGTTCTCCCGGTTGGATGAATCGCAAATGAAGGCGGTGGATATTCATGAGGGCATTGATAGCACGTTGTTAATTTTGCACCATCGCCTCAAGGCGCGATCGGGTCATGGCAAAATCCAATTGGATAAAGACTATGGCGATTTGCCCCGTGTGGAATGCTATGCGGCCCAGTTGAATCAGGTGTTTATGAATATTCTCAGTAATGCGATGGATGCAGTGGAGGAGCGAGCAGCGGAAGATGCAACGTTTAAGCCGGTGTTAAGGATTGTGACCCGTTGTATCGGTGAGCGGGTTCAGATTCAAATGTTCGACAATGGTAAAGGCATTAGTCCAACGGCTCAATCCCAAATTTTTGATCCCTTCTTTACGACTAAGCCGATTGGCAAGGGGACGGGGTTAGGGTTATCGATTAGTTATCAAATTGTTGTGGAGCGCCATCACGGCCTTTTGCAATGTCTGTCGGAACCTGGCAAGGGGACAGAATTTCGGATTACGATCCCTTATCATAAGTGAGCGCCGTCCTGAGTGGGTGGTGAGAACTGGAGTCCTCCACAGTTGTGCTGATGGTGGGGGCTTTCTCCTGACTGGCATCCTCGGCTCCGAAAATGGCAATCATCCCCCCCAGCCCATCCCCATGACTGTACTGCCCCATCCGACGGATAACCCCCAAACCTACGATCGCCTCCAACGGGTATTGGCGGCGGGTCTGCGTCGTCAGGTGTTGTTTGCGGTCTGTGACCATGAACCCTTGGTGCAAACCCTATCCCAACGATTGCACCATGGTTTAGGGGGGGAAGTGGCCCTCGTGCCGTTGCCTTGGGATGTGGGGGAGCCGCAATTGTTGAAGGCGATCGCCGCCGTTTTACAGGATCATCCCCATTTGGGCCAAACGGGGATGATGCCCATTTTAGAACTGCGCAATATTCCCCAACTCACCCGCCAAGCCCCGCCGGTACAGCAGCAATTTTTACGCCAACTGCGTTCCCTAGGCCGCCATTTGCCAGAGTTGGAATTTAACCTATTGCTCTGGGTGAATGGCCCCTGGTTGCATCAAATTCAGCACAGCGTTCCGGAGTTTTGGCGCTGGCATACGGGGATCTTCGCCTTTTCTGCCGATCAGGGTGTCACCCCTGTACCGCCCCCGCCCCCCAGTCCGCCCTGGCCTGACCCGGATCCAGCCGGAACTTTCCCGCTGATTACGCTGGCGGGAACTTGGGAACCCACGGCCCCCCTTACGCCCGAAGCCCTGCGGCAACAAGTGCAGCAATATCGCGATCGCATTGCCCAGGGGGAAACCGCCCTCCCCTTACTGGATCAGGCCATTGCCACGAGTCAAGACCTGCTCCCCCACCTGACAACCCCGACGGAAACCATTGATGCGTTGAATGATTTGGGGAATTTCTACTGGTTGCGATCGCGCCAACATTCCCCGGACAATCCCACCGCCGCCCGTGGGGATTTAGAGCAGGCCCTCGCTCAATATCAAGCCGCCTTAGCACCCTTGGGGGATGGTTCGGACGCTCCCCATACCTATGCGATGGTGCAGAATAATTTGGGGGCGGTGTATAGCGATTTGGCCCGCTACAGTGAGGCGGCCCACCATCTCCAGCAAGGGGTTTGGGCCTATGAGGCTTCCCTGCGGTATCGGGCCGTGGATAATCCTAAATATGGGGCCACGCAAAATAATTTAGGAACCGCCTATTGGCATCTTGCCCAACACCAAGCGGCCATTCCCAACCTTAAGGCCAGCATTCACGCCTACCGCGAAGCCGCCCAACAGTATGAACGAGCGGCGGACTGGCCCACTTGGGCGATGATCCAAACCAATTTAGGGACGGCCTATTGGATGGTGGCCCAACAGGAGCCGGAAACAGCCCATTTAGAGGCGGCGATCACCTGTTACCGCGCTAGTCTCCAACACCGCACCCCCGACCGCGACCCGGTGGCCTGTGCCACCACCCACAACAACCTCGCCGCCGCCTATTGGCATTTGGCCAGCGATGGCGATCGCGACGGGGAAACGGCGCTCATGGAACTGTGCAACGCCGCCGCTTCCTATGCAGAAGCGGCCCAACTGGCCCAAGGGTTAAGCCTGATGGATCCGCCGATTTTCGTCACTTTTGACTTTCCCACCACCTACCACAATTTAGGAATTGTCTATTATCAAATCGCCACAGAACCCCGGTTTAACCTGAGTTTAGCGGATCAATTACGGTATTTAGAGGCGGCCCTGCAAGCCTATGGCCAAACCGTGGCCTTTATCTCCCCCACGGTGGATCTTTATCAAACGACAATCATCGGCATGGTGCAGGCGATCCGCACCTGCTATGAATTGGGGGGGATTGCCGCCCAAAACAAGGCCCTCACCTATGTACCAGGGCCGTTGCTCTCTCAAGTCTTAGCCCAATTGGGTTAAGCAAGGTTGACATCCTCCCCGACCTAAAGGCACGGGGATTCCCAGTCTGCCTACATTAAGTAGACTCCCGATGGGTAGACAGACAAGCAACCGCCCCAGATCGGGGTCTAACACTGCTTAACGCCTGTCCATTCAGGTCGGCTTGCCCAGCCGCCAAAACATTAAGTTTTAATGATGCCATCATACCATAGACAGGAAAAACTGGATCAATCAATTGGACGAAAAAAGCCGCCCTAAAAGGGCGGGGCTTCAAACCCATTAATTTTGGTGAACAGGCAAGCATCTTCATGGGAGAGGGTGGGAATCAGCAGGGCGCGATCGAGGAACTTATTCCCCCGTTCGCAGGCGGTTTCGGGGCTGAATAAACAGGCATGACAGGCAGCCCAATGGAGGGAAACGCGATCATCAACGGGGCTATGGTCGGCACAGAGGGGATCGGAGGCGCAAATCTGCAAAGCCTCAAGGGCCTGGTGGATGTGGTAGTTTAATCGCTCTGCCCCTAAAGAGACCAAACCCCCTAGGGTTCCCTCACTATCGGGGGCGGCGGTGTAGATCAAGACCCCGCCTTGGGCTGGCCGCTCTGGGGTGGCCACTTGGGCATAGATGCGTTCCTGAAGGCTGGCGGCGTTGTAGCCACATTCAAGGGCGAATTGTCGCATTAGGGCATGGGCAAAGGAATGGAGTAGGAGATAGCGCATATCTGGGCAGGGGATGACATCGACCAGATCGGGATTGCGTTGGTTGAGCCAATTTTTATGGGCTTCTTTGACATGAATGTGCCGTTTTTGAATCACATCCCGCTGTTCCCAAGCCTGCAATGTGGTTTCTTGAAAGTGCAAAAAGATCCCCTCACCGCGCACCTCCATCGCAGGGATCCAGGTGGGATCTTGGCGACTGAGGGGGGCGCGAAATTCCGGGGGGACTTCGCCGCTATCGGTGAAATCGCCAGGGGATTGAATGCGGGTGAAGCCGATCAGGCCCCGCACTTCCCGGAGCCTTTCGGCGAGAATGACCCGTTCAAAAATATCGGTAAAGTCAGCAGGGGGGGGAATGGGCCGTAATTGCCAATCGGGATCGGGGCCGGTGAAGGTGGTGGTGGTGGCGAAAATTTCCCATTCGGGGGTTTTTAAATCCCTGGGATTGTCGGCCTCGTTTTCGCCTTGGGCGCGTTTTTGGGCGATCGCCTCCCAAATCATCGATAACTCATAGCCGATCAAGTCCTGCAATTGTCCTACCGATTGCATCGCCCCAACGATCGCCTCTAAGCCTTCCAAACTCTTTGCTTTGGCCAATACTGTCCAATTTTGCTCCACCACCTTGGCTAAACCGGCGGCATCGGTGGGAATGGAGAGAGCGGAAAGGGAGATGGAAAACCAACTATTGGAAGCCCCCAACAGCAAAGTTTTCATCTGTCTGTCGCACCCCTCATCAAAACTGCGCAAATGGGGATGACGGCCCCGACAGCCGGGCATATTTTGCCCACCACTGACCCCCAAGGCATCGGCTAAAATCCGAGTTGCGTCACAACCATCACACTTCACCATCGTTTCGGTGAGGGAGCCGGAAACACTCGGCTCAATCAATCGCAACCGCCCTAGGCAATCGCTCACGCCCCGATGAACAAAGTAATGCCAGGGGAAATCATCGAGATGGCCGCGATCGCAAGCCACCAAAAACCGCACCGGGATCGCCTTGGAGGGATATTTAGGGGAACAGTTGGGATGGATGTAGCGGGCTTCGGTGGGGCGTTTAAAGGGGATATCCAGCTTAAATAAACCGGAGGAAATCGGCGCTAAGAGATCGCAGCGGGGGCAAACAAGCCAACTGGGAAAAGGGGCGAGGGGAATGCCGATATTGGCAGTTTTCCCGTTGAATTCATCGACAACGGGCAGGCTCGATAATTTTTTCACCTGATCCCCTAAATGGGCCTGCACCGCTCGCAATAACCGTTCTTCGCTAATATCCGAGCTACCGTAGGGGAGCCATTCCTCCAACCCCATGACGATCGCCGCCAAATTGGGAAGATCGGCGATCGCCCCGATCCCATAGGTAAACATAATCTGACTGGGGCGCAGTTCCCCAATGGGTTGCTTGGTCATGGCTGGGATTGACTAAAGGGTTGGGGGTGACGGTGGGGTTCATCGTCGGGGGGAATGTCGTTAAAAATTAAGGGCGTGCTGGGTTCAACATTGCGGAGGGAATTCAAACAAGCAAAGGGTTGATTGCCCCCTTGGGCAATGTCCTGTAAGAGAGCAATATTCGTTCCCCCTTTGCCCCGATAGGTGAGGGTTGCACCCCCCGGTTGGGGTTCGGCCCGTTGTTGCCATGTCTGCAAGAGTTGGGCTAAGGCTGCGGTGAGGGCGGCCTGTTGTTCGGGGTGGAGTTGGGGGGCGAGATCTGCGACAGCGAACCTATCGCCAATGGCCTGAATCGCCTGCTGCACCACGGCCCCATCGGGGTCAATTTTCGCCGCCCCCGCCTCATCATTTAATTCAAACCCCAACAGCCGCACCAACGCCACCAACAAGGCGGGCAAACCCCGCGCCAAAGCACCCGCCGAAAAGGGGGTAACGGAAAGGGGTTCAACGTGCTGATAAAACGTGCCGTGGTAATGTTCAAACCGTTCATAATGGGAGAGATCCCTCGGCCGCGCCCAGTTATACACCGTTAGCACTAAGCCCGGCGCATTTCGCCCCACCCGTGAAGTCGCCTGAATATATTCCGCCGTACTTTTGGGTTGACCACAGGCCACCATCAACCCCAATCGCTTCACATCCACCCCCACCGAAATCATATTTGTGGCCAGAATCACATCGAGGGGGCGTTGCTTGGTTTTCTTGTTCTCCCCTGTTTTGCTTTCAAAGGGCTGTTCTAGGGCATCTAAAATCCGGGGGATATCCGTCGATCGCTTCCGAGAAGTTAACTCTTCAACGTTATTGAGATAACGCTGGGCTAAACCCCGCTCGTCCATTTTTCGTAACCGGCTCGTAATATCATCATCGACGAGGCGACGGGTTCCCCCCAACTCCCGCAGGGAATTAAAATAGCCCACCAACGTCATCCAAGCATCGGCATTATAGCCATCATTCATCAACTGTTGAGCCGCCGAGAGGGCCACCAAATAAACCCGAATCAGGGCAGCCTTGAGGCGACGACCGGGGGCACAGATCCCCAAATAGAGGCGGCCCGGGTGGGCATCGCTGGGGGGGCGTTGACGGGAGAAGAAATTATCCTCAATATCGAGGGCTTGGGGGGGAAAGATGGCCAGATCGCGGGCGAAAAGATGGGCGACTTGGGCATGGGCTTGGCGGATCGTGGCGGTGGAGGCGACAATTTTCGGCCCTACGGTTTGCCCCGCCACTTCCCAAGTACAGAGGGCATCGATCGCCGTCTCATACAATCCTACCAAACTCCCCAAGGGGCCACTAATCAGATGCAATTCATCTTGAATGATCAAATCCGGGGGGCGGAGGGGGGGATGGGGGCGGGTTTTGGCGGCGGGTAATGTGCCGGCCTTGGGGTGGCGATCGCTATCTTCCAGGTCGGGACAGCGGAACCCATGGCGATCGCAATAACCGTTTACTTTGCCAAAAAGCATTTGGATCTTGCCATTCCAAGGCATTTGGGCGAATTTATCGACGGTGGCAATCACCAAAGCGGGCAAGCGGCGATAAATTTCCTCATCAACAGTAATCACCGGCAAGCCTTCATCGGGGGATTGACGACGACTAAAGGCACATTGCCCCAACTTATCCCCACAATAGACGAGGGTTCTGCCTACATTGCGCTCAAAGGGCTTGACATGAAGATGATCCGGCGTGATCTCTGTACCGCACCAAGGGCAATGGTTGAGTTGGCGGGGCGTGCCGCTGGTGCTGTAGCCTTCGCCCTTTTCCTGTTTAACTGCCTCATCGCTTTGCTTGGTGGAATTGGGTGTACTGTTACTGCCCACCCAGAGGCCAATGCGAAAGGGTTCATCGCCCCAGATTTGGGGGTCTTGGCGGCGAAGGACTTCGCAGGCACAGATCAGCGTTGTGGCCCGTTGGAATTGTTGCAACGTCAAGAGCCGCAAGGTGTAGCGCATCAGCACCGCTACGCCATGGCCGCCATCGTAGGCCCCCACCATCCCCTGCAAGCGACGAATGGCGAGGGTATAGGCGGTTAAGCCGAGATAGGCTTCGGTTTTACCGCCCCCGGTGGGAAACCAGAGGAGATCGCAAAGGCCGCGCTGGTGGCGATCGCTGTGGTGCAAATCCGTCAAGCTGGGCAAATTAATCAAAATAAACGCCAATTGAAACGATCGCCAACTGCGGTTTTTGGGCTGATCGAGATCGGCTAAGGTGACGGTTTTTCCTTGGCGGCGTTGTTCAGCGTAGAGGCCCTGCACCCGTTGGCGGGCCATGGCGGCGTTCATAAACTGAAAGGCTTTGAGGGCCTCCGGGTCGGTTTCTAAGCAAGCAATGCCGGCCTGAATCCGCTCTAGGGCAAGGCGGCAATCCGCTAGGTTGCGTTGGGCGGCGCGGCCATAGCTAGGGGGATCGGCGGGGAGGTCGTTGGCCCGTTCTGCCTCTGTGAGCCATTGGCCATAGGCGGTGACGAGGGGATTAAGGAGGGCAGGGAGGGCGGCGGCTTCAGCGGTGGCGAGGGTGTGCATATCGAGGCTGAGGCCCGCTAAGGCGGGGATTTCCTCGGCATCGGGGGGCGTGGTTTGGGGAACTTCGTATTGGGGGAGGATGCGGGTAGTGAGGCTTTGGGCGCAGGTGGGGGCGGTGGGGTGGGGTTCGGCGTGGATGCTGGCGTTATGGCCGACGGCGAATTCTTGGGTGTGGCGGTAGAGGAGTTGAAGGGCTTCCTGTTCATGGCGCACGCTGTCGTCGAGTTTGCTACTGAGGGCGAGGGGGCGGCGGATGAAGATGGGGGTGCGATCGGGGGCGGTGATCTGGAGTTCTGGCTGAAAGAGCCAAGTGGTATCGCGGAGTTGGGCGGGTTCTTTTTGGCGGTTTTCGAGGAAGATGGTCAGGAGCCAATCGCCACGAAAGCGGCGGCTTTTGACGGTGACGATAACGGCGGGGGCTGCTTCTGGTTCAGGAATCCATTCGAGTTTTTCGCTTCTTTCTTGGAGGGGGATCGTGGTTGTGCCGCTGAGGGGGTAGCGTCGCCAAACGGTTTTGGGTTCGCCTTTTTCGGTCTGGATGCTGTCGCTTTTTTCGCGGCGGTATTGGCCCCAGCGGGCGCGGATGACGATTTCTTTGGCTGCACCATCAACGCAGAAGCTTAAACCGAGGGAGGCGGGGAAGAGGCTACTGGGGGGGGCGGTGTCTTCGCTATCGCCGTCGTCGCTGGTTTTTTTGCCGGTGACGGCGAGGGGGTCTTGTTGGCTGCGGGGGTCGGTGGTTTTGCGATAGCGGGGGGCGATCGCCCCCACTAAATACCGTTCGGTCAAGCTGGGTTCATCGACTTCTTCAAATTCCCCCCCGGCGGGGCCGAGGAGGTCGCGGTGGATCATGGTGAGGAGGCGATCGCGCAGTTGGCGGGGGCTAGGTTGGTTGAGGGTGGGATCGTTGTCTGGGGTGAAGAGGGGGGTGAGGCGATCGCCCAGGGCGGGGGAAAGGGTATCAATGCCGAGGGCGGTTTCGTCGTCGTTGATATTGAGGCCGGCGATCAGGGTGAGGAGGTGGCGATCGTCGGCTTCAATGACGAGGCTCCAGTCCAGTTGGGCGGTTCCGTCGCGCAATTGTTGGTTAATCTGGGCTAAATCCAGATCACCGGGAAGTTGACTAGGAAGGGCGATCGTTTTCATGGGGCCTATTATAAGAGCGTAGAGTGGGCAATGCCCACATTACGAAAATAGTGCGGGAGTCTGAAAGCCCCGTCAATTTATTGCGGGGATGAAAGACGACACGAGCGACTTTAGTCGCCCTCCTTGGGCCAGTCGTGTTATGGTGATTAGATTGGATTTCAAACGTCCAGGAACGATCACAAGGCTAAAAACCGACAGGCCTGGAAGCATTTAAGGGTAAGCAGGCAGCGTAATGAGTGGGCGGATTGCCTACTGCGTCATCCAATCTAACGATTTGGTCGCCGAGGAAGATTTGAATGTGAACGGGTTAGTCTGCGAGCGGCATCGTGCTGAGTCGATAGTGAAGCGGGTTTGTATCCTGCGCCTGGGACTAACTACCGTGGGGCACACGGGAAGCCATACGCTTGGGGAGATTAGACCTCTGGCTGGGTTGGAGCAATCCTGCTCGGTTAAGTCCGGTCGATGAACCAAGAATCCCCGTCGCTGTCTTCGCGGGGAGTGTCAAGAATCAGAAAATTCAGTAGGGGCGCAATGCTTGCGCCCTCAGCAGGGCTGTTCGGGGGTGAGGGTTTTAATTTCTTGGATGAGTTTTTCTAGCATGGGGTTGGGGGCGAGCAGAAATTTGGTCAGCTTGGTCATAGAATGGGTGGCGCATTAGAGCGAGATCCAAAATAATATTGGTATCGATTAAGATTTTCATAGGTTATATTTTTGTTGTAGGTATTGCCATTTTGTTTGGTCGGGATCGGGGTTGGTGGGGTGGGGTGGGGTGGGGATTGTTGCAGGAGGTGTTTAAAGGCTTGGGTTCGGTATTGGATGGGTTGGGGGGAGGGGGCTGGATCGTTGGTGAGGATCAGGATTTCGATCGCACCTGGGGGGAAGTTGAGGGGTTGTTGGGTTGGGGGTTGGGTGGGTTTGGGGGCGAAAGGTTTTTGTGTCTACGGCAGGCTTACGCCAACGCCCCTACGTTTTATTGATGGGGTTTATAGGATGGGTTTATTGATGGATTTTTTGAATTTTTGTTTTAAGTTCTGGCAAGTGATGTTCAATGATTAACCAAATTTCTTCAAGATCAACATAAAGATAATCATGAATTAAAACGTCACGGAGTCCCGCCATTTGTTGCCAGGGAATTTCAGGGTGTTGATTGCGAAAATCTGATGATATTTTTTTTGTTGCTTCGCCAATAATTTCTAAATTGCGAATTACGGCATCTTGAATCATTCGAGTTTTAAAAAATTCGTCTTTTCCTGAACTGGTGTAAGATTCAATAAATGTGATGGATTCCATGATGTTATCTAGGTAAAGTTGGTTATTTTTCATAGGGGAATGGCTTCTTTGAGGATTTGATCGCGGATGCGGGTGTGAAGGTTTTGGGGTTTGGCGATGTCTATTTTTCGACCGAGGAGGTTTTCGAGTTCTTGCATCATTTGGATGCGATGGAAGAGGCTAAAGCCTTGTTCTATGTCAATTAAGAGGTCGATGTCGCTTTCTGGGGTCATTTCGTTTCGGGCGCAGGAGCCAAAGACGCGAATATTTGAGCCGCCATATTTTTGGGCGATCGCAAGAATTTGTGGTTTTTTATTGATTAGGGTTGTTAAGTTCATTTAATGTTAAGTGGTGGTATTTGTAAGGCATATACTCCTTGAATGCTTCTAGGTGTTCATTGTCTTCGGTATGAATGATGAGTTGACCTTTTGCGCTGCCTTTTTGACGAGTTGGGCGGGTGTTGATTTGTGTGGGTAGATGGTATTTTTGCTTGAGGTTGATGATGTATTTGAGTAGGCTGGATTGATCTTCGGGGGTGAGGGTTTTGATTTCTTGGATGAGCAGTTCTTCTAACATGGTGGGTCTGAATCGAGGGTGTTGAATTCGGTGAGTTCGGGGTCGTTGAGGAAGTCTTCGGCCATGGGGGGAATGAAGGGGTCGAGGTATTGGTGGCGTTGGGGTAGGGGCAGGGCGAGGATTTGGGCGGGGGTGAGGGTTTGGGTTTTGAGGTTTTGGATGAAGGTTAGGGCATTTTTTTGTTGTTCGGGGGTGAGGGTTTGGATTTCTTGGAGGAGTTTTTCTAGCATGGTGGGTTTTTGGGGGTTGGTGGGCAGTGGCTACTAAATTATGTGTTGTACTTATTGCATATATTTTTGGAGAAATTGTTGGGCTGTTAAGCATTCAAAATCAGCTATAGATTGAATTAGGGTTCGATTACTGGAAATGAAGCAATCTGCATAACCATACTTAGCACTTAAATAGATTTCAATATCTTCTAAGGGAATTTTCTTTGTGATTTTTAGTTCTTCAGATTCTTTTTGCCAATCTTTGTTAGGAACCACATAATCAATGTTAAGGTTGTTAAAGATTTGGCTCAAGTTCCATCCTGATTGATCTTTTTGCCACAAGTACTTAGAAACTCTACGAACCTGATCAATGAGTTCTGGAGAGATAATAATGGTGCTTGTGATTGATTTAAATGATTCTCCATTATAGCCAATGGCTTCTAATATTTTTGCTTCGTCAGATTCGAGAATTTGTATTCCAAGAATATAAATGTTGGTATCTAAGAAGATTTTTTGAGGTGCTTTCACTCTTCTACCCATCCTTTATCTACGATGATTTCATGTTTGACTTTTTGAATTAAATCGAGGATTTTCTCTCTGGTGTCGTAGCCATTATGGATGGCTTGTTGGCGTAGGGATTCAGGGGGATGATTTTGGGATGGGGTTAGGATCAGGATTTCGATTTCTCCGGGGGGGAGGTTGAGGGGTTCTTGGGGGATGATTTGGCCGGTTGCGGTGAGGGTGGCTTTGATGGTTTGGCTGTGCATGATGTTAGGGTTTTTGGGGGTTGGTGGGTTTTGGTGGGCAATGCCTAGCATGGGGGGTGGGGGGGGTTAGGTGGGGAGGGTGAGTTGGTTGGGGTTTTTGCGGGGGGTTTTGGGTTTGGTTTTGGTTTTTTTGGTGTGGTGGCCTTGTTGGGTTTCGGTGGCGTGGCGTTGGTGGTTCAATTGTAACAATCGGTCGAGGATTTCCCGGCGGGCGGTTTCGCTGATGGTGTAGCGTTGGCCTTGTTTGGTGGGGTGGAAGTTGTGGTCAAGGGGGAGGTCTTGCCAGTGGTAGGCTTTGGCGACGGTGTTATCCATTTGGCGGTGGAGTTGGCGGAGTTTTTCGATTTGGGGGGTGGTTTCGGTGGGGTCGTGGAAGCGGTTATAGGTTTTGGTGAGGCCTTCTTGGTTTTGGGCCATGAGGGTTTGTCGGTGTTGGTAGTATTGTTGGCCGATGGTTTCGAGTTCGGCTTCGAGGGCGGGGGTTAGTTCGGGAAAGGGGAAGGTTTCAAAACAATCTGTAGGCATATAACGAGTTCCACTACCAATAGTTGAAGAGTAGTTTAATGCCCAATGATTATGAATAGACGAGTTTAGAATTGCAAAATCCTTATATTGGTTAAATGTAAAAACTTTAACCATGTGAGAAAAAACAATGTCAGGTTTATAAAAAACAAATGCAAAAAATTTTGTAGTTTCAGGGATAACTAAAACTCGGTTGAGGGGGGCGATCGCCTCATACATTGCCCGCCTTTTGTCTCCATGAATCCACCATTGTTGAGGTAGAGGTTTTCTTAAAACAAATTCACCTTTATCATTTAGTCTTGTTCGCTCAGGCTTCACCAATTTTTCAACAATCTCTAAACAGTCTGGATAATCAGATGCATAAGATACACTATTGAGACTTTTTGTTTCATTATGTTCAGGAGATAAGGGACGATCAAAGAAGTTAATTACCCAACGAGAAGGGGATTGATCAGGATTACTATTTAGATCAGCACCATTGAGATAAGGAAATAAAACATCTTTATTTTTTGCATCTTTCTTAATTAATTTTTCTGCCTCTTTCGAGTCTAAAACAAAGCCATCACCATAAACTTTGTTGCCTGTAAAAGATTTGTTGCTATTAGCTTTTAAAGCATAAGGATTTCCAGTTGATTTTCCAGCAATATCTAGATAAGGCGTAATACTATCAACTTCTTTGTCATCAAGAAAATATTGCCCCTGCCATTGTCCTTTTTTTATCCAAACATAAGCAACTTCCAAAGCCGCAGCCCCTAACCAAGGCCGACTTGGAACCGCTCGATAAATTACTCCATTTTTAGCAATTTGATCTAGCCCTAACTCTCTTGTATCTCCTTGAGCAATAGTGTTAGTTGCAACCAAACCTAAACAACCACTAGCCTTTATAATGCTAAAGTTTTTCACAAAAAAATAACTACATAAATCGCTTCTTCCTCCTGATTTTATTTGTCCAATTTGCTCTTTTATGTATTCTTGATAAGCTTTACCTAAAGCAGATGAAATTTTTGTACCCCCCATAAACGGCGGATTCCCACAAATCGCATCAAAACCAGAATCCTCTAAAAACACCTCCGGAAACTCCAACTCCCAATGAAAAGGCCGCAACACCGCCAAATCCGGTAAATCCTGCCGATGGAGATCATCCAAATCCGCCCCACCATTGGCCACGATCAACAAATAACGCCGCAAAACCTCCCGCTCACTCCCCTTCACCGCCGCCAAATAACTCGCCACCAATAAATCCGCCCGATCCCGTAAATCCCTTAACCGCGCCTCCGCTTCCCGCAATAACAACCCCTTACGCCCCAAATCCGCCGCCGAAACCACCACAAAACTCGCCAACTCCCGCCGCTTGGCGATCGCCTCCCCCACCAACCGCTGCACCTCATCCCCCCCAATCCCCAACTGATACCCCCCGCCCTCAACCGCCAAACTCCACACCTTCAACTGCTCCAAACCCACCCCCACCAACGAATCCCCACAGCGCAACGCATGATCCACAAACGTAAACGGCTTGTCCCGCTGCAACGTCTCCAACCATAACGACAACTTCGCCATCTCCACCGCCATGCTATTCTTGTCCACCCCGTAAATACACCGCTCCGCAATCAACTGCTTCGCCACCAATAACCGCTCCTCCTCCTCCTCAGGAATTAACCCCTCCCCTAAACCTGGCTCCGACTCCTCCCCAAACACCGTAAACAACCCCCCCGGATGCCCCGCCAATAACGCCCCCCAGGATTCAAGAAGGCGATCGCCCAAATAACGACAGACCTGCACCAAAAACGCCCCCGACCCCATCGTCGGATCACAGACCTTCAACGCCAAAAGCTCCGAAGCAGACCGGAGCCGCCATTGAGAGCGATCCAAACCCTCGCTCACCCCCTCATAAACCAACGGCTCCAACGTATATTTAACAATCTCTTCCGTTAATACCCTCGGCGTGTAATGCGTCCCCGACTCCCGCCGCTCCGTCCCCGTTGTCACAAACATCGTCCCCACCGGCAAAATCACCGGATAACCATAAATATCGAAACGGATTAAACGATAAAACGGCTGGATGCGCTCCCAAAGGAGGCGATCGTTCCCACACCGCCCCAAATACCGCCCCGCCTCATAGGCCGACAACTCCACAAACTCCCGCAACACCTGCCCCGACTGCGGCAACAACTTCCGCAACGCCGCCACAGACCGCCCCGTCTCCCGCTGCAAAAATGCCAATAACTCCCCCTCCCCCAACCCCCGTAACCGCTCCAACTCCTCCAACGCCACCTCCGGCTGCTTATGCTTCGTTCCCCCCAACCCCAACATCGTCGAAGCCGCCCGCACCGCCTGATGATCCAATAACCCCTCATACACATGGCCGATCTGCTCCACCTCAATCGCCTTAAACGACAACCGACGCGGCTCCACCCCGCCCCCCGGAACCTTAATCTGCAAAATTTGCAACGCTTCCAATAGGTTTAAAACCGTGCGATTGTCCACCTGGATCGGTCGCTGCCTTGTGCCAAATCGCCCCTCCAAAAACGGGAACTTATCGGGATCGAAGAGATCCCCCCCCCGCGCCGGAATCGCTAACTGCTCATGGTACGCCCCGCTATACACCGCCCGAAACACCGCCAACAGCCGACACCATTGATCGGCACTGCGCTCTAAAATCTCCTCACCGTACTTGTCTGCGAAAGCGCGTAACGGCTCCTGCATTGTCGAAACGGCATAGTTTTGGTCATAACAGGCACGATTTACCCCCGTTTTTAACAGCAAATCTCGCTCCTCAGCACAGAGCAAAAACACCAACCGCATCATCACAAAACAGGCCGCCTCGTATAACTCCTGCGTCGTGCGCCCCGCTAATAATTCCCCCCCTAAATCATGGTTGAGGCGATCGAACGTTTGGATCAAAATTTCCACCGCCTTCCGCACCTGGAAACCCAATTGATCCGTCACATCCTGCTGACTGTCGAGACTGCGATCGAACAAGGGCGGCAGCCTTTCCGCCTCAGTTACATCTAAGAACCGCTGAATCCCCAACAGGGAACGAAGCGATCGCACCGTCACCTTTTCCTCAACCCACAAATGCCCATACCAAGAAACCTCCGTCGCACTGCGCCCCCTCGGAGCATGGAGCAGCATCCACTGTTCCCCATTGGTGAGCAACCCTAACCGCTGATTCGTCCCCCGCAACAGTTCGATCATTTGGGTAACGGGAGAAGCAGACCAGGGCGATCCCTTACTTGTCCCCCCAAGCTTCTGGTGGGGGGGAACCTGCTGAATCAAGAGGAGGGGTTGCTGATTACTGGGATCAATGAGGAGGCGATCGGGCCGCAGCGTGATTTGATGTTCTGGTAAATGGAGCGTCACCCCCTTGGGGATTTCCTGGCCCGTTAACAGACAATCCTCTGGATATTCGAGAGTATTGGTCAAAACCCAATCAATCCAAGGCCGATGCCACTGTTCTGGATTTTCAGCCCATTCCCCATAGGCTTGTTTGAGGAGGCGATAATGCTGGCGATCGTGGCGATCGAGGCCCTGAGGAAAAATCTCAAGGAGAACTTCCATACTCAGGAAAGGGCCGACAATTTCAGTAAGGGCGATCCATTCGGCATGGTGGCGGGCAATGGACATGGGAGATAGGCCAAGAAGGGGGTCAATCCCTAGGATACCCTTTGGGGCGATGGGGAACCCACTCCCATGATCGGCGTGGGGGCGAAAGATTTTTCGCCCCTACGGGGTTAGCAAATTTCAGTTAAGGTTATTGCGGTAGATCGAGGGCAATTAAGAGGGCTTGATTGAGTTGATCAAGGGTTTGGGGCGTTAAAGCTCCCCGCAGTTTTAGTAAACGCGGTTTGGCTAAAACTCGGATTTGATCTGCCATTGCAATGGAATCTTGAGTAAAACCTGCTTCTGTGGCTCGGATCAGGACTTGGGTGGGATAGACTTTTTTGTGGGGTCGATGGGTTGTACAGGGTACAGCTAAGACCACAGGACTGTTGGCGTTGATGGCATTGCGACTGACAATAATCACAGGCCGAGTACCGCCTTGTTCAGACCCCTCCACCGGCTCAAGACGGGCATCATAGACTTCTCCCCGTTGCATTATTGTTTGTCCTCCAATAACAATGCTTCCCAACTAGCATTGCTAAATTCCTGTTCCATTCTCAGGACTTCGCTTTGATAATCTTCGTCTTGGGTCATTTCCACCAGAGCCGCATCAATTTCGGCCCGCTTCAGGGCTGCGAGTTCGTGGGCGATCGCCTGAGCAATAAAGTGATTGCGGCTGTGGGCTTTCCCCTGACTGATGATCTGATCTGTTGCGGCTAGCAGTTCAGCCGGAATGGCCAGGGTGGTGCGCACGGTTGGGCTGCTCATGATGTCTCATTTGATGCGTTAGCTGTCATCATTATAGATGAAGGCAGGGAGGACGTAAGGGTTAGAAGATTTTGGGGGGGATGAGGAAGGCGATCGCCTAGCACAAATAAGCAACATATACCTTAATGGCTAAGATTGTCAGACTGCTGGGACAAGTTTACGATCTTCTTGCCACTCTCAGATTGTTGCTTTTGTAGATCTGCAAAAATTGCCTTCAAATCGTGATTAAATAGCCGTGAATATTCTTCACGAATTTTGTGAATTTCTTCTACAATTACATCATGGTACATAATTTAATCTCCGAGAAGTTCATAAGGTGTGCAGAGAATGGGTAACTCATAGCCAAAGTCAAGGCTAATTTCGGCTAATTTCTTTTGGATTTTAGCATTAGCGATGTGTTTACAGTTCCAGGTCAGTAGATAGTTCATGCTGTGAACTGTTGCGGCTGCAATATGAACCGCATCAACGTCTGCTTTTGCAGGAAGGCTACTACGCTCTAAAAATTGTTCTGCTAAATCAAGGACAGATTGGTTTAAATCGAGCAGTGGAAGGTTATAAATGATTTTGATCCGTTGAGAGGCAATTTCAGCATCTCCTTGAGATGTTTCTTGGACAACTGCTTGAGATGCGTAAAGTTGAAAAGTATTGCGGCGTGTTTCCCACCATTCTCTCGTAATTTCGATATTAGCAGCAACAACAATATCTCTACTGGGTCGAGCAGTGAGATAGCCTAATATACTTGTTTCAATGTAGACAGACTCACTCATCGGCAACAATGGGGTTAATTTGTTGATCTTAGCCTATGTCCTTGCCCATAGCCAATCTAGATCGGAAGTGTAATGGATTAGAAGATTTTGGGGGGGATGAGGAAGGCGATCGCCAATGGAAACAATCGCGGGGTGGGATTGGCGTAGCGTTGGCGGATCAGGGTTTGTTCCGTGATGATTTCTTGGGGGATTTGGGCGAGACGCAATTGTAAACTTTGGCGATTGCGCTCGAATTGTTCCTGCTCGGAAGCAGAGAACAGTTCTAATTGACGGGGTTGATTCCCCTCGTTTAATTCTTTTTCAATACTGCGCTGTAACTCCGTCAAGATCGTGGCAATATCCGCTAAATCCTGTTTTTCCTGTTCCGTGAGTTGTTTTTGCAGAGCAGCGAGGCGATCGCCCATCCGTTTTTCTAAACTCGCCTTCAATGGCTCCCCATAAAGATCCCACAAATTCGCTAAAGAGTCCCGCACCGACTCCGGTACAGGATCAGGGGTGGCAGCCTGGAGCAGTTGATTCAATTGCAACACATTCAGCCGCCGGAAACGCCCCTCACGGATTACGCCCCCAGCGGTGATCACCTCCTCATTGAGCCGCTGCTGATCCCCCCCCAAAATCACCAACCGCCCATAGGCCACCACCACTGGCACTTCACTCAGCCGCGTCGGAATCTGTTGAATCGTCACCCGATGGAGTTTGCGCTGTTCCCCCCGTGACCACACCTCCGCCCGCAATAGCCGTAAACACATCTGCACTAAGCGATGGTTTAAATGGGCCAACACCACATCATCCCGCCCCCGCGCCACATCGGGATCGAAGGTGATGGGCCGGATTTCCTGGGTGTGGGGATGGGCTAACCCCTCGTTAGCCACCTGCCAACTGCCCTTGAGGGGGGGGAGATGGAAGAGATGGGGTTTACCGGGTACGGTCATCAGGGGCGGCTGATCTGCCAACTTCAGGCCCACCTGGACGACGGTGAGGATATTGGCGGGGTCAAGGCGCAACTGCTGGCGGGTTTGATCGAGATTGGCTTTGAGTTGGGCAATTTGGGCCTGTACCTGTCGCTCAAACTTTAACAATTGCCGTAGGGGTTTCGAGTCCTCTTCCGCTTGGGCCGTGTCCAATTGGCTCCGTTGCCCTAACATCGCCTCCTCCACTTGGGCGGCAATCACCGGCCCCACCTTCCCCAAATCCTCCCGGATCGTGTTGATCTTCTGGGCCGCCCGCATTAAAAATTCTAAATCCCCCTCCAGTTCCCCCGGTTTGCAGCCTTGGGCGGCTTGGTCTTGATAGCCTTTGCCGACGAAGTGGTAGATCATCACCGCTTTGGCCCGCTGACCGTGGCGATCGATCCGACCGTTGCGCTGCTCCATGCGGTTGGGGTTCCAAGGGATTTCGTAATGGATCAGGTTGGCGCAATGGTTTTGTAAATCTAGACCTTCAGAGGCGGCATCGGTGGCGAGGAGGATGCGCACGGGGGAAATCTGGGGACTGGCTTGGAAGGCGGCTTTAATTTTTTCCCGTTCATCGCTGGCCATGCCCCCATAGAGGATCATCAACCGCTCACCGGCTCCCAATCCTTGAGCAATTAACAGATCCACTAACCATTTTTGTGTGGCTCGGTATTCGGTGAAAATAATCACCCGCTCCCCTGTCCAATGGCCCCCAGTTTTGAGGTGAGCGTTTAACCATTGCAGTAATTCCCGCGCTTTGCTGTCGGGGCCGCGGGCGGTGCGATCGCCCCATTCGGCCAACCAATGCAGACATTCCTGTTCCGCTGGGGTGAGGGGGCGAAACAGGGGTGCAGTTTCCTCCAAGACATCCGCCGTGGCGGCTTCGTATTGGGAATCATCGGCAAACTCTTCTTCTACCGCTTCCAATTGCCGCCGCAATAGCCCTTCACTGTGAGCCCGGAGCGGTTTAACCTTCCCTTTCCCCTGGTTAACGGTGTGTAGATGCTTCTGAAGTGTGGTCAGAAAGGCTTGGGGGCTGGAAAAGAGGCGTTTTTTTAACAACTTGAGGACAAATTCCGTCGCGGTTTGCTCTAAACGACTGTTGGCCCCCTCCCGGCGTAACTGAGTGTATGTATTGAGTTTGCGGTTGGCTTCCCGTTCCTGTTCGTCATAATCGACGGCGATCGCTCCCAATTTTCGTTCTGGAAACCGGGGCGTACCATCCCAATGGGGCGGTAATTCCCGCTTGAGACGGCGCACCATGATCAATTGCAACTGTTTGGGGTCGGGGGGGACTTCCCGCGCAAACCGTTGGGAATCGAGGAGTTCTAACAGGGCAGTGAAACTTTCGGGATAGCCGTTGTGGGGTGTGGCGGTGAGGAACAGTTTATGCTCGCAGTGGGGGACGAGGGCGCGGATCGCGCTGGTGCGTTGGGAATCGACGGCATATTTCCCCCCGGCAGCGGGGGCGATGTTGTGGGCTTCATCGACAATTAACAGATCAATGCGACGGGGGTAGAGGGATTGGCCTTCAGCGGGGAGGGTTTCCCGCAACAGGCGGAGGGGGCGATCGCGCTTGAGAAAATCAATGGAGGTGATCAGGCGGGGATAATGGCTCCAAGGGTTAACGTGCAAACCCCGATAACGGCGCAAATAGCCCATCAAATCGCGGCTAACAATGCGAAAATCAAGGCCAAATTTATCCCGCATCTGCTCCTGCCATTGCACCTGTAGGGCGGAAGGGCAAACGATCAGCATCCGTTGCGCCCGCTGCCGGAGTAGGAATTCCTGGGCCACTAACCCCGCCTCAACGGTTTTCCCCAACCCCACATCATCGGCAATCAAGAGGTTAGCCCGAGGCATCTGCACCGCTCTAATCACCGGGTCTAACTGATAGTCTTCAATATCAATGCCGCTGCGGAAAGGAGATTGAATTAAGGTGCGATCGCCCTTCGACACCGCCCCCCACCGCACTGCATCTAAAAACGCCGCCAACACCTCCGGCGCATCAAACCCATAGGGCCGGGGCAATTCCCGCTCCTCAAAAAACCGCGCCCCATTCTCCAACTCCCAAATCACCTCTAGGGTTTGCCCCGCCGCATCATCTTCAATTACCGCCAAGGTAACGAGGTGCTGACGGGGGATGGGCCGGAGTTGGAGGGGATGGCTGGGGATCGTGGAGGGTTCAATATTGAGGACGGTGCAGCGTCTGCCCCGCACCTCAACCAACTGACCTTGTTCGGGGATGGCGACGGTTTTACCCATGGTTCTTGTTGTTTTTCTCCTAGCATAGCTGAGGGCTGGGGAGCTAGGGCTTTTCCTTGCCCCTGTGCCGGGGCTTGGGCTGTCCCAAAGGCGATCGCCCTGGGTTGAATTTCAGGGTGCAATGGGCAAAGATGCTTTGAGAAAATTGCCATGGTGCTTAAACCCGTTCACGCCCTGACATTGCTGGCTACTCTATTTTTAGGCAGTTGCGCCCCCGCAGCCGTGGCTAATCCCAGGGTGCAGGTACCAAACCGCACCCAACTGACCATTTCCCAAGGGGGCCAAACCCACACCCTAAATATTCGCGATTGGCCGATTAATCTCCTCGATGCCACCGATTGCGCCAACTCTGCCACCCTGCCGCAAAAAGTATTGACCGGCCGGATGATCAGCACCGAGCCGGCCATTGATCCCCAATCGGGCCAGATTGCGATCGGTGTGATCCTCACCGAATGCGCTGATGTGCAACAAAGCGCCGTGTTTATCCTCGATCCCCAACCCGATGGTTATATTGCCTACCGCGCTCAACTGCCGGGGCCGCGCCCCTTGCCCGATATCTTTTCTAGTTATGGATTTTCGTCAATTGTTGCCCTTCAGTATTGGGATGGCCATTTACTGGTGCGCCACGGTTCTGCCGATGGTAGCGAGGCGATGATCATGTTCACCCCTGGGGAATCTCCCGCTGGGGTTTATGCCGGTTGTGTCCAGTTGCAACCGGGGGAAGGCGGCGGCGGTTGTCCGCGATCGCCCTCTCCCGCCGCGAATCCCACCACCGATTAAGATCAAAGGGAGATGGACTGAGCGGTACAGTCTGACAAATCAGCGTCGGGGCGAAAAATTTTTCGCCCCGACATCAGCCCCGCATCTTTGCACAATTTGCACAATTTGCACAATCTAACTCAATAGACTTGATCTGAGGAAAAAAACCCATGTTTGCCGAGAAACTGCTAGCCCAAGAACCTTTAATTCGCTCCCTTTGCTTTTTTGGCATCTTGGCAATCATGGCCCTCTGGGAAAGGCTGGCCCCCCATCGCCCCCTGTTGATTTCAAAACCGCTGCGGTGGGGCAGTAATTTGGGGTTAGTCGTGCTGAATACGCTGCTATTGCGGGCGGTGTTTCCCTTGGCAGCGGTGGGGTTTGCAGAGATCGCCAGCGCCCAAGGTTGGGGCCTGTTCAATATCCTGAATTTGCCCAGTGGGTTAACGATCTTGATCGCCATCGTCGCGCTGGATTTGCTGATCTACGGGCAACACGTCCTCTTTCATCACCTGCCCCTCCTCTGGCGATTACACCAAGTTCATCACGCCGATCGCGATTTTGATGTCACCACCGGCTTGCGCTTTCACCCCCTCGAGATTTTTCTATCCATGGGGATTAAAATAGGGGCGATCGCCCTCTTGGGTGCGCCCCCCGTTGCCGTGCTAATTTTTGAGGTGTTACTCAATGCCACAGCAATGTTCAACCATGGCAACGTTAGTTTACCCCCGTGGAGCGATCGCCCCCTGCGTTGGATAATCGTCACGCCCGATATGCACCGAGTTCACCATTCCGTGATTTCGGAAGAAACCAACAGTAACTACGGCTTTAACTTACCTTGGTGGGACTATCTGTTTCACACCTATCGAGCCACCCCGTCCCAAGGCTACGGGGCGATGACCATTGGTTTAGAAGCCTATCAAACCACCGAGCAAGTTGCTCAATTGCCCTGGATGCTCCTGTTACCGTTTCGTCGCTTGGGCTGAACCTGAGCAAGGGCAAGGGATCAAAGTCGTCAAAGGGAGATGCACCCCCCATCAACCGCTATCCGGGTTCTCCAGAAAATATCGTGAAATTGGCTCAATTGGATACCGAATCTGCGTAGGGGCGTTGGCGTAAGCCTGCCGGAGGCACAAAATTTTTCGCCCCTACAGTAAAGCTTGGCTAATACCAATTCTCCAAAGTCAAGCGACAGAACAAGGGACTTAAGCCCCTTGCATCACTTTATCCAACATTCCGCAGGTTGCTCAATCAATGGTGCGTCAGCCGTTACGCCGCTCCTTTGCCTCAGAGATTTATCGCTCTGACGCACCCTACGATTTGTAGGGTGCGTCAGAACGGATCAACGATGATGTTGATGGATGGTGTCTGACGCACCGTTCACCTAAGTACAGGACAAAAGTTGTAGGGAGTGAAAAAAGTCAGCATCATTGGATGGAGAAGGATTGAGCACCAGATGGCGCAAATGATCCAACCCCAACCGAAACAGACTTTTGCTGCGGCGACCAT